>JACCDG010187589.1_pt1 | contig 226173 bp, 290 predicted proteins | sample 7442471 | NCBI WGS metagenome assembly JACCDG01 (sample SAMN15323444, study PRJNA562643) | freshwater metagenome | isolation source: river surface water | place: USA:Blue River Watershed | collected 2017-08-17
CAGATTTTGATTCACCTAGTTATTATAATCAATCTACTGATAAATTTGAGATTGTCGAAGAAGGAAACGCATTATTACAGTCTCAACCTTGGAAAGCTTGGAACGACAATTATCTATACTCAGTGGGAGAAGTAGTAGTAGGTAATGGGGGATCTGGATATACATATCCCCCACAGGTAACAATCGAAACGGCGTTAGGTGATACTGGTAGTGGTGCCACAGCCAGAGCTTATATTACATCAGGGGCTGTTAGTAAAATAGAAATCATTTCAGCAGGATCTGGTTATAGAATTGCTCCTCAGGTTATTTTAACTGGCGGCGGCAATGCCGATTTAGTGCCAGCAGTGGCCTATGCTCAACTTTTTAACGGCAAGGTTAGAAATAATAATATCGGCATTAAGTTTGATAGAATTTCAAGAACACCAGAAATTACTGACAGAACAGCAATCGATTCTTTCAATTGCGACGGTTCTGCAACAGAATTTGAGCTTACTTGGTATGCTGATCCAGATAAACCTAAATTTACAGTTACTAAAGATGACGAATTGGTGTTAGGATCTGATTACAGAATTACTCAATTTAGTAAGATTGTAAATGGATATAATAAAAAGTTTACTAAATTAGTTTTTGTAAACAATGCTCCGGGATACGGGCAGATTCTAAAAATTCAATACATTAAAAATGTAGAATTGTTAAATGCAGTTGACAGGATCTATAATTTCTATACCGCTACAAGCGGTATGCCTGGTAATGATTTACCTCAATTAATGTCGGGTATCGAGTATCCTGGTGTAAGCCTGCAGGGATTAGAATTCGATTATTCAACAGATTGGGATATCGAATATAGCCCATTCGGGACAAGTAGCTATGCCGAAACTGTCAATTTTTACACAAAAGTTGATGTAACCGCTGCAATTTCTACAGGTACAGATACAGTTTTTGTATCGACTACAACAGGAATTACTGCTGGACAAATTGTCAATCTTTTAAGTGCTGTAAAATCTCAAACCACAGCAAGTTTATTCAGTAGACAGTTATCTGACGCTAACTTTGATGTAAAAGTTTTATCTGTTAATACAACAACAAAACAGGTTCGATTTAACAGTACAATTACTGAAGCAATTGTAGGCACAAGTTCATTAATTTATATCGATGGAGCCTTAACAACTGTAACGAATACTGCTACAATTGAATTTTGGTCTTATGATTCTAACTTTAATATTTTAGACACTGCAATTGATGGAGGTACTTGGAGTACTTTAACTAACACATTGATTGGAGGTTTAGGAGTCAATCCCGAGGAAATAATAATCGACGGCGATGGATTTATAACTGAAAACACCAGTTATGCTCCTGAAGAGTTGGTTCCTGGCGAAGTTCACGATACATTAGGGATTAATGTTTACACAAGATATAATGAGGGAGCACCCACAGTGTTTAATGGGGTAATGGATATCTATCCAATGACCACTGCTTCTACAGTCTTAACCTTTACACCGCCTAATGTATCGAGTATTTTTGTCACATTTAATGGAAAGAATTTTTCTTATACAACTACTACATCTCATTTAAGAACGGTAAATTCTAGTACATTTAGTTTTGATTGGGCTACAAATAGATTGTTTATTGGTCCACAAAATGCTCAAGGAAAATTAGGATATACTGTTGTAGGAATTGGTGGAGGTAGACCAAATACTGAAGCAGGAATTATAGACAGTGGGGTTGAAACGGTATACCCGCAAACTACTGAAGCAGAAATTGTCAGTGTAAGTACAACTGGGACAGTAAAGAGTGCTTATGTAACGGTCAATGGTGTATCTATTCCTAAATTATTGTCTGCATCGACAACAACTTTGGGATATATGTTAATTGCCAATGAACAAACATTAAACAGAGCAGCCGCCCATGTGTATAATTTAAGTACCTCTACAACTAGTACAATACAGGCTTGGTTCTTTGGTACCGAAAACAAATATTTTAATGAATTTAGAGAACAAATTTTTACAATTGGTGCAAGTCCAGTTACTTCATTTACTTTAACTCAACCTCCGGGGGTTATCGAACCAGCAGCTGGAAACATTATTGTAGAAATTGATGTTGGATCCGGATACAGAAGGCTTCAGCCTCCATTTATAAGTTATTACAAAGTAAATCCAACGGTATTGATTTATCCTATAGATAACAATATAACTAGAACTGGTACTGCATTTGTAAGTTCAAATGTTAGAGTTTACCTAAACGGAACACAATTATTATTTGGATTAGAATACTATCTAAATCCCACAACACAACGAATAGAAATACGTGCAGGAATTTTAAAAGAAGGCGATGTATTAGCAATTTTAGGAATTCCGTCAGTTGGATTTGGACCGTTCGCAGAGTTTGATGTTGAAGGTAATACACTCAAGTTACTTACAGCATATACAAATTGCAGATTAAAAGTGACTACGTTCACTAATCATGATGATATGTTAGTAAGAACAGAAACTTTCCAAGGAACTTTAAACAGAAGATTTAAAGTAAGTAGAACTATTGTCAATAGTAATTACGTTTGGGTGTCTGTTGACGGTATTTTATTAGTCAATTCAATTGATTATACTGTATTAGATGATGGTAAAACTATCGAACTATCTGATAAATGGAATTTAAGTTCTAGTAACTTAGTAGTAGTAACAACAATTTCTAGTGATAAACTAGCCGAAACTGTGTTGGGTTATAGAATATTCCGAGATCTTTTAAATAGAACTCATTATAAGCGATTAAGTAAATCTAATTCAACAGTGCTAACAAGAGGACTATCAATAACTGATAATGAAGTTCATGTCGCTGATTCTAGTGCATTAATGACACCTTTGATTAGCAAAAAAATTCCCGGTGTTGTTATGATAGCTGGAGAACGTATAGAATATTTTGCTGTTGAAGGAAATATATTGAGACAACTTAGACGCGCGACCTTAGGAACGGGTGCGTTGAACTATGTAGATGTAGGTGCAAAAGTTGTTGATATAAGTGCTAATCAAAATATACCGTTCGTTGATCAATATCGTAAACAGACAATATTGACTACTAGCAGTTCGAGTACATATTTTATAAGCGGAGTTGGACTGGCAACAACTGCATCTATTACTGGCACGCAGATATTTTCAGATGGAATTATTCTTTCTACAACATCAACTATTAATCCAATAGATCAAATTGAAGTCTATTACGGTGGAAGGAAATTAAGAAAATCTGGAATGTATCATCAAGATATTACAAAGAGTTATGATAGTCCTGAAGTAAATGTTTTAGGATTTACAGCAACCACTGCCCAACTACCAGTAACAGATATTATAAATTCTGCATACGTTGTTACAGCTACTAATCAAGTTTGGGTTTATACAGGTTCTATAGAAAGTGACGCAATAAATGGCTATGTATATAAAGGTTTAAATTATTTAGAACCAGAATATACTGTTGCAGTTTCTGTTAATACTCAAACTGCAACACTTTATGCAAATACTGCCCTGATGATGTATGTAAATCTTATTCCTGACGATCTTGCTTATGACTTTAACGGCGATGGAAGCGTTACTATAGCAGATGCAGTTGCTTACAATAGAATTGCATTTGGAATAAATCCAGGAACTATAAATCCTAACTCTAATTATGGTTCTTTACTAAATCAGCAGATTACGTTAAATATTGCTGGAGGGATCAAAGATAACATAAGATTAACCGTAATCAAGAGAGATTTTAACAGTTCGATGATTTGGAATGATAAAACATCTTCTAAGACTACAAAGTCACTTATGGATAGTTCAACACAACCCGCTAGATTTTTGCAAGCCAAAGTTGCTGAACTTCCGACGGAATACTATCTCGGTGGAGTATCAGCACTTGTAACAAATAACGGGATTTCTCTCACTGATGACAACAATGACCCACTAGAAGGATTTTAAAAATGCCTAAAGTTACGCAATTACCCACAATAAATTCTGCTACAAATCAAACATTTTTTGTAGTTACTGATGATGTTGAAACACGAAGGTTAAACTATAATTCATTAGTCAGTTCTCTGAATACATCTAATTTAATTGGACCTTCAGGACCTCAAGGTCCATTTGGACCGCAAGGTCCTACTGGACCAACAGGGATATCTGGTAGAAGCGGATATTCTGGTTTTGGATCGTCAGGGATAAGCGGATTAAGTGGGTTTAGTGGATTCAGTGGATTCAGTGGATCTGGTATTAGTGGGTTTAGTGGACGAAGTGGTTTCAGCGGTTTTAGTGGACGAAGTGGCTACAGCGGCACTAGTGGGTTTAGTGGACGAAGTGGTTTCAGCGGTTTTAGTGGACGAAGTGGATTCAGTGGATCTGGTATTAGTGGATTTAGCGGACAAAGTGGATTACCTGGCATAGCAGCATTTAGCGGCTACAGCGGTGTAAGTGGAATTTCTGGATATAGCGGAGCTCCGGGAGGCGGAATAGGTCTTACTTCTAGAATTTCAGTATCTACAACAACTGTATCAGTAGCGAATGGAAACACAACAACAACTTTAATTAATGCATTTAAAACATATGCTTTACAAAAAGTACAAACAAATACAGCATCTTGGGTAATAATTTATTCTGATGCGGTCAGTATGGCAGCAGATGCTGGTAGAACTATAGGAATTGATCCGTTACCTGGAGTCGGAGTAATTGCCGAGGTTGTTACAACAAGTGGAAATCTTACTCAATTAATTACACCTTCTGTGATAGGTTTTAACAACGATCCTGTAGTGAATACAAGCACATATTTAAGAATAACAAATAACAGTGGATTCACACAAGAAATAAACATAGCATTAACTGTGGTTCAATTGGAGAGCTAAGATGTCAAATTTGCGAGAGTATGTTGTTACCGCAATAAGTTACGAAGTATTAGATGATCTTTGTAATGATATTGAATCCCCGGGCGGCAGTTTATACATTCCAAACAGACAAGTTCAAGTAGCTAATCAAAGATCTATAAGCAGAAATACACACTATTTTCTAAGTGATGAAGAAGCAGGGGAGTTAAGAAAAGATTCTAGAGTGTTAAGTGTTCAATTACTTCCACATGAGTTAGGATTAGAAGTAACACCATGCTACAATCAAACAAATTCAAATTGGGATAAATCTTCGTCTAATGTTGCCACACATAAAAATTGGGGACTACTTAGAATGTACGAAGGAGCAACTAGAGCAAATTGGGGTAGTAATGGTACTACTAATCAATCTGGATCTATAGATGTTAGCAATGAAGGACGGAATGTTGATATTGTAGTAGTAGATGGATTAATAGACCCTAATCATCCAGAATTCTCTGTAAATGCAGACGGAACTGGCGGTTCAAGAGTAATACAATATAATTGGTATCAACACAGACCTCAAGTAAACGGAAACTCTGTCGGTACTTATATCTATACTCCTTATACGGGAAATTCGATTCAGCAAGACAGAAATAATAATCACGGTGCTCATGTAGCAGGAATAATTGCAGGTAATACACAAGGTTGGGCTAGACGTGCAAACATTTATAATATCTATCCTTATGCATCTAATCCTACTGCATTGGAAATATTTGATTATATACGCTATTTTCATAGGTCTAAGCCTGTAAATCCTATTACAGGTGTAATTAATCCTACAATTGTTAATAATAGTTGGGGATATATTGCATTGCCTCCATATACAGGCATATCTTCAGTTACTTTTAGAGGAATTACATATAATGGTCCTTTTACAAAACCTCAATTAGCTAATTTTGGAATTTATGTAAATGCTTCGAATGAAGCACAACTTTCCTTAAGATATTCAGCACTTGATGCGGATGTAGAAGATGCAATACGTGATGGTATTATTGTAGTAGGAGCAGCAGGAAATAATTATCAAAGCAACGATATCTCTACTGGAGTTGATTATAATAATTCTGCGAGTTGGGTTAGTACTCAATATTTTTACAATAGAGGAATGTCTCCTGGCTCATCTGCTAATGGAATATGTGTAGGTGCAATTAGTGCTCTTACAAATGAATCTAAAGCAATTTTCAGTAACTGTGGTCCTAGGGTTGATGTTTACGCTCCGGGACAAAATATAATGAGTTCTGTTAATACAACTACCTCTTATGGTGGTGTAGCTGATGTAAGGAATTCTTTATATAGTATTACTAAAATTTCCGGTACAAGTATGGCATCACCTCAAGTAGCTGGAATATTAGCGTGTGCATTAGAAACTTATCCTAATATGAAACAAACTGATGCCGTTAATTATATAACGTCATATGCAAAAACTAATCAGATCTCTACTACTTCTGGAGGTCCTACTGATTATACAGATTTACAAGGGTCGAACAATAGATATTCTGCATTTGTAACAGAACGATCTACAACAGGATTCATTTTTCCTAAACGTAATTTCAAATCAAGACAAACTGGCGGGCTATTATTTCCGAGGACGCAAATTAGAAGATATGGAGGAAGATCTGAAAATGATGTTTGACACTACAGGTACTACGGAATAAAAATAAGTTATGTACAAAGAAAATTAATGGATAAATATCGCTATGGACAATAACAAAATTAATCAAAACAAAGAAAACAATCAATCTTCTGCAAAAAAACCTAATGAAAATGCAGGAATAAGCATTCAGGGTCATTTGAAAATCTTTGATCCAAAATCGAAAGAAGTTTTTGTAGACAAACGTAACGCAATACATTACGAAAATTTTGCTGTTGCATTAGCAAGAAGTATCAGTAATCAAGGATTTGGAACAATTTCGGAAATGGCGTTTGGAAATGGCGGTACCAGAATTGATCAAACAGGTATTATTACTTATTTGACACCTAACACAGTAGGTTCCAGTGCCAGTTTATATAATCAAACATATTACAAAGTAGTAGATGCAAGACAAGCCACTGACCTAGATCCAAGTAGAAATTATATGGAAGTAAGGCATATTGCTGGGACTCCTTATGCAGATGTTTTAGTTAGTTGTTTATTAGATTTTGGAGAACCAGCTGGTCAAGCAGCATTTGACAATGCAACAAATAGCGAAGGTTCTTTTGTATTTGATGAAATAGGATTAAGAGCATATAGCCAAGACGGTCCTGGAGAAGGAGAATTGCTTACTCATGTTATATTTCATCCAGTTCAAAAATCATTAAACAGAATGATTCAAATTGATTACACAGTAAGAATTCAAAGTCTTACCAATGGAATTTAATTATGCCCTATACGATTAACTTTTCAGATCCTACTAAACTTGATACTATTAGTGTACCTGACATGCCTCCTGGCATAAACACAGTAGATACAAGTTTAGCTTTAGTAGGTCGCGGGTATCCCAATTACGGTCAGAAAATAGCTGAAAATTTTGTTCATTTGTTAGAAAACTTTGCCGGGCCTATTCCACCACAAAATCCAATCGAGGGACAACTTTGGTACGACACTAGTGATCCTAATAATAAAGTTTTAAGAATTATGGATGGAACGGCTACATCTACAAGGTGGCCAAACGCTAATGGAATCTATCAGCAAGGAACTGATCCTAGAGATTCTGCAACTCAAGGATTGAAGATAGGCGATATATGGGTAGATACTGCTAGTAATCAATTGAAAATATATAATAGTAACGACTGGACCTTGGTCGGTCCTTCTATTGCTGATCCCGACGTTACAGGAGTTGAACCTACTACTATTATTGATACTACCAATACTCCTAGAAGGGCTATTTTACATAAAGTTGGAGGAAATGTAGTTGCTATTACTGCATATCAACAATTTACCCCGAAGGCTGTTATAAATGGGTTTACTTTACTTAAACCTGGCATCAATTTAAGCACCGCAGCAGTCACGGGCGAACCTAGACCTATATTCAATGGTACCGCAGTAAGAGCACAAAACTTATTAGATGCTGAGGGAGTAAATGCTTTCCCTACAGCGGAATTTTTAAGAAAAAATGATGCTTCACAGTATGGGCAAGTTATTACAGGTGTTGTGAGATTTCAAACTCCGTCTACTAGAACAACTTTAACAGGTCAAGGGTATGACGGAATTTTAATTAATAATTCTTCTTCAATTGAGGATTCTAATTATATACAGTTTTACAAAGGAGATAACGACGCGGTATTATTAAACAATACCTCGAACGGAAAAATAGTTTTCAAAGTTAAAGGAACTACTTTAGGAACTGTTTTAGAGCTCGCTGACAGTTCAATTACCGTGTCTGGTGCTGCTACTGTATCTAAAACTTTATCTGTAGCAAATACTTTAACCGTTTCCAGTACAGCAACAACTGCTGTAACAATCAGTGGCGGAGTTTCAATCACTAAAGATTTAATTGCAAACGCTAATGCAAAGATTACTGGAGAAACTACTGTAACTGGCAAAATTACAATTGGAAATGATATAATTCCTACAAATAACGGTACACAGTATTTAGGATCATTGACAAAGAAATTTAGACAAGTTTACGCTGATATTATTGGTACAACTGGTTCGGTATTTTTAGGTACCTTCAATGGACTAGCAACTGGATTACAACAAGCCACAGAATTTAGAATACATGGTCAAATTACAGGGACATCGGTGTTGTACAATGGAACAAGTACAACTGCTACATTTGTAACCAGTTTGACTCCTACTGCTATATCTAGCCAAACAGTAATCACTACTAGCAGCAGTAACTTACATTTGCTGGTTTTAAATACACTCACCTCGACTTTAGGGCAAATTTCTAGAGACAATTTCCTAACCGATGTATTTCCTTCTGGTATGATAATGGCATATGGAACAAATACAAACATACCACAGGGTTGGTTGCTATGTGATGGTAGTGAATATTTGCAGATAGGTACATACAGTAATTTGTATAATCTATTAACGGTCACTTACGGAACCGCTTCGGTTGGATATTTCAGAGTGCCCGATATGAGGAAATCGACTACCGCTACAAATGCGACTACCTTTGTTTCTTACATTATAAAGACATAAAATGGCCTACACTATATTCAATACAAACGGAACAATTTTAACAACGTTGGCAGACGGTCAATTAGATAAATCTACGACCAGTTTAACACTTATTGGAAAAAATGTTGCATCGTATGGTCAAGAACTTAATAATAATTTTATAAAATTACTAGCTAACAGTGCAAATTCGACAGGAATTCCTCCGAGAAGTCCTTTAACAGGACAACTTTGGTATGATACAAGTGTCGGTCGTTTGAAAGTTTACGACAATGGCTTTAAATCAATAGGTGCTGTACAGATTTCAGCTAGTCAACCTATTTCGTTGCAAACAGGCGATTTATGGTTTGACACTAATTCAAATCAATTGAAGTTATATTCAGTTGGAACATTGTATACTGTAGGACCTTCATTTCCTTCTTCTGCAGGAAGCACTGGACTTGTTTTACCTAACACTTCAGTTACAGATCAAGAAGATAATGCAAAAAATGTTTTATTAATTAAATCCTATGGTAATACTATAGGAGTTCTTTATTATGATGAAACCGGTGAAAACAGTTCTTTTGAAATGGATCTTGTAGATCTAAATGCCAATTTCCCTAATGCATCAACTTCGACTATTGTTTCTGGTCTAACAATTGTAGGGGATGTAAGTTTAACTGGCAAAATTTCTAACGATTATCTATCTTTAGCACTTGCTATAGACATTATTACTCCTAGCCCAAATAATGAAGTTCTAGCATTTGGAGGAGCATTAGGTACAGCATCTACTGCTCTTCAAAATCCTATTATTGCTGATATATTGAATAAAGTTTTTCCTCCTAATATTACTACAGCAACAACTGCAACAACGGCAATGACCGGAGTATTTTTGGGAACACAGGCTAGGGTTTTATGTCAACACAGTATTAAGGGTGGGGTATTTGATGCAGGTTATCAAGTAAGAGTATTTAGAACTGTAGGAACTCAATCTACTGCTACTTGGCAACCTTACTATTATACAACTTCCTCATTAGGATTTCCTATTAACTATATAATCTGAGTAAAAATATGGCTTACGTAATTTATAAAACAGATGGTTCATTATTTCTAACACTAGAAGATGGTCAGTTAGATACAGCAAATACTAGCTTGACTCTAGTAGGAAAAAATGTAGTCAATTACGGACAATATGAAAATTCTAACTTAATTCGTATGTTAGAACATTTTGCCAGTCAAAATGCTCCAGCTAATCCGATGACAGGACAGTTATGGTTTGATAAAACTTCGGGTGTTAACAAATTAAAAGTTTATTCAGGTACTAGTTGGAAATTGTTACCTAATTTAACTATATCTTCTACAACACCGAGTCTTGTTAACGGAGATTTTTGGTGGGATTCAGATGATCAAAAATTATATGTTCAATCAACTTCTTCGGCAGTTTTAATTGGAGGAAATGATGTTTCTGTTGCTTCTGCTGCAAGATTGACTACAGCTAGGAATATAAATGGAGTTCCGTTTAGCGGAACAGCAAGCATTACAATCAGTGCCGCTACACCTAATACCTTAACATTTGGAAGTTTCTTGACAGGAAACAATTTTAATGGTAGTGCTGCTACTACTATTGCAGTTGATGTTGGCACAGTAAATCAGGCTGTACCTAACAAAGTGGTTGCTAGAGATAACAACGGAGATATTTGGTTCGGAGTCGGATATGGAACTGCAACAGCCAGTAGATATGCAGATTTGGCTGAAAAATATCTTGCTGACGAGGAATATGAAGTTGGCACAGTAGTAACAGTAGGAGGATCGGCTGAAGTTACTGCTTGTTATTATGGGTCTAGAGCTGTAGGGGTAGTTAGTAACAAGCCCGGATTCATAATGAATGAAGATTTACCTAACGGGCTTTGTATTGCTCTAAAAGGAAGGGTCCCCACAAAAATTCACGGCACAGTTAGAAAAGGTCAACGTTTAATTGCAGGACTTAATGGATGTGCAGAGGCTGTAACTTCCGCACATCCCGATACTTTTGCTATTGCACTTGAAGATAGTGAAGGTAAAAATATTATCGAAGCTTTGATACTATAAAAAGAGAATTTTATGCCATATATTTTATATAAAACTGACGGAACAAAATTAACAACAGTAGATGATGCTACACTTGATTTATCTACAGATTTAGCTTTTGTTGGTAGAAATTATTCAGGTTATGGCCAAGTAGTTAATGAAAATTTTCTAAAGCTATTAGAAAATTTTTCAGATATCGCACAACCTGCAAATCCTATTAGAGGTCAGCTATGGTTTGATAAAGCTAATGGAAGATTAAATGTCAGTTACGACGGTAAATCATTTAAAGGTATTGCTAGCATATTTGTACAACCCGAATCTCCTGTTTCAACCTCCTTAGTAAGGGGGGATTTATGGTGGGATAGTGATTCTCTACAATTAAAGGCATTTGATGGTGGTCGCTTCCAAATAGTAGGCCCCTTCAATCCTGCTGCTGGAAGAGCTACATGGATTCCTGGAGAAGAAGAAACAGGAATTAATACAGCTGAAGTTACTGCTATTAGTAAGGCAACAATAGACGATGAATCGATTGTAGTTGTAAGTCGACAAGATTTTACAGTTCAAAGTAGTGCATTAGCTTCAAATTTTACGCAAGTAAAGCGTGGAATTACTCTTGCAGGCACAGATGCTAATGGAAAATCTGCATCCACAGGTACCGTTCTTTGGGGATCGGCAAGTCATTCTCTGTATTCAGATACTGCAACTTTAGCACTGCAAGCATTAGAACTGGTTTCTGGTGGAGCACCATCATTGACTTCAAGCTCTAGTACAGGAGTGATAACATATTTTTCGACTGCGACTACATCTACACAAAATTGGACTATAGCTCAGAGAGACGTAAATGGGAATATTCATGCTAACACGTTTATTGGTGTCGCAACTTCTGCTAGGTATGCGGACCTAGCAGAACGATATCATGCAGATGCTTTATATGATAAAGGAACTGTATTAGTAATTGGCGGAGAAAAAGAAGTTACAGTTACTAGTTTACAAGCTGATACCTCGGTAATTGGTGTAGTATCGATTAATCCTGCATATATGATGAATTCTTCGGCAGGCACAGACGATACACACCCTTTTATTGCATTAAAAGGAAGAGTTCCATGTAAAGTTTACGGACCTATAGAGAAAGGTCAGTTGCTAGTAACTAGTAATAAATCTGGATACGCTCAAGCGTGGAAGTTCGGAGATAGTCCTAATGCTGTAATAGGAAAAGCATTAGAGAATAATTTTGAAACTTTTGGAATGATCGAAATATTAGTTGTGTAATTAAACAGCCATTGGTGCTGCAATTGCAGGATGGCTTTCGTAGTTTACTAATTTTATATCGTCCATAGTGAACTCTGTAATACTTGTTATTTCAGGATTCAACCAAATTTCGGGTAGTTTCATTGGTTGCCTCTTTATTTGTTCATTTACTTGATCTATGTGATTTCGGTAAATGTGTGCATCGCCGAAGGTAATGATAAGTTCTTTTGCTTTTAGCTTACATATCTGTGCAATCATATGAGTAAATAATGCATAGCTAGCAATATTAAATGGTACTCCTAAAAACATATCAGCAGACCGTTGATACATTTGACAACTCAGATTACCATCATCTACATAAAATTGAGCCATCATATGACAAGGCGGCAATGCCATTAGATCTAATTCTCCAGGGTTCCATGCAGTAATAATGTGCCGCCTACTGTAAGGATCATTTTTAATATTACTTACAAGCTCAAGTAGTTGATCGTGATTTTGAAGCACTACCTTATTAATTCTAATTAATGGTTTACGCCATCTTCTCCATTGAACACCGTATACTCTACCTAGGTCACCGGGATGTCTTTGCAATCGTTTGTTAACCCAATATGGTGCAGTAGCATTGTCAGTCCATATAGTCTTTTTGTCAGCATATCGTTCACCGTGAAGAATCTCTCTTAGCCGAAATTCGTCTCCACTACCTTCTATAAACCATAACAATTCTGATACACAAGCGCGCCATGCTAACTTCTTTGTAGTGAGTGCAGGAAATCCTTTTTGCAAATCGAATTTCATTTGCAGACCGAATGTACTTAATGTGCCAACCCCAGTTCGATCATCTCGAGAGCTTCCGTTTTTCAAAATTGTTTTTAGGGCATTTAAATATTCTAATTCAGGGTGACTCATAAGTTGTACTCTTTTATTGTGTAATTTAGCGGTTCATTAAATGTAGCAAGTTCTTTGACATTTGTAAAGTTTTCTTTGACATAATCGAAATCAAAAAATCTATCACAAACATATTCATGATCGATTTCAGTAACGTAAAATCTGTCAATTGCGAATTTAAAAAGCTCGTAAATGGCACTTCCGCCGATTATGAATATTTCTCTATTGGGATATATGCTTTCTACGATGTCTACGCAAGATTCGGCTTCAGTTAGAGATAAATCACACCCTGGTATTTTGCTTTGGCTTAAAACAACATTAATTCTATTGGGCAATGGTTTGCTTCCGATACTTTCCCAAGTTTTACGTCCCATAATGATTACGTTATTAGTTGTTATCTTTTTAAACCAAGCTAAGTCACCTGAAAGGCGAGGCCAGGGCATATTACCATTTAGTCCTATGCCCTGATTTTTAGAAATTGCAACTATACAATTAATCATTCAGCTTCTTCAGCGACAGGTTTCTTTTTCTTTTTTGGAGGATCAATCTCGTCGGCTTGTTTTCTAAGAGCCTGTGCTTGTTTAAACAAAGAATCTGCTCTGCTACGTAATTGTGCAGGTGTAAGATTTTCTTGTGTTTCTTCTACTGGTTTTTCTTGAACAGCAGGTTTAGGTTCTTCCTTAGGACGTGATTTGGGATTAGGATTGATTCCATCTGTAATTGCAAGTTCGTCTACACTAACCCCTTTTTGTTCAGCTAATAATTGATTTAACTGATCTAGTGAAATGCCGTCATTAGGAGTTGGAGTCATTAGAACACCGTCAGTAGGGACCTTTTTAAGGTATCCTTTAACGTGCAACCATTCTAACATATTACTACCATCAGGAAATTTTCTAACTGCTAAAATATCTGCTAGTTCATTAGCGGATTGACCGCTTTCACTTTGAATTAGTGACATAAGAGCATCGTGATAACTTTCCTGTAATTGAGCTGTTCCGACTACGAGTGCATGGAAAGCTTCTCCCGGAAGTGTTCGATAAACAACGGCAATCTTTGCTCCGTTGTTTTTCATTTTGCCAACATGTTTTGTAAACGGCATTGTGTTCTCCTAATTATTCTGTTGGAGTAGATTCTGGTTGTGAATTAGCTTGAGTGGCTGTGAGAAAGTTATTTAAACGATCGTAAACTGGACCAATTGAAGACATCTCATTTGCACCAAAAGCTCCTCGACGTACTGCTACCTCTACTAATGTTTTAAGATTTTGTAGATCGGCAATACTAAGTTCAGTTTGTTGTGGTTCTGGTTGTGTTTGTGTTTGTTCTTGATTTTCCATTTTTATTCCTTTATTTGTGTAAGTAGGGACATCCTAATGTAAGCATAGTTATCTCTTTAGGATCTTCTAGACCAATTTCTAGGACCTCTGTGATTTTTTTATTTTGATCTACTATTACATTTAGTGTAATAGCATATCTACTATTCAAATTATAATTAATCCAATGATCTAGCAACCTAGTATCTTCGTTTTTTTTGATAGTTATTTTTGCGAAATGTTCTGGAATAAAATTTAATTTCCTCATTCCTAAAATACCTAACGGATTAACTGTTCCTCTGTTTAGTGGCATTATCTATATACTTATTTATCTACTAAGATTATTGATTTCGATTCCACTCGCACAACATAATTGCCGAATGATAGTTTATAGTATCTATATTATAGATTAGATTTTCTTTGTTCACAATAAATTCAAATTTAAAATTTGGAAAATGTTTCTTGTCTAAATTATAAATTTTTGTGTGTAGATTGGAATTCTCTGTTGATTCAGCATATGGAACAGATATGAGTAATCTATTACACCGAGATTGTAGTTTTTCTATTAAGGACAATCCGTTGTGTATTTGAAAAAGAGTATCTAAAATTATGATTGTATCATAAAATTCAATATCTTCTGTTTCAATATTTTTTGTAATAAAAGTTACATTTTCTTTCCAATTTTGATCAATGGCGGCCTGTATGACGCTTTCATCATGATCTATTCCTGTATAAGATACATAATTAGGAAAGTATTGAGCACCATATCCGCTTGAACATCCGATTTCTAATATTTTAGATCCGTGAAGTTTCGATGCTGCCCATTGATAGGTAAGTTCGATGTATCTAAAGGGTGTATCATCTTTGAAAAAGATTCCCCTTTCTGCATGATTACTTAACGCCCATTTATACCAGCTTGGGTTATATTTTTTAGCCAATATAAGACCGTTTTTTCTTAAGGTCTTATCAAAATCTGGAACTAAAGATTTATCATTGACTGTTCCTTCTCCTTTATGATAAAGAGGAAATTGACCTACATACTTACTAGCTTGGTCACTCCATGTTTTCGGTAAGCATTCAACGATTTCAAATCCTTGCTTAACTGCTTCAAAACAAAATTCCGTATCTTCTCCGGCACCTATACCATAATCTAAACTTAGAAGTCCTAGTTTATCAAATACCTTTTTGTGAATCATCACACAAAAAAAGACAGCAAAATGCTGTAGAGTAATTTCGGAATAAATTTTTGAGATACAAGAAATGCCGCACTTTTTATTTTCGATAAACCCGGATTCTAAAATTTCTAACCAATGGTTTCTTTTTTGCCATAATAACATTGTATCGTTGTTTAACAACACTATTAGATCAGTTGTTGCAATTTTAATTCCTTCGTTGCAAGCTTTGGCATATCCTAATGCATTATCATTCCAAACAATTTTTAGATTGTTTTGTAATTGTAACAAATTAAATGAATGTTGTAATTCTTTTAGGTATTCTTTTGTATTGTCGGTGCAACCGTTTGCTGATATGATCAATTCGATGTCGTAAATATTTGAATAACATAGAATTGATGTTATGCAAGGTTTAAGTAAATCATCGCAATGATTATAAGTTGGAATGATAATGCTGTATTTCATTTGTAGTATATTGTCTGACCAAAAGGTGCAACGATCGATTCGTTGCCATGGATTACGAAAATTGTATCGCAGTAATCTTCGTCACCCCAACTTCCATACGGATATCCATCTGTGAACATGATGAATTTTTTGGGATTAATATCATTGTCTTTCATAAATCTAAAATTAGCATCGAAATCAGTTCCACCGCCACCTTTGACTTCGTAGGTGTCGATTTCATCGGCATTATCTCCGGTGAACTTAGCATAATTATAGACTTGAGTATCAAAGCACCAAATTTCTAGATTGAAGTCTTTATATTCTTCCATGATTCCCTTAACTTCAGAAATCATATCTTTTCCTTGTACATCAGTGATTGATCCGCTCATGTCAAGACCGATCGACACATCGATGGTTTCTTCATTCATTAGTCCTGGAAGAATAGCACCGCAATGTTGACTTTTGCGATTAGGACGAGAAAAACTATAATTACTTCTAAAGATGCTTTGAATACTCATCCTAAGGATTTGTCGCCAATCCATTTTCGGATCTGTAAAATCGGTAATCAGTCGACGAATTCCTGCAGGAATTTTATCAGAACCGGCTGACTGAGCAGCAGCAACCATTGCTTCTTTAATCTCGTCTCTAATAGCCTTACGCTCTTCTGGAGTAAGAGTAGGACCTTTCCCCTGCCCATCGTCATTGCCATCTAAATGTTCATCTAGCAACTCTCCCAGTTCTTGAAGATTAATTTTGATAGCGTTCTTGTCGATTTCTTCGTAGATTTGCTCGTAGCTCCAGCCGCGATATTTGTTGTCTTGATAAATTTTGATAAAAGTAGGAGCTTCACCGATGCGTTCATCTTTAAGAATTTGATTAACTGCATAATCGGCTGCAATATTTGCAAGGTCTGCATTACGACCTTCTCTACGTCCAATATGATCAAACACATTATGAAGAACTTCATGTGCAAAACCGAATTCACATTCTTTCGGAGTTAGACGATTAACGAAGTCATTATTATAGTAAAAATTACGTCCGTCGGTAGCCAGGGTGGATAACCAATCAGTAGCATCTACAAGTTTTAGACGAGTAGCTAGATTACCAAAAAACGGATGCCTCAAAAGAAGACCTACTCTTGCAGTAATCAATTTCTCTACGATTTTTTTCTTTTCGAATTCGTTGAATTCTTTTGGTTCAATTTTTTTGGATTTAACAGAACTGGTTGCCATAATAATGCTCCTGTTGATATACTATTATATAGTCAATTGAAAAATAAATCAACAAAATAGGCCCTATTGGGCCTATTTTTTACTGCATAGCACTGATAACGTACTTACCGTATTTGTCGTGGAATTCGTCAAAGTTTTGCAGTTTGGAACTGTCAAACGGCAATTTGTAATTAGTCAGGGCCACTTTGGCACCCATAACCACAAGCTCAGTGGGGAAATTATCCATCATGAATCGAAAGAAGTTATCTGCCATTTGATCCCAATTTTTAACTTTCTTCTTATCGGCTTCTTGCAGTTCATAGCAAAGGGAGATACTCAAAGAGTACATTGCTGAAATTTCTTTGATGTTGCATTTACCAACTTTACCCTCGAGGATAGAAGTTGGGTTAGGCATTTGTTTTGCCACTTTGCGGTGTGCCATGAATTTTACAGCAAGTCCTTCTCCGATAGCACCTGACACTAGATCAGTTAGTGTGCCTTCATCGAGATCGTCATCAGTAAGAAGTTCGGAAACAAAATGCCAACTACGGGGAGTTGCGAATGCACGACTGGACGATTTTGGATCAAAGTCGTAAAGATCCTGTTTAGCAAAGCTGAGGTAACCGACTACTTGCTCATGTTCACGATTTTGCGTAGCCCATTCCAGCCAATCTTCGAAATCATGACGCAATTCAATATGAAGGAAACGATTAGCCAACGGTGCTGGCATACGATAAGTAACACCTTTGTCTGCTTCGCGATTACCTGCGGCAACAATAGACACTCCTTTAGGCAATCGATAAGTACCTACGCGCCGATTCAAAATCAATTGATAAGCAGCCGCCTGGGTAGCAGGTGCAGCACTATTAAGTTCGTCTAGGAATAGAATAGCAGTGCTCTCTGGGTCAGTAGGAAGTTCAGACGGAGGAGCCCAAGACATTGTCTTACGATCGGAATCGTAATAAGGGATACCTTTAATATCGGTAGGTTCCCAAAGACTTAGTCGTACATCGATAACCTCACGGTTCTGTTCTTCGGCAATTTGCTTGACAATGTCACTTTTGCCAATACCCGGAGGACCCCACATGAATACCGGGCGCTGAATTTTTACACATTTACGAATAGAACGTTTTGCTTCGTTAGGGCTAACGGTACGGTTGGTGCTGATATCTGCCATTTATCTTCCTTTAAGTGTTTTGGAATAACTGAACAATCGTTCAGCATGATATTATTGTACAGAAATCAGGAATTTATGTCAACTAGACAGACTTTTTGCTTTGGCAGCTGAATACTTATAAATGTTTCCGGAAAACAGCACCAATTGAACAGCCATTTTTTCGGAGAATACTATGATTTCATCTTTACCTAAGTAAAATGGACAATCGATAAATTTATCTAACCAAATTATGAGTTGATTAGTATACTCAAACGATTCCATAAACTTCACGGAATATTCTTTGATTTCTGCTTTGAGAAACGCTTCATATCCTTGATCAGTTAATCTGAGACCACCGTGGGTTTTGTTTCTAGTGCTAAACCACCAAGATGGAATAGTTTTCCTAATTCTATCTTGGGTTGGGTCAACTCCGTTTAGTTGTAGGATTTTTTGGGTGATCTCATATTTGAGCATACAAATTATTCTTTGACTTTTTCACCTGTGGTCAATTTATAAACAGAAAAATCTGAACAATTGAACATCTTGTTCAGTTTCTCTGCCAGATTAAATGCATGACCTGAATTACTAAAAGAAATCTTTTTGTATTTTGGACCCATCTGGTTAGCAACAAAACTATTGGTTTTTAGATTGATAGGTTTATCTTTATAAAACACTGCCCAGATGGCATCGGCCTCCAACACCTGTTCTGTTTTAAAATTTTTTTTGTTTGTTATCTCTAATAAAACTTTAGGTTTCGGCCTACTCATCTATATACGCTCCTTTAAACACGTATATATTTAGTAGTTTTTAAAATTTACCGCCATCCATTTTTACTTCAATTACAGAGTTTTGTTGTGCATTAGTTAACATTTGATCCATTTCTCCTGTTAACCTAGTCATTACTACACTTAGACTATTTTGAAGGTCTGTAGCTTCTTTAATTGTTAGTGTGATATTTTTTTGATTAGACTTGATAGCGATTCTAGTTTTATTTAGAAAATCTTCTATAGGGAGAGTATTAAGTTGTTTCATGTTTATTGATCTTATTTAATTGATTTTTCATTTCATACTCAGTCTTAAACGGACCATAGTAAGGATATCTGTCTAAGGTAATTAACTTAGGACAAAAACTTTTAACCCAACCTTTTCTAAACTTAATTATATAATATCCTGCACAATATTGACTTTTGCTTTTGGCACTTTTGGCAAAGAGCGGCAATCTTTTTTTAAGATTATAAACAGGCTCATACGGTTTGCTGCTACAAGGATAATCATAGATTAGATATGTACCCTCTTTGTTCTGTTTATTTTTCTTTAAAATTTCTTCAAAGGATACAATACCTAGTATTTCTTTGGCTTCTATTAGAGACTTAAAAGAAATAACTTTTCCTTTAAGTAAAAAGTTATAACCTTTTTTATTTCTAATAATGCTGCCTAATTTTTTTTGATTTTCAGTTATTACCCATTCTTTTTCTGGTATTAGATTCTTTGCTATACTCATTTTAGGTACCTTGCATTAAGAGGTTCAGAATAACTCTGCACTTGCTCACTTATTTTTTGCAGATCATATTCTGAACAAAATTTTAATAATCGAATTCCTACTTGAGAAATGTTTTTTGATTTTTCAATCTCGGTATTGATAGTTTCTTCGATGAGATTTTTAATGTGTTCTGGTTGTGCAGTAAGGTCAACAAGAATACGATTTCTATTATAATCATCTAATACACGATGTTCTTGACCTTCATGATCAATCCATCGTTGCAGCATAAGATTGTTCCAAGCCCATCCTTTACTATCTCGATCAGAAAATGCTTCTCGTAGACCGACCTTATTTTTTGTTCCCTTCTCTCTAACGCCAGGATAGGCACTAAAAATATTATCGGAGGTATCGCCTCTCATGCACTTCTCAAAAAGAAGCCATTGGGGATCTGGTGCTGTTTTTACTTCTTTTGTCTTTTTATCGACTACTGGGTTTCCTTTTTCGTCAAAGTATCCTTTATGTGTTATAGTGATACCTGTAACACCATTATACTGTTTTACATTTTCGGAAATTAACTGTGCAAAGTCGCCATCAGTTGAAATGATAATATGATTATCTTCGGGATGATTTTGAATCCATCCTGCAATAAGATCATCGGCTTCTAACTGTGGATTTTGTAGTACAGTACAATTGGTTTTTTCGCCTACAAACTTTTTGAATTCGTCGAAAGTTTCCCAAAATACTCGATCCTCTTCTGCTTCTCTAGGACTTTGAGCGGCTCTTGCTTCTGCACGTTGACGTTTATAAGGTTCGTAATAGTCTTTACGCCAACTACGCCCTTCTAGACAGAATACCACATGATCCCCTTTAAAATCTCGCCAAGCCTTTCTTACACTGCCTAGTACGGTATGAATACTCATACCTACCTTGTCTTCGAGATTACCTCGAACAACGTGTCTGGCTCTAAAAAAAACATTGGCAGTGTCGATTAGCAAATAAGTTTTTGACATTAACTGACCTCTGTTCGCCCGTCATCACGAAGGGCACGGTTAACAAACCCACTACCTCTACGATCCATATTAACATTTGCTTCTGCACCGACATTTCTACAAAGTTCATTGAACCATTGGTCCACGATTTCTTCGTCTGTATTGCCTGTGTAACCAGCAGTCTTTAATTGTAACACAAAATACTCATTCCAATCAAGTTCAAAGAATCCATTACGAACATTTTCTTTATTAACGTGAGTTTCCAAAACTCCTACCCACGGTTCTTTACGTTCAGTTGCTAGTTCTTTTGGACTTAGTGATGCTAGTCTAGTTGCTTCTTGAGTTTCAACTAGTTTTTGTTCTGCTTCTTGAGCCCATCGAGTTGCCTCTTCTAACTTAGATTCAATTCTGTCTATTCCAAGAAGTTTTTTAAATAAGTTTTTCATAATTCACATCCAAGTTTTTAAACGCAACAAAATAAATTCATTTCGATCATACCACCGATCTTCTGAAATAAAATCTAAATCACCTGATCTCCAGTATCGTCTAGTTCGATAGGCACGAGTGAACCAAAGTAATCGTCCGGTATGATAACAGGCTCGAGGCCAAAGACAGAACATCAGTTTAGTGTCAGCACGTTTCATCCAAGTAGGAAAATCGATTTCGTCAAAATATGTTTTTGACTTGCCAAACATCAGGTACCCCATTCGTTCTTGAAAAGCGGCACCTGAAGTCTATCACTATATCGTAATCCATTGTTCATTGCGAATTCAGCAACACGACGATTGTTAAGAGTATAAACACGCTCAACCCCACCTACAGGCATTAGATATACTGGACCTTTGAATCCACCTTGACGAAATTCAGTAGTAGCCTGTAGTGCGTCAGCAGCATCTTGTTCTGTAGCAATTACAAACTTAAGATAAGTGTATCCTACTCGTTCATATTCACAGACAACATCAGGTTTGATAGCATCTGACCATGCTTCGCCACTGCAAGGTAATTTAGCACTAACACTGAATGTAAGTGCATCTCGTCCTCGTTTACCCCATTTAGGATTGAGAGTCCAGTCAAGTAAATAGTGGCTGAGATCTTTGCTGAGTTCTTGAGTACCATTGGTCTCGAAAGTAATCTCTTTGAGACCCTGCATTTTAGGATGACTTAATAGATTAGGGTAAGACCTTTGCCAGCCTAGTAGTGGTTCACCGCCTGTGATCACTAGATGTTCTTCTCGCCATTCTTTGTGTGGTAAGATTTCGCAGATACTTTCTGCAATGCTGTCTGTTGTAAGTATCGGTGAAAGGTCTTTGAACCTAGGATCCCAACTAGCATAAGAATCGCAGCCGGTAGTAACAAGAGGTAAATCTCTATACTGTTTAAATTCTGTAATACTGTTTGCAATAATGTTTCTTTCATTTGATCGTTCTCCGCGAGGCATTCCGAATCCGTCACAGGTGAAGTTGCAGCCAAAGGTTCTAAGGAATACACTAGGTACCCCCATATATCTACCTTCGCCTTGAATACTGTAGAACAGTTCTGAAACTTTTAATTTACTCATATAATTTAGACCATTTTTTAAGTTTTTCTTTCTTTGCTTCTTTTGCAAGGTCGATGGTATTTAGATCTAGCACACCTTGCTCGACTAGAATGTCGATTAGTGCCATCATATCTGCTACTTCAGTTTCTAACATTGCAGAATGTTTAATACCAGTTTTGTAATGTTCACTGTATAGTCCGAATCTGCGGCATTTGCTAATTTCCACAATTACTTCTGCACATTCTTCTTGAAGGATACCCAATGCTTCTGCTGTTTTATCGTTCATACCTATACCTCCTTGTAAGGATATATAATAGCACAAATTTATTTAGAATTGTTACTTTCTCCACCAATCTTCGTAAGGGAATTCTAACCAGATATCATTTTCTTCTTTGTTAACCTCCATCCCCCAAAAATCCATACCTACGCGACATTTGCTAGATAGATTATCAACTACAGAGGCAAATTTTACATTGTGATTCCAGATATCATTTTCCCACGCTGGGTCATTAGGTAAACAACTAGATTGCCAATCTAGCATAAGCCAATTGAATGTAGCACCTGTGTCATTGATATCATCTACGATAAGAATATTTTTACGGAGAGAGGGATTTGATGCACCCGGCAAATCATCTGTCCTATGATAGCCAAACGCATCTTCAGACATCCAAAAATTGCTTTCGCAATCGTCTTTGCCATTCCTAAAACTGATTTTTAGTGAATGCATCGGGACATCGAAATAGTGACTAACTAGCACAGCAGGAAAAAGTCCGCCTCTAGTAATACCTACGATGTAGTCTGGTCTCCAGTTACTGATAGTAATTTGTCTACAGATGTCGGAGACTAGATGATTAAATTCTTTGGGAGTGATAATGTGTTTATTCATTTTCTTTGATTGTGTCTATTAAAGTTTTTGCAGTGAAATATTTCGGGTATGATTCCGTAACATAGCCATTGAGTTTAATTTTAAGTTGATCGTAATTTTCCATCATGAATTTAATCTTGGAGACTAACTGTTCTTTATTGTTGCAGTAATCATTCCAACTTTGAGTCCATTCAGATGGATAAAGGAATTCTGGATAGTTGTTAAAAATTTCTGTATAACTAAGTCGATTAGGTGCCAATGGCAATGAATTAGCCAATGGTCCTTCTGAACAAGTTGAAATGCCCAATGTTTCTTGTAGATTGGCAGAAAATACAATTTTAGATTTACCTAACAGTGTATGATATTGTGTTTTTGTCAATTGCGATTCTTGACAAACAACGAATTTATATTCTGGTAATTGTTTTTCTAAATCTTTAAAAATCTCTAATTGTTTTTCAGGTGCAATCCTATGTGGGAATAAAATAAGATTTTCTTTTTCAAGATCCTTATATGGAGATAATGTAGGTTCCATATATTCCATAGGCCAACCGCTACGAACGATTTTTTTAGATTCTAACAGATCAACAAGGTTTTCTTCGCACCAAGAATTTTCTACGTCACTGCCATTGTTTAATAGATTTTTAAAAAACATATGAATGTGAAAATCAGTAGCAAAATAGTTATGATCTAAAGAATAGAAAAGCCCCTTTTCAGTGTTTCGAACCCAAGAAGCATTACCAATTAGTCTACCTAAAAAGTCTTGAGGATCGTATGAGCCTGCGTGAACTAAACCGTGTAATTTCCAATTTAAATTCAGCAGATCTCGCATATACTTTAATTGAATAATTACAGGATTCCAAAAGTCTGTAAAGATAAATTGATCATTAATAGTAGTTTCGCCTTTATTATAATGATCTAAGAATTTACAGAGTTGAGTGCTTTTCCAATAATTAGTATCTGAGAAATTTAAAAATGCACCAGGTGTAGTAGCAGTATTTTTTTGAATACCGTCTATTTGAATAACGTTAAATTTATCACCAAGAGTGTCTTGTAGCAATTTAGGCAAATGCGTAAACCATTCACAGGTGTATCGAGTTTCGATAGGCTCTAGTGAGAAAATCCAAATATTTGTTTTCATAATATTAATAATAAGAGAAAACCCCAACTAAGGGGTTTTTACATCTAACCTTGAATAGAGTTATTCTTTATTCTCGGTATTTTTCCTACGAGCGGAACGAGCAATTTTATTTTGCTCACGTTGCCATTCTTTATATTCTTTGCTCTTATAAAGATCACGCTCGTCAAACTTAATTAGTTCGAATCGGCAATGATCAAGCCAAGCCTCGAGATCATCGAAGATTTTTGATACTTCGGGCTTCATTACAAGAGTTTTTTGAATATAAGCAGGATGTGCCATAAGTTTTTTTCCTATTTAGAGTTAAGATTAGTTAGGGAAATGTTCGATGATGCCGTCTGATTCACCATCTTCCGATACTACAATTTCATAGTATCGATTTGATCCATATGCTGGAATCAAATGCTGTTCCAGAATGGCTGTTGCAATCATTTCGCAACTCATATGATTTTGATCGCCACTCTTGATAAAATCTTGCAATGCCCATTTAACCAAGAAGAATTCTAGTTCACGGTCAAGATGAGTAACACTAATTTTTACCTCTACTTTGAACATATGACGATGTTCATTTTCAAGGAATTGGATGCGTGGATCAATAGATCCTGCATTAGGATAACGGTGATAACCTTCGAACTCTGTTCGAATTTTGATATAAGTAGAAGTTGTCATTTGAGAATTGTGTCTTTTTTGTATTGAACCCAGTCTGTGAACTTATTACGATCCATTAGTGTATGTAGACTGTGACACCATACACCGGGATTTGTGCTGTTAAAATCTCGATCATCAATTTTGATCATTGTGTTGTAATTCCAAAGTCGAACATAAGGAATCTTGACAGAAATCTGTGGGATAAAATTTGTATATTCGCAAAGACCTCCGTCATTAAACCCCTCTACTGCACTTAGCGGAATATCTAACGTACAAAGATAATCTTTTTCGAGAAAATGTTGAATCATCGCATCCCAGTCACTCCAATTCGAATCTTTTACAGGATCGTAACTTTGATTTGCACCAAAGAAAATATGCCGAACTGGTTCTTTGATATTAGTAAACGGATCATCTAGAAGTTTTTGAATTTCTTCGATCGGTTGTAATCCTACAACGAACAGAGTTTTCATTCCGTATGCAGGAGTATGTTCGACTTCGGTTCCAATGAAGAACTTGATATCGTCTCGAATTCCGTCTGTGTAATCACGTTTCATAGTAATATATTACAATTAAATGTGTTTTTGGTCAAGATGATTTTGTGGCTTTACGAACTTCTTCTTCCAATTTATCCCAATCAATTTGGAAATTAATTTTTCCATCTGGATATTCGAATCTGGTACTGTGATTGCCCACAGTTACTTTTGGATTATCAGTTGCCTGTAGAGTTTCTTCGGCGACCAATTGTGCAACCTCATTAATAATTGCTTCTTGAGTTTTCTTTTTACGCGGCATCGCTTTCTTCCTTTATATTTTCTTCTAGAGATCTTAGTTCATCATCATCTGGATTAGCAAGATCGATTTCTTCTTGATTAGTAACAGTTTCGACTTCAAACAAACTGCCAAATGTATTTTGTGCAGGTCCACCTTGTAGTCGAGCACCTTCAAGACTCTTCAAGAAAGGCATTGCCTTGTCTATCATTTCAAATGCTTCTTTTTTAGATTTAGTTTTAAAGAGATCTTGAATAAAATTGGCAAAGTATAAAATATTGCGAGGAACCCAATCTGAGTATTCATCGCTCATATCTTGAGTCTTTACTTTTTTCCAACTACGCCAATTGATTTTACCTTGTGTCTTAGCAATTTCAATATCCATTAATTGTTGAGCACGTTGAACTGCAACAATATGACAGTAGACATTATGACCCATCATCAGTGCATATGAGAAACTGTCCCAAGATGTTTTTCCTTCTTTGCCAATCTTGTTCAACATACCCGGAGCATAGTGGCAGATGTCACCTAGTGTCAGCCTTCTACCAAATTCGCTTTCGAATGGGAATGGGATGTCGCTACTGGCAAGTGCTTTGTTATCTGGTGCTTTGTCCATAATAACACTCCACCTTTTGGGAGTGTGTTGTGCGTTGGTGTAGACAAGTCCGTGTGCTGTTGCGATGAATGGCGAGGCACAGTCAAAAGATATGGTAATTTCTTCATTGATATGTTTCCTAATTTCCCTTTGAATAAGTGTTAAGTAACAACTCCAATCTAACTGAGCAGTGCCCAGGAAGTGGATCCAGTTTTTGCCTTTCAGCAAACCATCTTCTCTAAGTGTCATTAGACGCTTAAGAGTAATATCCATTTTACACATATTAGCACCACCAAATGCCCAACCCTCTGCTTCTTTACCTGCATAGGCTCCATTTGGATCGCTGAATTCTTTTACACCATTGTACCACTTTTCAGCAGTATCCCAGTCACTGCCTTGTAGAACATTTAACCATTTAGTATTACCTAATCTATTCTTTAAGAAATAATCATTATTGAATTTTGTTTTGTCTAGGCAATCTTCAAAAGTTTTTAGACCAGTCTTGGGACTATGAATATGATCACAGGCCCAAGTCGGCACATCGAGCATCATTGACCAGTCAGCAGTAAGTTCTAGCCATTCGAGAATTCGTTGACGAACTTTATTTGCTTCGGCACCTTCGAAATTAAGCCAATCAAATTTCAGTACACCTTTACCAATCTGATATCCTCCTGAATCTCCGACAATAACAGTTCGACCTCGATCTCGTTGTTGAATCATTGATTCCTGTACAAGACTTTTGTTAAGATCTAACTGTGCGTGACCAGCAGAGTAAAGAGCATACTTATATGTAAAGTATCCTTGTTCGTCATTTAGAAAATTCATTCCTTCGATACCACGATCAAACCCTTTAGGAATTCGAGTATTAGGGACAAATTCTTCTAGCCTTTGTTTAGCCACATAGGTACTATAAAAACTGGAGATTGCTGGGAGATATACAGCATAATCTCTTTGTAAAGGTGATAAATTAACTGGTGGATTCATCTTTGCTCAATATAATTGTTGTTTTTAGTTGCTTTTCTGCATTTTTTAAATTTTCATATGCAGATCTAACTACGAGATTAGTTCTAGCCATATTTTCAATTTCTCGTTCTTCTGCCATTTTCTTTACAGCCCAATCTATTGCTTCATTTGCGTAATGGCTTAGATTGACAGTAACGAATCCGGAAGTTATAACATGCCAATTGTAACCGTCATATCCTTCGATATTTCCGAGATTGTAACGTAACATTCCAGACATCGAAGCAGCCGACGAAGGAGGAAACGTGTTAAAATATCCTCCTTCGATTACAACATGTCCGTTGCCCTGTATGTTTTTGATCATGTCTGTGCAAGAATAATATACTTGTAAATAGCAATTCCACTATCGAGTGTAACCTGCAATGCGCCTTCGTCACTGAAACTAAGTGTAGTGTTGTTTACGTCCGCTGCTTTTAAAATGCTTAGAACAGGAGAGACTGGCCACGTCCAAGAACGAGTCAACTTACCGGTAATCCCTGTAGCAAAAACAAATTCTCCACCGTGACTACTAGCATCACCAAAAATAAATTTTAGTTGATCTTTATCAGTCTTCACTAAAAAATTTGTGTGTTCTGGATTAGCACCTGCTTGAAACTGAAATCGTTGAATGCCACTCAGAGAAGGAGTAACTTCTACATTCCACTTTACACCTTTGAATTTAACTGATTTAAGTTTTTCATTAATAATATCTTGATTCATAAAACGATAATCGTTTTTGAAATCGCCATCTTTATTTTCAAAATGAATTCCTACAGGAATTGTTTCGTTATTACGAACTTCAGTGTTCAGTGTAATTTTAGCATCTTCTTGGTATTCTTTTCCGTCGACTAGATAACGAAGTTTTTCCAGTTGGGGCATTCCGAATACACCAATAAAATCAGAATATGGAGATGCAGTTTCTGCCTGCATCACAACAGTGCGATCATCTGCCATTCCGTCGATTTGTGTTTTATCTTCGGTGCCGGTGACTTTAACAGTATTAAAAAGTCCTAGTTTGATTGTGTGTGCAACAATATCTGTGAGAATATCTTTCATATTAAATTCCTTTTGTTAATTTTATTTAGATTTTTGTTAAATGTCAAAGATTTTTTATTCAAAAGAAAACAAAGAATTAAATGTATTATTTTCTTCTGTACTGGTAAGATCATATTCCAGTACTCCAATTAGATTTTCGATTTTATTATTAATAATAGTAGTTTCCATTTCTTGATGATCAAATGGTAGTTCTTGAAACCATTTAGGCAGTCGTAATTCGTCCACTGGGTATGCTACTGAAGTAAAGCCTAATGGATTATCTTTCAGTTTACAGACAATTACTTTCATACCATCAACAATCTGCATTGAATACTTGTCACCGTTCATGCGACGCAATGTATTCCAATTGATACTAGCACGAACGTGTCCGGGCATATTAGCCTTACCTTGTTTTTTTTCTTTTGCTTCGTATTCAGTAATATTGTTTGCACGTTTAGGACTACCTTTTTCCCAACCAGGTCTAGCCTTGAATTCGGTTCTGAACTCTTTGATCATTTCAAGCACTTTAGATTCTTCAGCACCATCTAGAACTTTGGTTAGAACTTGAGATAAAAAATCCTGCATGAATTCTGGAGTATCACTACGTTTTAGATCCAACCCCATAGCTTTAATCTTACCAGGTTTACCATCTACATCTGAACGTTTACCTTCTTTATCATAGTAAAGAACTGCATAACGTTTCTTAGTAATAAACAGTCCTTTAATTGCCACAATCTCTCTACCTGCTTTGATAACTTCACCACGAGTTTTAGGACAATGAAAAGAGTCTAGCATCATTTGTGGAAAGGTGCCATTTACTTCTTCTGCAATGTTATCGTACAGTTTGACTACAGTATCTTTATCCCAAGGAATTTCTTTCTTATCGATTTCCTTCCTGAGACTTGTATAAGCAGTAAAATATGCACTATCTGTATCACCATAAATTACTGCTTTACCTACGTGATTGTATTCTCCGGTAACTACTTCATTTATCTTTGCAGCCATATGCCGAGCAATAGATCTACCTGTAAGAGTGGTGCTTTGACCAATACGATTATCAAAGAAACGACAACCGACATTAAGAATAGCACCATACAAACTGTTAAGATTAATCTTTTTAACCAGTTGACGTTTATCCCAGTACTCTTCTTCAATTTTATTCTCTGCCTTGATTGCTTCTTTTAGTTTCGCCTGGAGTTCTTTACGTTCGCTATACCAACGTTTCAGTAGACCTGGAATAATACCTTCAAATTCGTGTGTGAAGATTGTACCGTTAGCACTGATCATCCAAGGTTTGCCACTGTTGAATATGAGTTCATAGATCTGTGCCCCGCTCATAATATCAGTTTCGCCATTTTCCCAATCGACGATGATTTCATTAACACGGTCTTGATTCATTACCATTTCATATTCATTGGTGCCGAATTTACCTTCCCAACTGGCTGCGAAACTATCTCCCTTCGTCATTTTTGTTTCGATGTCGGCTTTAGTGTAATCTTGTCTTAATTGTCCGACAATAGTTTCAGGTCCCATATTCAAAGCACGAATGACAGATGGATAAAGACTGTTGATGTCCATTGACCCGATCCATTCGTGTAATCCCTTTTTAGGATATGCTACATACGCACCTGCGGCCTGTGTATCAGTAAGATCTGACCTATTAGCTCTCGAGGGAACAATCATACCTCTATGATGTGCCTCATTGATAATTGCCTGTTCCGTCACAGCCACAGCACCTAGAGTAGTCTGCAGAAGAACTGTGTTCTCGTGAGCAATTGAATTAGCCAAGTCGATAAATTTTAATTTTTTATCTAGTTTATCCAACAAGGCAGTATCTTGTCTATTGTACTCGATAAATTTTTTAAAGTCGTTGTTATATAATTGATCGAGTGTACCTTCGTAGACAGTTTTAGTTTCACCAATCTCCATCTCACCAATTGCATCTAGTCTATAACTATGTCTTTCTTCATAAGTATACTTGCGATAAAGTTCTAGACTGTCTAGATGTACTCGTCCTATAAGATCATAAGTTTCTGCTGTCTTGCCGAACCGTTCGTATTCACGTTTCTTGGGCATTTGATCCCATAGACAGAATCTTCTAGTATCCTCTTTACTTAGAACTTTAGTAACTCTATTAACTGTATAGGGGATATCAAATCCTTCACTGTTCCAGCCACTTAGAATATCTGCATCTTCGATTAAATTAAGAAATGTATCCAACATTTCGGCTTCACTAGTAAACAGAAATGTATTAGGAAAATCTTTAACCAACTCAGTTGCCTGTTCAATTGACAATGACTTTGGCGGAATAGCCAATGTTACTAAACTGTCTAACCACTGTAGATTTACTGTGATCGCAGTGATAGGCATGAAGGGATCTTCGGGTAATGCGTAACCACGTTCGGGATTAAAGTCAACTTCGATGTCGAAGAACGCGATGTTTAGTTTCGGTGCATCTTTACCTAAATAATTTTCCTCTAGACAGCGGAATATTGGTTTGATGTCACTTTCGTATAGTTTGTTGTTACTGTAAATTCTTAGTTCTTTTTGAAACTCTTTATAGTTTTTACAGGTAACTTTACTTAAAGGTTCGTTGTATATTGACCTATACTTGCCTTTATGATCTGGATAATAGAACAGATATCTTGCTGGATATTCTTGATAGATTCGACCCTTTTTTGGATCACGTTCCACTACTAGGATACGATCTTTTTCTCGATCCCATATTGCATCGATATAACTCATAAATTTTCTCCTTGTCTTTTTCGGCAGACAAATACCAATAATTGCGATTTATGGCTCGCTATACCATCTTCTTTCTATTTATAGAATCATTCTAATCAGACCCACTGAATCAATGGTAGCGAGTAAGATGTAGTTTGCGAGCATCCCGAAGGACCTACGAGTCCAAGCAGCCCAACTGTACATAATACAACCTGTAATCCAAATAGGATATAGTACCAACAGCGGTGGAGTAGGGACTGTGACTGCCATTGTGATCGCACAACCGATAGATATTGCCCAAGCAACAAACTCAATAAAAAAGCGAAAAGGATGAGACCTAAAATCGTCTCTAATCCAATTGAAGATTCCATAAAGACTGTCAGTCATCTTTACGGTTAGCATGACCACTGATGTCAACAATTGACTCAAGGTCGTCAAATTCGCGATAAACTTGATCCCACTGATCTTTAAGTGCGATACGGATTGCTTTACGAATCACACTGGGTTTTACTTCTAGTTCTTCGGCAACTGCTTTGATAGTTTCATTCAGCCCTTCAGTAAGGTCTTGAATTTCCTGCATTACGGTACACCCTTCTGCTACGATCTGTTTGATCTTGGCTTTTTCTGGATCACCAAACACTTTACTCATAATTTCTCCTTGTCATACTATTATATAGGTCAAGAAGGTAATCTGCAAATTATTTGATACCAATTTTCAAATATCTGACATAATCAGTCTCTGGATCAGTTAGTTCTTTTTTTCCCTTGTAAAGTACTTTGGTAAAAGGCAATTTTTCAATTAGATCAATATTGCTGCCGTCGGATCTGTATTGTAAAGCAACTAATATACCATTTGGTATAGTGTCGAACCAATTGAAACCGGATATTTCCTGTACCGAAGTGTTTACAACTAACCCTGAGGCTGTTAGATCTCTATATTTGACATAGTTTGCATCGCCGTTTATGCTTTCAACTTCAACGCCCAAACTATTGAGTAGTCTTTCACTAAACTCTAACCAATCTAGATTTTTCTCTACATTAATAATAGTATCAATACTGATACCTTCTCTATTCAATATGTAACCCATATTGCCATACCAAGATCCTAACACATAGACTCTTGAGAATTTAGAGTAGCCTAGTTTTTTTAGTGTACGTGCTAGCCAAGTTTTGCTGATTAAAAGGTCTTGTGTAATGCTACCTTGAAATGTCAATGGACTACTTTCTTTGATATTTCTTAATCTCATTTCAGTCTGCAGACCGACCTCGATCTTTTTCAGTAATTGGTCCGCCTGTTACCCAAGCGGTGCAACTTCTACTACCTGCACATTTAAAATGTAGAAAGTTACAGTAGCCTAAATCACTAAGATTTATTGTAGCATTAGCATCTGTAGATTTTTCATCACCTTTAATTCCGTCCGCGATACATTCTCTCATGGTATCACTTACATCGAAGGCAGCACAATTACCGCACAACATTGTTTTGGCAGTTTTTTCGTCTATGTTCCAGCGTTTAGCAGCATCTTTCCAGTAATCACCTGGCTCTTCGGGATTGGCTGGACCATAATGATATTCATCTATGGCTTTTTGTCGATTTTTCAGATTAACGTCGATGTCGTGTGTTGCTATGGGACAACCTTTGGTTGCAGCCTCTACCAATTTTATATATTGTCTCATTTCTTTTTACTAGGATTCTTCTTAGCATAGTAAGCGGCTAATGCCATTTGTTTTCTTTTCTCTTTAGTTTTTCCTCTAAACTGAGGGGCATTGGATTTTTCAAAATCCTTAATATAAACATCAACTGGAGCATTGGGTGGAATCTTTTCTGCTAATTTAGCTTCCAACTCTTCCATATAGGGATCTTCTTTAACACCATTAGGTTTACCGAACATCTGTGTAGCCTGATCCATTTTTCTCTGAAAGGTATTGCCACTGGTATTATATTGATCTAGGTACCATTGTTTTTTATTAGGATCAAATCTCATACCTAATTGTTTAGCAGCATCTTTGCTAGCAAAAGGTACAGTAAAATAATGTCTATCAACTAGATAAGGTTTATTCTCTTCACCACCTAGTTCTTGTCCTAGTTCTTGGCTTTTAAAACGACGCCAATCGGGTCTATCGCTAGTAAATGCTTCTGCCGTATCTTGTTCTGGAAGATTACCTTGTGGACCAGTTAATCCACCTTCTTTCTTTTTCATACGCATACGCATCTTTAGATTATTCTGAAAAGCAAGTTCTGATTTTGTGGGGACTCCCTTTTTTGTCATACGCTTTGCCATATCAGCCTTGCCACGCCACATACCGGGTCGAGAAGTTAATTCATCTCCAGAATCATCGACATCGTTTCCACTGCGATCAATCTTTATTTTACTTGGGGACAAGTCTCCGTCATCCCAATCTGGACTACGCCAAGTCTTACCTTCTCTATCATCGTCACGCCATTTAGCAGCCTCCGCCGCACCTTGCTGTTTCAATTTACCTGTTCGCTCTAAGTCTTTCAACAAGTCAATACGGTCACGATAACCTGCTATGCCTGGTTTGATATCATGTGCTGCCATACGCTGTTGGACTGTAGGTCTATCAGCGTGTTTCATTGTAGTTTTATATTGATGTGATTTAAGATCAAACGTATCGTTATGTTCTTCCGCCACACCTCTACCATGTCTAGTGCCAGCGTAGGTCTCATAACTTCCTTGACCCCAACCTGCACCAAAATCATTGTGATCTTCGGTATTAAAAGCCTGTTCACCTTGTAGACTGTTTAGTACACTGTTTAAGTAATCAGCAGCCTTTGTCAGTTTGCTTTGTTGCCAAGCCTCGAGACCTTCCATCTCGCTATATTGTCTAACCAGTTTAAGTAAACGCATAGCATCTTCAATAATGCTCATAAGTTCGTTGCTAGCCATTCTAATCTCGTGATCCTCTACAAACTTTTCACTAGCACCGAATACTGTGTTAAACTTATCTCCCAATTTGCTTAACAACATATCTCGTTGTTGTTTATTCAAAGTGATTTGTTCACCGTCGAACTTAAATCCCATAGATCTAAGTTGTGGCATTAAATCTTTATTCTTTAGTGTATACTTAAATGTTTTTGGTTGTGCAGTGATGTTATGACTGCTACCTGCTACCTGTGCTTTTGGAGCACCCTTCTGAACTTTTTCCCAAGAACCTGTCTCTGGATTCTTACGCATCATTGTACCACTAGGATCTTTCTCGCCTTCGTCATCGTCTCCTTGATAAATTTCCACACGGTCGCTAATATCAGTTAATGCAGTTAAATCATCTAGATACTGATCTGGTAAATTTTTTGTAACAACGATAATTTTTTCTACACCAATAAAATCTCTATCGCTGAGAATTTTTTCAATATTATTTTCTACATCATCAAAATTGTCAACTGTAAATGGTTTAATTTTGGCTGTTGCTGCCCTTAATTCGCGTGGATCAGTAGCAAATCCAGCATAACCATAAACTTGTTTTTCATCTTCTGGCAATTGTTTTGTTATGAATTTCAAGAACATACTACCAGTTGGCTTTTCCAATTCCATAACTGTGGATTCATCAAAAGGTTTGCCCTTGTGTTTTTGTTCTCCACGCTTGTCTGCTGATTTCTTATTCTTATGTGCCCCGGCACCAGTTTGTGGGCGTAATGGGCCCTGTCTTGGCTTTTGAGGTAATTGATTCTGAAGTTCTTGAATTCTTTTTCTAATTTGTCCCAATGCTACTGGAACTGATGCAACTGAACTGGCTCCGGTTGCTCCTGCACTGGCTGTTTCTAGAATATATCTAGTTTCATTTTCTGTTTTGATGGTTTTGAATTCGTGTTTCATTTTTTCTTATTCCAATTACTAACAGGGCTTACTGTATTTGTATTAGGTAATTCTCTACTTTCCATATCACCTTTATTGACATCTTCTATTTTAACTCCTGCAACCTTTGCTGCAAGTCTAATCATATCTTGTTCACTTTGACTGTAAGGATGTAGTGATTTATATCTACCAATCCAACTTTCTTCAGGCACATTATCTGGAGAATTAACTCCGTCACATGCGGCTAATGCTAGACCTAATCTATACAATTTATAATCACTATTCCAACGGTCATTGTCGGTAAATTTATCTAGTCCTCGTGTGGGATACTGTAGACGTTTTGACATCTTTCCCTTGGCTTCGATTACAAATTCGCGTGCTCTCATTTGAGTGTTGCCTTTAGTTGCCAACCGTGTTTATCATGTGCATCAATTCTAGCAGCAACAAAATCACTGAATCCATGCTCTCCTGCTGCTTCTGCTACTTCAAATAGTTTTTTGAAGATAATTTTTAATTTTTCATTATCTTTAAGTAATTCCTGAACCATTTGTTTACCGTCCAGCATTTCTGTTTCGTCTTCGATCTGTGTTAACATGCTGAAGCGAGTATAACTTCCGGGCATGTAAGTGTCTAGGCTACGAATTTTTTCAGCAAATTCATCAATACTACCGTATACTTCTTCGTAGATTCTACCGAACAAGGTATGTAATGATTCAAAGAACATACCTTCCACGTTCCAGTGAAATTGATGTGCTTTTAGATAAAAACTAAATTCGCTTGCAAATGCTATTTTGGCTAATTTTTGTAAGTTTTCCATAATGTAATATTTATCCTAAGGGTCTTTCTCCGGTAAGATAGGGCAAACTGAACCATAACTTGAACCATTCGGGGGTTCCGGGTTTTATGTTGTTCTTACGCTGTATCTCTGCCTTTTCATTTCCGGTTACGCTGATATTACTACCTTCTAAATTTTGAGTATTGACTCGATATTCCTGTAGTCTATTCTGTGCATTTATACCGCCCAAATACTGTAAGACTTTTATCTCATGTATAGGATCGTCAGGTGACAAGTAAGCATCGTCATTACTGTCTTGATTAAGATTTTGGCTTGTTATTTTGTATTGCTTCATTTGTTATGATTTTATCTATTAGTTGTGCCATAATCTGTTCGGCAGTTTCGTTTACAGGAATGCTGCTTTCGTTTTTACTACCCCAGTTCTTTGCACCACGTTTACGGCACTGGACCAATGCACCTGATGCATAAGCACTGGGCCATACTTTGTATCTGCTACGAACTTTATAATAACAGGCATCTTTCTTTTCATTTACTAATTCTTCACTGAACATTGGACCGCCGCAGTGAGGGCAAGTTTCTTCATTTGTTTTCTTTTTACAACTTCCAGGAGCACCTGCCGGCACGCCTCTTACTCTAGTATATCCAGGCCAACATTTAAGTTCATCTACTTTTGATTTAGAACCTTGTACTTTAGTAGTTTTATCGGGATCAGGTGCAGGAGATTTTGCTCGTGCAGGCAAAAACTGTTTGATACTTTTAAGTGTAAGTGGTCCTAGTTTACCGTCAACATCTAGATTGGCTCCATACCTAGTATTAAGTAAATGTTGAATTCTACGCACTAATTCTGCAGGTATAGCAGATTCATTGACAGCATTTTCATTCTTTTTTGTAGCAACATTTATAGCAGAACCTTTACGTTCTGGATTTGGATCTTCTCTGCGTTTACGTGCTGCTGCACTGGCACGACCTTTTTTGCCTAGTGCATGAGCCTTTGATTGTGGTAAACATTTTGGTTTCCCTTCGCTGTCGTCACCTCTAGCACAGTCTCCACGTATTTTTCCATCAGGACCGAATCTGACCCATTTTTCTTTAAACCATTTGCGTAAGTTTTCTTCTAGATCTGGATCTATACTTTCTTGTGCACCGCCTCCGACTAGTTGCCCTCGTTTTACTGGACCTTTTTGTTTTCCTTTGGCCTGTGCTGCTGGACCAAGTTTATGGTGCCAAGGTGCTTCTGTGCCTGCAAATGTACTCTTAGGTAACATTGCTTCGGAGATTCTAGGTCCTTGGGGTGCATGGGTCTGTGTTGCATAAGTTTGAAATCCAAGTCCGGGTTTTGAACTAAAATCTCCCCCGGCCATGTTATCGTTTTCTTTTGTTTTCTTTTTTGGTTTTGCCAATTGAGTCATACGCTCTTTGGCTTTAGCCATTAAATCACGAACTTCATCATCGCTGACTTCCGGGCTCATGGCATCTCGCCAAACTTTAAACTGTTCTTCTGGAGTTGCATTTGGATCCATAAGTATGTTTCTCATAGGAGTAGCTCTAGGACCTTCCTCTCCTGCAGAAGGATCACCTGTTTCTTGTCTACTGATAACTTCTAGATTATCAAAATTAAAAGGTACAACTCCTGCCTTATTTGCTACACCATTATACTTTTTAAGATATTGGAATGCCTGTACTTGATCTGCACCTACTACTACAACCGCATTAGTGTATCCTTGTTGGTTTAAATTAGTTAATACCTTAGTTAAGTCAGGAATCTCATCACTAGCTGATTGGAATATATGTCCGTGTTTAGGAAATACTTTCTTATAGATTGCTAGTTTTTCTTCAGGAGTAATAGGATCATCTGCTCCTACAGTTCTACTGACAACAAAATAAGGGTCGCCACTGACTGCGTTAGCTTTAGTAATTACACTGCTGGCTAACATCATATGACCTTTATGCCCCATACCTCGACCCCAACCTACTACCGCGGTTTTGCCTTGACCTGTTCTAGCAATTGATTCAAAAAATTGTTTTAATAACATATTAGTCTTTCCTTGGTGCCCAATCTGCCTGACTCACGGCTTTTACAAACTGTCCTGTTTCTGGATCTTGATATACATAGCCTTCTGGTTTAGTCTGTCTAATACCGCTATGTGTCCCTGCGCTAGCTTTGCGATATACGTCCATCTTAGCCTTACCTAATAACTCCACAGCATCGAGTGTTGCTTCTAGACCTGGATCGTTTATAACTTTTGCTGCCTGTTTACTACTGAGATTTTCTTGTGCCCATTGTACAAACTTCTGTTTTACACCGTCAATTCTTAAATTTTGATTATAGAATTTGTAAAGTACATCACCTACTTTACTTAAACCGGGCTTAGGTGCTAGGAAGTTGTTTATTAGATTAGCATTTGTTTGGATAAATTCACCGGCACGATCTAATAATTGACTATCGATGCCGGGTGCCTTTTCAATGTATGTAGTTCCTTGTACAATTACATCTGGGGTGCTTAATGATTCAGCATCAGGATATCTAGTTTCTTCGCTGCTACCCAGTGTTTCATAGTAACCAGTTGCTGCTACCATTATTTTTGCTCGTTGTATCTTAGCACCTAGTTCACTATTTTTAGGAATGTGAAATGCTGTGATATTAGGTTGAAAGTCAAATTCTTGTGTAGTGGGATTAAATGTGTAAGGTTGTAAAGGACTGAAAAGTATCCCACCTTCTATATAACCTTTTTCTGGACTTACCTTTTCAAAGTAGGGCCATAGACTAGCCATTTTGTTAGCAAATTCTTGTCTTTGTTTTTCTTTACCCGGTTCAGTTTTTCCAGTTCCTAGCACAAACTTTTTAATATCATCTGGACTGTACATAGCAGTAGGAACACCGGACTGTACTTCTGTTTTGCCTCGTTTTAAATATTCCCAAGCATTTTTTGGTATGAGACTGAACCTACCTTGTTCATCACGACCCCAATAGACAACAGGGCTCCCGTCCCATTTCAGTTCCATACTTTTTGCTGTAGTAGCCATGCTATTAATGATTCGAATAGCCTGTTGTCCTGCTTCGGCACCTGGACTGATACCTTGGCTAGGAATTCCAGTGAACACAAGATCCTCTATGTGCTGATATTTTCTGCCTACACCTGCTGCTTCTAATAATTCTATGATTCTCATTTTATGTTATCTATTAGATTTCTGAACCATTGTGCTGATCCGAATTTTTGATGTTCTTTTAGTCTATATTGAGTTTTATAATTTTCTAAACCAGCATTGACTTTTTGCACTACATCATTGTATTGAGTTGGATTTGCCTGTTTAAATTTTGCCAAGATAGCTGTTATATTGTCTAGATCCGATGCTGTACCATTGAATAATATCTTTGCAATTTCATCTGGATCTTTTGTTAAGGTCTGTTTTGTCATTCGATCAAATAGACCATTTTTAAAGCTCCAACTTAAACCTTGTGGATGATCTTGATTTACAATTGTACTACCTATAGTAGCTAGTAATATGTGTCGATATGCACCTTTAGCTCTTGTGTCTTTTGGCGTTCCTAGAGGGTTCGGTTCGCCTCTTTTGCTCCAGAGACTAAATTTGCCCTCGCCCGGTTCTGCAATATCTAGATCAACTTGAAACCATTCATTACTGTCCGGAATAGGAACAGACACAGTTAGTCCGTCACCTGATATCTTATAATATTTTCCGGCTGTATCTGTATTTGCTTTTTTAGCAAGTTCTTGATATCCTGCTTTTTGGAGACGTTGAGCTAGCCATTGACGAAATTGATTTTGTGTTTCTTTTGCATTAGCATTTGGATCTACATCGATAAAGTCTTTTGGATCTAAAATTGCATCAGCATCACCTGTTTCTGCACCTGGATATATAACAGATCCTGCTAATCGACTAAGGAGATCGATATCAATTTCTTTTCCTAGAGCATCTGCTGTTGCTTTTGCCTGTTCAGTAGATGCATTTTGTTTAGTAGCATTACTACCGTCAGCTAACTTAAATTCATTTCCGCCTTCAGTTAAAATCAAATCTAAATTATTTGGCATTTATTGATCCTAATCTATATTTGTCTTTTACTATATCTTCATAATAATGATCGTATAGTTTTTCGCAAATATCTTCACGATATGATTTTGGGAATAATTTACTGGGCTTACCTGACATGTTTTTCTTTTGATAAAATTCCAAGCAACCTTTTTCGACCATCGGCATAAATTCTTTTACACAATTGGATTTGTCGAGCTTGTTGTGTTTATGTTGAAAATAAATTTTACGTGCTAATGGTATAAAATAGTCTTTGTGCAACCTGTCATGATCTAAAATATACCAAAAGAGATCATCTTTTTGATCATCAATTTCATTTTTATCAGGAGTTCCTAGCTTAATAGCAGGTCCAAAAAATTCTTTTAGTATCATAATATCACCATGCTCTACATGACCAATAACGTGCTTTCCATCTTGGTCCAGGATTATCACAATTATGTCTTGCTCTGAAACTTTTACGTCTACCGGGAATATGTTTTTTGATACTGAGTTTTTTATCACCGAAGTTTACTTTTACAACATTACCCTTGGGACCTTTAACGTATACTTTAGACTTTTTAACATCACCTTTCATAGGTTTGCCTAATGGAACCTTACGACCTTGATATTCTGCTTCGTTTAGATCGGAGACCAACATTGATTCGATATTGGTTATTGATTCTTCGATAGGTTCTGATTCTAGGTATGATAAAACAGTGTCGTCACCTTGTATAACTACGCCGTCACGCATGAATCCTACTACAGTGGATTCTATGATTAAGTCGTTATCAAGTTCCAATTCGAAACGATCTCCGACAGTAATTTTATTTGATTCGGCAATAATATCTATTATTTTCATAATAAATTCCTTTTGTATATTTATTGTTAGTTGTTTACTATTATCCCTTTTGATTTATATCAAATTAAACCCAACACTGATCCGGTATTCACTACTATTATTAATCAATACTCTATGTACACGATTACCGGGGAAAAGTAGTAAATCACCCGCTTTCGGACTATAAATTTGGTATTCACCTTGCCTACGGAATTCTATTGCTCCAGTATCTTCGGGAACCTGAAGATATAGAACTGCTACCCAGGGATATGGAACATGCTCATGCCACCGATATTCATCACCATGTTCCATACAGTTAAACCACCATTCGTCTATTTTTAACTCACTTAACTGTGATTTTACCTGTCTAAAGGTATCTTCAAACCAAGGATATGGGTTTTGTTTATATCTGGGACTGTGCCAGGTTCCAGCAACACCACCGCGACCTCGATCTAGTGTTCTAAAAAGTTCTATTACCTTAAGTGAAACTGCTGGATCTACTGAGATACAACTCTGGGTGTACATCATATACCATAACGATTTCTTGTGGCATTGAAGTTATTAAGAACTTCCTGACTTGTCAATTCTACATTATAGCACAGCACACGACCTATTCTACCATTCAACAGATTTCCACCAGCACCAAAGCAGGCTACATTTACAGAACCATTACCTGTATGCTGAGCAAAGGATGGATTGCTGTTTTCTAATTGCCCGTTTATATACATCTTAATACCATTGACATTAGAATAAGTTATAGTTGCACAGTACCATGTGTTGGTAGAAAATGTTTGTGTAGAACCAAATCCGTTATAAGGCACAACATTGCTGTGTCCTGCATAAAGTGTATTTGTTTGATTGAAATATAAGAAATGTCCTCCGCCATCGCTACTGACTAAGTTGTTATCTGCGGAAAAATTGTTAATCATGAACCAAACCATTTTACTATAGGCTGATGCTGGTAAAATACTTGTTACAGCACCAGTTCCATATTGATTAACACCATTGAATTCTAGATAACTCTGAGAACCTGCTACATAGTAAGGTGAATTGTATAGAGTAATATTAGCAGTGTTAGGTGTGAGGTCGTACCAAAAACCTCCGCCTGCTCCGGGGTAGCTATTAACATTATTAGCATCGATGTTTAAAGATAAACCATTTGTTTCAATATCTTCTAAATCAAATGCAAAATCTACACTTGGTCCATAGTTTAGATAATCGTTGGTATCAAAGTAGATACTACCACCGTACTCTGGGCTTGTAAATGTAAATGATTTTTCGTCTCCTGTGCCTGTATCAACATCGACAGTAATTCTAACTGTTGTACCAGTTACAACAAATGCATTAGCAATGACTGTACCAGTACCTGTATTAAAAGTTACAGTCCATCCTTCTTTAACTTTGAGAGGTTCTCCTAGAGAATCTACGGCTTCGTAGTCGATTACATAGTTAGATTCATTTGGACCATAAGTAGATGTAGATATCACTAGAGGTGTACTGTCTTGTTCCATTGTATAGATTTCGCCGGGGGGTCGACTAGGTACCGAATCCCAAACTTGTACATGTGATGAAATATCTGTGGCTCTAACATAACTGAACCATCCGCTGGAATCACTGACTTTTAATCCTATTTGTTGCCCAACTATAGCAGGAGGTGTATTTTCTGCAATTATTCTATCACCATAGGCAAAGGCAGTAAATGTTTGAGTCGGGAATGACCAAGGATCTTCATCACTATAACTAGGACTATTGACTACGGTAGGAACTTTTAATCCCACTACATCATCAAATGCTGTGGCACTATTCATAACACTCATTAAGAACACTGTGCCAGTCTGTGATATAAGTGGATTACTAGGCGGTGTAAAGGTATTAGTGTATTTGGCATATCCTTTAATAATATGCAAATCCTTGATATAACCACGATAATTACCTGCTGCTAGTTCACCTGTTCCTATGGTTAAATCGGCATTAGTAGCAGTGATTGCTTGATTGGCATAAAGAATATCAACATATTTTTCACCATTTGAATAAGCTTCTAATTCGCCACTGTTGCGTACAATTGCCATGTGTTCCCAACCTATACCATAGTGATTTTTTACAGGTCTATAGGCGATATCGTTGAAATATCCGTTGTTCATCCAGAAATAATCTCTGCCCACACCTTCGTAACTTACAGAAATAACCTGTCCAGATGTAGAGCCTAACAGACCGATAGCCCAAGGACGACTATTTTGTCCGTTACTTTCAGCCTTCTGCCACCATTCGATGGTAAAATCATCATTGATAAAAATTGGGGGTGATTCAAATCGAGCTCTTGTGCTGTCAAAGTTGCTAGCCATATTTGAGGAATTCATTTCGAAGTATGAAATCCTTCCTTGATATCTAGCACTAATTCCGTTATTGGTAACAGATGTGGTTCCGAATCCTAACACTAGGGAAGCAGGATAACTCCAACTGTTATTGGCTGTAACGGCTGTACCGCCATTTAATTGCAGTAAAGTTTGTGAACCATTGTGTCTAAAATAGATATGATTCCACGAATTAAGTGTGACTGTATTGCCGGTGGTAAGATATGAATTAGCCCAAAATTTACCTGACACAGTGAGATTAGAATTAATTTCTAACGCTGTATGATGATATGATACCCCATCACCGGTTTGTGTATCTTGTATGGTCATTAGTATACGACCAGAGTCTGTGGGATAGAACCATAGATTCATATAAAATTGCGTGAATCCAGCATTATTCTGTGTAGTCATCCATTGATTTGAGCCATTGAATTCCCAGACCTGTGCTGTATTTTGATTATCGGGTAAAGAAAAATCGGAATAATATGTAGGAAATTCTGGATCGGTGCCTACTGAACCCCAGTTAACCATAGAGCCATTATTGAAGTGTGTTCCTTGTGGAGTAGGTGGAGGAGGACCTCCTCCACTTAAGTTTGCTGTTAGGAATATTTGTGTAATAGGCATTATTAATTCTTAATCTAATGTAACATTACCAGTCATGAACCAGGTATTATTGTTTACCTTTATTAATGTAGCCATACCTGGATTTTCTAGATCCCAATATTGCCCTGAATCATTACCTGGTACAACAATAGTCATCCCTCCACTATCGGCATCGATATTAACTACACCTCCACTATGGTTGACAATGACTACAGTGTAGCCTATGGGTAATGGATTATCATCATGATAAGGGACTATCACACTTGGAACATAGTTGTTTGAGGTAATATATAAATGACCCCCCATGTCCTCCATGCTCAATCTATAATCCATGCTATTAGAAATCTTAGTCTGTGGTATCAACTGTGCGGAACGAGTCTGTCGTGTACCATCTGCGAATTCTATAGCACCACCATCACGATCTTTGATTTGTTGTAGTGTTTGATAATAATCATTGTCACTAGGATCAAACCAATTGCTGGCAAAGTCGGGATTCCAAGTTTCAAAATCACCTTGGCTGATAATTGGGGTGAATGTTGCTGCTTCTGTGCTGTCTACTTTATCAACATCATAGTTTTCTTGTAGTAGTGCCCAGTTACCATAGAATCCGTCAGTGTCACCACTCTTTGGTATCTTAATCATTACACCATTACGATAGAAATCCTCTTGACTATAAGTGTAACCTGAAATATAAAGATTGTCTGCGTCCAGTGTGAGATTGCGTCCATTCTTAAATCTCATACTGGCAATAAAGACATCATCTCTAGTCAATGTACCGATAAACTTACGCCAAACAATTTCACCTGCGGAATTAAATTTAATTACTTTAATAACATCAGCAAACTTGTTTTCAAAGTTGGCTTCGCATACTATATAGATATCGCCATTGGTATCAACTGCTACTGAACTATCGTCATTGCTGCTAGTTTTTCGTTGCCATTTGATGTTACCATCTAGATCCATCTTGGTAAGAATCGTATTAAAATTACCATTATTTTCGTGAACAACTGCTAATGTATTGCCTGCTATACTAACACCTTTAGCGTAACAATCATTTAATGTATCGTTTAGTGCCTTGGTCCACAGATGTGTTCCGGTACTGCTGTACTTGGTTACCACAGCACACCAAGTGCTGTTTAGATCACCACCGGCAGCATTGTTAGTAGCATACATCTCACCTACAGCATAGATATTATCTTGACTGTCTACAGCCATTGACAGATAGCGTTCGGTATCATTGGCACCACCGGCACTTAGAACTGCTTGGAAGTTCTCGGACCAGATAAAGGCTTCGCCGCTTAAATTGTATTCTAATTGCCAACTGCCTGTACCGGCAAAGTCAACCGCATCTGCTATTGTTAGTTTAATTGTTGAACTCTGTGCTACACCTGTAAACCCAATAGAACTGACACCAGTATTGGCAACTGAATTCACAGTGATTGTGAGATCGTTATCGGGAGTAACACCACCTAGTCCTAGGTTAACCCCGGAAACAACGATAACATCATTCTCTACATAATTTGTACCAGTATTATCAATATTAGAACTGAAATAACTTTGATAGGTAGGTGTATTGCTAAAAGTGGAATAGAGTGTGAATACAGCACCTGATCCTACATTGTAGTTTGTACCAGCAGTTAATCCAGTAATTACGCCATCACTAGGAGCAAGTCCTGCGGCAGCAGCACTAGTAATAGTTCCGCTACCATCTACACCAGTAACAGTTAAAATTAAATCATTATCTGGAGTTACTCCACTAGGAATATAAGTTCCGGGATAAAAAATCTGGTGTCCTACTTTATAACCTGTACCGCCTGCCTGAACAGTTACTGTATCGTAGGTATAAGGGCCAGATCCTGTGGTGGCTACATCCACAGTTACAGTACCTGTACCTTCCTGTGTAGTACCTGTTAAATTTTCATAACGGTTAACATTAACGATATTACTTCTAGTAGCAATACCAGTGCCGCTAATATACCAACTATTAGTAATTTCTTGTCCTGGCAAATCACTAGAACTGATTACTAAAGAACCAGTTGTACTAGCGGTTGTTGCCATAACGAACTGTTCTCTATATTCGTCATATTTACGGCCTACTATCACAACATTGGTTAATGTATTTGTACTGGTAGTAAAACTAAAGTCATAGGCTATGGAGTCACCGCTATCGCCTAGATCTCGTAGCCCGAAACTATTAACTACTCGAGCAGTATCTGGATCAACTTCTGCTACAGCGACATAATCATAACTGCCATAGTATTCTAGTAATACTACTATATTGCCAGTATCTGGACGAATCTTAACAGCATTGGCTCTATTATTATTGCCTTCTAGATTATCATAAAATCTTATACTCCACAATAGTTCGCCTTGACTATTGTAGCGTATTAAGAATCCTTCACTATAATCATCGCTTTCGCCTACAGCATAGACACTGCCGTCAGTGGGGTCAACTACACTGGCACGAATATCTACATTCTCATAATCATTTTTAATTGGACCAAATATTGAGAACCAACCCAATTGTGTCTGTACAAGTTTCAAATCACCATCATTGGGTATAGTGAATGTTCCGTCATTACCGAATACATATTCGTAAGGTGCTGACTTGGCAATCTGCTGTCCTAATTCTCCTTCCGCCAAAGTTAATGTGGAAACAGAAACTGTCAATGAATTAGTTACTGTGGTAGCGGGGATAGGATATTCTTCATTGGTAACTACAGTATATTGTGGTGTAATAAACCTGCCAGGTATACGACTTGCTCTTACAGTGAACTTTTCACTGCCCGATCCTATAGTCATTTCACGCCCATCTTGATCTATCTGTAGTGTAAGACTTTCTGTATAGGTACTATCCCACGAATTGTCATCGGCATCTTTTTTCTGTACCGCTACTTGTACTGCTAATCTACCGTCACCACCTAGACTTAAATTACGACCTCTGTTAAGTAGTCCGTTATATCCTCCAGGAGGACCAATTTCGTCTCCGCTGGCATAGAACCAATAACTGTCTGATTCAATATAGCGTTGCCATAATACTGTGCCGGCAGAGTTATATTTGCCCAATGCTAAAGTATTTTTAGTGCTATTATCAAAATAATTATCCTGTTCTCTATTGGGATCATTTTGTGCTATTGTAAGAGCAGATAGATAGACATTGCCTTCGCTGTCGCAGTCAATACCTGTGGCTATTGAGGCACAAGGTCCGGGACCTATTCTACGAGTCCACTGTCTTATTCCATTGCTGTTTATTTTAGTAATATAGGCAATAGTAGTATTGAAGTTATTGTTATTATCGTGAACTATAGCCATACCAGCATTTACGCTGACAAATATGTTATTCTGACTGTCAACAACTACATCTCCACCTGAGTATCCAGCGATACCATATTCACTATCAAAAAATGCACTGCTCCAAATATTATTGCCTGTAGTACCGTCAATTTTCAAAATATAGGCTGAAGGTATTGGTCCACCGTCGCCTGGTGCATCGCAAGTTCCTACTGCCACGAGATCTCCATCAGCACCTACATCAATACCTAGAAGTTTTGAATAACCTAAGCCTACATTGATGTCTATCTGACGAGCCCAATCTAAATCTCCGTTAGTTGAACTAATCTTCATTACATAGGATTCATCTACTTCTGATTCTGAATTTATGTTAAGATAGCCTGATACGAAAAGGTTCGATCCAGAAATAACCATGGCACCGACTTCTAGATGACTGTCAACACTATCATAGAAGTAGTCTTTTTGCCATAGCACATTACCATCACTATCCATTTTAACTACAACTATGGTATCCTCTGCCGGACCGTTATCGGCACTAATGGCTATATAGATGTTGTCATTATTGTCGACGCAAACATCATGAACTGTATCTACATCTACATCTTCTTGAAATTGTTTTTGCCATAGACTCTGCCCAGTAGTAGAATTTTTACTGATAATCAGTCTATCGTAGTATTCACCTAAATTGTCGTCATAGACTTCACTTACATGCAGTGTGATTAAGTTGTTTAGGCTATCATAGGCTACTGCGGTAGCATCTATACCATTTTCACCATTGGCATTAGTTCGATTTACTATGGCAAAATATCGACTATTTCCTACAGTGATTTTTACTTCTTTATCATTAGAAAGGCTGTTATTATTTGATCCCGGATTTGCAGCATAAGTAATTTCTCCGCTGCTGGTATTGTAATATAGGATCACATCATCATATTGTTCTTCACGAATAGGTTTAATGAATAAACCTGATTCATCTGGATCAAAATGTTCACCTGTAGCATTTAGTGTGATGCTATTGTCCTGAGCAAAGTTACGAGCAGCAAACGCACCGATAGCAATAGCGAATTCTCCTTGCGGACCTTCATTGTCATTCCATCCTGCTTCTGCACCGATATATACACCGCCCTGTTTGCTGTTGTAGCCTACATCATTATTACCGATTGCAACAACACCGCTACGGTGTCTAGCACCAATGTCTTCCCCTAGACTAATAGCGGGACCGAGTGTTCCAGTTCCTTCAAAGTATATCTTTAATTCAACATCATTATTAATATCAAGGAGATATTTTGTATCGCCTTCTTCGGACGGAGTGTAGGAATCGTTACCTGTTAAGCCAGTGACTCCGCTGCCTGTAAATGGAGTACCATCTAATGTAAGTGTACCATTGTCTTCTAATTTAAATTCATGTTCGCCATTTACTAAAGATTTAGTAACAGCACTAGCAGCATCACTATCAACTGGATCCGGTTCTTCATTTTCTTCTCCAGGATTTATAACTGTAGTAACCTGAAGTTTGCCCCCGCTGTTTGATAGCTTTACATTATTTAGATATATACTACCACTAGACACATAAATGTCCCGCCATTGATTAGTAGGGCTACCTAAATCGTAAGCATTATCTGCATCTGGAACTATGTGTCCGGGAGCTGTTGTTGTTCCAGTAGAACTAATAACAAGCTCAAATGTGCTTGAGGTTAATTTGTTTGTAGGAAACGCTGAACTTTCTCCGCTAAATCCGCTTCTACCGGAATACCCACTAAATCCACTTAAACCTGAATATCCACTAAATCCGCTTCTACCGGAAAATCCGCTTCTACCGGAAAAGCCACTAAATCCAACTCCAGAGAAACCGCTAAGTCCTATTTCTCCTTGAACACCGCTGTATCCTGAAACTCCGCTTTGTCCAGAATATCCGCTTATAAAATCGTTGCCTAAATAAGAATATAATTCAGTAAAATTTGAATTTGTTTTTTGAAATGCTGACCTTAGAGTTTCGCCATCTCCGGCTAATGCATTTGTACCAATATTGATTATCTGTTGACTCATTGATCAAATCCTTAATGATTATATTTTATTCCATTTAAGGTTCCGCGAGTGAACTCGCTTACCTTAATTCTAATCCAAACAAAATTTCCGAGGAAATTATAAGCCATTACATTGGTAGTGGCAGTAGTGTAATTTAATGCTGTTATGTTAGAACTAGTCAATGCACCGGTTGTGTCTACGCTGTTTATATTAGTTTGTAGTTCTACTATAAACCAGTCGTTTGAAGCAGGAGCAGTTGCAAGAGTACCTTCTACTTCTATTTTACCAATAAAATTAGTAACCTGTGCTTGAATTGTGTGAAATCCATCACTGCTACCATAATACCCGTCGCCCTTAAGTCTATCACTAGTGTAGCTAAGGGCAGTAGTACCAGTATTAGGATACACTAAGGATGTTGTAGTTGATGAATTAACTGTAAATGTGAAATTTTGACTTAGTGCTGGCATAAAAGAATCCTATGATTCTGTATTTATGCACAATCTGGTTAAGCTTTTATTGCATCTACATTAAGATATCGGATCTTAATATGTATTCTTCTGTTCTTTTTATATAATTAGATGCTTGTAGTGCTACTATTGTTAGTGTTTTACCGTCTTTTATGTAAGCAAACGGATCTTGATTCCATAGCCTGCTGCCCTCTAACCATTTTTTACTACAAGGACTAATGATTATTTTGTCTTCAAATTTACTTGCCCACTCTAAAAAATTTGATCTTAGGGCTAATGGATAGTCGGTTCTAAAATGTATTTTATACTTAAAGTTATCTTTAGGTAACTTATCACAGAGAATTTGTTTATTTCCATTAGCAATTAGGTGTTCTAATTCTTCTTGTGTAGTAGGACCGTAAATTGCACGTACCCACTTTCTTAATTTAATTTCAATATCTTCAACAATACTTTTATCATAACAGAAAATATTAAAATGATTATTTTCTGTTCGAATTTTGATATCATCTCTTCCCATAAATGGTTCGATTGATTCTAAAAATTTTAAAAATTCGACTTTATCAATATTGCTGTAGCCGTGTCCGAAAAAATATCGAAAAGTTTTTTTATTAGGATCTAGGCACCAAGTCTTTAGATGACTCATAGAATTGAAACTACATAAATGAGCCCCAAAAATTGTACATTCAATTTTATAGGGCCATTTATTGTAGAACAACCGACTGTTATGAAGTTTTTGAATCGGAGTTTTCATTTTTAATTTTAACTTTACTAATAGGCATAGGGTCAATTATATCTAAATTAAGATTGTTATCTACTACATCAACCTTTACTATACCACCATTAGTTAGCTTTCCAAACAATATTTCTCTACTAATAGGACGTTTGATTAATTCTTCAATAGTTCTTTGTAACGGTCTTGCGCCCATTTTACTATCAAATCCTTTAGCTATAAGATGCTCTACAGCATCTGTTGTTAGTTTTACATGTATATTTTTATCTTTAATTAATAGATTCAATTCATCGATAAATTTCTTAACAACTTTAACCATTGTTTGATGATCAAGTTTTTGGAATTTAATGATTCCATCGAGTCTATTTCTAAATTCAGGAGCAAAAAATTGATCAATTGACTCTTTTGGGTCATTGTCTTTTTCTAAAGAACCAAATCCGATAGTATTCTTTTCTGCTGCTGCTGCACCTAGATTACTGGTCATAATCACAATAGCATTTCGTCCATCTGCCTTTTTGCCATTGCTACCGGTAATAAATCCGTTGTCCATTAATTGTAGTAGTACCGTCAGTACATCGGGGTGTGCTTTTTCTACTTCGTCAAACAGTAGTACAGAATTAGGATTTTCTTGAAGTTGTGTAATTAGTTGTCCTGCATTATCTTCAAACCCTACATAACCAGGGGGACTTCCAATAAATTTTGCCACACTGTGTTTTTCTTGGAATTCGCTCATATCGAATCTAATTAATTTTATTCCAAGATTCAATGCCAGTTGTTTAGCAGCTTCAGTTTTTCCTACTCCAGTTGGTCCTACAAATAAGAAATTACCAATTGGTTTGTTTAGATTTTTTAGTCCTGCTTGAGCAATAAAAACCTTATCTAGCAGCTTGTTGATAGCTGTTTCTTGACCATAGACAGTTGACTTCATATTCTTTTCTAGATTTTCTAGATTTTGGCTGTCTTTGTTTGTCAACTGTTCAACTGGTAGATTTGCAATTTTTGCAACTTCAAACAGAATTTCATCTCTATCTACTACACCGCCATCTTCGTCTTTAACTTTGAACCTAGCGCCTGCACAATCGATTAGATCTATAGCCTTATCAGGTAGTTTTTTATCGCTAATATATTTGACACTGTACTTAACAGCATCTGTAATTGCCTGATTAGTAATTTTGATGTTATGATGTTTTTCAAAATACTTTTTCAGTCCTTTTAGAATTTTGATAGCAGTTGCTTCATCGGGCTCATCTACTATCACACGTTGAAAGCGTCTTACTAATGCTCTATCTTTTTCAAAATGCTTTCTGTATTCATCCCAGGTAGTACTGGCAATTACTTTGATTGTGCCTTTGCCCAATGCATTTTTCAGCATATTTGCCATATCATTGCTGTTGCCCGTTGAAGCACCTGCTCCATTCATCATATGTGCTTCATCGATGAACAAAATGCATTTACCTCGTTTTTCCAGTGCCCCTATTACTGTTTTAAGTCTTTCTTCGAAATCACCTCTATACTTGCTACCTGCAAGCATTGCACTGATGTCTAGACTGTAAACAGTATAATCTTTAATAAATTGGGGAACTGATCCTTCTACGATCTTTCTTGCTAGTCCTTCTGCAATCGTAGTCTTACCAACTCCTGGGTCGCCAATTAAGATTGCGTTAGCTTTATTTCTTCTAGCCAATACCAATTCAACTGCTTCAATTTCCTTCTCTCTTCCGATAACAGGGTCGATTTTCTTGTTCTTAGCTTTGTTGGTTAGATTTACACAGAATTGTGAAATAATTTTTTCAAGTTGAATTTGGGTTCTACTGTAGGTCTCGTTCTCTTCTTCTTTTTTCTCTTCTTTGTTAATGAAGGTAAGGAAATCGTCTAAATCAATTTTGGCTTTACTGATAAAATAGGCAGCATGACTTTTCTTTTCACTAAACATGCTGATAAAGCAATCTAATGGATCAATTACCTGTCTTCCGCTAAAAAGAACCTGAGTAAATGCTCTATTCAACATTCTTTCTACTGTATTGGTCTTTTTAGGTTTTTCTACTTCTGGATTAACAATATCCTGTAGATTATCAATAATATAATTTTCAAGATTTTTCTTTAAACTATCTACGTCAGCTCCGTAGTTAGTCAGTAGATAACTAAATTCCTCATTTTGCAGCATACTCAATAGAAAATGCTCTAGAGTAACGTATTCGTGACTGTTTTCGTAGGCAATTCTAATTGCATTTTCAAAAATCTTTTCTAAATCTCGATTTGGTTCAAGCATTTTGTCGTTTCCTTTTTTTAGTCTTTTTTACTGCTATAGTCCATTTAAGCAGACTTACTCTATCTCTATAAACTATACCTTCGAGATGATCTAATTCGTGAAGGAAACATTTACAGTCGTATCCTTCAAAAACTCCTTCCTGCCATTCTCCTTTTGAGTTTTGCCACCGTCCCTTTATTTTTTTGGGACGATTAACAGAAACAAAAATTCCCGGGAAACTTAGACAACCTTCTTCTAATTCTTCTAGTTCGTCTACGTGCGCCACAACCATAGGATTAAAGTAGGCCTGAGCAGTCGAAGGATTATTTTTATGTCCGATTGTGAATACTCTTGCACGTATTCCTACTTGATTAGCAGATAGTCCCATACCGTTCTCTTTAAACATTATGTCTATCATATCTTTTTCAAGTTTTACAGGATCGTATGCAGGATTATTGAAATCAAATTCGGGCATACGTTCTATTAGTATAGGATCAGGGTATTTTATTAGTTGCATAATTTTATTTACTTGTGAATTAGTCTTAATTGAGCAATTTGCTCTTCTGTTAGATTAGTAGGAATTTTAATATTAATATGAAGTAAAAGCCTACCTAACATATTGTGATTATTGACATTGGGCATTCCATAACCTGGTGCAGATAGTATAGTTCCGGGCTGTGTTCCAGGCTGTATCTTAATGTCTAAAACTCTTTTATCAATTGTTTCAACTTGAAAGTTTTTCCCTAGTATAGCATCAAATGCGTTTACTTCTAAAGGAAGTACTAGATCGTCTCCATTTCTATGAAATAAGTGATGGGGTCTAATTCTCACAGTGAGATGTATATCTCCTCTAGGTAAATTGGGCATACTGTCGTCGCCCATTCCGGCTACCCTTAAAGTTGTTCCATCGTGTATACCTCTTGGTATACGTATTTCGCAGACCTGTTCTCTCCCACTGGGCAACATTACTGACATAGTCAGTTCTTTACCTTGATAACAATCTTCCAAACTTATCTCTGTTTGAAAACCTAAGTTTCTGTTACGTTGTGGTCTTTGTTGACGTCGACCGAACATATCGCCAAACGGTCCGCCGAATTGACCTCCAAACGCATTCATTAAATCCTCGAAGCCTGGCGGCATTCCACCGAATTGTTGAAATTGCGGTTGAGGATTATCGTATGCAGCACGTTTTTGCGGATCACTTAATGTTTCGTATGCTGCTTGTATCTCTTGGAACTTTTTAGTATCGCCGCCTTTGTCAGGATGATGTTGACTGGCTAATTTACGAAATGCTTTTTTGATATCTTCTGGGCTAGCATTTCTAGCCACACCTAACGTGTTATAATAGTCGCTCATAATAGAAAAAGGTATAGTAAAATATACTATACCTTTTGACAGAAGTCAACAGTCTTTATTTCTTTTGATCTGGTACTTCAGTTCCTTCTAATTTTTTATGTACCTTAATCTTTTTACATTCTTGAACTGCTTTGCCCTCTTTGTCCTTTATTACTTTGCCGTTTTTATCTTTTTTGTCTGTGCAGACTTCTTTAATCTCACCGGCTGCATAGACATAAGGTACTGACCCTAATGATAAAAATAATGCGATTAAGTATTTCATATTGTTATCCTTATATTTCTGGTTGATCAGGTTGAAATGGTCCAGGTTTTCCTTTAGCACCTGTTGTTACGGCTGCGGGTTGACTTGGGCCAAATGGGCTTGGACTGCTAGTTCCGCTTGCCATTGGGGGTGTTGGATTTGTCCAAGCGGGCTGTTGACTGACTGCGGGTTGTGGGGCCTGAGGAATTGGAGCAGGTGGTGTATACGTTGTTCCGACGTTTGCTGGTGTAGATAATCCTCCATTATTGGCTCCATTTAATTTTTCTTGTGTACGACCATAAGCCGCAATACCTAAAATAGCACCCATAGCAATATGATATAATCCTGCACCTTGCAGTGTTATAGGTTGCCATTGTACATTAACCTGACCCTGACTTACACTCTGCAATGCACTCCAAAGTACAGGAAAAATAACAAAGTCAGTAACACAGGTAACCATATAGGACCACCCCATCATGGGTCGCCATTTGGCATTCATCCAATCTTCTTTTTTCTTTTCACTATCGCTCATATTTTCGTAAGTTTTTTCTGACATTATCGCTCCTTATAGTGTCAATGGTAACCAAAGCCATATTGCTTGACTGACAAAGGTAGTACCGATAGTACCTACCACAAGACTAATCCAAAACATTGGCATACTTACTGCAAGAATACTGGCTGTTAACAATACGATTGCAATTTGTAGAATGCTGCCTCCCCAGGTAAACCAAGGAGATTTCTTGCGTGCCATTTCTCTCTCAACTTCTAGAATTCTAGCCTTTTCTGCAATTTCTTTCTTGTCAGAATCCATCCTGGCTGCTTCACTTTCGAATCTAGCCTTTACGGCGGGATCTTTGGCTTCAACTGCGGCAGTTTCGTACAGAACTGCACGAACATTTTTTGCTTGATACCATGCCCATTGATTATTAGCAGCAATAGTGTTGTTCATAATTTTACTGCTGTTTTGTCCACCTATCATTGTATTAATAGCAAGAATAGCAGCAAGAAATACTATGACAAATCCTGCCTTGTCTTTGATCTTTGCTTCTCTCTCGGACCTAGAAAGTGGTTTAACTTCGGACATTATTGCTCCTTTAGTGCGTGTTCATAACGTGTAGTGCGTGATTGTAGTGCTTAATTCTATCTTCTAAACCTATGTAACCGCCGTTAATTCTGCGTGTTAATTCTTTAATATCTCCAGCATCAGCCCATTTGTTAAGATTATTTGTTTCCCAGAACCAACAAGCACTTTGCACTGCACCTTCGAATGTTAATAGATAATCAGGAATTTCTTCTACTGGAGTTTCGATACTCATTGCAAAACTTTCGTAATTGTTTTTGCCAGTTAGTTGTATCAGTCCGCGTCCGCAGTATCTGTATCCATCACCTGTTTCTTCTGGACCATTGCCCATTCTACCGCCGTAGACCTTGTTTGCAATTGCTTCTTGTTTGTTAGGCAAACCAGCATATTTCTGAGCCAATTCGTCTGTAGGAAAATATCTAGGAAATACGCGGCGTAATGTTTGCCAACGATAATTTAGGTTTTCTTTTAGTATTTTAAACCCTGCACTTTCGTGGGAACATTGTGCAATAAATGCTGCGATACGTTGTGGGGTGTTTATATCGTAATCTGGTAGTAGTTGTTCTAATGCTCTATACCAATAATCTATATAGGGATTGCCTGGAATCATTTTGGCTAGTTGATCCCTAGTTAAGATACATGCACTCATTTGTTTACCTTTTCAAATATGTTTTTCTGTTTGCCATACCAGTCTATCCAGCCTTCTTGCTTGATGGCACATTCATAGTATAGGCCATAATTACGTACTACCACCTTAAGCATCTCTGTTATGTTAGTTTCATTATCTGCCATTTTGTATAGATCGGGACATTTTTCTAACAACACTTCGGGTGCAACGGGAAATTGTTGTTTTACTGGTACAGGAGTTGAACAGGCAGTTAATAGTAACAATGAACTAAGAACGACAAGTTTTTTCATTTCTTTGGTCCCTCTGCTGCACGATTCATCTCAGCAGCAGCATTATGTGCTTCGACTATTTCTTTAGGTAAAGGACAATTTTCTACGTATTTGATAATTTCTTCTTTTTTGACTACTTCCCTATCTACGTATTCAGTTATATTCTTTGTTATGTATTCAGTTTTGCCTTTTATAAGTTTAACTTTTTCTACGACCTGTACTTCAACTTCTTTAGTTACTTCTTTTGATTCTACCTGACCTTCGGTTATTTTCTTTTCTAGTTCGACTACTCTTGCTTGCCATTTTTCTTCGTTGCTGGCTGCACCTAAAAACCAAACACTTGCAGTAATACCGATTACACTGAGGATCTTAATTGTCATAGAGTAGGGCAATTTACTTAGAAGCCAACTTAGTAGTAGACCAATTGCGCTTAAGAAAAATAAAGTTGTCCAAAACCAATTAGGTAAAAATTCTAACATCCAAGTAATTTGCCACATAATTACCACCTATTTTTTTCTGCAATTATAGCCTGATTACCATTTCTTATGAGGAATTTATCTCCAATTTTATCTATATCATAGTTTCCTAGATATTTTTGTAGGAAATAAACCTGACTCTGACTATTTTCATCTAGGCTTATTGCACCGGGAAGTTGATTTTTTAGATCCTGATACTTTCCAAGTGAAATTAGTTTCATATGTAAATCGCCAAAAAACGGTTTCTTAAAAGTCATACCATTATCTTCTTCTACCATAACACCATCGAGTGATCCTTGATCGAAGAATTTGTTCACATCTTTATTTTTAATTTCTAAAACTTTATTTTTATATTCTGTAGCTGAAAGTGGAACATGTTCAACTATTTTTACATCTGAAAATGGAATAATACCATTTGATTTTTGGTATCTAAATTTCCAATCCCAATTATCTGTAAGTTGACTTACTCCTGACATTAATTTTTTTAATTGTAGAGGTAAGTTTTCAGTTCTTTCTATTTCTACAAACACTTGATATTGTCCGTCTGGTTCTTCTCCTGCACTCATATCTGCATCGAGAATAAATGTATAACCTTTTTCAATAAACTCTACGAGATCAATAGCTGGATATTTTTCTTTTACTTTAAACCCTAGTACAACTACATCTTGATCTTCTCCCATTTTGCTACGATAGCGATCAATAGTAAAAACTTCGCTTACATAGTTTCTGAGATCTTTAGCTTGTAATCCTTCATTTAAGTTATGCTTGGTCATCGGGGACCTCCTGTGCTGCTCCAGTGGTGTCAATGTTATTTGTATTGTATCTCATTAATTCTGCAATTTTAGCGTTTTCTCTGTTTTCTTTGCCGATACTAACATCCTGCATCAGTTTCTTTGGCATAGTAATTTTTACTGTCCAGATAGGATGTGCATCAATTTTTCCCTTACGTGTGCCTGGTCTATAATCGTCTGGATCTTTAATTTTCCTGGGAACTAGTATTTCATCCTTTTGATATTCTACTTGACAACCATAATCAAATAATCTACGCCCGCCTTCGGGATCTGGCATCTCATTTATATCCCACATAAACTTACAGGTAACTGAGTATCTATTAACTATAGGACCTGCTACTAGTTCACCTTCTTCCCAGTTTTTAAAAACATAGATATCTAGTTCGTCTAGTACTCTTTCGAAGTCTTTGAGAACTGTAAATGCTTTGCTGTTTTCGCTTAATAGCTGTAGATTTCGAATGATATCGATAATATCGTGCATAGTATTTCTCTTTGTTCTATTATTTATGTAGATTTTGCTAGATAAAATTGAGATAGAATTTGGGCTGTTTGAGTCTATTTTTTTCTACCTGATAGTAAATATCTATGCAGGTCGTTCTTCTAAGATGGAGGGGTAAAATTGCCTAGAACCAGAAGACGTGAAAATAGCAATAGTTCAAATCGAGATCCTCGATTTTCAACTGAGCCAACTAACTTGATTCAAATCAAGAGTTATCTAAAACGTAAGCAGCAGGTCAACGTAATTCCGCGTAATCTAGCACAGGAAAATTATGTTGAACTTTTAAAAAATCCAAAAAAATTCATTGTGTTTGCAATAGGACCAGCAGGTACCGGCAAAACAATGCTAGCTGTTCAAATGGCCATTAAACTATTAAAAGAGGGGGTGATTAGTAAAATTATCGTAACAAGGCCAGCAGTTAGTGTAGATGAAGATCATGGATTTTTACCAGGCACACTGAATCAAAAAATGGAACCTTGGACTCGTCCAATCTTTGATGTTTTTGAGGAATATTATCATCCAAAAGAAATTCAAGGAATGTTAGAGGACGGTGTAGTTGAAATAAGTCCTTTAGCTTATATGAGAGGACGTACTTTCAAAAATGCATTTGTAATCGCAGATGAGATGCAGAATGCAACTCCTAGTCAGATGAAAATGCTTCTAACAAGGATAGGAGAAAATTCAAGAATGGTGGTCACGGGTGACCTAAATCAGGCGGACCGGCCTAAAGAAAACGGCTTGCTAGAATTTTGCAATCTATACGGCAAAGGGGGTGATTCGCGTATGATTGCTATGGCAAAGTTTGAAGATCAAGATGTTGAAAGACATCCAGTAGTAAAGGAAGTTTTATCGATATACAAAGAACTTGATTAAAATTTAAACTGACAAGCCGCATAGCATACGACCTGCATCCTGCTATGCGGCATTTTTTATTCTTGCTAATTTAATCATTGTACTGGCTAGGTTGATTTCGTGATCCGCACAAAGAGCATGATCAACTAATCCCTGCTTAATCACTAATACTGCACTGTCTTTTTGTTCTTCACTAGATCCAAAAAGATCTAAATTATCATAACACCAACGGAATATTCCCTCTACATCCTCTGCAGGTGCCTTAGCACATACCAGTTTACGGGCTTCTGGGATTTTACCTTGCTTAAACAACTCGACCATTTCAAATTTGTAATCGCTTGAATCTGATTCTCTAATAGGAGGATTAAGTTTAGAATCTACAACATTTTGCTGGACCATATTAATGCATTTGCGTAGATCAGGATAAGTTGCCTTAACATAATTGTCTAGTGTATCTAAATCAAACTCTACACTTTCTTCGACTAGAATAGTAGCAATTCTTGCCGTGAATTCTGTTTGATCTGTTTTCTCGATATGAAAACCTTGACACCGACTGTGCAATGCGGGAATGATTCTATTTGGGTAATTGCAGGTAAGAATGAATCTGCTGTGATTGCTGTAGGTCTCCATCACACCACGTAGAATTGCCTGTGCATTTGGTGTAAGATAATCTGCCTCGTCTAGTAGAACAACTTTGAAAGGCCCGAAAGGAATCATCTGTACAAAATTAATAATTTTATCTCGTACAGTTTCTACATTGTTTTCTCGACTGGCATTGATCTCAAGTACATCGAACGCTTCAATTCCTAGTTCATTGATTAGAACTTTTGCCAGTGTAGTTTTACCAATACCTGCTGCACCACTGAGCAAGAGATGCGGAATAGTACCTTCTTTGATCCAAGCATCTACCTGTTTCCTTTGAGCTTTGTCTCGGAATACATATTCACTAACCTGTTTAGGTCTGTACTTTTCGGTCCAAAGATAATTCATTTTTTAAACCAACCTTTAATTTTTTCAAATAGTTTATAAAATCTTAGATGATGAATATCAATCATAGGACTTCTATGAGGACAGCGTCCTTGTTGCCAATCACAATCAATCCGAATAACTTGTCCGCAGGTTTTACACTTATCCACGAAGACTATCCATTGTAATAATTTTTTCTAGTTCACGACCTAGATTCTGGTCATCCGTAATTACATACATCGAAGTATTATTTCTATCTTTAACTCTATCATAACGATGTGTTTGAACTACTTTACCGCCATTGGCAAACCATACTCTTAGATTAAGACTCTTTTCCATATCTGGATTATCATCTGTAACTGATACTAATTGGGGTTTCGGTTCAACTTCAACATTATTAATCCAATTACGCAACCATCGTTTAAATCTGTATTGTTTCATTTATTTGCCTTAATGTTTTCGGACTCTGCTACTCGTTTTCTCAAACTGCTGGAACTGAAACTATGATCTCTACCATTGTAGATAATTTCAATACCACGTTGTTCACAAATACTTTTACCAGTGAATTCTTTGCTTTTATATTCTACACCTAATATTCTAACATCAATTGGTAATGTTAGCAATATGTCCTCTAAATCTTTTTCGGTTTGATAAACTACTATTTCGTCAACATATCTTACTGCTTGTAATTGGATCTGGCGTTCTACAATACTGGTAACTGGTTTGTTTTTAGTATCTGGACGATCTATAGTTGGATCAGTTTGTAATGCTGCAATTAGATAATCACAATGATTTTTAGCTTCTGCTAACATTGCGATATGTCCAGCATGAAGTAAATCGAATGAACTGAATACTATACCTATAGTTTTCCCTTGATCCTTTAATTCTTTAACTTTATTGAATATCATATTATAAGTCATCCTTAAGAATTTTCATAACTTGATTTTTTTCTTGTTCTCTTAGCCAATCATCTTCTAAGGAAAATTTCGGAGTTTGTTTAATAATATCATCGATGATAAATTTCAGTCTATAGATATCCTGTTTGGCTTGCCATTGACAAAACCCATCACCTTTTGAATAGGTAATATCTCTACGAATACTGTTAATGATTCGATGAACTGCTGAAATATCTTGATCTGAGTATGAAAATTTGTATCCCATACATAATTTTACTAAAAGAAATGAGGCTTTGTCAAGCCTCATTTTACCTTGTGTATCAATTCGATTAGACGTTTAAATTAAATAGTCCCGGTACAACTCGTTGAACTGTATCATCAGGTTTCGTTTCGGACTCTATTAGAATACTGTTGTTATCAACCATTCTTAATTCAGTAATGGATCCATCTTGATTTTCATATTCTACAGTTCTAGTCCAGCGTCCATGTTCAATTAAAACCCAATTGCCTACTTCAACATCTTGCTGTTCGGGTCCTACTGCCCATACACGACCCCACCTAGGATGAATACCACTACCTTTGGCATTGTCGCTGGGTATAAAAAGTCCAGAAGCAGTTCTTTGATCTCCGAAATCCATATCGGATACAAATATTTTATCTGCTAGAGGTCTAAGTTTTCCACTTACCTTCATTTTGTTCCTTTTTTGACTGTTGGTTGAGATTCAGGATGCCCTTCGTAATATTCCTGAACGATATCTTCACGTTTTTTGATAATTTTTCCACCTTTGCCCAAAAGATCTCCTCGTGCATTGACATTTTGATTGCCCACCGCGGGAGTCAATTCGTTTTGACGCATTAGTTTTTCCATATCAATTGTTTTGCCCTGCATTGTTCTGTATGCCATTTTATTTCTCCTTGAGGAATTCGTTTATATCTAAATTGTATTTGAGACTGTTTATTTTGTGTACACCTATTAGATAAAGTACATAACTGGCAACACAACTGCCTCTACCTACTCCCCACACAATGTTATTTTGTCGCATTGTGTCTACCAAATATTTAAGATATTTTAGAAGATTTATGAGATCATATTGAATAAAAAGTTTTAATTCTTGTTCTACTCTCAATACCTGTTCTTCCGTTTCGCATAAACTATAGATGTATTCGATAATATCATCACAGTAGTTTAGGGGCATAAACCATTGATTTTGATTTTCTCTATCAAATTGCGCTATTGATTTATCTGAAATGTCTTCTAGCTGCCGAGGTGTTTGAATTGAATCTGCATTTATCCTTTTGGCATTGATAAATTGAGCTAACCCATCAGATAGAGCCACTAGGTCTAGTTGTTGTATTACACCTGAATATACTGCATCAAATGCTTCCTGTTCGGAAATTTCGACTCTGCTGTATCGATCAATTTTCACTTAGTCCGCCCTTAATCAGTGTAGGTCGAAATTTTGGACCTTCGGTGAGATTAAGTTCGTCCCAGGTTGTTGATTGTTTTGATCCTGTGTAAACATTATCCTGATTCCACCAATGGTCGCCTTCTAATTCTAATTGGCAATCATATGGACTTAGAATATTGTATTGTATCTGATCCCCTAATAAACTAGAAACGGTCAAATACAGTATATCAAAATATTTCTCAGTGATAGTTTGAATTTTTGCCATTAGAACTGAACCTACAAATACATCGTAGAGCTCACAGGGTAATTTTACAACATTATTATCTAAACTGTCAAGTGTTTGGATATTTTTCCAGTTATTTTCTGTTATAATACTGCCTTGAAGTTTAGTTTCGACTAGATAGCGTATACGGTTTATGCCCAATGATATGTTTATAGTGGGATCTTCTGACAAATCTATACCTAGTCTTAGATTATAGATATTGGATACTAACCTGTCGTCGGAAACTATTATACAATCGAAACTTACAGGTAAAACAAAATGGCTGGCTATATCAGTCAACATTTATCAAATCGTCTAGGTCTCTGTCTTGTTTTTTCATAGCCTTGTGTGCTGCTTCAGTAAATCTACGGTGAGCTTCTTCTCTATGTAATTGTAGTGCGGCCAATATTTGATCTACTACTGCACCATATCCCATTCTTGCGGCAATATGATATTTTCTTCCTAATTCTTGAATCTTTTGATCCAATTCACTATCTTTTAATTTTTTAGGATCATTTAATAATGGGTTGTACATCAAACACCTTTTTGCAGAACATAGACACTGGTACCTCCGTCATCAGTCCACACTTCAAAAAATTGTGTTGCAGTTGTACTCAGTGTAAATGGTTGTGTTTGTGAACCGATTGTTTTAAGATTAACACCTGAAGACCTAAAAGTAAGGGTACTTTCGTATGCAGTGGTTGTTGATTTGAAACTTAAATTAATCAAAGCTAATGTATTTGTACTAGCTGGCCAGTTGCTGATAACAACTGTACTGGTTCCCGTATTAACAGTATATTTTTGATATCTACCGTTATTGTAGCTGACATTTATTGTACCTGTTTGAACAACAGTAGTAGTATTATAAACTAAAACTGTAGGAGATAAATCTACACCTTGAATGTATACAGTACTACCGCCGTTGTCAGTCCATAAATCAAATGTCTGTATATCGGTAGAATTTACTACAACAGGTAAATCAATATAGCCTACAGGACTAATATTACCTGCAAAATTAATTACTGTTGTACCGGAGCTGGTGGGGGTTACTGTTAATCTAATTTCTGCGTACCCAGAACTGGGCCAATTTTGTACATAAAATGTGCTATTACCTGCATCTAATGCATATTTTTGATAATTGCTTTCTGTATAATCTACGTAGATGTTTCCACCTGTAGGATTTGGACTATAATCGACAATTTTAGTAACACAACTTTGTAAGCTGGCTTTTTTAATAGTGTTGTAGCCAAAATCATTATTACCGCCTAGTGTTATTGAATTAAGTTTTAGATATTCTAAATCAGCATTAGTTGCACTGAAAGCATTATAAATGTTTCTAAAATTGTCTCTAAAACCTTGACTATCATTGTCTCTACCTGCTTGAGGATAATCAATTCTAATCTTATTAAAATAAACACTGGCTGTTGTTGTCACTTGCTAACTCCGTTGTTCTTTATTTACACCAGTAGATGTTACAGTAATTTTTTCTTCAATTCGTCTACTTCATTGGCTAACTCTTGTATAGCTTTAACAATTACTGGTAATAGTCTATTAGTAGTAACCATCCAACGATCTGGGTCATCTCTGCTGACAAGATTCATCCACTCGGCATCATATTTCTTAATTACTTCGTAGAGTTGTTGAGCCAAGAAGCCCGACTGTGTCATTCCTAACTTGCCATCATTAGGTGCATTACGTGTTTTCCATTCGAATTTAACTGGTTCTACTTCGCGAACAAAGTTTAGACCCAACGGTAGTGTGCAGATATTAGTCTTATCTCTACAGTCAGATGTAATAGTCCAATCAACTTGAACACGAGTACAGGCTATGTTAGCATCACCGATTGTAACAGTATTACAGGAAGTTGCATTGGTTGTCTGTGCATTACAGCCGATTAAGATATTATTAAATCCAACAGTATTTGCACTACCTGCCAAATAACCTATTGCCACATTGGAGTTAGCATTGTTATTAAACAGTGAACAGTTTCCTGCTGCGATGTTAAAACACCCCGATGACGAGCATCTCAGTGCCTCTCGACCCAGTACAACATTACATCTTCCTATTAGTTGGCATAATGATGCATTGCAGCCTACTGCGATGTTATCTACACCAGTTGTGAGTGAGCTTAATGATGCCCCCCCTATAGCAATATTTCCAACTCCGGTTGTATTTGCGATTAGAGCAGAACCTCCTATTGCAATATTTTGGCAACCAGAACTATTACTATTTAAAGCGAAAGTACCTATACCTATGTTGCCAAACCCGATCACATTTTTTTCTAAAGATCTTTCTCCGATACCTATGTTTTCAGTTCCGATAGTATTAAGGTTTATTGAACAATTACCTATGGCGATATTGTTATTACCTGAAGTATTGCATCTCAGTGCACAGCTCCCAATAGCAATATTATTGCAACCTGAGACGTTACCAGAAAGTGTGCAATGACCGACAGCAATGTTAAGCATTCCACAGGTATTACAACATAGGCTTTCAAAGCCTATTGCTATGTTATGACAGCCGCTTGTATTTTTCTGAAGTGCATTACTTCCGATAGCAATGTTATTAGAACCACTTGCATTAGTTCCTAAGGCACAACAACCTATTCCTATGTTGTTGTCAGTGGCATTAATGTTTAGTGCTCTAAAACCTATAGCAATAGCATTACAGACTGTTATATTACTGGTTAAAGTTTCTGCACCAATGGCAATATTGTGATTACCACGAATGATTCCACAACCGGCAAATGCACCTATTGCTACATTACCAAATCCAGCTTCGCACATACCTCCTAATGCACACATGCCTATGGCAGTATTACAGTTTCCAGTACGATTTAGTGCCAGTGCCTGTAGTCCCACTGCTATATTTCCGCAGCCTGAAGTATTACAACATGCTGCGCCATAACCTACTGCTACATTATTACTGCCGCTGGTTAGTTCTTTAAATGCGAGTGCTCCTATGGCTGTGTTTCTTGCACCAGTGACAGCAATCCTTAAAGAACAACTGCCTATAGCAGTATTATAATTTGCGTTTGTTGAACAGCAGAGTGCTTGGAAACCTATAGCAACGTTGTCGCAGCCTGATTGACTCTTAAGTAGAGTATCTTCACCAATGGCTATATTTTTATATCCGATGGTCTGACAAGCCAGTGCACCATTTCCTATAGCAATGTTGCAAGTACCTATAATATTACATGCTAATGCCTGGACACCGATGGCTAAATTGTCTCCAGTAATATTATTCAATAGAGCACAGCAACCTATTGCAATACTTCCATTTCCAGTAGTATTGCACTTTAACGCCAATGAACCTAATGCAATGTTGCCACTACCGATAGTATTACAAGACAATGCATCAACACCAATGGCTAGATTATGGCTGGTTAAGTTGTTGTATAGAGCACAGCAACCTATAGCAATGTTACCGCAACCTGTTAGATTACTGTATAAGGCCTGCGGACCTATGGCAATACCGTTCGATCCGCAGGTGTTTTGAGCCATTGCACTCCACCCAATTGCTACTAGATTTCCACCTGTTGTACTGCAATATAATGAGCAAGCACCTAATGCTGTATTTCGACAGCCCAATGTATTGGATTGAGCAGCAGCCCAACCTACCGCGGTATTTTCATTAGTTCGATTTTGACCTAGTGCAGCGTGACCTACCGCAGTATTCGCGGAGGCGGTACTAGCTTGGAACATTGCTAGATTACCTACTGCTGTATTTTGTATACCTGTGGTGTTACAACGTAATGCACTATCACCGATTGCTACATTTCCGCAACCGGTTGCATTGCCGCCTAATGCGAAGCTACCAATGGCTACACTACCGCCTCCTAGTGTATTACAACATAAGGCACCTTGACCGATTGCTACATTACCAGTACCTAGTATCTTACCTCTAAGTGCATCCGAACCAATAGCAACATTACAGGTTCCACTGGTATTTGTTGTTAAGGCATTATTACCTATAGCAATATTACCTGCACCGGTTCCATTCGATGTTAATGCCAAACATCCCATTGCAATGTTATCAACACCTAGTCCATTGCTGAACAAGGCACAACGACCAATTGCAATGTTGTTGTTAGTGGCGTTAATTCTAAGAGCAGCATGTCCTATAGCAATGCTATCACACCCTACACTTGGAGTGTTGAATGTTGTACCATAAAGTGCAAAGCAACCTATAGCAATGTTACTGTTACCGGTGCGATTTTGATATAGTGCACCGGCGCCGATTGCAATGTTTTCAATTCCTGAGCGATTGTGGAAAGCAGCACTGTTACCTAGAGCAATATTTCTATTTCCAGTTGTACCGTAATAAAGTGCACTGGTGCCGATTGCAATGTTTTGAACTCCTGATTGTGCCACTCCAAACGCAAATGGGCCTATAGCAATATTACAACCACCATTGTTGCTATTTGCAGCACCGCCGCCTATAGCAATGTTCTGTATTCCGCCAAGTCCCAGTGATGCTGCACCAATACCTAATGCGATATTATCTGTACCGGTAGAATTTGCACACAATGCTCTACAACCAATTGCAATATTGTTATTTGCTAGATTTCCATAGAGTGCAGAACCTCCTATAGCAATGCTGTTACAGCCTGCACCATTGACTGTTCCAAATTGGCCGTACATGGCCAATTTGCCTATGGCAATATTTTCACAGCCGGTATTGTTCCCCCAAAGAGCATTACAACCTATAGCGATATTATGATTGCCGCTTGAATTGTTTCTGTTAGCAAGAGTACCTATACTAATATTATCACTGCCGGTAGTATTTGCTTGAAGTGTAAAGGAGCCTATAGATATGTTGCGGTCGCCGCAGGTGAGGCAATCTCCTCTGCCGGCACTTGCACCTATACTTACATTGGAACTGCCACTAGCAAGTCCTCTGCCAGCAAGATTACCTATAATGACATTTGAACCACCTATTGTGTTACATAAGCCTGCACATAGTCCAATTGCAATGTTGTTAGCACCAGTTGTATTGCATTGTAATGCATTTATTCCCATTGCAATATTGTTACTGCCAGTAGTGTTGCCTAATAGTGCGTTTGAGCCTATAGCGATATTAGTTGCACCGCTTGAATTTGCTGATAATGCCTTACAGCCTATAGCAATATTATCAACACCTAGCACATTGCTACACATGGCACAGCGACCGATAGCAATGTTATTGTTAGTAGTATTGAGTCTAAGAGCAGCAGTTCCTATAGCGATACTATCACAACCTACACTTGGAGTATCGCCAGCAGTTCCTGTACCAAACAGAGCCTCGGTGCCTATAGCAACATTATTATTTCCTGTACGATTCCAATTTAATGCTGAGTATCCTATAGCAACATTATCGCTACCGGATGAATTCCAACGAAGTGTATTATAACCTCCTATAGCAACATTATTATTTCCACTGATGTTGCATTGTAATACATTATATCCTAATGCAATATTATAACTGGCACATACGGGGACAGCACCGCCACAACCTTGATGTGCACCATACCCTATACTTATGTTGGCCGAACCCAAGTCATTACGTAGTCCAGCCTTACGGCCTATGGCAATATTAGCACCGCCTGCCGTGTTACAACCGAGAGCATCGGAACCTACAGCAATATTATCTGCACCGGTAGTGTTAGTAACAAGTGCTAGGCATCCTATAGCAATATTGTTACTGCCAGTCTGTGTAGTATTACCTGCACAGCAACCTACGCTGATATTGCCTGATCCTGTAGTGTAACCAAATACGCCGCCAATAGTAGTCGGAGTAGCTGGGCCAACTGAGGCAGTTAATGGTGCACCATTTATACAGAGACCACCGTCATCAACCTTAATTCTTTCACAATTACCAGCACGAACAACAAATGTACAGCTTAATCCTGCAGTACCAGCGTACGAGCCTAATATTACATTACCGAGTCCGGTTACATTAGCAGTTAGTGCACCATTACCAATAGCAATATTATCTGTACCAGAAGTATTTGCAAATAATGCACAGCATCCTATGGCAATATTATTACTTGTATAGGTACTGACAAGGCTTTTATGTCCTATGGCAATATTGTCACACACAGTAGTAGCAAAAAAATTGCTCCACAGTGCACAAGTACCTATTGCAATGTTCCTAACTCCTAAACGCTGAGCTCCTGCTAATCGGCCTATGGCTACATTATCATCACCATATGTTAACTCTGATAAACTGTATAGTCCGATTGCTACATTATTGTTTCCGGTTGCAAGGTCAGTTAGTTTGCTTAATGAACCATAGCCTATAGACGTATTGAAGTTACTGTTTCTACTCAGTTCCATGGCACGTATGCCTATGGCTATGTTTGTGCAGCCAGTGGTGTTACACCTTAATGCAAACCTTCCTATGGCAATGTTTTCTATACCAGTAGTATTTCCATATAAACTTGTCGCTCCTATAGAAATATTATCACATCCGGATGTATTTTTAGGAAGTGCAGAACTACCTACTGCAATATTTCTGGTCCCGATGGTATTTTTTTCTAATGTATTACCGCCTAATGCAATATTACTAACTCCTGTGCTATTACAATAAAGAGCACAACAACCTATAGCAATATTGCGTTCGCCGACTCCACTATACAATGCACGATATCCTATGGCAATATTATGATCGCTTACTGCATTACCGGATTGGGTCGCATCACTACCGCCCGACTCCTGCCCAATAGCAATGTTATGTAGACCCTGAAGTCTGTATAGTGCGGCACAACTTCCTATAGCAATATTGAAACATCCTGTTACACCGCCAGATCCTAGGGCATTTAGAACACCGATACCAATACCGATATTCTCACCACCTCTTACTAAATTGTTTAATGCTGAGGCTCCTATACCGATATTACCGCATCCCGAGGTAAGAGCATTCATTAACGGAGAACCGATAGCAATATTACAACTACCACTGGTATTTGAACAAAGGTTAGCCAATCCTATGCTAACATTTCTCTGACCTATAGTATTTTTTGCCAATGAACCTGTACCTAAGGCAAAATTACCAACTCCTGTAGTGTTGCAACACAATGCTTCAAATCCTATGGCAACATTACTAGTACCTATAGTATTTTTTGCCAATGCACAACTACCAATACCTATGTTACATTGTCCAGTGGTATTGACGGTAAGTGCACAGGTACCTATGGCAAGATTATTATTTGTTATATTACTGTAAAGACTTCTATGTCCTATGGCTATTACATCACAAGCATTATTAACTGCACTACCTAAACCTGCATCCGAACCAATACCGATGTTATGGCAACCTGCTTGATTTCTAAATAAAGAACATGTTCCCAATGCCACATTGCAATTGCCCGAAGTGTTGCAAACAAGACTAAAATAACCTACTGCTGAGTTAAATCCACCACTAGTATTGGATGCTAGGGAAGCGTTACCAATCATTACATTGCAACCACCTACAGTATTGCCACCTCCTGCACTGTTTCCTAAGGCAGTATTGAATTGACCTGTTGTGTTGTTACACAGTGCACTAGTACCGATTGCAATATTGTTTGAAGCAGTAAAACTGTTTTTAAGGCTACATAAGCCTATGGCTATATTACAACAACCGGTTGTATTACACGCTAAGGATAGATATCCTAAGGCAATATTATTCCATCCTCCGGTATTCCTCTCCATAGCCGAAAAGCCAATCGCAGTATTAAAGAAACCATTTGTATTTCCATTTAGGGCGTAGAGTCCTATTCCTATATTGTAGCCGCCTGCGCCTGTAGCAGCACCTAATGCCGATTGTCCTATGGCAACGTTGCCGCTCGCCGCGGTGGCGGAAGATAACGCACCATAGCCCACACCTACGTTGAAACCACCTGTAGTGTTGCATTGTAATGCACATTTTCCTAACGCAATATTACCCCCACCTGTGGTATTACAACGTAGTGCATCTGTTCCTAAAGCAATATTATATGCACCTGTAGTATTGCATTTAAGCGAATTACAACCTATTGCTATATTACTAACCCCAGTATTAGTAGTAGAACCACTACAAAATCCCACAAATGTGTTGTCATTATTGCTAGTGGTGCGTCCATATACCGTACCGCTGTAGGTAGGTGTTGCTTTGCAAACGTTAAACAATGAACCAAGAATATCACTAAGATTAGTAGGCATAGTCGTCTTTTAATTTTTTATTTATTTACCCAATTTTAATGATAATTATTGTCTATTAATAGTATCTGTATCTAAATGGATGCATAGGTAGTATTGGATTTACAGGTTCAGGACTAATGGGCCAAACTATACTATGCGGAAAATTAGCTTGATCAGTTATATCACGTAGACTTTGTCTATAATCTGCCCATAATTGTTTTTTTACTGGATCCTGAATCGCATCGGGCAATTGAGTCCAATCACATGCTGCTAGTAATTGATTTCTATGTTGTCTTGTATCATCGGCTAATTGTTGATTTTTACTATCTATTTCTGCTTGATCGAGATCTTCTATGATCCAAGTCTGTTTCCACCCATTATCGAATACTGGTGTACCTTCGGTTATTCTTTTATTAGTATCTACTATGTTAAGAGGTACAGGAGTAACCGGAAACACTCCCCATTCCTCTAGTAATGCTGGACTAGGATTTTCCGGAAATGAAGTATTGGGATTATCGGCTATTAATTGCCCAACTGAATATGGATATTCTGTTATAGTTCCATTTGAGACTTTTACATACATTTTCCAACTCCTAAACGGTTAAATTGTCATTTCTTATGGTGCTACGTCCCTCTAGTGGTCTATTAGATATAGTAGTAGTTGATTTTTTCTTATCATAGGCAAAAATGCCCATTTGATGTATGGGAAAAATATCGGCTCTAATCATAATATCCAACGGTGCACATATACCGTATTTAAGCACATGTGCTAATAAATTTTTCGCCACTGCTGGATCAATTGCATAAGCATGGGCACGACAGATAAAATGATAATTAATACCTTCACTAGCATGTGGAGGTGTGGGAAACACACCCCAACCTTGTTCAACCTGTTCATTACTGCCCAAAAAACAAATTGAATTATATACAGAATGAACAGGATATGCCTTTGTCATTATGCTGTCATGTTCCAATATCACGATGGGTTTATCGAGTTCTACTGATTTTAACCATAGACTAATATGACTCAGTGCACAGGCCACTTCACCTCTAGTGAGATAATGATCAGTAATCTTAATTAAACTCATAAATTGTCCATGTGTTACTGGGGGGACAATTTTATCCATTGTACCGTCGTAAGCATCCCAATATTGATAAGATTGCCCGACTTGTTTGCAGGATTCTGCACATTCTGCAGCCTGTTCCATTGAATTTTTGTTACCATTGATGCGTATAATATACGCATGATCGACTGTCATGTCGTAAGAGAAAAATAATGATTTCATGCGGCTAATTTTAATATGTTAGAAGACACTCGTTTTTCCAGTGCTTGTCTAACATTTATCATAGTAGCAGACCAGTCGCCATATTTTTCTTGTCTAAAAATTCTCACTGAGTCATACCAAACTGATCGATCCCCGGCCATGGCCCAAGGATAGTATGGTAAAACAGGTACTATAATCCAAGTTTCTTTTCCTAGTGCAGCAGCCAAATGTGCAACACTGGTACATGAACTTATAACCAGGTCTAGTCCTGCTATTATGCTGGCAGTATCTTCCCATGTGTTAAGATTGTATCTTAAGTCAGTAAATGGTAAATTCTGTACACAATCATCGTCTCTTTGTAGACTATAAAGTGATACACCTTTTATTGTGTGTAGATCGATTAACGGTTGTGGGTCGAACCGTCTATGTTGTTCGTGTTCAAATTGTGGATTCCCGGCCCAGCGTATACCAACTTTAAGTGTAGATTCATTACCGAATCTTCTAGGCTCGGCAGTTAAAAAAGGTGTTCCGGGAAAGTTGTGTTGATCATAGCCCAAAACATGTGCTGCACTCATGGACGGAATCCAATAATCATAGTGTACATGTTGTGCTGCTTCATTATCAACACAGACATATCCATGCTTGGCAAATAGACCTTTCAGTTCGGCACTACAGGCAATCACCACCTGTGCACCAAGTTTTTTAAAATCGTCGGCAAATCTAAAGTTCATTATTTGATCACCAAAACCGTTCTCACATCTGAACAGTATGGTTTTACCTTTTAGATCTTGGTAATGCCATATACTGCCGGGTATGCGTCCCGAACCGTAGACACTGATAAAGCGTCCGTGATCTAGTAGTTCTAAACCTGCTTTTAATCGTCCATGACGTATTTCATGCCAACCTAGATTGTACAAAACTCTAGGATCTGTTTGATCGCAGTTTCTTAAAATCTCTTCGGATCGATCTGGAAATCCGTTGATACAGAATTCTAGTGCTTGGTCTAAGGGATGTTGTGTGTTCATCGTAGTAGATTAATTGGGTCGACATCTGCAGAGAAAGGCTGCCATTTGTTTAGATTGCCTAGTTGTACCGGGCTACTTCTAGGAGTGTCACCTAATATTTTATAGTCATCCGCTCCCCAACCCCAGATGGTTCCGTCTTTCTTTCGAACAAACACGTTATATTGGAAATTGTCCCCTACTACCGAATCCCAATTAGTGTCTGATCCCACCTGTACCGGAGTTGTATAGGTTAGATTATTATTATTACCAGTACCTTCATTAGTTCCGACACCCCAAACCCACAGTGTTCCGTTATTTTTTATCGCAACTGCTTGTTCACCAGTTAGTGAAAAATCTTTCCAATCAGTGTCGGTTCCAATTTGGACAGGACTAGATCTGAGAGAACTCGCGCCAGTACCAGTTTGACCAAACTGCCGCCGAGCATTATAACCCCAACTCCACAAAGTACCATTAGTTCTTAGCCCTATACTTGTAAATGCTCGCACCGAAACAACCTTTGTCCAAGTCTCTGTGCCTATCTGTACCGGACTGGATCTATTGATTATACTGTTATCTCCTAAATTGCCCCAAGGGTTACCCCCCCAACCCCACAATGTACCGTCGGTTCTAATTGCATGTTGATTACCTACAAACCGATACGTTTCTGTGCCTATCTGTACCGGACTGGATCTATTGATTATACTGTTATCTCCTAATGCGCCCTGGGTGTTTACCCCCCAACCCCATAAGGTACCATCTTTTTTTAATGCGTGGTATTTACCAAGTTGTCGCCAATCATTAGCAGTTCCGATTTGCACCGGACTTGAATAATAAATTCTATTATTTGTGCCCAACTCTCCATTTTCATTATAACCCCATGCCCAAAGCGTACCATCACTTTTAATGGCTCGCCGAAACTGAGAATTTCCTATGACAGTTTTCCATTCTCGTGATCCTAACTGAACCGGGGATGATCTACGTCCTATAGGTTCTCCGATTCCTAGTATGCGACCACCGTTAATAACACCGATTCCGTTCATTCCTTGGAGGTACAACTTATTATCTGAGGAAATTCCGTAAATATTACTGAAAGATGTATTTGTTGTAGTTGACCATGATATCTCTGCACCGATCTGTACCGGACTGGATAAATTAACAGAATTAAGAAGAGTTATAGTCTGCCATTTAGTACCATCATACATAACTCCTCCATACATTATAGGTTTTGCCCAGGTGTTTAATGCACCGATCTGTACCGGGCTGGATCTATTGATGACAGTGTTATCACCTATTCTACCAATTCCATTTGATCCCCATCCCCATAATGTATTGTCAGTTTTAACTGCATGAGTAGTAGAACCATCTGATGCTATCTCACGCCAATTTTGAAGGGTACCGATTTGTACTGGGCTGGAACGGGGAATAACAGTTCTATCACCTAAGATACCAGATCCATTTGATCCCCAAGCAAATAATCCATTGGTTGCAGTAATAGCATATGCATTGTTCCCTATGCTATATATCTTATCCCAATAGGTTTGTGTACCTACCTGTACTGGACTTGATATCATGTAATTTCCGGCCAGAGGTGGTTGATTTTGTCCTAACACTCCATCGCCATTCTGACCCCAACTCCACAATGTTCCATTGTTTTTAATTGCTAAACTAGCGTTCGTAGCGCCAGCAATATCTTTCCAATCGTTGCCAGTACCGATTTGTACTGGACTACTTCTATCGATTGTATCATTTAATCCTAATTGACCGTAGAAATTAGAACCCCAACCCCACAATGTACCATCATCTTTGAGTGCTAGGACATGATAATACCCTGCTGAGATTTTTTTCCAATCGGTGTCTGTGCCAACCTGTACTGGACTATAGACTATGGTGGTTGTAGAACTGTTTATTCCCAATTGACCAAAATTATTAGGACCCCAACTCCATAATGTTCCATCAGTTTTTATTGCTACTGTAGTAATGTCGCCGAAGTTTACTATCGCATCCACCTGTTCCCAGTTGGAATAACTGTCTATCTGCGTCCAAGTTCCTACCCAGTTGCTGGTACCGTTTCCAAATTCGCCATAATCACCATTGCCCCAAATATAGAGATAATACTTATCTGCTATACTGGCTCTAAGACTTTTACTGATCAACATTATGCATACCCTATGACTGCTCCATAGATAGTGTTAGAAACAGCCCATAATCCAATGATTGTATAGCCAGTACCAATTAGTGTAGGAGGTGTTCCGCCCACCCAAGTAACCGAGGGCCATGTAATGGTATAACCTGCCCCATCATCTACATATAATGTCATACTTTGACCTGAGGTAAAATTGTTTGCAGTTGGACTACGACTTGCACCTAGAGTCCATAACTGTATCGAACCGTTGAATGGATCTAGCACAACACTACCACTATCTGTTATTGTGTAGACCTGTTCTGTATAGCCTTTATTTAATGTAACAGATTCTAATGTTTTATTAGTTAGAGTCTGCACCCCAGTTAAGGTTACTAATTGGGCTGTACCTACTCCTACAGTTGGATAAATTTCCCAAGTGGTTCCATCATAAACAAATTCTACAAGTGTACCTTGTACATCTAATGATAAATCATCTGCAATACCTTCTATAGTAGAACTATTTCTTCCTACAGTTAATGGTGTTGTAGCAAAATCTGCACCATCTGCAATTATAACAAAAGCACCTATATTTGGAGTTGCGGGTAGTGTAATAGTGAAAGTACCACCACCAGTGTCGGCAAGTAATCTGTCACCGTCGGCAGCAGTATAATTGCTGGTTTTCCTACTCCAATTGGCTGCTGAACCTCCTGCTCCGCTATATCCTGAATAACCACTTGTGCCGGAACCTGAATAACCACTTGTGCCGGAATAACCACTTGTGCCGGAATAACCACTTGTGCCGGAATAACCACTTTCGCCTGAGAATCCTGAATAGCCACTTGATGCAGTACTTGTTGCACCAGAATATCCTGAGAATCCACTTTCGCCTGAGAATCCACTTGATCCGGAATATCCGCTATATCCAGAATAACCACTTGTACCAGAATAGCCACTTGTACCAGAGTATCCACTTGTACCAGAATAACCAGAATATCCACTTTCACCGGAGAATCCCGAATAACCACTTAATGCACTACTTGTTGCACCGGAGAATCCTGAATAACCAGAGTAGCCACTTTCACCTGAATATCCGCTGTATCCAGAATATCCGCTTGTACCTGAGTAGCCACTTTCACCTGAGAATCCTGAATAGCCACTTTCACCGGAGAATCCTGAATAGCCACTTTCGCCTGAATATCCCGAATAGCCACTTGATGCAGTACTTGCTGCACCTGAATATCCGCTGATTCCTGAATAGCCACTCTCACCCGAGAATCCACTTTCGCCTGAATATCCCGAATAGCCGCTGTAACCAGAATAGCCGCTGTCGCCAGTTGATCCTGAATAGCCACTCTCACCTGAGAATCCTGAATAGCCACTTAATGCACTGCCTACTTCGCCTGAGAATCCGCTATAGCCGGAATAGCCACTCTCACCTGAGAATCCTGAATAGCCGGAATATCCCGAGAATCCACTTTCACCTGAGTAGCCGCTTTCACCCGAGTAGCCGCTTGTACCTGAGTAGCCGCTTGTACCTGAGTAGCCGCTTTCACCTGAGAATCCTGAATAGCCACTTGATGCACTACTTGCTGCACCGGAATATCCGCTGAAACCACTCGTTCCAGAGTAGCCACTTTCTCCAGAATAACCGCTATAGCCGGAATAGCCACTCTCACCTGAGTAGCCACTTGTACCAGAATAGCCACTTGTACCAGAATAACCACTTTCGCCTAATCCTGAGTATCCTGAGAAACCACTGGTTCCAGAATATCCACTTTCGCCGGAGTAGCCACTGGTTCCAGAATATCCACTTTCGCCGATTCCTGAATATCCAGAATATCCACTTTCACCTGAGAATCCCGAATAACCACTTCCTCCAATGCCCGAATATCCTGAGAAACCACTTGTACCTGAGAAACCACTTGTACCTGAGTAACCTGAGTATCCGCTAAACCCACTTGCGGCTGAATATCCGCTAAAACCACTTCTTCCGGAATAGCCACTTACTCCTGAATATCCTGAATATCCACTTACTCCCGAATATCCACTTACTCCTGAATATCCTGAATTCCCACTAAATCCACTTGTACCTGAGTAACCACTTATACCGGAATAGCCACTAAATCCACTTTCACCTGAGAATCCACTTTCGCCTGAATAACCACTTTCGCCTGAGTAGCCGCTTACACCTGAATCACCGCTAAATCCCGAATATCCACTAAGACCTAATCCAGAATATCCACTTTCGCCTGAGAATCCACTTTCGCCTGAGAATCCGCTTTCACCTGAGAATCCGCTTTCACCTGAGTAGCCACTTTCACCTGAGAATCCCGAATAACCACTTGTTCCTGAGTAGCCACTTGTACCAGAATAACCACTCTCACCGGAATAGCCACTGATTCCACTTTCTCCTGAGAATCCGCTTGCACCGCTGTAACCGCTAAATGCTGCTTCTCCAGGTAATCCACTGTATCCGCTAAACCCAGAATATCCGCTTTCACCGGAATATCCGCTTGTTCCTGAGTATCCGCTTGTTCCTGAGTATCCGCTAGGACCTGAATAACCACTCCCGCCAGAATATCCGCTGTCACCTCTTTCTCCAGAGTATCCGCTTAAACCGCTGCCTCCGCCCTCGCCACTATAACCACTTAACCCTTGAGGTCCTGTAGGTCCCCTTGGACCTTGTGGTCCAGTTGGACCTTCTGTATCTAACCATTCCTGTGCTCGAGGTAGTGTGAGAGTCTGATTTACACCTTGATCTTGAACCAAAATCAATGTTTGATTAGTGGGACTGGTTAACTCCGGAAGATTAACTAGGTCTGGTCTTGTTGTCATATTCTTATTTACCTGCTCTCAATTCCGTAATTTCTTGCTCTAATTTTGTTACTTTTTCTGTTAATTCTTTCACAGCTTCAACAAATAGTCCTGTAAGATTACCATATGCTACTGCCAAATATTCTCCATTTACCACAGCTTCTGGTAAAACGTTTTCAACTTCCTGTGCTATTAAACCAGTTTGTCTCTTGTTTATATCGGTCCTTGTAAATATGTATCCATTTAGTGATATTAATTTTTCTAACGGATTTGTAATCTTAGTCAAATCAGTTTTGAGTCTTATGTCTGAATAAGCAGTAATGTTTCCAGTAGCTACAATTTCTCCGCCTACATTCAGTATGTTTGAAGTATTATTCCAAGTTAAATTAGCACTGCCTGCAGGACTTCCATTATTATTGTAAATTATCTGCTGATTTGAACCTGCTACAGGCCCAGGGTCGCCTCTACTACCAGTAAATCCAGTATCGCCTCTACTACCAGTAAATCCAGTATCGCCTCTACTGCCAGTAAATCCAGTATCGCCTCTACTACCAGTAAATCCAGTATCGCCTCTACTACCAGTAAATCCAGTATCGCCTCTACTACCAGTAAATCCAACTCCGTCATCACCTCTACTGCCAGTAAATCCTATGCTTCCGGTGAAACCTCGACTTCCAGTGAAACCTTCACTTCCAGTGAATCCTTGACTTCCAGTAAATCCTATATCTCCTTTACTGCCAGTAAATCCTTGACTTCCGGTAAATCCAGTGTCGCCTTTACTGCCAGTAAAGCCTGAACCTCCTCCACTACCAGTGAATCCTAAATCACCTTTACTACCAGTGAAACCTGGACCTCCTGAACCTCCACTACTTCCGGTAAATCCTAAATCTCCTTTGCTTCCAGTAAATCCAGTACCACCTCCACTGCCATCGAATCCTCTACTACCATCGAATCCTCTACTACCAGTGAATCCAGTAATACCTCCACTGCCATCGAATCCTTTACTACCAGTAAATCCAGTATCTCCTTTACTGCCAGTAAACCCAGTGCCACCACCACTACCAGTGAAACCTAAATCGCCTCTGCTGCCAGTAAAACCAGTACTGCCAGTAAATCCAGTGCCGCCACCACTACCAGTGAAACCTAAATCTCCTTTACTACCAGTGAAACCAGTACTGCCAGTAAATCCAGTGCCGCCACCACTACCAGTGAATCCTAAATCACCTTTACTACCAGTGAAACCAGTATCGCCTCTGCTGCCAGTAAACCCAGTACCGCCTCCGCTACCAGTGAAACCAGTATCGCCTCTGCTGCCAGTAAAACCAGTATCTCCTTTACTGCCAGTGAAACCGGTACCACCTCCACTGCCATCGAATCCCTTACTACCAGTAAATCCAGTATCTCCTTTACTGCCAGTAAATCCAGTACTACCACCACTACCAGTGAACCCTATGTCTCCTTTACTACCAGTAAATCCAGTACTACCACCACTACCAGTGAACCCTATGTCTCCTTTACTGCCGGTAAATCCTTGACTGCCGGTAAACCCTATAACACCAGAATAGCCGCTAGTACCTGAGAATCCCGAGTAACCACTCGATGCACTACTTGCTGCACCGGAGAATCCTGAATAACCAGAATAGCCACTTGTACCAGAATATCCGCTGTATCCACTTGTACCAGAATAGCCACTTGTACCAGAATAGCCACTTGTACCAGAATAGCCACTGGTACCTGAGAATCCTGAATAGCCACTCGATGCACTACTTGCTGCACCGGAATATCCACTAAATCCACTTGTACCACTATATCCACTATAACCTGAGTAACCGCTGTATCCACTTGTACCTGAATAGCCACTTGTACCTGAATAGCCACTTGTACCAGAATAGCCACTTTCTCCCGAGAATCCCGAATAGCCACTTGCTGATGCTGCACCAGGTTCTCCACTAAATCCACTTACACCAGAATATCCACTTATACCTGAATATCCACTTACACCTGAATATCCACTTACACCTGAGATGCCACTAAATCCGCTAAAACCAGAATAGCCACTGGTACCTGAGAATCCAGAATAGCCACTTGCTGATGCTGCACCAGGTTCTCCACTATATCCACTTACACCAGAATATCCACTTATACCCGAATATCCACTTATACCCGAATATCCACTTACACCTGAATCACCGCTAAATCCCGAGAATCCACTTATACCCGAATAGCCACTTTCGCCTGAGAATCCAGAATAGCCACTTGCTGATGCTGCACCAGGTTCCCCACTAAATCCGCTTACACCTGAATAGCCGCTTGTACCGCTATATCCAGAATATCCACTAAATCCGCTAAATCCACTGAAGCCGCTTACACCTGAGATGCCGCTAAATCCGCTAAAACCAGAATAGCCACTGGTACCTGAGAATCCAGAGTAGCCACTTGCTGATGCTGCACCGGGTTGTCCACTATATCCGCTTTCACCTGAATAGCCACTAGTGCCCGAGTAACCACTATATCCTGAATAGCCACTTGTACCGGAATAGCCACTTTCGCCTGAGAATCCACTTGTACCGGAATAGCCGCTAGTGCCTGAGAATCCCGAGTAACCACTTGCTGATGCTGCACCGGGTTGTCCACTATATCCGCTTTCACCTGAATAGCCACTGTAACCTGAGTAACCGCTATATCCAGAATATCCACTTACACCTGAGATGCCACTAAATCCGCTAAATCCACTAAATCCGCTAAATCCAGAATAGCCACTTTCGCCTGAGAATCCAGAATATCCACTTGCTGATGCTGCACCGGGTTGTCCACTAAATCCACTTGTACCAGAGTAACCACTGTAACCTGAGTAACCGCTGTATCCAGAAACCCCGGAAAAACCAGAGTAACCACTTTCTCCAGAATAGCCACTGTATCCGCTTATGCCTGAAAATCCACTAAATCCAGAATAACCACTGAAACTACTGTATCCACTATACCCGCTAATACCTGAAAATCCGCTAAATCCTGAATAGCCACTTACACCTGAATAGCCACTTACACCGGACCCAGAATATCCGCTGAAGCCCGAATATCCACTTTCACCTGAGAATCCCGAATAGCCACTTGCAGCGGCTGCACCAGGTTCTCCACTGTATCCAGAATATCCGCTGAATCCTGAATAGCTACTATATCCCGAATAGCCGCTTTCACCTGAGTATCCACTAATACCTGAGAATCCTGAATAGCCACTTGTACCGGAATAGCCACTTGTACCGGAATAGCCACTTTCGCCTGAGAATCCACTGTATCCAGAATAGCCACTTTCGCCTGAGAATCCACTATATCCAGAATAGCCACTTTCGCCTGAGAATCCGCTTACACCTGAGAATCCACTGTATCCGCTAGTGGAAGCGCCTGGTTCACCTGAGAATCCGCTTTCGCCTGAGAATCCACTTTCTCCAGAGTAGCCACTATATCCAGAATAGCCACTTGTTCCTGAGTAACCGCTTAACCCAGAATAACCACTAAATCCGCTTAAACCTGAGTAACCGCTGATACCGCTAGCACTTGAATAACCGCTGAAACCACTTATTCCTGAGTAGCCACTTGTACCGGAATAGCCACTTACACCAGTCGGGCCAGTTGGTCCTCGCGGTCCAGTTGGTCCTGTTGGACCTTGTGTGTTCAATAACGCTCTTGCTTTTGCAACAGTTAAGGTTTGTTCTACGGAATCATAGACTAGAAATTTAGTGCCGCCTTCTGTCGGATTTTCAAGTGCTGGTAGCTGATTAAGGTCTTGTCTGGTCATAATGTGGTTGCCGTTTTATCTTCTAACGTATTTATTTGATCCCCTCTACTATACAACGAACCAAGTAAAGCCGTCACAAGCTATTCGAATAGCACTGTTTGCCGACACATTAGATAGTAGCCCAAATCCACCCCATACTGCTAAACTGTTTGATCCATTTCTATTTCTTACAATAATTATAAATCCTGCTGTAGATGCCCCAGGACCTGGCAAATATAGATTACGTCCAGATACAGGCGGATTTACTGTTAGTATTGGTGCAGTAATTTGACTTACTGTCAGTGTAACATCCCCGGATGAAATGTCAGTAATGTCCTGTGCTGTTCTTTTAAATGCAGTTGTCTGTACAGAGCCATCGCTAAATGTTACACCAGCTGTATTGCTATTAATCTGAATGCTTTGGAATAAAACTGAACTACTGGTATTGAGGCTTTGATTAGCACCTGGACCACTGGGACCACTGGGACCACTGGGACCACTAATGCCAGGTTCTCCCGTAGGGCCTCTTGGACCGGCTGATAATGAAACTAATTGTCCTAGGGTAACTTTTTTTGTTCTATTACCGTCTCTAGTGTCCGCAGCAGGAAAAACAAGACTATCGGTCAGTGTAGTTAGTTCTGGTAAATTTACTATTTGAGTCATTGTTATTCTCGGTTAATTGGAACATTATTGTTTGTTTCTAAAGCAGTTTCGTCAAAAACATACAGAATAGAATCAGATTCTAATGTTGCAGATATATCCTTTCTGGGGAATAATAAATATTTAGCGTCAGAATTATCTGTAGTTTTTTCCATTATTAATCTGTCAATTTCAAAATCAAATTGTTTAAAATCAAATTGACTAAGTTTTATTCTACTGACTATTTTGCTGCCTTCTCCGGGCAATGCATAACACAGAGGCATAACATGCATATATCCAGGTGGTTTATAGTCCCCAGATTGTGCAGTTCTCATAAACACTGGTAAATGAAATTCGTCTACACTTATAAAATCGTTAGCATTTAAAGTTAAATGTTCTAACTGATTTTTCATATTTGTAACACTGCTAGGATAGTATGTTTTATTATTGCTATAAATTACATTGTTGACACTATCTACATTGTTTTTCATCATATTGTCAACAATATCAATATAGACAACTTCGTAGATTGTTGCTCCAGTCGAATCTTTAGCTACTGCTATTTTTATATCTCCAAACTGGAATCTTCTTTTATAGAAATTTTCCCGTAAAGCGGGAATATACTCTGCAAGATTCTGTTTTTGAATACCAAATTCTAAAATTAGTTTTATTTCTGTTTGTATTCCAAAATTTGGATCAAAGAATCTGTAGATACTGGCTTGTGGGAAAGTAAAAGTATCTGTTATAAAATCTCTAAACTGAGATCTTTTATCTACTGATAAGAATGGTTTTACCCAAACTCTAGTATACTGCTTATTATCGCTTTCCTCGACCTTAAGTGTAAAGTCTCTTTCTATACCACTTAACTCTAGGACATCTTGAGCTTTCACTCCAAAAGTATAAGTTCCTGTATTTCCGTATTCGACTCTACCACTAAGGCTTCCGTCTCTTTCTAGTGTTAATCCAGGAGGAATAGTACCGCTTGTTTGAAAGTATTTTATCGAGTAATCTGAGTTTACCTGTTTTGCAACAACAGCAAATTCGCTGATTCTGCCTGCAATAATTGTGCCCAGTGTGCTGCTAGACACCCATTCAATAGAACTTTCTACCTCTCCTTTGATAGCCAGAGTAAATGTATTTGTGGCTGTTACTGTTACAGTATTATAATAACGTACAGCATTAACAGTTATTTGGTAATTTTCAGTGTATGCAGGTTGATAGGGTATGTAACCGTATATTTTTCCTTCATTAGGTTCTAATTTTAGGAAATCCGGTAATCGACTATATCTATCCCCACCGTCACCAGCAAAATACAGAATATATCCTAAAGAAGGATATCCATTGTATGCACTTACATCAAATGTTTCATTATTTTCTGCTCTAGCTATGCCTAAATCTGTGCCATTTACAAATTGAGGAGGCGGTACATAGTTAGAATTAGTTGTTATTAGGTTAGTCTCCAAATTCATCTGTATTAGAGAGGGGTTCCTAATCATCTCGGGACTGACAACTAGAATCTTGAAAAATCTATCACTGGTTCTTATTCCATCTGAAGCAGTGACTTTAAATTGATAAATTTTCGGTACTCCGACACTTTCAAGCGTGCTAATTCCAAAATCGTATGTATATTTGTCGTAAGCTTCTTCGTCGTATCCTCCTGTATCAGGTTCTGTTCCGTCAAACACTAAATTATCATTCATAAATCCCGATAGTACTCCATCTTGACTTAAGAATAGCCCAGGAGGTAAAATCCCGCCATTTTCGGGTATGTAATATCGTATCTTGGTATCACTAGGAGCAGTTGTAGCTGTTGCTGTGAATTGATAATTTACGTATTGTTTATTAAGAGTAAAATTTTCTCCGTTTGGACCTAGTTTTAAGTAAGCAGTACTGGTATTGTAATTAACGGTGCTGGAGTATCCGCTACTGGTGCTCCATACCGGAGGTTGTGATCCTGTAATCGAAAGTTTGAAATATCTATCAGCTATTCCTGAGGTATCGGTAGCTCTAATTACAAAATCGTAATTTGTTGTGTCTATAACCGCAGCAGGTGTACCAAATATTGTACCTGTAGTTGATACAATCATTCCTGAAGGTAGTTGTCCGCTGATTAATCTATAGGTTACATTTGTCCCGCTGGCAACAACTTTTGTTGAAGTAGATAGAAGTTCTGTAGCTGTAAATAAAAAGCCAGATGTTGTTATCCAGATTGGCCCACTGTTCATAAAAATACCTCTATAACTGAATGCTATAGAGGTATTTAACGAAATTTAGAAGATTATTTAGTGCAGGGTTCTTGAATCTAATTGATGAATACTATCAATTCCAAACATATTTAATATTAGTTGCACTTCTTCAGGAGGGTCATCCATTAAATGTTCAGGAATAATTACACTTTTTAATTGTCCGTCAAACCCGATTACAAAACCAAAATCATCAGCTGAAAACTCATCCTCTACTACTTCTTCTTCCACACTAAAATCTGTTGCTGGATTGTGTGACATAATTTTACTCCAAGCTAAAATTATTTTGACTAAAAGTCATTACTACAAACTAGGATAATTGGCCCTCCATAAAATTGATATTGATATTTATTGTTGTTAAATAAACATATACATTTCTCATTGTAAAGGATAAAAAATGGAATTACTTGTTGTTTTACTAATTGCAGCTTTAATTGTTTGGTGGTTTATTTTTAGAAGACCTAAAGAAACAGTTGAAACACAACCTGAGGCTCCCTATAAAGTTGAAACTCCTACGACACCAGCAGTTGAAACTCAAACTGGTCCGAGACTTGATCCTGTTGCAATTGCACTAGATTTAGAACCAGTAGTATTAACTAGAAGAACTACAGCTTTAGATGTAAATAATGACGGTAAAGTGAATCTTGAAGACGTTAAAGAAGTAGTAAAGAAAGCTCGTAAGCCTAGAGTTAGCAAGAAACTAGACGTCAATAATGATGGTAAGGTTAATCTTAAAGATGTTAAAGCAGCAGTAAAAAAAGCTACAACTAAAAAGAAACCTACAGCCAGTAAGAAAGCTAGAGGAAGAAAACCAACTTCTAAATAATATCGAGTTTTTTGGCTTGATCGTAAAGACGAAAACTTGCTAGGTTTTTACCTTTGCTTTCAGACATAATATCGTGATTATCTAAAAAGCCTAGAGCCCATTCGTTAACTGCCTGATTCCAGTAAAAATCGCTATGTGCTCTAAGCTTTTGCTTTTTAAAACCAGATTCTAGTAGTTTGACCATCTCTGGTCTTGAGTTGGCACAGTGATCTACTAAAAGATCTTCTCGTGATTGGCTGTAATGGATAACAGGGCGAACACCACGCCAACTATCAACCACTCTTTTAACGCTATCACTGTTTGGATCAATGTATAGCCCTTCACGACACCAATTATGATGTATGTCGAGAACAATAGGCACAATATCGCTAATACTAAGACAGTCATTTAACCCCCAGGCGTTTTCTTCGTTTTCGATTGTAATTGTGTTTCGTGCTTCTGGCGAGAGTCGGGTAAGGACCCGTCGTATACCTTCGGGACCGGCTCGACCCGCGATGTGGACGTTGATTTTAAAATCCTGAAACGCATTGCCGAAGCCCATCCATTTAGCCATAGTGACATGATATTCAAACTCCTCGATACTTCTATTTACTATATCGGGGTTCTCACTGGCCAACACGGTAAATTGTCCCGGATGAAAACTTAACCTCACGTTTTGTTTTCGGGCAATATCACCGACTTGTTTAAAATATCTTTCTGCATAAGCAACAACATCTGATTGTCGATAAAACCAACTCCAGGTAGGTTCGGTAAACACAGGCAGAATATCACTGCTGAGTCTAACCATACGCAGACTAGGTTCTAATGATCCAACACGGTCTACTAGTAATCTAATAGATTCGATGTTCTGTTTCATTAATTCCCAAAGTTTTTCTATTGCTCGATCCTTGGTCTGTCTGTTAAGCCAAGCCACAGTAGTAGATCCTGTATTGTACTTTTTACAGTCATCTTTAGGTTTGATACCGTTAACTTGATTGGGATTGTCGATCCATTTGCAACAAAATCCCACTCGTTTAACAATCATATTTTATCCATTTACAGGCAAACACATAAATATATTATACAATTTTTGTAAAGAGAAGTCAAATAATTATGGCAAATATTCAAAAACAGACTAAAAGAAAATACCACATTGTTTATCAAACAACTAACATCTTAAACAATATGATTTATATAGGAGCACATTCTACTGATACACTCGAAGATGGGTATCTCGGTTCTGGACACAGACTTACTTTAGCAATAGAAAAGTATGGAATTGAATCGTTTCGAAGAGAAATACTCTATACATTTGATAATCCTATAGAAATGTTTTCAAAAGAATCTAGCATAGTTAATTCGGAATTTCTTAAAAGACCCGATGTATATAATATAGTCGAGGGAGGCTTCGGAGGATACAACAAAGGAACAACTGGATTAAAGTATTTACATCATCCTGAGTCAGGTAAAAGATGTGCGGTCCATCCTAATATTATTCCACATCTGTTATTAGAAGGCTGGGTAATCGGTAGAAATATGTCGTCTACTACTGATACTATTTGGATTTATAAAGATAACGAGAAAAAAATGATATTACCTACCGAGTTCCCTAATTATGTTAGGAACGGTTGGAAAAAAGGTCTTCCTAAATCTCCTACACAGGGAAAGGTTTGGATTTACAATCCTGAATCAGGCGAGTATAGTTTATGCGACCCGGACGAACTAATTATAAAGTTATCAAATGGTTGGATTAAAAAGAAATGGGCTCCTGTTAAAAAGGGAGCTGCTTGGGTAAACAACGGTGTTGATAATCTTCGAATTTCGAAAGACGAACTGGACAGTTATATTTTTAAAGGTTGGAAGAAAGGAATGATTACAACCCGTTGGTCTTAGTCATTTTTTTCTTCTTTACTAAGTTCTGCCACCAAAAGAAAATGTTCAAATGCACGTTTTACTACAGGATTAGTTAATAGTTTCTCTGCTTCTGCCATCATTGCTTCTACTGATTTTTCTGCTACTTCACGAGCACTTGGCCATTGTAGTAAATGAGTAGTATCACCAAATGCACGACTCAGATTTTCCCATGCCTGCTTTTGTTCTTCTGTGATAGGATTTCGACTAGGACGAAGATCGCTGGCTTTTCGTATAGCATCAGAAATAGCATCTTCAGCAACACGACCTGCGGCGATCATAGCAGCATAGTTTGGATCGATACGAAATTTACGACTTTGTCCTCCTGGATAACATTGAACCAATGTTGCACCCATAGGAAAACTATCCATGAAGTCGCTATCATACTCTGCAATAGGAACGTATCGTCTACCACGTTTTTCATAAAAAACTTTTTTCATTGTCTATCACTAAACATGATTTTACACATCAAAGCATCTTTTTCTGACACAAACTCAAATAACATATGATCTGTCTTTGGACGGAACATAAACCTATCGCCGGGAAGACCAAACACATCGACTACCATAGCACAACATTCATTCCATGTTGGTACAGTTTGTGGGTTCCAATTTACTCTGACTGAGTGGGCAAAACTTTTGTTAGTGTCCAAGATCCATCTCCATTATCAGACCATTCAAGTGTATCACCTTCTGACCATCCCTGTAGATATAGCATATCGGGAGGCAATGGAAGAAGTAGTTCTCCAGTTTCCGGATCTTCTTCAACCTCAATTGTCCAACTTAGATTTTGCATATTATTCCTTGATATATTGCGTTTGTAAACACTATTTTACAACACTTTACTAAAATAGTCAATTGTAGATTTTAATCCTTCTCGGAGTTGGATTTTTGGTTCCCAATTTAGTCTAGATTTGGCTAAAGAAATATCTGGTCTACGTTGTTTTGGATCATCTTGAGGAAGTGGTTTTTGTAGTAATTGGCTTTTAGTACCTGTTAGGCTAATTACCTGTTCTGCAAGTTCCCACATGGTAAATTCTCCAGGATTTCCCAAATTTACTGGTCCAATAAAATCATCATCTGTATTCATTACAGCAATGATACCGTTGATTAAGTCGTCTACATAACAGAAACTTCTAGTTTGATTACCATCACCGTAAATGGTAATAGGTTCATTTTTCAATGCCTGAACAATAAAGTTACTAACGACTCGTCCATCGTCTATAGCCATTCTCGGACCATATGTGTTAAAAATTCTTATGATTTTTGCTCGGACACTATGTACACGATAATAATCATTGAATAACGTTTCTGCGGCACGTTTCCCTTCGTCATAGCAGCTACGGATTCCGATAGGATTTACATTACCCCAATAACTTTCGGGTTGAGGATGGATTTGAGGATCACCATATACTTCTGATGTACTGGCTTGAAGAATTTTGGCACCAGTACGTTTTGCCAATCCTAATAAGTTATATGCTCCCAGTACACTGGTTTTCATAGTTTGAATAGGATCCCATTGATAATAATAGGGACTAGCGGGACAAGCTAAATTATATATCTCGTCTACTTCTACATAAAGTGGAAAACAAACATCTTGTCGCATCACTTCGAAATTTTTGTAATCTAACAAATTTTCAATATTCTTCTTGGTACCTGTGAAATAATTATCTACACAAAGTACGTGATGTCCTTGTGATACTAATCTATCACACAGATGACTACCTAAAAATCCTGCGCCGCCGGTGACTAAAATTTTCTTCATTCTTTTCCTTTTTTCTTTTCTATTATTCCGTATTGTTTGTACAGCCAAGAAATGAATTCTTCTATTTCTTTATTTTTATTTGGATAAACATTATAGGCAATGTTTATTCTTTCTAGCCATTCTTTATCGATCATCTGCTACCTCAATTAAATTTTTTAATTTGACCGCAGTGGCTGGACTAAGTGTCCATCCTAGATGTCCGTGTCCTGTATGGTAAAATACTTTTGGATTCTTTTTACTTTGACGGACAATTGGCATCATATTAGGTGTCATCGGTCTAAGACAAGCCCAACTGGAATAATCTTTAGTCGACACGGAGGGGAAGTTAGTTTCTACCCATCTAAGTAATGGTTCAATTCTATCTCTTCTAATATCGTAATTTTCACCAGTAATTTCTGCTGTTCCTGCGACTCTAAATCTATTTCCTAAAGTACTAGTAACGATTTTGGCTTGATCGTCTAATAAACTTACCTTTGGTAATAAATTAGTATCGACATTATTAATTGTAATACTGTACCCTTTGACAGGATAGATATTCAATCGATCACCGACTTCTTTAGCTAATTCATTACTGCCTATTCCTGAAGAAACAACAATATAATCGTATTCTTTAACCAACTCAATAATTTTTATTTTTTGATTAAAATAAAATTTAACTCCGTATTTGTTTTCTAATGTTTTATAAAGTTCAACACAAAACTTATGAATATCGCCAGTCCAATCTCCAGGAGTCCATGCACCACCTACAATACCTTTTATATCTTTCAATGCGAAATCAATTTGTTTTACCTTACTTTCATTTTCCAGTAAATCCCATTCACATTTATAGGCATTGTACATTTCTTTAACTATACAAGCATTTTGATAATAATGTAGATCTTTATAAAAGTGTAGGATTCCGCAATAACTTTGATCAAATAATAAATTTTCTTCTTTAATTAATTGATCATATAATTTTCTAGAAGACATACCCAATACTATTGTATCTATAGTATTTCTTCCGTATTCATTTAATATAGTATTTTTGAGAAAGCTTAATATCCAATGCCATTGATTTAGATCCGGTTGTGGTCTAATTAGCAATGGTGCATCTTTAGTAAACATCCATTTAATACCTTTATAGACGTTACTCCAAGTAGTCCATACTTCGCTGTTACTTACACTGATTTGTCCACCATTTGCATAGCTGGTACGCATTGCAGGATATTTTTCCTGTTCAAAAACAGAAACATTATATCCATTTTTGGCCAAATAGTAAGCAGCAAGTAATCCTGTGATACCTGCTCCTATTACAGTTACTTTTTTACTCATGAAAATAAATCTTCATTCCATTCTCTATGACCTTCTCTAAAGGCCATATTGCTTTGTGTTTCTCTCACTTCCACACGATAACACCAAAGTCTTTCCGCTTCACCAGGTCCCCACATATCGGGAATATATACTCCATTGACAAATTTGTAAAGCATATCTGCCAGACCTTCGCAGCCCAATCTAGGCAAAATTGTTAGTTTGGCAAGATTTTTTTCTTGTAGCATTTTAAATGTTTCCAATTCTGGATCATCTTGTGCTACAAGCAATGTATGGTCGAACTGATCCTCTAATATTTTCTTTAGTTCTTTGAGACCACCATAGTCAGCAGCCCAATTCCTTGCATCTAAATTATTAGTCCCAAAATAGAATTTCATTGAAAAACTATAACCATGAATGTATTTGCAGTGACTATCAGCACGCCATTGACGATAGGCACAGGGAAAAGAATCGTGATATTCTTTTGTAGATGTGAATTTGTAAGTTACTGGTTGATATTGCATTATTATATCCTATGTTAATTTTAGCATAGGCAGCAGAATTTCTATAGCGGGAATGATGCCTGAGACCGCTTACTGTTTATTATATTTAATATGCACAAAATGTCAAACAATTTTTATTTACGTACGATATCTTTTTTGATATTTTGGATGTCGGAAAGAATTTCCCTGACGATTTGTATTTCATGTTTTCTTATTACAAGAAGTCTATAAAGAGTATAGATACACAATACCCAACCGGATACAGCTATTGTTATTATTATATAGGTAAAAATTGAATTTGCCATAATGATCTCCCATAAGTTTAATATTTAACGGATGAGAGATCAGTATTAAGCCTTAATTTATTGTTCAACACTATCTTTAGTTTTCTTGTTTAAAATATGCTCAACATATTGATTAAACGTAATATCCATTTCGTGAGCCTGTTTGAACAGTGCCAATAGATCCGATGCACTTAGTTCAACTGGAACTGTGACTTTGGTATCATAATCCAACCCGGCTACAATGGCCTTTGCCTTTCGAACAAAATCCTCATCAGTTTCTAGATCAACGTAATTGACATCATCCCAGGCTTGATCAATATCAACATCGCGATCTTTGGCCTCTTGATTGTGTGGATTTTTGTAATCAGGATTGACGAGTCGATAGGCTCGATTGTTTTTATAATCACAGGCCTCAACTGTATAAACCGTTTGATTAAGTCGGTCAAACACAATACCGATGGAATATCCATCTTGCTCCTGATTCCAACTGTCTAGTCTGTAAGCATCGGAACCAAAACTATTCCAACAATAATCAGAACCTTCGGTTACTTTATACTCAACAATTTCCATCCAGTCTTTAAGTGTAATCATAACTGTTCCTTTGATATAGTAACTATTATAACTGAACTTAGCAAAAACTGCAACCTACTCTAACCAAAATATTTCGTAAATGCCTAATAATAATTGATCGGCAAATACCCAACCGTCATTATGTGTTTCTTGCCAAGATTCACCCCAGGTGTTGGCTACTCTATAGACTTTTCGTACATCCCCGGTTATGCTGTTTCGAGCAAATCCTTCTGTATAGATAACTAGAGCATGTTTGCTGCATTTTTCTAATCCCACTAAAGCATTAAGACATAAACTTATAGCCACTGGTACATTCTGTTTCAATTGCGTTTTTATAAGATTATGAGCCCGTTCAATATTAAATTCTTTTAGTGTGATTTCTGTAACTTTATAAGGCCGAGATCCAACAACTGTGGCAGTTTTACATCCATTATGTAGTATAATATCTGTTAAAAGTGAGTTAGTATCGTTGTATCTGTTATCAAGTAAGTCTGTAACACCATCTCTATATAGCCCTGTAAATTTAAGATCCAGTATAAATTCATCTCTGTAGTGTCTTGACAAATATCCTCCGTAATCTTTAATAGAAGAATATTGTGAATAATTAACAAACAAATTATGAAACTCTTTTGATTTATCCATTCGTGGATTATTAATACTGTCTGTGTTACAGTCTTGATGACTGGCAGCACCTGATTTGGCTATATGTCTAAGTGCTAGATTAGTAAATCCTCCTTTATCCCATACTACTGAATCTGTGCGGTGTTGACTAGCTGGCACTATAGACAATGCTGAACTGCGAGGTTGTAATCTACAATCTCTTCTCTCGGTCATACATTGATGTTGATCGTAAAGTATGCTGGCCGCCACCGCAGCACAGAATGGAAATGGATCTTGCCCACGATAAAGTTCGACTCTTGAATCATGCCCTACAATTTTACGGTCATTAACCACCCATCCCAAACTAGGATTTGCAAATTGTAGTTGCGGCCATTGCGGCATAGTATTTGTTTGACCAAATACCGTTAACGGAATTAACAGTAACAGTGCAACAATTAGGGACTGCATGTCTCCACACGACTTAATGGCAGTGTAGCAAACCCAGCATAATGTGAATAATGGTAACTACCATTATAGTATCCTGTGTTCAATTTAGCATTACGCTGACCTAATTTCAGTACACTGTTATCGATAGTGATCCCTGTATCATAAGCACCGTGAATATTTTGTCCTAGTTTTTGTAACCAATAAAAGTTAACATGATCTATAGGTCCATTTTCTACTGTAAACTGTGAGGTAAGAAGAGGAGAATCAGTATACCATTTTATACGATTTGGAGTGATAAACAATGACCAATTTTTATAGTCAGCAAATTTTTTGCCCCAGGCCTCGTCGGGTAATTGGGCAATAACACCTCGATTACAAGGATGTACTTCTGCTGGTGGTTCGGGAATATTTAGACTGCTGAGATCTATGCTGTCATCAGTGTTTATACCTAGTTCTCTTATTTTTTGTGCTTCCCTATATCTTTCCATCATCTCATCTTCTCGCTTTAAATCGCGATTTGGATCTATATCTTCAGGAGGTCCGTCAAAACTATTTTGACCTGTACCTGAGACTGTTGTAGTAACTGTAGTCAATGCAGTATTGTTTCCGGCATCTCTAGCAGTAAATGTGATATAATTAGTTCCTACTGCTAGTCTGACATTAGCAAACCAAGTTGTATTACCGGTATTATTAATGCCATTAGCCATACCTGAACTAATTGTTGTTACCCCGTCAGTGTTTATCCAAGTTACAAACTCTACTCTGACATTATCTGTTGCTATACCATAAATGGTTATGTTTCCATCTGCATTTAACATTCCCTGTTCTGTTACCTGTATAGTAGGTGCAGAGATATCAGCGGGAGGAGGAGGAGGAGGAGGTTGTGGTCCACTGACTGTAGTGCTTTCTGTAGAAGTTAACCCAGCAGCATCGTAGGCTATAAAATCAATGTCATTGGTACCAGTTACGACTGGAACATCTGCCGTCCAAGCAACTATATTTCCATAACTGGTTATAGTAGCATTACCTTCTGTTGCTGCGGTTCTATTAACCCATTTAACTCTTACTACACCCACATTGTCTGCTGCCGAACCACCTGCAGGTCTAGTATTGGTTTGAGTTAACATATTAACGTAACTAAGAGTAATTAATGGTGGAATAGTATCAACAATAACTGGAGGTGTGGTACTTGTGTCATTTATTGTTACAGAGATAGGTGTTACTCCGGCTATAGAAGGTACACTAAATGTTAATGTTTCTGTGCCTTCGGTTGTTGCATCCTGTTTGAATATTAATTCAACAGTAGCATAGTTTGGTGCACCCTGTTGACCTATAATAAAATTACCAGTTAATGTTGGAGTTACACTATTACCATTAACCATCATTTGTGCTATATCATTAGTAGTAATTCCTGTACCGGTAATAGTAAATGGTATTTCTGTACCAGGATTTACATTTTCAGTTGTCATTCTAAAACTTAACACATTATCCATATTACCTTCATCAAAACTATTTGTACTTGGATTTTTAGTTAAAGTATATTTTAGAACTGGTGGTGGAGGCACAGGTGGTGTCGTGCTTGTATCGTTAATAGTCACACTGATAGTCGGATTACCTGCAACTGTGGGCAATCCTAGTATCATGGTTTCTGAACCTTCTGTAGTTTGATCAGCCTTGAAGATTAAGACCATACCTGCTGAACCTTGTCCTCCTACAATAAAACTGCCACCGAGTGCAGGAGTTTGAGGAATACCATTTACAGTCATACTTTCAATATCATCGAGACTAATACCAGTAATTGTCCAGGGTACTGTGCTGCCCTCTTCAACTCCTACTGTGGTTAGAATAATTGTAGTAGGTCTATTAACATTTCCTTCATTTGCTGATGTGTTTGGAATTTTTCTTAAAATATATTCTGGTTGTGGAGTAATAGGAGGTGCTGGAGCACGACTTGTATCATTTATTTGTGCAGAGATGTTTACATTTGCATTAGACAATGCACTTATCAAACGTAAATTCATTGTTTCAGCACCTTCAGTTGTTTGATCTGCTTTGAAGATTATAACTAAATTGGCATAACCTGTAGCACCTTGTGCTCCGAGATCAAAATAACCTCCTAATGCAATTGGTACACTGGCTCCGTTTAATACCATCGCTTCGATATCTGTTGCATCGATACCTGTGATTTCAAATGGTACACGAGTTCTATTGGGGACATTTAAAACCTTTAATGTAATAACTAATGCATTATCTATGTTACCCTCGGAAAAACTTCCTACTGAAGGAGTACGCATCAAACTGAAAATTGCTCTTTGTTCGATTTCTTGAAGTGTAACTGTGCTTCCTACTGGAACTGTTATCTCATTCTTTTCATCAACCTTGAGTGCATATTGTGTTATATCTGCACCTGGATTTTCACTTAGAACTGGAACTGTAGTATCTATAGGCGGTTGAGTAGTTGTCGTGGTAGGTTTTCTATTCCATAGATCTTCCATATAACCGCAAGACGAAAGAAGGAGAGCAGTAGCCAATATAGCAAATATTTTCATTTGTAATCCCCAATAATGTTTGTATTTATTGAAGAGATTTTAAAATCAAGATTTGATTTTAATATTTTTTATTCAAATAACTACATTTTTAGGAGATTATATGTTTTACGCTCGTGAAGATGTTGCTATGACAATTTTGCGTATAGCATTAGGTATTGTATTTGTTGCTCATGCAATACTGAAATTTGCTGTATTTGGGATGGCAGGAACTGAATTATTCTTTAAAGCCGTGGGATTATGGAGTTGGCTTGCTTGGCCTGTTACCATTATTGAGTTTGCGGCCGGAATGGCAGTTTTAGTTGGATTTTATGCTCGTTGGGCTAGTCTAGCACTTTTGCCTATTATGGCAGGTGCATTAGGTGTACATTTGCCTAATGGATGGGTTTTCAGTGTACCTAACGGCGGATGGGAATACCCTGCGTTTCTGTTAGTCAGCCTTGTTTGTCTAATTATTGGTGGTCCTGGTAAATTTATTATTGCTAAAGATCAGTAATTTACTGCTTGACTAGCGGCATTGTTTATAGTGAAAACATGAATAATAATTTCACCTCCGCTCAATGCTCCTTCTTGCACCACAAATAATCGACGACCGGCTGGATCATAAGCAATACCACCCAATCCGTGAGCACCATTAACGTCTTCGTTAGGTAGTGTGATGTTCCAAATACCGTAAGGTTGTACCTGATATGGCAGTATCGTTCCTGCCTTTACTGCTAATAAATCGCTTAATCTGTAGGCCCAAACTTTATAAACATACGGAAAAGCGTGTTCACCGCTGCTGCTATCAGTAGGGTCATAGCAGTTACTTGCAGGATCACTGCTACCTGAACAGTATCCAAAAGTTCCAACACCGTGTCTGCCCACAAATAATAAACTACCTGTTCCATTCGGTACAGCACAACCTCGAGTCATACTGGTCCAGTTCCATACTGATTGGCTTTCTCCGACCTCGCTAAGTTGCAGTTCATTACCGTAGGGATAAAATAGTAGTGTTTCAGCAGCCAATTCAGAAACACCTTCTAAACTTCCGGGATTGAATCCAAACGCACTGGGACCGTTACTGCTGTTTGCTACTATGTTTTGTGGGACCCACCCGGTGAGTGCAGATACGCCAAAAGTGGAATGTAATGCAGTAGGCAAATGACACATATATCCTGCTAAAAATCTAGGATTAGTATAGGTTTTATTACCGAAAACTTTTACAGGTCCGTTTACACCTGCTGTGGATAGGTTAATACTTCTAGTTAAATGGCTTACAGGTTGTACTTCTGAACTAAAATCATTACCTACGCTTACAACCAATCTTCCATTGTTAACTAGTAATCCGTTGATTGTTGGATGAGTATTTCCTGTAAGACGGATATTGTTTAACAAGCCCTCTATTGGATCGACTATTCTGTTGGGCAATACCTGTAACAATGCTGCTCTATTTAGAGTAGTTGGATTTGCTGTGTTTATTAATGTAGGAATTGTAAATTCGCCTACATAACCGCAATAGTGGTGCCCTGTAGTGAATAAACTTCCTGCTCCATTATTTCCTGCAGGATTCCAAGCAAGTCCTCTACCACCAAATGTAAATCCATCACAAATATTGCCTGTAAACGGCAAATTAGGTAAACGAAATGCTCCTGAGTAAACCATATTTGTTTTTTGTACTAGAGGCAATCCTATAGTATCAGTTGGCAAACTTGGTGTTGCCTGCACTAGTTCTGTAATAGATAATAGTATCGATAGTAGAAGTCCACGCATTTTCCTATCCTTTAATAATAAAGTATTTATATAATGAAAAAGACCCCGAAGGGTCTTTTAATTAGATCAATGGTATTGATCAGTTATGATAGGCACTTTCACCGTGTGATGTAGTGTCGAGTCCTTCTCGTTCATTTTCTTCACTGACACGCATCCCTAGAATTTTATCTACGATAAAGAATGCGATCACTGAGACCACAGCAGACCAAACTACTGCGGTTCCTACACCCCAAAGTTGTGCAGTTACCTGTGTAGCCATATCAAAGTCAGCAACTTTCTCTGCTACATAGTCATAAACGCCTGTGCCACCTAGTTCTGGTGAAACAAATACACCAGTAAGCAAAGCACCTACAATGCCACCTACTCCGTGAATACCGAAAACATCTAAACTATCATCATAGCCTAAACGACGCTTTACAGCATCTACAAAGAAGTAGCAAATAGGGCTTACTACTAGACCAATTGCTAATGCGCCGATTACACCAACAAAACCAGCAGCAGGAGTAATTGCTACTAGCCCTGCTACAGTGCCTGAAGCAGCACCTAACATACTGGCTTTACCTTTAAGCAGCCTTTCGACTGCGATCCAGGAAATTGTAGCCATCGCTGCCGCTACCATCGTATTCAGTACAGCAAGAGCAGCAACACCTGTGGCTTCTAAATTTGATCCAGCGTTAAAGCCAAACCAACCTACCCACAGCATTGCAGCACCAACCATAGTGAAGGTTAAGTTATGCGGTGCCATATTTTCGCGTCCGAGGCCGATTCTACGACCCAACATAACAGCAGCAACCAAACCAGCAATACCAGCGTTAATATGAACAACGGTACCGCCAGCAAAGTCTAGTGCACCTTTAGCCCAAAGCCAACCTGCGTTTGCAGTTACAGTTGCCAATGTCTCAGCATCTTTGATAGCATCTGGACCATCCCAATACCATACCATATGTGCCATAGGCAAGTATGAGAACACAAACCAAAGTACAGCAAATGCCAGTACTGCACCAAACCTAGCTCGTTCTGCTAGTGATCCAATAATCAGTGCTGCGGTAATTCCAGCAAAGGTTAGTTGGAAGGCTACAAAGGCCAATTCAGGAACTACCACACCTTTGGAAAAAGTAGCAGCAACAGATTCGGCTGTAACACCGGACAAGAATAGTTTATCCAATGTACCGATAAATGGAGAACCACCGGTAAATGCCAAACTATAACCAAATACAACCCAAAGTACTGCCATTACGGCAAATACTGTCATAGTCTGCATTAGGACGCTGAGCATATTTTTGCTACGGACTAAACCACCGTAGAACAGTGCCAGACCGGGAATAGCCATCATAGTTACTAGTACTGTACTAATCAGCAACCAAGCAGTATTACCCGGATTAGGAATTAGTTCGTTCATACTGCTGCCTCCCCTGTTTCTCCTGTGCGGATTCGGACAACCTGTTCTACATTATAGACAAAGATTTTGCCGTCACCAATTTTGCCAGTACGGGCTGCGGCTTCAATGGCTTCTACTGCCCTATCAACCTGCTCGTCACTGACTACCACTTCTACTTTTACTTTTGGTAAGAAATCAACAACATACTCAGCGCCACGATAGAGTTCAGTGTGGCCTTTTTGCCTACCGAACCCTTTTACTTCCGTGACAGTGAGACCTGTTACGCCGACTTCTGCTAGAGCCTCTCTAACTTCATCAAGTTTGAAAGGTTTAACAATTGCGGTAACTAGTTTCACTGTTCTTCCTTATCAGAATACTTTGGACAATGTCACACCAACTGCACCTTTGCCTAGGCGTTGACCATCGACGGTGTTAAAGCCAGTGAAACTTGGACCTTTGTTGCTGTTAACATACCAGCGACCTGCTAGTGTCCAACCTTTTAGATCGTATGCAACACCAAGGTTAATATCGGTATAGTTTAGATCTGAGTTGTTAGCAACATCGGTACGACCAATGTGAGCCAGTGCAGTCAGACCAGCACCTAGTGGTTGAGCAATATCGGCTTGCCAATACCGTGTACCTTTACTGTTAGCAATACCGAAATAGTCATTTAGACTTTGGCTTACTTTAACAGTAATAGGACCGCGTGAAACACCTGCATAAACTTCGCGGGTGTCAAACTTGGTATTACTCACAGCAGCACGGGGATAGAAGTAGTTATACGAACCTACATCGAAGGTGTAACCACCCAATACTTTGCGATAACCGGCATAGAGGTCAACTTCTACACCTGCACCACCTGGAAATAGTTCTGAACTGACCGAACTGTTCCAGTTACCAATGTAAAGACCATTGGCTGCAACAAAATCAACTCCGCCTTGCACCGCCGGTGCATTTTGCGTCTGGCTAACACCACGGAACCTGTAGTCCGAAGTAACGCCGAGATTGGCTGACATTTGTGCCTGTGCTGCTGACATAAGACCAGCAGAAGTCATTAGTGCTACGATAAATTTCTTCATTTAGTTTCCTTTTTTAAGTTAAAATTAAAATTTACTTGGGAGGTTGTATTACCACTTTACCACGTTCGTGTAATCGCTCTAACTGCATAATTGCCATTGCACGAACAGCAGGATCTGGACTTTTAGCCAATTCAATCAAGGCCTGTATATGTGCTGAATCACGAATAATACCATCTCTGGATAATCTAGTTTGAGCATCCACATAGGCACTATAATCGTAAGTATTACATCCTTGAATTAAAATAGATAAAGCGAAAATTCCAAGTAATTTTTTCATTTTATTTCAGAACAGTATCGAAAAATACTTATTCTTAATAAATGATACTAGATTAAATCCTGACTAATTGCAAGAGGATTTGGCAATTATTCATCAGAGTTTAAGAATTTTTCTGCACCACTTAGCCCGGAAATAATTTTAAAATTTTCCCAAGCACGTTTTACAGCCTCATTAGATTCGAGATCTTCTGTAACTAATGATGCTTCTAACCAATAGTATTGAACACCTGGCGGATAGGCTCCGAACTGCCTCGGTTGGTGTAGTTTGCCCTCTTTCTTTAACTGAATGCTGATCTCACGGAAGCGAGATTCGTCTGTTGATGAAAAAGTACCCCATTCGGCAATACTGTATCCTTCCCATATTTCCTTCCAATGTAGATCATTTTCTGGATCAAAATTTGTTCTAGCAATAATTACCAAAACATCATTAATATCCACTTTGCTATCTACAATGTCACGAATACAGCGGCTATAAGAAAGTCCAATACGCATGTGTTTTGACCTTATTTAAATATTTTAAGAATAACAGTATCTTCGTTGATGCGACCGGTCAGTTTAGTCTCAGTGGTCTTGAGATTTTTTGTAAACCAAGTCTCGAAACGCTTCTGTGTATTTTGTTCTTTGAACTCTTTAATCTGCTCTACTGGTCGACGCAGAGTTTTTTGGAAACTCTTATCAGTGAAGTCAGTAATTGTAGTACCTTTCACAGCCAATCCAGCCGATGTTTTGCTGACATAGTAACCGATCTTTCGAGTCTTGACATTAAACACTACCACACCCTGTGCTGAAATAATACCTGCTGGAGGCACTGACACAATATTCAGTTTATCGTCACGAACACAGAATTTAAGTTTCTTAACTAATTCTTCTGCAGGTTTGACCTTCTTAGTTCTAGTCTGTTTAATAACCTTGGCTTCGGCTGCAATCTGCTCACAAGCCGCAACGATCGATTCGTAAAACTCGATCAGTTTCTTTACATTTTTGCGACTGTTGTGCCGATATGCTTCACGAAGTTGCTCGTCTGCATTGCCACTGGCCAACTCCATAAGCTCATCATAACTGTATTGAAAGAAACTTTTGATATAACGACTATGTGCTGCCTTAGCACCTTTGCCCCTCAACAGATTTAGAACCTTAAATGATTTTGGATCAAATGCGTCTGGATCTAAAATAAAACTGTCGATAGCCGATTCCAATTCTTCAGTCATTTGAATCGATGCTTCACGCAGCCTATCTTGAATAGTGACAATCGGTGCAGCAGATTTGGCAGTTTTTTCTTCTACTACTGGTTCAAAGTCTTCTTTGCCTTGTGCGGTTACTCGGGCAATTTCTGTTCGAAGCCATTCTGAAGTATCTCGTCCATTGTTGAAACCAGGATGGATTGCGGGCATACCTTTATTAAGGCAGGCCGCAATTGCACCCATTGTGATTTGACAACGCCAATCTTTTGTGCGTTTAAATTCTTCAATTTGGCTTTTTGAGTAGCCATTACTGCCCATCCAGTTAATTACCTGTGGCTTGAGATCTTTTCCCGAATTGTTAAGATTGTAGTATTGCATTGCCATTCGGAAATGCCGAGTAAACTGATCACTGGTCCAGTTTTCTGAACCATCCCACTTTGGGCTCAAATCTCGTTTGTAACTTGCTCGCTGTTCCGCAATCTGCTTGCTAGTAACACGGATTTTAGGTGCTGGTGCGCGGCGAGTAGCCATTGATATTTCCTTACTGTCAATATGTATATATTATACTACCAAACTAATTTAGTGTCAAGCTTGGTTTTCAAAGTTTTCCCAATCACCGCCCTTAGCAGGCACCCACCCTAATCGTTTGAGATCATTTCGAATCTCGTCGGTGATACATCCTTCGCCTACATATTTTGAGTAAATTGGATCAGGAGTGGTTAGGATAGATTCATCTGGTATATCTCTAATACCCGAACAGTACCAATCGATGTAATCACCTTCTTGTCGCATATCGGCAATGATACCTCCTGAGTATCTCCAACTACAACTCCACTCTGTTTCAGTTAAAATCTGCATAACATCTAGTTTGATAAAACTATTGTTACACAAGGCAGCATAGAGATTTTGAGCATAGGATTGACTTGAACGAACTTTTAGTAAAATCCAATCAGTTGTTCTTAAATCGTATTCCATATTGTTTACACACCATTTAGGATCAGATTCTTTTTCTGCCTGTAGAGTTGCAAAACTATCAAAATAATCCAACATTGCCTGTACATCTGGATCATTATCAGGATCTCTACCCTCTTTTGCTCTACGCTCTAAATATTTTTCTTTTTGAAAACTATGTCGAGCCGGGCTGTTGCTAAGTTTTTTAGACATATTAGGTCCAAAGTGAGTCACGAATTTTGATTAGACGAATTAACATTTCAGTATCTTCGTCTTTGTATTCTTGCTCAATTTTATGACATAGATCGAGAATACGATGTGTTTCTTTATGCTCTTCTTCGGTTTGATCTACACGATCAAAAATGTTCCAACCTTCTTCACGATTTTTATCGCACATAGCAGTCCAACCACTGGCATCATGTGGATCAGGCCGATTAGGATAAACCTTAGTCCACCAATTGTACAAATCTAGAATTTCCTGTGCTGCTGCTGCCTGATGTGTCAGTTGCCCAAGTCTAGGATCATCGGCACCGACTTCTTCCTCAGTCCAACGAAGATTTCTTTGCCATTCAATGTTATCTAGTCCAGATTCGGGACAACGCCAAGTACGCCACCGAAACCATCCGGCAGCATAGAAAGGTGGTTTGAATTTCTTTCTTGCTTCTTTATCCCAAGCAATGTTCCACCATGCCAGTTCAACTTCCACATAATCAACAAGTTCATTAAATAGGCAAGGCAAAAAGCGATTACCTACATCACGCCATTGTCCTCGGGGAATGTCTCGAGGATGAGCAGTAAGTGCGTGAGTTCGAGTTACCCAACGATTATTAATGTAGTATTTGATATCGTAGAGTTTGTCCACAGGCCACCAGATGAAGTTTTGAACATAATCCAATCCTTCTTCTGCTATCCAATATCTAATAGGATTAGATTGGCTAACAGTTTTCTTCCATACTCGCCATTCTGGCCAGGTTGCGGCACTGGGTTTTTCAGTACCGCGAATCCAATCGGCGAACTTAGAATTGCCCCAATAGTGAGTGCGTTGACCCATTTAATCCTCTTTGTTGCCAAACAATTGAATTAGACTGATAAAAATGTTGATAAAGTTTAGATAAAGACTTAGTGCACCACTTACTTCGGCATTACCCTCAGCACCTTGTGATAACTCATCTCTGATACGCTGGGTATCATAAGCAGTCAGTCCAGTGAAGATAATAATCGCCAGAGCACTAATTGCCATTTGTGCTGCGGAACTTCCAACGAATATGTTAATTATACTAGCAATTACAATTGCAATCAACCCCACAAATAGCCATTTACCCCAACTGTCCAAACTCTTTTTGGTAAAATAACCATAAAAACTCATAGTACCAAATAACACTGCCGCACCTATAAATGCTGTAACAATGCTGGTACTAGTATAGACTGCAAAAATTGCACCCATACTAAGTCCCATCAAGGCAGCAAATCCATGAAGCAACATAAATGCTACAGGTTTACTCAGTTTATGAATAGTGAAACTTAATGCTAATACAGCCACTAGGGGAGCAAACATAATGACCCATTTCAGTGGTGTACCGAACAACAATGACATCATAGCAGAACTGCCAGCAACTAAAGCACTGATAACAGTAGATGTCAGAACGGCTAACATCATATGTTTGTAAACTCCTGCCATTGCTGTGTTTAGTTCGCTGGCTGATCTATATGTAACAGTAGATGCATACATACAACATTCTCCTTTAAAAAATATATTTAATTTATCAATTTTTCGTCAAACCCTAATAAAGTATTAACCTTATTAGCAATTGCCATACCCCAGTCTCTATTATTAAACCAGGCTTCTTCCCATTCCCATGAATCTTCTTCTGCGTCGATAAAGTTTTCTAGAGCATAGGCAAACTCATCACCGAAGTCGTCAGTATCGATCCAACCGTCTGGATTTTGACAGTCTTTTAAAAGTTTTCGAACCATATCGACATTGGTAGATCCGTTGAAACAATCTTCTAATTCTGAATCAGAGATCTCGTCTAGTGTTTTCATAGGTTAGTTTTTGTTAAGGTATGGTTTTAGATTAGGTGGTTGCCATCCAATTGGCTTGAGAACTTTCCCATCCTCACGCTTACGAACCTTGCCTGTATCTTTATCAATCTTAGCAAAATTAGTGCTCATGACTTCTTTCCAAGAACCTTCGGCATCCGCTCCCATTGAGTGGATAGCACCAATAGTTACAACCAGAATATCAATTAGTGCATCTAATTGTTCTACTTGATCGTTATTTTCCTTTGCTAATAGCAATTCGTCAACTTCTTCTAAAATTAGATTTAGGTATAGATCGTATTGGGCTGTATTAAATCCTTCTACACTTTGTTCGCAAGCCCGCATAAATTTTTCTTGATCGCGAAACGGATTCATATTATCTTCCTGTTTGAGTTTTTGTTACCTTAGGTCCATCGCTGATAAAGTCCATACCTGCCATTTTGCCTTCATAGAATTTTCCATTCCATACCATATTGACTTTAACACTGCGATTAACCACTGCTACCAGTCGTTCACGTTCTTTGAACTCGTGAACTTCGGCTTCTACTATTTTATGTGTTTTTTCATTTTCGATCAAACACTTTGTATCAACTCTGGTGATTTCCATCTTTTCCAAACCTTAATAAAAATTCTGAATATTTCTTTTTTTCTAATTCGGCTGTTATAGCGTAACGATAACCATATGTCATGTAGTCGATGCCTCTATGAAATACTGGTACCGACAATGAATTTGTCATTACAAATTTTCCAGCATCACTGTTTTCCCATTCCCAAATAGGTTGAGCAGCATAAATTTCAGGATCATCTGTATCGCTTACAGAGAACCTATGTACTACAACTCGATGAATTTCTTCAACTCTGTCGAAGCCATTTTCTGATATAATTTTTTTTACGAGGACCATTTTAAGTTATACAATATAAGAAAACGCTCTGCATTTCTCAGATTATCAAATCGCCAACTGTTATATTCTATCCTATCTACATTAGGCCATTTGTCTAATAGTTCACCAGTCCAAAATAGTCTTTCATCTAGTCTCTCACTGTCAAAGGTCTTGGCCCAATTTACAGACCAAATTTCCTGTAATGTAACAGTACAGGATTGATCTGTTTTAGATTTTTCTAATACTATTTTTACATCTGGACCTTCTTCTACAATACGCAACAGGTCGTTATAGTCAGGATCCATTGATTGAACAATTTGAATCCAAGTATTCTTCATTCCTTAGACCGTCGACGATTAAATCTTCTACGAGTTTTTGGTTTATTTGCGTCTTTTAAAATCAAAGGTTGATGGAGTTGACTGTTCAGACTTTTATTGATTGCAGCTTGGATTTGTTCATCGCTGGGATCGTCTTCTTCAGTTACCGAATCATAAAGATAGCCAGACCGGCCTAATAGTTTATTAGTTGCATCTAAATCATCGAAGTTTCTGAATCCTCCAATTGGTCCGGTTGAATCTTCACTAATAGTTTCCCATGTTCTGATTTCTAGCAAAGGATCGATATGTGTAGGAATTGCTACAATATAGTAGGTTGTAGAACTATCTCCCCAATAATTAATATTGCAGGTTTTTACAACAGTACCTTTGGTTAATTTTTTTTCTTTGCCCACACCGTGTATCCAAACAGTGTCACCGATGGCATAGTCTTTTTTGATTGTCATAGAATTTGTTTCTCTTTTGTATTTTTCGATTCTAGCAAATCTTTGACAAATTTAATTGCTTTTCTATCAGTATCATAGACATACTCTTGATCTTCTTCGTCCTCACTGCGTAAAGTCACAATGATACCATTGCAGACCTTACGGATTTCTATAGATTCGAAAAACATATTTTTCCTTTATTTTGGAACACTAAGATTATAGTTAAAATGGAAGATACCGATATGTGCAACTTCACGACTTAGATCTTGATCACACCAAATTTCAAAACCAGCTTTTTGTGCCTGTTGACAGAAGAAAATGTCTTCACCAATCTCTAGATTAAGTTCGGGAACATATTCTTGTAGATAATGAGGTTGAGGTACTCGTTCATAAACTTGACGTTTAACCATTACCATACCATGTGGTAGTACATCAATTAGTTCCATCGACGGGCTGTTGTCTGTAGTTTGAAACTCGGTGAATTTTCCATTTGTTCCCATCATACCTGTGAAGTTAGGATTTGGAAAACGGCGACGTCTATAGTTTGCACCTACGATATCCTTATTGCGAGCTAATAGTCTAAGAGGTGCATCGATGGGAAATTTCATATCACTATCAACCCACCAGATGTATTCGAAATCACTTTTTAGGAAAATATCGACTAGATTACGTCTGGCGATTGTAATAACTGATCCGATATTAAAAGCACAATTAATTTTAATACCATTTGCAACCATTTGTGCTGCGCTCATAGCTAGATGCTGTGCAAATTCAGCATTAACCATCTCCATTGCAGGAACTGCAATCATGACACTTGGACGTTTTCCATTTTGGGCAGTTGCCTGTGCCTGAGGAGCTGTAGTCCTTTGCATCATCGGAGCTCTATTCGGAATATTCAGTTTACCTTTATTTTTCATAATTTTCCTTAGTATTATATATTTTACTATCTAACGGCAGTTAGATCAATCTTATTTTTATTATCTTGGTGCAAAATCTTGTTGCAATTTGATATTATCCATAAACTCTTTTTTAGTTGCTGGATCATCTTTAAATGCACCTTTAAGCACAGTTGTTTGAGTAAGACTACTATGTGCCATAATTCCTCTGTTTTCGCAACAGCCATGCTGAGCCTGAACATATACTCCTAGATCCCGGGCCCCTGTGGCTTTTTCGATTTCCCTAGCAATATCATTACAAAGTTCCTCCTGGAGAGTACCTCTCCGGGCACACCATTGTGCGATTCTTGAATATTTTGAGAGACCGATAAGTTTTTCGGCAGCAATAAGACCAATGTAAGCAGTGCCAGTAACGGGTTGGTGATGATGACTGCACATACTACGCAACTCGCTACGAACAACCAACATACCTTCGTAACGGTCCTTCGAGTCATTTGGAAATGCTGTTGCGTCGGGTCTTGGTTCATATCTACCTGCCATGATTTCATTAAAATACATTTTTGCCAGTCTACGTGCTGTACCTTGACTATTAGGATCAGTATGCCTGTCAATTAGCAATACATCTAACACATTTTCAAACGCTTCTGTAGCTTCGTTAATTAACTGTTCTTTATCGCCTTCTTGCAGATATTCGCTAATATTATCTCCAGCCCAAAACCTTTTGCTAGTTCCTTGCATACGTTCTCTAATGGCTTGAGCCAGACTTTTTTCTTGTTTCAATTATTTTTCTCCGATGTTAAAGCAGTGGATTGCTATATTACAATATATTATTATTTAGGTTCTGTCAATCTCAATAGGGTATTTTTCTTTACCGCTGAATTTAAAACAGCCATCTCCACACCTTGTTCTTCTGCATATTTTAACAGAGCGACAGTATCTTTTGGAAAACAGGCACCCCCGAATCCATAAAATCCATCAGGTCCGGGAACCTGCATATGACTAGATCCGATTCGTTCGTCCATGACTATCATATTACTAATAGTTTTGTAGCTTAGTCCAGATGCCCCGGCTAATTTTTCTAATTCATTCATAAAAATTACTTTAGTGCTCATAAAACAATTAATTGCATATTTGGCTAAACTGGCTTCACCTAGTGAGCAATACCGAACATTGGAACCTAGTTTATTTTGACCGATACGAATAATTCTTTCGGCCTCTCTCTGATATGCTAAAACTGTACCTCCGATAATTGCAAATTTCCCATTAGCATAATCTTTTACTGCATTAGCTGCTGTTAGAAACTCTGGAGCGTGTACTAAATTAGGAAATTCTTTTCCTAGTTCCTCGTATGTGCTGGGAGGTGCGGTGCATTTGCTGATTATTACCCCTTTGTAATTTTTTAGTTTCTTTAATACACCTTCCAAAATACTAGTGTCGCATTTACCATCAATGCCTTGGGGACTAGGAACTGCTACAAATATACCTTCGCAAGAATCTAAATCTTTGTAAGAATGAATACCTTTTGCAGGATCGTTGTCGATTAAAACTAGATCACAATGATCTTCCATATTGACTTTGATTGCACCTCCTACAAATCCTAAACCAATAATACCAATTTTACTTTTATAGTTCATAAATTTATTCCTTGTTTTACATAATTATTTTGATTAAGCGACTAGACCTAAGAATGTGAGTTCCTTTTCAGTAAGGTGTGCAATTGGTTTTAACCAACCTTTAGAAATACATTCTGTGATTATAAATCTATAGTTTTCCGGGCACATTTGGTCGATCTCGAACCCTGCTCTAGGTGCAACAAATATTCCATCTCGAATTAAAAATGCGGGATTGTCTTGTTTAATAGTTTTAATTTTTGAAGATTTCGGTGTATAAGTCATTCTGCTATAATAACAGAAAGATAGTTTTATATCAACGGTTGATCCAATCTTTTGTACGATACGGTCTGCCTTCTTCTGCTCTAGGAATATATCTTACTACACGTTTTTTTAATCTTTTGATTATTATGTGATTATGATTATATTCAAACGCTTTTAGGTAACTTTTAAGACTATTAGATTTCAACCCTGTCTTTTTTTGATTTTGACTCAAATACTTTAGAACCAGTTTTTTATCTCCGTTGAATTTGTCTAAAAGCTCGCAGGCAATATTAAAACTGTAAGCATCAATTTCGTCTGTACACCCTAGATAGCTTTGTTCTTGACGTAATTCATCCATTTCTGCATTGCTTTCATAATCTGGAATAGGTTTAAATTTTCTTCTACGATATTGACGCATATGAATAATTTCGTGAAGAACACAATCAGCAAACAATTTTGACATTAATTTAGATCGTGTTTTACCAATTACTAAAATTTTATCTGTAGGGTTAAAGGTCAAATTAATCTCAATACAGAGTTTTTTTTGTCGATCAAAATCTCCATCGTACATACCACCGATGTAAATCCAGCCTTTATCTACTGCTAGATCACTTTTCCTAGCTACTCTTATCGGTATATGTTTTTTAATATTCTTATTAAAGATAGTTCTAATTTGACTTGCAGTTAGTTTTTTATCAATGATTTCAGAAAAAGATAGTAAAAAAATGTCCATCAGACTTTGGCGATTTAAAGTTGACCAATCAAATCTAGCCCGCTGTCCAATCATTCTTTGGCTCCTTTTTACCTATTTATTTAAAATAAACAGGTATGGTCGGTAGGGTTCGAACCTACAAGGCTTTGTCTATGACTTCGCCCGTCCCTCACAACAATGTTGTTTTTGGAGCTTTGCCGATTTGCTTACGACCATATATCTAGTTAACCTTAGAAACTCGGATACCACACTTTTCTAGAAAGTAAACCCCCTCATTCAACCTGTAATCTTCACTGTAGTAGACTTCTTTAATACCAGCACCATAGATACTTTTTGCACATTCTAGGCAAGGACTATGGGTTACAAATAGTACAGCACCGTCGCCGCCTTCGTTACCTTTTGCTAATTTGTCCAATGCATTTCGTTCGGCATGTAAAACTTCAGATTTAGTTACCAGTTTATATCTGCCCTGTTCATCTCTGTACGGATATTCTGTTTCGGTCCCGGGAAAATATGTGCCATTGATGTCTTTTGACAGACAATAAGATTTATATTCACACTCGTTGTCCCAACCGGCAGGAGTTCCGTTCCAACTCAGTGAAATAACTTTGTCATCTTTTACTACAACAGCACCTACCTTTGCTCTTACAGCTCGAGACATTTGTGCGGTACGTTTTGCTATATCCATATATAAATCTAAAAATCTTTTGTTCACTTTAATACCTTGAAAATTTTCCGGTAGTACCTAACCAACCATAAATTGGCCAATCTGTTTCCACTATGTAGTCTTGAAGTTCTCGAGAATAAAAATATATAAGAGTTTCCATATCATACTGTTGGTTATTTGAATCTGCTAATATATCTGAAATTTTCTTGTATAAATTCAATATATTATCAAAATGATTTATCCCCCAACCGAATACCATTGTACAATATTGATGAAGTTGTGATTCTTCGGACAATTTGACCATTTGATAATTCCATTCGTCACACCAATCCCATTTCCAGGGGTGTTTAAACACTATACAATTCCTTTCAATCTTTCCTAAATCGAAACTGATATCTAAGAAATAGCGTCCCGAAATTTTTATAATTGCATCAAACTCATTTAATTCTTTCTTGTATCGTTGCAAAAAATTTAAGGTTGCTAAAGTTTCACATCGACTTTTGTTAGCATGATTTCTAACTTCGTTATAAATTTCAGGAAACTCTTTTCGAATACTTACATATTGAAAGTTCTTGTAATTTAATTTGTTCTTATAATACTGCCAATTTTCACTACTATCAACAAGGAAGATTTTAGATTTTGAATTTCTAATTTTGTTGATCGATTCTATTGTGAGGACAGTCTGCTTGAACCTTTCTTCGGGTGAGAAAAATGATCTTGAAGAACTATAGGTTAGAGGACTATCTGTTACATCAATTGAACTAGTTACTAAAAAAGCTATTTTCATTTTAATTTTGTACCATCTGCAGGTATCGATGATGTTGTAAATGAACCATTTTATCTTCACAATGATCAATTGCCCATTTTCTACAGTTGTAAGAATCGATGGAATTTATTTTATCAATTGCTTCTGCAAATTCTTCTACACTTCTGCAGCGGAACCCTGTAACACCATTAATGACACTTTCTGTAAATCCACCCCAATCTGTTGTAATTGCCGGGGTTCCACTCATAAATGCTTCTGCTATCATATTACCGAACGGTTCTATATATAGTGTAGGAGCTATAATTGCCTTTGCATTAGACATCAGACTTCGTCTTTTTTCTATGTCAGCTATACCAATAAATTCAACATGAGAAGGAATTTTATTAAATCCTACGCATTTAGGATTGCCGGGACCTGCTACTATTAATTTTTTACCTGCAATTTCAGCGGCTTTGATTGCAATATGTATACCTTTTGTTTCTATCACTCTGCCAAAAAATAAAATATAATCATCTTTAATCAATTTGAAATCGAACTCATCAGGAGTTATAGCATTATAAATTACACGGTCAGTCCAGCTAGGTTTCATTAGCATATTGGTTTTACCATAGTAATAGTGCATTTGAGCATAGCTGGCAAAAATTCTAAATGGTGCAAATACTGCATCAGCAGAATAACCGATACTGGGTTCGATAATTTTTAGGTCTTTATGTTCAGATGCAGCTCCCCAATTGTCTGAGCCATAGAAACACAGAATTAAATCTCCGGGTTTTTTACGATTAGCTATTTCTTTAGCAGCATTGTGATTATATACTTCTGTATTATAAGTCCCATTATCTACAGATCCATCACCACAAATTACAGTTTCGCTTGGAACATCGCATCCTTCTATCCCGTAGTGTATTGTTTTCCATCCTAGCTCATTCATGTATTTGATATATTTGAAAACAATCGGAGAGAATGGATCTATTCTATTGTTTAAGTTTACTGCTGTATGTGGAGAGGATAAAATGTGCAACGTAGACATATACTAAGTTTAGCAAAAAGTTTAACACTGGTCTATATCTTAAGAGAAAAAGTAGAGCCTTAGAGACCTATTACATGACTACTGCATTACCATTCCTAAATCCAACTGTACCGCCTTCTCGTTCGATTCTTTTAAGAACATCTTCGAAAAGAATTGGAGCAAAATCTGTTTGTTCAACACAGACACAATGATATCTAACATCGATTTCATCACTGTAAATAAGATTTCCAGTTTCAGTATCTACACCTTTAATTTTCTTTACCCGATTGGCATGAAGATGGCCATGAATGTTAGCACCGAATCTAGCCAAACTTTCTGGATGAACAGGCACATGACTAAGGATCAATCCATTCATCACATGGTATCCGCGAATGTCTCGAAAATATTCGGTATAATCCTTAAGTTTGAAAATATCGTGATTACCACGAATGAGAACTTTATCACCGTTAAGTCTGGAAAATATTTCAAGATTCTTTTTGGAGATTACAGCATCTCCCAAATGATAAACTTTGTCATTAGGACGAACACGCTCATTCCAAGCCTTAACCATGAATTCGTCCATTTCCTCTGCTGAACTGAATGGGCGAAGTGGTGATCCATCTTCACGCTTAAAAACTGTACAAGTTTTTTCGTGACCGAAATGGGTATCACTGACAAGGAAAACTGAAGGCATTTGTAATCCTAAATTTAATTGGTCTCGGGTGAGGGATTTGAACTCTCATTTTTCCTCGTCCCAAACGAGGTGCCATAACCGGATTAGGCGAACCCGAGAATAAACTGTTCTAAATATTTTTCTACAAATAAGTAGAATTTTGGAGCGGAATATCAGAATCGAACTGATGACCGAAGATTGGAAATCTGCTGTTTTACCATTAAACTAATCCCGCTTATACAACTGTCGCAATAATATTATTATACATAGTTTCTGACATTTTGTCAACTATATATTTAGATAAATTTTCTACATTAAAAGAATTTTCTACAATTTTATTTCTGTAAAATAGTCCTTGATTATTTTGATGAATTGTTCCAATATTATGATTCTTAATAATAGATCTATAATAATTTTTCAAAGTATTCGAGGAAGGAATATTTTCTTCAGGAAGTATCCAACACCAGCTGAAATCTAAATCCACTAAATGTTGCAGTATTTGATTTTCATTTTGATAAAAGATAAGATTCCAACTAATTCCATTTTCTGCTAAAATACCAAACAATTTTTGAAAATTTCGATCAACACGTAAATCCTGCTTTTGAGTACGTTTATCTACTATGACTAAATGGTTAGGTTTTTTAAATTGAGCAGCTACTGATTGGATCTGCATTGCTGCCAATACAATATCTTGATCGTCTAAGTTAACTACTACTCCTACAGTACCGTAATTATATTTTAATACCGAACCACCTGAATGCACTAAATCACATTTTTCATACCAATTACCATTAAACATTGTTTCATGATTCTCGTATATATAACAATGATTCATTAAATTTTGATTTTGAATAGATTCTAAAATTTTCCATTCGAACAATTGATCTAGATTTTCGAACGCCAATATCTTTTTTTGAATACTTACAGTGCCATACCAAATCCAAGAACCTATTCCAAGTCCAATAGTTTTCCAATAACAGCCAACAAATTCTTTTTTGTGGTCTAACCATTGATCAAATAAGTGGTAATTAGTTTCATCGATTATAAAGTCATAGACCATTTTAAAACAGTCAGGTCTTCCGAATCTTTCCATTGCAGCAAGACCAGCTGACAATAAAGCAATTTCTCCTGCACCGTGAGGTTGATTGACAGTCTTTTTATCAACTACAACATAATCTGCTATCTGTTGTGTTTCAAAGTGTACTTCGCTCTGACTAGTAATTACAATGAAACAATCTGGAAAAAACTTCTTTAAAGATTGTACTAGGTTATGAAGTATAGTAGTCTGTTCAAAAGGAAAAGAACCTTCCGTGTGACTAGTAATAAGAAAACTTTTGCTCATTACAATTATCTGGTGCCCTGCCCTCTAGATTTTTTCACAGTTTTATTACTTTTATTTAAGGTGCTAGTTTTGCTGCCATTTTGGCAAGTTGTCTTCACTACTGTTTTTCTTTCTGTATTTTTTGCTGCCATGTTATATACCTTTAATTAAACTTTTTTGATATAATCGGAACCTACTAATCCCTTTTCGATTTCTCGCAATGCTGTAATGATAGGACCATTATTTTCCTTTACCTTTTTAGCGTGACCTTTTTTAATTTCTCTTGCTCTAATTCCTGCAATTAAAATTAGATTAAATCTATTGCCGATTTTTTCGGCACAGGTATTTACATCAATATGATGAGGATCGAATTTATTTTTTGACATTTTATTTCTCTACTTTAAGTCCATTGCTTTTTTTATCTCTAACTTCGTCTAAATCTTGAAATAATTTCTTTTCTTGTACTGTAAGTTCGTTATGTATCCTACGAGGATTTCCGCAAACTGAACATTGTGGATTACCACAGTCCATTGCGTGTTTTTTTGCTAATCTATGAGGTTCTTTTAAATCCTTATTTTCGCCCGCAATAAATGTAGACTTAAGAATTTTACTCTGTTTCTTAATTGCATTTTCTTCTTTTAGCAATCTTCGGCTGTGTTTGAATTTATCCTGGCTGTCGCTCATTTTTATTCCTTAAATGTATACCAACAATTACCAATAGTACTTATTTGACCTAAAACTTCAGTTACAGCCTGTTTAATAGGTTGATGATGCCAATCGTGACCACTGATAATTCCACCTGGTTTAATTTTCGGTGCCCAGGCCAATATATCTTCTCGAACGCTCTCATAATCGTGTGCTGCATCGATAAAGACCAAGTCAAGACTTTGATCTGAGTATCGTCTAGCTATTGAGATACTGGTACCTCTTATTGGTCTATAATATTTCTCTACAGGTTTCATATTAGCAGAGAACACATCAAAAAGTCTACCATTAACTACATCAGAATCTTCAAAATTATTTCCCTGTTGATGTTCTTCGCTACCTTCCCAAGTATCAACACAATCGAATTGTATAGACTTACCACTTAGCGCAATTTCAACTGCCATGAAGGCACTACTGCGTCCTTTATAGCTGCCTACTTCTACAAAATGACTGGTTCCCTTAGAGTTAGCTACTACTCTTTTATAGAATTCAAAATCTTCAACAGCAAAAAATCCATCTATAGTTTCTGCATAATGGTTCAATGTTTGCCGAGGAAAGTATTTTGCGAAAACTTCTTGGAATCGTTTTGGAAAAGATTCTTTATTAATTTGCTGCATAGGAAATTGTCTACCATACAAATCCTGACCATTCTGCATCTGTTGTTGAATGTAGTTGTTATCAGTAAACTGACTATTATTGTATTCCTGATGAGCAAAATTTGCAATCTTTGTTTGTATTTGTTCAATGTCTGCAAAATAGGTCAAATGCCAGCCGCCCTTTAATATTCTTGGTAATGAATTTTTAGAATCTCTTAATTTCTGTGGAGTTATAGATTTTGCTAAATCTTTGCGAGTAATAACAGTTGCAGGCCAGGGTTCTACCAAACGTTGACCGAGATTGTATAAAAATTGACCTGTTTCAAATGCTAAAATATTTTTTTGTTTTAATAAATTTAACGCACGATCGATAGCAGACAATTCTGGAATTTCATCAAGATCGCTAATCATAACAATTGCATCATTGGGTAACTGTTCAAGACCTTGTAGTATAGCATTTCGTTGTCTATTTTCTACTTGCCAACTGGCATTTTTAAATCCCAATTCTTTACGGTAAAGCCAATCATATTCATTTGGATCAATGCTAATTTTAATGTGCAGAATTTTGTTTAAGTATTTTTGATAACGATCTTTATTCTGTTCAAAATAAAAGGGTTTCGATTTACCGCTATGAGTAATATCTGCTTCAACTAAAACAAACAGATCAACCTTTTCTTGCAAATAGGCCAATCTGCATTCCAGCATATCTAATTCATTGAAAAAGGTAAAACAGTCAACTAACATAATCTGGTTAATCTATAACTAATTCATGATAATAATTAACAACATCTTGGAAAGTAGGTCCAAGATAATCATCATTGATAATTTTATATGCAATTGTATCCTGCCAAAACATTCTTAATTCTTTTTTGCAATTAGAATCAATTTGACTCTGAATCTCATTGTAAGGAATCATATATTCTATTAAATTGATTTTTGGCCATAATACTAAAACATTATCTTTGTTGTCTAGAATCCACCTATGATGATGACCGCCTCTAAACAATTGTCGTCTTTCTAATTCCCAAAATTTACTGGGTACTGCTATAAATCCTTGTTTTCCTACCATCGGCATATATTTTAGAGCTGCTTCTGGATAGGCTATATCTTCTAAAACATGAGTGCAATTTACGAAATCGAACTTTCCATTTTTCTCAACGTAATCAAATATTTCTTTCCAACTCTCATAACTATTTAGATTTCCTTTAAACCAATGAACTCCGGGTAATCGAGGATCGAATAAATCAAATGTATGAGTAATATAATTCTTAAGATAACTGTTCCAAGACCCGCCTACATCTAAAACTGTTTTAACATTATCAGTATGTATTTTAGAAATTACTTCTGGTCTAAAAGATAAGTTTTCATTTTCGAAATAAAGATGTTGCATATAAAGTTATAGTTTAGGTTGTTCGTTTTTATTAAGTTTTCTCAGTTGATCTTTTCTTACTAAACATTCACGTTGTGTACCAAATTTGTAAACGTGAAGATATTCTATTCCATCAATGACTCTTACATCAGTGAGATCTCGACATTCAAATTTTTCTTTATTTCTATAACTTTCAAAATAAACAGTTTTCATTTTGACCTCATATTTGCTAAATTGGTGGAGAGAGTGGGATTCGAACCCACGGATCTGCTTTCACAAATCGACGGTTTAGCAAACCGCTCCCTTCGGCCTCTCGGGCACCTCTCCGTGTATGGTGGACCGTACCAGGATCGAACTGGTCCTTCAGGCTTGCAAAGCCCGTGTGCCCCCGACAACACCTACAGCCCATATATTTTTATTCTAAATTAATCAAATCCTCTATTTCTTAAAAACAATCCAGTAAACATATAAATTAGGACTAACGGACTTGGAATAATAAAGTAAATTTTATGATTTGTAATTTTCAAAAAATCTTCTTTTGTCATTGCTCTCTTGGTCCAATTGTCAAAATATCTATTTTGAGCAAATCCCACAATATGCCATTCATCACTAGAAGCCTTGGAAAAATAAAATCTATATCTATGTAATATTAACACATTCCAAACAAAAGTCAATATATTTCCATTACATAATAACCAAACAGTAGTAAGACTGAAATCATCGCAGTCTCCTATCATTTTACCGTTTTGTTCTTTCATCACGGTCCAAAATTCAAACCATTTCGGATCACGCTGATATTGAAATCTATCAGCAACATATTTTACTGATTCGTCAAGGTTCATATCTGCTCTCCTAATTAATCTAAGTATTTAATAAATCAAAATCTTCTCTAATAAATTATCAAATATTAAATAATTTTATGAAACAGCGTATACCCAGCCATTTAAGACGGAGAGTAATTGAACGTGACGGATACTGGTGTGTCTATTGTGATTTGGATCTTAGAGACTCGGAAATTCATTTAGATCACGTTATTCCAGAATCACAAGGCGGACCGACAACTTTTGACAATCTGCAGGTAACCTGCAGAAAATGTAATACAGAAAAAGGTACACTAACTGAAGAAGAATTTATGAATCGGTTACGCCGAAGAGCACAAAATATATTGAATCGACTGGGACCAGCGGTCAAATAATATATTTTTGATACTTATCAGCATTGTCTCTAACGTATTGAGGTAAAAAGTTCATTGGTTGAATTCTGTAGATTTGTGTCGGATCACGTAGGTAAACATGTATACCTTTTACCATGCATTTTAAAATATAATCTTCCGAAGTAAATTTTTCATTATTAAATTGATCATGATGTGAAAATGATTCTAGTTTTCTTCTAATGTCATCTAAATTTCCTAGGGTACTAAAATGCCATCCGGCATCTTTTACTGTGATAAAATCATTTCTATTTGGATATGATTGCACATGGAATCGAACAGAACTTGGATCATTTTGATCTGTGTGAAATACTGTTTTATGATAATCTACAAGTAAATCTGGATCAAAAATATAAGGTCCTCTAAATTGTTCTCCATCTGTTACAGCATAATTCATCCAATACATTGATGGAAACAATTCCAAACTGATCGGAGTGCGATGTTCTAATGCTAATTGTCTAGCTTCTAGTAGTTTCTGTGGATCAGGTATTTCGTCTGTATCACTGAGTAACAATAGATTATCAGAAGGTCTAGATATTTTAAGAGATTCTAATACTTTATTTCTTTGTGTATTTTCATTGAACCATGTCCATTGCTGAGGACCCCAAGTTTCTGTTTTACCGGATCCTTTAGTATCTAATGGAAATCCATGATGTACAAGATGAATTATCTTTGGCCAAAACTTTTTAAATCTCTGATCATTCTCTACAAAATACAAAGGTTTTGGTTTTCCTGAAAATGTTCTAGTGGATTCTACAATTACAAATCTCTCGATAATTTCATCTAGAACATTCATCCTTATTTCTAAAAGATCTAATTCGTTAAAAAACGGAACACAATCAAACATAAAATTACTTATTTGTAAAATTTAATTGCTCTGACGAACCCCGGTGGTAATTATATCGCATCAGGTCTAAAACCATCACACACGACTTCCACCCACTTCCCGACAGGTTCCGCTCTCGTGCTGCCAACGCCAGTTCGGTTAGACTGGAACCACCCGTGCCTATCACAGCACTTCCCATCCCCCGGGTCAGGGTAGCCATTGATTAGATGGCACGTTCTTTACTACTGCTGATCTGTATGGTTACCATCACCTGTTTAAGAGCCTAGAACGGCTCCCCGGTCTCCTTATCCCCTGGCTAGTGGGGCAAACGGGTCTAAGTTACACCCTGATGGTTGGGCTGCTTGGCCACGCATTTTTACAGAACCATATTGAAACACACTCACTTTAGGACCACTATTCTAGACTAGCAGGCTGATCTAATATGTTTCAATATGGTGCCCCTTGATAGAATCGAACTAACAATTCAAGATTACAAATCTAGCGTTATACCATTTAACTAAAGAGGCATCGATTTTGCTATTAATTGTATTGTCTGCGTTATGGACTGCGTTCCCCCACAGCCGTTTGCTTTTAACGTCATAGACTTATTGGTCCCAGCGTCCTGGGCTTTTCATCTATATCCAACTCGCGAATCTTGTTAGTCGACATCCGATTCGTTGAGAGAGCATTTTCCTGGTAGCACAGGAATTTTCCACAAACAACACAACTAATAGCAAAAATTTTAAAGAACGTTTACTGCTCAATATTCAATTATTATAATTAATTTATCAATTCGTGTCAACTGATCTATTAATATCTTTTGGTGCCCGAGACCGGAATCGAACCGGTACGACCGTTTTAAAGTCGACGGATTTTAAGTCCGTTGTGTCTACCTATTTCACCACTCGGGCAATCAAATACTTCTGTTAATTTCTTAACGTATGCAAATATTATATATTACTTTTCAAATAGTGTCAACAGTTTCTTGATTTATTTTTGTGATCAATCTACGTCTAACCATTCTTTTGAGACCAGGTTCACAGTTTATGGCTACAGGAACCAAATCAGTTCTTACTTGGCTACGAAGACCAAAATCTGGATCTTGATTAGTGGGATCTTCCCACCAAGTAAGATTTCGGTTTCGAGCGTATTCAATCAAACAGGATTTTTCAGTTAATAGAAATGGTCGTAAAACATTACGATTTTCTACCGGCATAAATTCACCACGACCACGCAAACAGGTCATTAGATACCACTCTACTGCATCATCAAGGGTATGTGCTGTAATCACCGGAGCATCAAATGAATGAAACCAACGATACCGATCCTTTCTCCAAGTTTCTTCACGATTTTTAGTAGGAATTGATTTCTTAGATCGATTAGTGATTAGTGCGAGATCGAGATCATAACTGAGTTTTAGAACTGTTTCTAGTTCGTGTTCGTATGCATGATCCGAATGACTGAAATGTAGTAGTGTTACATCTCGCCATTCGCTTAGTATTGCAGCAGCGGCTACACTATCTACTCCGCCTGAGCAGGCAACATAAACTTGTTTAGGAATTGATTTCGCGTATGTCCACTGCATAGTATTTGGTAGGTGGGGTCGGACTCGAACCGACTGCCTACGGCTTATGAGGCCGTTGCCCATACCACTTGTGCTTCCCACCTAATGTTTAACAATATGTAATAATTATATAGCAATTAAAATAACCTGTCAACAGTTATCTTGAATAATTTGTCTGTTTCAGTTTAACTTTTTGGTCATCTAGCATAAGTTGGTTAATATGATCAATCGCTTTGGAATATCCCTGAATAACACACATAGCAATGTATCTAGCCACCATTGGGCTTCCTGGATAAATGTCTTTACGATTGAGATTGTCTATATACCAAATAGATTCGTCCTCAGTTAAAAATATTGGTATGTTAGTCCATCCATGGAATCCAAAACTATAGGGTAATCCGGTGAGTAATTCTGTGCAAAACTTTAGACTAACATCCAATGGTGCAAACTTAATCCCATAATCCTGTTCAAGTAGTTTTCTGAATTTGATAGAAATGGTAACATCTTCGCAACGTTCGAAATTTTTATTTGACAGTTCAGTATCGATTCTTGGATCTTGAAGTGCTTTTAGCAATTTTTTACTACGCAGAGTAAATCCACCGCCTCCATTATACCAAGTGTTTGGTGCTAAATCGTATAGATCGTGTTTTTTAAGTGATGCTGCTAATGGAATCCAATCTTTGAAAGTAGGACTTCCTATGTAATCGTATTCTAAAAATTCATCACTCCAATATTGAGAGTTGACCGGAAATCCATCGTAATGAATATTAATAATATGATCCGTTTCAATACAATCGGCAAGATTTTTTGTTAAGAAAATATTATAGAGATCATAGTTCCATGACATTAGTTCACCATCTACAGATTTATATTTTATAAAATTATCTATAATGTGAAAGTTATGATAATATTTGACTCCAGAAAGAACCCTATCCGACAATATGAAACTTTTATCAAATTTCATATTTTGAAAACTTTTATTAATTGCAAACTCAGTCAATGCGTGATTAATATTACTGATGCAGACAAGTGATATACTCATGCAGTTATTTAAGATTTCTATTTTGTAACAGATGCTGGTTTTGACTATTTTTCATAAATTATCTAGGTATATAAATAATCTTGATTCTCAAGGATTACTATATGAAAATTGCCGTTTTAATTTCCGGCGAAGCAAGATTTTGCCAAGAGTTTGATCTACTTTTGTCAAAACTTACGGGAAATTTGTCAGTAGATTGGTTTTTCTATCTATGGAAAAACGAAAATCATATCGAAGATAGACCCGGTTGGATATTAGTTTCTTCAAATTGGACAAAAGGAGATAAGCAATGGGCAATAGATAAAATAGAATCTTGCTTGCCTAAAAATCATTCAATCAAAAAATTTGAATTTGCAGATAAAAATTTAGTACCTATCAACAACATTCAACATAAGGCATGGGAAACTAACCTAATTAGAATGTTTGGAATGTATTTTTCTCTATTTCAAGTTGATCAACTAAGGCATCAATATCAAAAAGAAAGTGCGATAGAATATGATTTAGTTATTCGAGCCAGACCAGATATAGGAATTACAGGAACTATTGAGTTTGAAAAAATCTTAAATCATACTAACGAAAATCCCAATGTTATCTATATTCCGGAAAATCATATTTATGGATATGAATATTTAACGAATGACATGATCGCTTTTGGTAGTTCACAATCTATATCGATCTATTGCGATCTATATAATCATATATTATCTTATAATCAAAATGGTATCTTATGCCATCCTGAAACTATGTTAGCCTACCATTTGCAAAAAAATAACATAGAAACTATAAGAGATAAAAGTTTAGGCCAAATACTTTTACGAAATATGGGAACAAATTTAAATGGAGCCTATCAAAGCAACTTTGGACGTTGGGAATGAATTCTCAAAATCCAATCGCTGCATATACCGTATGCTGTAAAGTCTAAATTAAGTAAATTAGGATCCTCGAGTTCAGGCATTACCTGCACACCGGATGATGTAGGAATATATCCAGGATAAGCCCAAATAAATTTGTGACTTGTTAACGTATAAAAATCATTCTGATGCCAAAAATAATTTAAGTTAGTTTTGTTTAACCAACTCAATGCATCTATATTTTTGGCATGGATCCAAAGTCCTTTTTTTTCTAAAAAAGATTTTGATATAGTATACTGAGCAAAATCATGACCTAGGTATAAGTCTTGATTTTTAACCCACAAATCAATTTCGCAATCGTATCCTTTTGCTAGAGTTAATTCTATTTGTTCCGGACGATTTTCTAGATATGGATCAGGTCCTTCGATTAATCCTCTGTGTGCTATTAATTTCACGGTTTTTTAAAATATAAGTTTATCTCGTTATGAAAATGATCGTTAGGTCTAAGATTTGTGATTACAAATCCTTTTGATTCTAAAAATTCTCTTGCTTCTAAAAGAGTATGATTTTGTTTATATAATTTTGAGTTAGAATCCCTTGCACACTCAATTACTCCTTCACGTATTAGGTCTATATATTTTCCCATACCTTGTAGAACTTTTAAGTCGCTGCCCTGTGTATCGCAGTGAAAGAAATCAATTTTTTCTATATGGATTTGATTTTTTTCAAACCAAGTATCAAGTCTATAAACAGAAACATCAAGGCTGCGGTTAAATTTAAAATCTGGGCGACCAGGCCAAAAACTTTCTAGATTATCATTAAAATCATTTAGACTGCTACAACCCCAATCAAAATGATCAGCAATGTTGAATTTAGCAGTACCGTCAAAATCACTTAAAGCTATTGGAAAAATTTTATATCTTTCAGAAAAGCTTTGGCTTTTAACTGTAAGATGATGAACAAGTTCGGGCGTAGGCTCAAATGCATAGGTCACAATATTAGGATCTTTTTCAGTTTTAGTTAAACTATCTGTACCCCAATTTGCCCCAATATCAAATAAAATCGATGACATTATTGTCTCTCTTTATAGTTATTTAAAAAATAGTTTAGGTCTTCAGGGGTACCTAATCCCCACATGCTTTTTACTTCTTTTATTTTAATTTTTTTGTTATCTTGTATTGCTTCGTTAAAAACAGGACAGACATAAAATTCGTTATTTACTCTGATATTTTTTTCTATCATTTGCTCGGCATATTTTACATAATCTTTACCCTGTTTCCAGAAATAAATTCCCACAGTGGCATCATCACTGATAATACGTTTTTCAGCTACTTCTTCTACAAATCCCGTAGTACCTAATCTTGCATAGCTCCATTTAGGATGATGAGCCTTGAATGTTAAAATTCCACCATCTATATCATCTGCATTAAAACTGTACATGATTTCATTACTATTCCAGTCGACGTATTGATCACTATTAGATATTACAAGTGGGTTGTCGTTGTCGATAAACTGTTTAGCAAGTAAAGTAGTACATGCCGCCCCTTCAGTGATTCCCTCTACTTGTACAATTTGACAATTTGGTGCTAATAAATTTAATAGGTACTTCAAATTATATTTTTCATAATGTTCTTTTTGCACTATAAAAATATAGTTTGCTTCGATATTAAGATTTTTTATTACAACCTCTATCATTGGTTTTCCTCTGACCTCGATTAGAGGTTTAGGAAAAGTATATCCAGCCTGTTGAAATCTACTTCCAGCGCCTGCCATAGGAATAAGCACATTTAACTTATTATCTTTCCAGGGAACATTTGTTTGCATTTTATCTTTTTCTATAATTTTAATTTTTTCTGCAATTTTGTACCAGGTCACGTCGTTTGTATCTTTTACAGATAAAAGAGTTGCACCACTATCAATTGCTGCTTTTCTACCAATATGACTGTCTTCGATTATTAAAGTGGTTCTTGGCAGTGCTTTGCAAGCAGTCATACACTTCCAATACATTTCAGGATATGGTTTAGGAAAGGTAACATCTTGATTACTTACATAGATATCGACATATTCCATTATTCCTATTTTGAGCAAACTTAATTTGACTGTTTCTCGTATGCTATTACTAGCTACTGCAATTTTATAATTTAGTTGTTTAAGTCTTTGAAAAATGTCTATTAATTTAAGATCTTTTTCAAACTTTTTTATAAGTTCGAATGTAGCTTCTTGTTTTTTTTGCCAAACTAAATTATGTAACTCTAATGGTAATCCTTTTGTTTCGGATAAAATTTGTAATTTTTTAGTTGTATTCAATCCATCGAATACACTAAGATGCTCATTTCTATCTATGATATATTTTTCATCTATTGACTGAAGTGCTAAGTTCAAACTTTGATAATGCAATTCTCTACTTTCTATTAGAACACCGTCAAGATCAAAAATAATCAAATTGTTAATCATAAATTAAACACCATGTAATGCCATTTTTTCTAATACAAGTTTGCAAGCATCTGCTCTATCCCATTGATGAATAACTGGTGTAGGTGAAAAATCTTTATTCAATAAGCAACCTTTTCTATTGAATGTTAACTGCTGTTGATGATGTATAGTTGTAATTGGGCCTTCGCCGTTGTGATGAAAAACAGCGTTTGGAAATTTATCACTATAGATCAGATAATTATGAATAGGTTGATCCTCGCCTTGAAAAAGTTTTCTACCTGTTGATTGTATTCTATTAAGTTCTTTTATCATTATTTCGATGTAGTTGAGTATGCCGGATCTAGTTCCCATAGTAGTTCCTGAACATACAATCCATTGGTTCTTGACCAATTCCATTCCTTCTCTACCATATAGACCCCCTACCCAAGGCCAATTAGCTGTACAATTTTTAAAGAGACTAGGTTCTAGAAAAAATTCTAATTCTGATCCTTTTGATCCCTTGAATGGGTCATCTTGAAACATAACATCACGAATGTCTGTAATCAGAATTTGATCAACATCTAAAAAATTTTCATTTAGAATTGATTGATAAATTTCATAACGTAAAACCTGTATATCTCTAGGATCTTCGATCTTATCTTCAAGTTCAAACGTTATAATGTTATATTTTTCGTAAAATTTTAGTTCATCCTGAGATAATGGATGTACTATAAGCAGACAATCTCCTTGCCAATTTCTACGTAGACTTCGAACAAATGGTTCTAAAAGTTCAGTTTTGTATCCGTAGGCTGCACCCATTATTAGTTTAGACATAATTCACCAATACGCTTTCTATTTCTTCTACTGAGAGAGTTGGAAAAAAGTTTTTTTCTTTTGGTAATTGCTGGATTAATCTTTCTTTAAAATCAGGTACCAATTCAACAGCACGATCCATCATGTGTTCCATTAATTCCCATCTTTCTGCCAAATACAGACCGAAAATAATTCGACTTTGAAAATCGCTACGGAATTGACGTTCGGTCATATGATCAATGTATAGTTTCATGTGATCGTCTGAAAGATAGTGTGGTAAACAAAGTGTTCCATGGAAGCCATACGTATCAAATTTTCCACCTGGAATTTCTGCACTAAATTTTTTTGCTAATTCGACAGGAGCATACTTTATGCCTTGGCTTTCTAAATAGTCAGCATACATTACACAAATATGTAGATCTTCCATATAGTTGGTATCTCCGAAACCCGGAGGATTAAAAACTATTTTAGGATCTTGACAAGCTAGTGCTAACTTTCTGCTTCTTACACTGAATCCACCATTACCTACTCTACGATTAGCTGGACCCCAAGGCCAAGGTGCACCGATGTAATCGTATTTTAAATAGTCGTCATCCCAAAAATTACCATCAATCGGCATTCCATCATATTGAATACACATAAAGTGATCAGTTTCGATATAACTTCCGATATCTTTAAGCACTATTCGACTATATTCTACTTGATCAATAGCATCTATTTTGATCCATTTACTTCCGGGATAAATGTCGTTGTTGCTAAAAAGCAAAACATTTTTAGCATCAGTTACTTTAATAGCCTGATCAATTGCTGCACGAGTAAGCTCTGGATATGCAGTATCAATTGCAACTATGGTTAAATTTTTTTGCATTCTATACCTTATACTATTAAACTGATAAAACCTTCATCTAGACTTGTTACAGGTTTACCTTTGGGTTTTTGATCTTCGGGAATGATATAATCTAATATTTTTAGATCTTTGAAAATAATGTCATTGGGGTTAAGAAAAGGACCATGATAGAAATACGTAGCCCAATCTGAAAACATGTGTTGATGTCCACCTTTTAACCATATAGCATCTTTAGGAAAAAGTTTTGTAGCAAAACAGGCTAAACTGCTAGCACACAAAATTGCTGCATAAGCATTTTGAACAATGCTAAAAGTTTCACGTAGTGTAGTTTTGTTTGTGAGGTCCAGCAATCTTTTGTGTTTAGGTGCACCGTATTGACTTTGATTAACAACTACTCCAGTTAAATCAAATCTCTCTAGAAAATTGTAGATACTTGGCCAATCATGTTCATTAAACTCTCTTCCATTTATTTCGGCATCACTCCATGGATGAATCACAACATAATTTTCAGGAAGTGAAAGATGCTTGACATCGGGGAAATCAACTCGTGTGGCTGCTCTGCTACTGATCCAACGACGTTTTTGTGAAAATATATCTTGGAGTGTTGCATCTAGACTATGATCACTTATTTCATCTAATTGTTCTTGTGTAAGATTAAGTTTGCATTTTAGATTTAAATCGGCTTTAGTGCCTATATTCATAAATGCATCACCTTCTTGCCAAGGTCTTGTTGGACGTTGATCCGAAAAGTTATCAAACAAAATTGTTTCTTTTTGCAGATTAGGAAAAATTGCCTTAAGATCAAGAGCCGATCTAATTTCTTCTCTATTTCTAGTTGCCCACAGTAATTCTGTAACTGAATCTTTTTCTTGTTCTGTCATAAAGCATTCGGAACCGATGAAGTCACCGAGACCCCCAGTAAATAATGCTTTCATTAAATCAACCTTTCGGACCAAGTTTTAGGAGTTTTTTCATTGATAATTTCTAATGGGTAGGAATAATCAAAAGGTTTTGTGCCTCTACTTTTAATATATTCCACGGTCTGTTTGACACTTTCTTCTAGTGTAGTTTTAGTTTCATAGTTTAGTAGTTTTCTAGCTTTGTCGGCAGAGCAACTTGCATGTTTAATTTCACGGGGACGATCTGGCATATGAATATGAGGTTCAGTTGACTGACATGCTGCTGCAACAATATCGGCTAGTTCTTTTACAGTAATAGTACCTTCATCCGGTCCTATATTAATTGTTTCGCTTACTATGATCGGATCCAACGCCATTTTTTCAAGACATTGAATACAGTCATCTACATTGCTGAAACAGCGAGTTTGACTTCCATCACCATAGATAATTGAAGGTTTGCCCTGCAAATTACGATTGATCATAATACTCATAACATTTCTAAATGGATCGTCGTACCTTTGTCTTGGTCCTACAATGTTATGCGGAACAGCAATATTCCATTCCATTCCGTGAGTTTCTGATAAAATCTTTAGAACCTCTTCCGCTGCTACTTTTGCCACAGCATATGGGTCTTCGGGTTTTGGTGGCTGATCCTCGGTATACGGAACTGTTTGATTCCCGTATCTTGCCATACTTGAACAAAAAACAAATCGTTTAACGCGATTCTGTACAGCGGCAGTGATAGTGGCCACTGATGCCTCAAAAATGTTTTTAGTAATAAAACTTGGGCTAAACACACTTAGACCTTCGTGTGCAGTAGCTGCTGTATGAATCACTACATCGCTACCTTTCATAGCAGCCGACATAGCATTTAGATCGCAGCAGTCAATTTGGAAAAACTCTGCCTGATTTGGTACATTATCTAAATAGCCGCCAATTAGTGTATCATTTCCTGCAACTGTGTGACCTAGTTCAATCATTCTATCAGCCAAATGGCTTCCTAAAAATCCTGCAATTCCTGTAATAAAAATTTTCATCGTATTCCTTATCGGGCGTTAGTTCTGTAGGTATTTATTGTATGTGCTAGCATAGCTGCATCGTTATGAAGCCAGCGTTGTGTATGAGCCCATAGCCAGTGATCTCTTTCTCTATTGCTTAATCTGTCTTTGCGTGTATCAGTCTCATCTTCAAAATCGACCAATAATGGTATTCTAAGATCCTTGATTATATGACGTCTGTTTATTAATTTTGCAACATCTCGCCACCAAGTGTCAATGTACCAGTGCCAGAAATGTGGTGGAACAAAATATCCAACTGTTCTAATCCAGTTTTTGTGTAGGAAAAAATGTGGACAATGATCTGCCGTTAAATGACCTCCTCGCCAAGGGAATCCCTCTAGGTCAGGATAAACGAATACAATCTTATCTGGATATTGATCAAATGCAGCTAGAACTTTTTCTACCCAATTTTCTGTTTCAAACCAAGCATCGTCGCCTTGTAGCATTAATATGTCATAAGAGGCCAGTTCAGACAATTTATTCCAACTGTAAGCAGGACTGCGATCCGGACCTATTACTAGATGGTTATGGGGTATAAGATCTTTATATTCTTGTAATTTAGAATCGTCGTCATTGAGATAAAACAAAACTTGTATTGGTGATCCAGCTAATTCTAGAGCTGTATCTAACATTTTTTTGGCTAACTTGGGACGACCTCTACTGGGGCATAATACACTAATCATAATTGCTATATTGTTTATTTTCAAGTATACTAAAATTCTGTTAACGGGTCAACAGTTATATAATTATAATTTAAACAAAGGAACAGATATGAGTTTAGGTATTACAATGGTAATAACCAGTTGTGGTAGACAAGATCTACTAGCCGAAACTGTTAAATCATTTGAAAAACACGCAGCCAATACACTTGACGAATTAATAATCGTTGAAGATGGACCAGCTGATAATAATTTTGTAAGAGATTTAATGCCCACAGTTAAGGAATTTACGTTTTTAAATAGTCCTGTGGCTCGCCGCGGTCAGCTTTTAAACATAGAATGGGCTTATGATCAAGTGAAAACACCATACATCTTTCATTGCGAAGATGATTGGAAATTTACCAAGGATCTTTTTATAGAAGATAGCTTGAAAATTTTACAGGCCTTTCCAGATTGTCTAATGGTACATCTCAGAGGACATAGAGATCAATGGCAAGAAAGTCATAATCGTAGTTGGATTGATGAAACTGAATACAAATTAAACGATTTGTCTTACTGGAAAACTCGCCCTTGGATTACACATGATGGCGGATTCGGATTTAGTTTCAATCCAGGTCTACGTAGATTAGAGGATTATAAAAACATCGGAGGTCTTCGACAACCTGTAATTGACAGATACGGTCCTTTCTTTAATCAAAAAGACGGCTGCCTTATTGAAAGAACAAATGCCGAACATTACCAACGAATCGGAATGTGGTGCGCCAGCTTAGAACCTGCCGGACGAGTAGAACATATCGGCTGGCATAGACATATACCAATGTAAGGAATATTATGAATCCAAATGAAGAGACTAGTACACGATTTACAGGAGAATGGGATGATCCCATTTCTGAAAGATTGCGCGATGCGTGGTTTGATGCTATCGCTATGAATTACAAAATATCAGAGCACGTAAGATATATGCATGGTATGAGTGGCAAAAAATTTAGATATCTATTGAATCGATTAGTGGAATATACCCCAGACGCTAGATATTTAGAGATAGGCAGTTGGGCAGGATCAACTGCCTGTTCAGCAATGTATGGAAATAAGGCCAAAGTAACCTGCATAGAAAATTGGGAACATTTTGGCGGTCCGAAAGATCAATTTAGTCAAAATGTTCAAATGTCTATCAATGAAAATATTGATTTACAATTAATAGAAGAAGATTTTAGAAAAGTAAATTATTCAGATATCGGCAAATTTAATATCTATATGTATGATGGTCCACATTCGTACCAAGATCAATATGACGGAATTGTAATAGCACAACCGGCACTTGATAATGTTTTTACCTTGATTGTAGATGATTGGAATCAACCAAACGATGTGCAGGCAGGAACACACCAAGCTATTAAGGATTTAGGGCTTACAGTTCTTTCTTCAATAGAAATTATTACTGCATCAGATGCAGTAATATCAATCAGTCATGAACGCAGTGATTGGCATAACGGATATTATTTGGCTGTAGTACATAAATGATAAAAGTATACTATAGATTTAGTTTCAATTTGATGCCAAATCACGATGGCACAAAACGTCAACCTCCACAACGTCCAGCCTGGTTTGATAAATGGCGCTGTTTAGAAAACTTTGTTAATGTTTTTCAAGAACATGACATTACACTAGTGGCTGACGGAGTAGATGATCAAACCTATCAAAAACTTAAAGAATCTTACACTAATTTAGATATTCAAAGAACAAACTTTGGTTCAAATGCAGGATCTTTTCTTTACTGTTTAGATCTTGCAATTGCTTTAGATCCCAATACCAAAGTTTATTTTGTTGAAGATGATTATATTCATCATGAAGGATCAGGTATCATTCTTGAGCAGGGACTTAACTGTGCTGCCTATGTAAGTCTATATGATCATCCGGACAAATATTGGGGAGACAATGCTTCTGTACCCTGTCAATTAATAATGACCGAAGACTGTCATTGGAGAACAACTGGGTCAACTACAATGACATTTGCCAGTACAGTAAGCTTTCTGAAAGAAGACAGGTCAGTGTTTCAACGCTGGTGCGGTGGTGATGATAATTGGACACATGATTTTCAATTGTTTACTGAACTATCGAATAAAAGAGGTTTAATAACTCCTGTACCTGGATACGCAACACATTTAGATACTTGGGTTATAGCCAAAATGGTCGACTGGCAAGATTGTTTAAACAGAACTTCTCATGGTTGAGAGAAAATAGTCAGCTAAACTTTCTGTTGTACAATATTTCCTAAAGTGAGATTGAATTTGATCATTAAGATCTAACCAATCTTTTTCTCCGGCATCTGTAGCAAAATAGGCAGGGTCTTGGCTTTGAAATAATTTTAGAGCTTGAGTAATAGGTTCTTTAGGAAGTGTAGTAAGAATATTAGGTGGACATTGTTCTATATCTAAAAATAATGGGATACAGTTGTTAGCTATTATTTCATAATGTCTAACGCAGTCCCATCCGTTCTTTTTAGTTGTTATGCCAAACAAACTTTCTGCGTATTGCAGATAGTAATCTCGTTCTTCATCATAAATGTAAGTAGATCGATCGTGGGGATTCATTGGAGCAATAACATTTATTTTCTCTCTATAAACAGTACTAATTTTTTCGTGAGGCATGGCAAAACTTATAGGATGAAGCCCTGGAAGAGGTTGATAAATTTCTCTTTTGAAATAGACTGATTTATCTACGTATTGTGGTTTAAGATCACTCCAAAGATCTCCTCCATCGATATAGGCAATACGATTTCGGGGATAGTGTTCGCTTACTAGATCCCAAGATCCGGGTCTAAGTCCATAGTGAGTATAACCAAATACAATGTAATCGTAAAATCTATTTCTTATTTTGGCTTCTATATCAGTTCTATCAACAAGACTATCGTCTGACAAAGTTCTATAGATAGTAAAACCTCTGGGACAAAATATAGCAGGATCAAACTTTCCGGGACCGAAGTCCCCTTCGTACATCCACCAACTTCTTTCGTACTCTACTACTTCTTCGCCAAACTTCTTACGTAGGCCGTGAAAAAGCATATCAGTCAAATAGCAGGCTCCTCCCGCAATTCCTCCAGGATAACCTGCAGGAACTTGAGGTTGTCGTAAGATTAAAATCTTCATAGAGGTTTTTGATACATCCAACTACTGCAATTTTCGAATCTAGAATCCCATCTATCTTCTACCACATTCCAAGATGGATCGGGTGTATGATTTGGAATAAGTTCTTTACAGGCTCTCCTTACTCCTTCGCACCAAGGATAATCATGTCCGCCTATCCAACCACCTGGTTTAACTTTAGGTAGCCAAGCTACTATATCTGCACGTACATCTTCATAAGTATGACCGGCATCTATAAACACAAAATCTAAACTGTTATCTTGGTATTGACCGGCGGCTTCTACACTGGTCATTCTAACTGGTTTATAAAACCCTGTTACAGGTTTCATGTTATCTATAAAATGTTCGTATAGAGAATTGTTTTTAACATGATGGTCATTTTGATGTACAGCTTCATCACTGCCTTGCCAAGTGTCTACACAATCGAATTGTATTTTTTTTCCACTATTAGCTATTTCAACAGCCATATAAGCAGCACTAGTTCCTTTCCACGTTCCTACTTCGACAAAATGTGCACCATCTACCGCTTGATCAACCATGCGTGTATAGTGATTTTGGAAATCAAACCAACCTTGAATATTTTTATAAAAATGCTCTATCATATTTTACCTTTTATTTTTTAATAACTAAAACTAAATTGTCATGATTGCCGGTTAAGTCTACACTGTCATGAAGTTCATAATTTAGATGTTTTACTCGTTCAACTAAAGTTTTTGCATTGTTACGATCGTAAATATCTTCAATGATAAAAAGTCCATTTGGTTTTACATTGGGCAGATAAAGATCGATAGAAAGAAGTTGACTTTCTAATGTATGAGGACCATCGTCAATAAAAATATCAATCGGTCCGAACGAGTCTGCTAGCAATTTAGTATAAGCATCAGTGAATTTAGTGCTTATTCTTGGATATGTTTTAAGAATAGGTGCTGTTTGATCGTCGTTATCAATTCCGATAATTTTTGCATTTGGAAAATAATCATTCCATAATACTAGACTACCGCCATGACAAATTCCAATTTCTAAAATTGTTAATTCTAACTCTCTATATGGAGCAAACAATTTATCATAGACTAAACTACAATACCTATGCCGTAATTCTTTGTCAGTTCTGTTGATTGATCCACCATGAACAAAATAATGATCATTTTCAGCTAACAATTCTAAAAGTGTTTTCACTCTAATTCCAATATTTTTTTTGGCCAATAGTCTCTAACTGTTTTACCAACATCTGGTAATAGGTATTGACTGTATTTTTCTCTGTTATTTACTAGTTCTTTAGGGAAATAACTATCTAAATCAACCTTAACCCAAGTAACATTCTCGGGTCTGACATGATCTCTTCCTTCGGCTATATGCCGATCAATATTAATGTTGTCTAATATTTCAGGTTTATCCCATTCTGTATGAGCAAAACTTTTAAGTTTTGTTTTAGCAAATTCTTCATCGCCTAACCAACCAAAATGCCAACCTGCGTGATGTAATTTAATATGTTTCCCCGGAGTTTCACCTGCACCCATATAACGCATATGATGCGGAAGAGCTTTAAATCCTCGATAGGCTCTACCCCAGACTTTGTAATGCCAATCTGGTTTTGTATCAAGGTAGTTAAATTTAAAATAAAACGCTGGCATATAAAGCCCATACCAGCTGTAATCCGTGTCTCTAATAAAGTTTATTGCTTCGGGACGCACAATTTCGTCTAGGTCGCAGAGTAAAATTGTGTCATTATCCTTTACATCTAGCCAACCTTTTGCCATATGATCTCGTTGCCAATGCTCATTATCCCAAGCATTACCTCTTTGATTGGGCATATTGACCTGTATATACTCTATCTTATCCCACCATTGACTGTATCTATCTTTTTGTTTTTCTAGATTAAATCCTTTAAATTTGCCGGAAAAGGTATGATCACATTCTACAATTACAAATTTATCAATGTGTTCATACATAATTCTAAGTCTTAACTCAAGGATATCGTACTCATTATTAAACATTGTTGTATCAACAACTTTCATAGCGTTCCTTAATTGTTTTTTTCAATTGCTGTATGTGATTGATCCACCAATTATAAGTCTTTGATCTTAATGATTCTAATTGATCTAGATCCTCAAGTAGACCTGAAATTATTGTAGGAGCTGTTGACCAGCTGTCTAATTGTATAAGCGGAACATCGATACCATATAATTTTTTCCAATAATCACTACGTTCGACAATTGGGATAGCACCTGCTTGAAGTGCTTCGCATACTCTTAAACTATCTATACTACAGTTTCCTTGAGGACAAGGAACAAAATAACTGTTATCGTAAAGTTCTGCCATTTCAACAGGATTAAGTGCATGACCTTCAAATGGTCCCCAATTCTCCCCGCACCGTTTGAAATATCCTTGTCCTCCTGCAATCCCGCTCATCCAATGAGCCATTTCTGGTCTAGTAGTTTTATCAACATGACCACTGAAGCTCCATACATATTTTCGTTCTTGGATTGATTTTGGAATAAGTTTGTAAGGGAACGTTCTCATCCAACCTAACGGAAAATTTAAAACTTTTGGTCCAAGATCCTGATAATAATTTCTCATGACCAACCTGGCCATACTATAATGATCAGTAGAGTCTTTAGACCATTCGTCACTTAAATGAATCAATCCTAAAACAGGTCCAGTTGACATAAGAAACTTTTCAATGTCGACTGAACTGTTATAAACAAAAATTGGTTCAGTGACTTTAACATCGTCAAATAGATACTCTAGCCAATCTCTTTCCCAGGCTGTTTCTTTAGTGCATAACCAGGTTAGAGTTGTCATTTCCACAACTCTGGTATGCTATCCCAAAGTTTATCAAAATCTATGTAGGGATCTTTTCCTGATTCTTCCATTATATGTAATGCTAAACTAGGAATAGGACTGAACAACATAACATCGGACTTATTCCAAACTTGATTTATACTTTGATTTTCGACCCAACCTGATTTTTGTTTAGTTAATTTCACAACATCTTGAAAATGTGTCCGATATCTGTTGTATATCTTTTTACTGGCCAAGCAGGTGTATGTAGTATGATGAACAGTTCTAAAATGACGTTTGGTTCCTAACAAGATTATACTGGGATAAATTTCATACATATATCTCCAAATGTCATCGTGAGGATTTATAGCTACCATTTGTTCAGTATTACCTTCGAACTGCTCGACTGAATCAATCATTTCTTGAACTGCTGATGGAAAATGAATATAATCATCTTCTACATGATACCAAAGATCAGTAGCCTCTCGTTCAACTATTCCATAGACTAACTCCATAGTTTCGCCATTTCCAGCAACTGGAGATTCAATAAATTGAGTAGGAAATTTACAATGACTGAGTATTTTCTTAATATCAGTTCTACAAACTTCATCGCTATGATCATCAATGACAAAGAGTTCTATCTGATGATTCTCTACTTGATTAATACTGTTTATAAGACTGCTGACACAGACATTAATGATTTCTGGTTTAGTTTTGTTGACATATCTGGTTCCATGTTGTGCAAAAACTCTACCGCAGGTTCTTAAAATTATTGTTAGTTTTCTTGACATGTAGGCTCTTTTTTTAAGAATTGTACAGGATATTTAACGTTAGGTCAACAGGTAAATATCAAAAAAAGGAGCACAGGAATGGATTTTTTTAAAATTGTAGCGGAGGTAGGATTTCCTATAGCCAGTGCAATTGCGGCAGGTTATTTTGTATTTCTTACACTTAAATTTATCTTAGCCGGAGTTACATCTAGTGTAAACAGTATGGGTGGTATTATCAAAGGACTAGATGCCCGCGTTGATACTATGACTAACGATCTACAACGTGTTGATGTAAAAATCAGTCATGCTCTGGGATTACAACCAGACTACACTAGAATTAGTAGAGCAGAACAAGTTGATCAAAGGAAAGATTAATGGAAGATATTGCAGGTTTGATTAACAAATATGGGTTCCCAATAGTGGCAGCAGGTGGTCTTGGTTACTTTGTATACTATGTTTGGGGTTGGGTCACTAAAGATATTAAACCTGTAATGAGCCAGGCTAACAGCACACTAATCGCCCTCATTGATCGTATTAGAATGTTAGACAATGACCTGATCAGATTGAATCAAAAGGTAGAAACAGTTCTACAGTTGCGTGGTAAAACAATCGAAAAAGAGCGTATGTTAGCCGAGATGGAAATCAATAAAGATCCATTAAAGGCAAATCGAGACAAAACTGAGGCTGAGAAAGAAGCAGCAGGCGGTTCTGGTTAATTTATTCTTCTTTCTTTAACTCTTTTATTATTGCTTCTAATTCCCTTATCATAGCCTTAAGTCTATCTATTTCTTCATTCCTTACATCTTCAACTCTTTGCCTTGATACAATTGCGGTAATGGGAATAGTTTTACAGGGAACATCCTTTTTAGTTACAATTTCAGGACATACCTTATAAGGACGCTCATTTATCTTTGGCTCTGAATACGCCGTCCCAATCGACAGGTAACTCAGCATCACGCATATAATTAATTCTTTGCAACCATATTTCATAATAATCATCCATTTGATTGTCAAAATTACCTTTTAGATTGTTCACCGATCCAATTGCTTGATCCCATTGCTGTTGTCTATATTGAGTCAACATTTTGTTATGTTGTTCTCTTGCTGCAAACCAAGATTGATTATCAGGTTTAGTAAATACGGTATAGATTCTAACACCTTCGGTTTTACCTTTAACTGCGATACAATCTAGTTCTAGAGTAAAGTAAGTACCTTCAACTCTTTCTGCTGTTATGGGACCCAAAACAATTTTGACACCGTAGTTTTTAGACTGTCCTTCAAGTCTGGATGCAAGATTGACAGCGTCGCCCAAACAAGTATAATCAAAACGCTGCTCGCTACCCATATTACCAACAACCACAATGCCAGTATTGATACCAATGCCCATGCCAAAGGCTGGAATACCTTCTTTCTCAATCTCTCTGTTAAACTCATCTAAACTTCCTAACATCTCCAGTGCTGATTTTACTGCATCTTTACAGTGCAGAGTTTCGTCTAATGGTGCGTTCCAAAATGACATGGTTGCATCCCCAATAAACTTATCTAAAGTTCCTCTATTTTTTAGTATAACCGTAGTCATAGCAGTCATGTAACGGTTCATGATACTTGTTAATCCCTTAACATCTTTTCCATAATGTTCGGAAATTGCAGTAAATCCGCGGACATCACTAAATTGAATTGTTAATTCTTTTTCTTCGCCACCTAATTGTAATAACGAAGGATCCTTGACAAGTTTAGCAACTAAATCAGGGCTCATGTATGTAGAAAACTGTTTTCTTATTTCCTGTTTCTGTAAAAACTCTGAAACAAACTTTGCCATATAAGCGTGAAGTGCTACAATACCTACACCTACGGCAAATGCTGTTGAGTCATACAATATTAGAAAATTACTATAAGCATATATACTAGCATAGATAACACCACCAATAGTAGCCACTGTGGCAATAATACCTACATAAGTCCATTTCATCAAAAAGATTAATATGACGCCTGCTGATAATATCCCAATCAACTCCCAAGTATCAGCATCAACGTGTCTTTGAATACTGTTTCCACTTAGTATTGTACCAGTTAAAGTTCCTTGGAGATAGTGGGGCCATATTTCACCGGCAGCAGTTGCCACTGGATTAACTAAACCTGCTGCTGTAATTCCCACTATGACAATACCTTTATCGAAACTATTTGGAAGATTAGTCACACTATGTTCTTGAGGTCTAGTGGACCAGTCAATCCAAATACGACTTAGACTATCAGTAGTCAGTTTTCCTACTGAAGGTATGCGTACTGCTTCGACACCAATGTCCCCAATCTTAACCTGTAGTCTATCTTGTGCTGCTACTCGAACAGTTTCTAAACTTAGAGTAGGAAAAATCTCATCTCCTGCTTTCAATACTAAAGGCATACGACGAACCACACCATCTATTTCTGGGAATGTATTGACTGTTCCCCTACCTGCTGCCATTTGATTTACAACATCGACACCGCTGATTAGTCCCGGAAACTCTACCAGTTTACCTTCGGGGTCTTGTCCCACTAATTGTAGTTCACCAGTAAACACATTATTCTTTGTTCTAGTACTGGCCAGAATAGGTAGAACTACAGGGTATTTGTTTAGATAATATGATAGTGTGATATCTTGCTCAAATCTGTCCTGCTCAGGCATCAACACATTGAATACAACTAAACCTGCACCTCGTTCGTATAAATCACTTATAATTTGTCCGTAGACATCACGAGGGAAGGGCCATTGTCCATACTTTTCCAATGCTGATTCGTCTATGTTGATAACGTGAACAGGAACTGGTGTTGGTTCTTTACTGATTATCAGTTGATCGAAATAACGCAGTCTAACTGATTCTATAAAACTGGGATCTAAAAATCTTGCAAATAAAACTAAAGACAGTGTAATTAAGGCTAGCCAAGGACTTAAAATTATCTTTTTCATAAAAACCTTATTAAGATTTTACTTTAGGAAACACCATTCGACTCTTTTCACCTGTGCCCAGTACACAGGCTACTTTTTGATTAAATTGTACTAATGTCCATGATTTAGTTTTTTCGTTAACAAAGAGACTGAATGTACTTTCTTCGTCTGTACCTATCCAAACTGGGTGTTCTTTGTATTCGCTATTCATTAGCCCAGGCAATAACACTTCTGTTCGAGCACATTGAACAGGTTTATCTACTGTTACAAGTTGTGCGACTGCGGAAAAAGGAAATAGTAAACCCGCTAACAATAATTTACGCACAACATTGTCCTTAAAAATGTATTTATTTCTCCAATTTATTTTGAAGTTATGGTCCGCTCTGATTAACGGATACAGTGCATCCATTGGGGTTTGCACAACTTTGATAAAAATTCAATAGATTAGCAGTTGATCCCTGTTGTAGAAGATTAAGATTAACTGGACCTCCTGAATTGATTACTGTGACAGTTGCTCTATGATTTGCCTCATCCCTTTGATTTGCAGTAATTGAATGATTGTTCCCTGTGACAGTAATGTCTATCAACATATTTCCAGATCCAATTTGTTTTATCAATAGACTATTGTAATTGCCTATGAGGTCTACTTCTGCAGAGTGTCCAATATTACCGCCGGAATTTTCCTGTCTAATTTCTAAAATGTTGCTATTGCCAGAAATATCAATAATACTAGTATTCCCACCAGTTTGAGCCCAACTTATACCAGTTAAAAAACAGATTGATAAAATGTATAGATGTTTCATCGTGTATTTTGTACTATATTGATTCTGCTGGTACTGGAAACTTGTGCAAATTGATAAGAGTGACTATAACTGTTTTGACTAACTGTTATTGTTACAGTTGTATCTATAGGCAAAGTTACTCTGACAAAATTCTTACCATCTGAGGTACCACTTTGATAAAGCCAACCAAGTTGCTGTGTTCTAGTATCATCTCTCCATATACGTTTTGCGTAAGGATTTTCTTTTAGTTCTTCCTCTATATCTTTTGTTTCTGCCACAACGGTTTTTTCACTTTCTTCACTTTTGTTATTTTCTTTTTTGGCAGCAGTCTGTGTCTCTTGTGTCTGTGTTGCGGTGTCCTTTTGATTAAATTTATCAGCAGCAGATCTCGCAGCAGCAACAGCACTGACACCGCTGGCTGTTTTAGGAGGACTGACTAATAAATTATCTGCTGTTCCTGTCCCTTCTAAGTTAACCAGTATTGGGGGAGTTGGCGGCATACCCAATGTTTCTACCAGTGTTACCTGATATGGTTGATCCAGTGTAGTAGTTGTAGCACCGCTAGTTACTTCTATCTTACCACTGCTACACATTTTATCCTCACAATCAGGCATTAACAGTACCATTGATGCACCGATTTCGTTAACAGCCATAATGAAATCAGTACCTCTGACAGCGATTGCTGCTGTTGGAGTAGTGATATTAACTGCTTTAGGATTAGTGGCTGCTATAACACCACTAGCATATCTTACTGTTCCCTGTGCTGCTCGTATATTGATACGACTATTGGATTTGCTGTTGGGATCATAGACAAATTCGTCTATAACTAAATTGCTATGTTCGGAAACGGACACAGTAGTTTGATCGTTAAAAACAATCTTTACTTTACCGTTTTTAGTTTCTACCTTATCATTCTGTAGTATTTTAGAACCTTTAGTTAATACTACAACATCTTTGCCTCTTTTCGCTGTTGCTGAGCCGGTAAGTTCGGTAACAGACCCTATGTCTGCTGTTACCGAACTAGAGAATAGCAAAAAAAAGAGCAAAGCCCATAATTTCATTTTATTTTTGAATTATGGTGAATGTGCTGGCGTTGGATACACTCTTTACATTAATGACATTATCAATAGCACCACTTTGTGCAATATTGATTACGTTACCTGTATTAGTTAAATCAAATACAATACTGTTTCCGGCAGCACCGCCACCGGTTTGATTTACTGTAAAGGTATTGTTATCACCTGCAACTCTTAGATTGTTAGTGTTATTGTTGCCGGACATATTGACTTCAAAACTGTTTCCATCACCTGTGCTGGTGATTTTACTGGTTAAACCATTGCCAGTTCCTCTGTATGTTAGAGTATTGTTATCGCTACCTGATAGGAATCTCCAATCTAGATTGGCGTTGTTACAGCCAGTTAGTGGTGTAGCAGCAAATACTGAACCACCAGTAGCAGCAGCGGCACCATTTGCACCGATTCCGCATTGTGCATCTATGCTGTTGTTATTACCATTCTGTTCAATATTGACTGTGATACCTACGGAACCTGTAGGATTATTTCTAATCTCTAGAAAAATTTCGTTAGCGATACCTGTTTGATTAGTGGTAACAGTCTGTCCTATACCTCTTAGGTAAATCGGTCTATCTAATGAACCGAACGTGTTTCCACTTCCTTCCTGTAATACATTGATGTTAACGTTGTCACCGATTTGATCAATAAAGACTCTATTAGTAGATTCGCTGATCAATGCGGTTGACTGATTTGGGCTAGTTAATTCTGCTCCTGTGATGTTTCCAGGTTCCGAGGCTAGTGTGGCCAAAGGAAATAATAATGCTATAGCCAATGATAATTTTTTCATTTTGTGCTCCCTTTTATTGCTTGAACTTCCATAATCCTAGTCTCTCACCTTTATAAATTATTTCTACTATTGCGGATTCGATAGCAGTTCGTAGAGCATAATTTCCAGGTTCGTTATAGGTTCTTCCCATTTCAATCTCAAATGCCATAGTAGATTGATTAAAGAATTTGATTCCAGTAAATCCGTCAGCGGTACTGATTAAATCTTTTTCCACAGTAACGCTGGTTAAGATTTCACCATTACTGACGCTGACTAAACGTAAACTAATTACTACAATATCTCTAGTGTATTGTGTGTATGGTCCAATGCCCAATATTCTTGCACCTGAACCGCCTGTAACTATATTGCTGTTGTAGTCTACTATGGCACCTTCCACAATTACCCCAGCGAGGCTTAATGGAGGTAATGGTTTTGCCTTGTCACCTTCGTATATTTCACGAGTCTGTTTAATCATTTGTCTTTCTTTGAGCAAATTATCTAAACCTACTCTCTCAACTACCTTGAACCATTGACCATTTCCTATTTCTTGTAGACTTTTGATTAGGTAACTTTCAGCACCCTGAGTTACCGCGGTGCTAAATGAACTTATAGTGTTGCTGGGTTTTCTCTGACCAGTTTGATCTTTAAAACTGTAGACTGCAACTGATATAGGAGGTCCAGCAGGATCAGGTACTGTTCGATAAGCCTCAGTTACTATTTTGCTGATTCTGATCAATTCTTCGTCAGTTGTTTGAGGATGTGATGCAGGTCGATTGGGGCCTGCACAACCTAAAAACATCACAGTAGATAATAATAGTAAAAGTTTTTTCATAATGCGAAACTAGCGATTGGCACCTTTAGTTCAGTAATTGTTCCTTGTCTATCAACAACCGTTAAAGTAATTTCAGATGTTGATTTAGCCCAAGCCACAGTATTTCCATCTAGAGCAAATGTTCCGCTCGACGGATTTGTGCAATTGGCAATTTTATTACCTGCTGTATCTAAACAGTTATCTTTAAAAAGACTGTTAGTTAGTTGACTGGCCAACTGACTATAAACTTGACTGGTGAATAAGTTATAAAATCTCTGTAGAGGTGTATTTTGAAATTCGTTTTCTATTCTAGCCTGTTCGGCTTTACGTTCATTTGATAGTGCATCTCTGCGAGATTTTTCCAGAGTTTCGATTGTAAGAACGTGATTGCTCCATCCTACTCCACTAAATGAAGGGTTTTTGAATTGAAAGACAAATTCTGCCTGTGCTGAGTTTAGCCACAGACCGCAACCGATAATTGCTATTAGATATTTCATTTCTGCCCCCAAGTGTAAAATTATTTAAGGGCTTTTTGATATAATTTATCTGAGCAGTAAATACCAAATCATTAATATGTAGCAGAGTTGATGTGCTAGTTGATCTAGTCCAAATTGACGCCAAAATGGGGGATTAAATAGGTCTTTACTGCCAAACTTGACCTTAACGTAGTCAATAAGATAATGTAATATACCTTCTACTGCTGCTACTAATATAATATCTATAGGATCTATCGGATAGTATAGACCGAAAACAAAAAGTCCTACTAGGGTAAGAATCACATGATCTATACTATGACTAATTCCCACCAGATCCAACCATATGCCTTTTTTGACAGTCTGCATATAGGTTTGAATTTGGAAATCCGCATACCAATGTTTGATCTGTAGGATTAACAATAAAATTAATACTTCCATAGTGAAAGTATTTATGTATATACTTTTCTTAAATTAGTTTTTATTGACAGATTCAGTCTGGGGTTTATCCAAAGTAGTCATACCCGGACTAGTCAGTTTTGTTCCCTGTAATGTAGAAACATTAGGTTTTTTTGGCACTCCAGCGAGACTTGCTACTCTAGATATCTCATCCGATTGATCAGTGTTCTGAGGTGTTGAATCTATAGGTTGGATATCATTTTGTTTGTTCTGCTGTTTAACTGCTCGTTCGTATTCTTGATCAATTTCCTTCCAAGGACGACCTGCTCTTGGATAGAGTGTAATTCTAGCACCTTTAATTCCAAAATCACTTCTATCTGAAGAAAATCTAGCAGTAATTACTGGGTCATATTCGTTTGAAGGTATATCCCCGTTAGCCCAAGATTTTGTAGCATCAACTTCAAATCCATCTTTAATTTTTTTAACTTGAGGATTGCCCTGTAGTACTAGGTCAACATTGCTAATACCAGGTTGTCCTGTTTTAAAATCTTTACCAAAAACTACAGCATTTTTGAGATCTACACTGGTAATTTCTTTTCCATATGTGGGACCTTGTGGCATAACATCGCCTACAATTGTTTTTAACTTTGTTACAAAATCTGCTATTTCCGAATCTTTGGCTAGATGGGTAATTCCTCCCCATTGTCCGAAATGCTTTGGTGTTGATCCATCTTTTAAACTAATCCAAGCTACTTGATTTCCATCTTGATCAACAATTGCAGTATCGGCCTTTACTGATCCGGAAATTTTCACGGCACCTGCGGCTTTGACTACACTGTTTCCTACCTTTAGAACAATGTAAGGTTCATTTCCTAATTGTTGTTTGATTTCGTTGTCTAATGCTTGAATTTGCCCGGCTTCTTTTTCTAGTCTAGCACCCTGTGCTTCTAATGGTTTAACTTTAATTGTAGCACCATCGTACTTAATTTCTTTGCCATTAGCTGAGATTTCTGAATTTTCTATACTATTTTTTATTCTTTGAATAGCAGCAAATCTGTCTTTTGCCGGTACAGTTACCTTTGTAGTAAAATTAGATATCTTTTTTGCTTCATAACCTAACGGTTCTAACATCTTTATTATTTCGTCAGAGGTAGTTTTTTCGCTTATAATTTCGATAGAATCAGTAAGAAATTCATTTGAACGCATAATCTAATATTTATACAAAATTGGCTGTATGCGTTTCTGGGAATAATACCTCATCGACAAATTTAATCATTGTTTCTTTAGGTATTCCCATAGCTACCATACTGTTAATTACGTGAGGATTTTGTTTTTGATAATAGCAGTATCTATTCTGTGCCATATGATAGTCAGCAGGCCAATCTTGACTTTTACCAACATTAGCAAGATAATAATCTAAACTCTTTATAGCAATAGAACATAGATCATCCAGTTCATCGCCCTCTCTTATATTTCCCGCAGCGATCATTCTGGGACTAAAAATTGCTCGAGCCCAAGGAGGAAGTTCTCTAGGTTTCCGCCATTTATAATTTTCTGTTTCTCGAGCAAACCATTGCATCATATAGTGATCAGGGTCGCCTCCAGAACTAAAATCATGAAAAGCACCTGTAATTTTGCTTGGTCCACATACAGCATCAAAACCCCATATAGGACTAGGATCACTAAAATGGGGGAATACTGTTGAGTGCAATATGTAAATGTTGTGTGATTTTCTAAAATCTACAAGTTCGATATGTGCTCGTCTATATTGTTTGCTATTATACAGATAGTTGGACCAACCATTGTCTGTATCTCTAGTGTATTCTTCACCTGTAGAGTTAAATTTTTGTTCTAAGGTCTGTGCAAGATTTTCAATTTTATCCCAAACTGCTGTCATAATCCCTCATCATACGTATTGCCCAATCAAAAGCTAGATTAGCTTCATCAGCCATATTGTCATTTAATTTTGATCTAATAGTTTTAATCAATGTAGCAGAGTTTTCAAATTCTAATGCTCGATGACTCCCTGAAACAATTTTCTTAATCATTTGTCCACCGAACATATCGCCCATGTGCCAAGTATAAAGATGTGCCATAATTTTTTCAGGATTTCGTAAAGAAATAATATAATGATAATAATCTTCTACAATGGGTCTGAAACTGTATTTTATTGAGGAATCACACATATTTTGCCAATCTGTAAAGATATAAAAAGTTCTGCGTATATCGGGTAAATCTCGCAATAGACCATAAGCTCCTGCAACTCCCTCAATGGCACCATAAAATAGCCATTTTTGATAAGTCCAATCTACCCACAAATTAAAAGGCAGAGTCCTTGCGAACACTGCCTTCATAAACGGGGTAGACTCAGCTTCTCGGTGTTTTTCTGCTGTTAAGTCTTTTAAACTCATTTATTTCCTCATTCTGGTTCCACTTTAATTATCAAAGGGTATCCATTTAGCCGAGCCATATTGGTTGCATCAATAGTTTTTTGTTCAGCAATTTCAAATGGAAATACACCCGCTACTGCACTGCCTTTTTGGTGAATAGAAACAGTAAGATCAATGGCCTGACTTTCATCATACTTGAAAACTTTCATCAGCATGACTACAACAAATTCCATAGTAGTAACATCGTCATTGCAGACTACTACCTTGTATTTGCCCGGCTCTTTTAGTTGTTTTTGAGATTGTTTTTTCTTTTCGATAACTGGAGTGGTCATAGTATTATTTAATATTTAGGAGTCAAAAAGGGGGAACAGTTCCCCCTTCCGCTTATTCAGCTGTAATTTTTACAAGACGTGGTTTGAGAGATTCCGGAATAATTCGTTTAATCTCAATTCGCAATACACCATTTTTGATGGATCCTTGATCCACTTCCATATGTTCTGCTAGAGTCCAAGTTCTAGTAAAATCTCGGGTTGCTAGACCTCGATGAATAAACTGATTTTCTAGTTCATCATCACGACGTCTTTCACCTTTAACAATCAACTGATTTTGATCAACTTCCACAGTAACTTCATCAGGTGAAAATCCAGTTACTGCTACTTCTAATTCGTAGCTATTTTCGCCTTTTTTGATAATGTTATATGGGGGATAATTGTTGTTAATTTGATTTGCAAAACGCTGTTCAACATTGTTAAACAGACTATCAAATCCAAGAAGTGCTTTATTTAAAGCAGTGGTGTCGAAACGAACTAATTGATTTGTCATTTTATTTCTCCTTAAAAAGTAAGATTGATTGAGCATTATGCTCTGTATTAAACCTTTAAAGTATTCAATACAACTATATTTATACTACTTTTCTCTAGAATTGTCAAGATATCTATCACCGACTTGATCTGCTACCAGTTTTATTTTATCTAGATAATTTTTCTTGTAATCCTGTCGACACTGTTCTGGATTGTAAGGTTCTTTTTTATCTTTAACTGTTTTATATAAAGGGTATAAAAGTTTGTTAGTCAAATTTCGAGCAAGCAAATCAATTACTTCTTCAATGGGTTTTCCAACTTTTGCAGCAAGATAGGCCTTTTCTAGTTCTTGCTTTCGGTGTTCTTCCGCCCATATTTGATATTCATCTTTTTCCATCACCTCGATTAAGAACAGAATTGTAAAATGAATAAGGAAAGATCTTTTTCGTTTTTAAAGTAAAATTTACCGCTTTTTTCGAACCATCTAGATCCGCTTTTTCCAAAATAATCTTTGCACCATTCAATTGCCTTTTGTGATAGCTCTTGAGGTACTGTGTCTTCTGTAATTGGCAAAGATACCCAACTATATTCACCTAACCAGCTTTTGGCTTTTCCTGTCTGCATCTCTTCATTACGCTGTTCCATCTGGATGCCGTCAAAAATTTTTGTATCAAACATATTCATAACCATTTAAGTATAAACATTGTAGCATCTTTTTGATTTTTAAATGCAAATTTTTTAACACCTGATTGAGGCCAAATCCTTGCTCTCCAGGTATCATTTTCATAAGTGTTCAAACACCAGTCTACAATAATCTTAAAATGTCTATAGTTACCAAAATATTCACCATCTATATTATATTCAAATAGATTAGTTCTAGGCACCTCAACCTTGGTCCATCCTTGACGTAGTGCTGATCTAACTGATTTCGGTATATTTTTTTTTAGGTTCATTTTGGTATTCATAATAGAATATCATTCTCATTTAATTGAGAATATGTTAGTATCATAATTTACTTTGGGATTAATTCTTTAGACGGATAAAACCATTCAAGTGCCTGTTTGGCTGTATATTGTTCACTTAACCTATTAAAAAACTTTGAATCCTTTTTGAGAATAAACTGTATCAAATGATTGTGAAAATTGTAATTATAAATGTTATTCAAAATGGAATCCCACTCTCTAGTATTAAACCCGCCTGATCGATAAATTCTATTATATTCTTCCCAAGCAAATTTTTTCATGGTAATAGTTGGATTGGTTTTTAACCAAACTAACGAATAGATAATCAATGCATAAGTTTTAGTCATTGCTACACCATTCCAATAGGTAAGGTGAGCATCAAACTTAGGATCATACAGATGTACGGGTCTAGCATCAAGGTAACTCCAAGCGGCTTCAGAACGCATGGTCATAGTCATCCACAAAAGAACCAGTTTCAAAATCCCATTTAGTGTCGGGGTTTTCTAAAATAAGTTTTAGATCTTCGTCTCTAGGTTGAAATCCGTAACTCCAATATTTGATTAATCGTTTCAGACTACCATGATGACTTTTTGTAATACGTAATCTGGTATTTTTGAGATCAGCCAAAAACTGATCGGAATACCACCACGTATAACCATCGGTAGCAATTTGAGATACCGTGATATCAAATGTTTCCACTAGATCTACAGGTGATTGAAATGGAGCATTATGAATAAGTTGTACTCTATATTCTTTATTGTCTATTTCAATCTTGTAAGTATCTGCATTGTCTGAACTGAATACTTTGGTACTTCCTTTAAGAAATTCAGTCATCAACATATGACTTTTCTGTTTTCTAAACCAAACATCGATATCCTTAGTGTCAACGGCCTGTTTCTGATACCAAGATAATGCTGCACCTCCGGCAATTACAGCACCAAATTTGTTCAGTTCGAGGTAGTCAACAATTTTTCTATCCTGTAGATGTACAATTTCAAGAACATCATCTGATTTAAAAAAACTATTAAAACTGTTAAAACTTTCAATAATATTCATTGATCAATTCCAAAGTGATCTTTAATCGTAGTATGAAGTTTCCTAGCCTGGGCTTTAGCACCTTGTACTACTAATTTTTCAGAATAGGACAATTTATTAGGATATTTGTTCGTTGCAGCCACTTCACAAAATTCTAAACATTGTTTCACTGTCATTTCAAGTAGTCTTAAAACCGCTTCTTGATCGTACTGATCCATTTGATCCCAAGATCCATTAGCAGTTAGACCAGATTGATACAGTAAGTTTTCTAAATTATTGTTCATCATCTTCAACCATGAATTCACATCCACAGGCAGTGGACAGCATTTCGTCTAGAGTAGAATCTGGATACACAGGCAAATCACCAAATTCACTGGATCCCTCTCTACATTCTAGGCATAGGTAACTATAAAGTTCAGCCCGTAGTTCCTGTTCAGTTGAATATGTTTTTATCCAACCGGGTTTAGATAATTTGATTAATTTCATAGCATAGTGAAATGTTGTTTAAGTTCCATCGCCACCTCAACCATTCCATCACTTTCCAGTTTAGCAGCACATTCTTCTACAATCAACTGGGCAAATTTTTCCACTTCGTGATGATTTAGACTCCAATCACCTTCGGCGTCATATGACAACATCCCATTAGCAGCCTGACGAGCAAGTTGTTCAAATCGTTCGTTCATTCGTCATCATCCTCTGGAAACTTTCTGGGCAGCAGTTTAGGGATTGGTCGATTCCTTGGATCCATGCCACCATCACTGACAATATCGCTATAGACACCACCACTACCTTCTTTAATTTTTTTCTTCAGTTGCTTGAGTTCAGCCTTGAGTCTACGATTTTCACTATCTGCCCAACCTGCTCGCTCCTGCATCTCACGCATCTGCTTGGCAAAGTCTCGATCGCTGGGAATAAGTTCTTCTTCTGGTATCAAGATGAACTTTCCCGCATCCCAATCAAAACCCATGTGTGCGGATTTTAGGGTGACTGAGGGTTGTGCTCCCACGGTGCTGTATGGTAGTTTAATTTGGATCACCACTTCTGGATCATCACGCTCCATAAGCGTTTGTCGATCAACCAGTTGTTTCAATTGGCTTAATTTCATAGTTCCACTCCGATTTTCTTATTATAGCATAATTAGAGTTATTGGTCAAGTTTAAACTGTCAATCGCTGCTGGATTCAACAATCTTTGCCTCGGTTGCTGGTGCCAAAACATCGTGTGGTTCAAGTACCAAATTGGGCGGAAGGTCCACATCAAAAGCCACACGGGTGAATCCTTTACAAACGCTGGTAGATGGAGTAGTTGTAGCACTGAACGACCAAGGGTTAATACCAGTTAAACGAACGCCCTGTGAAGGGATATCACAATAGAACCGTACTTTCATCATTCTACTCCGAAATGTTTGCTAATCGCTTTTGTGTAATGGTATTTGTCTATACCGCCGGCATCTTCGACTGCAAAGATACATTCCTTGACAATCAACTCGGCGAACTTATCCAAATGTTCTCGGTTTGCTTGTCTCCAATCAACATCGCCGCTCATTTCCCAAAACACTATGCCAGCCTGTTCAGCAAGTTCTTTAATTCGTTCGTTCATAGTTCAACTCTTTCAGTTCATAGTGTAATTCTTCAATTCGTTCTGCTGACATAATCAATAGCATTTTCAGTGCTATATTATCCTGTGAGGCACTGGCCTTACGCAGAGTATCAATTAGTTCTTGATCGGTCATTCTTCAACTCCGAAGTGTCTTTTCAACTGAGCACAATATGCTTTACCAGTTAGCATAGTATAGTTTTCTTCACCAATGACACCGATACATTCCCGCACAATCAACTGGGCGAACTTTTCTAATGGCACAGCATACTCTGGAACTGGTTGTCCAAATAGTTCTCCGGAACTTTTAAATCCAGCCTGTTCAGCAAGTTGTTGGATTCGTTCGTTCATAGTTCAATATCCACGCCAAAGTTTTTAATATGACATAGAGCATCTACTGTGCCGCCATTACAGCCTTTTAAATATTCCCGAGCAAGTCTATCTGGTTCAATATTAATCAATTCATCTGGAATCAATTCCTCTTTGACTTGATCGTAGATTGCCTGTTTGATCAACTCGGCGAATTTTTCAACAAATAAGTTATCTCCAGAATCACCGGTAGGAAGAGCCATGATAGCACTAAATTTAGCAGCCTCATCAGCAAGTTCCTGAATTCGTTGGTTCATTGTTCAACTCCGAAATGTTTCTTAATCAAATAAATGATCAGATATTCTCTACGTAGATTCCGGCAGACATCACTGAATATATGTCTGCCGAATCGGAAAAAATGCCACGGACAAGATAGGATTCTTTTTGAGTTCCTGTGATCGTCTTAGGTTCGAATGTCACAGGATCTAACGCGATTCCTTGGACATTTTCAGCAATGAACTTTTGATATCTTATTTTCCTAGTCACGCATTCTGCTGTCACGGGCTTACCATAATTCTCGAATGTCAATATCTCGTATTGATTACTGATTTCATCCAAGATAGCCTGAGGGATTTCTTCACGATTAATTGTTGTCATTTTTCAACTCCGAAATGTTTTCTAATCTTATTTCCAGCATATATCAGTGCTTCATTGAAGCCTTCATAATACTCACTTTTGGTATTGGTATATTGACTATTCACAGACAATTCAGCACATTCCCTAACAATCAACTCGGCGAACTTGTTTAGTGAGCCTGTCAAAGAATTTTCGGGATTTTCAGGATCTAAATAAGAGGGATGCACCCCGGATTGAATAGCAAATTCAATCAACTTCTCATTAGTTAACTTGCCATATGTTACAAAATTCATTCTATTTTCAGGTTTAGCAGCCTGTTCAGCAAGTTCTCGGATTCTTTCGTTCATTCTTCAACTCCAAAGTGTCTTTTCAACTGAACACAATATGCTTTACCAGTTAGCATAGTGTAATTCTCTTCACCAATAATATTGGCACATTCCCTGACAATCAACTCGGCGAACTTTTCATAAGCAGTACTGCATTCTTCGGCAGTCATGGCACTAGGATATAGAGATCCTGTTGCCAATCGATGATACAATCCGCTTTGTTCAGCAAGTTCCTTAATTCGTTCGTTCATTCTGATCTCTCCATAGCAACCATTAATAGAGTGATAGTAATCAATGCCAACAACGCACCATTAATAGTTCCCATTACTATGCCGATAACAAAACTGGTAACATCCATTATTCAACTCCTACATTGGAAAATCTAATCAAAAATAACAAATAGTCTTTGATTTCACGAAAGTAAAATGTATTACCGTTAACCCACCATCTCATATCAGTTTGGTCAGTAGGAAGCCTATCTTGACACCAACCGGCCATTTTGTTTCTGTCATGTACAGTGATTAAATCGAATCGTTTTAGGTATACCATAAGTATATTATAGTGTATTTTAGATTTTAGGTCAACTCCACTTTAACCCAAAATAAGTAGCCCAATGAGTATAATTTGACAAGTTTACCAACTGATCGAAATACGGCTGTTGCCTGTTTCATTCCAATCCCACGCACAACCACATTCTTCGATTATGGGTAGAATTTTTTTGAGATTTTCCACACCTTCTGGGGTGCCACTGAAACAGAATAGTGAATCGGTTTGTTCTTCTGGGCTATAATGTGGAATAGTATCATAATCACTTCTGGATACACCTTCGGGCAGAATTCGTTCATCTTTCTCATCATCCCACTCACAAGCCATTTCACAATCCTGCTCGTGGTTGAACAGCACACGATCAAAATCAATGTCTTGACCCTGGAATGGACCTTGCTCGTGCTCACCGGGTAAACTTTCCCAGGCACAGGTTTGGCAACAGGGTAGAGCCCAGGCCACATACCAACCTTCTTCAGTTAATCTCTGTTGTAGTTGTCTAAATTTATTCATGTTAATTCCATTTCAAAGCAAAATAAGTAGCCCAACGGGCTTTACCTTTTCTAAATTTTATGGTCAATCGGTTTTCTGCTATATCATTATCTTTGATGCACCAATCCCAATCAAACCCTTGCCTGATAAGTTCTACCACCTGTTGAAAATATTTCATAGCGTCCGTTTCGTGGATAGTCACTATAAAGTTTCATGAGTATTTTAACATAAAAAATGTCATATCTCGCTCACTGTCAAATTCAATATAGTCAAAAACTTTACCGGCACTCCTATAGTGAGCATTCAATTGCCCTAACTCACGATTGAGTAAACGCATACTGATATCGCGACCAAAGTATCCGTGTCGAGCCTGTAGATCACGAATAAAGTTTTGCCACGGTTGCGGGCAATCAATCATTCTATAACTCAAACTCATTGTAGTCATGACCACCTCAGTAGAAATAGTATAGCATCTTTTGAATTTTCAAACAACCAGGTAACCTGGTCTTGACTTCTATACAGACCACGAACATTGAGGTCTAACCAAGGTTTTACCTCTCCCAACCAAACATGAGCGTGACTGAATCTTTCTACGGCCCTTTCAGACAATGTAACCCGGTGCCAACCTATCTCCACTAACATATGGCAGGTGAGATCCCAATCAATTTGATCTTGATAGTCTCGTGCCAAATCCTCTAAAACAGTTTCACCAAATTCTGGTTCACCTTGTTCTAATTCCACAGTCCACTTGGCAGTTAATTGTCTTGTAGTCATGACCACTTTAACAACCACATAGTTTCTTCTCGGGGATCAGCAAACTTTAACCGTAGATCAATTCTACCTCTTTTAGGATTGTAGAACTCTTCTATAATATAGTTGCCGGGCCATTTTTCCTGAAAAAATTCTTGAGCAATATCTAATACAGTTTTTTGGGGATTCAATTTCATTTGAGGTAAAGTGGTATTGTCAAATGAACGAAGTGAATAATAGTCTAAATGTTCTCGCCATGTCATTGGTTGTATTCCTACAGGTATATATGGAGCGTATACATATCCTTCCTCTACTATAATCGATCCTTTCAAGAAGTTTTGCCACCTTGAATTTGAAATTCTGATTGTTTTCATCCCCACCTCAAGATAAACATAGTTAACTCTGAATCAGGAAAATCATCAGGAAATTCAAGGTAATCATCGTGTACAGGAACAGCAAATCCTAATGTATTCAACCACCATTGGTACCTACCATCAGCAAAGGCATTAAAATCATATCCGTGAATTTCTTGAAAATGCTCGACAATATTTTGAATATAGGGTAGTTTTGGTAATGTTTTCATGACCACCTCAATAGAAATAGTATAGCATCTTTTTCATTTTTGAATAACCATTCGTAACATTTCGGTGCTTTTACACCTGCCCAAAAACAACACCAAGTGCCCTCTCTATTGTCAACGGCACTCCATCGCATGCCAAACTGTTCCTTACACCACTCATCTGCCCGCCACTGTTGCTTAATTTTGGGAATAACAAGGCGACAGGGCCAGGTGTCTGGATTCGTCATGACCATTTTAACACAAATAAGGAAGCCAGTCGCTCATCTTGGAATTCTATGAGGTCATATCCCGGTGATACTCCTAAAATATCAGTTATTAGACTGCGTTCATCGAATGGCTTAATTCTAGCACCTTGACTGGCTAACCAACGGTGGAACTCTTCCCTCCATATATGGTCATCATTAGGCAGATTGGGCATAATCTCATTACGGAAATAAATCTTCGCTGTATAATAGATTTCATTCGCTGGTATAGTTACAGTCATGACCACCTCAACATAAACATAACCACATCCCGTTCATGGTGGAAGAATGCCAATCCCGGAAGTATAGCACAACTGATGTTATTGTTATCTGCCCAAACACGAACCGCGTCCAACCGTGCCATGTTGTCACGGCCTACAGCCACTCTATAACGATAGGCAGTTTCACATTCGGATCCAAAATCAATTACTTTCATTTACTCATACAACATCATCTTTCTTTTCGCTAGGGAATCGAAAACTGGTATAACGAACAATTAGTACACTGATAGCAATAACTAGGGTAGAACCAGCCACAGCCATCATTTCATTAATGTTAATGGGAACATGACTCATAATATCAACCATATGCCTAGTTAGAGCAGTGATTGCGATATAAAGCAGAAATCTAACTGGCATATGATTGGTTTTGAAATAGATTCCAACCATAGCCCCAATTTCCAAATAGATAAACATCAACAACAGGTCTGCTACTGTTGCATGTCCTTTACCTGATATATCCCAGAATGTCCAACCAGCAGCCCATACTGTGGCAGCACCGATAGAGAACAGAGCCAGTCTATGAAATATGGCTACCAAACCATTACCAATTGTATCTACTTTTTGTGAATATCTACTTAGCATCGCTATTTTTCAAAATAAAAAGACTTACTTCAGGACCTTCTAGTTTAACCACATCGGTTGGATACCTATTTTTGTCAAAGGACCTCTTGGGTACAACAGATTTAATTCTTACCATTCTCTTATTGACTTTAGTGATGACACCGATCATTAGGGTATTTTGAACAGGATATGCTACACAGTCCCCCTGTTGTAGTAGTTTACCCAATGCATCTCTATGTTCTACTTGCATATCTAGTTGATTAAACTTCGAAAGTAAAGTGAATGTCAAATCCATTTTCAGCCTCATAAGGAAAGTAACCTCTGGGGTTGCAAAGCACACGAGTATCCCCTACCATATAGTCTACTGGATCATGAACGTGTCCGTGAATCCAAACTTTGATATTAGGGTTATCTAAAATGAACTCACTAAGATCAGAACAGTAAGCACCATTAGAATCCTTTTCGTGTTTATATTTTTCGTTGACACTCATAAAGGTCGGTGCCATATGTGTAATTACAACCACAGGTCGATCTGGATATTTCTGTGCTGTGCTCTCAATAAAGTATTTGGATTGCTTATGCTGGCGAACAGTGTCGTGTGGATTCAGTTTCCTATAAATGTTCTTGATCTGATCAAAGTAAGTAATAACTCTGTAGTCATTCATATAGTCTTTGATCATATGCAGTGTGATAGGATTTTCTCTATTCATATCGGTCCACAAAGTAGATCCTACAAAGATCACACCTTTATATTCCTCATACTGATCATCTAACAGAGTTACATTCGAAGGCAACATACTGCGAAGTTGGTCTGCTGTTTTCCAAAACTTTCCATGATAGTGTTCATGATTGCCCATCACGTAGAATACTTTTTGATATTTGGTGCACTCATTATGGAAAAAATCATAGCAAGGAAATTGACCAGGAATATAGGGCAAAACTTTAGTGCTATGATATTCGTTTACCAGTTGACGAACTTCGCAAACATCTCCGGCTACGATCAAGACATCACCGCCCGGCAAGGTTGGACAACCACCTACGTCCGTATGAACATCTGAGATAAGAGAAATCTTCATAAGTACATTATATGATCAATTTCAATTTCGGTCAAGGAAGAATTATGAATAAATTGAAGAAAGCATTTTGGGTTAGTTTGGGATTTATTTTTCTAGGAATTGCCTACATCGGAGTTATAACTCCCGGGATACCTTGGAGCACACCTACTGTAGTTGCTGCGTTCTGTTTTGCCAAAGGCAGTGAACGTTGGCACAATTGGATAATGAATCACCGATTATTCGGACCTTTCTTGCGAAATTGGAGTGAAAAACGTGTATTCCCAACCTATGGACGTTGGGCTATGGTTATTACCATGGATGTAAGTTTGCTTGTACTTTGGTTTACTACACAGAACTGGAAACTGGTACTAGCAGTAGCTCTAGGAATGTTAATCTGTGGAATTTGGGCCTGGAGATATCCGGCCAGTCCAGAAGAATATGATCAGCGAAAACTAACCGGTAAAAAGATTGGTTGGTTCCGTTAAACTTGCTCAATACCTAATTTTTTATAGACATTCTGTACACCAACAGCCTGCCGTATAGCGTCTTGTAATGCATCATGTTTACGACCTTGGGGCATATCTGGATCCTGTCCCAAGGCAAATAGTGTACGAGTATCTCTTAATTGCCAATAGTTCCAAGGCAATGGACGATTCAATTGTCGTAAAATGTCTTCTACAATTACCAAATCAAAGGTAGCACCATGACTCCAGAATGCATCAGTTCCCCAAGCAAACTTATGGAATTGATCCATTGCACTATCTAAGCTGATTCTATCTTGTGGACTAAATGCTTCTTCCATAATTTCTTTGTCTTGTTTAGCCCACCAATCTAATGTATTGGGATCAATTTCTCTATTCAATAGATCTTGATCATCTAGATCCAATTTAAAATAAAGAGTATCTCCTATATCATCACTGTATGGATTAAACTTTACTGCACCGAGAGATAGCACTACTGATCTTGGAGAGACTGCTAAAGTCTCCAAATCAATCATAAGATGTGTTGGCATTTTGATAGATAATGAATTGTAAGTAGTTTATTCTACTTTAATTTGAAAGATAAGTCAAGTGAATTAAAATAGCTTTTTAGGTAGTTCTTGATCTCGTAATTTTTTTAACCAACGAGATCTTGCAGCTCCTTTTTTACGCTTTCTAGTTGTAGTAGGCTTTTCATAAAACATTTTTGCCTTAATTGTTTCCAATATACCAGAATCGTCAACTTTTTGTTTAAACTTACGGAGGGCAACGTTGATTGGCATCCCATCAGTAACAATCACTTTACAGCCTTTTATATCGTTATGTTTGCTCATTATTTGCTTTTTTGTCAAATATCAATATTGCCGGTTTACCATCGACAGTATCTTTACTTATCCTAATTGTGGTTAAATTTCTTTCAACTAGATTCTGTGCATCAAATTGGTAGGGTAGCAAAGTTTTTTCAATAATGTTTTTGAGTCCTCTAGCATTTGTTTTCAATGATTTTGCTTTTTTAACTATTTCCAATAAAGAATCTGCTTCAAATTCTAAGTTAATACCATCTAGTTCGAAAATGTATTGATATTGCTTAATAACACTATTTTTTGTATCTCTAAGAACCTGAACTAATTGTTGTTCAGTTAGTTCTTCCACATTAGTTATTACACCAAATCTTCCTACAAATTCTGGAATAAACCCGAACTGTATTAGATCTTTAGGAGTAATCTGATTTAGATTAGCAGTAGTTTCAATCTGTTTATCAATAACTGCATTAAATCCTATTCCTGTTTTTTCCGTTCTAGATTGAATAATTTTTTCCAAACCGACGAATGCACCTCCACAAATAAACAATATTCCTTCTGTGTTTATTTCCTGCATATCAGATCCTGGATGTTTTCTTTTTCCAGTATTAGGAACGCGCATTATACTGCCTTCTACCATTTTTAGCAGAGCCTGTTGTACACCTTCTCCGCTTACATCCCTAGTAATGCTGGTGCTTTCTCCTTTGCGAGCAATTTTATCAATTTCGTCAATGTAAACAATACCTCTACTGGCTTTTTCTATATCTCCGTCTGCTTCGTTTATTAATCTGGTAAGAATACTTTCAACATCATCGCCGACATATCCTGCTTCAGTTATACCAGTTGCATCGCATATAGCAAATGGGAGATCAAGATATTCTGCTATTTTTCTAGCCAACATTGTTTTACCACAGCCGGTAGGACCCAATAATAGAACATTAGTTTTTTCTAATTTTATTTCTTTACTGGGATTGTTGATCCTTTTGAAATGTTGACTTACTGCTACACTCAAGGCAATTTTAGCTTCGTCTTGACCTATTACATATTCATCTAAGTAATCTTTGATATGACTGGGATTTAAAGTTTTTTTATCTGCTGGGAACCGTTTTACCTTTTCATCATCTAAGATACTGACACAGAGGTCAACACAATCATTACAGATCGCACTGTGCTCACCTACGATTAATTTTTCAACGTGCTCTTTGCTTTTGCCGCAAAAGTCGCAATGATGATTAATTTCTTTGGCCAATTAGAACCCTCTCCAAAAAGTTCTCAATCTGACTAATTCTGTTACCGCTAATATGACTATAGATAGCACTTAAATTATCATCATTGGTGCTGTAAAATGTATTGCCCCTAGATAAAAAATAACTGGCCAGTCTTTCTGTAACCAAATTTGCCTCGTCGAAGTTAATGTACTTATATTGACAGCGATTATAGGCATAAAAAATCCAAGGCAAATTTTCTTCGTTGGTATATACATATAGGTTAATATCTTCCTGAATATCAGCTTCACTTAACCATTTACTAACTGTGTCTTGTTGTTGTTCACTTAGATGAAAAAATAAAATACTTTTGTTGCTGTTCTCATAAAAATCCGGAGGGGTGATCAAGGTAAGTTTACCGTCCATATTTGTCCTTGTTATTTTGTTTTTGCTAGTATCGTTTTATGATATTCTTCTTGACTTATGCTGTTTTCTACACCAACTGTAATATCAGTTGGCATACTCATTAATGTTTCAAACTCTTTCAAATCATATTGCAATCCGTTAACTTTAACTACATCACCTTGACTACTAAATCCAAAATGTTTGACCATCTCCTGAAGTTGTTTAGCCTGCTGTAATTTTTTTTCTTCATCAGTAAGCTTAGGTTCTATATAAACCATAGGTTCCAAAGAGCCAAACCCTACCCATTTTTTATTTAAGTATGGATATAGATCAAAGACACTTTTTTGGGTTTCTTGCATATTTTGATTTTCAGAAACTTTGGGTTCAACATTTTTAACTGTTTCTTCAATTTGACTAATTTGATCCTCAGTTAATGCACCGTCATCTGGAGGATACTTTACTTGTGCTCTTTCTCTAAAGTTTTGAAAACTGATTTGACTGGCTAATAACAATACAACTGCCAAAGGATCAAATACTACTACAATAAGAATAATCACCCATACCACTGCACGTTCTAAAACTGATTGGTCTGTTTCACCGTAAATTAATGATGCAATATATTTGAGTGGTCCGACTTCGGCTTCCACTTTTCTTATTTCGGCAGCAATGGGAGCACGTTCTTCATTATATTGTGTAATCTTCTTTTGCTCTATATCAATTTCACTAAACAGTCTTGCACGTTCTTTGGATTGACTTCTTCTCAATGCCACTGCCTTGTCTGCACCTGTTTCGGAAGTGCTTCTAGCCATTACCTGATCAACAGCCTCATCCATCTGTTTTAATGCTCGACGTGCAGCCTCGATGTTTTCTTTTGATATTCTTATCTTCTCATCATAGACTGCAATTCTGGCTACAACATCTCCACTGACTAATCCTTGGTCGCTATGGCTTTTGCTCAGAAAGCCAAATATTCCCATACTGGTTATCAGCATAAGAATAAAAATAGCTATCAGCAGATACAGCCGTATAGTCCAAGGGGCAATAGACCAATTCTGTTTTAGCCAAACAGTGGCTACTAGTTTGCTGATTTCCAATACTGCACCCATAATTATAATGGGCACGACGGCAGCAGCAAAGATTGCAGTTAGTCCCACCACACTATAGTAGATAGCTACTGCGGAAATGCATAGACCGGTTAATAGGGTCAAATAGGCAATTAATTTTTCGTTAACAGTTACTGTCATAAGAAAAATATTTATCGACGCATACGACTGATATCTACTGCTTCTTCATCCGAAAAAATAGGTACAAGATTGGATTTATGCATAATTCCAATACCTTTAAGGCGATTACCCGTATATACAGGACTATCTTTACGCACAGCAGGTCCAAAGTCTGCACCACTGTTAAGACTGGGGATTTCTTTTGTTTCCCTACCCGGAGGAGGTTTGGGGACATATTTGAGTGCAGGTGCTGCAAATGCACGTTTACGCCGTTTCTGTTCTTCTTCAATAGCCCATTTTGATTTCATCTGCTGCCAAGATTCTTCCAATTCTCTAGCCTTCTTCGCTTCATCAGCATTACGAAATTTCTGTTTACCTTTACGTTTACCAGTAGTGGACAGCCAAGGTCCTTCGAGATGAAAAGCCATTTGTTTATGTTAGGATTATTAAAAAACTAGTATAACATTATACCAGTATATTAGTCAACTATCTAATTTACCGCCACAATGTGGGCATTTGTTGCTGTCTTTGCTGTGTTCATGCAAAACCTTTTCCCACTTTTTAATCTCTTTAACTACACCTTTTAGGGTTTTACGACATCGGATGGGTTTTTCTTTATCTAATTCTTCTTTTAATCGTTTTCGCAATTGTTGAACACGCTGTTCAAATACTGATAAAAACCCACCCGATGCTTCACTCATTTTTTAATCTGACTCCATACTCGTTGACGAATTTGATCCTGTAGTACTGTAGGAAGATGAACATAATCTAGTTCTTCACTTAGTTTTTTGCCATTCTTAAATGCCCAATCAAAGAACTTTAGAACTTCTTGACTAGCAGTTTTGTCTGCAGGATCTTTGTACATGATAATGAAACTGGCTGTAGTTACTGGCCAGGTATCTTTACCACCTTGATTAACGATACTTAATCCCATACCTGGAACACTGAACCAATCTGCTCCCTGTGCTGCGGCAGCAAATGTTAGGTCATCTGGATCAACAAATACACCTGCCTTGTTCTGTAGTTTCATATATGTCATATTGTTGCGTTTGACATAGGCATATTCCACATAGCCGATGGAACCTTTAATTCTAGCAACATTAGCAGCCACACCTTCATTACCTTTGCCGCCGACTGAAGTTGCTGCGGGCCATTTTACAGCAGCACCGCGACCTACTCGTTTAGCCCATTCTTCGCTAATTACAGTTAGGTAATCAGTCCAGTTAAATGTTGTGCCAGAACCGTCAGCACGGTGAACAATGGTAATTTCCATGTTAGGTAAATTCTTACCTGGATTTAGTGCCTGTAGTTTAGGATCATTCCAGCGTTTGATGTCACCTAGAAATACTTCAGCCATAACTGGACCAGTGATGCGTAGTTCTCCGGGTTTGAAACCATCTAGATTAACAACAGGTACTGTACCCCCAATAATTGCAGGAAATTGGACTTGACCGTTCTTATCTAGATCTTCACCTTTAACGGGTGCATCAGTTGCACCGAATGTGACTGTTTTTGCATTGATCTGTCTAATCCCGCCGCTGGATCCGATACTTTGGTAGTTAAGTCCAGTTCCAGTTTCCTTTTTGTAGGCCTCAGCCCATTTGGCATAAATTGGATAAGGGAATGTAGCACCCGCACCAGTAATATCAGCGGCGTGTGACATAGTCATAGCCATAGAAGCAGCAATACCTGCGATTAGTTTTTTCATTTAGTTTTTCCTTTGTGTGTTAAATTAAGATCAGCAACGGCAGTTAGTCTTACAGGGACAATAACACATTTGTAGTTTTTGTTGAACCCAACACCAACATTGTTTTAATTTAGACATCTCTGTCTCCTTTGTGATCTTAAAAATATTTAAACACATACACATTACAATAGTATTACAAATTGTAATCTTTGTCTAGACAATTGAATTTTTTTCTACCAAATTATCTCTAAATATTTTCCAGGCTTCTTCCCAACTCCACTTGAAACTGCCCTTATGAACAGTAGATCTATCCAATAACAATGCCTTATCAACAGCATTTTTCAAATTGTAATCCATCACACCAGTTACATTTTGTTCTATTACATCTAGTGGACCTTGACAAGGATAGGCTGCGACCGGAGTACCGCAGGCCATTGATTCAATCATAACTATACCAAAAGTTTCCCATTGACTAGGAAAAACAAATACATCTGCATTAGCGTAATACCAGGCCAACTCTTGACCTGTCTTAAATCCAATAAATTTTACATCAGGATATTTAGACTCATATTCTTCACGCATAGGACCATCGCCGACCATAATTTTTGTCGATCCTGGATAGTCTAAGTTAAAAAAGTCTTCTAAATTTTTTTCTTTGCTAACTCTGCTAACACATAATAATATCGGTGAATCAACATCTACAGGATCATAATCACCATAAATTCTGTAATCAGGATTGAATATTGTTCTATCCACTCCTCTAGTCCAGGGAACTATTTCTCCATTAAATCCTTGATTTTTTAGTTCTGAAACCATACTATCAGTGGTAGTAAGAACTTTACCACTGTGTTTATGAAACCAGCGAATTAATGGCCAAGTAAGGGTTTCAGGAACTCCGAATAGTTTTCTAATGGCTTCAGGAAATTTAGTATGGTAAGCAGTATTATACCGATAACCACATTTTGAAAGATATTTTCTAGCACACAGACCCAAAGGACCTTCTGTGGCGATATGGATATGATCCGGAGATATCTCCTCAATCGCCTGGCCGATCTTCCAGGGAAGGGCAATCTTGAGTTCGTTGTAGCCAGGGCAATCAAAGTAGCGGAACCTCCCGGGATCAAGGTAAACAACCCTATAACCATCCAAAATCGCCCTTTCTGTAATATTTTTGTAGGTAGTAACCACACCATTGATTTGATCTTCTAGATTATCGGTTATTATGAGGATTGTTTTTTGCATTCTGCTACGACCTTAAAACTATCAAACTTTATCCAACTGGACATTGAAGATTTAGCCTGTTCACAAGCCTGTTGAGTAGAAAACTGTATTTGAATTCTTCCGGGAATGTCATTGGGGTTATTGATGTGTACTGCTATTATCAATAGTATCCACAAGATCTTTCTCCTTTGTCCAATAGACTATTTCCCAAGTTCCGCTCCAATGTTCTACCAATGCCGACATCGATTCAACCCAATCTCCGTCGTTCATATAAATCATATCATTGATATTTTTGATTTCGGCATTATGTATATGCCCACAGATCACTCCGTCAAATCCGCGTTTTTTTGCATAATCAGTCAATGTTTTCTCAAACTGAAACATAAAATCAACAGCCTTTTTTACACGACCTTTTAGAAATTTGCTCAGACTCCAATATCCGAAGCCTAATCTATGTCTTATCCAATTGAATCTACTATTAAGTGATAATACCACATCGTAGGCTCTATCTCCTAAAAAACTAAGCCAGGGTGCTAATCTTGTAATACCGTCAAAAAGATCACCGTGTACAACTAGATATTTTTTTCCATCTATACCTATATGTGTTGTTTGATTACAGATTTCTATCTTGCCGAAATTTACCTGATAAGGTATCATAGGTCTTAAAAATTCGTCATGATTACCGGCAATATAAACAACTCTAGTATCACGTTTGGAGTGACCTAGAATTCTGCGTATTACATTTGTATGACTTTGACGCCATTTTAGACGATTTTGTTGAATCTTCCAAGCATCTATTATATCACCGATAAGATATAATGTTTCACAGGTATTATGCTTGAGAAAATTGTTGAGTTGTTCTGCTTTACAATCTCGTGTTCCTAAATGAACATCCGAGATGAAGATAGATCTATAGGTTTTTTGCATAACATTTAAACACCTTTAAGAGTAAAAATTCTAAATCTATCATTTATGTTTTTACCGGTTACGGGCTTCCGGTGTCACCCTATCTTGTGACCGTTTAAATCTCTTAAAAATATTTAAACAAAAAAATATTACAGCAATATTACAATATTGTTATTAAATTAATCAAATTATGCAGACATAACTCGACTAACTGCGGTCATTACAGCAGCAATACGACCAATATCTCTTAGTTGTTCTACTGTATAACCTTCCTTCTTCAGTGTCTCATAATGCGCTTTAACACAGAAATGACATTTGCCCACAATACTGGCAGCAAGACTATATGCTTCAAATCGTGCCTTGGTGGTACCACCATGACTGGCAATGGCATTCATACGTAGCCCAGCTGGCAATCCTTTTAACTGTGCGTCATCTGCCATTTCAACATATGGGTACCAAACGTTGTTTTGACTCATTGTTATTCCAGCAACTAATGCTGCACTGGCTTCAGTTTTATCTTCCATAACAGAATGAATCCAAGTCCATAGTTTTGTATTGCCTGTAGCAAACACAGCAGCTAGAGCACACCCTTCTGCAATATTCTTATCTAGTGTGCTTCTATTCATTACCGCATCAACATTTAATCGAGTATCCTTTGCATAATCCGGCAATGCTTCTTTTAATTGATCCACCCATTGAGTCATTTTGAGTTTCCTTTACTTGATAGTACGATTTTACAAATGTGTTCGAGTCGTTCGATGTGCTCAAATGCACGCCAGGGACTAGTATCAACTGCTACTACACCATGACGATCGATACCTACGATATGATTATAAACTTTTCCATCACTATGAATGTTTAGTGCCGGAATAGTTAGATCTGCTAACTTTTGACTGATTGGGGGAACATCAGGCACATTTTTTCCTACTCTAGTATATCTTCCCAATTCTGGAAATTCCTTTACCAGTTCATCTAGTTGAATTCCAGCGTACATTGCTGCTACAGTATAAGTTGGATGCATATGAAGAACTACTCGTACATCAGTATCAATCTTTTTTTGTAAACCATAGTGAAGAGGAATTTCTCCACTGGGTTTAAGATTAGCACTGATGTCTGTGTAAGTTACTTCTTCGTAACCTTCGATTACAAACGGTGGTGCAGCATGAGGGATAGTCTTGAGTGCAATCTTTTTAAACATCTCAGGTTGTAGAGTCTGCTTTCTAATACCACTTGGTGTAATAAAAAAGTGATCTCTATCCTGCCAACGGATACTGGCATTTCCATCACGAGCAGTAATCCAATTGCGTCGGTATGCTTCGTTAAAAAGTTCACTAATAGTTTCTAACATATGTTATCCTCTAAGTAGACCGATCATTTTTACTGCTAGATCTCTAAACCAATCTTCATTATGACCTCTAGATGTTTCAGCAGCAACACCGATCCTTACTCCACTGGTTTCTACGAAAGATCTAGTCTCTCCCGGAACACCATTTTTATTAACAGTAATACCATGCTGTTCCAACAGGTCGGCATATTGCCTACCACTAAGTTGTTCTTTCCTTAGATCGATAGTAAACATATGGCATTCTGTTCCTCCACTGACAATGTCAACACCATTCTCGATAAAAGTTTTTGCCATAACGGCAGCATTCTTTTTAACCTGTTGTGCGTACAGTTTGAATTCAGGCTGTAGTGCTTCATAAAAGCATTGAGCCTTACCTGCAATAATATGCATCAATGGACCGCCTTGTGTTCCAGGGAACACTGCACTATTGATACGCTTGCTATATTCTTCGTCATTCCACAGAATCATACCGCCCCTTGGACCCCTAATACCTTTGTGTGTTGTTGTTGTAACTACATCGACATATGGGAAAGGATTGGGGTATTCGCCAGCAACAATAAGTCCGCTATAATGACTAACATCAGCCAATAGTATTGCACCTACTGTGTCAGCGATTTCTTTGAAACGAGCCCAATCAATGATTTGACTGTATGCACTAGCACCAGCGATTAGCATTTTGGGCCTTGTATCCCAAACTAGTTTCGCAACTTGTTCATAATCAATTAAGCCTTGTTCGTTCACACCATAGGTATGACTGATAAACCAACTACCACTAGCATTAACTTTAGCACCATGACTAAGGTGTCCACCCGATGCTAGATCCATACCCACTACTGTATCAGTTGGGTTCAAGAAAGCCTTGAATACTGCTAGATTAGCATTTGCACCCGAATGAGGTTGAACATTAGCAAACTTACAGTTGAATAGTTTTGTAGCATATTCAATTGCAATATTTTCAATTTCATCTACATTACTACAACCATTATAGTAGCGTTTGCCCGGAAGACCTTCTGCGTATTTGTTAGTAAGAATACTTCCACACAACTGCATAACTTCTTGACTAGTATAATTCTCACTAGCAATTAGTTCAATGGTTGTGTTTTGCCTTTGTTGCTCTTTATCTAGAGCAGATTGAATTTTTGGATCTAGCATTTATGCACCGTAGTATCTATCTTTAGGAAGAGATTGAGCAAGTTGATCTTCAAAAGAAAGAGCTGGATCATTCCATACATTGCGATTATTCCACTCTTTAATTTTGTTTAGTCTTTCTTGATCAGTTAATTCATAACATCTGGGATTGCGGTCGGGCTGTCTTAGGTTTTCTACGCCTCGATCACGAGTGCGTAGAATCTTGACACCTTTTGTCAAGAGGTTAAACATTACAGAGTAGCACCACCGACTTCACGATTGCAAGCACAGAGTTCACCTGTTTGGCAAGCATCTAGTACACGAAGAGTTTCTTCTGGACTACGACCTACGTTAAGATTGTTGACTGTAACATGTTGAATAACATTGTCTGGATCAATTACAAAGGTAGCTCGAAGAGCAGCACCTGCTGGTGCATAAAATACACCTAGTTGATCAATTAGAGATTTACCAGCATCTCGTTGTGTATCAGCAAATTGAATATGTTTGATCTTGGCTAGATCAGGATGAGCCTTTTGCCAAGCAAGTTTACAAAATTCATTATCAGTGCTACCAGTTAGCAGCACAGCATCTCGGTCAGCAAAGTCTTGGAAAAGTTTATCGTATGCTACGATCTCTGTGGGGCAAACAAATGTAAAATCTTTTGGATAGTAAACAACTACTTTCCACTTGCCCTCGAATGATTTTTCTGTAATATCAAAAAACTGATCGCTACCTGGATTGACGCCTGTTACAACGAAAGATTCTAGTTTATCACCTACTGTTTTCATTTTGTGTTTCTCCTTGTGTGTGAAATGAAATAATAAAACAACTATTATATAGATATTTAATATAAAAATCTACTATTGTTGACTGTTTTGCCATTGTATTTTTTAATGGAGATTATAGACAGAATAAAGTAGGCTCCGAAGAGCCTACTGGTTATTGGGTTACAAGGTTACCAACCCCGCTTTAGCCTCAAGCGGCTAGAGAAAATACCTCATCATTGGCATTTGATTTTTTTGCTTCTACGACCGGGTAATCCCAATCCTAACGGCTTCTGCTTTGCCGAGCGCCGATATTCTTACTCTTTGCCCTGTCGAAACTATGTCAGGCCCATCAAAAGCAAACTCTCCATTAAGAGTCACAAGTGTAAGTTATCCCTTGCAGGTGTCCTTGAATGGTAGGAGTCGAACCTACTTGCTTTTGGTGGACCTGGGCGGCACCGCCCCGCCGTCCAGAACACTTTTCTTAATAACAGTTTACGCTATTATAAATAAGAATGGTTAGATTATTGCTCTAACAATAATCAGCTCAGTAAGGTAACAACCGAGCTGTCTCATTCTCAGATGTATTTATAAAGGTAATATCATGTCTTTAACAATTCCATATACATATTTGATAGGTTGGTCAAAACAAAATAAGTTCTATTACGGTAGAAGAACATCTAAAGGTTGTAATCCTTCTGAATTTTGGATAACCTACAAAAGTTCTTCCAAAGAAGTAAAAAAATTTGTTGATATTAACGGAAATCCAGATATTATCCAAATAAGAAAAACATTTAAATCAGTAAAAGAATGTTGTAATTGGGAATATCGAGTATTATCTAGGTTAAAGGTTCGAGTCAACGAAAAATATCTAAACAAAATTGCCGGAGTAGAAGATTTCTATTATGGAATTACTGGCCCGAAGTCAGCGACACACAAAGAAAATATTAAAAAAGCAATACAAAAAAGACTTTCTGATCCAAATTATGTACATCCTTGTAAAGGTCGTAAAGGTTCAACGAAACCTCCTAGAACCAAAGAACATAGAGAAAAATTAAGTAAAGGATCTTTAGGAAATAAAAATGCTTCCTGCCCGAGATCAGAAGAAACAAAAAACAAATTAAGAAAACCAAAACCAAAAAATGTATGCAGGATACATGATAAAAAGGAAATGAATATTTCACACTTTATTCAATGGAATAACCGACAAAAATTAATTCTTGCCGATTCTCCAGTAGCCCTTTAAACGCAATCGAATCCTTTCTGGCCCATCAGAAACATACTTTGGTGTATTAAGAGTTATGACTATGTCAAAGAGCTCCTGGGATACCAAACCTGATCTTTTTACAGATTCAAGTACGTTTTTGGTGGACCAGGCGGCATACGATAGCCGCGTCTTGCCTTTATACTTCTACCTTCAACGAATACTTTACTGTCTGACTAATACTTCCCTATACTGTCCATTTACCAATACGTACTGTTTTACATATACGTCACCATTAATAACCACTGTTTCAACCGGAGGGTTAGAATGATAAATTACTACCGGTGGTTGTTGTACGGCCGGTCGTTGTGTTTCGTTAGCAATTACTGCACCTACAATTCCACCAATAACCAATGGTGCTACCCAATTATAATTTTGATGCCTATGATGGTGATGATAATGATGATACTGCCTATGTCCGTGATATCGATCACCTGCCCAAGCAGGAATTGTCACTGTAATCAATAGTCCAATCAAAAATTGTTTCATCATCCACTCCATTACGGCAAACTTCTTAGGGCGTGTAGGACCTTTGCCGGGTCTTTGAGCCTTTCACTGCAACAATCCGCTATGCGAATTTACCCCTACAAAATCTAATGTATTTATTGTACATTATCTACCGTACAAGGTCAATTGCCAACTTATTAATGATCCTGTATTTTGTAATCTTTGATCGATGATTTTTAAGGACCACGTTCCCGATGCAATTTCATCTATATGATGTAGTGATCCAAATTTCCAGTTTGTATATGCACCACAAGGATCCACTCCTAAAGGGTAACAGATTCTAGCATCAGCCAGTTTACTAATGTTACCTTCGGCTGTTTCTATTTCGATTCTTAGATCTCCGTGATTATTATGCTCGGTAGTTACTTCTATTTCCACAAACTCGATTTTTTCAATTTGAGGACATAGGATGTCTACAGATGAACGTATTCCAATATTTGGAAAATCAGGTATTGATTGATTCGCTGTAATTAACCCTGTTGTACAGATTTTTTGTTTCTGACTATTTCCTACCGAGGTCCAAGTTTGTGCTAAGTTTACCGCTGCATCTGCATTGACTATTCCATAGCCGTAGAATGGATGTATCCAGCCTGAGCCACCGCGGGCCAGTTTCCATTCTCGGTTGTTAGGATCATTCTTACGTGCAGTTTTTGCCAAAATAAGTTGCACATCTCTATAGGTTAAATCTGGACGTATAGACAACATAAGGGCAATTACTCCAGAAACCATCGGTGCCGCAGCAGATGATCCAGAAAAGTCATTACGGTAAGAACCCTGTAGACTCGTAGTTAAAATATTGTATTTTGTACCTGCACCCGGAGCACAAACTAAAATATTTGCACCTGGTTCAGAACTCGACAAACTAGTTCCTTTGTCATTTACAGCACAAACAGTGATGATTCCACGTTGATTAACAATACCATCGAGATTGGTATTATCAGAAGAACCTCCATTACCGCTGGAAAATACAAATATAGATCCCAATCCTCCTCTACCTTGTTCTATTCCTTGTCGAATAGCCAGTGGAAAAAATATCCCGGGATTTCTAATTGCACCAGTATCAGGACTGCCCCAACTGTTATGGTAAATGCTGACTCGTTGATTGTCTATAGTCAATGCTTGATAAAAATCTTGTTCTATACCACTAGACAAAACATCATAGGCAATCAATGATGCTTCCGGTGCGATACCGGATATACCAACACCATTATTTGCAGTGGATAGAATTATACCTGCTACTGCTGTACCATGGGAATCTTTTTGAATATAACAAGGTAAAGGCAAATTAGAAGTATTACCGGGTCTAAAACTTTTACTACCAGATACTACATTTTTAGATAAATCAGGATGTGTTAACTCTACCGCATCATCTAATACAGCAACAACAACTCCCTTGCCTTTAGTTTTGCTCCAAGCGGTTCTTAACCCTATATCTTCATTAATAATTCCTAGACTTTGTCCTTGATTGTTTAGATACCATTGACTACCTATCAACGGATCTGTTTCAAATAAAAAATAATAATCTGAATTAGTATAACTTAAATTGCAATCAATTCCTGCAGATAAAGTTGTAGGAGGTTTAGATTCTATATTAGAATTAGATCCTCCACAACCTACTAACAATAGGAACAATATTAGACTAGAAAATAATTTTAATTGATCCAACATTAGGCAACTTGTTGAAGACCGGGAGTGAATGTTACCGAACTGGCAGATTTGATCAACATAGTGCCTACTCTATTAGCAGAATTGGTTGCAACTCTAATACCTGTACCTGACCAAAAACTTAGGTGAATCCAAACTGTTGTTCCGGATTTTTCTAAAAGTAGTTGATCGAATGGAACATTATCTCTAATCCATTTGGCAATTTCAAAGTAATCTGCCTGACTAATTCCCTTGAACTGTATATCCATTGCTTGCCCACGTTGATGTTGTGAACTTCCTGTTCCTTGTCTAAAGGTATTAGTTACAATTACATTAGGATACTTTGCTAGTATAGGTTCGTATGTATTGAATGCTAGATTACTCAAGTTGTCTAAGATTTCAGGTACTGTAAGACCATTCTGTGCTTTCAACCATTTAGGATCGCCGCTGTTCCATAGTGGTGTTGATTTAGTGAAAGTTGCTAAAGATGTACTTGCTGTTAACTGTACAACATCATAGATAGAACTGTTTTTAGGATATTCAGCGTCAGAATATGCAGCAAAAGTACCAGTAGTTACTACTCCGGTACTGGGAGCACCGGCAGCAGCAGAATCTAATAAACTTACAATTGTAGTTGAAGCATCAGTAGGCACAGTATTTGCAGTTAACACACCACTCGACACTCCATTAGTAACATTTGTAGTCGAACGAACAATTTGACTACTTGGAGAAGTATCACTGAAATCAATATTGTCAGCATCGACGCTATCTGCAACATATTGATTTTCTTGTGTGTCAATAACAATTTGATCAATACTTAATCCTTGAGCAGCAAAAAATGCCTCTGTACCGCCAGGTGGTTGCCATGTAGCAACTAAAACATTATTAGCATAAACGTTGTTTGATTTATAAACATCGCTGATTCTTCCTCTACCTGGCACGTAAGGCATAATTATCTCCCAGCAAGGGCAATTCCTGTAGTTCCTTGGATATATTGATCTGCTGCATCTTTTTTACTAGGAATCATAACGAATACATGATTTTTGTTCAAAGTCATTGTATCTTTCTCACCTAGGAAAATCCACGGCATCATTCCCAATCCTTGTGGTCCTACGGTAACTGCCAATGGTTTAGTAATTTTTATTTCATTAGCAGTTTCATTTTCTAAACGGGCAATGATTTCATCTCCGTTTAATAATTTAATACTAACGACATCGCCGATAGTAATAGGTTTTTCAATTAACATAGTTTCCTTCTTCGTCTATTTCAATCCAAGTGTGGTCACCTAACCACTTTATTCTACAAATGTACTTATACTCGTCTGGAGCTCCGCTATTCCACTCTTGAGGGCCTAAATGAACTAATCTTGTTACATTATCTTTTTGATCATATACTAACCAATAAATTTGTCCATGATAAATTTGAAAGTTATATTTGGCTGAGTGTACTGCATCTGTTAGTTCTAATCTACGTTTTAATCCTTCTGCCTGTTTCTGTAGTACATTAACTAGTTCTATTATTCTATCATATTCTTGTTGTGCCTGCATCCGGGCCACATTCAACATTATGTCTTTTTGTTTTGTAACAGGTACTAGATCAAATTTAACACCGCCGGCTTCAGTAGGATAAGGAGTAACATTCCTATTGAAAAAGGCTATAAGTGAGTTTGTACTAGTAGAATCGTAACTGTTTCTACCTTTAGCAGAATTTGGCTGTGTCATTCATCTTCGCCGATTAACTTTTCCATCAGTTTATAATGATCGTAAGCCTTCTTTAGTGCTTCATATTTGGCTAGTTTTTTAGGATCAGGTTGTAGGATGGCTAGTCTATCTTCAATTGCTTCTAAAGTTTCTAAGATACTTTTACCTTTGATTTTTACATCACTTTCAAATTCAGCTTCGCCTTGAACCTTTAGTGTAGATGTAGGTGAATGAAAACTATAATTTGGATTTACTGTAGTATTAGGCTGGGTAGTAATGTAATAATCTAAATTGTCTAAATGTGTAAACTGATTAGATGATACAGAATCCCATTTGATCATATTATACTCGATCTGATTCAAAATACTGTTTGAGCTCACTGAATCCTCCTATAGGTTCACCATTAATTATAATCTGAGGAACCGTGCGAGCAGAAGGAACACTTTCTAGTAATTCTTCTTTAGTCCACCCGTCTCCGATCTTACGTTCTTCAAATGTGATACCTCGTTGTTTCAATAAAGCCTTTGCCTGATCACAGTAAGGACAATGATATTTGCTCCAAACAATAACTTGCATATCTATCACCTTATTTTTTACGTTTACTTAAAGATTTTTTTGCAGCACGACGAGCCATTTCATTTACGCTCTTAGGACGTGGTGTACTGGGTTTTAATTTTCTCATCGGCATTTTATTATTCCTTTTCTATTTCTACAACAACTGAATCACCTACTAGTTCTTGTACAATTGCTTCTAGATTAGCAGGAAAGTCATCGTTAGTCAATGACTTTTGTTCTTCAGAACTCTTTATTAGTTTACTTAATTTTATCAAAACTATTTCTTCTTGTATTTTTGCCATAATATTTCTCACAGTGAGGGTAATTCATCTTTATCAACTTGATCACTCATAACCCCGATAACGTAGTTTGTACTTTCAGTTTCCTGTAGAGCAGCCTGTTTCTTTCCGATGTTAACGTGTTTATTGAACCAAGGAATTGGTGTTGTTTTAGGATAATCAGCCAAGTATTTAATACCAATTTCTTTCAAACGCACAAATGCAGTATAGTCCACGAAGTCTTTTAAAATGTTAGCATTAAGTCCTATAACTACACCTTTTTTGAACAGATAATCTGCCCAGTTTTTTTCTTCTAAAATGACTTCCATATACATCTTATAGACTTCATCCTGACATTCTTGCTCTAGCTTTTGAAAATCAGGATCATCCTTGGTCACATTGTTAATGATCCAAGCAGTCCAATCAGCGTGTAATATTTCATCTTGTAGAATCAGACTGATGATATTACCATTGCCGATGTAAATTTTATTTTCAACCATAGCTAAACTTGTAGCAAATGATACCATAAATCTCAGTGCTTCTAAAGCATAGCTAGCGTGTAGTGCTAACCAAATTGCTCTTTTATGATCATAAACAGAAATATCTTCTCCTAATTCTTTTCGACAATTAAGCATATGAAGATCTTCATAATATCGCCCTATGTTTGCAGCCATACTAATAATTTCTGTAGTATCGTGAATTTTATTAAATTCTTCTTTAGGAACACCATATACATTTCGAATAATATGGCTATAGCTTTTCGAATGAATATTTGTTTCGAAGAAACCCCAATTGCTGACCAAGGCCTCTAGTTCAGGAATACTGATTACAGGACTGAACACTTGGTTAGGTGCACGACCTTGAATGCTGTCTAAAGCTGTCTGTCTTAGCAGATTACTGGTAAAAATATGTTTAACTGCATCGCTAGCTTCTTTGTGATCGATCTTATCCTTGGTTAAACTTATCTCTTCTGGTACCCAAAAGAATCCGCGAGCAATTTCTTCGAATTTGGAAATTTTTGGATATTTAACTTCTTCAAATCGTTGTACAGTTACAGGACCTTCAGGATCTAGAAACATTTTACGTTTAAGATAATTTGGTTTGATGGTTAGATTATATTGTGCTCGACTCATTTTTTCTGTCTCCCTGTTTATAGTTTGCCGATCAAAGTTTGCAGGCCAGACAATCTTCTTCCGCCTCTTCTATCATAGGATTAATATTAACAGCAGGAATTGTTGTTCCTGCTAGTAACGGGTTAAGATTATTTGTACCAGTGACCGTAGCCTTGGCGCCGACTTTGTTGATTAAGCTGTAATAAATTGTCTTCAATCCCCAACGATAGGCTAACATTAGATTCTTAGCAATTAAAGTTCCTGGAACTTTGTTTTCGTTAAAATGTGCAGGATTATAAAAAGTATTAGTGCTCAATGATTGATCAATGTATGCTGCTAATACTGCTGCGGTCTTTAGATAACCTACGCAATCTGTTTGATCCCACATTAATTGATAACGATTCTTCAGGCGTCGATATTCAGGAACTACCTGTACAAAACTGCCCGCCTTGCTTTCTTTAACTGAAATTAATTCCATAGGCATTTCAATGCCATTGGTGCTGTTTAACACAACTGAACTAGACTCGACCGGTGCTACAGCCATTAGGGTAGCATTTCGAATACCGTATTTCTTAAGACGGTCTCTAAGAGATTCCCAATCCATTACTGGAGTAAAATCTACAAGTTCATTTACACCCTCAGCTCTACGTTCCCAAGGAAATATGCCTTTGCCATAATAGGTATATTCACTACGAGCACAGGCACCACGTTCTTGTGCCAATTCAACACTGGTTTCAGTTAGATAGTAGGCCTGATGTTCCATCCAACGTTTAACTTCAGCGAGACTATCCTTTTCTCCATATTTGAAATTACGTCGAGCGTGCCAATAGGCAAGGTTAGTAATACCCACGCCTAGTGGTTCGAAGTCCTGATTGGCTAACTTACTTTGAATACTTAGGAAGTCTTGATAGTTCAGTAGATTGCTTAGACTTCGAACTAATACTCGACAGGCTTTCCGCATTTCCTGTGGTGTACGGAAGGCGCCCCAATTTATGGACCCAAGAGTGCAAAGAGCAATTCTTCCCTCTGGATCTTCAATTCTCTGGAAAGGACGAGTGGGTAACAGTATCTCTTGGCACAAGTTTGATTGATATATTGGATCCACCTTTGTGTCAAAAGGACCCTGCTTGATGACGTTGTCTACATTGACAAGATAAATTCGCCCAGTATCAGTGCGCTCTTTAAGTATTCCGTCTTTGAATACCGAATCCGCTGATAATACTTTCTTTTTCTTTGTCTTATCTTGCTCATATTTTAGATATAGTTGTTCAAATTCTTCTGTATCTCTATAGTAAGCTTCATAAAGGTCCGGAACATCGTGAGGATCAAACAGTGTGATATTTTCACCATTCTTATATCTTCGCCAAAACATAGCACTAATTACTACACTATAATCCATCTGTCGTACACGAGTTTCTTCTGTACCTTGATTATTTTTTAGAACAATTAGGTCTTCAAACTGAGCGTGCCAAATAGGAAATGTCACGGTACAGCTGGCATTGCGTATACCACCTTGACTGCAACTACGAAGATCTGCAAACCATTTTTTCATAAAGGGTATCAAACCCGTATGTTTGATTTCACCATTACGAATTGGGGCACCTAAGGGTCGAATTCGGCCAATTTCCAGGCCAATTCCGGCTCGTTTTGATGCATATTTGGCCATCATTTCGCCAGCAGCAAATATACTGTCCAAGGTATCGTCACTAGATATAAGAACACAACTACTAAACTGCTTGGTAGTAGTACCAAGCCCAGCAAGCACAGGAGTTGCCAAAGTAAAGTGACCATCACTGGCACATTCGTAGTATTCTTTAACATATTTTAATCTTGTTTCTTTTGATTCATTATGAAATGCAGTAGCAGCAGCGATGGCATACCTAACCTGCGGTGTTTCATAAATCTGTCCGGTTGCTCGATTTTGTACCAGATACTTTTCTGCCAGTTGAGCAATAGCAGCATAGGTGTAGTTTTCATCTTTGCTGTGATCGATAAAAAGATCAATAATATTCCATTCTTCTTCAGTATACCAATCAAGCAGTTCCGGAGTATACATACCTAATTCTATATTTTTCTTTACAATTTCATAGAGCTTTGGTGGTTCATAATCTCCATATACTTCTTTACGTAGCATAGATAACTTTTGTCTGCCGGCGACATATTGATAGTTTACATTGTTTATTTCTGGATTTTCAGTTTCATCGATGAGATCCACCATTGCTTTGAGCAACAATTCATCGATGATTTTTGTGGACATTCCGTCGTGGAACTCGATTCGAGCCTTAATCTCTACCATACTAGGACTGACATTATCTATGTTTTTACAAGCATTAGCAACCTGTCTTTGTATTTTAGAAATATCAAGAGGAACACGACTCCCACTGCGCTTGACCACTGTGATCATAATTATTACCTTTTTAATGTCGAGGAAGATATTTACCTTGGACTTTTTAGTTCAATTAGATTTTCAACTAAAAACTGATCCAGTGTTTCTGTTACTGAAATTGGACCATTATCGCTATAGTTAATGACTATTTCTTCGTCTACAATCACTACATTATAGATAGATCGTCTATCCTTGTCTACAAGAGTTTTTATCACGACCTTGGAATTTTTATATCTTTTAAGTAACTTTATTGTCCAACCTATCATTAAAGCTTTAGTAAAATCATCATACTTATTTTCCTCAATAATTTCCCATGGACTAGGCCAACCTCTTTGATAATAGGGATCAATTTTATTGTTATAGGGAACATAGGGAGCAGATCTCCAAAAATTCCAAATTTCTTCTAAAGGATTATCTACTGTTTCCAGTCGCTGACGATGTTCTGCCCATAACGATATTCTATCGTCAACGGATTTATTAAACATCTTAAGTCTGAATATCTATTTGGTAATCGAAAGTATAACTAGTTCCTGTTTCAGCGTTTGTTAAATTTAATGTAACAAAGTTCTTTGACAATGCCTCAGAATTATTGTACGAAGCTACAACATCGGCTGATTTAGATATTAACAAGGTCCAAGTATTCGCTGTCCAATAATTAAATGCAGGACTAACACTATCTGTATTGACGATATAGAAACTTCCGGAAGTTATAACACTGGTTATAATGGCAGCTTCACCAGGATAATTTTCGCCTGTCATATACCAAGATCCTATACTACTTTGAACAGTAGCAAATCTAGGATTAGTTGCTGTATTAAGAATTAGAACATTGATGCCAGAACCTGTCGAAGCAGTAATAAATCTAGTGTCTTCTACTAATGTTTCGACATAAGTGTAAGTATCAGTTAGAGCAACACCACCTACTGGACTGACATTTGCGCTAATAGTTCCTTTTCTAGAAAATGGAGTACCGTACAATTGATAATTGACAGTAACGCCTTGATTAGATGCGTTTAGAGGAATTTTAACATAGCCAAAAGTTCCTGTTGTTATAGTTAAGGTTCTAACTGAACTATCGGCTACAGTAGTATTACCTTTAACATAATGATTGTAATAGAAACCAGTTGTATTGGTTAGAGAATCTGCATAGACTCTTCTAGCAAAATAATCGTCAACTGTTTTATTACCGGGTGAGAAATAACTGATAACTGAGGTAACTGAACTACTTGTTGTAAATTCATTTAAGAAAATATTACCTACTCTAAAGAAAGAATTTTGTGTACTTAAATTGTTACCATTTTTATTATTTGGGTAAGTTCCAACATAGATACCTTCTTGTCTAATGTCTTCAAATCTGTTGTAGGCGATGTAGCCATTAGTGGGACCTTGTAAAGTGTCTTGACTTAAGAACAAAACACCCCTATCCAAATTCTTGAATACATTGTTAGTAATTCTAGTAGTAATTACTGTTCCTGTACCTCTTACTCCTACCAGTAGACCGTTGAACTCACAATTTTCAATTCTAACATCTCTACATCTTTCTGTTCCATTATCTCCCTGACCTCGAAGTTGTATTCCTATTCCATGATTTACTATACCATAAGTTGTGGTACTTTCAGGATTAAATTCAGTTTGAAAAGCACAATTTTTAATTTCAGCATTATTAACATTGTCTAGTGATATTAAACTAGTACTGGTTGTAAGTGTGCTGATAAATTCAAAGGTCATTCCTTCGATAAGAATATCTCTAGATGATCCTGTTGACAGATACATATTACCTGTTTCAAAGGTATTACCTGCACTGTCAACTGTTCTAAACATACTAGTTTGACTATTGGTATATCTAATTTTAGTCAACCCGGCGCCTGCACCGATTAGTTTAGTATATGGAGGTAAATTTACTGTGTTAGAAAGATAGAACCAGCCCGCTGGAACTCGTAAAATTCTTCTACGATCTGATCTAACAGCAGGATCTGGGTTATTGAATATATCGTCTATAGCGTTTTGTAGATAGGTATCAATTTGAACATAGGTACCTGTGCTGGCATTGATACTGAAATCTACTAATGAAGGATCTAAGCTATCTAACTTTAGCTGAATACTAGTTACTGTAGTGTTTTGAAGTAAATTACTACGATATCTATATGAAGAAGCAGCAGTGCTAGTATTGTTGATTACCAGTAAGTGAAAATAATTTAGATCATTTTCAGTGAGTATTCTAGTATTTTCATCATCAGCGGCACCTTCGGTAATTCTTTTACCGATATAAAGATTTTCAGTGTCTTGTGCCCAACCAAATTCACCTGGTTCAAGTTGAGGAATGCCAGTTTGTAGTTCCTGGCCTCTACGTACCTGAATTTTCGCTATTTCTATAACAGCCATAAGTCAAATATCCCTTTATGGGATATTTATCATTTTAACAGATTGTAATATTCTTCAATTTTGCTCAACCAAAGATCTTGATATTTGTCGAAATCAGAAGGTGCTAGTTCAAATTGTTGAAACTGTTCACCACCGATTTTGATGTTATCATCACCTCTAGTGACCATAAACACAATACCTCTTTTGATGTTTGTAGAATAGACTTCATTATGTGCCATTATATAGGCTGTGAGCTGTAGTCTGTAGTCTTCGATCCACTCTGACTTTTTTGGCTTATTTGATTGTTTATAGTCCATTACAGCAGGTTCGCCTTTATATACACCAACTAGGTCCGTAGTGCCGCTAAACAATCCCGGGTAATAAAGACTTTGTTCCATTGCCCAAACTTCGTCTAGATGTTTGAGACCATTTTGTATAATAATATCTGCCATAGCATTGGCTTTAATGTGTACAGGATTTTTTCCAGGTACACGTTCAAGGCCAGCTAGAAATCTTTCTAGATTTTTATGTACAGCAGTACCTACATTAGCTGCTTCTTTGGTTATTTGAGCAGCATTAGCTTCCCCTACTCTTTTGCGCCATTCGATTAGGTGAGTCATATCTTTGGTTGCGCTCAAAATTGTAGTAACGCTGGGCAAACGTTCTCCGTCAGGAGTTTGATAAACTCTTTTTCCGGTAGTCGGATCATTGATCTGTTGGCAACTTTTATATTGAAAACGTTCCACAAACGGTGGAGGAGAGATAGTAGTCATAAAAGTAATTATAACTAGAAATTCTTAGAAATACTATATCTGATTAGAGTGTTTTGGCGTTTCGTTTTGCCATTTGATCAACTGTAGGACTTGATCCAGCAGGCGGTTTCTTTTCTACTGGACTAGTCTGCTTAGTATTGAGCACAACAGTACCGTTATCTAATATATCACTTATGACGTCTCCAGCAGGATCAACCATATTTTTAAGTGCAATCAGAGCATCTGGCGTATTAATAGCAAGAGAGAAAGGGTTTAATAGATTTTTAACAGCAGCAAAAGGAATTTCGGATGTTTGACCTTTTCTGTCTGCCTGTCCTTGAAGAACCGCTAGAATATCTCTAGCGGCTCCAATATCAACTTCTAATAATCTCATCTGGCTAATTTTGCCATGATGCTATGGCTCTCTGCTAATTTCTTAGCAAAAGTGCTTTCGCGTACTTCGCGTCCACTAGGCTCTTCTCCGCCGGCAGCAGCATCACTAGCAGCAAACTCATCACCGGCGTTCATTTGATCAGGTTCAACTTCGCCTGTAACTTCTTCTGGTGGGCCCATTTCTGGTTCCATTCCCATTTGATCTTCAGGAGCAACTTCTTCACCGGCAAGTGCTGCAACTGCATTTGAAATTGATTCACGTTGCTGAGTCAATGTGTCTAATGTAGCTGCTAAGGCAGGAGCAACAGCCTGCTTAAAGGCTTCTGCTTGTTGTAAACCAAAATCAGCACGGATGTTGTCAGCTAGTTCGATAATAGCCTTTGTTTGATACTGACCTACACGCTGCATCCAGCTAGTAAAGTCATTAACAATGTCGCCTGCGGCAGTAATTGCTTTGGCTTTTTCTTCTTCGTTTTCTGAAATTAATCTATGTAGACTTTCATTTACTAAACGAACATTCTTTTTAAATGTTTCTTGGCTTTCCTTGCGTAGTTTAGCTAGTACAGCACCTGCTACTTTCTCGCCTCTTTCTTTGCTACCATAACGCTCGCCTGCTGATTTAGCAATTTTAGCAAATTGTTTACCTGGCTTGCCCAAATCTTTACCTGCTGCTGCATCTTTAGCACTATATCCACCGGTAGCACGTTCTTTCAAACGACCATCTTTCTCAGCTGACTTTAACATTGCCACGCGATCAGCATAACCTTTAATGCCTGGCTTGATATCTTTAGCAGCGTCTTTTTCACCTTTAGTAGGATTCTTAACGTGCTTCATTGTAGTAGATGCTTGATGACTGGCTTCATACATGCTACCACATTCTTTCATACCATGTACTGGGCATTTCTTACCTTTAGGTGTATGGTTACACTTTTCTGCTGCTTCATCAACTTCTTTCGAGCCGCTAGCAGCTTTGCCTTTTACCACTGTTCTTGTGTAACCACGTTTTTCCCATTCTTTACCTTTTTTCTCTTGTTCTTTGTCAAGAGCTTTTTCAGCACGACGTTCTGCACCTGTCATACTTGACTTGGCTTTTTTCTGTGCTGGTTCAACGTGTGGCTCATCTGTATGTTGAGCAGTATGTTTAACACCTGTCTTGGTTTTAGTAATTGTTCCGCCAGTTGAAGATTTTTGATCTTCCTCTTTGACTTTAGCCTGTTTAGCAGCAGCTTTCATAGGCTCAGTTTTATTACCGTCTTTGTCAAGATCTAGGAAGTCAGGTTTCGCACCTTTTTTGCCTTCGCTTAATTCAACCATCTTGTTGCGTAACTTAGCTATATCTTCACCTAGCATTTCTTTTATCCTTGTATTGAGTAATTGTAGCATCGCCTTATCTTTTTGATAAGTCTCATTGGTTAATAATTCATTATAACCTGCGCTGCCTTCTAATTGGAACACTCTAGTTCTTAATTTATTTCTAATATCTTCTAGTTGTTCACGTGAATACTTGTTTAGATCAACGTTTACACCAAACTGTTTAGATAAACTTTCTTTCAGTTTTTTACTGGAGACAGATTTAAAAAAGATGTTGGCCTTCATAGTATGTTCCAAAATTTAATAAAGTTATTTATGCGAATTTAAGAAGATCTTCAAAGCGATCAACTATCAATTGTCTACAGGAATCCTTTTTTTGCTTTTTGGCTCTTTCTTTTAAAACATACTCGTCGATTTGTTTTTTATTATTTTTTTGGATTCTCTTGCGAAAAAGCGTTTGCTCAAAGTCTGCAAATCCATATAGTTTATCGGTTATTATAATAGTTTGATCAACGATCTTACCTAAAGCTAAACTATTAGCTGTTAAAATAGCAGTTTGTGGTAAGTTAATTTGGTCAAATATTACCTCTTCATAATTGTTAACAATTTGATAGAATGAATTCTTTTTCAAGATACGGTAATGGCCCACTGATATACTACCGTCATTATTTTCTAATGGAATTACTAGACCTTTTTTCTTAAATTGTTGTTTAACTTGATTTGAGATTGTTTCTAGTTTACGAAAGACAGGATCAGTTATCTGCATCATTTAATGTTCTTTATCAAGGTATTGTTATCCTTACTTATAGAATAAGCTCCCTTGCGAACTAAATTTTGAGCTATCCACTTTTCATGCTCATTTAGACTGCTAACACTAGTCTCTCCATGATGTTTAATAAACTCATATTCTTCAGTTGTTAGATGTAGACCTATACCAGATAATAGTTGTTCTATTTTCATGTTAGGCTGTTCTGTTTATATCGGAAAGTTGTTTTTGCAATCCAGAAATCTGTGTTTGAAGAGTTTTAATTTGATCCTGAACTGCACGTTTCTGTTTGTCTTTTTCTTGACGCTGTTTAGCTAAATTTGCTGCTTGCATTTTTGGATCGGACAGCGCAGCAACATTACCAGACAATGTACCTGTAGGAGTAGTTCCGATTGTGGGCATTGTAATCTGTTCAAAAAATTCAGAGTATCTCATTTTAGGGCATCTTTGTAACAATAACAGCTAGAGTTGAAAGTATTCCTACTATTACAGTACCTGCTGTTCCGATTAAAATTTTGATTGTGTTTAAGCTACTCTTTTCAATTGTGTTTTGTAGTGTAGCTACTTTACTTTCAATACTGCTTAGTCTAGTTTCTAATTGTTTATATCGTTCGGCACAAAGTTCGACGTGTGCTTCTAGATTTTCTTTTTCAATGTCGCTAGGCCCGGTCATACCAATCATCTCCTGTGTTTCTCAGGCTAATGATTTAGCCTAATTAGGGTATTCTTAAAATCTAGATCCTTGCAATCAAAGATCGGCTTGTCAATATTTACCGTTTCAGTTAAATTTTTAATAATTGGAACTTCGTGAAGATCTTCGATGAGGTTTCCGATAGGATTGCCTTCATTATCCAGATAGACTGATTGTCTGTCCGTTACAAACTTAAAAACCCAAACTCTATGTGTTCCTTTAAATTTTTTGCCGAACCCTACATTTTTAATGTCTGTGTCTTCAAAATAAGGAGGTTGTTCAAACGAGATTATTGATCTTATTTCCAAACATTGTATCAGTGTGATAAAATTTCTCTGTTGATTCAATTCAAGTTCGGATCCTTGACTGGATCTGTGTTTCTTTGTTTGAGTAATATCAATAAGAGTTTTTATTTCTATTTGATCCATAAAATACCTATATAAAATATTTATGGTCAAAAAGAAAGGGAGTTAAAAAACTCCCTTCCGATTACCTAATTAGATATTAGGATAGGGTAACTGTTCCGCCTGAATTAACAGCTAGAACGTTTGTGCTACCAACTACAACTGTTGAACTTAGACCGGTAGCTGCATCAACTACGTCCTGAATACGCTCAGCTAGTGTTGGTGAAGCATCTGTATCATAAGCTGGACCAGTTGGTTGTGCAGTTGGGCTATCAACAATGACTAGGAAGCCATCGTCGCCACGTGTGCCGATGAAAACAATGTTTGCGATTGTTTGAATTGCACGGATTGCTTTTGTGAAGTTACCTTCAGTGATAGCGGTTGTACCACCGCCTGTATCAGCTGTACCAACGTTAGTAACATAAACTTTAACAACAGCTGGGCTCATTCCATAGAAGCCAGCGGGTGTTGTAATAGTACCATTTACGCGCTCGATTGTAGCCATTTTATTTCTCCTTAATCTTAATGGCAAGCTCCGCTCCGGAGCATTGTGTTTTATTTACCTATTTTAGAACAAAAATGTTCCATCAGCCTTAAAAGTAGTCGAAGAACTAATTTGATATTCAACTGCTAGACCGCCAACATTAGATACTAGAGCATCTTTTAAAGCTCCAAATAATCCTGTGTTAGTTACGCCTGGTCCAGTATTCAATGTTGGGCCGTCAACGATACAGGCAAAAGAGTTATCAGTCTGTGTACCTAACCACACGATACTACCAACTGTTTGAACAGATTTGATTGCTTTTGCGTATCCGCCTTCTGTAATTGCGGTTGTGCCGCCACCTGAATTAGCAGTGAAGGTCGCTGTATTTGTAATTTTTAATACTAATGGTGATAAACCATAAAAAGCACCAGTGGTTGGCACTCCATTTACACGATCAACTCCGGGCATTTTATTTCTCCTTATTGTTGCCCTATTATAGGACTAATGAGATATTTAGTCCCGTATTAATCGTTTTTCAAATCACCTTCGATTATCTTGAGACTTCGTGCTGTTTCCCTGTTGTCTCTAAGTTTTCTTATACTTCGAATAAATTTATGAGTATCTCCCCCCTTTATTGAATTTAAGAGTCTACGTTCTAATTCATAGGCCTGATCCGGGGGATAACTTTCTCTTATCAAATTTAATAAATTGATAGCACTATCAATAACATGTGTTGCTCTAGCCTCAATTACAGCTTCACTGTCCTTTTTTTGGGCTACAGCATTTAATTCTTCTAAAAGACTTCTTGTGCTTTTTTTCAATTTCAAATTCCTTTGTGATATTTATTGGACTGAGAACATTTTTAAAATAGAAATAGAAAAGAAATTTATTGCACTGCAACATTTGTTTGATAAATATCTATGAGTCCACGAGGCTCAACACAGACAACAGAGGATACCAACATGACAACAATCTCGCAGAAAATGTTAGGGATGCTGGAACGACTTTCAGAAATGTTTCCTAAAGCTGACTATCAAAAGAAACTAGAATCCTACATCATAAAATACAACCTAGACAACATAGCTCAGGTTGAAAAACTCCAACGTAAATTCGAACAGCAAAGGAACTTCATATGAAAACTATCATCTCAAATATCTATACATTTTTTTACGAAGCAGGCAAAATTCGTGCAGCAATGACCTTATCTAGATTAGGTAGACACGAAGAGGCAAAATATGTCCTAACAAAAGGTAAAATCTAATCAAGATTTACTTGTAGTTTTTCGTTTAGAGATATATAATAGTACTGTGCTAATAGATAGCATAGCATGACATACACACACATAAGGAGAATAATATGTCTAACAATTTTGAAACACCTAAAATGCCGGAAGTAAGATTTAATAAAACAGGATTTGAAATTAGATCAGATCTTTTAGCAATGGCTAAAGATCTAGTAGTACAGGACTTCCATGCTAAATGGCAAGGATGGGAAGTCACTGCTCAGCGTGATGAAAAGACTGGACAAATTGTCAGCACAGTGAAAATGCCTGAATTTCCAGGGCTTGACAAGATTTTAGAAACAGCCGAAAAAATGAACTCTTTTGTAACTAATAAGAGAGATTAAGGTTTTTACCCCGCGAACTACGATAATTTTATTTATATAAATAATTTATTAACTACTTAACATTAAATCAGTGGCGTAGCCTAAAATAATACTTATTGTAGATTAAAAACCCCGGATAGCGATATTCGGGGTTTTCTTTTAACTGAGCTTTTTGAACAATGAGCCAGGACTTATGTCTACATCTTCCAATTCTAATACTTCACTTACAAATTCTGAACAGGCTTTGTTTCTATTATCTCGATCTACTGGAAGTTTGATATTAAAATGGGTAAACATAAATTCCCTTATACCGATATACATAGCACTGAACCAACCATACTTGGCTGTTCCGCTTCTGCTTAGAGCTGTTGCTTCTATTTCTGTCCAAGGTCTAGGAGCTGGTATAATGTCTATTTCTCTATCTGCGTAAGTAGAAGCTTGGACTATACGTATCCCACCGTGAGTAGTAGATTCAACTAACATTAATCTATCTTTGTACCAAAATAAAAATGCCGCATGGGTATACTTACTTTTAGTAAAAAAAGAAGTTGTCCTGGACATCCAATCTTTTTTGTTAACTACTAAGAAAAGTATATCCCCATCCTTAGCAATATCCCTGACCTGTTGATAGTTCATTATCAAATCCTCTGTTCAATAATATTCCAATCAATAATCTTCCATTGATTTTTTAAATATTTCTTTTTATCAGCCTGATAGTCCAATGCCCAAGCGTGTTCCCACCAATCTATCAACAACACAATATCATTCTTTATCTGATGATTGACAATAGTTTTAATCTCGCCGTTCTTGGCAAGATAGACCCAGCCGCTACCCTGAATCTTCATTGCAACTGTTTCAAACTCAGATAAAAACTTATCCCAACTTTTATAATGTTTTTCTATAAAATCTAATGATCTACCTGTAGGGTTATTTGATGATTGATAAGGTTTAAATTGACTAAAATATATTCTATGTAAAAATGCTCCAGCTTCGTTAAAATCAGGATCGCCCTCTCCCTTATTGAATCTGTCTACATAACCTTTATATAGAGTAGCATAATGATAATCTATAGTATCTTTGCTGATACTCGGATCCAATGCAGACTTTGAGTAAGGTAGTTCAAGATGTTCTAACTTGGTTAGAGTTTTGCCTTCTGTTAGAGATTTGATAAAATTATACATTATTTTTTTCTACCACGACGCATATTGGCCTGCCATCTAGCCAATTGTGCCTTACGACCAGATCCTTTACCTATTTTGTCCAATGTTGCTAGTGATGCTTTCTTGGGTATACTATAACGTCTACTGTCGCCTTTATCTTGTGGATTACGACCATCGGCAAAGTTTTCGACCTGTGTAGTTTCTCCTTTTTCACTAACATGATGTGCTTCGAACTCTACGTTAGGGAATCTTTTTTCCAGACTCTTAAAGACAGCAAGATTCTTTTCACTATCATCATACATAACAATTTTACTATAGTCTCCGGTACCTAACCATTTACTAACATGTATAGCCTTTTTCACTGATGGACTTTCACTACCGGGTAGATTACCTGCTCTAAAAAGGTGTACATCTCTATTGATGTCAATCCCGTGACGTTTAAAAGTTCTCCAAACAGCCTTTTGATTATCAAAGTCTGCTCTTGCGGTTAGCATTACTACATTCTTTCCAGAAGCCAAGTCTGATCGTAATCGATCTAACATAGGACCAATAGGTACACTTTCTTCTTCAAATTTACTTGCATCTCTGAATTCACCAAAGTCAAATTCTTCATCTGGACCTAATTTGTAATTGTTAAATTCTTGATTAGTAAGAGTACGTATGACTTTTCCATTTTTCCTTACTGCAATTTTTGCTGTTGTATGCAACAAGGTATCATCGATATCAAATATAACTAATTCTTTTGATGAAGTTCTATTAAGTTTTTCACGTAGTTCGCTATGTATCTCTGGGTGCTCAACTCCGCCGCCGATACTTTTTATCTTGAATCCTAATCTTGTGGCCACTTTAGCAAACTTTAACATCTCTGATTTATTGGCAAAATTAATTACCATATCACTTTCACTTTGCCCGTATTCGTGCGGATCTTCTTTATCTAGATTAGGGAAGTGTTGACCTATTTTGTACCAATCTAATTCTCCAGGAGTATCAATTACTAACGTATTAGCGGGCATTGTTAATATATCGTGTTGATATCCTGGTTCGTCAGGTTCGACATTCTTACTGAAATAATTTTCTCCTACTCCTCCGTCAGCTCCGCCTTCTGAACCCGAGTCTCCGCTGTAGCCAGGATAGTAACCATACCATCCGTACGGACCTGGTCCGTATGCTGCATATCTAACTGTTTTTCTTTTCTTTTTCTTACGACCTTCTTCAGTTGATTCTATATCTTCGTTTTTCTTACGACCTTGACAATGAGCACGCTGACTAAATCCTTTTGGATTACTACAATTTATACTGCGTTTATATTTTGTGCTCCATTTTTCTAATATCACTGGTCTAACTTTGAGATACTCTGGATATTGTTTGTTAAAATAACGCATTACGATACCGGCTAAAGAATTAGCTTCATTTTCTTCGGGACTGCCAGTAGCTCCGCTAGTCGAATCTAATTTATGGTCAGTATCTTGTTTATAATGAGTTAGTTCATGTGCAATAGTTCTAAGGATATCATTAGGATGACGATTAGCCAAAGCTACATAAAGAGTTTTCTCGTCGTTAACGTACCGTCCGAATGTGGGTTGATCTGTGTCTTTGATAGATCGAATAAACACCATGCGAGGCAAATCTTTAAGTTCTATTATCTCCATGGCTAGAGGTAAAAACTTTTTAAACATCTCTATGAAGATGTCTTTTTTAGTATGGTGATTTTCAGTTAAAAAGTCGCGTGATCGCATAATTTAATATTTAGTGCTCACTTTCAACTTTCAGGGTAGCGATCCTCCAGTTGGGCCAGCAGCCGGCCACATAACCCTAACGGTCCTAGGGTATGTCCTTAGTATTTATTTGCGTGTAAAATGATAATCCGCATCCATTCCACTTGATGTTGCAAAAGCAGCAGTAACCAATCTAAATCCTATACTCTCAACAAAGTCAATTATCTGTTCTTTTTTTGGCGCTCCTTTGTTATATTCAACATGCGGTATCTCTAATATTAGATCTTTACATTGTCTTAAAGTTTGAGTGGCTCCTTTTAGAATATCCATTTCTGCACCCTGAACATCTATTTTTATCAGATCAGGTAATGGAAAATTACATGATTGAACGACTGTATCTAAAGTCCAAGTTGTTTTTTCTATTTTATGAAGATCGCTATACAAATAGTTTGCAGCTGGACTGAATTGAGGGTTCTCTCTATAATAACTGTTTCCTCCCGGTGCGGTTTTGTTCATATAAAAATCTACTTGTTTTTTATCAAGATCACTCAATACAGCAATAGCAAATCCAACATTCGATTCTTTATATAAAACAGCACATTCATCCATAGCATCAAAAGCAAAATACTTAGATTCTGGCCATACTTTTCTAGCAGAATCTGTCCAATGTAAAACGGCAGCTCCTATATCATAAATGACTCTAGGATATATATTTTGCAGATTTTTCATTTTGATAAGATATTCCGAATGTTCCGTTGGTATAGAAATACCAGATCTAATGTTCTTTAAGTTTTGTACAATAAAATCTTCTTCCTTTAATTCTGTTGAGTCTACTCTAAATGTGTAGGAACCTGTGTGATCGCAAATAACATCAGTATCGCACCATAACTTAAAACCTAATCCTGCTGCCTTCATACAAAAGTAAACATCTTCGCTTACTGTGTTTCGATGATCTAATGCGCTTTTATATAAGAAGTGCGGGTAATCCATTTTAGCAAGAACTTCTCGTTTAATTAACGTACATCCAAATCCGCAACCATCGATAGGAACAAGCCCTTTACCTTTTATTTCATTCCAATCAATATGTGTAACTCCACCACGATCATTCTTTCTCATTACTTCAATTGTATGTGTTCCGGGTATCCTCTGAATATATACACCGCAGACTAAATCTTCATCGTGACTCAAAAGTTTTATTAAGGTGTCAGGAGAAAAACTAATATCGCTATCTACAGCGAATAGATAATCAAAATTATTCCTAATAGTCCAATCTGCTATGAGATTTCTTACCTGATCAACTTGATATCCCCAAAAATATTGAAACTCTGCACTAAATCCGTCGGGGATAATCAAATCATAGATAGATTTAAATGTCACCGCTTCGATATTCTTATTTGTTGGTATCGCTATTAAGATACGCTTCGGTTGTGCATTAACTTTTTCAGACAGTTGAATAGATGGTAATGACACTGATTCTCCTAAAATATTTTTAATTGTTTGATCCTGTTCTATTCGATTGACTTTATAATCATTAATAGGATTAAGATCGTTATAATTATACATTAAATCATATACAACTGCGATTCGACTCGAATCACAATTTTCTAAAGCAGCATAGAATGTGGCATTATCCCCTCCTGCTTTGAACCAATCACCATTTTCATCTTGAAATACAGTATCAGGCTCATCTTTTAAAAGTTTAGCTTTAAAAGTACGAAGATGAGTGTAGGGCATATTCCAGTTAAATCTATAATTTTTGTATTGTTTAGTTTCCTTTACTTCCGGAGGATACGGTTGACTTACTAATGGAATACTATCAGCTAAACTAAAACAAGATCCATAGGTAAAATCTGCATCATAATGTATTCTATTGTAATAGGTAAAAACATCAGGTCGATTTACTAAAGTGTCATCACCATCTAACAACAAAACAATAGTATCAGGATCTTGATCTCGAATTGTGTTAATATGATTTTGTACCGCACCTTTGTTGTCTGAGTTCTTAATTAGTAAGAAATTGTTACTCAGTCCGTTTGGTAAGCTATCTATATACTGTTTTGCAACATTGTATCCGTCATCAGTACTGGCATCGTCAATTAAAATGTGCTTATAATTTTCGTAATCCTGTGCAGCAACACTGGCAATACACTGTTCGACATAACGTTCAGCATTATAGAAAGGACTTATAACAACAATTTTTTGTTCTGGTCTTTGTTTAGGTGCTAACCATTCTTCGGGAGTAGAATATCTTCTACCAAAAGTTTGATGATATTTGCTCTTAGTATACCGAGCCTGTTGGCTTTCTTCTCTACTTAAATAGAAACCTAATTTGTGATAGAAATGTTGTTTCCATTCTAATGCTGTTACTTCCCATCCTACAATATCTTTTATAGAATCTAATGCAATCTGTTTAGATCTGTATTCGTCGAGGTTATTTCTAGCATCAACTACCATATCAACAAATTTGTTTACTTGATCTTTAGAATCTATGTTTGGAAATAGACCATTAGGTATTATAGCATAATCTATGAGGTAACTATTTTCAGTGCTAGTTTCTTCTAGTGCTCCAAATCTACAGGTCAGCAAAGGTGTATTTGCATAAAGTGCTTCTACTGTGCTGATTCCGTATGTTTCAGGCAAACTTGCAGGATATATAAACCAACCTGCTTTTGCCGTTAATTCTGATACTGTTTTTTGAGTAACTATACCCGCAAATGTAATAGAAGGATTCTTTAAGTGAGGTCCCACAATTTTAATAAATTCAGATTCTTGATCACTGAAAGCAAATGCTGCTCCTAATTTATAATGACCGCCGATTACAGTCAGTCTTGCCTTAGGAATTTTTTCTTGAATTCTGGGCCAAACATCATCTAACAGAGGTTTAAGCCCCTTACTCATATTAGCATTGAAAATATAATGATCAATATCTTTGGATTCTAAATCAATCTTATCAAAATACTTTACAATACCATTTCTAGTGGTCCACATATGTCTACGCAGAACTTCATAATTCCGCATACGGGGATGTGAACAATTCATTACGTACATATTATGAAAATCGCTTAAGGTCCAAATTTCATCTATGTTACCTTGAACTACAAGATCTTCAAGAATATCATCACCCCAACAGAAAGTATCATGCATCCAAAATACTTTTAGTTTTGCGGTTTCTCTAATTCTACGAAAATTATCATAATTAAATTTTCTAGTAGTTGTTTGAGCATAGGAATATTGTGCATCTGAAATAAAAGGTGTAACTGCTCTACTGCTAATCACAACATCGTAATTACCTGAATCTTTAGAAATACTATCTAAAGGTTTATAGTTAACACCATCATAACGTCCAGGTCTATTATCATCTTCATTGCAAGCATTATAAACGGTAACTTCAATACCTAGCTTGGTTAATTCTTTACTGATAAGAATAACTGCACTTTCACTTCCTCCTAAACCTTTACGATTAAGGGTATCACCGTCGTAAGCAACTCCTACTATATCAATAATAACTACTCGTACAGTTGGTTGTTTCAAAGGTAGTACAGGCAATTTCGGTTTAGGTGCTACAATTATTTCTTCATTGTTTAAGATTCGACGTTCAAAAACTTTGTGAACTCTATAATTGATCCAGTCTACTTTTTCTTGTTCCTCTGAATCTAATTCCAAGTTCATTTTAGAAAAGAAATGCTGTTTCCACTGTAATGCCACAGTATCCCAGGTACTTACATCTTTTATAGCATTACAGGCGTATTGTTTTTGTTGATGCAAATAGGGATTGTTAACTACAGATAATACCAGTTCAACATATCGATTTATTTGATCATCAGTATTAATCCAAGGACAAAGTACATTTGGCTCAACTGCATAGTCCATAAAATACCCAGCGAATTCGCTAGCACTTTCTTCCATTGCACCGAATCGTGTTCCTATTATAGGAGTATTATAATTAACACTTTCGATAGTGCTTATTCCGGAAGTTTCGGGATATGCTCCGGGATATAGATTATACGAAGCTTCTGCCATTATTTCGGCAATTTTAGGTTGTGGTATAATACCAGTAAACTCTATACTAGTATCATGTTCCACACTTTTCATTAGGTCTATGATTTTTTTTTGAGCTTCGCTAACAGCTTCATCTCTAAATTTGTAATAACCACCTATTACTTTTAATCTTGCCTTTGGTAAATGTTTTTTCAGTTTTGGCCAGATCTTAGTAACTAAAGGAATCATTCCTTTTGTGATACTGGCATTGTAAACAAATAAATTAGGATCTTTTTTCTTTATATCAACCCAATCAATCCAACGGTTAATAGCATTTCTTGTTAAGAATATTTTATTTTTTAATACTTCAAAATTTCTACGTGGTCCGTGTGTACTATTAGTTGTATAGGCGAAATGCCAATCACTTAAACAAAATACCTCATCTATATGTTTTTCGACTATTAATTTTTCAAGAAGATGATCGCCCCATATAAATGTGTCCTGTTGCCAAAGTATCTTTAGTTGATTGGGACGTTGCAGTTGTTTGAAGATCCAAGGATCATAATCTCTAGGAGGGGGTTGTCTAACTTCGTTATATTGCTCAATTGGAGTAAAGGGAATAATTGTTCTTTGACTTATGACAATATCAAAGCCAAAATCTTGTTCTCCAAGAGCCTTAATCGGATAGTAAGTAACATCATTATAAACACCTGGGCTGGTCTCGTCTGTTTGGCAGTCATTGAAAATGCTAACACTGAACCCTAATTTAACCAACTCAACTGCTATAGATATAATGGAACTTTCTGATCCCCCAATTCCTTTTTTTGTTAGAGTAGATCCGTCGTAGTTTAGACCTATACAATCAATAATTGCAATTTTTATCTTATTCATAAGCACATATTTAAGTGCTTATATTATAACAACTTAGGAGTTTGGTTGTCTAATTAATTACACCAACTTGTTTTTGCTTCACCATAATATTCACGAGCAAAACCGTTGGCAATTAATGCTTGACGAAGACTTTGACCATTCAATAAGATATCACCAAGTACACGACCACCGAACTTATCCCAACCGTAGAGGACAACCTGTCGCGTTTGACTAGAATTGACCATCTTCTTTGTGAATTCAGTTGCTGCCAATCCTCGTTGCTTTTCTGATTCGCATTTAGCGAGGTGATTCTTTTCTGGAGTATCCACTCCGAACACTCTGACAGCAAGTTCTGGTTTAAGTGGTAGGGGAAGAAAGGGAGCCGCTATGACTACGGTATCTCCATCGTTTACACGCAGAATTTGTGCGTCATAGGTTTGACCTACTGGAGTTTTTTGTGCTAATGCCGCAATAGGTAGTAAAAATAAAATGTAAAGTAGTTTTTTCATATGATCACCTAGGTTAATTCTTCCCAATTTATAGAGGCTACTACATCGGGATTTTGTGCTGTAGTTAAAACTGCTAGCACAAATTCATATCTCAAGCCAGTAAAACTATTTCTTTCTAATTGGAAGGCGAAAGGATAATCTTGTAGAGCAGGACTAATGGAACTTTGATTTGTTGCCAATATATAACCATTTTCCAGAACTATACCATTAGTGACTGAAGTTGCAGTAAGATTATATTCTACAGAACTGTCGGCGCCGGCACTTTGCCATCCTCCGCCGGCAGTAATTGCACCGGATAAGATTTGATACCGGTAGTTTGCTGCTGTCAATGGAGCAAGACTGAAGTTTTTAGGTAAAACAATTGCTCCCAATCTGTCGGCTTTTAGCCTTATACTAATTACAGGATAAAATGTGTTTACATTCCCCAATCTGTATGGAGTATTCAATGCGTGTCCCACACTCAAAGGTCTACCTCTCAATTCATAACCACCTTCTGAAATCACTGTGGAACAAATTTCTCTAAGAATACTAGTTGAAGTAGTTGTTGCTGTATTTTGTATCTCTGATCTAACGGGTAAACAGGCAGTGGTCATATAGGTTGTGGTACTACCTGGTTGATTAGCGTAATGAAAGTTGTGACAGGGAATGAACTGACCATTGATCACAAATCCACATTGAACTGTGCCTACTCCTAACCATTCGATATTGGCATAGAATATTTGAGACAAACTTAAATCTAAAACAATTTTATCTGCTCCACTTCCGTCTAGTGGTGTGATATTCCAATTTTCCTTTATTGCTCTTGTTTCTCTTACTGTTCCGTCAATACTAGATGATCTTAATACAAAAGAAATTTGCTCACCATCTCTTTCTATAAAAATTCCATTATTTGTATCAAAGTATCCTACTCGTTGTCTCAATCCTGGTTTGGCAGGACCCATACAGAAAGTTTTTTGTATTAAAAGACTTTTTCCAGGTTGATAAGCAAATACTCTATTAGTTTCTCTGTAGACAGCAGCACCAGATCCGGTGCCGATTGACATAATTATATTGCCACCGTTAGTATCAAATGTGCTGGTGCTATTGGTGCCGGTAGTATAGATACTGCTTTTTCCCGTATCCTGATAACGATGAAAACTGTCAAACAATGTAAAAGGATCACTTGTTCTAAATCTACCAAAAGCGTCAGTGGCAGTAGGACCCAATGTTGTTCTCAGGATAGGTTCACCGAGAACATTGTATTCCATAGCCTTATGAAGATTTAGAAGATTACTCTCCTGTGGATGTTCGTAATTTGTGGAATTAGCAGTGTATCGATCAGCCATTTATTAATCGCTATCAAGGATAGTAACAGAAGATGCTCCACCTGGGCTAATCACAGCCACATATTGTCCCGATTCGAAATGATAATCTACCATACTGTTTGCAGGTACCACAGCTGAACTAGTTGTTGCTACTACAGTACTAGTTCCGAATTCTACAAACTGAGGGACTGTTCCTGTAAAAATTGTAATACGTCTACCAGTAATTGCAGATGTTCTTGTGCTGGCTGCACCAGTTACTAGTGTTTGAAATTTAGCTGCATTGCTGGTGTTATAAAGTTGATGATATCTACTCATTATTATTCCTTTGTAGCTTGAAAGTTTGGAAACATACTAATGCTGTTGCCCCGTATATCAGCTGGATTTTTTGGACCATTCCACCCGCCGCCTGCGTCAGTAGTAACGGATTGTATACCTGCTACAACTTCTGCCGGGCTATTATCATACATTTGATCGTATTCAGCAGTTAAAAAATCTATTATTTGTTTATAACGATTTTGATCTATACCTGTAACAATCTCTTCAGGTTCTGTATCTTCTATATGGTCAGATACCTGCTCAATTTGATCAATTAGATCCAGTACGCTTCGAATAATATCAGTGGTACGCATTGTTTTTTCCAGTTGTGTTTATTTATCGCAGCTTTAAGTAGACTAATCAAACCTATTGTATCAGAACATTAGGAAAAAATTACCTTTATTTCCTGATTCCGGATAATAACCATGGGAGGCAATAAATGACTTTTTAGTAAAGATCTGTGCAGGATTTTGTGAAAGTTCTTGCATCTCTCCATTACTGATCTGCCTTGACCATGCAAAAATAAAATGTACATTTAATGCTGCTGTTAATCCTCTAGATCTTCTAAATGGTAAATATGCTCTGGAATCTCGTGTAGTAGCAGTAAATCCAATCTGCTGACCATTCATGAAAACTCTAGTACCATCTGATCCCGAAGTATAGCCTATTGCCACAAGCTTTCTCAGAGGAACTAATTTATCTGTTACTGTAAAATAAGGAGGTGTAGAGGCATTGGTATTATATATTAATTGTATTTGTCCCAAGTAATTTAATCCCATACCGTGACTGTTAGCATCTCCCCATTCCCACAATCTACTGGTACCCGATGAATTCCAAGGATGGGTGTTAGCCATTACCGAAATAAAACATAATCCTGAATGTTGACCAAAATTGGGCGAACTAAAATTGCTTTGACTGTTAGTGGAAAAGGAAAGACCAAACGGAGTAGACTTAAACACAGCAGTATCATAAACTACTCTTTCATTTGCAGCATCCCTGATACCAGTTGCTGGTCCAGTGGCAAATTCCAAATTCCTAGCAGAAGGATGTTTGGGATTGATCTTGATGTAATTTCTTGGGAGACTATTGGTTACTATGTAAGACGGTTGCTCAGTATAGGGTATCCATCTTCCGTCTACAGTATCAACATATTTCAGTTTTCCTGTGATAATTTTACGATTTGTATTTGCCTGTTGGAACACTTGCCAAGGATTTTCGCTCAGACTCTGTATTTCTGAATTTGTAAGGATTCGAGACCACATCATGGCACAATATACTCTAATTCTCCTATTGGTATTTTGGGCATAATTTGATCCAAAAAATGTAAATCCGGCTACATTATTTCTAGAATCACTTGCACTACCTATACTTTTACCATCAACAAAAAATTCACGAAAACTATTTGTTTTATTATGAGTTAAACATAGAGAGTATGCTCTTCCTACTGCTAGTGAAGCACTAACAAACCCTCCTCCATTGTTAGTATCGGGAAATCCAGAGACAGTTCCATCACCATTTTTATAGAAACCTGCGCCGTAAGTACCGTTAGATCCACCACGCCATATAGTCCCTACTGTATTAGTGTCGAAGGGTTCGTAAAGACAGAATATTGTTAAAGGAGTTGCGCCAGAAGGTTTGCCTGTTAATGTAAAGTTTAAACTAGGAACACCTCCTGCTTCTGTAGAATAGGCCAGTCCTGATTTTCCTGCAAAAAGTTTTGCCGGTCGATATGCAGGATTACTGACATCATCAAAACCGCTGACCAATTCTTTTTGCCCGAAGCCTGAATTAATACTATTGGGCAAATAGGCTGCAACAATGTTTTTTGTGATTGGATTTCCATAATTAATAGTGACTGTACCTTGAGGTTGTTGTACCTTGTTATCCAGTATATCCGGTGCTCTAATGATTGGGTCTAGATCTGAAGCATAAACAAACAGTAATCGATCTTTAATTCTGGGCTGTTTGAATATTTGCCAAGGGTTCCTGTATAATTCTAAAACTTCTGCCTCAGTTTTTGCCACATTATAAATTCTAGCCAAAAACAAATCACCGTCAAGACTTCTGTTTTGATTAGTGACATTGTTTGCATAATCGCTCATAAGCGATATAAAATTGGCAGCACTGTTATTGAAGGTAGTACTAAAGGCATTACCACTTGTAACAAGTACTCCATTTATGAATAATTTTAGCGTACCGCCAGGAGCAAATACGCCCACAATATGATAAGTAACCCCGGCAACAGTAGAGTTAACTGGGGCGACCACATTCCTAAAACTAGAAGCTCCAGTTTGTACACCAAATTGAACTCTACTCCTACTTCCTAAAGATCCGTCACCGAAGCGCAACACTGGACCTGGAGCCTCAGAGGCAGTGGCTGTATCATAATGCCATTGACTCATTATTCCACTTATATAGGGACTAGTTGTAGCATTAAAAGAATTAGGCCGAACTATTGCTTCAAATGTAACCTGTGTTGTGTAAGTAAGGTTACTGCGTTCTATACGAATATAATTACTCGAGGCACTGTTTGCGGCACCTCGCCAGGCTGCTCCTTCTGCCCTATAACCTTTAGATATTACTGTCCCTTCTTGGGTAGGTATGTTATTGTTTGATGAATAGACAGAAATGGGAGTCCATGCACCTAAAAGACCCTTAGAAAGTGTGTTACCCCAATCTATTGTAAATGGACCTTGGGGTTGTCTTGTTAAAACTGACATTCTTTTTTATTAAACAGCCACACCCCAAACTTCAGCTATCTGTACAGTTCCTGTGGTTAGGGCAACACCTAGATCATTTTTAAATACCAATTTGGTTGCAGCTGGTAAAATACCACCATAGGCACCAGCTAGACTAAAAACTCTACGATGTGGAACAATGGTCGTATTAACCGGCACTGAGCCAACAAAGTGTAAATCAGGTTCGTCAGTGGTTGTAGTTCCAGACTCTGGTCCACTACCGAAGTTGGTTCCATCTATACTGCCTTTACAAAACACCACCACTTGTTTATTTCCAGAAGGAACGTTTGATGTCGATACCAAAACATCGACTAATACGTCTAAAGGATCATTAGTAGTGTGAGTAATAGTATTACTCACTACATATGCAGCAGAAGTTAATGTGCTTAACCCAGTTACCGTCACCGCTGATGCTGATTGTACTTCACTTTTTATTGTTGCCATTTTATTCTTGTCCTATTGCGTTTCTAACTTGTTGTTCTGTGACATACTCAAGACCTAAAACTTCAGCGCGACTGGCTGGTTGTGTGGATAAACCCTTTAGATCATTGACCTCTTGTTCTGTTAATACTGTTCCAACTAACCCATCTAAGAGTTGATGCGTTACTGGACTTCCAATATCTATACCGGTTGTGGTCATAAATCTCATACCCCACTTTACTGAACTGACTGATTCTGCTGCTGTTTCTAATTTATCTAGAATAACCGCACCGGTTGCTATCTCAGCCAAGACTGTTCTTGCTGTAATCATACGAGATTTATATTTGCTATAAACAGGATTATTCAACATCTCTTGAATAATTCCAGGACAGTAAGGTATATATTGGGCATAACCGCGACTTAACGGGTCATTTAAAATTTCATTTTGTAAAATACTTATTGACATAAAGTTATACCTCTTTGAATAAACTGGTCAGTAAACTATTTATATTAGGCTTCTGTTGCCACAGCAACAACATCCCAATACCCATCGGTGGCATTGTAGATGCATCCTATATAGGTATTTTTGTTTGCTGTAGTAGCAGTGGGTAAAGTAGTTCCAATTACTCTAAATCCGCCGGCACTAGTAGTCCAAGTTATGCCTCTGCTAGTTCCATTATCTTTAATTCTTAGGGTTAATTTTTGTCCTGCTCTTACAATACCAGTAGGTGCTGCTATAGTGATAGCACCAGTTAATCCTATTAATTCAAACTGATCACTATTACCTGCTGTAGGAGTTATTGTACCTGAAGTTGTGGCACCATTATTGTTTACTCTTGGAACTACAAGACCGCTGGTATAGACATCACCTCCTATTCCTACACCGCCTGATACTTGAAGTGATCCTGTTATTGTAGAAGTTGCAGTTGTTGTGTCTGTAACCTTTAGGCTAACACCATCGTAAGTTAGTCCACTACTACCTGTAACAACATTACCGGCATTTCTATAAATTATTTGGTTAGCAGATCCTCCAACTGAGCCTGCTGTGCCGCTAAAGCCACTTACTCCTGAATAGCCGCTGGTTCCTGAATAGCCGCTGGTTCCTGAATAGCCGCTGGTTCCTGAGTAGCCACTTACACCCGAGTATCCGCTAGTTCCAGAGAATCCGCTTTCACCGGAATAACCACTTATTCCGGAATAACCACTAGTACCGATTGTACCGGAATAACCACTAGTACCGATTGTACCGGAATAACCACTAGTACCGATTGTACCGGAATAACCACTAGTACCGCTTGTACCGGAATATCCGCTAAATCCGCTGGTACCTGAGAATCCACTTGTTCCGGAATAACCACTCGAACCGCTGGTTCCGGAATATCCGCTAATTCCAATAGTGCCAGAAAAACCGCTTAGGCCCGAGAATCCACTTACACCAGATCCCGAATATCCGCTATTACCGCTATATCCACTAAAACCACTTGATGCTGAACTAGGCTGTCCGCTATATCCGCTGAATCCTGAATAACCACTAGTGCCCTGTCCGCTGAATCCTGAATAACCACTTATACCCGATCCCGAATATCCAGAGAAACCGCTTATACCAGAAAAACCACTGATTCCACTGTAACCGCTAGTTCCACCTCCACCTCCACTAGAGATTATAACTCCGCCGGGAGTTACACCATCACTTAATCTTAACTCAGGAGTATCTTCGTCATAAAATATAATACCTTTTTCGCCAACAAAATTTGTTGCCGTTACGGTAATTATACGACCGGATTTTATTTTTTGAACAGGCATACCAGTATTTATTGGTAAGGTTTATCTGTTCATTATTGATTTCAGTAGACTTAGCAGTTGGTCTTTTTCCGATGGTTCTTGTTCTTGTCCTATGTTACTGTTTTGTAAAAGTTTATCTATTACAGGACTTGATTTACCTAATTCAGCCTTTTTTAATTCCAATTCCTGCTGCTGTGGTGCTACCATTACTGGATTTTGTTGTAAATTAGAATCATCGGAGTCTTGACCAGCAGCGGAAACTACAGGATCTTCATCACCATTGATAGTAATAGTGATGGGTACATTGATTGTAAATTCTTTAGCTCGCATAGTGATATTTAGTCAATTAAGTTAACCCTGTTCCACTGATGAACCAAGTTATTTCATCTACCTTTATAGCAGTTGCCATACCATAAGGAGCTAGTGTTCTATTCCCGGTTAATCCCGACCCTACTAGGTAAAGTGTATCGTTATCAATAGAAATTGTAGTAGTCGATCCCGGTGCAGATATAAATGCAACAGTAGATCCAATTGGGAAACTAGTTACTGTATTAGCTGGAATTGTAACTGTAAAGCTGGTTCCAGTACAGTAAATGTGTTTACCTTGATCCTCTGCTGCCAATGTATATCCGGCGGTCTGAAGATTTTGCGGCATTCCTATATAGCCGACATGTGCTGCTGTAGTGGCAGTGGTACCTGAACTGGCTATACCAGTATAGGCGGTTGACTGCACTGTGCTATCTGGGAATGTAACGGTGCTGCTTGGAGAAAATATCCAAGTGCTGCTAGAGTTGTTGTCACTACTTGGAATAGCAATTCGTACATCACCTGATATAGAACCTGTACCGGCAGCAGCACCAGACTGTATTATAACGCCACCACCGTTTATATTATTTTTGTTGCTGTGTCCTGCGTTAATATAGGTGCTTCCACCTGCTGCCCCTAGTGTAGTATCGCTACCATTAGCTCCGGCGCTTCCTGCACTTAGGATTAAATCACCTCCTGATTTTGCGGGAATAATATTAATAACATCTGCTGCTCCACCGGTGCCTGCTGTAATTTCTACGTATCCGCCATGACCGCCATCAGTGCCTGCTGCTCCGGTACCTCCTGTACCTGCACGTAATGTAAGATCACCGCCAGTTCCCCCCGGATTGAAGGCATCAGCAGATCCACCGTCACCACCATAAATGTTTATATCTCCGCCCTCAAGTAAAGCTGCATTACCATTTGCTCCTTGTAGCACTATGTCATCACCGGAGTTCACAACAAAATTATTTCCTGTTGTGATATTAATAGTAAATTGACTGTCTTTGAATAGAGATCCATCACTGACTAAAGTAATAGCATATGAACCACTATTAAGAGATGCTATAGCATATTCTTGACTATCAACTATTAGTCTGCCTTCTGCAGAAATGTCTAGTGATTTATTGTTGATGTAAACTGAACCTGTACCTATGTGCAAACTTTGCCATTGACTTGATATAGAACCTAATGTAAATGAATTATCAGTGTCAGGTAAAACATTTCCCGGAACAGTCAATACTCCAGAAGCATCAAGACTTACAACATACGGATCATTGTTAAGTGTAGATGTCGATGAGATTCTAGTTACATTCTCTGCAACATAATTTGCCACAAAGCCTTCAGTTGCAAGATTAGTTGCAGTAGAACTAATAGTAGAACCCACCAACAGTGTACCTGTTACCGTGTTAACTGAGATCGGAACTCCACCGATATAGATCGTACCAGTTCCTACATAGAGACTACGCCATTGTTTAGATGCACTGCCTAGATCATGAGTTAAATCAGTTGCAGGTAATACATGACCACCAAATTTACTGCTTTGATCCACTCTACTCATGTAGAGGGTAGGAGTAACAGCGCCACTAAATCCGTTATTAACAGCATCAGACCAAAATGCAATGTCTCCTGTTTTGCCTATATGAAGTGTCGAAGTTGTGCCGTGAATGTGTAAGAAACCGGACTTAGGACCCATCGATCCGTCATAGGCATTAATATTTGCGGACTTTATACCCATCTGTAGATATTCGCCAGGATTATTCATTGCCTGGAATACTGCTTCAGCAGCAGGATCGTTACTAGTATTTCTTACAGTAAAATTCAATGGAGAAGGCGTAGCTACAATAGTTTGAACACTACGATTGAATTGCCAAACATAATCATCAAGAATTACGGCGCTATCATTAGCTGTCGATCCTCCTGCATGAAAGATTAGCCGTTTACCGGGATCTTGTGTTCCTATGATTAGGTCTGCATCATTGGTAAAAATATAAGCCGAACCAGTTGTGTGTATGCCAAATGGTTCGAGTTCTTGATAGTTTGAACTGTTTATACCTATATCAAGTATACCAATTCCCTGTTCTACATCACCATCATCTCTAGCAATAACAATATCACTAGTAGCAGTTGTACCACTACTATGATTTTGAATTGATATTTCTGTGTATCTAGATTGATCTGTATCGACTCTTATCAGTGTCCCGGGAATTTTAACATCATCATATGCACCATTTTGATTTATGATCAGTTCGCCGGTATCTGAGAATATGTAACTTGAAGTTCCTAATATAAGAGCTAAATCATCAGGAATTTTTGGATTTAGACCACTTGTATCAAGAAGAAAATTTTCCTCACTTTCAACTGCTAATAATAATCTAGTATTTGAAGTTGCTGTTAATTTTGAAGTAGGAGGTGCAAAGTTGTTAGTATATACTTCTCTAGCTTCCCATCTCATGTTGCTAAGAAAGCCAGTAAACTCGTTTAGGTAGCCACCAGCAATCTTAGCTGCACCTATAACTAGATTCGAAGTAGTAGTCAACGGCGCCGGTAAAGTACTTGTAGATGCAGTTCCTACCCCATTTACAAACACCTTAAAGGTACTGGTAGTTTTTACAATTGCAATATGAGTCCAAGTATTAACAAATGGATTAGCGGCAGGTGCATTTACTTGAAAGGCACCAGATAAGACTGCTCCGGTTGCAGTCGAATTTAGAAGATTACTATAAGAATTTAAACCTTGCAAAACTTGATTGTCTAGAGTACCAAGTAAAAAGACAGTACCTACTGTAGCAGTATTAAAGGACAACAATCTTTGAAACCATTCTACCGTATATGTCCCGGAAGTTAGATTAAAATGAGATCCTCCAGATACTTCAACTGTGCTTGTTCCATCAAAATAGATACTACCAACACCTGAGAAAGGTCCTAATGAACTGTACGCAGACCCCAAATTTGTCACAGTTGACCCCTGGATCCTGCCAGGTATATATTCTAAAATGTTATTTCCAGGAAGAATTACATTACCGGTAGTAGTCAACTCAAGTGTAAAGTCTCCGGAAACTAACTTATCAATTTCGGATTGTATGGAAAGACCATTAATTGAAAGAACGCTATTTTCAATTTTTAGTATATTGTCGTTGATTAGTAAATGATTTTGTGCAAGAGATAGAGTAGATCTAACATTGACAGTCCCTGTGTTTGTGATCGATACTGCGGGATTTACATAACCTGCAAAGGTTTGAGTTGAAAAGAAATTTATATTACTTGTTCTACCTATGTTAATGTTTCTACCTGCACTATCAAAAATATAGTTTTCACCGGATCTAAAAAAACCGGTACTGGTATTGAGATTTTGATGAACTATATTGAAACTACCAGTTGTATGATCTAATAGATTAATCTCAACTGTGCCTGTAGAAAAAGTGTTTTTTAACCTTAAATTTAAAGAACCATCAGATGCGGATTTAATAATGTTGACATCATCGTTGAATTGTACCAACCCTATATTCATTGTTCCTGTAATTAGAACGTCATTCATGGTAGCGAGACCACCAACATTAAGACTAGGAACATTGCCAGTTACTGTTAATATAATTTGATCGTCTATATTGTCGTAACCTGCAATTATACCAACATGTTCATTATGCACAAACATAGGTTCAACTATGCTTCTTACAGACGAATTGAAATTAGTACTGGTCCCTGATATTAATCCTTGAACAAAATCAAAATTTTGGTTTACTTTATGAAAAGCTAATCTAATACTGTCGCCATTACCGGCGTTTGCACTTGTTCCTGTATTAATGGGTTGAATAGGCATGACAATTCCTCAATTTACGATATTTAGTTTTAGTTTTTATAATCCTAATGTAAATATTTGATGTTTATGGGTATAGAAAAATACAAACAGCAGTATTCGCGTGCCAGCAAAAATGGTAGGGATCACACCTATACCAGAATCTCGACCCAAGTTAAACTGAGATGTGACTGTTGTCAAGCTGAATTCTCACGCCCATTAGGTAAAATGAATAAAAAGAGATTAAACAATGAATACTATCACGTATGTTCACAGTGCGATTACAAAAAATTTGCTCAAAGTAAAGGTGCAACTAAACGTAAAATATGGAACATCAGTGTTGATAGTGATTTAAATATAGGAGATGTTTGATTTTTATCATAGATTGATGTTATAGTATTTTTAAATATTGTTTAACAACACCCCCTTATGTCGTCTACTCTATTGTTAAATTCAGATGCAGCACCCATTAGTCTAGTACCACTTAGCACTCTAACCTGGGAAGAAGCTATCAAATATATGGTATTAGATAAAGCCACCGTACTAGAGTGGCATGATGACTGGATCGTTAGAAGTCAATCCTGGAGCACCGCTGTTCCAGCAGTTATGATTTTAAAAGAATATCAAAAGAAGAAAACCACAATTAGATATTCTAAATCAAATGTATTTCTAAGAGATGATTATACCTGTCAATATTGTTTCGCAAAAGTAAACAAAAAGACAGCCACACTGGATCACATTCTGCCAATCAGTCACGGTGGACGTAGTGTATGGGAAAATGCTACCACAGCCTGCTCCCCTTGCAATAGCAAAAAGGGCAATGACCCAAAGGTTAAGCCCAAGACCAAACCCTATAAACCCACTTACTTTCAACTAGCAGAGAAGAGAAGAAAACTAGGATGGGAGTCAGTCCAACATCCTAGTTGGCTTAACTATCTAGATTATTGATTATTTGTCTCTATAGACGATGCGTCCTTTAGAGAGATCATAAGGGCTCATTTCGACACGAACTAGATCTCCAGCAAGGATTTGAATTTTGTTTTGACGCATCCTACCTGAAATGTGTCCCAGGATAGTGGGACCATTCTCTAACTTTACTCTAAACATTGCATTGGGTAATACTTCCTGTACCACACCATCTGTTACAATCTGATCTTCTTTTGACACGATTTGTTACTATCTCCTAGATTAAATTTTTTCACCAACTCGAAATCCACGAAAGCGAAGGAAGCGTGGAAAACGTAGACTATAGACATCTTCACTGTCTTGACTCAAGGTTGCAGCATCAGCACGAACTTCTACAATCTGCCCTGCTAGTGATTCACGATCTTGCCAAAATTCTTCTCGATCACTATCAGTGAATCCTGAGCCTACATTGACTCGAATCTTCCGTCCGTCATCTTCACCTTCACAAATCAATGCTCCCAGACGACCTTGATTCTTTCCTGTCCCTTCTTCTACTGCAACTACAGCAAGACTGACTTCGATAAATGGTTTCTGTTTAAGCCAACTAGTTGAGCGTTTGCACTCATAGACTGCATCTGGATCTTTTACAAGGATACCTTCAAACCCTGCTTCGATGGCTTCTTTATTATATTCTTTGTATTGAAGTTGCCCAACGTACTCATCTAGATTTACTTCCAGTTGAGGGATCAAATCAATGTTACCAATCTTATCAAAAATAGGTTTCATTGACTTCAATAGATTAGTACGGCGACGCTGACCTAGAACACTACGACCTTTCTTGAATTCAGCAAGTGGTAGAATATCAAACAACATCAAACGTGCATCTTGACTTTGTACATTCTCTTTACGATGAACTTGACGCATTAAGGCTTGGAAACTACTAGATACCATTTCACCATCCAACACCCAACTACGTTCAAATAGATCGATGTTTGCTTCGAGTGCTGAAGCAATATGATCAAAGTTTTCCAAAACTTTGCCATTTCGGCTGTATTGTGTCACAGTACGTGCTTCTGCATCGATAATAGTAATGACTCGAACACCATCTAGTTTCGGTTCTAGTAATTTACGTCCTGTAATTTTATTTTCGTGATTGGCACCATCGTGACTGAGCATACATTCAAATACAGGAACAGCACCTTTTTTGACTTTGTTTACAGTCTTTTCACTAACACCGCAACGTAGATCTTTGATAAGGATACGTCGATACCAATCATTCCATTCGTATTGTTTGCTTGCACTGAGAGCCAATTCAATGGCTTCACGAGCAGCATCACCGGTCAATTGTCTAGTACTGAGCAGTTCTGCTAGTTCTTTGAAGGCGACCCAAGGAAGACCTTGTCCATCGGGACCTCCGTGTTTAGGAACTTTCTTCACGCCAAACGTGATATAGGGACTGAGAGCCAATCGAAATCCCTCAAATAGTTCTTCATTATCCAATTGGGCACGAATAATATCTTCTTTGTTGATGCGGCTGGAATGATCTTCCAAATCACGGATTACTCGGTCGCACGGATCAATCATTTTGGTAATATCCTGTCTGTTTAGGTTCTATAATTGTACTGCCAAACAGATTATGTGTCAACAGTTTGACCATTTTACTTGGATAGTAGTTTTGAATTGGACATAACAATATTTACAATAAATATTTGGTATAACTATATTTTGTATAAGGAAAATTGGATGGAAAAAGAAGAATATAGTTTCAGTGAGTATCTAAAATATCGAAATAAGAATAAATGTGTTTGCGGTTGTGATCCTCACTGTGGTCAAAGTTGTGATATTTGTGAAATGTGCCCAGATTGTGAATGTGAACGCTGTCTTAAAGAACTAAATTAAACAATGATAAGTTTAACTCAATCGGCACAGAATAGAATCAAACAACAATTAAACAATCGAGGTCGTGGTCTTGGTATCCGCCTTGGTGTTAAAACAACTGGTTGTTCAGGTCTTGCCTATATATTAGAGTATGTAGACGAACCTAACAGATCTGACACAGTTATAAATCAAGATTCATTTAATGTCTACATAGATTCAACATCACTTGTGTATCTAGAGGGATTAACTGTAGATTATGTCAAAAAAGGATTAAACGAAGGTTTTGACTTTGTTAATCCAAATGAACGTGACCGGTGCGGTTGTGGGAGTAGTTTTAGAGTATGAAAATTTGGACAAGAGAAGATACTAAGGAATGGATTCATCAAGTAGAAAATCGTATCGAAGATATCGATTACTACCTCAAACGAACTCTTGAATGGTGCGAAGAACGAGAAATTTACGATGAACGGTCAGTTTTGCTTTTAAACTTTATAACAATCATTTGGGTCTGCTGGATGCGTGGCGAACCTATTAGTTATGTCGAACTAATGGATATTATGGGATTACCAAACATGGTCATAGAAGATGACAAACTTTACAGTTTAGGAGATAAGTTTTCAGATCTAGATCACGAAGAAATGTTGACCATTGTTTTACGAGATATAGATGACGGTTATTTTCCGTCGTAATCTTTTACGCGACCGCCGTGGATAACACTTTTGGCTTTACGACCTTTTAATGACTTTCCACTGCCTTTGACACCTTGCTTACCAGTTCCGTCAGTATGATCTGAATCGTGTGCCTTTAGTCCAAGACTAACACATTGACCGTACCGAACTCGACTGAGACGTTTGACACCGCACTGACTAGCAGTAGGTTTGGGTAATTTCTTTTCTAATAGTTCTTGAATCTTCATATCAATATTTATGAGGCAACCCAGGGATCTGATATGACCACTTGATTGCCACGCATCCTTTATTTATTTGAAAAGAATGAGTCCCATCATCAATGTCTGTGCAGCAAATCCCAAACAGATTGTAGCAATATATAGACTATTACGTTCGATCAAAGCCTTAAAGAACAGAGTAATTAATCCTGCCCAAACGAAGATCATAAGATCCACGCTGGGTAGAATATCAGTTTTACCTACCAATACTGCTAATAGAGTAGGTACACTGGCAAAATGCAGTAATACAATTGTTACCCACCCCAAGGTATGTGCACTGATTTTACCCAGATGCTGTTTGAAAAAGTCAACGATGGTGTTTTGGATCAGTTGGATGAAGTTCATTTTGTTCACTTATAAAAAATATGACGACCAATTTTTGCCACACGTTCTTTACCCCACTTGGGATCCACATAGTCCGCATGATAGTAAAGTGCTTTCTCCAGACTAGGAAGTCTAAACCCTTCTAGAAGAACCTTCTTGGCTGCTACCATACTTTCTTCGTAGTTGCCTTTGTGAACTGGACGAACTGTCGCGGCTTTATCACAATACCAACTGAATTGACAGACCACACGTTCGTAAAATACATTCTTTTGATAAATCGTTTGGCAAACATCCTTAGGGAAACGTCCACTTTCGGTTCTATTGATTGTGACCTGAGCCACAGCAATTTTACCTTCAAATGGTTCCGAACCTGCTTCGTAATAGATGTTTCTAGCCAAACAGGTTAATTGTTTCTCTCTCAGTTCGGCAGTGATATCCGATTCTGCCATCTGAGCGGTACGAGCCATTTTACCATTTATAGCCCATTTAAGTAATGAAAATGCAGCGATAACACTAAGCCCCATAAGTAGGACAAAAATAATTCTCGCGGCCTGTTGATGCTTTCTATCAAGCATAGTTTCAGTCATAGCGACCTCCTTTCTGATAGTGGTAAGTTAATTTAGTACAGGAAGCGCTAATGTACACTAAAAAATATTAAAAATCAACCAAAATTGGCGTTTTTTATAGTTTATCGTAGGTAAAATAGAGGGTCATATTATCAAATCCGCGTGCTCTTCTCGTAGCATCAGTTACTATCAAATAGATCAACTGAGTTGGAGTTGGATCTGGAATAACAAAGTTTCCATTTATTTCGAGAAATCCTCGACCAGCAGGAACATGGAACATTTCTGTTAGATAATTGCCCAAGATCTGATAAGAGCCAAATTCGTCTCCATAAAAGCTATCAACAGGAAAACCCTGCGTGAAATTACTCATACCAAATTCCATTATTCCGTATCTAAAGGTGATATACTGATCAACATTAGCTGTAATTCTTGTTAAACGTATGTTTCGACCTATCAGTCCATCTGCAGGATCGAATCCCCAAGTGCTCATTCGACCAGGTGTGATTTGAGAATTAGGACTACGCCAAGTTAAACTTCTACTAGCTGCGTAAGCTGCGCCTCCTTCGTCTGAAACGTAATGTTTAGATACTACCCCAAAATAGCCGGTACGTCCGGTCGATTCTCCAGAAAAGATATTTTGGAGTGACCCAGGAACTATAGAAGGTCCACGTCCGCCACTAGGTACTCCTGCAATAAAGGTAGAAACAGATTCTGTTCCTTTAGATATTCCCGGAGTATCAACTATAGTAGTACGTACACCTCTTGTGGTCACTCCTACAAGTTTTCTTGTTGTTGCTGCTGGTGTTTCTAAATTGAATTTACGTGAACTTAAGAAACTTGCATAGTAAGGTAAATTTTCAATATTAATAATAGTATTTCTGTCAGACTGATTTACGGGAATACCGGCATCAGATCCACCAAAAATACTGTCAGGGGCAGTTAATGATGGTTTCTGCCAATTAAAGGTTAAATTACCCTTGCCATCACTATCTATGGTCATTATAGATCCATACTCGTTGGTAAGTTGAAAACCGAAATAATTTCCATACCGTTGATAACCTAACCCTTGTGATAGAACAGGATAACTTTCTTTTTCAATATACCGGCCCGGATAATACCTCTTGGCCACATTTGATTCTATAGGTATACGATAGACTTCTCTCCAATATAGATAAGGTGCTGTTGATCTTACATAATCAAGTGTACTCCAAATGACAGAGTTCCCCGGATTTCTAACTACGACCGCAAACGCTCCGTCTCCTCCTGCATTAATAGGACGAATTTCTAGTTTATGTACACCTTGAGTCAAAGAAACTAAAGTCGATAAGTTAGTCACATATCCGTTTGGATCTGTCTGATTCAATATAAGAACATCATCAACATATACTTGCCCAGTATTATCAAAAGAAGCTTCAACACGATATGATCCCGAGCTGGCTGCTGTAAATTGGTACAATAAACGCGCCGATTGGTTTACAGGTAAATCATTACCTGTAGTTCTGGGTAAGGGTGTGTTATTATGCCAAACACCGAATCCATTCAGAAACGGTCCCCAAGCTCCGAAATTATTCGTTTTGTACAATGGCCGTTTGTATCCAAGATTATATTGAAAATACTTTTCATCACCTAAAGAATTTAATCGGTCTATTTGTACATATGGTGAATTATAACCATTTACATCAAGACTGAGGCCACCATCTGCTCCGGTGCCTATACCAAATGTTAGATATAATTGTCCGTTTATTCTATCATAACTGATACCCAATACAGCATTATTCTCTTCATAACCGCTGACCCATTTTACTAAATTACCATCCGTTAGAGCTGATACTGTTAGGCTGAGATTAACAGTTTTAGTTACATTAACAGTTGCACCTGTTAAGTCAACTGCGGTTACAGTTACAGTTACATCTGTGCTATAGGTCCCTATGTTTGATACTAAAATTGGAGTAAATGTAATTTGTGGACCACTAATTCTGCCGGAACCTCCACCAGTAAAAGGTCTAACAACTGAAAACGCATCAACCGCATCTTGACTGGGACTAGTATTATATTCTTGATTAGATAAAGCAACAGTATATCCTGGGTTAAAAGGTGCAACCGCTGATATTGAACCGAAAAAAGGTTCTATAATATATGAATAAGTTCGAGGACCACCTGATACATTTGTGTCAATCACGGTTTTATCGTAAAAGTCTCCATAACCATACCCTTCATCAAACGGTTTATTAGGACTTCGTGAACGATCAATATCAACACCTGCAGCATCAACACTGGCAAAAAATGCAGCAGCAATTGCATTAAAATTGCCACCTGCTTGGGAATTTGTGTAATCTACCCAAAACTTTAAATTATCAGCATCAGGTTTCCTAAATAATCCATATCTACGTATTCCATTTATGACACCAAAATCAGTGTTTGAAAGATAGTAGGTATTGGCAATATTAATTCCTAATAATCGATTTGCATCACTTAATCCATATTCGGCTTGCCAATCTACATAATCATAAGTTTCCGCTGTAGTACTGGTATCAGATAGATAAAGATTAAAATCAAAGGATGGTGCAGTGACATTTTGAACAGTATCAACAACATATCTAGGGGTATCTGCATTACTGAGTATCACAATTGAATTATAAAATGTCCCTATTTCACCAGCAGCCTTTGTAGGTTCTCTATAGACAACAACAACCTGTAGATCATCATTAGATGCAATAGTTAGAGGGAAATTAAGATATTCAAATACAGGATACTGATTTGTTAAATTAGTAGCTGTACTAACCACAAATCCCACTACTCCATTATTAGAAGGAACTATGTTACTGATAGTTATAGGTTCAGGACCTAAGTTATTAATGGTTAATATTTGCGGGCTACTGTATTTTCCTGCTTGGAAATTGAATGGATTTAATGTTGTTGCAGAAAGAATTCGTCGGCTGGTGCTTAACGAAGGTCTGTTAGCACCAATTGCATCAAAAGAATAATAAACTGTACCTAAAGAAGTCGGATCAACTGTAATATTAGTAGTAGAAGCAGGCGGAATAATGTTGGCTGTAGTCTGAATTGCATTGCTGGTTCTAAAATAACTTACCGTAGCAGTGAAAATTCCCGAACTAGTTGCTGTACTATAGCTTATCAATACTGGATTGGTAATATTGACCCAATCAGTTCTATCATAAGGACTAGATAGATTACTGTAAGGTAAGTTAGCATGCCCCACAAATTCTATGTAGCCAGTATCGTCTGCTGTGCTCGGTGTTCCAGAATAACCAATCGTATGAATAATCGAACCACCTAAATTAAAGTGGTGATTAGCTTCCTCATCTGAATTCCAGGTATAAGTTCTAATGTGTTGAACTTGACTATTCCAGTTTACTTGTGTAAAGAATGAACTAGTGGAAAAAGTAGTTAACTGACTAGCATCAACGGTACTACTATTGGCCACAGCGGTAATAGCTGCTGTTTCCAAAGCATTTACAAAGGTGGCTGTTATGAGATTACCCAAAGCCGGAGGACTTATGTCGGGTATGTTGGCACCAGTTTGATGTTTGATACACTTGTTAACATCTTGATATAATGCATTCCAATGTGCAAAACTTGCTACAATGTTAGTTGTTGCTAAAGAGGATTCACGAAGATTTTGCCCGTAACCACCAACTGTAGGGTTGAGTATCTCTGAAATCTTATCTAAAATTACATTATAACTGGAAGTTGTGATCGTTGCTCCGACGGATACAGTCATGTTAATATTATCCTTGTGCCTTTATGCAATATTTAGTCACAAACTACATCGGCTCCGAACAGACGGATTTAAATACGTAGAGAATGATATGAAAAAATTTAAACACAGTGGTGCAGCTGGGGATCTTATCTATAGTCTAGCGGTAATGAAACATCTAGGCGGGGGAGAATTCTATCTGCATCTAGATCAAATCAATTGGATTGGGAAACATTACTACGGTTCAGCACCGGATCCATTTCATCAAGGGCGTATGAATCAAAAGGACTTTGACTATATGCAGAGTTTCATGCTGGCTCAAAACTACATAGAAGATTTTAAAATTCTAGATCGCTCAGTAGAAATTACTCATAATTTAGATCGATTTAGACCTTTATTTGTAGGTCATCCCGGAAACTATGTTGACATCTATAGTAGTGCATTTGGTATTACTGATGCAGAGACACAAACTAAGATTAGAACATCACCTTGGCTCACTGTACCCAATACTAAACAAATCGATAGTAGAACTTGGGTAATTAATCGAACCGAACGCTGGATTCCTAGACAGCCCAGTATCCAATGGACTAAATGGCGGGAAGAGGGGGCTGAACAGAAATCTATATTTGTAGGACTGCCCAAAGAATACGAACTGTTCAAAAAAACTATAGGTTGGGACATTCCATATCATCAAACAACTAATCAATTAGAGTTAGCCAGTATAATTGCCGGAAGTGAGAGATTCATCGGAAACCAAAGTCAAGCACTGGCATTGGCAATTGGGTTAGGTGTTCAATTTTATTGTGAATCTAGACAAGATTTGCCAATCGAACGTAATGAATGTTATTTTCCAAATCAGCCGGGCGGAAATTATTTTTGAGTTGACATAAAAATCAAATGATCGTATTATAATACTGTAGTAAACAAACACACACATTTAAAGGCAAAATTATGTACACTTTCGAAATTTGGTTTAAAATCGGCGATTACCGCACTGCAAAAAGCCAACTCCAAGCAGGTGACTGGCATCAGGCTAAATTGATTGCTGAGAGTATGTATGGTGCGGGTAATATTCTGAATATCTCAATGCTTTCATGACAAAGAAGAAAAAACAAGAACGATTAGGCATTATTCAAAGCAGGGGCATAGGAGACATTGTCATAGCCCTGCCCATTGCTCACTGGTATCACAGTGAGGGCTATGACATCTATTGGCCTATCTGCGAAGAATTTGTCAGTAACTTCGTAGATACTGTGCCTTGGATTCATTGGGTCCCAGTTCCCAAGGATACTGGCGCATTTTTTTATGATGTCCCTCTACAGAGATTGCGTAATCTCAAAGTAGAAAACTTCATTTGCCTTTATCAAGCCCTAACCGGTCATCCAGAATTAACTCAACGACCGGAATTTCAGATCACTAAATTTGATCAACTGAAATATCATGTTGCCGGTGTTCCATTTTTAGAAAAATGGAAATTAGCTGACTGCATTACTCGATCCAATCAACGTGAACAACAACTAAAGGACCGACTTGCTATTAAAGATGGTGAACCCTATGCATTGGTGCATCTCGAAGGGTCTGATCATAAAGCAGAATTCGATCCCAGTTGGATCCCAGAAGGTTGGCGTGTAATCGAAATTACTTCCATTACAGATTCTGTATTTGATTGGTTAGGTGTCATCGAAGGTGCAGAAGCAGTAATTGCAGTAGACAGTGTATTCAGTAATCTAGTGGACCAAATGAATCTCACTGAGAATATTGACTGTTATTTTATTCCCCGCAGTCATATTCATCTTACTCCAGTTTTAGGAGGCAGTTGGACTGTGTTAGAACCTGAAGCAGAAGTTAAAAAACGAATAACAGTTTTTAAATCTGGTTAAGCTCGTCTAAAATCTGTTGATAACTTTTAGTTCTCCAAACTACCTGAATATATTTTCTAGAATTTGTTGCTATGTTAGAGACTCTATGAGGCTGTTTAACATTTAATAAAAAAGTGTCTCCAGCAATGGCACCAAATGAATCTGCGTAATCTAGATCGTCTAAACTAAACAAATCAACATAAGGTTGGTCTGCTTCATTGTAATGTTGAGCGGTAGGTTTGGTATTGTAAAAAGTTACCAAACCGCCATCAGGTTCAATATAAAAATTAAGGTTAGCCGTTTCATGTGTATGACGATGAGCTCTAGATAAATTATTAGAACTGTCAACCCATCTAATAACATTCGGTCCTAGAGATAAAACCGTTGATGGAATCAATTGGTAATGTAACGGACACTTAAAATAATTAGAGCCGTAATTTCCTAAGAGATCGCCTTTAAAAATTGCTGGATCAGCCGCCCTTTTAAGAGCTAAATTAATCTTAGTAAACATATTCTTCTCCGATTTGATTTAATACCTGGTCAAATGACCTACTATACCAACTTAATTGAATCATAGTTCTATTTAAATTCTCAACCCCTGTAACTTCATGTACGTTCGAAACGTCTAATAGGTAACTATCATATGGTTCAGCAATAAATTGATCGCATAGGTCTAGATCCTTATGATAAAATAAATTAGGATAAAAAATCTTAGGATCAGGACTATAGGGTTCACCACCTTGTTTAACTTTGTAAAATCTTACAACTGCATTACGAGGTTCAATATAGATATTTAAGCTGGTCTTTAACACATGATCTCGATGAGGTAAATTGGCTTTTGGTTGCACTTCAGACCAAACTATTCGATCTGGATTTAATCGAAAAATTTCTTTGGGTAAAATCATATAGGATTTTTTCAGATTAAAATATGAAATAAAACCATACGTACTGATATGATCTCCTTTGAATTTTTCCGGATCAACCGAATTTTTTAATTTAATTTTCAGCTTCTTAAACATTGAATTCCTTATAGGGAATTAATTCTTCAATCCAAGTTTCTACTTGATCCCAATTTTCAATAAGATGAATATAATTCATAGAATTGCGTTCTTTTATTTGAGATTTGCTAGGATCCCAACCTAATGTTTGAGGTACCTGTTGTCCGGAAATTAAATCTTCATAGATAAATTTTTCTTTGAAATTAAAGTAATCTTTATAACGATCTAAAGCACCATAACTGAGCTCATAATAAAGTAATAAATCCATTATAGTTAAGCTGAATTTATTGACCAAGTTATTATTGTCACCATGAAAATTCCAACCATTTTTAAATCCTACAGCCAAAGATATTAAAGTTTTTTTAACATCTCTTCTAGTTAATAGATAGAGATTATCCATTTTTTGTAGATTTTCGATTAGATAATTTCGTGCTGATAAATCAGAATTTCTGTCAATATCGCAAAATTGAATTTTAAAAAACTTTTTCTTATCGATTTTGGCCATGGCTAACCGTGCCTTCATAGATATATTCTTAAACACATACTCATCTGGTCTATAATGTTTTTTAATTTCTTCTGTTCCAAATATTTCCAACGGTGTGTAGGTGTATTCTGTCAGACCAGACATAAACCAATTACTACCGGATCGAGGATGACTTAATAAAATCATTTTTGTATTAACCTAATAAAATAATACCCTATGTCAAAACTACTTATTTGGCTGGCTCGCATATTTTGATGATGACGAGCGTGAGCCCATTCACCTCCAGTAAAAAACGGTAACTCTAACCATTCTAAATTTCTGGGCTGACCTGTGCAATGTGACAAGAAAGTATGCAGTGAGGTAACAAAATGATACCAAGCCAAGGGTAGTAGATAACCAAAAAGTACTAACCAAGGACTGATCAAATAAAACACTAGTGCAGTAGACAATACTACCAATAGATAATAATTATGAAAAAATCTATTAACTGAATTTTTCCATAATCTTACCAAGGTCCTGAGATCTAGATCTTGGTTACGATTTCTCTGCCAAAACAAGTAGGTCCAATGGGCTATGATAGGATCACTGCTGCTGTCGCTGTGTTTATGATGCTGAGTGTGCAGTGCAGCCCATTGTACTGTACTACCATAGATTCCCAGTGTAGCCCAGTAGGCCAATACTATTTCCCAAAATCTGTTGCAGCTAAACGAACCGTGGCTGAAATATCTATGTAATCCTACTGTGGCACCCATTATGAGACAGAACACCCCTACTAGCGTGACTAATAACCATAGGGGATCAACCTGTTGGGTAATCAGAAGATAACCCGCCCATATGACCGCAAAATAACTGACCCAGGAAGCTAGGGTAGTAAAACTGTCTCTAAAGGTAAAGGGTGATTGTTTAAGCATCTGGAAATCTTAAAATTAAAGTTCTACCTACTGCACGACCAATCTTAGGGCTATCAACTATCTTAAATGAAGTTTCTTCTGGAAATGATCGTTCAGCAATAATTATTGATCCTAAACAGACTAATCCTCGAAACCCTACAGAAAATTCTAGTGATTCACCATCGGACAAATCAATTTTAGTTACTGGAGGTAGACCCTTTCGATTCAGGACTAAAGGCATACAAACTCTGGTAGTGGGTTCAAGGTGAACCAATCTAAAAACTTTTCCTTCCCAACTATCATCTACTGAGTAATCTCTGCTGAAAGTACCGGGCAGTCGATCTTCCTGTAGTTGTCCGTCATAATATAGTTGCGCTCTGCCCTTAGTAAATAATGTTACAGCATCTTCCACCATACTTTTACCATAAAATCTCTGTTCACACTCTGCAGGGAAATCACGAAAAAGCACTAACCATTTGAACACTCGATAGCGCCGATCTTTTATTTGATCAGCGAGATTAAGAGTTTCTTCTATCATACATTAGAATTGTTTATTTCCTCAAGTACTTCGTAGATTAATGCCTTAATGTAGTCTTCTGAGATCGATGGCTGGATTCCTCCTACTATGCTAGTACTGGTAGACATCAACGTACTTGTAGTTGCTGTGCTGAGCATTTCAAGAATTGCAGCAGCTTGATCTTCAGCAGTGGGCACCCAGGGTGGATGCTTCACTTTAGGTTCAGGTGTAACTAATTGTTCAAATGTTTGATCCATTTGGTATTTGAACAAATTCCATTGATTAGTTTGTGCATCAACCCATGAACGTACTGTCGCTTCATCAAGATCCGCAAATGGAATGAAAGTTTCGCCATCTTGAAGATTAAAACTATGACCAGATAGCAATGTTCTCCCAAGATAGTTTGTAGCTGTAATAGAACAGACTACCTGAGTCACATTGTCCAATCTAGGGGGTTCGTCATCTCTTGTGATCAAATTAATAATTTCATAGGTATAAGTTGTAGTATTCATATTGTATATCCTTTTTTAAAGCACTGCACTAATGTTAGGCTAAGTTTGGACCAGTATCAGGCCAGATATTGTCATCAATGTTTGACACCCTAATAGCAACAGCCCCTGCAATCCCATTCAGGCCGGCGGTGCCGCCGCCGCCGACACCAATGTTATAATAAGAGCTGGCAAATCTGCTATTCAAAAAGCTATTAGCATAGGTCGAATTATAATAGAAAATCCCTTGATTACCGCCAGCGCCAAAGGATTCGCTTGGGGCAAGCCAAGCGAAACTAGACGCAGAACCCTTGGGCGCTATATCCTCAACACGCCATGTGCCTTGATTTCCCTCAGCATATCCTCCGGGATAGCCATTAGGTGCACCAGCACCGCCACCACCACCACCGTCCCATGCGACGAGCCCATAATTGGTGTCAGGGGGATAAAATTCATAAACATTCCATAAATCTTGACCACTTAGGGTAGCTACCACATTATAAGGCACTCGGTCTTGCTCGGCTCTACTGAACCACCAACTGCTACGACCTACATTGCCAGCAGTTACTACGCTTAAATCCGTAGTGGTTTCTCTCATGCCATCCCAATTTCCTGAATATTGCGTTCTAAAGGTTGTAAATCGACCATTGCCTCCACCTCCACCTCCGCCGGGAGCTATGGCTAATGGTACATAATTGTTAATATTACCGCTTACTGATCCATTCCAAAACAACGCAGAAGCTGCGCCACCACCACCACCGGAACCTGAAGTACCAACATTTCCGGCGCCACCACCGGTACCACCATTTAGATACCCTAAGTGACCGCTATTTTGTCCGCCTGCGGTCAACCCTCGACTGTTCAATAAAATACTACTATCACTGAGACGAACTACACTAAAAATCACGTAGGTTGGTCCGCCTGTAGCATTATCACACCAAAAACCTAGTCTTTGCAGGCCTCCCTGTAGGAAAAAATCATAAGTACCTGTGGTTTGGGTGGACTTAGTGTAGACATCTGTATCATTGATAAAAAATTTAAAATACCAATCATCAGAACTAACAGTTAATCTGTAAGTCCCTGCCGTAGGTACATTGACGACTACATTCCTATAGGAACTGGGATCACTATTACGCCAGTTATAATTACCAATACTATCAGCTCCAAATTCCTGGCGATACCAACCACCGATTCGCAAAGAATCACTAGTTGAATAAGTCACCCCACCGATACCACCGCCTTCTTGAACATTTCCTCGACCGGCGCCGCCGCCCATACCCGACTGAAGATAGAAAAGTTGATTATTGTTAGCTGATACAGTAAATTTAGCCTTAATGCTACCCCCTGGTCCGCCGGCGCCACCTAGGTTACCCGCGTCGGAACCTCCGCCACCACCTCCGCCACCCGCTAGACGAGCATAAACATACCAAGTCCCCGGACCCATCGTGAATATATTATTAAGTCCTTGCCAGACGCTGGCAACATAGACCACTTGTCGCTGACTACCATAAAAATTGGCCATACTGATGGCACCACTGCTAGGAACGTAGGTAGCATTACCCCCGGGATAACCTATGGTGTAGTTGGGCACATAGCCATTCCCAGCTCCAGCATAGAAACTGCCCAGACTGTAAGCTTCGGTCTTACGGTGAAAACGTACCTTAATGTCCGCGGCTGTGGGATTGGAGGGGTTACCGTTTAGCGTAGGGGGCACAAACACAGTATCTGCATCAAAGACCACATCGTGAATATAGGTGCTAGGAGCTTGAAATGTAACCACTATGGTTACTATAGGATAAGTTACTGGACTGGGACTATACAGTGGAAAATGTACGCAATCCGAACTTAATAGATTATTGGGCGCAGCCTGCTGAGTTATGTCAAAACCAAAATTAAATCGCAGTCTATAACGACTGGGCTCTGCAACCTTTTCTATTGTACCCGAAACTGGTGTCCAGGATAATTGATAACCCACTGGCACAAACTCGGCATTGATATGTGCAGGATTAATTGCTCCTTGATTACTTTGGTGAATAGGCATAAAGCTGGAAAACCCTTATAGGTAAACTGTAAACAGTGTATTTATAAGACCTAACCGGTGTAGATCACATAAGATTGATGACTCCACTCCAAAATCCATACTAGACCCCTACTGGCAGTACTGAAACTGATCCACCACTCACAGGGTACGCAACTGTTATAACCCCAACCCCCAGCCCAGGCTGCGGGCCAATAGACCACTCGGGGATCTATTGCGATCAACCGCTGCTCCCTTTCGGGCAATAACTGCTGATGCCAACGTATTAACATCATAATATTTACGGAGATTTAGAACTAAACAGCTACTATATCACTCAAAATTAACCAAACTAATTCCTGCTTGCTGGCACGAAAACAACAGACTATTGAACAACGTCTGACCCATAAAATGGCTATGGGACGTCGGCAACCCTGAGCCCAATCCTGTAATTGTAAAAACTGATCAAGGTCAACACTGACACTGACCAACTGCAATGACATAACAGAACCGCTATGAACCTTTTGATAGGCCTGCCTTGAGATCACGCAGGACCGATCGCTCAATCTCTTCTCGAGTCCAACGTCCCACAACCGCATAGGCTGGACGGAAAAATACTGCGATACCCGTACTGGGGTTATATTGCCCAACCTTCTCCTGCCCACGCGGGGGACTGATCCCCACTATATTGGCACGCAAACGCTGTAGACTATTGACGGGCTGTAACCAAGCAGTATCCCGCTGCTTTACTAGAAATAGATAATTACGTAGATACGGATAGTCCCCCCGCTCTAATAACTCTAAAGACTTAGTTAAGGGCATGAACCATACACCATAACTCTCTTGAGGCTTGCCAATCCCAGTGAAATCAGCTCCTCCATAGGTGGCATACTCGGGACTGTGAAAACGCATTTGACCACTGAAAGCCCTTGTAGGAACTACTAGAGCACGTCCCGGACGAGTGACTTCGGGGCGCGGATGACGGCTATCCCCTCCGTAAAATCCTAATCGGTCCACTAGACTACTACTGACCCAATAACGATCTAATTCCCCACCATGACGATCAACTATCGCCATGATCTCTTGACGTAGAGTCTTACGCGGATTTATTTTTGCATTACTACGTCTCTCAACTAATTCTTCTATACGCATAATAAACTATTTACACAGTCAATTGGCTAGAACATTGAAAGATAAATTCTTATGATCGGGGTAGTTTATTACTACTGATCCCTCGGGACATTTATAACCAATATTGGCTAATAACACTGCTGGTCCAACTGCTACACGCTCGGGATTGACTATGGTAATAGTATAACCAAATCGATCCACCTTATTGGTAGCTGGTCCGGAAAATATGGCTACACTACTACGAGCTTCATGTACTTGATATTGACTGTCACGAACTTCTAACTTGAAACGCTCAACTGAACAGTCATCACGGTGCTTCTCACGCGCTACAATAACACGAAACTCACCCGCAGCTGAACCATCACTTACGGTAAAATATTCAGGCGCCCAGGTTAATACGGGCTTACGAAATATACCCATCCGATCACTTAATGTCCAACTACCAGTTAAAATAGCAATAGCAGCAGTGACAATCCCTAGACTCTTTGTTATACGCTCTAATTCCATACGACGACCTCTTTGAAATATTTAAAACTCATGAGAATGATAAAATATAATGCTTTAACTAGAGCTAGGGACAGAAAATAAATACTGGTGCGGATCGCGATGCTACCAACATCCACCCGCTCTATGATTAGAATTTGAAAGGACAATCACAGCAATGAATATTTACTATGTCTACGCATATCTGCGTGAAGATTCAACTCCCTACTATATAGGCAAAGGCAAAAACGATCGAGCCTGGTCTAAAAGCGGACATGCCAGCAGAGGTATATACCTCCCTAAAGATCCGGGAGGTATTATACTCCTGGCAGAAAATCTTACTAATCAAGAAGCATTAGATTTAGAAGCTGAACTGATCAAGTACTACGGACGTAAAGATATAGGAACCGGTATTCTACATAATAAAACAGATGGTGGGCCTAATCCTGTCCTATACGGAACTCAAAACGGTATGACTGGTAAACATCATACACCCGAAACTCTATATAAAATTAGTAAAGCTAAAAAAGGCCGTAAACATAACAAGAAAAATATTAATACTAGATTATGTCTCTGCTGCGGGCAATTAAAAAATACTAGAGGCTTTGATACCCACTTTAAACATTGTATTGCCAAATGCCCCGCTGTAGCCCAAATAGGTTTTAACAGCAGAACAACTATCAACAACAATACCCCGTTGTAGACCTTTTGAGAATTTTACCTAGACTAGAATAACTGTTGAGAAACACTGTGGTTAGAATGAATCAACAGTAGACACAATGAAGAATGATTTGAGAACACTGTGAGGTTTGTGGGAACACTATGAAGTTTGTGGGAACACTGTGAGGTTTGTGGTTTGAGTGGGAAAGTATTTTTGCTTAGCCAATCTCAACCACGGTGCGCCGAAAATTTTAGCTAGAGTAATTTACAGTAGAGCAATGTCCAATTCTTGCGGTGATCGGTCCTAAAACTGAAGAATTTGGTGTCAGATTGACTCTAAAACGGGTCAAAAATGACCCAAAATTCAATCAAAAATGTCTAAAAATACCTAGTTTTGTCCCACTGTGAACAGTCGGTATAATGATCCATCCACAGTAGCAGAGTAGAGATCTCGCTGTATAGCCTGTATATTATCTAGTTCGCCCAGTATCCAATAGGGCCAAAAGTAGTACTTGATCGCATTGTGTACACAGTCGTCTATAAGAGAATCTAGAATGGGCGGAGTAGGGAAAAGTGTATACATGATCTATTTAACCCAAAGTCCAGTATGGTTGTTGGATTAATGTGGCAGGAAAGCCACAGCAGTCAGGTTCGTGTGGCAGAGATGCCACTGTTGTGAATTCGCCACTGCGGTATTTCTGCCACGGCGGTAGTGCCGGGGAGATGTGGCTGGGATGCCACTGTAGTCACGATGCCACACGATCGTTTGAGTTGACGGATTGGGCGTTTGGGCTTATACTGTATCTATACTGTAACGCAACGGAGCAAGGAAAATGGCAACAAAAATGGAAAACTTGCTGTTAGAAATTGCACATTTTAATCATTTCAAAAGTCATATTCCTAAATTCAGCGAATTAGATACTGACACAGTACAATATCTTTTGGAGCTAGGGATTCTGCAGATCAGTACCGCATTTGAGCAGGCACTGGCCTATAAAGGAAATCATCGTGTGGTCAGTTTAGACAAAGGTGACCTATATAGGAATGGCAAATATAGTGATGCCAAATTGAGTACTGTAAGAACTTCCAGTCGTGGCCGATCCTATTCTGCTGCTATAGGCAGTATCTTTAACAAGACTGGCACCTTGCGAGTTCAAGTATATGAGCGCAAGCAGAATAAGTTTTATTATTTTGCCATCCCCCGACGTGCCTATATCGAGATTCCCCGAACCAGTAACATTGACATTCCCTTTGAGTTAGATGGTACTCCCCGTAGAATTCCACTTCGTAAGGTCTATGTCAATTGGTGGAAGTATGAAGTCAGCAGTTGGGAAGAAATGGCCCGCAAGTGACTTGACGGGCGGCAGATTTGAGCGTATACTGTATCTACACTGACACTACGGAGCAAGGAAAAATGACTGCAAATTTTACTCAAGAGCAAGTGAACTCAATCGTTGCTGAGGCTATGACTTCGGCTCGCGCCGCAGCAGAAGCGGCTCTAGCTCGTTATGGTGATCGCGACCTGTGCGGTTTTGCTTGGGTTAACATCTACGGCGTCAAAGGTTCGACCAAGTTGGGACGGATGTTGGCTGCTGCTGGTGTTAGGAAGAACTCGTACGAGCGGGCTTTTCAATTGTGGAATCCCAGTAAGATGCCTGTGCAGAGTGTGGGGATTCTGGAAGAAGGTGCTCGTGCGGCTGCTGATGTGTTCAAGCGGTATGGTTTCGAAGCCTACGCTGGTTCGCGTTTGGATTAAATCAAAAGGTTGACAGGTGGTGGAGACTAGTGTATAATTATTGTTGAAGTAATTGATTTGCCCGAGTGGTGGAATAGGTAGACACAACGGACTTAAAATCCGTCGACTTTAAAACGGTCGTACCGGTTCGATTCCGGTTTCGGGCACCAAAGATTCAGGAGAGTTGGCAGAGTGGTTAATGCAGCGGTTTGCTAAACCGTCGTCCAGAAATGGGCGCATAGGTTCGAATCCTATACTCTCCGCCAAGTTAGAAAAGACGGGGCAGTGGGATTAGAGGCGTCCATCTGCTAAGGAGTAGGACCCTGCCATAGGCAGTGGAAGTAGAAAGGTACCCCGTAACTGGTAAGGCCGATCTTCCTTTTGGCGTAGTAGCACACCCGTACTTTTTTGGGCCTATAGCACAATTGGTTAGTGCAATCGACTCATAATCGATAGGTTCCTGGTTCAAGTCCAGGTGGGCCCACCAAGTTGACAGGTCTGTTGAAGTTTGTTATAATTGTTCTACACTGAAGGAGCAACGGAAATGAGTGATTGGTTTTTGAGCCGTTACAGTCGGAAAGAGTTGGCAGAGATTCTGTTGGATCATCCCCTGTTCGATCAGGAGTAACCCATGGGCTTAGATATGTTCCTCAAGGCTCGCATGGGCCTGTATGGTCGTAAGGATGCTAGAGCACAGAAGATTCAAGAACTGTTTGCTGATACTGGTCTAGAGGTCGACGGTGTTGATCTGGAGGCAGGCTATTGGCGCAAGGCCAACGCGATCCACAAGTGGTTCGTCGAGAATGTTCAACAAGGCAACGATGACTGTGGTGACTACATGGTCACACGAGAGCAATTGACCGAACTCTTGGATCTTTGCCGGAGAGTCAGAGATTTCAAGCATCTAGCCCAAGATCAACTGCCCACAACCGAAGGATTCTTCTTCGGTGATACCGGCTATGGTGATGGCTACTACTATGACGTTGATCTAACCATTCGTATCCTTGAACGGGCGTTGGCATTGCCGCCCGAGTTTTACTTTGTCTATCACAGTAGTTGGTGATTGGCAGTGCCGGGATGTTGCGGGAATACAACGGTTGACAGATCAGGATCACGGTGTTATAATACTTGAACACTAACGCAATGGAGCAAGCAAATGGATATTCGGCAAATCAATTCTGCTATTATGTTCGGCTCTTGGACTGATGTTGAACTCAACAGTGTCTTGGATGCGCTCAAATTCGCTCGTGCTGGTCTGCAGAAGCGAGTCAAACAGGGTCTCAGTGTTGGTACCAAGGTGCGGTTCACTAGCAGCAAAAATGGTATCACCTATGAAGGTAGTGTGGAGAAGATTGCACAGAAGTTTGTCACTGTCAATGCCGGTGTCGGTGGGCGTTGGAAAGTGCCGGCCAATATGCTGGAGGCGGTATGAACTTCCGCCGGTGGTGCTACGAGAAGTGGTATGAGCACTGTGATGAAGTCGAAGCCTGGACTGGTGAGCGTGTCAAGTACCTCAGTAGAGACTATTTTGGGCTGTACCGTTGGTGGTTGCGTCGTGAGTACAGGTATCAGCGGCGACTTGACAGCCAATGTATTTGATAGTATACTACAATCATGATAGAACTTGCTGATTTTGTGTTAGAAGTTTGGTGTCGAGACTGCAGATTTAAGGACGGTGAGCGACTGTTACAGACCTACAGATACACTCGAACACATCAGCAGTGGATGGAAGAAGAGGTCAGGGATCTACAGAGCGGGTTGTATCCCAAAGGGCAGTTCCGTTTGAGATTCCGTAAGAGTTGGGCAAGAGCAGTTGACAAGAGCCGGAATTCAAGTTATAATAGTTCTACACTGTAACGCAAAGGAGCAGCAACATGTTCGAATGGGATTGGGAAGAGGCTCAGCATGATGAGTATGAGCATGATGAGTTGGAGCGTGATTGGGATGAGCCTTACGAGGGCAACGAGGATCGCTACCTCGATGCCAGTTACGAAGATCAGTACGACCTAGGCGATTACTGATCTTGAGTGGGGGAGTGTGCGAGTGCCGAAAGGATGCGCCTACTCTTAAACAACCATGTGAGGTGCCCCTTAACAGAGTTGGTTGACAGTATTCAGAGATCGTTGTATACTGTATCTATATTGAAATTGACCCGCCCTGCTTGTTAGTCCATTCCCTAGGACCCAGCAGCACACTGCGGCGCTAAATGCTCTACTGTCAAACTCGGAGGCAGTAGACTGGTCACTGAAAGGCGGGATCGGATCGTCGTCCGGAATAAGCGGAACAACATGAGAGAAATACTCATGCCGAAAAGAAGACTATGGAGGTCTACAGTAGGGAGTAGACTGCCATATTGAAGCACCAGCGTGAGAAGGCAATGGAGAGCCTGCACTCTATAACCTGCTAGCAGAGGTTGAGCATCGCATTACTGGTTCAAGTCCAGTGTGTTTCAATATGGGTGTGTGTGCCGAACGGTTGAAGGCAGCGGTAATAAGTTTGAATATGGGGGTTGTTCTCTACGGGAGACTGTAAATCTCTTGCCTTAATATGTAGAGTGGCTGGCAGTTAGGTTCGATTCCTTCAGCCCCCACCAAATTAAAATCACCAATCTGTATAAATAAACACAGTCAGTTACAGGATGGTGATAAAATGTTGAATATAACTAAAACTCTTTGTGAATTCTGTGGTAAAGAAGGTATTAAAGGAGGATCGATGTCTTTACATATGCGATCCTGTAAATTGAACCCAGAAAGAGTTCAAGGAACTTCTTTTGGAAAAAAGCATACTGTTTTAACTAAACGATCTATAGGAAAAAATAATGGGCAAGGAACTAAAATACCTAATACATTATTTGAGGTTTCAAAAAGAACAACAGCCAAAATTCTAAATAGAATAGGCAAAGGTTGTTCGAAATGTGGTTGGAACGAAGCAAGTTGTGATATTCATCATATAGTTCCTCGCAGTAAAGGCGGGACTGACGAACATACAAACTTGACAGTATTATGCCCGAATTGCCATAGATTGGCTCATTCGGGAAAATTAACAGAATTTGTTTCAGTTCAGGATCAAATTGGGGAAGAATGGAGAGAGCATTATTATGCCCATCAATAAGCATTATCCATCCACACCCACCAAACTTTTAACTTTCAAGGAACAGTAATGGGGCTTGACATGTGGCTTAGTGCTCGCAATGGTGAATCTGAAGAGGAGGTGGGCTATTGGCGTAAAGCCAATCATATCCATCGTTGGTTCGTAGAGAATGTTCAGAACGGACAAGATGACTGCGGTACCTATCCAGTTAGCCCAGAGCAATTGGATAGTCTACTGAGAACTTGTCGTCGTGTATTGGACTTTCAACATTTATCAGAGAGTCAACTGCCTCGACAGCCGGGATTCTTCTATGGTAACCTTGCCTATGATGAATACTATTACGAAGACATTCGGAACACGATAAGGATCTTGGAGCAGATTCTTAGAAACTATGGTGATTCGGAGATCGTTTACCAATCCAGTTGGTAAAGTGCCGGGGTGTGGCTTTTTTGCCACACAATCCCCCAAGTTGACAGGGTTCCACTTTCTTGCTATAATTGTTCTACACTAACAGCAACGGAGCAGCAAATGGCTTTTACTTGGACGAGAGCAGATCAATATCGCAGCCGCAAAACCACTTGCCAACTGCTTGATTGGGCAGAGGAAGGTATGATCTCGTGGGAACAGTTGGCACGCGATGCTCTGGGATGGATGAGCGAAGCAGAGGTCACCGAGTTCGCCCAACGCAATGATTACATTCAAAACGACGAAGAAGAGGTAGAAGCAGAATGATTACACTGACTATCGATGATGTGCTGGAAGATATGGATACCGCATCCGAATACCTAGATCGTGCTCGTGATATGCTGAGCAATCTGGGACA
>JACCDG010238988.1_pt1 | contig 220589 bp, 212 predicted proteins | sample 7442471 | NCBI WGS metagenome assembly JACCDG01 (sample SAMN15323444, study PRJNA562643) | freshwater metagenome | isolation source: river surface water | place: USA:Blue River Watershed | collected 2017-08-17
ATTACTGTTACTCTGTAGATTTTATTAAAACTTTTATCTGAAATAACAGCAGTTACCGAATCTCCTACTGTATTTAAATTTTCAGCATTGATGATAGTCCAGGTAGTATTATTGGCAGTCAAGGTTTGCTGTCCCCCAAAAATATTCAATGGTTGAGTCGAAACCTGAGTAAAAGCCACTGTTGTTGATGACCCCATTACTGTGGCAGAGGCACTGGGTAAACTGTAATTTATTTCTACATCCAGGTAAGAACCCACGCCTGCTACAACACGCACAGATAGGGCATCTTTTGTCATATCAGATCCGCCAACTACCAGTGTCTCGCTAACTCCGGCTACGTTGGTGATGCCCGGGTATGCTGTTGTTTGAACAGTATCATCTGGGAATGTTAAACTACCATCTTTACCAAATACCCATTCATAAGTGGCTAATGGTGTAAAGCCATTGTTTTGTAAATCTATTGAATTAGTTCTTAGGGTTAACTTGTCTTGACTACCTATTAATAACGGACCAAGCATTCCAAGATTTAACGATTGGTTAGTTAAATCTTCTTCAATCCAACTGCTACCGGGAAGCATGATAGCGGGTTTTCTATTTGTAGAGTAATCAGCCAAGCCAAAGTTTCTAAAATCCCAAGTAAAGTTAGGATCACCAGTGATGCCAATATATGTTCTGGTATTACCAGTTAAATTTAATCCTGATACACCACCGCTTGTTGCCGGGTTGAGAGTATAAATGTTTGATACTGTATCTGGGAATGTTAGCGCACCATTGTCTCCAAACTGCCAACTTTGAGCAGTATCAGTTGAGTCAGTGACAATGTTGACTACTCCGCCTGCTTCAACGTTGAAGTTGTTCATTCCTCTAAATTCAATATTAGAATCAGAACTATCTACTAAAGCACTATTTGGGAACATTAAAGTTCCGTTGGCCCCAAATGTCCAAATGTCAGGTCCAGCTTCAAGTTCTAAATTATTATCAGACGCAGGAACATAGTCAGGACTGGTAAGTGTGAATGTTATATCGGCAGCATAACCGGGAAGTCCAACCGCAGTCTGGAAAGCAGGCGAACCGCCTAAATCAGTTCGCATCTGCGTAATGGTAGTTGTGAAAATAGTGCTGCCAGTTTGCTGTGCGGTTAAGGTGTAGCCAGTTAAATTGCCCAGTGCCACCACAACTGCCCACTCTGGACCTATACCTACGTAACCGTTGTCGGCACCTGCTCCTAAAGTGTAAGGAAGGCCTGTTACTTGCGATCCTACTTGTTGATTTGTTTTACTTTTAATAGGACCGGGTACAATAAGTGTAGAAGTGGAACCATCAAATGTCCATTCTATATTATTATCTGTGTAGTCTGCGATAATGCTTACGTCGTAGTTGCTGGCTAACTTTAAACCAGTTACTTCGTTAGAAGTAATAAAACCTGGAACATTTAAACTACCGTTACTACCAAACTTCCAAGTAGAAATAGCACTTTGAGTAAATGTTTCGATGTAAATGTTCTTGTCTAGTGAACCGCGTAACACTGCGCTTTCGTCATCTCCGCTATGTGCAGGTGTAAGAATTGCTGTGTTTAATATTATACTATTAGGAAATGTTAAATTTCCGCCAAGATCAAACGTCCAAGTGTTAGTTCCAGTACCGTTATCTGTAGAGATAGTTACACTATCGCTTACATCACTAACTCGGACATGATTCTTTTCACCGCCTAAAAATAAGTCAGCACTACTGCTATCTATTGCGCCGCCGGCACGGATATGTACATGTCCTGGTTGGCCGCCTGTAGGTTCGATGATGAGATACTGCTGACTGCCTTCTTGTCTTAAGAATTCATCAGGAACAAGTTTGATAGAATCGTATCCTGCTCCATCACTGCTGTCAGCATCACCACCGTAGAATGTACCTTTGTTTAGAACTTTGCTTTTTAAGTTTGTTCTAACACCGTCAAACATTAGTAGTTCTAACTTGTTGTTGTTTCCAAGATACACAGCAAGTTCGCCATAAGGGCGTATTTCATTGGTATTGGTGTCATTAGCACCGTTGCCATCAACCTGACTTACATTTAATCGTCTTACTATTGTCATTTAGTTTGCCCCTAATTAATCCCAAAATTCTGAACCGTAGAACACCTTGGCGCTCCACTGTACTTTTAATGTAGCACCGTTACCGTCTAAGCGACGATATTTTAGTTCTCCTTCGGTGGCCTGATACCACAGATCTATATTTTCGCCGTTGGTCCCGCCGCTGAATACTTCAGTGTGAGTGACGAATTCATCTCCACTGTCTCTGGCAATGTGTATAGTTCCTACCATTGTTCCAGCATTGGTATCATAGGCGTGATAGTCTATAACAGCACCACGGAAGTTTGTAGAACCGCCCGGCAGTTCGTTTCTATTCCACCATATTACTGGTTCGCCGCCAGTTTTGTATCTAAAGTAGATATTATCGCCTTGACTATAGTTTAAACTTGCGCCAGGTATAATAACTCCATAGCCTATTTCGTTGCCAGCACCAGTAGAGTTAAAATCGTATCTATACCAAGTAACATTGTCTAAACTGAACTCTATAGTTGTAGTGTCCCAGATGCCTGCGGCAGTGGTATTGTTCAGTATGTCGTCTATGTTGGTTGTAGTAGTGTCAATCCAAAATCTAAATTCATCTGCGGCATTTCGTGATGCTGTAGCAGTTATGTTGGTAGTTTGTCTTTCTGTCACTGCAACTTGTTTGTAGCCATAGACTTCTTCGATCCTACGATTGCCTGGGCTTTCAAGTTTGACCCGTCCTAATCCTTCTGCGGATTTTAGTCGTGTACCGTCGGCAAATCTAATACCTTCTTGAAGTTTAGTTAGGTCAATCTCTCTGCGAATATAGGCAAATCCTCCGCCTCCTGGCCCGCCACCGTTTTGTCCCCATGTCCACTGACTAAACTTTACTGTATAGTACTTGCCGTTGTCTGGCAGGTACATCACACATTCTGTTCCTGGAACTTTGTTACCTAATCCGCCAAATCCAAATGCTTCATAGAATGGTACATAAGTTCTTGATTCAACATCAGTTAAATCTGCCCATCCGTCTATGTTCCATAGTGTACCACCTGGGCTGACATCACTATCCCAGGAACCTTCTCTGTAGGGGTTGTAGATACCGTTGTTACCGTCTCTGGTGATACCTACACCACTACCTTCGCCATCATCTGGTATTAGTATGTCAACTTCGTTGCCGTTGTCAGTTTTTAAGAACGATACTGCTTCGCCTATGTAAGGCTCGCCAACGATGTTGATATGTGTAACGGCATTGTCAAAAGTTTCTGCGGCTGTGCCGCCGCCAAACACATTGCCTGTTTCAGTGGTACTGCCGCCGTCTGCGCCGCTGTTACCACTGGTGCTGATTGATGTTGCGCTGTTACCTGTGACAAACAAGCCAAACATTGCTGTGTCGTAGACAAAACTATAGGTACTGCCTGCGCCAAATGCTGCCGTACCGTCCACAACTGTGTCACCGTTGTTATAGTTGATTTCGCTGGCAAGGTTGGTATTGATGAAGTTAGCAGTATCGTATTGATCTTCTCCGCCGTCGTTGATGTTATTTGTAGGCCAGATAGTTACAGGAGCGATTCCTGACACGTTAAAGTTGTATGCTTCACCCTCGCCACCAACGCCGGTAACTGTTATAGTAATGTCGTTAAATGGTGTTGTTCCGCCGGCGATGTTTTCTCCTAATAGAGTTATTACATCACCTACTACATAGTTAAATCCGCTGTTGCTTGCACTAACACTATTACCGGTATTAGCTACACTGGCTACAGTGAATCCTGAACCTACGTTATAGTTAGTGCCAGTCACAGTCCACCCTAATACCGGTGCTGTGGCAAATGCTGTACCATCTACTGTTGCTCCTGTGATAACACCTTCGGGTGCTGCGGTAACTGTGATAATAGCATCGTTTTCTGGAGTTGTGCCTCCGAGGTCTGTACCTAATATTTTAATTTTGTGTCCTGGTAGATAGTTTGAGCCACCGTTAGCAACACCCATGAATGTGTAACCAGTAGCAGGAGATGCGTCAGCAAGTATAAATGATGCTCCACTACCTTCTCTCACTGTGGTTGGGCCACCGTTTAGTGTAGGAGCACTACTTACATAAAATTGGAAGTTAGTGTATAATCCATTTGCGGCCGCAGCTAATGTAGTATAGTTAGCGTAGAACTCTGTCTTCATCTGATCAACTGTACGGAAGTCACCTGCTACACCGTCGACTAAAATCACGTTGTCTATCAATGATCGTGTAAAGTTTTGTAAATCTGCTAACGGTTTAGCACCATTGACATTACCATAGATTATAATCATGGCTAAAACATCACTGCTGCCTAATCCGCTGACTTGAAAGTCATCTTGACTGCCTGTTGAATCTATGGTTACTGTAGTTGTTGCTGGCTTGTATATGACTATCTTGTTAACATTAAGTTCGCTTGAATTGTTGTTAGAATGTACAACACCGTAACTGGCCTGTAGGCCTTTGTAAAGAGTTATAGGTGTTGCTGGTATTGTGATAGAAGGTAATCCTACACTAACACCAACTAACCCAGGTTCTATTTCTGTAATAGTACCGTTGATTAAAATTTCAGTAACATTTTCAACACTTGGGCCGTTACCGTCACCAACTGCGATAGATCCGCCGACACCGCCCAACACTGAATTACCTGTGCTATCTACAATGTCTCCGCCTTCGGGCAGTTGTAGATCTCCGTCAGTTTTAAACTGCCATTGTTTAGGTGTTTCTCCTAATATATCTGCTGTTACGAGAATATTGTCTTTTGCCGATACAGCGATCGTAGCGTTTTCAGAACCAATCTCTGGTCCTTGTATGAATAAACTGTCGCCTTCAACTGCTGGAAACTGTGTAAGTCCTGTGGATCCTAGTACCACAGAGTGACTACCGTTGACTAATCTATCTGTGGTTACCGAACCGGGAGCATCGGCTACTGGAGTTTCTGTAACTTCTCCAGGATTAGTAACCTGTTGTACAACCAGTTGTCCATCAACATTGCTTAGTTTAATGTCGCCAATGTAGATACTGCCTTCGCTGACATAGATATCGCGCCATTGCTTATCGGGCGCACCTAAATCATAAGTGTTATCTGCTGAAGGAACAATATGACCTGCATAGTTTGACAACACTGTTTCTTTGTCATCAAAGTAGGATAGGCTGTTCCAAGCGGCAGTACCATTACCTATTTTAAGTTTATTGTTAGTTAGGTCAACACCTACTTCTCCCTGTGCTAATACAGGATTTGTTGCTGACCAGTTTGCCGCTGTATCTCGTCTTAGTTGTATTCTACGTGCCATATTATGCTCCGCCCCCATCTAGTGTTGTATCGTCATCGTAAACAGTGGAGGCTGCTCCTCCGTCGTAATCTAACGCTACTATTAGATTAAATTTATTTGTAGCATCGTTATAAGTAACGGAAATTCCTTCGTGATCGCCGTTTAGAAACATTTCTGCTGCATAGTCCTGCGCCAATTCAGTTAAGCTGGTGACCCCAGTTAACGTATAAAGTTCTGCAAAGTTTTCGTTAACTTTTGAAAAAGCAGCTCTAATAGGATCCCCGTCTCTTGCATTTGGACTGGTTCCTACATTAATTATTTTTCTAGCCATAGTAGCCCCATAAGTCTTATTTTAGTATTTATCGCAGCCGATAAATATACTACTATGCCACGTTTATCACTCTACCGCCCAGAAAAAGGCAACGATTATAAGTTCTTAGACCGCACAATCAGCGAAATGTTCACTGTTGGCGGTGTAGAGCTTTACATTCACAAGTATCTAGGACCTAAAAATCCCAGCGATGAAGATGCTACCGCAGATCAACCACAATATGATGCTGTAAAAGAAACAAATATACAAGATTTGCTATTTTTAGAAAATAGAGATCGAACCTACGATCCTAGTATTTACAGAGTACGCGGTGTTTACAATGTACAAGATCTAGATTTTAACTTGAGTCAGTTTGGCTTGTTTATTGACAATGACACACTGTACATGACTGTTCATATTAACGATATGATTCGTACTATAGGTCGTAAACCTATGAGCGGGGATGTTGTGGAAGTTCCGAACGTAAAAGACGAGTTTGCCCTTAATGAATGGGATGTAGGATTACCAAAATATTTTGTTATTACTGATGTTGGCCGAGCAGCTGAAGGGTTTTCAGCTACATGGTATCCTCATTTGTATAGATTAAAACTTTCAAAAATAAGCAACAGTCAACAATACAAAGATATATTTGATCAAAAAATAGTTGATCCTGTAACCGGTGAAGAAACTGACAAAACTCTAAGTGACATACTTTCTTCAGCACAGAGAGCGTTAGACATTAATGATGCACTCATTGCTCAAGCAGAAGCAGATGCTCCCAAGAGTGGTTATGAAACTCAGCAGTTTTATACGCTGGCAGTTGACGATAAAGGTAATGCTGCCCTTCAAACAGTTGATCAAACCACAGTTGATTCTAGTTACAGCTTACCTACTATTACTGCTGCTAGTCAAGACGGTATACCTAAAAGAACAGGATATGCAGGTTACTTAGTAGGGGATGGAGTTCCCGAAAACGGTGCAGCATTTGGACATGGCATTACATTTCCTAATGGTGCTGTAGACGGCGATTTTTTCTTAAGAACAGATTTTTTACCTAACAGACTGTTTAGATTTGACGGACTACGTTGGGTCAAAAGAGAAGACAACGTTAGAATGACTATGACTCCTACTAACGATAGGATGACACAAAAAGGCACCTTTATTAATAATACTAATGCTACTGGTGTTGACATTGTTCTTTCTGATATTTCAACATCAACTAGCAATCAACTTACTACAACTGCCGATTATGTAGACGGAATGTTTGCTGAAGTTGCGCTAGCCGATAGTCCTTATATGCAGGCTATTGTTTCAGCAAACGGTTCAGGCAAAGCTGTTATTGATTTAACCAGTGACTATGTTGTAGGATCTAAAATAGAATGGAAACTCTATAGGTCTTCTGTTGCAGAAAAAGTTGCATTGAGCAAAGCACTTAAAAAGAAACCTGGGGCTGATTTATAATGACAACATATTTTTATGATGGGCAAATAAGAAGATATTTGTTACAAATAGTTAGACTATTAAGTAACTTTAGTGTTCGTTACGGTGATGGAACTCTTGTTAGAATACCTGTAATGTACGGCGATCCGGATCGACAAGCTGCAACAGTAATAAATCAAAACAGTGAAAACGCTGTACAAAGCGCACCTCGTATTGCTGTGTATTTGAGTGAACTTGAGCTAGACACTAGTCGATTAGGTGACAGTAGTTATGTTGGAAAAGTACATGTTAGAGAACGTGCATTTAACGAAGAAGACAATGCCTATGAAAACTATCAAGGCAATAGCTACACAGTTGAAAGGCTAATGCCAACGCCTTATAAACTAACTGTTAAAGTAGATATTTGGACAACCAGCACAGATCAAAAACTACAAATTCTTGAACAGATATTGATGCTGTTTAATCCTAGTTTAGAAATACAGACCACAGATAACTACGTCGACTGGACAAGTCTTAGTGTAGTTGATCTAAGCGGAGTAGTTTTAAGCTCAAGATCTATTCCTGTAGGAACTGCCACAGACATTGACATTTCAACTTTAACTTTGCAGACTCCTATTTGGATTAGTCCTCCTGCTAAGGTTAAGAAGCTTGGTGTTATTACACAGATTATTTCTAACATCTTCACTGAAAAATCTGAGCCTTATGGAGATTACATTGACGGACTAGGAACAGATCCTGAAGGATCTAGTATCTATCCTCAAAATCAAGTTTTAAAAATTGTAGTAACTCCCGGAAACTACGACATAGAAGTTATGTCTGATACTGCTAGACTAATAGGATTTGACAGTGAATATCCTAGTTGGGAATCTATTATTAAAAAACAAGCAGGCACTTATAGAGCCGGACTTAGCAAAATATACATAACTTTAGACAATGGTAACAAAGTAGTTGGCTATTTTAGCTTGAATCCTTTAGACGATACTCTACTGTCTATTAACTGGGATGCTGATACATATCCTAGCAACTCCCAACTAAACACTGCAAATAGAGCAAGTCCTGGAACATTTGATGCTATCATTGATCCTAAAAAAACAGGACCAAATGATCCTAAACTTCCCACACTTGTTCCAGGTTCAAGGTATCTAATCATTGACAACATCGGCGGTGGCATTAGAGAAACTGTTAGTTCTGAAAGTAAAATTCAAAGAATAAACACAGACGTTTTATACAGTAAAGTCGTTGACGAATATACTAAAGTATTTGTTAACGGCAACCCTGTTACATTTAGTGCGCCTGTTCCTAATAACTTAGACACAGGCAACTATGTGATTATTTTAGATAGTCCAGCAGCAGAAAACAGTGAAATAAGTTATGAAATTTATCTAAATGATGACGGTCCTGATGCTTGGAAAAACGCAGACGACAGCGATTTTATTGCTGAAGAAAACGATGTCATTGAATGGGACGGTACTAAATGGTCAGTCGTTTTTGACGCTGACGAGAATGCTGATCAGATAATATACTTAACAAACATTTTTACAAACACTCAATATGTATGGAACGGCGTAAGTTGGGCTAAGAGTTTTGAAGGTGTTTACCGAAGAGGAAGTTGGTATCTTGAACTCTAAAGATCGCATCGTTTGTAGCGGTGCAGTATTCTACAGTAAAAACACAAGAAGATTATTATTAGTACAAAAATCTCGAGGAAAGCACCAGGGCACTTGGGGACTTGTTGGAGGCACCAACGAGTATTCAGAAACTCCCTGGGAAGGCCTTAAGCGAGAAATACAAGAAGAAATAGGATCAATACCTAATATTCTTAAGACTATACCTTTAGAAACATTTGTCAGCAACGATAGCGTTTTTCATTTTCACACTTATTTGTGTGTTGTAGAAGATGAGTTTATTCCTAAACTCAGCGACGAGCATTGTGCCTATGCATGGACTACTATAGATTACGCACCTAAACCTTTGCATCAGGGTCTAAGAAATAGTTTTGGCAGTAAGGTTATTAGAAACAAACTCGAAACTATCTTTGACGTTATCAGTCTTATTTAAAGACCAAATTTTCCTTTATACAAGTTATAAGCTTGTCTAACTTCAGTATCTGATAGTGCTTTTAAATAATGTTGATGTGCGTACAGCTCATAATTTTGAGTGCCGCCGCCGAGATCGTTTCCTATTCGGTATATATCACCGCTTGAGGGTGTGATTGTACTAGTATGCAGACTAGTTGTTAATGTTGCCCACGACTCGCCGTTGACATATATAACAACAGATGCTGCTGCTCGGTTAATAACCGCAGTAATGTTTTGTACTACTCCGGTAGGCAAATCTGCTCTAGCTGAAGAATATACTTGTTGTCCGCTGGCATTATTTACAAAAAATGCTATTTGTCCCGCTGCTGGGTAGTTTAATACAAAAAAATATCCAACAAGACTTGCTCCTCTAGCTTCAAGTAGACAGTTTGATCCGTTGTCTAGTTGCCTAATCCAACTACTAATAGTAAAACTTTGCAGACCCATTCTAAAATTAGATGCAGGAGTTACATCTAAATAGGCAGTGTTAATATTAGGAAATGTAATATTATTTGTATTATATGTAGGAGACCCTACCATTGTAACAGTGCTTTGACTTGTAGTATCTAACACTGCTTGACTTGTTGATCTTGTTGATTCTGTAAAAGTACCCGCAACAGCTCCTGCATTTCTTTCAACTTGTAAATCTGCCATATCAATAGAATACGGTGCTGAACTAGCTGGAGGGAAAAAATATTGAATAAAACTATAAGTTGCTGATGCAGTCCATGTAAATGTAGTTTTTTGCCAGGATGCCGAAGGAGTAAAACTGCCATTAAATGCGCCTGCGCTTGGACCAAAGTAAGTAGTATAACCAACAGTAACCCCTACACCTGCAGAGCCATTGGCTTTATGCCAAAAACTAACAGTTATAACATCACCTGCAGTTACAGGGGTATCTACACCGTAGGCCATTCCTCCGTCTACTCCTGTAGTTCTTGTTACATGTATTCTCATGCAAGGAGTATTAGTCTCATACCCTCCATTTTCAACTATTTCTTTTACATGGCAGGTATTAGGTAGATGAGGCGGTCCCCACCAAGACGTAGGAAAACTAGTTGCGTTTATTGCTACTCGTTGATCTAGTGCAACACTATCATATACTTTGTGTGTTCCTGTTGTAGGATTTAAAAACCCTTGACTTCCGTTTTCAGAGCTGTTATAAGCATGTAAACTAAACTGAGTTGCACTTATTCTTTTTACAAAATAGTTTACTCCATTAGTAACTCCGCCGCCTGTTGTCTGAGGCGTGATTGCATCATATGTTCTAAAAGGATGTGCCGCCGCAGTTGTAACAATATTTGAAGATACAGATGATATAGCTCCGATAGAAAAATATGTTCCTGATCCGTATTGATTAGTGTTATATGTTCCCCAAGAGTTTGAAGTTCTAAATCTTCCATTAGATGATGGATTAGGTAAAAAATTTGTAGTAGGTTTGCCTATGTTTGACTTTATTCTATTTGTTAAGTCAACTGCAAAGAGTAAGTTTTCATTAGTTACAGGAACTCCAGATATAACACTCATACTCCAAACCTTCCTCTATTAGTGTTAAAGTTGCGACTTATTTCTGATGCTGAAAGTGCTTTAGTATAAACTCTTGCAATATCAATAGTAACGGGAGGTGTTGAATATAATAGAGTTCCGCCTCCATCAACTTGTGCTTTACACAGTCCTATATTTCCAGCAGTACTTACAAGTCCTGGATCATATTCAAGAGTAGCACAGTTTGTTTGACCAAACAAAGTTCCATTAACATAAAGTTGTAAAAGATTAGCAGCAAAATTATTAACTACAACAAAATGATTATAGGTTGACAATGAAGGAATAGTATAAACTGGAGTATTTCTGTAGGCATCGGCACCTCTTACAAATCCAAAGACACTCATGCCATTTCCGCCAACTGTACCGTTCCAATATAGTGCGCCGCCGCAATAGTAAGTCGCTCCTAAAATAACTCCTGCTCTTTGAGTACCGGCACCTGGCCAAGCATCGACTCTCATCCAAGATTCTAAAGTCCAGTTACCCAGTGCAGGAGTTGTTGATAACGGCAAAGATGAAACTAGTGTACTAGAACTTGCTTGTGTAAAAGATATTTTTCCTCTATTAGTAGTGTAATCTAAGCTTGTTGGGGTGAAAGTTGTTCTTCCGGTAAGATCTCTGATTGTATCAGTTGTTGCTCGTGTTGTTGCAGGTGCTGGCCAATGTTTTGGATGTAGATTGGTATAGTTTCCCTGAACAAGTAATATTTTTGCTACCGAATATTTGTCAGGTACTGTTGAATATCTATAATAAAACGATGATATACTTTGAATGATATTAGTTGTAGCCTGTGTAGTAAATGTTCCCCAAGCCCAAAACCAGCCATCACCGAGGCTTACCCTATTAGCATCAGAATGAACTCCTCCTTCTGTTACATACGTACCTCCGTTAAATTCATACCTATACATGAAGTTAGGATGAGTATATCCAGATTCACATTTATAAACTATTGCATAGGTATAAAGAGTAGACGGTGAAACTGCAAAACCTCCGCCAAACGCCATTATACTAGGGCAGCAGTTTCCTGACACAGCCGGATAATTATTCTGTGCATAACAATATTGCACAGTGGTTGGCCCTAGTTCAGGAACATTAACTATTTCAGTACCGCCAACATATGATTGTCCAGCGCCAGTAGCAACATATGGCGATATAGAAGAAGTTAAATTTTGAATTGGCGGCCCAGCATACGATTTGGTATTAGCAACATCGTAGCTAAATGCTAGACTGTCTGTTATTGCCGCAGACGTTAATACTGCCATTACCAGTTTCCTTTAGGACACAGCTTAAATTTAAAAGTTGACATTAGATTTATATTGCAACCTGTTTCTTTACACATTGTAAAATTATTTTCATCAAATGTTAGATTTTCACAAACTTGGCAAAGATTAACTCTTTGTTGTGATTCTTCAGGTGTGCAATGTACTGTCATTTCTTCAGTGTTAGTCATCATAATCCAAATCTTCCTCTATAAGCATTATAGTTAACAGCAAGTTCTGTATCGGTTAAGACTCTATTGTATATTTCAAGCTTGGCTAAAAATGCTCTAAGATTACTACCGATGGTCAGTGTTCCCGGATTTCCAGCAGGTGTAAAAGTATTATTTGGGCCGCTTGTTGTTATATTTACATTGTTTCTATAGATAGTTCTATAGTTATCAACATTTCTAAATCTAAAACTTAGATATCCCCAGCCTTGTCCTCCTACATCACCTCCGTAGGTATAATAGTCGTTAACTCCGCTGTTTAAGTAAAGCAACGAATTGTTAGTTCCGTATGATGGAAATAGTCCTGCATTTAAGTTTAACAAATTTTGATTATTAGTGTCATCAGTTACATTAATCCAAGCATTAACAGTCCATGCTTGACCAAGAGTTGTTTGAGCGCTTAAAGGATTAGTTACTGTTGCAGTTTCAGATCCTGTAAAATGATAATAGCCTCCATTGGTAGAAAAATAAGAAGGCCTAGTTGCAGAAAATGTTGTAGTTAAGTTGTTTATGCTTGTATCATACCATGCTGTAGTTTGATGCAATCCTGCTTCTTCTATTAAAACAGTTGAGTTTAACACAGGAGCAGACCATAGTATTCCTACTTGAATTGTAGATCCGCTAGCAGTTGTGGTAAAACTTATTTCAGTCCAGCCAAATGTAGAACTAATGGTTCCTGTAAATGCCAGCTGAGTCGCTCCGTTTTCTAGTGCATATAACTGTAAGGTGCTGCCAAAAGTTACACCTGCTTTTACTCTAAAAGTATATCGTGTGCTAGCACTGACAGGGATGCTACCACCTATCGGCCAAACTCCTGGTGTAGATGTTGTTTGATTTGATACTGCCTGTATGTACTTGCCGCTTTGCGAAACAGTTACACTTTGATTAGCAGCATACGATGACAATGTAGTAGGGTTAGGAATAAGATTTCTTCCTAACCTACTTCGTGTACTTCCTGCATCTAGATTTAAAACAAGTCCGTCTGTAACTATATTAGGACCATATGTTAGTGCCATAGTTGATCCTTATCAAGCAAATGTAGCGTTTACAGTATACCATTGTGTTGTAGTAAAAGCAACAAACTCAATATTTGCTAATGTTTCTAAATTTAACTGTACGTTTGTTCCTAGTGTATTAATCTGAGCACCAGTACCGGGGTAAACTCTTAATGTAGTAACAGTAGCGTTTCTAACCATAACTCTCATACCTGGATAAGCGCTGGGCAATATTACACCACTGTTAGCAGCTACAGTAGTAACGTTATTGATTGGTCTTGTTAATAATGTTGCTGTTGCTTGTGTAGTTCCGGCAGCACTAACTGCATTATTTACACCGTAGGTAACGAAACCTCCGTATTCTGCTAATTTTACTAGACCGGTATCTAAAACTTCTATGCTAGGAATACCTGATGAATCGTTGGCTGAAAAAATAGTTCCAGTCATAGAATCAGTGACTGCAAACAGCTGACCTGATGCACCACTTACTTCAAACTTAGCTACAGGATTAGTTTGTCCAACACCTACATTACCATCAAAAGTAATAGTTAATCTTGCATCACTTAGAGTTGCGGTAGCAGCACTTGCTGTACCATTATTTAAAATATGTACCTTACCTCTGGCACTTGAATCTTGTCTTTCAAATACAATAGCTGATTTTCTATAGCTTGTGTTAGCTGCTTCACTGTAACCAAAATGTATACCTGACCAGAAGCCTGCGCTGTAAGTAGAACCAAAGCTTGCTTGGAAGCTGTTTGCCGCAGTTACACCGTTATTAACATCTAATTGATATTGAGGGGTAGTAGCATCGCCGACAGCCATGCCTGTAGTAGTTGCATAAAATACTTGGTTGCTGGTATTATTGTTTAGATAAGCACGTAAAGTAGTAGGAGTTCCGGCAATAACAGTAGGAAAATTTCCTTGTCCAAATGTTAGATCACCACCAGAGGCTCTTCCGATGTTTATCGAAGTTTGAGCGTGGAATCTATTTCCAGTTACATCATGGCCTGTATCAGGTCTGTTTGTATATCCTGTAGGTGTATGCAATTCTAAACTGTTAGTCTTACCAGCGTTATAGATACCCCAAGTATTAGTTAATGTTGTATTGGTACCTGCAACAGCATCACCTGCAATATATAAGTTTGCAGCATTAGTAACTGTTGTTGCACTACTTGACGCAAACGTAGCTTGACCAATGCCTAGATGCCCTTTGGTTGCAATAGTACCAGTGCCAGTAGTATCAGTAATAGTAGCAGCACTTAGTTCTAATGCACCGCCTAGAGTAAAAGTATTTCTGCTAAAGTTACCTGATCTAAGTATTATTCCTGCGGCTGTTATTTGAGCATCATTATACAATGTGCCAGTAACTCGCATGTTACCCTCATTGTATATTGCCCAGTTATTTGTGATTGTTGTATTAGTACTGGCTACGTTACCGTTAACATATAAGTTAGCAGCATTAGTGATTGTTTGAGCATTAGATGCTGCAAAGTTGGGACTTAATAAACTGTGTCCTACTTTAAGAGCAATAGTTCCTGTAGTGGCACTTTGATCAGTAACCAATGCTGCGCCGCTGTTAAAAATAGGACTTGTGGTTGTCCAAGTTGTTGCAACGTTGACGTTACCTGTTCTACTTAGAATAAATGGATTAACAGTACCAGTTACACCTAGCGTTGAACCGTTCCAGGTTAAGTTAGCACTGTCAGTTAACTGTCCGCTGGTTGTAGCAAATGTAACACGACCCGAAGTTAAGTTGTTTAAGAATAAACCTGCCGATGTCAAGGTCATTCTGGTGTTCATCGTGTTGTCAGTTGAAGCTACTTCAGTACCAAAATACATAGTACCGGAGCCGTAGACAATGGCTCCGTGTTGCCCTGTGCTTGATCCTATAACAATACCAGGAGCACTAAATCCTGTACTAGATTCTGTTATTTGACCTGCGGCAAATCCGCCTACGCTAGACGGATCTATCGCATTGCCTGTTCCAACGGTAATAGACCCGGATGAAGAAATATTAGTTGCAGACAGTGTATTAGTAGCATTAGTCCAGGTAAAGTTTGCACTACCTGCTAAAGCGCCAGCATTGTTATACTGTACATGTGTATTAGATCCGCCAGCAGCCGCCGATGGAACGGCAACGTTTACTGCTCCAGTACTATCTACCGTAAGAGTATAACCATTAAAATTTATAATACTAGCGCCTTGGGCAACAGTTACTCCGCTGGCTTGAACTGTTAGAGCCGCTGGTATTTCTCTAAAAGCAACTGTTGTCCCGTTTACCGCTAAACGTTTAAAAATTTTATTGGTAGTAGGATTATACCACTCGTCACCTAACGTACTATCTGTTGGTTCGGTAGTAGAAACAGTGTGCTTTAAAAAATCTCTTGATGCCACACTGTTTCTCCTTTAAGCTTGGGCTTCTGTCCAACCGATACGACAAGCAATGTTTCTAGCGTTACTTGGATCTAAGTTAGTAGCTGTAATAACTAGTACATCTGGTCCGTTAGGATAGCACGGATTAGTAGCATTACCATTACCGCTTAGAATACTTGTACCTAAGTCACGCACTTTACTTAAATCTAGAGATGTAACGGAGAAGTTTGTACCACCTGAGTTTTCAGTATAGAAACCAAAAATACGATCGCCGCCTGTTACAACACCCGAAGCAGTAGCAGCAGTAGCGTTATAAGATCCAGTTGAATCAAAATAGAACACTTGACTTAGAGAACCAGAACCTACAGAACCAGGAGTTGAATCCCAGCTTGTTGGGGCAGTAAAACCGCCGCCGCTAATACCGCTTGGATTTAGAATACCTTGGATCAAGAACTGACCTTGTGCATACACGCCCATCTGTACTAGCTGTAACTGCATTCTGTTGATAATCTCACGAACACCAAAGTTACGTCCGTTAGCCGAGTCAACGCTAGGAGCAATACGAATCATTAGTAATGGACGAGTTGTACCCGCTGCTTGAACGCTTAGGTAGCGTAACATACCAGCAGTAAAGATAAAGTTAGTATCTTGATCGTAACGGCCGTCCATGATACAAGAAACACCCCAGTGGCTGTTAATAGCAGCACAGGTATTTTGAATGTATTGTACACCTACTTGTGCAGTTCCAGCACCTCCGGACCCTGCATCAGGAGTAAATGTCACTGCGCTAGATGTTCCAGTAAGTGTATAAGCACTAGAGCTAAAACTTCCTGCTACGCTAATACCAGCAAGGTTAAAACTTGTTCTTCTTGTTAGTCCTGTTAAAGGATATCCGCCCGCTGTGGCATTATAAGCACCAATACCTGTGTAGGTTATGAGTTCTGCGTTGGTAGAATCTCTGACTAACACAGCACCAGTGGTTGGCCAAAACTGTGCGTTTTCAACATACATTGTTGTGTCTGTTGAACCTAGTGCAGATCCTCGTGTAATACCTGCACCAGCAACTAACTTACTGTAATATCCAACGTTGGAAACTTCAAAACGTCCAGGCAAGTTGCCGCTTCGCATGTAAGCCGATGTGTTAACGTTGTTGTTTGGAATTCTGTGGCAGTAAACAATATCGCCGTTAACTCCGCGGAAACCAAAACGGATGTGTCCTGCACCGTACCATGTATAGTCAATGTAGGCCATCTGCATTTTGCTGATATCTAAGTTATAGCCGCTTGGACCTGTACCGTCTGCTCGATCAATATTCCATTGACTTTGCGGAATTTTAAAAGTTTGTGTTCTTAGATAACGTGCATTAGATGTACTAGGACCTCTATAAGTAGGAGTAATTCTTAGTTGTGTATCGCTATCGATCTGACTAATTTGATAACTTTGTCCTTTAATAATGATAAAGTCTCCTACTACAAACTGTCTACGGAATCTAGTGCTAGATCCAGTAACAATCTCGCTGTTTAGAGTAGTGCTTACACGACCAAACATTTCTTTAATACTTTGTCTGCGACATGCAAAAATTTGATTGCCATCGTACTCGAAGAAAAATCCGTTCTGATCGTCAAAAAGACCAACTCGACTTGCGCCAGCAGTCCAACGAGTACATGTAACAAAAGCACCTAGTTGGCTTGTATCTCCAACTGGAGCGGTGTCAGTAGGTGTGCCACTCATAGTATAAGTAAACGATTTAGTTCCAGTTACACTGGTAACAGTAAATGTTCCATTGTAGAAGTTTGTACCAGAAAGTACTGTTAATCCTTCTACTAAAATTGTAGCACCTGTTTGTAAGTTATGATCCTGCATTGTTGTCACAGTTGCAGTGGTACCAGATCCTGTTACGCTATCAATGTCGTGTGTAGGGGTTGCTTTCCAACCTGTGCTAAACTGCATAGCCTTACCAGACTGGTAGCGGAAGTAACGACGTGTTTGACGAATGGCCTGTGTGTTAACATAGTTACCTCCCGGAGTAATACTTACGCCGCCGTCTGTTGATCTATGATATACGTAGCCTTCTGGACTTGTGTAAAGTCTACCAGAACCAATCGTTCCTGCACCGCTGAACACAGAAGCACAACGAAACTGGAACTGGTTAGGAGTACTTACGTTTGTAATTAACCAGTTACCATTGACCTGCGTAGTAGAAAAGTTGTTTAATACAATAGGTGCGCCTGGAAATAATCCATGTGGGTTTGTAGTGTTAACAGTTACTAAAGACTGAGCTGTGCCGTCGCCACTGAAGCTAGATACAGCAATAGAAGCGTTGTCAAAAATACCACCACCATAGGCCACAGTGTAGCCAGAGTCTAAAATAGATCCAGATACAAAACCTTTGGCAACATAGCTAAACTGGTTAGCCCCCAAGTTCGTTACAATGTAGGTTCCGTCTGCTAGCTGGTTAGTTGTTTCTTGTACTGCAACAACATCACCTGTGGCTAGACCGTGCGCTAATGCTGTAGTTACTGTGATTGTAGAACGTGGACTTGCTCCGTTACCGCTGATAGCACTAATACTAAAACTGTTACCACCGGTGCCTTTAGTAAAGAAACTCGGCCAGTTACTTACAGTGTTTAAAAACTCCCATTTGCTTGGCTGTACAGAATATTCAAAGTCTGTGTCAATAAGAGCCTGCGGATTAGAAACACGGAGTTTTTGCACTGGATCAGTGAATACATCTGCTGGTACAAATGTTTCGCTTTGTTCATCAATGATAATCTGCAACTTGTCTGTTGAGCTCATTGATGTTGTGTTGTAGTTTAACACAATAGTTGTTGTTTGAGATGCTTGTGGGTTTGTAACACCACCAATGCCTGAAATGTTTACTGCACTATTTGCGGCATTGCCAACAAAGCTAGTTGCTTTTAGATCAGGATCGGAGAAGTTATAAATTACTACCCCTCTAGTAACGTTAGTAATTAACAAGAGATTTTCTTGTCTAATAAATCTGTTTGAAATTGTGACTGTTCGTGTACTTGGTGAAAATGTATATAAACAATCAATAACTTTTTTTGCCATTTTTTAATCTCCGAGTCCTATCGTTGTTGCAGAGAAAGGATATCTGCGTACTTGTTTTGTGCTAGAAGTTTTCTTAACAACCACTGTTGCTTTGCTGCTAGTTTCTGGTGCGTTGTATATAATTAGCCTATTTTCTCTAACTCTAAAACCTTTATATGCATCATATGTAGGAAGAAATGCAAATGCATTTTGAGCGACATAAGGTTCTAATCTATTGCCATCAACTGTTACTTCTAGATCTTTGCTGTCAACAATATATGTTGAACTTATTAAATTTTGATCTTGTTTTAAATCAAACACACAGCGGTCAGCGTCAAACTGATTGCTAATATCTGAAAGTAAAGTTGCTCCAGCTGCTCCAGTTATAGGTCCATATGTTACTATCGCTGGAGTATCTGTTACTTCTAATATAGGATTACCTGATATGTCTCCTACACCAAAAAGTGTGCCAGTTAAACCATTAGTGATAGAAAATAGTTGGCCAGAACTACTGTCAAATATTAGGTTTCCATCGTCTGTTACCCTTAGGGTGATAGGAACGGCATTAAAGCCAGTAAACACAATGTTTGGCTGCGATGCTGCACCCACATTAGGGGTAATAACAATATTTTTATCTGAGTTTGCCATAGTTCAATATTATAGTATATTTAGTCGTTTTTTAAATTCCATATCTTCCTCTTATAGAAGCATAGTAGTTAGCAGCATCTGTAGCGGAATATGCTTGATTGAGTATTGTCATAGTTCCGATCCTGCAAGAAATAGCTTCGCTGGCTACATTTCCAGTTAGCTTTGCACCTAAACTTAAGGTATTATAGTTAAGGTTTTCTAAAACAGTTGCAGTTGTAGATGCTGTAGCAACTAAACTTCCGTCAATGTATAGTCTAGCTGCTGTTCCATCAAATGTTGCTGTTAAAATATGCCAACCAGATGCTATTGCTGCTCGGCTAAATCCTACTACTAGATTACCCAATCTTGTTCTAAAGATAGCACCTACTTGGCCTAGATAACTAGAGTTGCTAAGTCCTAACTGATATCTAGTCGTTCCATCTGCGTCTGCATTTGATAAAAATGTTCCGCTAGGAATAGTCCATACTGGAACAAATACTGCTGCATTTATAGTTAGATATTCGCTGGTAGGTACATTTGACACTGTGGCAAAACTTGACGTTGTTCCTGCAAAACTTAAATATCCAGATTCGTAATTTACATTATTATTTGTAACAACTGACTCTAATGATCTTGTTTGTTCTAAACTAACGGTGTTTGTTGTAGCGTCGCTAGCATTTGTACTAGGAAAAGATCTACCAGTGCCCCAAATTAAACGCACTGCACCTCTACCGCCAGTAGCATCTGGTCTAAATCCGTCAGCGCCACCACCACCGCCTCCTCCAAAATTTCCGCCATTGCCTCCTCCAAAAGGAGTTAAACCGTCTGTATTTGATCCTGCATTTCCACCAGAGCCGCCTCCTCCTCCAAATCCATTACCTGCTAGAGAATCGACGATTTGTCCTGCACTTGAACCTTGTCCGTAAATGCCTACTCCGCCACCACCACCACCGCCGTGGCCCGAAGTTCCACCACCGCCACCACCGCCCGATGGTGTAGCTGCTGTGGTTCCTGTGCCGCCACCGGAATCAGAAAGGCCGCTGCCACCGTTACCAGCATAGCCAGCTGCGCCACCGCCGCCGCCGGCATACGAAGCAGGGGCGCCACCTAATCCGCCTGCGCCACCGCCGTCACCTACATAACCGCCTCCGGCAACAGTTCCAGATACTGCTCCCCCAACACCCCCAAGCCCTGCCACAATTCCTGGATTAATAAAATAACTATCTCCACCATTTCCAGAACCAACACCGCCAGAACCAACAACTACATTATAACTTTGTCCTGGCGTAACAGATATATTATTTTTCCAACCAAGACCTCCTCCGCCTCCGCCTCCAGCGTCTGCAGAAGTATTTCCTCGGCCGCCACCGCCACCACCAACGCAAACAACTGATACGCTAGTTACTCCAGCTGGTGCTACCCAGCTATAAGTACCAGGTACAGTATATTCTTGTTGACCTGTAGGAGTTAGTGTTAATGTTGTATTTTTATTCAAATTAACCAAGGGATTAGAAAGAACATTTAATTTATTTGTGTTTGAAATAACGCTTTGAGCAAAATATTCTGATAAAGTTGTGCCTGAACTTGCATGTGCTCCCCAGAACTGGATACTTGCTGCTCCATTTCCTGTGTAACTAAAGTTGCCGTTAGATATAAAATAAATTATAAGAAGTTCGTTTACAGCCATGCTACTAGTAAACCAACATCTGTACCATCCGTTACCTACCGGAGTCATTCCTGAAGAGTCCGGGCCGCTTCCAACAGATGCTGAAGTAGTGCCTGTTGTAAGATTGTATCTTCTACTAAGGTTGCTAGTATTTGCTATTATATCAAAAGTGTCGAGTGTTCCTGCTTTGGCAAAAATACTAAATGTATATTTTCCTGCTGTAGTAATGGATGCGTTCAACTGAATAGTGTGCTGAGAGCTAGCAGTTGTATCGGTTACGATTGATGCTGTTAATGTTCCATCTGGCGCGGTTGCTGCGTTTGTTCTTACAGAAACAGCAGTTTGAGGCCAAAGGCTAAAATTTTCAGGAGCACTTATTAAGTTAGTATAAGCATTAGTTATTCCAACGGTTGATCCAGGATCGATAGTTAGTAAAACTGAGCTTGATTGTGGTAACTTTGGTCCAAATTGAATTCCCATGTTTTTTCCTTATTCGTCTACTTCAATATCGAGCTTGTCGACATCCTTGCGTTCGCCCCATACAGTATAGTAGCAGTTAACACTTTTACCAAACACTGCATCGTTGCCAATGTAAACACGAAGACCTTCAATCTTTTCGACATAAAGTTTCTGATGCTTGCCGATAGGTGTTAGGTCAACAGTTACAGTGTCCATGTCAACTAAGCCTGCCCAATAGTCTGGAAGTTCAATGTATTCACCAGTACAACGACCACGAACATAAACACCAAACTCAGGACCTTCTAAGCTGCCGTGCTTGAGCAACTTGCCCTTCTTAGTTGGGTGAGGTATAATAAAGCTCTTAGTTAGAGCGTTAACAGCACCACTAACACCTAAGCCGCCAGCAATAGTTACAGCACCAGTTGTTGTTGAAGTACTTGCTTGATTGAATAGGATTGCTAAACGGCCGGCAGCGGCGCTACCAATGTTCATAGTACCGGTTGTTAGTGCTGTCATAAAGTTGACAGTACCTGTAGTAACGTTAGTTGTTAGTCCAATAGTTCCGCTAGTTCCACTACCTCTGATAGTTACTGTTGAGTTTCCGCCAGTTCCACCAATGTTAAGAGCGGCACCGTTACCGCCAATATTAGTTGTAGAAGCACCACTAGTAGCTATGTTTAATGTTCCTGTTGTTAAACCATTAAACAAATTAACACTACCAGTAGTAACGTTTGTTTGTACTGTTGCAGTTCCGCTTGTTCCATTACCTCTTATTTCAAGTGTGCTGTTGCCGGAACTTGTACCAACGTTTAATGTTCCTCCAGGGCCGGTTACGTTAACAATACTTGCTCCAGTTCCTGAAGCAATGTTAACGCTACCGGTTGTTAGGCTAGAGAACATATTAACAGTGCCTGTTGTTAGGTCTGTTGTAAAGTTAATAGTTCCTGTACCGTCTGATGGACTACGCACTTTAAATACGTTGCCAGTTATCTGTGGGCCAACGTTAACTGTCGCTAGAGCACTTTGATTAGTTCCTAAGTTAACTGTAGCACCATTAATAGTACTTGTACCGACTGCTCCACTTACTGCACTACCAATGTTTACGTTTGTTGTAGATCCACTTACACCATTAGTACCAATATTGATAGTTTTTGTCGTAGCGTTGGCAGTGGCACCATGAGCAAAACTATATGTACTTGCACCAGTTGATCCGCCAAACATATTAACGGTCTGTGCTTGTGTTGCTGTGTTGCCTTCATTCCATGTTGTGGCACTATTTGCTAAATTAACTGTACCGGTTAGACCGTTCATCCATGTAACAATACCAGTAGTTACGTTTGTGGCTATAGTTGCTGTACCACCGGTGCCATTTCCATGTACTGTTAAAGTATTGTTTTGATTATTAGCACCAACTTGTACATCTGTTGCTGCTGCTAAACTACCAATGCTAGCTGTGGCAGCATTTTGTAAAACTGCTGCTGAACTTAGCACATTAGTATTGTTAATTTTATAAGTTAATCCAGTATTAATATCAATATTTTGATTACTGTTAAAGTTACTACCTGTGCTAGTCCACTGGAATATTTTATCTGTTGCGCCTTTGATAGTAAATCCACCACCATTAGCAGTAGCATCTGTGGCGCCGCCAGAACTGAATACTACAGCTCCGGCAGTAGCGTGGTTAACACTTAGAGTAATCTGTGTTAAACTATCTACACTAAGAATAGTCGGAGTTGCACCAAAGGCTCCTGTTCCGCTGGTAACAGTAACTGCCATTCCAGGAATTAAACCTGTAGTTCTTGTTCCTCCAGTTAATGTTACAACGTTAGTTCCAGTTGCAAGAGTAGCCTGTAATCCTGTTACAGTTGCAACACTGGCCAACTCAATATTTTTATCATCAACTGTTACAGTACTTGAGTTAATAGTACTTAATGTTCCATTTACAACTAAGTTGCCACCAATAGTAACATCGCCTGTCATAGACACTGCACCAGCATTGGTGATAGTAAACACATCTGCCATTGTGTTAGCAGTTGCTCCAGTAGATCCAACCGGGGCTGTTCTAAATACAATGCTTCCACTGCCTCCAGTACCTGTTCCATTACCTGCTTCAATAACAGTGTTTGCACCTGTAATGTTAGTACCTACTGCTGCGCCAGATCTTAGTGTAGCAATGCCACCTGTTCCACTTGTTTGAGCATCTCCGCCTTTAAACGTTGCTGTTCCACCAGCACCGCTAGTTGCGCCGCCTAATCCTCCTGAGAATGTTGCAGTATTACCTGCGGCTGCGCCGCCCGTTGCGCCTGTAGTAACTGTTAAATTACTACCTGTTTGTGTGTTGATAGTTTGTGCAGTAGATGCAGCACCAATAGTATGAGTACTATTATTAAATCTTAATACTTGGGTAGCCGTTGCACCGTTGACCATTGTTCTAAACTGTAGATCAAAGTCTTCAGTTCCAGCGCCAACATCAGTGGTAATCGTTTCAATAACTGCGCCAATTTCATTATTACCTGCACTAGTTTCAGTAATAAACTGTAATCCTGTACCGATGCCTTGAGCAGGAGCGCCTGTGGTAGTATGAACTAGTTTAATAGGATAACTTATTGCATTGGTAGACCCATCATCAACGGTAAAACTTAGATTGTTAGTGGTATTAACGTTGACAACATCTCCAGTAAATGTTACAGTATCTCCAGCAGCATCACCTAATGTTGTATTTCCGTTTACTTGTAATCTATTTCTTATTGTTGTTGTTCCGGTACTTACTGCTGTAGCTAGAGTAAAAGTTAAGTTATTAGCTGGAGTAGCTCCACCTAAGCTAGCTCCTGGTAAAGTAATGGTATCGCCTAGTGCATAACCAGATCCAACTGCTGTAACAGTGATAGTTGTTACTCCCGAGTATGCTGTACCTGAACCGGTCTTTGTAACTGTAAACTGAGCGCCTGTACCAGAACCACTAGTTGCTGACTGTGTTACGCCTGTATAAGTAGCAGCAGCGGTAACACTAGTTCCAGTTAGTGTTGTGTAAGTAGTAACAGGAGTGATAGCACCTATTACCGTTCCGCCCATGGAAATATCTGCAGTTTGACCTAAGTTTATTAAACTAATATTAGAGTTGAATACATTAGCTGTACCTAAGTTTGTGCTAGCAATAACAGGGTTAGCACCGTTCATATTAAATGCGATGCCGTTGGTCATTGTTAATGTTGGATTAGCAACGGTCACTGTTCCGGTTGTTGCTCCAATCGCAATAGCAGTTCCTGCCCCAAAAGCATTGACAGTTGTAGTATTAGTGTTAAACACATCAGCTGTGGCTGCGTTGGTTCTAATAGTTGCTGTTCCAGTTGTAGCATTTCCTCGTATTTCAACTATACTATTGCCACCAGTTGTACCAACGTTAACTACAGCAGCTGCCCCGCCAATATTTGTTGTTGATCCTCCGCCTGTGGCAATGTTTACTGTACCTGTAGTTACACCGGTGTATAAGTTTACAATGCCGGTTGTAACATCGCTTGTTAGGTTTACGGTTCCTCCAGCAATACTACCAATCTTAAATGTATTGGCTGTGATAGCGGGTCCAAATGTTAATGTACTTGCTGAAGCAGCATTAATACCTAAGTTGATTCCAGTAGCTACACCAAACGCATTAACAGTGGTCGATACTGTATTCCATAGGTTAACAGTAACTTGGCTACCAACTACTGTTGGATTGTTAAGAGTCAATGTACCAGATGTGGCGCCAACACCGATAGTAGTTCCAGCGCCAAATAGATTTCCGGTTGTTGCTACAGTATTGAATACGTTAGCTGTAGTTACTCCAGCGTTAGTTCTAATAGTTGCGGTACCGGTTGTAGCATTACCTCTAACTTCAAGTATGCTGTCTCCACCTGTCGTACCTAAGTTAAATGTTGTACCAGGACCACCAAAGTTTAATGTATTTGCTCCGCCGGTAGCTAAGTTTACTGTACCTGTAGTTACTCCGGTATATAAGTTTACAGTGCCAGTCGTAACATCACTAGTTAGATTGATCGTACCACCAGCAGTTGATCCAATCTTAAATATATTAGCTGTGATAGCAGGACCAAATGTCAATGTACTTGCTGCTGCTGCTGAAGTTGCTATATTAACACCAGTAGCTACACCAAATACGTTACCAGTAGTAATATTTGTATTAACTAAATTAAATGTTGTGCCGCTGGCTGTTAAGTCTCCTCCGTCAATGTTAACATCGCCATCTACATCAAGGTTATTATTGATGTTAGTTGTACCTGTAGCAGCACCAATCTCTAATGCGGTTGCTGCACCAGCAAAGTTTACAGTTGTTGCGTTAGCATTGATTAAGTTAAATGTTGCCGATGAAGTTGTAATATCTCCACCGTTGACAGCAAGGTCTCCAGTAAGTGTAACATCTCCGGTTACACCAAGTGTGCCGCCAATAAACGCTTTCTTTTCAAGTGATAAACCGCCTGCTACATATAACGCAGCGGCGGTGTCATTAGATGCTGTAGAATCAGTTGTGCTTAGAATGTCTGCCGCGTCAGTCACGACGAGGCCGTTTTTAACGACGAAATCAATAGTTGCCATTCGGTTTCCCTCTCCACCGGTTGACAGGGGTTGCCCCCTGTCATATTATGTATTTATTAGATAGTGTTCAAGTAGCGTACTACCCTTACTTTGATAGTATTACCTGCGGTTGCTGTTGCCAACAATCTAGCATTAGGAGCACTAATGTCTGCTGTAAATGTCACTAAGTTGTTGCCAGTTCTAATTACAGCATAGTCAGTTAAAGTAGCGGTAGTTCCGTCTTGTAGCAACAAAATTTCACTTACTTGATATTTGCCAACATCGGTACCAGCAGTACATTCAACTTGAACCGTAAACTTAGCTGAACGATAAGTTGCTGTAGCAAAAGAACTTACTGCGGTAGGAGTAGTTGTTATACCTGCTGTTTCGTTTGATGTAATATACAACTGATCGTTAACTACTGTGGTAGTACCCGTTTTAACAGTTGAACCTGTTGCGCCAGTTGTACCAATGTTAATAGTACCGGTTGTTGTACCTGCATAGATGTTAACCGTACCTGTAGTTACATCACTAGTTAAACTTACTGTGCCTGCGGCGACGCTATTAATCTTTAAAATGTTACCAGTTACAGCTCCACCAAATGTTAATGTGCTGGCTCCGCCTGTTGCGTTAGTAGCTACACTAATAGTTCGAGCTCCGGTTCCACTACCGGCAAACTGTAAAGTTGTAGCAGAAGCAAACGCTGCCACAGAAGTAGCGTTGTTATTAAACACGTTTGCTGTAGTCATTGCAGTTTCTAAGTTTAAACTAGTTGCTGTAGAACTATTATCAACATACATTCTTGTAACTGCTGCTTGAGCTGTTGTACCGGCACTACCGGTAGTACCAGTTTGAAAGTTGATTCTTCCGCTAGCTGCGTTACCAGTAGCTAAACCACTTCTAATAGTTAAAGCTGCTCCGGCAATGTTTGTACCAATACCGTCTTCACCTTTGACTGTAACTGCCACAGGACTAGCGCTTGCGCCAGCACTACCTAGAGAAACAATAGGATTTCTAATCAACAAACTGTTATTTCTAACAATAGTACCAACTCTTGCTAGGTTAGTTTGAGTTGTAGCTGTGGTAATATTAAAAGTAAATGTTATAGCATTAGCGCCTGCTACGCTCACTGGCCATGTTCCGTTGATGTTAGCATCACCAGATGCGGCAACAGTCACAGTATCACCAACTCTAATACCTAAACTTGTGTTGGTGTCAGTAAATGCTATTGGACTTGTACTTGTTACAGTTCCAGTCAATGCGGCACTTAGGTAAACCCTGTTAGCGTCTAAACCAGTTACTACAGTTCCAGCTGGAATATTTGCGCTACCCTGTACCAACATCCCAGCACGTACACCAGCACTAATCGGACTTGTAGCAAATGCTAACCAAGTGTTTGAACTTGCGCCGGCTGTGCCTAAACTCATTCCTACAGCACCAATGAATACTGTACCAGATCCTGCTACTGTAGTAACAGTAGAACCTGTGTTTGCATAGGTAAATGTAGTTGCGTTAGACACAGTAACCGCAGTTTGAACTGTGTTAAATCCTGTATCGCTAGTACAAACAATAGTAACTACATCGCCTGTAGTTAATCCGTGATTAGCTGTAGTAACAATAGTTGCTACGTTAGATCCGTTTCTTGCCACTGTGCTTATTGTAGCATTTAATCCTATGTTAGCGGTTACTGTAACTAATGCTGATCCGTTTGTTGTATAACTTTTAATGTTTGTTGTTATTGCTTCCGTTGCTGTGTTGTTACCTAAAGCAATACTGCCGGCTGCTCCTCCAATATTTAAAGTTTTAGTATTTGTATTAAACAAGCTAGAACCGGCTGTAGATGTTGTAATAACATCTGTACCATTTAAACTGATGTCTTCAGCTAATGTAAGACCACTACTCCATTGCGGTGCTGAACCAGTACTTGTCATCACAGTATTAGCTACACCAATACCTAACTTATTCAGTGTTGTTGTAGCACTGGCATACAATGTATCTCCAACAGTATAAGTTATTAAACCTGTACCTCCTAAACTTACTGGTTGTGTTGTATGATTAGCACTGTCTAAAACATAAGCAAGATTTCTAGTTTGTAATGTACCTGCATCAATGACTCCATCTCTAATCAATACTTGACCATCACCTAAACTGTCGCCAGTACCAACTCTAAACTGAGTAGTGTTAAAACTAGCTACACCAGGAGAAGTATAGTTAGCCACGGCACCCGTACTGTTTGCTTTAACTACGTCAAATGTTAGAGCATTATAGTATGGACTTGAGCCGCTACCTGTTAATGTAAGTGCGCTGTTAGTTGCTACTTGAGCACTTTGAACTACAGTTGACCATGTAGAGTCTCCTCTTAAGAATGTTGTATTATTAGCAGTTCCTGTAGCCAGTCTTGAAGTAGCAACAATACCAGAAATAATATTGCTAGCATCAATGTTTGTAGTAGTTAAACTATTCCAGTTATCTCTTATTGTTGAACTTGTGTTTACAGTGCCAATAATTTTAATGTTAGCTTTAACTACTGTAATGTTTCCGCTTCCTGTGGCAGTTAAATCTCCAGATCCTAATACAACTCCAGCAATAGAGCTTAGAGCATCGGCACGTAAAGCATGAACGGTAAAACTATTTGTAGTTACACTACCTACAAACCAGAATGTATTTTGACTAATCTGTACTCCGCTTTCGTATGGTAGATCAGAACCTAAAATACGGAATGCATCGCCGGTGACAAATCCATGTCCTGGAACTGTAAATGTATTATTAACAATGTCAACTGCTTTTCTAGTTAATGTGTGTCCAGAACCTGTAGATGTACTAATAATCATTATATTTGTTAAGTCGTAGTTATTGTATAACTCAATGGTAGTAGAGTTAATAACTTTAACATAATAAACATTGTTAGTTGTTAATCCGCCAAGTGCAGGATCGCTTCCAGGATTGTATTGAACAGGATCTCCGTCTGTAAATCCATGAGCAGCCAATGTAGTAATCCTATTTGTTAGTGTATCAACACCACCGCCAGATCCAGTAGATGTAGCGTCAAATGTTGCAACTAATGTTCCTGTAGCACTAAACGTTGTAACTACACTTGAGTTATGTTCGACAAAGTCAGGAGCTCCAGATGTAGCAACAAATGTTTGACCTCCAATTAAATTTACATACACTCGTTTTTCAACCGCGCTTGCGGTAATTTGAAATCCGGAACCTGCGCCGCCTAAGAAAGCATTGCTAGCTGACAGTGTATTGCCGACAGCATATCCAGCACCTCCAAATACTAAATCTACGTTTGTAACTCCACCGCTAGAAACTGTAATATCTGCTAGTGCGCCGGCTCCACTGCCGCTGACATTAGTTAAAGGCACACGAGTGTATACACCGTTAGTATAACCACTGCCAGGAGTTAACCCGGTTGTGTTATTAACAACATTTAATACACCGCTTTTATATTCTGTAAACTCGCCTTGACTTAATGAGTCAGCGGCTGTGATTACTGATCGAACTGTACCGGTTTCGGTTGCTGGAGTAAAAAACTTTAATGTAGCAGTTGTTGTAGCAGCAACAGTTGATGCTGTTGGAAAAGTAACAGTAAAAGTTCTTGGATCAACTGACATGTTTACTGCGGTAATCTTAGAACCTTTTGGTATTGTACCAGCAACGTCAAATATAAAATCGCCAAGAGTAATAGTACCAGTTAGAGCAGCAGCAGTAACACTGCCGGTCATTGTTGTTGCTCCAGTAGCACCTGCCAGTGTTGCTGTAGCTGTTGTACTTGCTGATGTTGCACTATCAGCAGCAGTACTATCATAATAAAATTCTGTAGAACTAGTTACATTAACGTACTTAGTAGCATCATAACTAGATGTAGCAGCATCAATTTTAACAGCATTACCTGAAGTAAAATTATGTGCAGCACTAGTTGTTATATAAGCTTGGTTGTTGTATCTAAATGCTTTGCTAATAGATCCGTTAGTATATGTAGGCGTAGATGCTGCATCTAAAATTAAATATTGGCCAGAAGTACTAGATCTTAAAAAGTAGTTTAACGTAGAAGATGTTGCTGTAGGTGCAGTGCTTACAGTAACAGTACCGTTAGCATCACTAGGTGTTCTATCTGTTCCAATAATTAAAGTGTTAGCACCTGTAGTAAAAGGAGTATTAAATGTTGAACTAACACTGCCAACAATAATACTTGTAGCACTTGTATAAGATGATCTTAAAATACCGCTGGCTCCACCGTAGTAGATAGTTCCTTGTACTGTGGCTGTTCCTGGATTAATATTTGTAAAAACTTCAAAACTACCGGCGCTTGATCTATTGACTTTCCATACACCGTTGTAGGCAGCAGGAGTTACACCTTCAATGAGAACAAATGTATTTCTTGATACAGTTACTGCCCCACTATGAGTTACAGTAAAACTGTTTGTTCCACTAGTAATAGCAGTTGTAGCAGTATTACCTGTAGTTTGTATCACCGTAGCACCAGCTGGTGCGGTAACAGCCGCACTAATAGTTAACTCTTGTTGTTCAAATGTTTCAGTAGCAATGTCTCCTGATAGCATGTCGCTAGCTGGAACATCGTCAACTTGGAATAAACGACTATCTAAACCTCCAGAACTAAAGTTTGTAAAACTTCGATTTGTTGGAATTAAATCTGCGTTAATCTGTCCATTTGAGTTAAGCTGTACTAACGATCCCGGAACAGCGTTTGTAGAAACGTTTTTATCTAAAACATTTCCTAAATGATTTTGTAGATAGGTATAGTTTGCCAGTTGTGTACTAATTCGACTATCTTTTGGCCCACCAGTTTCGTTATTTCCAAGTTCGATATCGGTGCTAATTTCTTCGATGGTGATTCCACCTACTCCTAATCGCAGTACATCAAGTGTATCGACAGTAATCTTATTAGTAAACGTTACGTTACCAGTTCTGTTAAAAGCAGTAATAAAATTACCAACTTTAAAGTCACCTAATTCGTTTGTACCTGATGTATAAACTCGGCCTGCTTGCTCACTGACTTGTTCAAAGGCTGGCACACCTTTTCCACCGTTTTGGGGCAAGGCATTATAATCTGTGCCTGATCCTGCATATTCCCAAGTATGGGCAGACGAGTTAGTAATACTTGGTCTGTGAAACCAAACTGCTTTACCTGGTAATGTAGCAGTATTAGTAAAAGCCCCGCCGATTGTTGTCGGAGCTATTTCAAAATCTGCACCGTATAAATCTGTTCTAGAAGATACACTGCTAACGCTATAGCTAACACTAGATCCTGCTACTTGTGTAATAGAACTAGACGCTGCAAATAAGTTTCGAGTTTCAGTTAATCCAATAGTTACTTTATTGATACACAATGTAAGAGTTCTTGTTCCGCTGTCGTAGCTATAAACATAACCTTTGCTTGGATATCCGCTGGTAATACCTTCAACTAGGTCTCCTGGATTAAATGTGTAGCCGCTAGGACTTCCCGCAGCAAGAACAATATCTTGGAAAGTATTATGAGTGTCTGTAACGTTGTCGACAATCATCTCATAATCAGATCTAATAAAACTTTGTGTTCCTGCTCCAACAAATGTAAGATCAACTTTTCTAGTTAAACTATTGTCATAGTATAGTTCAAAAGTATCATTAGTTAGTTTTTTAACATACAAAATATCGCCGTCGTAGATGCCGCCGATTAGTGTTCCGCCGTTAGACTCATATGATACTTGATCTTGATTGAATAAACCGTGTCCTACCACTGTAAAGACATCAGATGAAACGTTGATGTCAGTAGCAGCATTAAAACTTACATTAAGATAGTTTCCTAAAGCAAGTTTATAAGAGTTTGTTAAGTTAGCATAGGTACTAGGATTATAAATTTGTAACACAAATTCTTCAACAGGACCGCCTGGTCGGGTCCAGCCAAAGGCTGTAATAGTCTGTTTGCTTCCAGTAGTACCTGTGGCACCAATATATCCTCGGTCAAAGGCAAAGGCATTAGGACTAAATCCGCTAGAACGTAGAGCATATAGACCAAAGTTAGTTGCAGAGTTAGTAATAGAGCAGTAGCCACCACTTTGTGTGTAAGTACCGTTCAACATGAAAATTTGGAAGCAAGAAACTATCTGTACATAAGCATCGTTAATGACACGCCATCCTGTTCCGCCGAATGATAGCATGGTAAAGGCGTTGGCAACCATTGACTTACCTTGTTCAGGGGCAGCACCAAATACTGGATTTTCAGCTTCAATCTGATTTGCTGGGGTGTTAGGTGTTACTACAAGATTACCGTCAACTAATACACCGCTGGCTCCTAGGAAAGACAACAAAGTACAGTTCTGAATGTAAGGAGATTGACTGATTAAAGGTTTAGTGCTAGGTAGGTATGTATATCCTGTACGACTGGTAGTTGTATCTAATGGATCGTCAAAAGCTACAGCATAGGCAAATGTGTAAGTTGGGATACCGCCGCTTAGACCATCACGGAAAGTAACTTCTCCAAAATAACATCCGTTTCGAACACGTAGCATATCTCTACCTGCATTTAACGGACGAATATTCACTGAACGTAAGCTATCCCCTTTGACTGTTACATTATCTGGAACAATAACAGGATTGTCAATGTAGTAGTCACCAGCGCTGACAATGACGTTGACTCTCTGCCCGTTTACTAATCCGCCGGATGTATAGACTAACCCAGAAGCAATCTGTAGAGCACGTTTTAGTGTTAGTACAGGTGCGGTAATACCGTCGTTGGCATCATTGCCTTTTGTAGCACTAACATAGATTCTATTACTTCCAAATAAATCTGAATCACTCCATGCTAGATTTCCTGAACCGTCAGTTTTTAAAACTTGGTTAAGTGTTCCTGTAGCTGTTGGCAGAGTTAGTGTATAACTACTTGATAAAGTAGTCGGTGCTTTTACTCCTACATAGTTTGTTCCATTGCTAGTAGCTTCTTTAAACTGAAGAGTTTTTGCATCCCCTATGCTAGTATCTTGTGTAAACCCAACGTGAGTACTAGTGGCCGATGCTACTGTAGTTCCATCAGCAATCATTGTGATAGTACCGTCGGTTCCTGTATCAGAAACAGCTACACTAGTATCATTAATGAAGATTTGTTTAGTAATGTCAACAATGTCGTCGTTGTCTTTCTTTAAAAAGACTTTGCCATCGTTGGAGTTAAGTGCTAGTTCACCAGCTTCTAAATCTGCTGGTAAAGGTATTTTTCCAGATACGCTGGAACGTTTATGTTTAATTCTAGTTGCCATGTTACTATCCTATAAAGGGGTGGGTCAGGACTTTCGTCGCCCGATGGGTCAGGGCAGGATTGCTCCTGCCGCCCGATTAATAACTTCCGCCATCAATTGTATCTGTCCATACTGGGACGTTGCTTGCGTCCGTTGTTAAAATTCCATAACTTGTTACTGCATTACTTACACCCGGATTACTTGCAGCAGTTACAGCAAGACCGTTTGTATTTTGTCCGTAAATAACTCCATTAGTGGTAAAGCTACTTTGACCTGTACCACCATATTGAACTGCTAAATCAGTAGTCAGTTGTAATACACCAATATTTACCGTTGAAGTGTTACCGCCTAGATTGATTGTACCAGTTGTAAGGTTGTTGAATAAATCTACAGAGCCTGTTGTAACATCACTAGTTACTGTTACTGTTCCGCCAGCTGTTCCAGAAATCTTTAATGTGTTACCTGTAATAGCTCCACCAATATCAACACTTGTTGTAAGACTCGAACTCTTACCTAAGTTAATAGTTCCGGCATTGGCAAGATTTGTAGTTCCACTGTTGTTGTCAAATATTCCAACTGTACCAGAAGTTACGTCGCTGGTCAAATCAACAGTTCCGTTTGCTGTTCCAGAAATCTTTAATATGTTACCTGTAATAGCAGGACCAAATGTTAATGTACTTGCAGCGGCAGCACTTGTTCCAACATTAACCGCTGTAGCTGCACCAAACAAGTTACCGGTTGTAGCAGTAGTATTAGCTAGATTAAATGTAGTTGTTGATACAGTTAAATCTCCGCCATCAATATTAACATCACCGTCAACATCTAAATTATTTTTAATATTAGTTGTGCCTGTAGAAGCACCGATATTAATACTAGTTCCTGCTCCAAATAAGTTACCTGTAGTTACTACAGTGTTGAATACATCTGCGGTTGTTACACCACTGTTAGTTCTAACGGTAGCAGTTCCGGTAGATGCACCTCTAACTTCTAATATAGAGTTAGCATTAATGTCTCCTACATTAACAACAACACCTTGACCTCCAACATTAATAGTACCGGTTGTTCCTGTAAATGCATTAACTGTTCCGCTAGTTACATCACTAGTTAAGTTAACTGTTCCACCTGCAACTCCAGAAATCTTTAATGTGTTACCTGTAATAGCTCCGCCAATATCAACTTCAGTAGTTGCAGATGCGCTATTACCAAGATTAATAGTTCCACTAGAACTAATATTAACTGTTCCAGTGACCGATTGCCATGCATTAACAATACCTGTAGTAACATCTGTTGTATAGTTAATAGTACCAGATGTTGTGCTGCCAATCTTAAATGTATTTCCAGTATTACTACTAGATCCTAATGTAACCGTTGTTGCCGAAGCGGCACTAGTACCTAAATTAAATCCTGTTGCTACTCCTCCAACATTCATTGTAGTAGCAGTAGTATTAGCTAGATTAAATGTTGCAGTACTTACAGTTAGATCGCCGCCGTCAATGTTAACATCGCCGTCTACATCAAGATTATTTCTAATTCTTGTAGTGCCGGTAGTAGCGCCAACTATTAAACTTGTAGCTGCTCCAGCAAAGTTAATAGTTGTAGCATTTGTGTTTAACAAATTAAAAGTTGTTGCTGTAGTTGTTAAATCGCCACCATTAACACTTAGGTTGCCTGTGATTGTTACGTCTCTACCAATGCCTAAATCAACTCCAACATTAAGATTTTTCTCAATGCCTACACCGCCTTCAATAATAACTGCACCAGTGTCTTTGTCAGTACTATCGGTAGTATTTTTTACAAGAAGTTTTGGAGTGCTTTCAATCGTAATACTTTCACTTCCATTCGCTGTTACTGTTGTTAGGTAAGTTTGAGTATTTTCTTTTATCTGGAAGGCAATGGCTGTGTTATCAGGGACATTAACACTTAATGATCCATTGACGGTATGAGTATCGATTGTTCGATCATCGCCGATTGTTGCATTTCCTAAAACACTTAAATCAGTGCCAACATATAATTTTTTAGCAATACCTACTCCGCCAGCAAACGTAGTACTTGCAACTGTTTCACTCGTTGCATCGGTTGTGTTACTAAATGCAACCTTAGCAATAGAGCCAAACGTTGTAAGTTCGTTACTGTTAGAAGTATCAATTTTTAAATAGCTGTTAGTTGCTTCTTTAATATCTAAGGAGGTTGATGTATTATCTCTAATATTAGCAGTAAATGTACCCCAGTATATATTAGAACTTGTTTCATCAACACCTAGTGTAGTGTTTAGGTTAACTTGTAGATTATTTTGAACTGTAGTTGTTCCGCTACCTGCTGCAAGATTTAAACTAGTAGCTGCGGCAAATGCATTAACAGTTGTTGCGGTTGTGCCTAACAAGTTAAATGTTGTCTGATTGGTAGTAATGTCACCACCTTTAACTTGTAGATCTCCATCTAGAACAGTATTTGCACTGCCAATAGTTAGTGTACCTGAGCTTTCACCTATGTTAATAGTAGTTGCTGCCCTAAAAGCATTAACAGTTGTAACTAATGTGTCAAATAATGTTAATGTTCCTGTACTGGTAGTTGCAATAGTAGGATTGACACCGTCAATATTAACAGTAGTTGCATTAGGAAAATTAATAGTTGAGCTTTCCAAGGTAAATGTACCTGGAGAATCGCCCATGTTGATTGCTGTAGCTGCACCAAATGCGTTAATTGTTGCTACTGTAGTGTTTAAAAAATCAACACTAGTTTGAGTAGAACTAACTATTTGGCCTTTAACTTCTAGATTGCCATTTAGATAAGTTGTACCAGAAGTATGTCCTAGGTTAACTTCAGTTGCATTTAAGAATGCGTTTACTGTTTCAGGACCGTCTTCACCAATACTTGCACTGCTATCTCTATTAAGAAGATTAAATGTGCTTGCAGTAGAATAAATATCCCCGCCGTTAACGCCAATATCATTAGTGAATGTAATCGGCGCTGCAACTGTTTGAGCGCTGGTTCCAACTTTATTTAGATATCTGTTTTCAACATATGTTTGAACAGCTGGTTGTGTAGGTACGGTGTTAGGATCAGCAAGACCGTTTGATGCAATCAAGTTTGCATTGTTACTTACTTCTCTTAACTGTACTCCAACAGGTACTCCATTTCTTCTAAAAGGTCCAATACTTGCTAGGCCACTTAGATTTAATTTTTCAGCATCAATAGTAACTTCGCCAGTTAGAGCGTTAACATTAAAAAACTCACCGATCCTGTAGTTACCAACTTGGTCGCTTGATACTGTAAATGACTTGCCGCTGTCTCTTTCGATTCGTTCTTTAGCAGGTACAGGTTCTCCGCCAAAGAACGGTAAAGCATTATACGTAACTCCTGATCCGACATATTCAAGTGCAGTACCACCAGTACTGATTGTACTTACGTTATAGAATCTAGGTATTGTTCCTGCTGTTACACTTAAGATTGCAGGAAAAGTATATACTCTTGCTACACCACCGTAGATGTCATTTAGGTAGTTAATAACAGAATCTTGAATATCAAATGTCTGAGCAATAATGTTATTTCTTTCGATTAACAGAACAGAGTCACCATTTTCATATGTTGGTTGAGTGGGTTCTTGGGGAACATACCCTGGCCCGTTATCGATTACATCAATAATAATCTGTAGTAAATCTTCAGCGGTTTCCGTTGGAAACTCTGGATCAATAGGACTACCTAGTGGTAAAGAAGTGTCTTGTCCCGGAGTAGTAGTGTCTACTGGAATATTTTTTAATATATTACCAAGGATGGATTTCCAATATTCGTATGCTGCTTGAGTCTGCTCAATCTCACCAATAATAACACTACCTTCTTTATATGCTAGAGCAGCATTAACTGTTTGCGTATTGCCGCCATAGATTAAATCATAGCATAATGCATCAACAATATATCCAATATCTCTTCTACAGGTTGTTTCGTCGTAGCTAAAGTTACCATAGGTAGCATTTAGATACTGTATTGTATTGTATTTTATTAACTCTAATCCATTAAGTATGTCTGTTCTATCATCATTTTTAAAGACATACTGAACACCTGCAGAGTAATCTGGATCTTCAGGTAATGCACTTGTAGATCCAGTGTCAACAATGTCAATAATAATTTGAGCTAAATCTTCAGCTTTAGTTGCTGCAAGACCTGATCCTGCTGGTGCAATGACGTCTTGTATTTCTGAGTTAGTAGAAGATTTTGTCCAACCAGAGTCGTCTGCTAAAACAATATTTCCAATAAAATCTTTTAGATGTGTATACACATCAACAAGATCAAATCCGTCACCTGCAATAATATTTGCCGCTGTTGTTGTTGCACTATTGCCTCCGTATAAAAGGTCAAATCTTATTGCTTCAACAAAATAACCTACATCTCTTCTAAATAAAGTTTCATTATACCCTGGAATAGACAAGTTTTCGTTGATATAACTAATAATTTCTTGAACTATGAATACCTTATTTGTGCTAAGTTGATTAGCAGCATTTAGATATCCAGAGTCTATACCATTTGGTGTAGTCATTACTACAGCAGGAACGTTAGTTGGATCTTCGCTGTCAATAATATCAATTACAGACTGAAACTTTGATGTTATTAATGCCTGAGTAGAAGCATCGGTTATTAAATCATTGGCTAAATCTCTTGCTTTTTCAAGACCAGCAATAGTTTGTATTTTTTGATTTGTTGTTACTGTAGCACTGTAGGCTCTTAGGTATGCAAGACCAGCCATTGTAGTTTGATGATTTGCTCCTAAAACAATATCACCTAACACTGCGTTTATGATTAGTCCAATGTCTCTACGGCATTTTGCTTCATCATATGAAAATGTAGTGAATGCTGATAACCAAGAAACAATTTCATCTTGAATAAACGTTTTATTAGCTAATAGAATAGCTGCTGCTTCTGGATACCCTGGCTCGTATAACGGTGGTAGCGGATTTACAATAGCTGGGGCAACTGACGCACCAAACGAAATAATATTGATAACTGTATTAAATCCTGTTTCTATTCTTGCTTGTGCAATAGGATTAGATGTTAATAATAAAGCGTCTTGTTTAGCTTTTGTAATACCTGCAATAGTTTGAGCTTTTTGTAAACTTGTAACTTTGCTTGAATAGCTTCTTAGATATGCTAATCCAGCGTTGACACTTCTATGTGTTGAGTTAAACAGAGTGTCAGCTAATACGGCATCTAAAATAATACCTACGTCTCTACGGCATTTTTGTTCGTCATATTTAAATGCAAACGCTGTATCAGATACTTCAGTAATGTAATATCCCTGAGGATCATTTCCTAAAAACATTACACTGCCAATTTGAGGTTTGTTTGACAGTTTGTTTACGTCAATGTAAAGATTTTTTTGTAAATTTACAATACCTGTTGCATCTAAAGATGCACCACCGCCTGAAATAGTTACTGTAGGTTGAAAATCATAACCACTGCCTGGGTCTGTGATTGTTATAGCATTAACAATACCTAATATTGGATCAATACTTGCAGTTGCCTGTGCTTGTACTCCTCCTGGAGTAGTTGGCGGTTCAATAAGAACACTTGGTTCACTTGTATATCCTTGACCTGATGTAACTGTAACTGAAGCTACGCTTGAATAATAGTCTGTGTTTACTAAACCTGAACTGTAAGGATCTGGATAATAACCGTCAGCAACAAATCCTTCGTCACCAAAGTCAATAACTGAGTTACTAATAGATAGATATCCGCCTCGTGTAGTATAGAATGCTTTTTTACAGAAAACCGCAAAACAAGAAACTAACTGCATATAACCAAAGTTAGTAATGTGAAATCCAATAGCTCCTTGTGCAACTTGTGTGAAGGCATCAGCAACCATAGACTTAATAGGACTTTCACTACTATATCTATCTCCGTCAATAAGCATGCCGCCGCCAGCGCCTTCGTCATCTATTCCGTAGATATGAACTTGTGCTGGGTCAATCTCGCTGTCTAGTAGAGGTCTAGGACCTGTAACAGGATTTCCGGCTGCATCAGGTTGTTCTGTTACAAAAGGCAACCATTCTTGACCGTTACGCATCCAAGGACCATTAATGTTAGAACAGTTTTGAACATATGGTGATGTATCAACAATAGCATCGTCGTCAATATTAATACAGTATGCAGGAGCAGCTACCCCTTTAAATACCATGTTGTTTAAAAAACTTTGACTGTTAACTAAAAATAAATCAGGTGCCCATTTAATAACACCGGATGCTGATATTGCTATAATATTTTCGCCAGTTTGTCTGTAGATTAAGGTAGTATCGCTAGGCACTTCAAAAATATTAACATCAGTTTCGTCAACTTCTACCCATGCTACTGTACCTGTTCCAAGTCCTACTTCTGTTGCAGTAAAAACTTGTCCTACATCATTTGTCGGAGATCCGGCTGCTAGATAGTTTGTGCTTCCGACTGTTAAAATTTTATATGTTTTTCCAACTTCAATACTAGTGGCATTTATTGCTGCACCTATTTGAACTCTTACTCGAATCCTATCTCCTTTAGATAGGCCGTGAGGTGTCTCTGTTGTAAGAGTTACATATTCATCAGTTTTTTCAACATACGTTACATTTGCAGACTGCGGTCCGTTTAAAGGTCTAATAATAGTTCTGCGTAAGTTGTCTCCAATAATGGCAACCTTAGGAGGTATTCTTAATGGATTGTCTTCAAAATATTCTCCGCTTCTAACATAGATTGTTGTACCTTGATCAGCAGCTTCTAGTGCCGACTTTAATGTTCTTTTTGCTTGATTTGCACCTTCGCCAAATCCTGAGTTGTTGTCATCTCCGTCCAGTGTAACATACATTACATTTGTAACTTGTGGTCCTGGTATATCTGCATTTGGTCCAAACACTAAGTCGCCGTTAATGACAACTTTTTGTGCCGGATTAAGCTCAATGTTTCCGTCTGCTCTTTGCAAAACGGTATCGTCGAGTATGTTGCTTACGTTTAAGTTTTGTCTGCGAAGGTATTTCATAATTTAGATGACTACATAACTGATTGTAACACTAACTTCACTTAGTGTGGTTGTTGATGCATGAATTCTATCATTTGGTCCTAAAACTAGTCTTTCTGTACTAAATGTAAAAGTGTCGCCTGCATCTACGGGAACCTGATTTGCAATTTTATTTAGATCTGTAGGGCCACCTCCACTTGGAACAACATAGATATCTATGAATTGTCTGCCGGCCGCAGGATCTAAAGGATCAGGTGTATTTAGATTGCAAAAAAGCATCACCGTCACAGCAGAATCTGTACTCAAGTTGGGACTAATAGGTACCGGAGTAGTTGCTAGTGATGTGCTTAAAATAGCCATTTTTTGTCCTTATAATATTAATGAATAGAGTAAAGCTTTTGTTTTGCTAATCAATTCATCAGTAGTACCTAAGGTATTCGTAAAGAACAAGCCTGTTCCTCCTGTTCCTGGATTGTTTCTTGAAAAAACTTTTACATACCCGATAGGAGTACTAGGTGTACCAGTTCTATTAGCAATGCTTAACACACTATCGACTAGCAAGTTATCATTTGAAAAATTGCTAATCGTATTGTTTCTTATCCTAATATTATCTACACTTAAACCATTGTTGTTAATAACCGCTCTTTGAGATCCGTCAACTTCAAAAACAATTTCACTTACACCTGATGTATCTAAATCTCGTGTTTGAACTTTTGTGTCGTTTTCTTGAATCTTATTAATAGCAACTGCCTGTAGCAAGAAGTTAGTATAATCTGCAACTGCTCGAATGTTAGGAATTATATCATCATCGATAATAGGATTTAATCTAACAACTCCGTTTGCTGATTCAACTGCTACATTTAGACCAATATTTGCATAGGTAAACGATGTTGGAGTAGGAACATCTAAAACTTGAATAAATGTTCCATTAAATGTGATATTACTTCCGCAAGTAATATCAACTACATCTCCAGGAACTAACAAATGATTTTCAAGCAAATAAATTTGGCCTACGTTGTCTATTCTTTCAACAAACGTAATAGTAAACTCAGTCGCTAGTTTATTATAATCAATAACTCTATTTTGATAGTTAACAGTTCCTGAAACTGTTATTACTCCTTCACCGGTAGAGATTAAATGTAAATCTCCGCCTCTAGTGAGAATGCTATCAGTTTCAATAGGAACAAAATCATCGTTGGCATCTACAAACTTAAATGCATCTTCTGTTTCATCCCAAAGAACCGATACATCGATTAAGTTACCTCGATCAACTTGGAATCCCGATTCAGTTCCTAATGTACTAACACCGTTTCCGGTTTCACCTTGGTTAAGGTAGATAATGTTGTCTTTAATAGCAAGAGTTTCAGATTGAACAATGGTGCTTTTTCCTTGAACGGTTAAATCACCTGTGATAATAACATCTCCCTGAGGGAAATTTCTGTCGCTAGATGGATTAGTGTCCAGATATATTGTACCTGGACTACCGGTTGATCCTACAACTATTCTATAATCACCGCCTTGTACTCTTACTATTTTAGACATTATCTATTTTCCAGTTTTATCTATTAGGCGTTAGGAATCTTTACAGAAGTATTCAATACTGCTGTGCCAAGTGTCCACGGAATCGATTGAGGATTTCCGCCTACTAATGGAAACTGAGTTCCTGTTCCTGGGGTTACTAATGCTCTGTGAGCTGTTAACTTTGTAACATAATATGTTCCACCGGCACTGTCTGTTGCAAGAATTTGCGCTTCGCCTGCTGCTGAAACTGCACTGCTTTTTAATGTAACTGTTCCAACGTTTGTACCGTCAGTTACTCTATAACGACGACTGCCAGTTTGTTTAATAATGTCAAGAGCAACAGTAGAACCTGCAACTACTCGACCAGTTATAGTAATAGCATTTTCTTGATTTGTAGCAGTTCCTGGTGCTCCGCTGTCAGTTGTTAAAACTGCTGTAGCAGTACCAGTTGTTTCTGCACCACCGTCACTATCAGCAATAGTAACTGTTGGTGGAGATGTATAACCAGAACCTTTTTCAGTCATAGTAACTAGTGTAGGTGCATCTCCAGTGATTGTTACTGTACCGGTTGCTTGTACACCGCCAGGAAGGTTAGGTGGACCAAATGTAACAGTTGATGTAGCTTGAGTAAATCCAGCCCATACTCCGCTGATTGTCACGCTTTCTACGCCTTGACCACCAATGCCGTTATCTGTAGTTGTGCTTGTGGAACCAATGTTGCGGTTACCAAAATATTTCTTGTGTAATGGACGTCCCATTTGTTTCTCCTTATGTTGACGTTTTAGGTCTACGCAGCGGGTTACTGCATAAGTCTCACTTTGCATGAGTTCTCATTTAGACATAGTATTTATCAGATATAGAAAAAGGGCTCCGAAGAGCCCTTTAATCTTATAACAACCTTTCGGTATGTTGATTAGCTAAACTTAACTTTAGCTGTTTCGATTGCAACTTTACCTAGGTAGTCAGCTGCATTACCTAGAGAAGAAGCAGTGTTGGTTAGTTCAACATATCCATAACGAGTCATAAAGCTTACGACTGGTTCGAATGTTGATGGATCTAGTACAACACCAGAGCTCATTAGAGGAACATATGGGCAGTAGAATGCTGCGGCATCGCTCTCAGAGCCACCTTTGTAACCGATTAGAACATCATCGCTTGTAGCATATGTGTTTACATAGATCTTCATAGCGTTGTTTAGTGTACCAACGAACTTGGTGTTTGTTGGAGCTTCGAAAGTACCTTCTGTGGTACGAGCGAATGCACTGGTTGTTGCGCTCTGTAGAATTGTTAGAGCGGTTGGGCTTACTACTGCCCAGTTACCAGCACCACGACGTGTACGCTGAGCGATCAAGTTTGCAACACGGTTGATCTGAACAGCTAGAGCAGCGTGTTCGTCACCAACGAATGTAGCAGTACCAGAAACAGCAGACTGATCATAAGTCTGTGTAGCTGTACCAGCTAGAACGCTTAGAGAACCTAGAACTTCTTGGTCGATTTCAGCAGTAATTTCTTGAGCAAGAGCTGCCATGATTTCTGCTTCGATATCGATACCTTGTTGAGCTTGTGCATCTTGTGCAGCTTCGAAGGTCCAACGTGCGCTTAGTTTGCGTGTCTTAGCTTCGACGGTCTGCTTTAAGATTTGAATGCTCATTCTGTTACCAGCAGTACCTTCTAGAGCGGCTGTGTTAGCTGCCTTAGGGTTGCTGCTATTCTGGTTACCAGAATAAGCTTCAGCAATCTTGAATGGGCTGAATGCCTCTTCACCTGCTACAACTCCTGCTCCACTTGATGTGTCGCTGTAACGAACACGTAGAGTATGGATTTGACCAACTGGACCAGTTAGTGGTTGTACACCGACTAGCTCGTTAGCAATAACCGTCGGCATAACACGACGGATAACCGGTAGAATAACGCGGTTTAGGGTAGCAACGTTACCAGCAGAAGTAGCGCCGGCTGTAGCACTTTCTGCAAGATACTTGCGTGTATTTTCTAAAGTCACAGCCATTGTGGAACGCTTGGTGCCTTGTAGGCCTTCTAGTAGGGCTTCCTTGGTCTCGTTCCAACGGCCTGTTAGTAGTTCTGACATTTAATTATCTCCTTAAATTATAATCCAGCTAGGCGACGAATGTCGTATATATTGCTGTCGCTCTCGCTACTACTTTTGCTGTTAGGAATTTTATTTCCTGTTACTTCCTTTGCCTCTACTAGTGCCTTACGAGTTTGTGGAGTCTTACCTGCTACTACGGCTGGTAAATATTTTTCAAAACTATTGCGTAGTTTTGTTGTTTGAACACTTTCTAGAAGTTCAGACATGATCTCTTTCTGATCACGTGCTAGGGGAGCTAGTAGCTCACTCATAACTTCTTGGCGCTGTTTACTCTCCACGAGTGCCTTGATTTCACGTTCTTTGCTTTCTGCAAGAGCTTTTGCATTTTGAGCTTCGGCCTTGGCTTCAGCAACTGCTAACTCTTTCATGTCTATGACTTTGAGCAATTTACTTGTTTCTGATTTTTCGTTTAGGTAACTTGTTTGATATTCGTTAGCAAAAGCTTCAAACAACTTACGACCAAAGTCGTTGCGACGAGCTGCTTCGATGTCTTCTTTTAGTTGTCCAATCTCTTTAGTTAGAGTTTGTTCAACAGCAGATTCGACTAATCCAGCAGCACGTTTAATAAATTGTTCTTTGACTTTTGCAAAAGCTTCGCGCCCTTCGCGAACTAAACGTACCTTTGTTTCTGCAAGTTCTTGTTTATCTGTGTGGAACTCAGCAATTTCTTGTGCTAGTGCTTCTACGACGAACTGTTCAAGTTTAATGAACTTTTCAGCCATTTGTTTCTGATCTTCGTGCAAATCTTTAACTTCAGCTGCTAGTTGACGGACAACGAATTCCTTCATTAGTTTTGCGTCTTTTTTAGCTTTCATCATAACCTTAGCTTTAGCTTCGGCTAGTTGCTTACGATCGTCAATAAACTGAGCGATTTCTTCACGTAGTTGATCTCCCAACATACGATCTACAGCTTCAACCATGAGTGATTTGTCATGCTCGTAACGCTGTGCGAACTCTTCTCTCAGTTGTTGAGTTACTTGATCGCGATTCTCTAAGATTCGCTTTTCCCAAGCAGACTCAATTTCTGCCCTAACATCCTCAGAAATCACATTGTTTTCAAACAGAGATTTTAATGCTTCCAACATGTGTTTCTCCTCTTTATTGGAGTCCGCCTATAATTTTCAATAGGCTTTCTTTTAGGTATTTTTGCGCCTTAGGGTCGCCCTCCACTTCCTTCGCTATACGTAGGCTAGAATATCCCCCACGAGAATTCATGAGGTGTTCGTAAATGGGTGTAGGATACGCTCCCGGAGCACTGGGTTGAGCTACCACATCAACTGTGATAATTTCAAAATCAGACACTTCACCGGAACCGTCCTCTCGAACGTTTCCGGATCCGCGACTACTTACTCCTAACTTAACTCCGCTTTCTAACATTGCTTTAACAAGTTGTCCCATTGGAGTAGGAAGGATTTTTAATTTTCCGTAACCGTTTGGGCCATCCATCCACATTTCTGTGATCATATGGCTCACACGGTCAAGGTTAATTCTTAGGTCATCTGGATGATCTACTTCGCCTAAAACTGAGTATCCACCGGAGATTTGATCGTTCAGGGTCTTGACAGCCCTGCCAATCTCTTGTACAGGATAAACACGCTGATTCTGATTCCTGACGCCACCTTGGATGCAGATTCCCTTCATGTAAAGGTTCTTACCGCCATCATGGCCGTCGGATTCAACGACCATTCTCGCTTGATCAAAACTCAGGTTTTCGCGTAGATAATTCATCTTCTTACCTGATTACTTTGCTCTTTTTGGAGCACCGTTGATAGGGGAACCTGCGCTCTTGTCGCCGTTATCTCCGCTACCTTTCTTCTCAGCACCGTGTCCTGGCTCTTTCTTCTTGAACGCTGTCTTACCAGCATTGCCGCCTGGAACATTAATGTTACCGAAGTTTTCTTCAGTGGTCTTTGGCTTTAGCAGGCCGCTTTCTACGCCCTTACCACCAGCTTCTCCACCTTTTGCAATATTAGCAGTTGTACCGCCCATATCGTTCTTACCAGCTACAGGACTACGTGTATTAACACCGTCATCACCGTGCTTTGGATTTGCTACTTTTTCAATATATTCACGCATGAAGTTATCGCTGAATTCAAAGCTATCTTTGATTTCTTCTTCATCGTCGGTACCTTCTTCATCGTCAGCACCTTCTTCATCGCCCATGTCGTCTTCTGGCTCATCTCCGCCTTCATCGCCCATCATTTGTTCAAATTCTGCACGTAGGTCATCAAGTGCGTCTTCTAGATCAACAACTCGATCTTCTAAGTCGCCTTCGCCTTCGCCGCCGTCCATTTCGTCGTCGCCGGCTTCGATGTCGCCCATAAAGTCATCAGTTGGATCTCCACCGATTTCTCCGTCGTCATCGCCGCCCATCATGTCCATTTCGTCATCGCCAGCAGCTTCCATTTCTTCTTCGTCGTCAGTTTCACGGAATGTTACTTCCATGCCTTCTTCAACTTCTTCGTCGTCTTCATCTTCTTCTTTAGATTCTTGGAAATCTTCTGCTAGAATGCTTTCATAAATCTCGCGAGATTTTTCTACCACTAACTGGTGAAAAACTTCTCTGGCTTTTTCCTGTTCTTCGGAAATTAAATATTCGAGCATCTGCTCGAACTTGCTTCGATCAGTCATGTTTGTCTCCTTTATTGTGCAAGGCTGTCAAATATATTTACATATTATTGTAATAATATGCTTGAAATGGTGTTTTTTTGAAGGAATTTTATTAAGCAGGTGGTGCTTCAGGTGCTTTATACATCTGTTCTATAAATTCTAGTTCCTTCTCTTGTTCTAAGATATGCTGCTCAGATGCCTTTCTAAGCTCATTTATTTGCTTTAGAGTAAGGCGAGTTTTTCTTGTGTCTTTTCTTTTTAAAGGCATAAGTTGATCTCGACTACCGTCGTACCGAAGGTCGTTAGATATCATTTTTGTATCTTGATCAATGTAAAACAGCTCTCTAAGTATCATAATATTATTTATGCTGCTGGAGGGGTAACTGGTGGCGGCGTTGCTGCGCCGGCTGGCGCTGCTGGCGCACCTGGTGGAGTTTCAGGAGTTCCCATACCAGGCGGTGCTTCAGAATCTGTCATTTGTTCAGTATCAGATTCAATGCCGCTTTGGCTTACGCCTATACCTCTTAGTTCGCCGCTGGCATCAGTGACCGCAGGGTGTCCCTTGCCATTTTCTTCAGCCCATAGGCGTTCGTTTTCTGCCATTTCTTCTTCGCTTAGACCTAAGAAACGTTTCATAGCAAAACGCTTGCTCATATATGGTTGTTGTGCAATAGTACCGTAGGTGTTAATGCGCTGGTTGTCTAGTTCGGCTTGACGATAACTTGCAAAGTTTTGCGGAGGTTGAAACTGTAATTCAAATAAGTTAGAATCGATGTTTACACCTCTTTCATGCAAATAAAGTTTGAACTCTTGATCAAATTCTCCTTGCATTAGACTCTGCAAACGCATACAATAGTTGTTAAAACGCAGTTCTTGAATATATGCTGTGCCAACACGACCGTCGTTATACTGTGCTTGACTATCATCTGCACCTGTAGGCAGATAGCTTGAAGGAATTCTTAAACCACGGAATAACTTGTTTGTAAAGTATTTTAAATCATCAATCTCGCCAAGGTTTGTACCTCCTGGTAAAGTTTCAACCTTACTCCCTCGTCCTTCAGCGGTAGTTGGAAAGAAATAATCTTCATTGATAGACAACGGATTATACGCTGAATCAATAACATTTTGTCCGCCGCCGGTTGAACTTGGAATGCGTCTTTGATGGATTTCATTTTTAACACGTTCGACAAATCCCATAGCTAAATGACTTGGCATGTTACCTACGTCGATATAGAAAATACGTCTTTCAGGCGCACGTTGTATGCGATAGATTAAGATAGCATCTTCTAATAACTCTTTTTGTTTAAAAACTTTAAAAATATTTTCTAATAAACTATTACCAAAAGGATAGTTATTGTCTAATCCTTCTGATAAACTTAGATGAATTACATGTTTTGCATCTAAAGCAAGTTCATTTTGTTGTAGATCAAATCTAGTTCCTGCCATTCCGCCTTGTGGATATGTTCCAGTCATTCCCCTTGCGGCAGCACTAGCATTTGGTCCTGCATAGTTAGTACCTCTATTATTTGTATTAAGGTTACTAGGTTGAATAGTTGTAGTAACTAAATCCATAAAGTTGGGATTTAGGTCTCTAATAACATATTGTTCTGGCTGTTTACCTTCGCTTTCGTTGACAATAATTTTAACAATCTTACTAGGATCAATGTAAAACCATTTAAAAGTTTCAGGATCTCTAACAAAAAAACAATCTCCGTATTTGTAAACATTTCTTACAATACGAAAAATTCTTGTTTCAAAAAGCTGTAGTTTGCTCCATTGCTGTAGATATTCTCTAAGAATACTTACTTCACTGTTAGTTGCTTTGCTTTTAAAATGTAGTGCAAATGGAGTAGAGTTTTCTCTGTTTTTTTGACTAGAAAATTCTGCTAAAATATCTAGAGCGGCATTTACTTCACTGTCCATGTCCATAGTATCGTATTGCATATAGCGTTCGATACGATTTGGAGCACCTGTATAGACGTCAGGTAAGAAACTGCTATAGTTTTTTCTTGCAGGTCCCGGCTTGTTTGTTGAAGCTATCGTACTAGACGACGAAGGGCTGTTGTCTATGTTAACAGGTGTAAAATATTTTTTCCAACTCATTTATTTTTTGCCTTTAAGGTTGAACAGCATTAGATTTTGTAGCTCTAATCTGCTTCTTACCTAAATCTTCATTCTGAGCTATTAACTGGCCCATATGCTTATTTAACAGTTCTAATCTAGATACTACGTCATCAAGAGTAGCTGCGCCTTTATTTGTTGCAGGTACAGCTTGAGGTTTGTCTTCTTTTTTTGGTTGAGCGCCAGGTGCTTTTGGATCTTTTTTAGCAGCTTCTGCTTTTTGTTCGGCAGTTTTTTTATCTTCATTTTCTTTGCCAAACTTTTCCATCATTGATTGGGCACTCATCCTTACTGGTTTGAATATATCATCAAATGACGGAGCTCCGGCTATTGCTCCAGTAGGTGCTTTAAATGGCGAGCCGTCAGTTGTAACTTTTTTAGTTAGTTCCTCTACCTTACTAGACGACTGCATCGCTATTTTCATTCGTTCTTCTTCTGATGCAATAATAACACCATTAGCTGCAAGTTGTAGTTTTAAATGTTCGTTTAAACTAGTTTGCTCTGTTTCAAGAGCTTTTTCTTTAGTTTCAATTTCCCATTTGATCCCGTCGTCTATCTTTTTCTGTAGTTCTTCTTTTTTCTTTTCGTATTCTTCTTTTATTTTCATCGCAGTTTCATCTGCTTTCATAGCAGCTTGAACTTTTGAATACTTACGATCTTCTACAGCCATTCCTTCTATAAGGACTTCTTTTCTTTTTGCCCAATCTTCAAAAAACTTAGTTCGAAGTTCATCCATTTCAGCTTCTGCAGATTTACTTTCATCGCTTTGTGTTCTTTTAGAAGTAGTAACATTTCCGCCAGCTACTGAACTAATAGAAGTTGTAATGCTCTTAGAAATACTGCTTAAATCAAGACCTTCAGCGCCAGCCGTAGGATTTCCTCTTGGAGGACCCATGCTCATCATTGATTCGTATGCTGCTTTAAAATTTTCTTCTTGACTATGAATATCTAAAGAAGGCAATAGTTTACTCATTTGTTCCATGCCTCTATTAGCAGCACCTTCGAGAGTCGCTGCCATTTGTTCTTTGTTAAGAACCCATTCTGGACCTTCTTCTCCAATCAAACTTATTTCAGGCTTGCCTATAAATCCGCCAACTGCTCTCCTGCCTATACCTACACCATCAATGTTTAAATTACCATCCACTTTAAAAAGATCAATAGTTTTAGTTGTTAAAGATCCTACACTTTCTAGAGCAGATTTTGCTCCTTTGAGTAAAGTATCTCCACTTGTTCCTGTAGTTTCTCTTCCTTTTTCTCTAGCGATTCTTGTTGCTTCAGCTGCGTCTTGTTCTCGCCTAGTAGCTTCTCCGGCTTGTTGAGTAACTCTACCAGCTGCTGGATCTTCTGAAAGCTGACTTCTTAGATTACCAATGCCTCCAGGTTTATTAACTGCTTCTGCAATAACTTGTTCTTGTGTTTTGCCAGATTTTTCAGCAATTTCAGCAATTCTTTTAGATATAGCTTCGCCGTCAACTGCCTTAAGAGATTTACTAAACTCTCTTATTTCTTGTGCTTCTTTTTCAGTAATGCCTTCTTTCCTACCTGCTACTGCTTTTCTAAGAGCTTCTTGTTGAGCTTGATTTTGTGCTTTTGCTGCGTCAGAACTAAATCTTTGATCTGGTCCTTTTTCATTAAATCCTCTAAGAACAGACAATAGTTCTTTTTTAATATTATCAAAAGCTTGACTTACATCTCCTGAGAAACCTTTGTCGCTAGTTGCTGTGCCACCTTTAGCTTTACTTTGATTTAAATCAGCTAAAGTTTTATAAAAATCATTAAGAGCTTTTTTATTTGCTTCGTCTTTTAAAGGAACAATAATACTTTCTTGGATGGCACTACCCATATCTTTAATACGATTTTGTGCTTCGATTACGCTGGCAGTTTCTCCTGAGCGAGCAGCTTGTTCTTTTTTTGCTTGATCTTCTAATGACTTTCTTGCTGCTTCAATAGCTTTGGGATCTGTAACACTTGTTCCAAGTTCTCTAGCTTTTTCTGCTAGTGCTTTACCATAACGAATGCCTTCTTGTGTAGATTCTTCAAAACCTTTAACGCCCTGGGCCGCTAGTGCTAATCTACTTTTATTAGTTGCTGCTTCTGCAGATTCTAATGCTTGAGCTCGTTTAGCTGCTTCTCGTGCGCCTTCTACATCTCCTCGTTTGTAGGCATCTCTTGCTTCTTGGATTGCTTTCTGCGTGTCTTGAGACAGCATACCCATATATTTTCTACCTTCATCAGTGAGAGGTCTTCCTGCACTGACCATTTGTTGAATAAGTTCTCCAAACTTTCCACTAGTAGATGTAACAACCGCATCAAAAGCTTCTCCTGCTTTTGCATTACCGTTCATAGCTTCCAGTTGAACTGCTGCTTGAACTTGACCACTGGCCTTGGCTTTTGCCAACGCTTCTTCTTGTTCTTTACGACTTTTCCCAGTTAGCTTGGCCATTAGATCCATTTCTTCTGCTAACCTAACCGTAGATTGAAACTGTGCTTCTGCGCCGCCCTTTTCTTTTAGCTCTCTAGCTGACATATTAGTCATCTGGATTGCCATTAGTTTATTCAAATCTTCGCTGCTATATCCTAACTGTGTTAACTTGTCCCCAAATCCGCTGTCAAAAAATTGTTTGCTTAATCTTCCAAATGCTTTTGCGCCTTGTTCTCCACTTTCACCTAATGCTAAGAAGCTGGTATTATTATCTTTAATAATTTGTCCAAACTCTCGCATAGTAAGTCTGCTGCCGGCAGCAGCAGCTCTCATGTCTACTACACTGTTATTAAAAGTTGCTCCAGTTTGACTTAGCTCTCTAAAAACATCTACGCCTTCTTCGACATAGTTAATAATGCCGCCAAATGCATCAATGCCTTTTCCAAGTTTACCCGCTAGAGATTCTCCTATCCCTCCAGCTTTGGTTAAGTTATCACTTAATACCTTAGTTGCATCAGTAACAGATAGGCCGCCTTTGGCTAAACGGCCTGACAAATCAATAGATGCGCCAATAACGCCTTTAGCAACGCCGCCAAGGCTTTCAAGTGCTTTGCCTGCAATAGAAGAACCTGTTGCTATAGGACTGGCGCCGCCAGGAGCTCCGCCTCCTGCTCCGCCTAAAACGGCCGCGCCGCCTTTTTTGCTACCCCATCTGTCGAGTGCTTCATAGAAAGCATCGCGCATCAATATTTGGTCTTTTGGATCTAATGCCATATTTTTTACCCGGAAAAATGCGTATATAAATACTCATATATTTATCGGATACAAAAATGAGCCAATTCAACCCATTAACAAAATATTTTAGACAACCTAAAATCTTTATTCAGTTGCCAAGTAAAGGTCTGCATTATCCTACAGGAGTACTAAAAGGAGACTACAATAATGTTCCTATTTTTGGTATGACCGGCATGGACGAGATCATTTTTAAAACTCCTGATGCACTTTTCAGCGGAGAAGCTTCTTCTAAAGTCATCGAAAGTTGCTGTCCCTTTATTTCAAATGCCAAAGAAATGCCTAACATTGACGTTGATGCAGTGTTGATTGCAATCAGAGTAGCTACTTTTGGCGATACTATGGCTATTGTACATAACTGTAGTTCTTGTGGGGAGGAAAACTCATTTGATATTCCCCTGCAACGTCTAATAGATTATTTTACAAGCATAGAGTTTAATTCAAAAATAAAAATTAACGAAGAAGTAACTGTTAAACTTAGACCTTTAAGCTATCAAGAAACAACTAATATTTCTATCGAAAACTTCAAACTACAAAGAATGTTGTATCAAACCAATGATCTTCCAGAAGATCAAAAAAACGAAAACTTAAATCAAGTTTATAATCGCCTTGCTGAAATACAAGTTGAACTATTCATGAATAGTATTGAAAGTGTTCAGATTCCAGATACAACTGTAACTGACAAAGAGCAGATTAGGGAATGGTTAAAGAACGCAGATAATGCAGTTTATAAAACTATCAAAGACCAACTTGAAAAAAATAAAGATACTTGGAGTATTCCTGAACAAGAAGTTAGTTGCGGTAACTGCGGACACAAAGACAACGTCAGCATTAACTTGGATCAATCAAATTTTTTCGGTTAAAGATTCAGAGAATGTCGAACTCTGACATCGAAACATATATCAAAACAATCGACGGAGAAGCAAAACAGCTTAAAGATGAAATCTTTAGGATCAGTTGGTATATGCGTGGTGGTGTCAGCAGCTATGAACTCTTTCATGTCTACTCTTACGAAGATAGAACAATCATCAACAACATTATTAAAGACAATATTGAAGCTACCAAAGCGTCTAAGCTGGCTTTAATTTAAAGTTCTTTGGCTAGATCAGCACCACTTATTGTTCGTCCAGTGCTAGGTGCAGATGGTGCTGCCGGTGTAGTTATTGCCGATCCAGTATTCTTAACCGCTGTTGCAGCATCTCTAGCTAAATTTGCCGCTGCTCCTGGGGCAGCTTGAGCAGCACTTTTGGCAACTTCAGGTGCAGATTTTAAAAACTTATCTTTCAGTTTAGTGATGTATGCCGGTACCATTGAACCTGAAGCACCTACTACTCTAGCTATTCCATAGATAGGATTATTAATCCATTCTGGAACTATATTTTCTAAGACTTTAAGAGTTAAAAACTTTTGAACAGGTTCGTAGTTTAGCAGTGCATAGACTACACCTTGAGCTGCAAATGCAGCGATATTAGCCAACCAACCAAGTCCAGGTATCAGAGCAACCAATCCCCTAACAGCAGCTCCAGTGGCTAAACTTGCTGCTCCCCAAGCAACCCACATAGTTCCCATTCTAGTAAAAAACAGCTGAGTATAATATGTTCTAAGTTGCTGTGATACTTCTCCAGCTTTGTCTCCATGGTCATTAAACATTCCTGCATCATAGAGTTCATTAATATGGGACATATCATCTAGCCAAATAGCTATAGGGCCAAGATATTTGTTAGTAAAAAGTCTAAAAAGAGTAGTGTTAGTAAACTTATTCCATAAACCACTAGATACTTTTTGTGCAACAGAAACTCTTTCAGGAGCAGCCGCTTTTAATGCATCTTTTGGACTGATAGGTGCCGATTTTCCGCCTTCGTTAGATACTAGTCCACTAGGTCCAACAGAAAATCTTGTAGTTCCTTTTTTAGAAGATGATTTCTTTTTACTTGACGAATCTGTATCAGACGAAGGTTTCTCCTTGCTATCTGATTTAGCTGTTGACTTACCAGTTCTTTTACCGCTGTCAGGCACTAAAATTCCTCCAGCACTTTTAGTATAGCCAGAAGGATTCGATGGTTCTGCTTCATTAATAATTTCGTAGATCTTCATTACAATGCTCTTTTCTTTTATTTATTAAAGAAGAACTACGTTCTTCTGTTCTTCGCTATCGCTCGAACTATTTTTATCTAAGAGCTGTGTAGCAAAGCGTAACAGCGATTTAAATATCATCTAGATTAAGCGGTCACACTTAGCCCTAGCGGGCTAAGGAATGTCTGAGCATCATCTGAGTAGCACAGTCACACAGCGTTAGAACTATAATTAACTATATTTTACTATAATCAATAGCACAGGCGGTTGTCCGGTACCTGTTCGTTCCGTCTTGTTACAACGGCGGTATTACAAATATACGCTATCATATTTGTAATACGTGGGGTTATGGTTAGTTTCCCCATCATTAGCCTTATTAAATTAAAGATCTTCAAACAGCAAAACTAGTTCTATGAAGGCATATCTAGTCATCGTCCTGTAAAGGATAGTTACTGAGTACTCTTAACGGCCAGAGATTTCCGTCCCCCACCTTATTCCGTGGGTTGGCTTACTGTTGGGCGCACGAAATTAGCCTGCGCAAGCTTTAACCGTTTAGTTGTTTGCCTTTGATGTGTGAACCATGTACACGAACTTGAATATGACCGTTGTAGTAGTCATCGCTTTCAAGCACTTTTCTTGTAAATTGTTCACGAGCCTCTATGTAAGAGCATTCAGCCTTTGTTGTGCAGTAGTAGAGTATTTCTCTTGTAAAATTCTCTGCGCCTAGTTGTTCTACGTCTTTGTTTAGTTGGTCGTTTGAGCCATAGTATTCACGCCAGTCAGAATCAATTTTAGATCTAATCTTCTTTTTCTTCTTGTTGCCGTTTTTGAGTTTTACTGTTTTATATGTGGTTTTGCTAAACTTTGCCAGTTTTTTGCCTATATATTTGCGACCAGTGATGTTATTAGTGATGCAGTAGACGAATCCGATATATTCTTCAGGAATTTCTTCTACTAGTTCATTTTGATAATACCATGACATGCACTTAGTTAGTTGTCTTGGTCGCCTGCCTCTTCTAGATTTGATTTGCCTTTAAGTTCGTCTAAATATTCTCTGCGTTGCCTTTGCATGTCCATTATTTCTTCTCGGCGCAAAGTAGCTGCACGTCGAAGATCTGATAAAATTCTTCTTACTAGGATAGTTCTTTCTAACGTAGGTTTTAGTTCTAGCTCAAGATTAGTTTTTACATATTCATGAGCTAGTTCTAATAATCGTCGATGTGCGTCGTTTGAGTTCATTCTTCAATTTCAAGATCGTTAGCGTAGCTAGTAAAGCCATTTTCTTTAATAACTTTTAGAACATTATTAACTCTTCCAACAAGCTCATCTTTGTGACTGATCAAATAAATGTTCTTTTTACGTTCTCTACCCATCTTCTTAAGAACACCTAATGCATTTTCAACACCGTTAGCATCTAAACCGTTGTCAATAAGTTCATCGATAAACAGCAAGTTAATGCTTTGATATAGACTTTCCCATACATCACGGAACGCCCAGCTAAGACCTAAAATAAGTCTATTGCGCTCGCCTCGACTCAAGTTGTCAAAGTCTAAATCTTGTCCTAGTTGGGTAATCTCAACTGTTAGATCATTTTGAAATACCACAGTATGCGGCAATCCCATTTTGTCAAGATAGTAGGTTAATCTGTTGTTTAGATAGGCTAAGTTTTGATCTATAATCTTTTTACGGATAAAACTGTCCTTGTTGGTTAATAGTTTTAATAAAAACTCTTGATGGTCTTTAAGAGTATTCAACGTATTAATACTGTCCCAATCAATTTCTTGCAAGGCAGTATTCTTTAAATCATCGATCTGTTCTTGATACGGGTCTTTTTCACTTTCCTTAGCAGCCAGAGCACTCTCCAGCGTAGCAAGGTTATTCTGATGCCTAAGAGCTTCTTCGACAGTATCATAGAAAACTTGCGGCCTACCATTTATATCTCCTATCGATTCTAGCTCATTCATAACAAGCTTTAGATCGTTGCTTATTTTTGTTTTGTAAGCAACCGCTTCCTCTAACTGCTTCTCAGCAGTTGCAATCATTTCTTCGTGTTTATGGTCATGTAATTCTTGATCACAGGTAGGACAGTTATTATCAGCTAATGTTTCTAGTTCTTTGACATACTTGTCAACAGATTTGTTAGCTTGCATCAATGCACTGTCTAACGTTGCACGTTGTTTACTTAGACCTTTAATTTTAGCAGCAAGCTCGTCATAGGTTTTTAACTTTGCATGTTGCTCTAGTTCTTTGTTAATATCAACTTGATTGAGTTCGTCAATACTTTTTTCTAATTTTTGACAGTCTTCTTGTTGTTGTCTACGCCAAGCTGATTGTCGTGTTTCTAAAGTAGAAATACTTTGTTGTATTCTTTCATTACTTCTTTTAGTTGCTTCTATGTTAGCTGATTCTTGAGTAATGAACTCTTTGGTCTCTTTAATTTTCTCTTTTAGAGACTCGGATTTTTCTGATAGTAAAGTAATACCAAGTAACTGTTCAATGATCTCTCTTTGTTCGTTTGATTTCATTGAAAGAAATGGATCAGTATAGGTATTGAGTGCAACAATATGTTTGAACATATCATGACTCATACCTAGCAACTCGTCGATGTCTTTTTGAGTTTCTCTCATATCCCCTTGACTATCGTCAGGATTAGCTTCGGCCTTTTCTTGATCGTTAACAAAAAACTTCATAACGCTGGGTTTTCGACCCCGTTCAATTTTGTATTTGTTACCGTCTTTTTCAAAAGTCAAGGTTACTAACATTCCTTTACTATTAATTTTGTTAATCAAGTTATCTTTTTTAATGTTAGTAAGTGCAGTACCAAACAAAGCAAAGCTCAATGCATTTACAATAGTAGTTTTACCAGTACCGTTACGTGAGCCGCTATCGTCTCCGCCTTGATCAAGGTTTTCACCTAAAACTAAAGTTAAGTTTTCTTTACAAAAATCTACAGCCTGAGTTTGATTACCCACGCTCATAAAGTTTTTTACTGTAAGTTCTTTTATTTTTATCATAAGCTATTATAAATGCTCAGTAATACCTTTTTATCATAGGTATCACTTTCGATGCTAACTAACTGATTTGACACAATTTGATCAACACTTTCAAAAGCTTGAATATCAATGTTAGTAGCAATCTCAACTTCTTTCTTCTCTGGAATCAAAGTAAGTTCTCGAATGTCGTAGTCAGCAATAAACTTTTCTTTAATAAAACTAGCTTCTTCGTAGCTAATATCAATGTCAAGACCAACACGCAGATGCATTTTGTTAGTGAGTAAAGTATCAGCTTCGTCGATTAGTTTACTAAGTTTAAGTGTTCGAAACTTTGGTGCATCAGTCCAAGTTTTATAAACTGGCTGCTTGCCCCATTCAAGAATCATCATTCCCCGATCGTCATCCCATGCATCGGCATAGTTGTGTGGGAACGCATTACCGATATAGTGCATGTTGTTTTTATTTTGACGCTTATGGAAGTGACCACTAAATCCTAGATCGTAACCCTTAAAAGCATCGAGTTGAATCTCGCCATGATCGGGCATTTGAACCATAGCATTCATATAAAAGTGCGGAAGTTCGAAATGACCAAAAATATACTTGGCTTTCTTTTTGCCGATTTGTTTCCACTCTTCTCCCACTAACCAAGGGCAAAGTGTAACATCACCTTCAGTCATAGGTTTATGAACTATAGTAATGCCCGGAATATATTTGCCAAACTCAACACTGTGAATGTCACGTTTGTCTTTGTAGTAGAGATCATGGTTGCCAGGAAAAAAGAAAAACTGATCAAATGCTTGACCTAACTTTTCTAATGCCCTAAGGCTATAATCCATTGTAGTAATGTTTAAACTGTTACGATTGTGATGCCAATCACCGAGAAAGATGCCTGTGTCGCAGCCTTCTTTCTTTGCCTCAGCAATAAACCAATCTACAAAATCTTCGCAGTCTTGATTGTGTGTATGGCTGTTTGATTTAAGACCAAAATGTATGTCTGTAAAACACGCAGCCTTTTTAAAAAGATTACTCAAAATAATACCTCGCTTGTCTAGTATAGAGGCCTAAGGCTAAGATGTCAATCATCAGTGCTTTCAAATCGCTTCATAGCATTTGCCCAATCGCTTTCTCCAGTTCTAGTATAACTTGGATTCATTCCGTTGATCTCTAATAGATCGTCTCGAATATTTTGATTTCTTTTTTCTAAGTTAATAATTCGAACAAAGCTATTAGTCACTGCGGCAGTAAAGTAGGCAAACGGGTTGTTTGATTTAGATTCATCAAACTGTAGACCAATTTGAGTTAGTTGTAAGATAGCTTGACCTTTCATTTCGTCATTATAGGTATAGCCTCTAACATTACCACGGGTAGCATATCGTTCGCAAAGTTTGATATACATGCGAGCTAGAGTATTAGTAATCTGCCCATGATCTTTTGAAAATTTTCCTTTTTCTAGATCACCTCTCCAGTGAGATTTTCCCACACAGATTAAAATATCATCATCGTTAAACTTCCAATGTTGGAAAGGAGGAAAGTTTACCTTGTCTCTATGATCTGCTGTGGTCTTAGGATTCTTTTTTCTAGTACCGTTTAATGGAATATGATCAAAAGTCATTATCCTAAAGACAAGTTCGTCTTTGGTGATTTTTTTGTAGTCAATTTCGCAGTCAGATTGCTTGACTTTTTCTCCGGCAGCTTTTCGTTGCTCGTATTGTTGTTGGCTTAACCGTTTTGCTTTATTCCGTTTTGCTTCAGCAATAGTTCTGATATTAATTTTGTCCAAAGAGGGTAAAATAATATCGTATTGATGATAGCTAGGATCTGCAAATGAGCAGTAAGTATTCTTGCTTTTGTGTATTTCGTCTAGTAGATCTCTGTTGTTTAAGTAGTTAACTTTCATGTTACTCCCATAGTTATGTGGATTATAATATATGCACTTTATTTTGTCAACTAAATATTGAGTAAAAAGGAAATATATTATGCCCTTACCCTCAATATCAATACCTAGCTTTAACCCATCTAGCCTTATTTCAGGCGCTATCTCTGCTATTTTTGGATCATCTGACGCATCAAAAGACTGGCGTGTTAGGTTAAGTATTCCTGATCTTGAAGGGTTTAAAGACAGCACAGTTTTAAAACCTTTAAAAGATGTTGGAGGTTTAATATTCCCCTATACCCCTACTATTCAAATAAGTCATACAGCAAACTACAACGATGTCCCGGTAACTCATCAAAACTACCAGTTTATTGCTTATGAAAACTCTAGAGCCGATACTATCACAGTTTCAGGTCCATTTAATGTTGAAGATGGACAACAAGCACTTTATTGGGTTGCTGCACTTCATTTCTTAAGATCGGTAACTAAAATGTTTTCAGGAACAGATGCTGATGCCGGAAACCCACCTCCTATCTTAAAATTTAATGCTTACGGAGAGCATGTATTTAACAATCTTCCGGTAGTGGTAAGAAGTTTTAACATTGACTTACCTGCAGACGCAGACTATATTCCTGCTGACGACAGTGTTATTGGATCCGTTTTAGGAGGCCTCGGTGGCGCTGTTGGTAGTGTCATCGGAAACTTACTAGTAAGTCCCAAAACATCTAGAGTACCTACAAAAAGTAATCTAACAGTTCAACTACAGCCTGTTTATAGTAGAGAAGCTGCAAGACAGTTTAGTCTAACCAAGTTTGTTGGTGGCAAATATGTAAGTACTGGAGGATATGTATAATGGCAAAGTATAGCTCAACTAGTCCTTGGTACTCTACTCCTGTAACCAGCGATTATCTAGATATTTTAGAGATTAGACCTATTGCCGCAGACCCGGAAGATTACAGATGGACCATCGAGCCGGCATTTATATATAGACCCGATCTAGCGTCCTATTCTTTATATGGGACTCCAAAACTATGGTGGGTCTTTGCTCAAAGAAATATGGATAGGATCAAAGATCCAATCTATGATTTTATACCCGGAGTAGAAATTTATCTACCAAAAAAAGACACACTGTTTGCATCACTAGGTTTATAAAATATGGCAACTAAAGTTACAAGTGAAGGCGCTGGATCTAATGTACAGAAATCTTCAGCACCGGTTTCCGGAAGTCCTCCATTTAAAAATGTACTTCATGATTATGCATTATACAACTATGTTTTTACACTAGCAGTATTATCCAATGATGAAATAAACGGTTCTAGCTATAGAACCGAAAGCCTATCAAATAAAAAGATTATCCTTCGAAGCGCCAACGGCCAACCAGACAACAGAGTTTCAACCGCATACAAAACAACAGTTAATCCTAGTGGCAAGTATGATTTTATGATGGACGATCTTCGTCTTGCCAGTGCTGCTGGATTTAAAGCAGCAGGCGGAAATACCAATGCAACGTCCATTAGTTTTAAAGTTACAGAACCTTATAGTATGGGCATGTTTTTCCAAGTGCTACAGATTGCCGCATTAGAAAATGGAAACACAAACTATACTGAAGTTCCTTTATTATTAATGATTGAGTTTTATGGTCATAAGGGTCCTGACCAACAAAATATTAAAATACCTAACACAACAAAATACATTCCTATGCGTATTCAAACGCTAGACATGAAAGTAACGGCTGCTGGCTCGGTTTATCAAATAGAAGCATATCCTTGGACAGACAAAGCATTTACTACAGTTCATGCAGAGTTAAAAACTGATGTTGCTATTGTTGGTAAAACTGTATTAGAAATGTTAAAAGGCGGCGCAGCAGGTCCTGATGCAAAGAAAACTTTAGAAAATGTGTTAAACGCTAGGGCAGCTGAAATTATTGAAAAATCTGGAGATGAAAATGCTGCTGATACCTATGCTATAGATTTTCCAGAGTCCTCTGATGTAGACGGAGGCTTTAATAAGATTGCCATGTCAAGCATGGGATTTGACACTAAACGCCAAGGCATGCAACCATTTGGTCAAGAAATCAATGTCTACGATGCGGCTACAGGGACATTTAAACGAGGCAAGGCTATTATCGATCCTCAAAAAACAGAGTTCAAGTTTGCACAAGGCAGCGATATTATAAACGTTATCAATCAAGTTGTCTTAATGAGCGAATACGGTCGTAAAGCATTAGACACAGTCGATGCTAATGGTATGGTTGATTGGTGGAGGATTGAGGCTAGAGTTATACAAGTTAGCAAAGAAGTTAACTCATCTGGAACGTATCCTAAAAATATTAGATTTAGAATTATTCCTTATAAAGTACATGTATCTAAACTTAGTGCGCCTGGCACAAGTTTAAAAGGTAAAGCCCAACTGAGACAACAAGCTCTTAAAGAATACAACTATATCTACACTGGAAAAAACGTAGACGTTTTAGATTTTGATTTACAGTTTAAAGCCGGGTTTTATACAGCTATTAGTGCTGATAGAGGATTAGAATCTTCAGATACAAAAATTGGAGCACAGTCTAGTACAGCAGTAGGAACAGCAGCTCCTACTAAAACTTTTGAAGTTAAAGATGCAAACTTAGCCAACGTTGAACTTCCAAACAAACTTCTTGCTACAAATATTAAGACTCCTTTGGCAAATAGGGGCGGCGGCGCCTTAGAAGACGCTAAGTCTATTGCAGCTAGGCAGTTTATGCAGGCAGTTACATCTCAATCAGATATTCTTGAGTTGGATCTAACAATCATAGGAGATCCCTACTACCTGTCTGATAGCGGATTTGGAAATTATTCAGCTCAGCAAACAGAATATATGAATATGAATGCTGACGGAGGTATGGATTATCAAAGCGGAGAAGTTGATATCTTGATTAATTTTAGAGTTCCGGTTGATAATAATAAACCTAACGGGCTTTACGAGTTTCCTGAAGGAACAGAGTTGCTAAAAGCTTTTAGCGGATTGTTTCAAGTTTTAACTTTAGAAAGTAATTTTTCTAGAGGAAAATTTACTCAGACATTAAATCTTGTTAGAAGAAGAAATCAAGAATCTACAAACAGAGAAGGCGGCCCGTTAGCAACAGAATCGCCATTGAATGAAGAATACAGCAGAAATTAAAGAGTAAAAATATGCCTATTGAAGAAAGAAAAGGTACGAACTATTCGCTTCCTAGCCCTGGTCCTTACCTTGCAAAAATTGTCAGTCACTTAGATCCCACCTACATGGGTACTTTAGAAGTACAGCTCATGCACGAATCAGGTAATGATTCAGATTCTACAGGTCAGCTTCATCAAGTAAAATATCTAAGTCCATTTTTAGGACAGACTAGTATTAGGCACATTGACGACGGTGATGAAGATTATAATAACACGCAAAAAAGTTATGGTATGTGGATGATACCTCCTGACATCGGAGGCATTGTAGTTGTTATTTTTATTGATGGAGATCCTCGCAAAGGCTACTGGATTGGTTGCGCTCAAGACCAATATATGAACTTTATGATGCCGGGATACGCAGCAACTAGTTTTGCAACAAGTAAAGCTACAGATAAAACTAGAGTGCCTACAGCAGAATATAATAAGATTAAAAATGACAGTACAGTAGATCCTACTAAATTTAAAAAACCAGCAACTCCGTTTGAAAAAACTTTAGATACTCAAGGGTTACTAGAAGACGATGCAAGAGGTATAACAACGTCTAGTGCAAGACGAGAAATACCAAGTTCGGTATTTGGAATAAGCACACCTGGTCCTATTGATAAAAAAGGCAAAAGGGGAAAAATAGGTAAAAAAGAAAGTCCTATTGATCAAGCCTATGTAAGCAGACTAGGAGGATCTAGTTTTGTTATGGACGATGGTGACGATAAGTTTATTCGTAAGAAAACACCAACTGAAGGTCCTCCTGAATATTCAGCTGTAGAACAAGGAGAGACAGACGGCCAAAAAGATATTCCTCATAACGAACTTATTCGTATTCGAACTCGAACCGGCCATCAAATTTTATTACATAATAGCGAAGATTTAATCTATATCGGTAATGCTAGGGGAACTGCATGGATTGAGCTTTCTAGTGACGGAAAGATGGATATCTATACAGAAGATTCTATTACAATGCACACTAAGAACGATTTTAACCTATTGTCTGATAGAGATATTAATATAGAAGCTAAACGAAATATTAATATCAAAGCTGGCGAAAACATGCAGACTGAAGTAGGTAAAGATAAAGTTTTGATTGTTGATGCTAACCAAAATATTCACATTAAACAAAATGTTAATATTACTTACGGAGCAAAGTTAACAAAAAAAGTTGTTGGGGATATTAATATTCAACATGATGCAAACTATAGAATTTTAACAAAAGGTAATACAGATTCTATTACTAAAGGTAATGCTAAAGAGTCTGTAGAAGGAACTTTTGATTCTACAATAGGTGGAACTACTAAAGTTAAAGTGGGAGGTTCTTTTAATCTATTAACTTCTGGCAATAACAATTTTTCAGCTGGCGGATCTACAAATATTCTTTCGGGAGGAAGTCACATAGAAACAGCAAGTGTTATTCATATGAATGGCCCAGGCGCAGCCCAAGCTGCAAGTGCAGCAGCTCCTGCAGAAGCTACTAAAGCAATATTACCTCCTAAATTAAAGATTAACATATTGCCTGATGAAAAAGGACAACCAGTCGTAAAAACAATTTTAAGAAGAGCGCCTACACATGAACCTTGGCCACATCACGAAAATCTTGATCCAACAATGTTTAAACCTAGTAAAACTAACAGAGATGTAGAAGGAAGATTTAACACAGTAAATCAAGATAGCGGAGAATATTCAGATATCGAAGTAGAAGGGCTAAAAGGAACTGCGTCAGGTTGGAAAAAATATTCTACAAATACTGATACTTTTGCTAAAGTTGGCGGAACTGATTAAGGGTAAATATTATTATGACAGCCAGTAAAAAGCTCTATGATAAAATTGTTTTAAAAGGTCCTAGTGGAAGACCTAATGCTCCTATGGCTAAAACCTACAAAGGGTTTAGCACAGTAAGCGAAGATAGTCAAAGCTTTAGCCTTTACGATTTTGCTTTAATAAAACAAGATCTTATCAATCATTTTCATATAAGACAAGGCGAACGCCTTGAAAATCCTTTATTTGGAACAATAATTTGGGATTATATATTTGAACCTTTAACAGAAGAAGCTAAACAGGCTATTATTAAAGATGTAGAAACTATCATTAACTATGATCCTAGGATAACATCTGATACTGTAGTCATTACAGAATACGAAAGCGGCATACAACTAGAATGTAAGTTAACATATTTGCCCTACAATATACAAGAAGCCATTAGATTTAAGTTTGACCAAGCTAACGGCCTTGCAGTCAATTAAACACCCATATTATAAAACTCGATAAATATCTGTATAATGGGACGCAGATATGTCAGCAACCGATAGACAAAATAGACTTTTAGTAGCCGAAGACTGGAAACGCATTTACCAAAGTTTTCAAAACGCCGATTTTCAAAGTTATGACTTTGAAAATCTTCGTCGCGTAATGATCAACTATATTAGAGAAAATTATCCAGAAGATTTTAACGACTACATTGAATCAAGCGAATACCTTGCTCTTATTGACCTTATTGCATTTTTAGGTCAAAGTTTTGCATTTCGCGTTGACTTAAACGCTAGAGAAAACTTTTTAGATCTAGCAGAACGTAGAGAAAGCGTTCTAAGATTAGCACGTCTATTAAGTTATAAAGTAAAAAGAAACATTCCTGCTAGTGGTTTATTAAAGTTTAGCACTGTTACTACAACGGAAAATATTTTAGATAGCAATGGTCGTAACCTATCTGGACAAGTGATTGCGTGGAATGATCCTTCAAATAGTGACTGGTATGATCAGTTTATTAGAGTTATTAACGGCGCTCTACCAGAACTTAGAAAGTTTGGAAACTCTGATGACAAAGGAGTAGTTTTAGGAATTCCTACAGAACAATATCGATTACAAACACTATCAACTTCTCTTCCTATTTTTAAGTTTAATAAAACTATTGATGGACGATCAATGGATTTTGAAATTGTTTCCACGGCATTTGACGGCGGAAATGCTATTGTTGAAGAACCTCCTAAAATTGGAAATCAGCTAGCATTTTTATATAGGGATGATGGCAAAGGCAACGGAAGCAGCAACACAGGATTCTTTTTACATTTTAAACAAGGAACTGTTGCTCAAGGTAGATTTTCAATCACACAACCTAGTACAGATGAGACAGTAGATATCGATGCATCCAATATTAACAACAGCGATATTTGGCTTTACAGATTAGATAAAAATAACGAAGAATCTGAGCTATGGACACAAGTTCCAAATTTTGAAGGTAATAACGTAATCTATAATAGCTTGAATAAATCTATTAAAAATCTCTATGGTGTAGTTACTAGAACAGATGATCAAGTAAGTTTATTGTTTAGCGACGGCGTATTTGGAAATTTACCTCAAGGTAACTTCCGTGTTTATTATAGAGTAAGTAACGGTCTTCGTTATACAATCAATCCTAGAGATATTAGAAATGTTACGATTGACATTCCGTATACCAGTAATTTAGGGCAACAAGAAAGATTGACTGTAAGTTTAAGTTTGCAAAGTTCTGTCACTAACAGCAGCCCAACAGAAGAAAATGACAGTATTAAAGCTAGAGCTCCTGCTACTTACTATACTCAAAATAGAATGATTACCGCAGAAGATTACAATATTAGTCCTCTAAGTGTTAATCAAGAAATAGTTAAGATTAAAGCTATCAATAGAACTAGCAGCGGCATTAGTCGATATTTTGATCTTGTTGACCCTACTGGAAAATACAGTAAAACAAATCTATTTGCCGATGACGGTCTTTTATACAAAGAAACATATCAAGATAGTTTTAGATTTAAGTTTAACTCAAGAACAGAAATCGAAGCGGTTATTTACAATCAAATTTTTCCTTTATTAAGTTCTAAGAATCTAAGAAACTTCTATTATAATAACTTTGCTCGAATTCCTGCAGGACTTATTGGAGCCTATTGGTATAATAGAACAAAAGACACAAATCAGGTAACTGGTTACTTAAAAGATGTCAACGGTCTTGTTTTAAAAGTTGGCATTTATTCAAGTACATTATTAAAGTATTTTACATTAGGGTCACTTGTTAAGTTTCAAGCACCTGAAGGATATTACTTTGATAAAAATAAATCTAATACTATTACTCCATTAAATGGTCAACTACTTGAAGTAATACCTAATGCTACTACTTCTTTATGGGTTAAAGTTATTTCAGTTGCTGGCGATGGAACTAATGCAGGCACAGGAGTACTTGTTGACGGATCAGGTCCGATTATTTTAAATGATATTATTCCTGATCCGTATAATAACGTAGCAACATTAGCTCCGGTTCTAACAGAAATTATTCCAGCTTGGAGAGATGTTTTAGAAAGTACAACTATTGCTTCAATGATTGATTTAATTTTTGATAATAAAGCATTTGGTCTTCGCTATGACATTGATTCAAGAACTTGGAAAATTATTACTGAAACTAACTTAAACGTTGTTGACAACTTTAACTTAGGTCGCCAGGGAGATATTACTAATCAAAATGTTGATTCTAGCTGGTTAATATTGTTTAGGTCAGATACTGAGTTTTATACAGTGACAACAAGGTTAGAAAGATTTATTTTTGAAAGTGACACACAAGTACGTTTCTATTTTGATAGTAGCGATAAAGTCTATGATGTTAGAAACAATCAAACTGTAAAAGATAAGATTAAAGTTTTAAATGTTAATACCATCCCCGGATCAAACTACTCTTTTGGATTTGACAAAGATTGGGAAATAACAGATCAGTTTGTAGGACTTGATGGTTATGTCGACACTAAAAAAATACAAGTAACATTTAACGACAGTGACGACGACGGAGTAGTTGATGATCCTACATTGTTCACACAAATTGTTGCTCCCGAAGATGAAGATGTTCCGATTGAATCTCGATATATCATCCAAGAAAAATATGAAATAAGTCAAGGCCAAGAAGACTATCGTTATGTAAAAAATAACGAAACAGTTTTATTTTTTAACAGCGAACTAGAAGTTAATCTTTCAAACTACAAAGACGGCCAATATTTTTATTTTATTGACAATCAAACTGTTAAAAAATTTAGCTCGGAGACTAGTTCTTTGCATTCAACTTTAGATTATAAAGTATTTTTAGGTAGAGATAACCTTCGTTTTCAGTATATTCATAATGCAGACTACGAAGCTAGAATAGATCCAGGTTTAACAAACATTGTTGATTTATTTGTATTAACTAAACAATATGATATTAATTTTAGACAATGGTTAAACGGTTCATTAAGTACAGAACCGTTGCCATTAAGCACAGATGAACTTTCAAATGTGTTGTCTGTTGACCTAGATAAGATTAAAACAGTAAGTGATGAAATCATTTATCACCCTGTTAAGTACAAGGTGTTATTTGGATCAAAAGCAAATACTGATGTTCAAGCTACATTTAAAGTAATCAAGAATCCTGAAATTGTTGTAAGCGATAACGACATTAAATCTAAAGTTTTATCTGCAATCACAGAATTTTTTAATCTTGAAAACTGGGAGTTTGGAGATAACTTTTATTTTAGCGAGTTATCTGCTTATGTAATGAAAGACCTAGCACCTAATATTGTTAACTTTGTTATTGTTCCTAAACAAAATAACTTAAAGTTTGGTAGCTTATTTGAAATCAGATCCGAGAAAGATCAAATTTTTATCAATGGCGCAACCATTGAAGATATTGAAATTATTTCTGCTATTACAGCAACAAAGATTAACAGTGCAGGAGATATTGATTCAAATGCACAAGTTTTAAATTCACAATATATCACTAGTACCGGGAGAAGTTAATGGCGTATGATAAAGACCAAAATGAACCAAGCTTGCCAGCTGGTTCTAATACAAAGCGAGAGTCTTCAAACTTATTGCCAAGATTTTATAGAACTGATAGTAATAAAAAGTTCTTACAAGCTACATTAGATCAACTGGTTCAGCCCGGCACAGTTAAGAAAATTAACGGTTACATTGGTCGTCAATATTCTAAAGCAAATAAAAGTTCTGATATCTTTTTAGAAGCAGCCGACAAACAAAGACAAGACTACCAGCTAGAACCTGGTGCAGTTATTTCTGATTATTTAGGTAACACAACTTTCTTTAAAGATTATATTGATCATATTAATCATGTTAAAGTGTTTGACGGAAATGTAAATCACCATAGCCGTTTAAACTATCAAGAGTTTTATAGTTGGAATCCTCATATTAACTGGGATAAGTTTGTTAACTTCCAACAATACTATTGGCTACCGTTTGGTCCTAACCCTATTAGTGTAGCAGGTCAGCAACAAGAAATTATCAGTACTTATTCTGTAACGGTAGTTGACGAAGTTGATAATTTTGCTTACTTGTTTAATCCAGAAGGTCCTGCAGAAGGACTAGTAAGAAATCCTACTATTACTTTATTTAGAGGACAGACCTACGTTTTTGATGTTAACGCACCTGGACATCCGTTTAGTTTTAAAACTGAAAGGTCCGAAGGTACTATTGATAGATATAATCAAGGTGTGACAGGAAACGGAACTGAAATAGGAAAAGTAACTTTTGAAATTCCTTTAAACGCACCTGATGTCATTTATTATGTAAGTGAAAATGCCGTTGACACTGGTGGTGTCATACACATTCTTGATATTACAGAAAATACAGCTATTGATATTACAGCAGAAATTTTAGGAAAACAAACATATTCGATACCTAATACTCCTATTGGAAATGTTCCTTTAAGTAACGGTATGAAACTTAACTTTATTGGAAAAGTAACTCCTGAAAAATATGCTACAGGATTTTGGTATGTCGAAGGAGTAGGCTCTTCTATAAAACTTGTTTCAGAGAAAGAACTTGAAGTAAGATCAACATATGTCGAAGAATCAAGTTTATTATTTGACGACATTCCTTTTGATCAACTTCCGTTTAGTGAAATAGGAGCATTACCAAGCAAAAAAGATTATGTTACTATTAATAGATCAAGCATTGATAATAATCCATGGAGCCGTTATAATAGATGGTTCCACGCTGATGTCATTGATATAAGCGCCAAGGTAAATCAAACAAATCCAGAGTTTGATCAAAGTTCAAGAGCCACAAGACCAATCATTGAGTTTAATGAAGGATTAAAACTTTTTAACTTTGGAACAGTAGCTAAAAAGACCATTGACCTCATTGATAACTTTACAACAGACGCATTTAGCACAGTTGAAGGAAGCCTTGGATATAATGTTGACGGCATTGATCTAGCTGACGGAATGAGAATAATTTTTAATGCAGACACAGATGTATTAGTTAAAAATAAAACTTATAAAGTTAACTTTATTAATGTTGTGTCTCCTGGGCGCCAACTCAATTTTGATCCTTCCACAAGTATAGATTTATCGAGAAGTACAATAACGTTCTCGTCAGAACATGGTCTCTCTTCAGGGAATCAAGTTACCTATTTAAAAAATGAAAACGATCCTATACCAGGGTTATCTAATAGATCAGTATACTGGGTACAAGTTATCAATCAGTTAACCATTGCACTCTATAAAGATCCTAACTTAACTAGACAAGCAGAAATTTTAGCTTTAGTTGCTGGAGACCATTCCTTAGAAGTGTATTCAGGAAAAAGAAGACAGATACAACTTACTGAAGAAGAAGACGTTACTCCGCTAGAAGGGGAAACTGCATCAATCAGATTTGGTAAAGTTGAAGTTTTAGGCAACGGACTTGTAGGAAACCAAGGACAAACTTATTGGTTTAATGGAACAGATTGGGTATTAGGACAAATTAAAACTAGTGTAAATCAAGCTCCTTTATTTGATTTGTTTGATAAAGACGGAGTTAGTTTTGGCGATACATCAAAATATGATGGTTCAAGTTTTAAAGGAAATAAACTTTTTGGATATAAAGTTTCTGAGTTTGGGGCAAATGACTCTGAGCTAGGATTCCCTTTAACTTATCAAAATATTAATAATATCGGTGATATAGTGTTTGAGTTCTATCTTCTTGAAGGAACCTTTGCTTATAAGATTAAAGACACAGTTTTTTATAAAAATACAGATACTGGATTTTTAAAAATATCTAATGATTTAGAAAGATTCTCTTTTGTCAACGGCTGGAAAACATCTAAGGTCAAAGATTACCAACCAGTTGTTAGAACTTATAAAGAAAAAGTCGGAACAGAGTTTAATATTGATGTATTTGACAATAAAGATAATCTTGAAGATTTAAAAGTTAAAGTTTATGTAAACGGCAAAAAGTTAAACTCTTCCCAGTTTACAGTTAAAACAGGAGTAATCTACAAATATGTAGAGCTTGTTTCTTCTATTAAAGAAACAGATATTCTTGTTCTAAAGTGTTTTACAAAACAATCAAAAAATAATAACGGGCATTATGAAATGCCTATTAACTTGCAAAACAACCCTCTTAATAAAAATCTAAGAGTTTTTACTCTAGGTCAAGTTGTTGATCATGTAAGTTCTATAGTCGATTATTTAGAAACATTTGAAGGAACTTTCCCAGGAATAAGCAATCTAAAAGATCTAGGAGACATTACTCCTTATGGAACTAAGTTTGTACAACACAGTGGATCTTTAAATCTTCCTTTGTATTTCTTTGGATCTAAAGAAGCAAATATTATTAAGGCATTGGAAAAAGCAAGAGAAGATTATAATAAATTTAAACGAGCATTTATTTTAGCAGCAACAGACAGCGATTTTGACGGGTCAGTTAGAGATCATGTTAGTGTTATTCTAGGAAAAATGAATAGGGACAAACCTAAATCTAATCCTTATTATTTGTCTGACATGGTACCATATTCTGGTTTTAATAAAATAGAATACATTGTCCTTGACAGCAGAATAAAAAAGTATCCACTAAGTTCAATTTTTAATCTTACTTCTTTATCTAATAAAGCAGTTAACATTTATCTAAATGGTGATCAGCTTATCGAAGGCTCCCAATATGTATTTGGAGATACAGAGTTTTTTGAAATTTTAGTAGATCTAGCAGAAGATGATATTATAGAAGCTATTGAGTATGATACTACAGACGGATGCTTCTGCCCACCAACTCCAACTAAACTAGGATTATATCCTAAATACGAACCTTCTATCTATATCGATGATACCTATGTAACACCTACAAAGGTAATTCAAGGACACGACGGAAGTGTTGTTATCGCATTTGATGACTATAGAGACGATCTTATTTTAGAGTTTGAAAAACGAATCTTTAATAATATTAAGGTTCATTACAATCCTGAAATTTTTGATATCTATGATTATGTTCCAGGTTATGGAAGAGAAACACCATACTCTTTATCTGAATACAATAATATATTATCGATAGATTTCTTTAAATGGTTACAACTTGTAGGAACAGACTTTACTAAAAACGTAGGATTTAAATTTGATAATCCATTTACCTTTAACTATAAAGGTACATATACTCCAGACAAAAAAGATTGTCCGTTTTCATGGAGAGGAATTTATTCTTGGCTTTTTGATACAACAAGACCCCACACACATCCTTGGGAATCTCTAGGATTTACTGTAAAACCTAAATGGTGGGAAGAACAATATGGCCCTGCTCCCTACACCAATGATAACCTTGTATTATGGGATGATATTAAACAAGGTATTATTAGAGAGCCAGGAAAGCCTGTTGTAAGAAATAAAAAGTTTGAAAGAATGATTTTAGAAAATAGTTTTCCAGTAACTGAAACTGGAAAACTAGCTTATCCTGCCGAAGCAGGACTAGTCCAAGGCGTTCTTTTAAATCCAGAAACTGAACCTTTTAAGTTTGGAGATATTGCTCCTGTAGAAGCAGCATGGAGAAGGTCTAGCTATTATCCATTTGCAGTTATTAAAACTTTGCTATTATTGTCTCCTTCAGACGTTTTAGGAAAATGTTTAGATAGAAGTAGAATCACGAGAGATTTTTCTGGACAACTAATATATTCAGATACTGGGTTAAGATTAAGACTTGATGAAATGAAAATTCCTTCGGTATCTCTTGAAACTATATCGTCAAGAGTTTATACATCTGGTCTTATTAACTATGTTCTTGATTTTTTAATAAGCAAAAATTTATCTAAAGTTAACAAGTTTAAAGAAGAACTTTCTTCTTTAACAAATAAACTATCTACTAGATTAGGTGCGTTTACAAGCAAACAAAAATATAAAATTATTTTAGATAGTAAAAATCCAAGTGCATCTAATAGAGTATTTGTACCTGAAGAAAACTATAATATTAATTTAAATGCATCTAGTGCTATTAAAAAAGTAGTTTATAGCGGAGTGATCATCACTAAAGTTGAAGATGGATTTGAGTTAAAAGGCTACAACTACAACGATCAATACTTTACAATCTTTCCTTTTAGATTAGATGGAAAAGAAATCACTGTTGGCGGCATTAGCGAAACTTATTCAACTTGGGAAGTTGAACAATATTATGTTGCAGGAAAAATAGTTAGAGTAGATAATTTTTATTATAGAGTTAAAGTGTCCCACACAAGTGGTTCAACATTTGATCCAACTTTATATGTAAAACTTCCTGAACTTCCTTTAATAGGTGGTAAAACAGTTAAACTAAGAAAAGACTGGGATTACAGTAGTCCAATAAGAGTTGCCTATAGCACAGTATTACCTACAATACAAGATGTTGCGGATTTCTTACAAGGATATGGTGAATATTTAAAACATGAAGGATTTGTTTTTAAAGACTTTAATAATAATCTTTCTGCGGTCGCCGACTGGACAACTAGTGTTAAAGAGTTTTTAACTTGGACAGGACAAAACTGGAAAACAGGATCTACTATTAGTATAAGCCCTGCTGCTAATAAACTTACTTTTAATTCAGACAAAGCAGTAATAGACAATGTTGTAGATCCATTTTATGAATACGGTATTTTTAAACTAGACGGAAAAAAATTAGAGCCAGAGCTTATCAATGTTTATAGAAGTGAAGGTCTCTTTACACTTTCTCCTGCAGAAAATACTTCTGCAGGGATTTATTGTGCTACACTTTATCTTGTACAAAAAGAACATGTTGTATTGTTTGATAATACAACAATGTTTAATGACACTATCTATGACAAAGAAACTGGATATAAACAAGATAGGTTAAAAATATTAGGATATGTAACAAGTCAGTGGAATGGAAGTTTTGAAACTCCTGGATTTGTCTACGATCAACTTAAGATTAATAGCTGGGAACCTTGGACTGACTACAGGCTTGGAGATATTGTAAAATATAAAGAGTTTTATTTTAGTGCTAAATCATTTATTCCAGGTAAAGAAACATTTGACTACGAAGATTGGTATCTATTAGAAAATAAACTTGAGTCTAAACTTTTACCTAACTGGGATTATAAAGCAGAACAGTTTACAGATTTTTATGATCTAGACACAGATAACTTTGACATCGAGCAACAAAAAGTTGGTCAGCATTTAATTGGTTATCAGAAACGTCAATATCTAGAGAATATCATCAATAATGATGTAAGCCAGTATAAGTTTTATCAAGGGATGATTGTTGAAAAAGGAACACAAAACGTTTTCAATAAATTGTTTGATGTGTTAAGTGCAGATGATATGGAAAGTCTTACTTTTGACGAAGAATGGGCCTTCCGTGTTGGGGACTACGGTGCAGTAGATAGTTTTGATGAAATAGAACTTGTCTTAGATGAAAAAGAATTTAAAATAAATCCTCAACCTCTTGAGTTAGTAGACGCTATTGATTCCTCCATTATTGATTTTGTTTACCGTCAAACTGAAACTGATGTTTATATCAAACCCAAAAATTATAAATCAAATATTTGGCCTACAACAAAAGCAGATAGTTTTTTAAGAACTCCAGGTCATGTAAGAGTTGAAGATATTCTTAAAACCGTTGATACTTTAGACGATCTGTTGACTATTGAAGACTTTGATTATCTCGAAGGCAACTATATTAACACTTCGTTTGAAGGTGCTGGCTGGAATGTCTACAGAATAACTAAATCTAATTTTAGGATTACTAAAGTAGAATACGTGACAAACGGAACGTTATTATATTGTAATCAAATTCCAGATCTAGTAGCAGGTGACATTATTAGATTAGAAAGTGGATCTGTATTATCTTCTTTTTATAAAATTGAAAGCGTTAATAATCTTATTATTAGAATTTCAGCTATCAATGGAAATCCTACTCTAAGAAATCCTGTAATATCTTTTTACTTAAAGAAGGTTAGATTTGACAATATTGACAGTGTCAACGAGCAACTAAACTACAAAATTAAACCAAATGAAACAGTTTGGGTAGATAACACAGGGAATGGAAACTGGGCAATATTTAAAAATAACAGAGTATTTTCTTCAACAGAACTTAGAAACTCAAATCCTGCAACCGGTTTAACTTTTGGTAAAACTTTATCTATTGCCGGCGACGGCAATACTTGTGCAGTTTCTTCTGAGGTTATGTCCGGAGATAGATCTAAAGCTGTTGTAACTATCTTTGAAAAGAGTAATACAAATACAGTTTGGAGACCTACTAATATATTTTACAGAGGTGATAGTTCAAACTTTGACAGCTTTGGTGATGTAACAAAGTTTTCAAAAGACGGAGAATGGTTTGTAATATCAGCTCCAGTAGCAGGTTTCTTGTATGTCTATAAACGTCAAACAAACAGAAAATATGAACGTGTAGCAATAATAAACAACAGTTCTGGTTTTGGATCTAATCTTGATTTTGCTAAAGTTGGAAACAACTATTTCTTGGCAGTAGTTAAACTATCTAAAGTTTATATCTATAAACATTCTTCTAGCGATGCTGACAGTGTTTGGAATCTGTATTCAGAAATTACAGGAAATGAAGTCGACGAGTTCGCCTATGATATAGCAATGGCTTCTTATAACTCAGCAGCTATTGTTGCTATTACGGCACCTCAGATTAATAAGTTTTTTGTCTACAGGGATACAGGAACAAGTTTTAATCTCTTTGAAGAAGTTGAATATGACCCTTCAGAAGAAGATTTTGAAAATTTTGGAAAAAGTATAGCTGTTTCAGAAACTGGAAACTATATTGCAGTAGGTGCTAGTTTAATAAATCAGAGAAATAAAGTCGATGTAGGTGCAGTTGTTGTCTTTAAAAAGCAAACAACTTATAGTCCGTTACAAGTGATTTATCCTAATAAACCAGAAATAAACGAACAGTTTGGTTCTAAAGTAGAGTTTTTAAATGAAGATAAGGCACTGGCAATATTTGCATTGAACAAAGACGCTGTGAATGAAACAACTTTTGATAGAATAACAACTACGTTTGATAAAGGTAGTTGTACATTTAAAGATGTAAAAGTTGATGCAGCAGCAGTTGATATTTACGATAGGTATAATACTACTTTCTTGTACGGAGAAACTTTAATCAATACAGGAACAAAATATGACAGATACGGGTTTGCTTTGGCAGCAGCTAAGAATACAATTTTAGTTTCTGCAATAAACAAACCAGATAGAGATTTTGTTCAGTCTGGTAAAGTATTATCTTATACTAAAGCAAATAATAAAACATCATGGATGAAAGTTCATGAACAATCTTTAGATGTTGATATAACTAAGATTAAAAAAGCATTTTTATATAATAAACGCACTAACAAACTAGTAACTTATCTTGATGTGGTTGATACACAGCAAGGAAAATTACCAGGAGTGGCAGATCAAGAAATTAAGTTTAAAACTTATTATGATCCAGCTGTTTATTCTAAAGGTACATCAGTTAATGTAGATGAAGGATTAAACTGGACAGACGACCAAGTTGGTATGTTATGGTGGGATCTAACAAGAGCTAGATTCAATGATAATCGCACCGGAGATTCTTTATATAAATCTTCTAACTGGAATAAACTTCACAGTTCTGCAAGCATTGATGTTTATGAATGGGTAAGCACCAGTTTACTTCCAGAAGTATGGGCTGAACTAGCAGATACTGAAGAAGGATTTGCTAGGGGAATCAGCGGAACTCCAAAATACGGAAATGATACATATAGCTCAAAATCATATTTTGATAATGTAAGTCAAACTGTTAAAACAACCTATTACTATTGGGTAAAAAATAAAAAGAATGTTCCAAACGTAGAAGGTCGAACATTAAGTGCATTTAGTGTATCTAGACTAATATCGGATCCTATTGCTTATGGATATCCTTGTCTAGCATTTAACAGTGATAACTGCGTAAGTTTAGTTAATGTTGACCGATATCTTGAAGATAAGAATGTTGTTCTAAATATACAATATTGGTTAACTGATACAAGAACAAACTTCCATACACAATGGAAGCTTTTAAGCTTAAACAAAAATACAGTTATTCCAAGTGCTATAGAATCTAAATGGTTTCATAGTTTAATAGGAAAAGACGATGCTGGAAGATTAGTTCCAGACTTTAAACTTCCTCCTAAAAATAGATACGGTATTGAGTTTAGACCAAGACAAGGAATGTTCATTAACAGGATTGAGGCTTTAAAACAATACATTGAAAGAGTTAACTCTGTAGTTAAAAATATTTTAATAGCTGATACCTACAATCTTTCTAACTTGTTACAATCTGAATCTACCCCATCTGAAATATCAGGTACATGGGATCAAAAAATTGATATTGAAGAAGAACTAAGATTTGTACCTACTAAGAACTTTAGTAAACCTATTTTTACCCCGGTAGTTAGCAACGGTAAAATTATAGATGTGAATATTGTTTCTCCAGGAAACGGATATGCGCCATTACGACCTTATCAATATGATACTCAAACACTTGATCCTATTGCTTGGTACGGTCCTGATCTTGAAATATCTGGAACAGGTACAGGCGCGGTTATTAAAACAGTTATTAATGCTGTAGGTCAAGTTATTACTACTGAAATAGTTTCAGAAGGTCAAGGATATAATACTGATACAACTCTTTCGATTAGGTCTTTATCAGTGTTAGTTGTTTCAGATACATTTGCTCTTGAAAGTTGGACTATTTACGAGTGGAATGTTGAAACTAGTGTATGGGAAAGAATAAGATCTCAAGCTTATAATGTAACCAAATATTGGAAGTACATTGATTGGTATAAAGACGGGTACAGTCAGTTTACTAAAGTTGATAAAATTTTTGAAAATACTTATCAACTAGTAATATCTGATGTACCTTTAAATAGTGTCGTTAAGATTAATAATGTTGGAGCCGGCGGCTGGATGTTGCTGAAAAAATATAACGATGTAGTAACAGTAGATTATACACAAAACTATGAAGTTATTGCTAGACAAAACGGAACAATAGAGTTTTCGTCATCCATCTACAGTCCTGCAACAACCTACGACAATGTACTTTTAGATTCTAACTTATATGACAACTATCCAGTAGTTGAGTTAAGATACATTCTCGAATCAGTAAGAGACAATATTTTAGTAGATGAATATAGAGTAGAATATCTAAAACTTTTCTTTGCAAGTGTAAAATATATTTTACACGAGCAAATATTTGTTGATTGGGTCTTTAAGACAAGTTTTGTAAAGAGCCAGCATAACGTCGGAGATTTAACACAAAAAGTTACCTATAAGAATGATAACTTAGAAAACTTTGAAGAATATATTAAAGAAGTTAAACCTTATAGAACTAAAATACGAGAGTTTGTAAGTAGTTACAAGTCTCTCGATCCTACTCAGACTGTCGTAACTGATTTTGATTTGTTACCTGTTATTGATGAAAGCTATAAAGTTTCTCCGCTAACGGCCTATATTAACAATAATAATATAACAACAGCTAACGCAGAAATTAATAGCTACCCATGGAAAAACTGGGCCGACACTCTCGGGTTTAAAGTTACTAGCATTAAAATAGTAGATCCAGGAGACGGATACATTTCAAATCCTATTGTTGAAATAGTCGGAGATCAACTTCCGGGAGGTACTCCTGCTAAAGCAAAAGCATATATTGCTAACAAAAAAGTTAACAGGATTGATTTGATTGAACCAGGTTCTAAATGGATTAAAGCACCAACGGTTATTATCAAAGGAGGCCTAGGACCTCAAGGTATTAACTCTAAAGCAATTTCTATTATTGGAGAACCTCTAGCTAGATCTAATCTAACTAAAATTAAGTTTGATAGAATTTCTAAAGTTTATCAGATTACTAATCTTGAATCAACAGAAACATTTGTAGCTTCAGGATCTAGAACACAGTTTCCTTTAGTATGGAGTCCAAATATCAATATTGATAGTTATACTGTTTACTTAAACGATGCAGAAGTTTTAAAGAGCGAATATAAACTAACAACTGTTTCTTCTTTTAACGGAGAGTTTACAGAGCATTCTGGACTATTAACTTTTACTCAAGCTCCTCCTAAAGATAGTAATATAGTTGTTGAGTATCACAAAAATATTGATCACCTATCTGCTACTGATAGAATAAACTTCTACTATAAACCTGTTGCAGGTCAAGTAGGAAAAGATTTAAGTCAACTAATGACTGGTATAGACTACGGTGGTGTTTCTATTACAGGATTAGGATTTGAAGCGAGTTACGGTTGGGATAGTTTGCCTTGGTTTACTGAAGTATGGGATGCTACTTCTCCTGGGTTTGATGATTTTATTATTGATGCTACTGGAGAAGAGTCTTATAATATTCGTTTATCATATGTTCCTGAAAAAAATCAAGTATTAAACATTTATATTTCTAGATTTAATCCTGACACTTTAAAATATGAAAACCCTGTCAGAATTGACGATCCTAACTACTTAACTATAAATCAAACAAATGAAAATGCATTAATGACATCGTTTGTAGGAGATGGAGAAGTTAATACAGTTGCACTTCCGCTAGAGGTTGATCTTCAAATCTACGAAATTGACGAGCAAGAATACGGTGATAGAATAATCATAAGAAAGATTGAAAGTGACGGATCTCAAAATCCTAGAGAAGAAGACTATGATACTAAATTATCTGGCGGAAACTTAGCATATAACAGTGCGACCGGTTTTGCTCCTGACGATATTATTTTAGATGGAGACGACTTTGTAACGCCAATGACAAGCCATGCTCCTGAAGAAGTTGTTCCTGGTCAAATAATGGACACGCTTGCTATTAAGGTTTACTCTAGACCCAGCGGCGGTTGTCCAAATATTATGTTTAAAACATACACTGGAGATGGCACTAACAAAGAATTTATCATAGGGCAATATTTCTTAAACAATAGTTCTGTGATTGTAAAAGTTGGAGATACTATAGCAAAAATAGATATTGATTATACTATTGATTATCAAAACAATAAAGTAGTCTTTGGTTCTGCACCAGCTGCTGATACTGAAGTTTCTATTATTAGTATTAGTTTTAACTCAGAAAATATTCTTGATTTAGATTTCTTTATAGCCGACGGAGTAACCACCGAGTATATTACTAGAGCACCTTGGCTACCAAATGCCAATGTAACAATATTAGTTAACGGTCAAGTAGTTCCATTTGATATCTTCAGTACTGATTCAGAGTATACTGATTTAGAAGGACAGACTTGGAGATCTAGATTAGGATTTAATTTCCCTGAGGCACCCACCGAAGGTGCAGTTATTAACTATATTATTAGCACAGCTGAAATAGTTCAGACAGCTAGCGTTGTTAAATCTCAAACTATTACATATCAAACAGGAACCGATACATATCAGTTATCTAATAGCATAGGTGTAGATTTACCATTTGAGGCTAATGTTTTAGTTAAGAAAGAAAACACTATTTTATCATCTCCTGGTTACAACTATTTTACTTTACAAGGTAACGAAGACGGTTCTCCTAAGCTTAGTTATGCACTTGAAGACAGCAAGTATCAAGGCCTCGAAGTAAACGTTGATAATCTTTTAGTTTATTTAGACGGAGATTTATTAAGCTTAGGATTAGATTATAGTGTAAATCTAAACTACTCGGTACCTTTATATGGTGTTGACATTAACAACTTTGTATTAGAAGGCGGTACTGGATACAACATAGGAGATATTATTACCATTGAAGGCGGAACACCTTATACAAATGTTGGTACGTTTTTAGTAGCAGCAGTATTAGCAGGAGGCGTTATTCAACGTGCAGAACTTATAGACCCAGGTTTATATATTGAACTTCCTACAGCTCCTTTTGTTCTTTCTGGAGGTTCAGGCACTGGTGCCGGCCTTGCAGCAGAGTTTTCTTTACAACAAGATCTTAGCGGTATTGAAGTCTCATTAGTTCCTACTAGATATGTTGATGGCGGAAAACTAGCGATTGCAGTTACTTCTTTAGCAGACTATTCTATTGATTATGGAGAAATAACTTTTAAAGATGTTTATCCTGATGGAACAAAATTAGAAGTGATAAGTTTTTATAATCACAATATCTTAGGTATTGAAAGAACTGTTGATGTATTTAATTTTACTCCTATCTTAGATCCTTCTAGTTTAGAATATTATGAATATAATGCTAAGTTAGGCGGCGTATTTAAACTTAACTCAGCAGTTCCTTCGGGTGATTTTGTATGGGTTATCAAGAACGGAAACTTGTTAATCAATAGGCTTGATTACGAACTTTCAGCTGATAAACAACAGGTTATATTAAAGACTTATTTGTCAACCGAAGACAAAGTTCAAATTATTGCTTTTACAAATGTTGTAGTAGAAGATGAATTTGGATTTATGCAGTTTAAAGACATTATGAATAGAACTCATTATAAGAGACTCAATAAAGATAAGTCTACACTTTTGGTTCAAGGTTTACAGCAGTTTGATAGAGAAATAGTTGTACTTGATGCTAGTGTATTAGATGATCCTATACCTTGGGAAAACAAACCTGGTATTATTGAAGTTAACGGAGAAAGAATTGAATATTTTGTTAAAGACGGTAACATCTTAAAACAACTAAGAAGGGGAACACTGGGTACAGGAATACCAGATCTTCATGCTTCCGGTACGTTGGTACAAAATATTGGACCTAGCGAAACTATTCCGTATAAAGATTATTTCTATATTGCTAGAAGTGATGAGAAAGCAGAAGACGGAACATTGCTATATCCCGAAGTTTATACCGACGGTTATATGTGGATTGACTTTGTAAATGTATATCCAAATGATAGCATCGAAGTATTTGTTGGCGGCCGCCGCCTAAAGAAAAACGAGTTTACTATCTATGAAAATACTGATTACCCTTACAGTCCAGAAGGCGATGTTACATACGATCCAGAATTTAGTTATTCCTTAGGCAAAGTAGTATTGAGAGATAAGCCAGCTCAAGGAGTACTAGTAACTGTTATTAAGAAAGAAGGAAAAGTATGGGCCGATTTAGGAAAGCGATTAGCTAGCTCAGAAAACCCTATTGCTAACTTTATTAAAGCTGCTAAAACTGCATGGCCAGAGCCTACTTTTAGGAACTAAATATATGTTAACTGCACACTTTATTCAAAGAATAAATACATTAAACTGTAAAAGAGATCACTATGCAAGGTAAAGATTTATCCGGAATTCACGTTGAAGGTCATATTAAAATTTGGTATCCTGAAACAGGAGAGATTGCCGTCAACAAACGAAATGCCATTCATTACGAAAATATCAGTATTGCATTAGCAGAAAGTATTGCAGATTCCGGTCAAGGCTTTATTAATGCTATGGCATTTGGTAATGGCGGAACTAATGTCGATCCTACAGGCATTATTACATACTTAACTCCAAATAGCACTGGAACTAATGCCAGTCTCTACAACGAAACCTATAGAAAAGTAGTCAATGACCGTAGTTCCAGCAATCTTGATCCAACTAGAAATCGTATTGAAATAAGACATTTAACGGGAACTAACTACACTGACGTATTTGTTACCTGTTTGCTAGATTACGGTGAACCTGCTGGTCAAGAAGCATTTGACAATACAAGCGATAACAATAGTTCTTATGTATTTGACGAACTTGGATTAGTTTCTTATAGTCCTAGCGGAACTGGAAGATTATTAACTCATGTTATTTTTCATCCTGTACAAAAAAGTTTAAACAGGTTGATCCAGATAGATTATACCGTTAGAATTCAAAGTTTAACAGGGCTAAGTGAGGTTGCATAACAATGGCTTATAAGATTAACTTTACTGACCAAGTTGCAAATCCAACTGGTATTACCGTAGCTGATCAAGATCTTAATACTCAAACAAGTCTTACGTTTGTTGGTAAAAACTATCCTGGATATGCTCAAAGCATAGGTGAAAATTTTTTACATCTGTTAGAAAATTTTGCAAATAATACTGCTCCTGACACATCTAAAGCTGTTGTCGGACAACTTTGGTATGATACTACTGCTAACAACCCCCAACTAAAAATATTAGACGGTAGTAAAAACTGGGTTGCAGCCAGCGGTATTATTAAGTCTAGTATTCGACCTGCTAATGCTAATATTGGCGATCTTTGGGTAGACTCTACAAATCAACAGTTATACTTGTGGACAGGAACTCAATGGCTACTAGTAGGACCCCAGTTTAATCTAGCAAGTTCTACAGGTTTAAAAGTTGAAGAGATTACTGATAGAGCTACTAACTTACAAAAGATTGTTATGACAATGTTTATTGAAGATAAACGTGTTGCAATTTTTAGTAAGGAACAATTCACTCCTAAAGCAACTTTAGCCGGATTTGAGTCTATCAAGCAAGGTATTACTCTATCTTCAGAAGATTTTGATTTATCTGGACTTAATAAAAATAAATTTTGGGGAACAAGTGAAAAAGCAGAAGCACTTACTATTGGTGCTAATGTTATTCCGGCAGCAAACTTTTTAAGAAGTGATGTAGTTAGTACAACTAATAATACTTTAAACATTAGAAGTTCAACAGGTTTAAATGTAGGACCAAGTTTAGAAACATCCTTTTCTTCTAGCTTAGTTGGCACAGTTATTCATCAAAAAACACCTGGTTCAGTTATTATATTAAAAACAACTGAATCAGGAACAAACGTTTATAATGATGTTGTCACAGTTACAGGCGACAAAAAAGTTGGTATAAACAAAAACCCTAGTGCTGTTTTAGACGTTGAAGGAAATATTTCTTCTACAGGTATTTTAAGAATTACAGACACTACAAATGATGATGCTAATACAGGAAACACTTCAGTTGGCTCTGCTATTTTTAGCGGCGGCGTTGGTATTGCTAAAACTCTAAATGTAGGTCAAAACGCAAATATTTCAGGATTGTTAACCGTTACTTCAAATGTAGTTCCTAAAGTTACTAATACAGTTAACCTGGGATCTAGCGGAACTAGATTTAATGATGTACATGCAAAAAGATTTTTTGGAGATGTATTTACAGGAACATTTAGCGGACAATTATTTGGAAGCGTTTCGGGATCAGCAAGTCAGCTAGCATCTTCTGTTAACTTTAGTATTGTTGGAGATGTTACAACAAATACATCTGTAAGTTTTAACGGAACGGGATCTGTAGTCCTTGATACTGAAATTAGTCCAACTTTTGTTTCTAATAAAGCTTTTGTATCAAGCGTAAATGAAAACGATTTATTTTTATTATCTCGTCCGGGTAATACTTCGTTTAATAAAGTTACAAAATCAATCCTTTTAAAAGGAGTAGGTGTTGTTCCAATAGGTAGTATTATGCCTTACGCAGGAGATACAGCACCACCAGGCTACTTATTCTGTGACGGAAGCGAGCAAAGTAGAACCATTTATTCTGAGTTGTTTAATATTATAGGATTTAAATATAAAAATCAAATTCTGTTAGAAGGATATCAAACATTTGCTTTACCAGATCTAAGAGGACGTTTTCCTCTTGGTAAAGAAAATATGGAAAATGGTAACACAGTTAACAAAGAAATATCTGCCACTGGAGTTACTAGAGATGCTGTTGCTCAAGATGCAGCAACCGCAAGATTTGTTGTCGATAATGCGTTAACTATTAATGGTCCATTTCAAACAGGTAGATCTTTAATAGGAACAGGATTAAATGTAAGTGCCGCAGCGGCTATTGTTTCTTCTGTGACTCCAATCCCGTTAACTGATACATCAGAAATTATTGTAACTTGCTCACCACAACCTTTGAGCTTGCCGGCAGCAACAGGGTTAGCAATAAGCTCAGTTGGCGTTATTGATGCCGGCGGCGGAACTCCTACTCCGCCAAGAGTTCCTTCTGCTACTACACTAGGAAATGTGGGCGGAACAAGCTCTCATACATTGTCTTTAGATGAAGTTCCAGAACATCAACACGATTTAAAAGACAGTGTAGGAAATCAATATTATGCTGTTAGAAATGCTACTGGCCCAGTTCCTGAACCAAATGTAATCGAAACTAACCTTTATTTTACTTCTAACGCAGGGCATTTCTTAAAGAACTCAGGGGGTGTTGATACCACAGGATCTTTAGGACAGTCGTTTGATATTATTAACCCTTATCAAACAATAAACTATATTATCTATACCGGCAGGATTCCAGAATGACCTATAAGATTAATAAAACAGACGGTAGCCTATTAAAAGAAATACTTGACAGCGAAATTGATCAAGTTGCAACTGATCTTACCCTGATCGGTAAAAATGTTACCGGTTACGGAGAATACCTTAACGAAAACTTTGTTAAACTTTTAGAAAATTTTGCAAGTACAACAGAACCTAACAATCCTATTGCAGGTCAAATATGGTTTGATTTGACCGATAGTAGAATAAAAGTTTATGATGGCAATGGTTTTAAAGTTGCCAGCGGTCCGATTGTTTCTAATTCTCAACCGTTGTCTTTATCTCAAGGGGACTTTTGGATTGACAGTGAAGAAAATCAACTTTATTTTAATGATGGACTAGATACAGTATTAGTTGGTCCTACTTGGAAAAGAAGCCAAGGTAGATCAGGGATCTTTCCTGTACAAATAACAGACAACTTTGGTAACATTAAACTAGTTAACGAATTAAGATCAGGAGGTGTACTATTAGGGTATTACAGTTCTCACCCGACATTTATTCCTGCCGGCCTATCTGGTTATAATCAAGAAACTATTAAGCCTGGCTTTAACTCTTCTGACTTAGCCGGTTATAAAGTTAATGCTATTGCAAACAGTGCAGAATCTTTAGTTGACGGTTTAGGAAATTTACAAACAGCTGATAACTTTTTCTTAAAAAACAGTAGTAATGCAACAAGTGGAACAATTACAATACTCAACTCGACTCCTTTAAGACTAGGAGTCAACCAAGAAAATACAGTTAATGTTTCTCCTTCTTTGATTAATATAAGAAGTAACTCTAATAATCAAGATTTTAAAATTACTACTAGGGCTAGTAACAACTTTTATGATGCTATTACTATCAAATCATCATCAAATCGTATAGGTATTTTTAATAACAGCCCACAAGAAACTCTCGATGTTGCTGGAAATGTATTGATTTCTGGTAACTTAACAGTTAACGGTGCTACGACTACAATCAATAGTACTACATTAACTATCGATGATAAACAAATAATTTTAGCTTCAACAGCAACCCCTAGCGATATTTTAGCTGATCAGGGCGGTATTATTTTAAAAGGAACAACTGATCATAGTATTCTTTGGGATGAACCCTCCGGCTATTGGAATTTTACCGAAGGTATTAATATTCCTTCTGGTTCTTCTATTAAAGTAAATGGAGTAGATCTAATATCTGAAACTGCTTTAAATACTAGCATTACAACAGCAGCAGGATTAACTCAAGTTGGAACTTTGCTTAACCTACAAGTTGATAACATTAATATCAATGGAAATACAATAAGCACAGATTCTGGAAGTTTAATTTTAAGTCCTGCAGGTATTGGTGTTATTGATGCTTCTAATAGTAGAATAACAAATATATATTTTCCTGCATTCCCTTCAGACGCAGCAACTAAAGGATATGTTGATGGATTGATTGGTGAACCTTGGGCAGAAGTATCGGAGAACAACTATCAGGCCAGCGCAGGTCAGCGCATTTTTGCAAGTACAAGTGCTGGATCAATCAATATTGTATTGCCAGAAACTCCTTTACCAGGAGATACAATTCAGTTCTTAGACTATGACGGAACATTTGACCTTGTTAGTTCAGAGTTAAACATTATTAGATATAGAAGGGTTGATCTAAGTTCGCTAGCAGGAACAGCAGTTGGTCCAGGAAATCATTTTAGCGTTCCTACAGTAAATCTTGGACCTTCTTCAGGAACTGGATTATTATTTGATATAAACATCAGCTCTGGCGGAACTTACACAAATTTAAATACAGAGCTAATAATAGTTAATCACGGATTTGGATATAGAAATAACGATGTGATTAAAATACTAGGCACAGATCTAGGCGGAACAAGTCCTGCTAATGATATGGTCTTTACTATTAATATGGACAATATTTTAAGTATTGACGATGACCTAGTTGTTAACGATAAAAATGCAGCATTTGGACTAGTTTATACAAACTCATCTCAAGGTTGGAAATACGGTGAGCAACTTGCTATTCCTTCTATCTTAATAGCAGATTTAAAAGGAAGTATTGTATCTCCTATTACTAGCAATGTAGTATTAGATACTACTGGATCAACAGCTATCTTCACAGGTAATGTAACTGGAGATTTAACTGGAAATGTAAACGGAAATGTAACTGGAGATTTAACTGGTTCTGTTTTAACAGCAAGTCAGCCTAATATTACAAGCCTTGGTACGTTGACAGGATTAACTGTATCTACAGCTATTAATGCAGATTTAACAGGTAATAGTACAGGAACTCATTACGGACCAGTTATTGGAGCATCTGTTACTGCTCCTTCAACTTTAACTTTAGCTTCTACTCTAAATGATATTAAGATTAGATCCGGAAACTCTGGAGTTTTAATAAGCGCATACGACAATACAGGAACTCAAAATCAGTATGCATTGCAAGTAGTTCCTGGAACTGCATCTGGAAATAGAAGCTCTACATTATTGTACGGGGATGTAATAGTAGCAAATCAAACCGGATCTAACGTTAACGGTTCTAGTTTTAGGCTTCCTAGTTATACAACTGCTGGATTAGCAGCTAGATCTTTAACATCTTTAAACTACGGAGAACTAGTATACAATACAGATACTGGAAAAGTTCAAGCTTACGTAGATCCGGGGGCCTGGATAGATCTGCATTGATTGAATAAATATATATAGATTGGAGATAGGATTTATGGCTTACAGTGTCGATACATATAGCGGATCGAGAACAATAACAGTTGAAGACGGAACAATCGATAATTCTTTAGATATTCGCTTAATCGGCAAAAACTATGCCGGTTACGGCGAAGTCCAAAACGAAAACTTTCTTCACATACTAGAAAATTTTGCTGGGATTACTGCCCCACCGAGACCTGTCAACGGACAAATTTGGTACGATTCTAGTGTTAGAAAGTTAAAATACTACGACTCTGCTACACAACAATGGAAAACAGCAGGCGGTGCTCAAGTTTCAACTGGAGCACCTTCAGGTCTATCTGTAGGAGATCTATGGTGGGACGAAGGTAACGAACAGTTACATGCTTGGAACGGCTCAGTTTTTATTTTAATCGGCCCACAAGGAGTGCCAGGTTTAGGCACAACTGAAATGGTATCAGATTCTGTAAAAGATACAGACGGCGGTACTCACGGCATTATCAAAGCTTTTGTCAACGGCGTAGTTGAGTTTGTTGTATCGTCCAGCACTTTTGTATTAGATGATACTGAAACACCAATAACAGGCTTTGGAAGAATTAAAGAAGGTATTACTCTTGCTAGCACAAACAACGACGAAGGCATTACTGATGTTACAGAAGGAAATGTTTTCTGGGGTACAGCTAGCTCTGCAAGAGGTTTAGTTGGAGAAAACGGAGAACTACTGTCTTGGGACAACTTTTATTTAAAATCTGGAACTGGATTATCTTTTGAAGAAGTTGTCCGATTTTCAGATGAAGGATATACAGTAGGTGACGGTACTGATTTAGAAGTTAAAATTGATACAGATGGTGTTACTCCTATTGTTAGAACAATAACTTCAAACGTTTTAAAGTTTCAAACTCAAGGTAACACACCTCTCAGATTGTCTGGAGCACATGTTTTACCTGGGGTAAATAACACAACCGATTTAGGATCTTCTTCTGAAGGGTTTAAAAATGTCTATGCATCTGCATTTTATGGCAGTGGCGGCAACTTAACTGCTTTAAATGCTTCAGAACTTTCAAGCGGTACGGTTCCGCAAGGTAGATTATCCGGATCGTACAATATTAGTATTTCAGGGACTGCAACAACTGCAACAACTGCAACAACTGCAACAAATGCTAATAACATGTTGGTAGGAACTAACTATAGAGTAGCAACTGAAACTATTAGTTCTGGCTCTATTGTAGCTAGAACTTCTGAAGAGGAAGTTATTGGTGGTATTACTATTAGTCCAGGATCAGTGAAAGGAAACTATTTCGTGGGAATCGCAACATCAGCACTTTTTGCCGACTTGGCAGAAAAATACTTAGCAGACAATGAATATGAAGTTGGAACAGTAGTTGTAGTAGGCGGAACTGCCGAAGTAACTGCATGTTCTGCAGGAGAAAGAGCATTTGGTGCAGTATCTCAAAATCCAGCATACATGATGAATGCCGGATTAGAAGGAGGCACTTATATTGCTCTAAAAGGTCGAGTTCCTGTAAAGGTAGTAGGACCGATTAGAAAAGGCGATAAGTTAGTTGCATCTAATGATGGATGTGCAGCAGAAGCAGCTTCTGTGTTAAGAAATATGCCTATTAGAGCAGGAACATTCCCTGACACATTTGCTATCGCGCTCGAAACCAACGAAGATCCTGCAGTAAAACTAGTAGAATGTATTATATTATAAGGATTTAAAAATGGCAAAAGGCGATAGAATCACCACTGCTGCGTATAATAACTTACAGTCTATAGCTAGCTTAGTTATGGGATCAAACGTTAACGGCTATGGACAGTTTTTATATAGTTCCACTGCTGGTACTAATACGGTTATTACCGCAGCACAATGGAATGCTCTAAGAAATGATATGTCGAGAGCATATCTACATCAAACTAACAGCAGCGCGGTAGATACCCTAGCGATTGTAAATTTAAACCCTCCTAACCTACAGTTAATTGGCTCTTCTACAGTTATTAGTGATGCAATCTTAACACAGTACACTAACTTTGCAAACTACATCAACACTAATAAGCTTGTAGCTCATCCAAGCCAAGTAACTCCTAACATAGCTGTTACATCTACTCAGAGAACAGCCAACTGGGGCGGCGCCACAGATGTTATTAGCCATACTGTAACACTTACATTTAACGGCTATACTCAGAACGGCGGAGCATTTACAGTTTCGCCTGCTGCACACCCAGATTACTTTTTTAATGCTGGAGGAAGTATTCAAATTTTAGCAACTTTTGTAGGTACCACAGCACCAGCAGGATCTAAGAACGAAATGTGGCAAAATTTATTAAGCCAGTTTGGTACTATTACCTTTGCTAAATCTTCTACAACAATTACTGGCGGCTTTAATAATCAAGCAGCAACTCCTTCTGAAAGCGGATCAACTGCTACTTCTGATAGTACAGCAGCAGGAGCAGCTGGTACTACTGGATTTAATAGCTTAACAACAGGGTCTGCTACTTATACTCAAATCTTTAGAACTACTGGTCCTACAGGTAAGTACGTTGAAAACGACTATATTGTTAAAGCAAGAAGACCAACTGCTAGTACTCTTGAGTTTGTTATTACATTCCGTGATGACGATGCACCAGATCCGAGCTTTGACGAAGAAGTTAGTGGTACATTAACAAGTATAGTCCGTTGTACTAGACCTTCAGGCACAGCCCCGAACGTAGATGTTCCTGCTCCAACAGGTGTTGCAACAGCACTATAATCAGTTTTACCTAAAACATTGACACTCCTAGGATAAAATAGTATATTACTATTATTCTAGGAGTTTTTTGTGGACGAAAGAGTTCAAAAAGCGTTTGACAGCGCAAACTATATGGCTACGCTAGTTAGCCAAAAAAATATTCTTAAAGAAGAACTGGCTCAAAATCTTCTCCATTATGAAAATGGGGGAACATTTACAGTCTCAAAAGAGCTAATCAATTTTGTTAAGACTTTACTCGATGTAGGGTATCTTGAAAATGTAGTTATTGTTGATGATAACTCTACACCTATTAACATAGAAAATCTTAAAGAGTTCTTTGATAAAGCCCTATCAGTTTATTTCGAAGCTACTAACGAATATTACAACAAGCATAATGCATTAATCAAACAAAGAAAAATAGAGAGCTTAGTTGATTTGTATGAATAATGGTGTATTGTTATTTGCTCTAAATAACTCCGAAATAGATTATATAAAGCTTGCAGAAAATGCTGCTAAAAGGGTACACAAATTTTTAAATGTACCTGTATCAGTTATTACTGATGCTTCTTCAGCCTCTAGCATATCCGATAAAAATCTTTTTGACAATGTTATTATAGTTGAGAATGAGAGATACCATCTTAAGAGGTTTCACGACGGCGAAAAAATAGCAAAATCACATTGGAAAAACTCTCATAGAAATAGTAGTTTTGATTTGTCACCTTACGATAATACTCTAGTATTAGATGTAGATTATGTAGTAAACTCTGATGTGTTATCCTATTGTTGGAATCAACCCCATGATTTCCTTATCTATAAAAACTTTTTTGATATTGGTCAACGAAAAGACCTAAGCGATTTCATACATGTAAGCGATTATTCAATTCCTTTTTATTGGGCTACAGTTTTTTTCTTTAGAAAAACCTCTGAAGTAGAACAGTTCTTTGCCGTAGTTTCTCACGTTAAAGAAAACTGGCAATATTATAAATTTTTATTCCAAATTAAAAGTTCTAGTTTTAGAAACGATTTTGCATTTAGTATTGCTATTCATATTATGAACGGATATGCTCCAGGAGACTTTGCAAAAAATCTTCCCGGCAAGTTATTCTATACATTGGACAGAGATATTTTTTTAAAACAAAAAGACAGAGATTTTTACTTTCTTGTTGAAAAAGAAACAAAGTATGGAGAATATTTGCCAGCAAAAATATCTAATGTTGATGTTCATGTCATGAACAAATATAGTTTAATAAGGATGCTAGAGAATGAGTAAAGGTCACGTTTTTCTAGCGCAAAACAGCGATGTTGATTATGTAAAGCAAGCCTATGCTCTAGCTTTATCTATTAAGTTATATAATACAGAAAATCAAACTTGTATCATTACTAATGATCCAGTGCCAGAAAAGTATAAGCATGTTTTTGATTACATAGTTCCTATTCCTTGGAAAGACTCTGCAATCGGTAGCAAATGGAAAATAGAAAATAGATGGAAAATCATTTATGCTACTCCTTTTGAAGAAAACATAGTCTATGATACTGATATGCTGTTATTAGAAAGCAATGATCACTGGTGGAAGTATTTTGAAAACAAAGACCTTTGTTTTACAACAAGAGTAACGGATTATAGACATAATATTGTTACAAGCAACTATTATAGAAAAGCATTTACAGATAATGGATTAGATAATATCTATACAGGAGCTTTTTATTTTAAAAAAGTAAAAACTGCCTATGAATTTTTTAAGTGGCTTGAAATCATTGTAGTTCACTGGCAGAAATTTTATCGAATTCATTTAAAAAATAATCCTCAGAGATTTTGTAGCATCGATCTTAGCGCCGCATTGGCATTAAAATTTATGGACTATCCTGTTGACCAAGGCGGAATACCATCATTTGTTCATATGAAACCTGGAATACAAGGTTGGAAATCTATTCCCCCTAGATGGACTAACGTATTAAACAGTTTCATAGACGATAAGTTTAATCTTAAAGTAGGAAACTTTCAACAGTCTGGACTATTTCATTATGTTGAAGAACAGTTTTTAACTGATGACTTTGTAAAAAAATTAGAGGAAGTGTATGCAAGAAGAAACAATAACTGAGTCTATAGGACACGTTGTAACACACTTTTATGTTCACTATGACAATGACGGAAAAGTACATCTTGTTAGTAATGTTAAAGATGAAAATTTTAATAACTTTGAAATAGGTATTGATCTAATACCTAATTTTATTCGAGGATTTAAAGATTGCACAAAATATAAGATTGATTACTTTTTTAATATTAATGCAGGTCTCATAACTGATACTGAAGAACAAGAAGATTTAATCAAAACTGATTATATTTTGCATGAAGTTCCAAAAATAAATTTAGAAACCTGCGATATAACATTTGAGCATAATGCAACAAATAAAACTTGGACAGTTTTTGCAGCACCGCAAGCTGCTGAAAGATTAGCTATTGTTTTAACAGTTCCTTTTTATATTTGTAAAAAGAATGACCCTTATTATTTGATAGCGTCTCATGTTGCCAAAGCATCTGACCTAGTTAACGGTATTGTGATTTTTGATTTTGTTTCAGATTTGGAACTAGATTTTTCAAATATTTCAGTGTATACTTTTAAGAAATTTAGAGATTATTGTGCTAAGGAAAAATATGTCACGCAAGATTAAAGTTATTGATCAAGATATTATCTTTTTAAGTTATGATGAGCCTAATGCCGAAAAAAATTATGCTGACTTGATTAAGAAAGTGCCATGGGCTAAACGTGTCCACGGAGTTAAAGGCAGCGATGCTGCACACAAAGCCTGTGCCGCAAAGAGCGAAACAGAGTACTTTGTTACAGTAGATGCTGATAATATTGTTGATCAAAAGTTTTTTAAAGTTGAAATTGATTTAGATGAACTAGGACTAACTGAAAATCATGTGTTCAGCTGGTGCGGTAAGGTACACGTTAATCATCTAATGTACGGCAATGGCGGCCTAAAGATGTGGACACGTAAGTTTGTCAACGAAATGAAGACACACGAAAACAGTGACCCAAGTGATACAAAAGGTCTTGTAGAGTTCTGCTTCGACGACAGATACTATCAGTTCAATGAAAACTACAGTGAGAGTTTCACCAATGCTACTCCTTTCCAAGCTTGGCGTGCAGGATTTAGGGAAGGTGTAAAAATGTCATTGAACGAAGGCGCCAAGGCAGATGACATTAAACGTGTGTGGTGGCAAAACTATCAACGTCTGTTAGTTTGGTCTAACATAGGTGCCGATGTTGAAAATGGCGTTTGGTCAATGATGGGTGCCCGGGAAGGATGTTACAAAACAAACTGTACAGATTGGGACTATGCTAACGTTCGTGACTTTGAATGGTTGACCAACTATTGGAAAGACAAACACGACGGTAAAACTGATGTTAATGAATATAGCACTTGGTTAGGCGAACAGCTTAGGACAGAACTTGATTTAGAAATCTCAGACATTGATGTAAACGGTTCTAAGTTTTTTAAGAAAGTTTATATGAATACAGACAGAATCCTAAGAAGATGAAAGAAAAAATAGATGAGTTTAGAAATAAGTTAAACTCTATCAGTCCAAGTTTTTGTGTTGCTAAATGGAAACAGGTAACCATACATTTAGCAACTGGGCAAACTCATAGCTGTCATCATCCTGCACCTCATAAGATTCCCTTAAAAGAAGTTGTCATTGATGCCAGTGCATTACACAACACTTCTTATAAAAAACAACAGCGTTTAGCCATGCTGGAAGGTCAAAGACCTTCTGAATGTGATTATTGTTGGAAGGTAGAAGACACTTCTTCTGCTGTCTACAGCGATCGTGTTATGAAAAGCATAGAGCCTTGGGCAATGAATCACATTGATTCCATTGTGTCAAATCCTTTGGCCAATCATAATCCCAGCTACTTAGAAATAAGCTTTAGCAATACTTGTAACTTTAAATGCAGTTATTGTAGCCCAGAAGCAAGCTCTAAGTGGTTTGAAGAAATAAGGAAGCACGGCGCTTTCCCTACCAGCACTAACTTTAACAACCTTTCTTGGTTAGAAAATCAAGACAAGCTGCCAGTCTCAGAATCAGAATACAATCCCTACGTCGATGCTTTTTGGCAATGGTGGCCATCTGTCTATGACAGTTTAGAAGTTTTAAGAATCACTGGTGGAGAGCCATTGTTAACTAAAAATACATTTAGGGTCTTAGACTATATCATAGAAAACCCCAAGCCTGACTTAGAGCTTAACATTAACAGTAATCTTGGTGTTCCGGCTAAAATAATAGATCAGTTCATCGACAAGATTAAGTTTATTCAAGAACATAATCTGGTTAAATCTTTCAAACTCTACACCAGCGTAGAAGCCTATGGCACCAGGGCAGAGTACATTAGATTTGGACTAAACTACAATGACTGGAGAGCAAACTGCCAACGGGTGCTCAAGGAAATACCAAACAGTAAGCTAACTGTAATGTCAACTTATAATGCTCTAAGCGTGACCAGCTACTTAGAGTTTTTACAAGATTGGACTGCACTAAGAAAAGAACATGACCGTCGTAGACTTAGCCTTGATATTTCATACCTTCGCTGGCCCCATCACCAAAATATATTTGTCTTGGATCGAGCTTTTATTAAATACTTAGATAATCAGTTGAGTTATATAAAAGCAGGTGATTTTTTTGAACATGAAGTTCATAGATTTGAAAGAATTTATAAACTATTTGAAGATCATGTCAACAAAGAACAGTATATAACTCAAAATCAAAAAGATTTTGCAGCATTCATTATAGAGCATGATAAAAGAAGAGGAACAGATTTTCAAAATACATTCCCTGAAATGAATGACTTTTTGCAAAAATGTAAAGTACTATGAGTCGAGAAACAGACAAGATTAGAAAAGTTATACAAATAACAAATGAGATTAGCCCTACATTTTGCCTTGCTAAATGGCATCATGTAACTATGTACATGCACATGGGACAGACTCACAGTTGTTACCATCCTGCTCCCCACGACATTCCCTTAGATGAACTAAAAACCAATCCTAGCGCACTGCATAACACTATTCAAAAGAAAAAAGAACGTACAGAAATGTTAGTGGGTGAAAAACCCAAAGGTTGTCAATACTGCTGGAATGTAGAAGGACTTGGCGGAGATCATATCAGTGATCGTCATATTCGCAATGCTGCCCTATACAGGCCAGAAATGGTCAATGAAATAACACAAGGCGGCTGGAATCATAATGTTAATCCCGATTATATAGAAATCAGTTTTAGCAATGAGTGTAACTTTAAGTGCGGGTACTGCCATCCTAAACACTCCAGTAGCTACTACAGCGAAATTAAACAACATGGTCCTTACCCTAAAGTAAAAAATCACGGTAATAGTATCGAATGGTTTAAAGTACATCAAGAAGAAGATAACCCCTGGATTGAAGCTTGGTGGAAGTGGTGGCCTGAAATGTCTAAGACATTAAACATCTTGCGTATTACTGGAGGAGAACCATTAATGCACAAGAGCACATGGCGTTTGTTTGACACACTTAGAAAAGAACCAAAACCTCATTTAGAACTTAATCTTAATAGTAACCTTGGCGTTAAAACAGCAATGGTCGAACGTCTTGCTGATAATGTTAATGATCTACTTTCTAATAAAAAGATTAGAGGATTCAAAGTTTTTTCAAGTATGGATACTTGGGGTAACCGTGCCGAGTATCTTCGTACAGGATTAGATTTAGACTTGTGGGAAAAGAACTTAGATTTATTCATTAGAAAAACAGGCAGTCCTGTTACCTTTATGTGTACCTTTAACATTCTAAGCGTAACGAGTTATATCTCATTCTTAGAAAAAGTTTTAGAATGGAGAGCAAAGTACAAGGACATCTACGATACTTCTAAGACACGTAAAATTATTTTTGATATTCCTTACTTAAAAGAACCTCTACAGTACGACATGCTGATCTTACCTAAGGAAGAATACTTGCCTTATTTTGATAAGATCTTAGAGTTTGTCAAAAATAACTTAGATGAAAATGATTCTACAAAGTTTAGCGATTTAGAATACGAAAGATTCAGACGAGTTAGAGATTACTTTGCTACTAAGTCATATTCTGAAGAGAGATTGTTAGAAGGTAGAAAAGATTTTTACAACTGGTTTACTGAATATGATGCAAGAAGAAACGTTAACTTCTTAGAAACTTTTCCTGAAATGTCTGCGTTTTTTAAAGAGTGTCAAAAACTAAACAACAAGGAATAATATGGAAAAACTTACAGATATGTTTGAAAAAAATGTATTTCAAACAACTGACAACTACGCAACAGCACAGCCAGGCCCTATGGGTATCATTGACAACTTTTTACCTAAAAATGTGGCATTAGATCTTTACAACGAGATGTTTACTATTCCTGATGAACACTGGAGAATATTCAACAGGAATGGCAGTCACATGATGGAGTTAAACAAACTTCATTTAGCTCCAAAAGCATTTGAACTTGTAGGGTATTTGCATAGTTCTTATGCATTAAAACAACTATCTGAACTTACAGGAATACCTGATCTTATTCCCGATCCTCATTTAATAGGTGCAGGATACAGTAAGTCCTTCCCCGGAGACACGTTAAACTTACATACAGATTTTAACTGGAATGATTCATTAAAGTTGCACAGAGCTTGCTCGCTTATCATTTACTTAACACCTGATTGGAATCCTGATTGGAATGGAGGATTAGATTTTTATGATCAAAAAAGACAAGCACCGGTAACTCATGTCGACTGTCTCTTTAACAGATGTTTAATCTGGAACTATCATAAGTTTGGATGGCACGGTCATCTTAAGCCACTATCTTGTCCGCAAGAAACTCCTAGAACAACTTTTAGATTGTTCTACTATACAAGTAACTCTACATATAGGGAGAATGATCCTCCTCATAGAAGCCAGTACTGGATTGATGAAAATGGCTTGCCCACAGATAAAAGAGATCACATATGATATACACTAAAACTAACGCACATCACGGGTATTTTGCACCTGCCTTTTTTAAACCACTGTCTGATGCAAAGTTTGAAAAGAACTCTGTATATTGGTATGATCAACATGATTGGGTAATTCGAGGAACACCATTTAATAGGTTTATAGATAAGCCGCATTGGGAACATCTTCAAAGAGATCCAACATCTAAGATATTCATGTTTTACGGTGACGAATACTATAACTGGTTAGACATGAAGGACTGGGTAAACACTTTAAAAAAGTGGAATATTCCTGCTAAACAAGTTTATCTGATGTGCCTTGATAAAAACTGGCTTAGTTGGACCATTGCTCAGTTTGCAGAAAAGGGGTATCCTGGAGTTAATATACAAGATTATAATCTCCTTATGAATAGAGTTGAGCCTCAAAAATTTAAACCTATAACAAAAAGATTTAGCATGTTAAGTAGAAACTATAATAGTTGGAGGCTACATTTATATTCTGAGATTTTTAATAAAAATTTATTGACTACAGATTTTAACTATACATTTAATAATATAAATCCCTACGGAGAACTTCAGGTAGTACCAACGTCTACTGTAAAAAACGATCTAGTCAAATTAAAAATTCCTCTAACAGAATCTATAGAAAAGTGGATAGATGGAATGCCTTATACTCTTCCCAACGATCATATACAAGAAAAACTTGCCGCTGACGCATTTCATTTGATACAGACAGCAGCTATTAATATTGTAGTTGAATCTCACTTTGATCCTTTTTGGAACTTCAATGGCCATAGAGACATGCACCCTCAAACTTTTAGTCCAAGCTTTCCTACTGAAAAAATGTATAAACCTATAGCATGTAATAAACCTTTTATAGTTTTCTCAACACCTTGGTTTTTAAAAGAATTTAGACACTTGGGATATAAAACTTTTCATCCTTATATTGATGAAAGTTATGACAATATAAGAGATGATCATAAGAGATTACATGCTATTGTAGCTGAAGTTGACAGACTCTGTAAACTACCTCAAGATGAATTTTTAAGAATTATAAAAAAATGTGAAGAAATCGCAAGATACAATTTTAAAGTTATGCATAAACTTAAAGATGATGTATCATTAAGACCAGAGTTTGATTGGGTTGAACCTTATCTCGAAAAAAACTTACCAATACCAGGAACAGGTGGTGAATTATGAAAATATTAATTACAGGTGTAGCTGGCTTCTTAGGAAGTCATTTAGCCGACAGAATGTTATCTCTAGGACACGAAGTAGTAGGATGCGATAATCTTACAGGAGGCTATGTTGATAATATTCCTAAAGGCGTAGAATTTCATAGAGGAGATTGCTGTCATCTTGATTTTATGGTGCAAATTACCAAAGGATGTGATATTGTATTTCATACTGCGGCAACTCCGCATGAAGGGCTAAGTGTATTCAGTCCTTACTTTATTACTAACAACATTTTTCAAGCAAGTGTTAGTACTATTAGTGCAGCTATACAAAATAAAGTAAAACGTTTTGTCTACTGCTCTAGCATGGCACGTTATGGAAATCAAGAATATCCTTTTAAAGAAACTCAAAGACCTGACCCTGTCGATCCCTACGGCATTGCTAAAGTTGCAGGAGAGGATGTATTAAAAGCCCTAGCACCTATGAATAACATGGAGTGGATCGTTGCCATCCCTCATAACATTGTTGGACCAAGACAACGGTACGATGATCCGTTTCGAAATGTAATGAGTATTATGATTAATCGTGTTCTTCAAGGAAAACCTCCTATTATCTACGGTGATGGAGAACAGATGAGATGTTTTAGTTTTATTAATGATTGTATATACTGTCTTGAAAAACTAGCATTAGATCCTAATGTTAAAAACGACACATTTAATATCGGCCCTGATGAAGAGTTTGTTACAATCAAACATCTTGCAAAAATTATAATGCAGGAGTTAAACTTTGACGGTGAGCCAATATACATGCCTGATCGTCCTAAAGAAATTAAATATGCTACTTGCGCTTCTGATAAGGCTAGAGAAAGACTAGGATATCAAACAACCACAACATTATTAGAAGGGGTTAGAAGTACTATTTCTTATATTAAGAGTAGAGGTTCTAAACCTTTTGATTATACATATCCTTTAGAAATTATAAATCAATATACACCTAAAACTTGGTCGGAAAGATTAATGTAATGCATTTTGTTTTTGAAAAAATTGTAGACGATCTACCTTTAAATTTTGTAGATTGCAAAGATTTAAATGAATCTGGTATAGGTAGAATAACAGTAAGTCCTGTAGCTTCGACATTCTTAAGAATTTTAAGAACAGAAGCACACCTTTATAGAGATCTAGTTACAAAAGTTAAAGTTTCATTAGAACCGCCTAAACAAGGAAAATACATAGTTCCTGTTGGCGTAGCCCATAGTCCCTATGATTGGTGCGGACCTGATAAGACTAATAAAGGATTTAATGAAAAATATCCAGATAGAAAATGTCTATTAGCACACCTTTCGGAAACATATCTTGCAGATATGAGAGAGGGAAGAGCTTTTCTATTAATAGATCAAACCCATGAAGGCTATCAAACAGATTGGTTATGGGAATGGTTCCATAATATTTGTAATGAATACGACATTCCTGTCCAGCAAATAATCTATATTACAGGTAACATGGATTGCGCCGAGCAATATAAACACTGGGCCGATGGATATAATCTTATTCCTCGATTATTAGCTGTCCCCCTGCCCCATTTTGAACATGTAGTAAATGAAATCGCAAAAAGTTATGATACAGGACATTTGCCTCCAGGGGTATCTGAAAGAAGAAAGTTACCAACATACGAAACTCATATTGATTATAAAAGTAAGGACCTTTCTAAAATTTCAATGTTTAATGTCTTACAAAAACGTACTAGAGCATATAGATTGTGGTTCTTTAAATACCTAGTTGATGCAGGTCTTGTTGACGGCAATATCATAACAATGAATAAGTTTAAAGAAAAACAAACTTATTTTGAAGGTAAGAGAATGAGTAAAGACGAAGTAGAAACGTTAAATGTTATATTACCTTTATTGCCGAAAGAAAATCCTCCCAACTATACAGCAAATAACTTTGAAGGAAGTGATGGCGCTAACTATGTCCTATCATTAAATGATTTAACAATACTAGATAGTTGGTGTACTATAGTCAGCGAGGCAAGCTATGGAGATCGAGAGGGTGCTTGTTTCTTAAGTGAAAAAACATTTAAACCTATTTCTTGTCAACAACCTTTTATTGTTTTTGGAAGTAAAGGAAGTTTAAAGCATTTGCACAATATAGGATACAAAACTTTCCATCCATTTATCGATGAAACATATGATAGTTTACCAACATGGCAACGACTAGAAGCAATCATTAACGAAATGAAAAAACTTAATGCAATGTCTAATGTTGAAAGGTTAGAGTGGTTTAAAAATTTAGAGCCTATCATTAAACATAATTTTGAAAATCTACAAAAAAGATCTGTAGATTACGCAGTTTCAATGTTTAATATATTAGATAATCATGTTGGGGCATAAAAGTGTTTAATAGACAAATACCAGAAATTAACAAGATTATAAAGAAAACAGGTAAAGCAGTGATTGCTATAGGTTGTTCTTTCGTACAAGGTCAAGGCGCAATTGATGATGATCTGTATGAAAAGTACACTTGGGAATACCCCGGTATGGGGTATCCGATGCGTATTAAAATTTCAAATACTGAAAAGTATGCTCTATTAAGACAATATCCTGATCTTTTAAAACCCGATCCCGACCATAGTTTAGATTTTACTTTTATGGAATATAAAAATGCATTTGTAAATGTCTTGTGTGAAAAATATTTTCAGGGAGAATATGCACCTATTAATTTGGGAATAAGAGGATGTGGTAACAGAGCTTCGATTAAAGAGTTGTACTTTAGACCAGAAATAGATTGGGCAGGAATAAAAGATCTTATTGTTGTTTATATGCCCAGTGGTATAGAAAGGTTTGATTTTGTTAACGACCTTTGGCCAGAGCACTTTCATTGGAAAGCAATGTGGCCAAATGAACATAAAAATCCTGCTAATGGCAGAGAGCATCTTTGGGAGGGATACCACAAATCTTTGTATTCTGAGAAGTTTGGTATAATAGAACAACTAGCTCATATGCAAGAATTAATGACATGGTGTAAACTTCATAATGCTAAACTTATTATAACTCCTGGTTTTGATAGAAGATATAATAAAGAATATTTTGAAGCAGAACTATCTATGTCAATAGAAAGGGACATGGAAGGAAAAATAAAACAAGTTACAAAACCTGGGTTTTTTACTTTTGATAATAGCAAAGGTCATAACCAGTTGTCTAACTTATGGCCTTGGGACAAAATGTTTAAACCTGAGGGGTTTGGTACTTTAGCAGACTTAGCAATGAGTAAAGAACCTAGTTTAAAATCTACTAGTGATTTCTTTTTTCAGTTCTTAGGAAATAGAACTCCTAATGGTTGGATGACTCCGTGCGCTCATCCGGGCGTAAAGGCACACGACCTTTATGCAAACTTATTGTATAATCATATTAAAACTCTATGAAAAAGTACGAAGAAAAAGTTTTTTGGGACGGAGAACGTCATTTTCTAGATGACGGAAAGTTTCATATGGAGGTCGTTCACAAAAATATGGAAGGTATAGAATACCCTGCATATTTTCCTGGTTATATCGATAATAAAGAACATCCTTTATTTTTTTGTAACAGTCTTACACACAAAGACCTTGATGGAAATATACTTACTGAATGGGCTAGCTCAGACGGTCCTAAAGATTTTGAACGAAACAAAAAAAAGATGCCCGCTACATGGAAGTATCTAACCAAGAAAGTTACTTATAAAGTAAACTCAAGCGGATACAGAACACATGAATGGAAAGACATAGATTGGCCTAACGCTATTTTACTTTTAGGTTGTTCCAATACTTTTGGGGTAGGAGTCGACGAAGACGAAACATTATCATATTATCTAGAACAGTTAACTGGTAGACAAGTGGTAAACTTAGGAACTCCTGGAGGATCTAATAGTTTAATTTCTTATCTATGTGCATTGTCTCTTGAAAAATTTCCTAATCCTTATGCTGTAGTAGTTAACTGGACAACAACTGACAGATATAGACATTTTTTTAAAAATAGATATTTTGACGTTGGTCCATGGAATTCTAAAAAAATAACCGGTGTAGAAGAAGAATACGTTGACGGATTAAATCTATCTTCAGTATGGGAGGGCAGATATATTAATAGGTATCACGAAGTAGGAGAAAACTTTTATATATCAAAATCCGTAAAAGCAATGTGTAGAGGTATCAAGTATGTAACCTTGAGTTACTTTGATTATGTTGCACATATTAATAGAGTAGACATCCATATTAAAGCAAATACTACAGCACGAGATCTAATCCATTCCGGAACAGAAATACACAAAGAAGCAGCACAAAAAATATTTAAACTACTATGAGTATCTACAATCAAGCAGCTGATACAGCAGAAAAACAGTTAAAATTTATTAGTAAGACAATGTGCTATGCAAAATGGGCACAGGCTAGTATGCACTTAACAAACGGAATGACACACAGTTGTTATCATCCTCCTTTGCATAAGATTAATATAGAAGAAATCAAAATTAATCCTAGCGCTCTTCATAACACTGAGCAAAAGAAAAAAGAAAGATCTATGATGCTTAACGGCGAAAGGCCAGAAGGCTGTAGCTACTGTTGGCGAATAGAAGATGTCGGAGGCCGAAGCGATAGAATCTATAGGTCCGGAGAGTATTGGGCACAAAATGCACGTAAAGATATTATTGAATCGTTAGATACTGGCAATGTAGATCCTAGATATCTAGAAGTTAACTTTAATCAGGCCTGTAACTTTAAATGTATGTATTGTAGCCCACATCTTAGTACTACTTGGGAAGAAGAAGTTGAAAAATTTGGGCCATATGAAGTATTAGATTCTTCAGGAACTCCTAGTAAACATAATGCTCTAGAATATCTCAACATGCCTTTAAAAGTAAAACAAGGTGATAATCCCTATGTTGAAGCTTTTTGGAAATGGTGGCCCCAGTTATATAAAAAGTTAGAAGTTTTTAGAATGACTGGGGGCGAGCCTTTAATGGATGTTAACACATTTAAGGTATTAGATTATATCTATGAAAAACCTAATACATGGTTAGAAGTTAGTGTAACTACTAATATGTGTCCTCCTAAGCAAGAACTAATGGATAAGTTCATTGACAAAGTTAAGAAGTTAGAAGAAATACAAATTTGGGAGGACAAAGAAAGATTTAATCCTGGTTCTGGTAATAACTGGTACGTAAATATGGCAGTTAAGAACTTTGCTTTGTTTGTTAGTGTTGACAGTGTTGATCAACAAGCAGAATATATTAGATCTGGATTAGACTTTGATCTAATGAAAGAAAATGTAAACAGATTTTTAACAGACACTTCCAATACAACAATAACATTTATCAACACATTTAATATTTTAAGTGTTCCTAAGATTAAAGAATATCTGCAATATGTTCTATCTCTTAGACAAGAGTTTTCAAAAGAAAAACAAGGAATAAAATATATTCCTATACACGATCCTTATTACAAACATCCTGACTACGAGTTGCATCCAAGGCAGCGTATATGGTTTGATGTTCCTTTATTAAGAAGCCCTGACTGGCAAAACGTTCAACTGTTACCTTCTTCTTATGACAAGTATCTTGAAGATGCTATTTCTTTTATGAAAGAAAACAGTAATGTTGATAACTTTGTTGGATTCTACGATTTTGAAATAGCAAAGCTAGAAAGAAATCTTGCTATTATGCGTGAAAGATCCAAACTTGATCTAAAGAAAGTTTTTGTTGATATGAAAAACTTTGCCATGTACTTTAACCAGTATGATGAAAGAAAAGATCTAAAGTTTTTAGAAGTTTTTCCAGAGCTAACAGAGTTTCACAAAGAATGTAATAGCCTATGAGTCATTTTAAAGTATCAATGATCGGCTGTGGAAACTTAGGTCAAAACTGTGCCGAAATAATGGCTCAACACTATAATGTTGTTGGATATGATACCTGTTCTAAGAATCCTAAAAACTTTGAGATGGTTGATACAATCGAAGAGGCAGTTAAAGGTAAAGATATTATTTTTATTGCAGTGCCAACTCCCCATGACAAAGAATATGGCGGAGAAACTCCGTCTAGTGACTTGCCCCCCAAAGATTTTAACTATGACACTTTAATAGAAGTCCTTAAGGAAATAAACAGGTATTCTACAAACTCTCAGTTAGTAGTCTTAATATCTACAGTTCTTGTGGGAACTATTAGGCAGCAACTAATATCTCATATTCCAAACTCTTTATTTGTATATAACCCTTATCTAATAGCCATGGGAACTGTTAAATGGGATATGATAAATCCCGAAATGGTTATTATAGGCACAGACGATGGAAGTGTCCCTGATACACTAATAGACTTTTATAAACCATTGATGCAAAATAATCCAAGGTACGAAATTGGTACTTGGGAAGAAGCAGAAAGCATCAAAATGTTTTACAATACTTTTATATCAATGAAGCTTAGTTTCATTAATATGATACAAGATGTTGCTGAAGCTAATGGCTACATAGATGTAGATGTTGTAACCTCTGCACTTACTAAATCTACAACGATGATAACTGGTCCTGGATATATGAAAGCAGGTCTCGGAGCAGGTGGTGCGTGTCATCCTAGAGATAATATTGCTTTAAGATACTTGTCTAGTAAGCTTAATCTAGGATATGATCTTTTTAGTACCATCACTCTATCTAGAGAAATTCAAGCAGAAAACATGGCTAAAAAATGTCTAACGTTTGGAAAAAATATTTGTATCGTAGGTAAAAGTTATAAGCCAAAAGTAAACGCTACTGTAGGATCTCCGAGTATGTTAGTTGGACACTACATTGAAAAACATAGTGGCTCTTTGAGTTATTATGATCTTAATACAGGCGATACTGTATTTCCTAAAGCTGAAGTTTACCTAATCTCTTATTGGGAAAATTGGGTAGAAAATATACATTGGCCTTTGGGATCTGTTGTTATTGATCCTTGGAGGAAACTATCTCCTGTAGTTGGTGTTAAAGTCATTCACTATGGAAATACAAGACCTTCCTATCGTGATAACTATATTAACACGAGGTGATGAATGTACGATATATTTTTTGTTGGCAAACAAAACGACGAGTTCTTAAAGTTAAAAGCTAAGTTTCCTTTAACCAAATACGCGGAAACATTTGCAGATGCAAAACATAAAGCTCTGACTAAAATGTTTTGGATAGTATGGGACGACATTAAAATTGAATCTAACTTTGCCTTTGACTTTAAAGTCCCCGAATGGGATAAACAGTATATTCATGTTTTTAAAAATGGTGATCATTTTGATGGTGTTTGCCTAGTTCCAAAATCTTCTACTATATCTGATAGAGAAATTAAACATAGATTTTTTATTAATAAAAAAGAAATAGATATAAAAGTTAGCACGCCAAAAGTTTATGATGTGTTTAACATCGATAGTTATGAGGAATATCAGCAAGCGTTAGAAAAATCTACCACAGACATGTTCTGGATGTCGAGTAGAAATCTTGAACTACATGAATCTTTCAAATACGATGTTTACTTTAGCCATCACAATACAGATGACAGAAATCAAAACCATGCTTACATCAACAGAGTAGGTGCCAACGATTATTATAATGGACTTTTCCTTTGCACCAAAGCAAAGCCTTTGAGCAAACGAGAAGTTGATTATCGCTTTCCTATTCATAGACGCGAGTGGCCTATTGTAGCCACTGTTCCTAACACATACAAAAACTATTCTGGCCTAATATCTACCTATGAAGAATATCAGGAGATGTTAGAACGTAGTGTAACTGAGTTGTTTTGGTTAGTGCCTAACGATGTAAACATTGATCCTAACTTTGATTTTACATTGTATTTTACTCACGACAACGACTTTGATCGAAAGATTAATCATGTATTCTTAAACGGTGAATACTACGACGGTATAATGCTGTTAAGTAAACACAGCCCTATAGGTGAACGAGAGTTTAAGCACAGATTCTTAACTAATAAGAAAGACTGGGATATTGTTGCCAGCACTCCTAAAAAATACGATATTTTTTATATCGATACATGGGAAGAATATCAGCAGGCATTGGAAAACAGTTCTACAGAAATGTTTTGGATGACCAGTAGAAACATTTCTACTGCTCCTGGCTTTGAGTTTGACCTCTATTTCAGTCATCACAATACCTATGACAGAGGGCAGAATCACGCATTTATTCACAAGGTGGGCGATAAACAAAGCTACAACGGAATCTTTCTTTGTTCAAAGAATAAGCCTATGAGCAAAAGAGAAGTAGAATATAGAACTCCTATCGAGCGCAAAGAATGGGATGTTGTAGCCAGCGGCCCTGTTTCCTATCAACAGTATGCCATCGATTAAAACATACCAGGACTATGTAAAAGCTTTGACAGAATCCCCAACAGAAATGTTTTGGGTAGTTCCTGATGATGTAAGTGTATTAGATACTTTTAAGTTTGACATTTACTTTAGTCATGACAATGAGTATGACAGAAAAATCAATCACGTTTTTCTAAATGGAGATCATTACGACGGTGTCATGCTTATGAGCAAGCATAGACCTATCAGTGAGCGAGAGTTTAACAGCAGATTTTTAGTTGACAAGAAAGAATGGAATCTACTTGTAAGCAAGCCTAAACCTTTTGATGTATTCTATATAAACAACTACGAAGAATATATTAAAGCCGCAGAATCATCAACAACAAACATGTTTTGGGCAGTGTGGGGTGACATCGAAGTTAAATCAGACTTTAAGTTTGATTACCAAGTTCCTAAGTACAATCAACACTTAGTACATGTTTTTAAAAATAAAGACTATTACGACGGTGTTTGTCTAATGCCAAAAAAAACAATCTACTCTAAAAAAGAAATAGATTTCAGGTTCTTTACAGACAAAAAAGAAGTAGACATTGTTGCCAGCACTCCTAAAAAATACGATATATTTTACATCAATACCTATGAAGAATATCAAGAAGCAGTCAATGTATCTAAGACAAACATGTTTTGGGCAGTATGGGGCGATATAGAACCTAGATCAGACTTTAAGTTTGATTACCAAGTTCCTAAGTACAATCAACACTTAGTACATGTTTTTAAAAATAAAGACTATTACGATGGTATTTCTTTGATCCCAACAAAAAATATATACTCGAGAAAAGAAATAGAGTTTAGATTCTTTGCAGATAAAAAAGAAGTAGACATAGATGCAAGTATGCCCAAGAGCTTTGATATTGTTTTTATCAGTTACAAGGAACCTAATGCAGACGAAAACTTTGCTGTTTTAAAGTCTAAGTATCCTGCTGCTAAAAGGGTACATGGGGTAACTGGTATACATAATGCACACAAGAAAGCTGCGGCCCTATCTGGTACTAAAATGTTTTGGGTAGTCGACGGCGATGCTCAAATAGTAGATGACTTTAAGTTTGAACATCAAGTTGCATCCTGGGATCAAAATACGGTGCATGTATGGCGCAGTCGTAATCCTATTAATAACTTAGAATACGGCTATGGAGGTGTTAAGTTGCTTCCAACTGATCTAACTCTCAAACTTGATCCTAGTACAGTTGATATGACAACCAGTATCAGTGACAAGTTCAAACTTGTTGAGGCTGTTAGTAATCTTACAGCCTTCAATACTGATGCTTTCTCTACTTGGAAGAGCGCATTTAGGGAATGTGTAAAACTTGCCAGCAAAAAGATTAATAGACAAGTAAATGAAGAAACAGAACAGCGCCTTGATACTTGGTGTACACAAGGCGCTGATAAGCTGTTTGGGGAATATGCTATTGCAGGAGCATTAGCAGGTAAAGCGTTTGCTTTAGAAAATCCAACCGAAGTTCATAAGATCAATGACTTCGATTGGTTATACGAAACATTTAAATCACAAACTTTCCGCTAACGGAAAAATCTTTGCAATAACCTCTCCGCAGGCTCGAGCAATATCCATATGCTCTTTTTGTGTTCCGTTGGCACTACGAAGCTCAATGTAATGAACCCAGCTACGGATAGTACCATTCATATACATACGGCTTACAGTAAGACCTTCTGGTAGAACAGCACGGGCCTGTTCTTTGGCAATGCCATTTTTAATAGCCCAAGAATACTCTTGTTTAACTGAAAATAGTACACGTTTCTGAGCACGTTCCCACTCGTAGGCAAGTAGTTTTTGCTGTTCGTCAGTCATATCAAGTTCTACACTATTCTGACGATTCTTTGTATCTTGAAATCTAGCTTCACGTAGTACAAACGCTTCGTCTAGCTCTGCTGTTGGATCAGCATAACGTTGACTAAACTCTTGGAAGCTGAAGCTACGATGACGCAAGATTTGGCGAGCAATGTCTCGAGTAGTTGTAATCTCCATACAAGCACTAACCATTTCGAGAGGGCTCCAATGTTGATGCTTGATCAAATACTTGATTAGCTTTTCACTAGTTTCTGTGTTAAATTGATTAGCAGGATTGCTTACTCGAGCACAGTACGCTACAAGATCTAAAGCATCGTCGATATTTTGTTGACGAAATTCTTCAGTGGGTTGACTAAAAGATACCAGTTTTACTTTCATTTTAACTTTCTATTGTTTAAAAATTTTTTAGTGTGTTTTATAATATCTTTTTTAATACGATCGGTATCTAATCGAAAGTCGATTTTATCGATCTCGTCCTCATATTGGCGTATTACTTCTTTGATTTCTTTTTCAAAATCATCCCAACTTTGGACCTTTAAGTTTTTTTTAAAATCTATTTCCCAAACTTTAGAATTTTTAAATGTAATCTCAATAGTGTGGACATAAGATAGGGGAACTACATTTAATGTAACTTCCCCAAATATTTCTGGCCAAAGTTCTATTACATCGTTGGGAAGTTGCTTCCCATTATTCACTTACTACTTCTTTTTTCTTCTTAGTTGGTGAAAGCTCTTCAGCCTTCCTTCTCATCTCAGCAGCCTGTTTAGCAAGTTTATCTGCTTGACTTCTATAAAACTTTGCCTCGTCTTCAGGAGAAGAAAAACTTTCTGTAACAGATTGAACAACAGGCTGTTCAGATTCGTTGATTGAAGCTGAGGTAGTCTTTGCTGCCGGACTCATATCTTTAACGGTAGCAACTTCTTGGACTTCAACGTTGGGATTTACACTTGGGTCTTTTACAGAAAGATCGTCTACTGCTACACCTCGTTGCTCAGCAATAAGTTGATTAAGTTCAGCTAGTGAAATTTTAGTGTTGAAGTTAGGAGTCATTTCAACTTTGTCTGTTCCGACTTTTATTAGCTTTCCTTGAACATGTAGAGCAGGAAGCATCGTACTACCGTCCGGAAACTTAGCTCTTGCTAATACTTCGTGGAACTCAAATGCTTGTTGAGCCGCAGGACTTTCCACTAGTTGGATTAAAGCATTGTGTTGGTCGTCTTGTAGATTCTCAGTAGGAACTACTAAACAACTATAAGCTTCTCCGGGTAAAGTTCTGAATGCTACCAAAACTTTTCTTCCGGTGGTAGTTAACCTACCTACGTGTTTCAAATCAGCCATATTATTCTCCTTCGGGCGCTGTTGGTTGAGCAGCTTGTGCTGCCGCTTGTGCTGCCTCTAGAAATGCATTGACCTTGTCGTATAGGATACCAACAGAAGATAGTTCATTGGCTTTAAAAGCACCTCTCTGGGTAACTACATCAATAAGATTTCGCATGGCAGCTAGATCGTTAAGGTTTAGTTCTGGTTTTGCTGCCTCTGGTTGAGCCTGATCTTGTGAAACTTGATTTGTTTGTTCACTCATTTATTTTCTCCTTGTTTTTTAACTGATTCTAAAAATGTCATCAGTTTAGTATAGGTTTGTCCTACAACCATCATTTCATTAGGCTTAAAAGTACCCCTTTGACTTGCAATATCAATAATACTTTTCATAGCGACTAAATCATTAATAGTAAGTTGAGCTGATTCTGTGCTCTCTTTTTGATCGTCTGTTGTTGCTTCACTCATGTGAATACTCCTTTCTATTATATATGCTTATAATTTATTTGTTAGTTTAGATCTGGACAGGCAAGTTTGAAAAAGCTAAGTTCTTTTTCTTGCTCAAATCCTATTCTAGTTGTGAACATAATAGTATTGTCTAAAAGGCCTATATACTGCCCTATGTAGTATCTACCATTAAGATTTTGATTAATCCAGTTATCTATTTTGTTTACAAACTGAGGATTATATTTTGGAAGTTCTGTATAGACAAAATGATGTGCTGGAAAGTCTACTCGACGTAGACCCAGCACATTCAAAGTATTTACTTTACCGTTTTTTAAAGCCATTTAACTTTTAGCTTCTTCGCTGTAATAAGCATGAGTCCCAAATGGAGGAACAATGGTATCGTTACCGTGAATAATGAATACTGTATCGCAGTAGTGCTCGTCACCCCAAGAACCAAACGGGTAACCATCAGTAAACATGATCAGCTTCTTTGGATTGATATCATGTTCTTTCATATAATCCCAGTTACACATGAACTCAGTACCGCCGCCGCCCATGGGCTCGTATTCGGTAATGTCATTACTTCCATAACCGTCAAAATCTTGCTCGTTGTAAACACGAGTATCAAAACACCAAACCTTAATATTATAGTCTTTGTATTCGTCCATAATACCCTTGATCTCAGTCAAGAAGTCTTTGGCTTGAGCATCGCTGATAGAACCTGACATGTCAATAGATACTGCAATGTCAATAGTTTCGTCAAAGTTCATACCTGGCAGGATTGCACCAGTATGCCAGCCTTTACGGCTAGGACGAGCAAAGGTATAATCGTTTCGAATAGTGCTTTGGATTTGTTGACGCAGAATCTGACGCCAGTTCATCTTAGGCTCTGTTAACTCACGAATCAAGCGTTGAATTTCTGCAGGAGTGTTACCTGCTCCAGCAGCCTGAGCAGCCGAAACAGCCGCTTCACGGATCTCGTCTCGGATCTTTTTTAGTTCTTCCTTACTGTATTGAGGACGTCCTTGACCTTTTTGTCCATTGCCGCTGCCATCTCCTTCCCAGTCGATGTGTTCGTCAAGAGCCTGCCCAAGAGCCTGGAGCTCCTTTTCATCCATTTCTTCAAAGATTTCGTCGTAGATCTGTTCAGCACTCTTACCATAGTGCTTAGTATCGTGGAAGATCTTAATGTCTTTAAAGTTACCGTCGCCAATTTTATCACGAAACAACTGTCCGTTTACACAATAGTCAATAGCGGCATTCCAAATTTGTTTATTACGACTCTCTGCTCGGCTTAAATGATCAAAGACATTGTGAAGGATTTCGTGTGCAACAACAAACTCAACCTGCTTGGCAGTAAGTTTTTCAAAAAACGGACGACTATAAAACAAGTGACGACCGTCAGTGGCTGCTGTCGTACACCAATCGCTAGCATCAGAGATTTTCAATCTAGTAGCCATGTTACCAAAGAACGGGTGGCGAAGTAGAAGACCAATACGTGCTACAATAATTTTATCTACAATCGGATCTGGGTGTGACATAGTATGCTCCAAAACTATTTATTACAGTATATATTATAACAGGACCCGGAGGTCCTGTCAATCGGTTTTGGCTAGCGATTAACGCTTTTCGGTAGCGGCTGCAATATACTTACCAAATTTAGCATGGAAATCGTCGAAACAATCAATCTCGTCCGGATCCAACGGCAGTTGATATTGAGTAAGAGCAAGCTTGGTACCCATAACAACCAGTTCGGTTTCAAAGTTATCCATCATGAACTTAAAGAAATGGTTAACTTGAGTATTCCAATCCTTGGCATTCTTGTCGCAGGCATCTTTGAGTTCGTAGCACAGACTAACAGTCAAAGAGTACATCGCGGAGATTTCCTTAGTTTCCATCTTCTTAACCTTGCCGGACAAGATGTCAGTAGGGTTAGGCAGTTTGGACGCAATCTTGCGGTGAGCCATAAACTTGATAGCCAACCCTTCACCGATAGCACCAGAAGCCAAATCGGTCAGGGTGTTTTCGTCCTCGTCGTCATCGAACAGAAGTTCGCTAACAAACGACCAGCTACGGGGAGTAGCAAAAGCTTTGGAGCCAGATTTCGGATCAAAGTCGTAAAGATCTTTCTTAGAGAAAGTCAAGAAACCAACTACGTCCTTGTGGATGCGATTCTCGGTAGCCCAAGAAAACCAGTCATCCCAATCTACAGCCATTTCCAAGTGGACAAAACGGTTAGCCAACGGTGCAGGCATACGATAGGTAACGCCTTTGTCTGCTTCACGGTTACCAGCGGCAACAATAAACACATTGTCGGGCAGTTTATAAGTACCAACACGACGGTTCAAAACCAGTTGATAAGCCGCTGCCTGTACAGCAGGAGCCGCAGAGTTCATTTCATCCATGAACAAAATAATAGTGTCGTGTTGAGCAGCCATTTCTGCATCAGGCAGTTCAATCGGCGGTGCCCAGTTCATGCGACCTGCGGTAGCATCAAAATAAGGAATACCTTTAATATCAGTGGGTTCCCAAAGGCTCAAACGAATATCAATAACGTGAGCTTCGAGATCTTCACCAATTTGCTTGATGATATCGCTCTTGCCAATACCCGGAGGACCCCACAAGAAGATTGGACGTTGGGCTTTGAATGCACGACGAATAGCCTTTTTGCCCGACTTAGGGCCAACTGTACGGGAAACGATCTCGCTCATATAATCTCCTGTTGAAACAAGCGGTTGAAGTAACTGTCTATGTATCTATTATAAGATCAACAGCGCTCTACGTCAAGTGATTTTTAGGTGTTTTCGTCCGTTTGGCTGTCTTTTTTACGAGCGTTCATGGCTTTTACTAGTCCATATTTTCGAATATCGTCCGAAAACATATGAAGTTCAAATGCCTTTTTTTCCGAAAAAACAGTCAAACTTTGATTGGTTAAGTAATACGGACAATCCAAAAACTGATCAAAAAATATGATTATACTTGGACTTAGCTCAATTTTATCTGTGAATGGGATTTCATGCTCTTGGAGACTTAGCTCTTTAACCAAAAATTCGTAACCTTCGTCGCTCAATCGTAGCCCGCCTTGTTGCTTTGTTCTACGACTTTGCCACCATTTTTGTAAATGAAGTTGGACGTTGGCTTCATCTGTACTACGTCCTAGCTCATTTAAAAAAATTTTAGTGTATGTTTCTCTCGAAATCATTTTATTATTTCGCCTGCGGTTAACTTAACTACTTGAAAGTCTTCGCAGTTGAATGTTTTGTTGAGCTTTTTAGCTAGATTTATCGCATGTCCCGGATTACTAAAGGACACTTTTTTGTATTTGGGACCTGGATAACTAGTTAAACTGTTAAAGCTCTTAAGGTTAAAGGGCTGATTCTTATAGAATACAGCCCAGATAGCGTCAGCTTCTAAAATCTGTTCGCTTTTATAGTTTTTTTTGTTAGTGTATTCTAACAAAACCTTTGGCTTTGGCCTACTCATACATGCGTCCCTCTCTTTAATGTACGCATATATTTATCATTTATTTAGTAGAAAAACCCCCACCGTCCATTTGGACAGTAATATTGCCTGTTCCTTGTGCTTCTTTTAGTTCCATTAATAGTGCATCGTAATCCATTAACAACTTAGAACTAACTTCTCCTAGGCAAAAAGCTAGATTTTTTGCAGTTTTAATATCTATTCTAACTTCTTTTTGCTGAGATAACTCGGCAGCTTTTACTTGCTGTAAAAACTGCTGTATAGGAATGGTGTTAATCGGATTTGACATTTGACAATACCTGTTTCATTTCAATCTCTGTTTTAAAAGGACCCCTATTTTCGTAGCGTTCAATAGTAATCAACTTAGGACAGAAACTCTTAACCCACCCTTTATCAAATCTAATGATATAATAACCTGCACAATAAAGACTTTTACTCTCTGGGCTTTTTGTAAAAAGAGGAAGTTTCTTTTGTACATTATACATTGGATTATGAGGATAACAGCTAGTGGGATATCCGTAGACATCTCGAATCTCTTTATGACTGACAATAGTTTTAATCTTGTCTCCAAAGAAGTCCTTGCCAAATGCCTTTACTAGATCTTCCTTTTTTCCAAAAAAACTATTACCGTCTTTACTGCTTAACATGAACTTGTTATTTTCTTTCTTGTGCAGAGTTCCTACTTTCTCCCCGTCTTTTTCTACAATCCAAAACTTTCCATCAATAATAGGTTTAGCATATAGTATAGTCATGTTTATTCCTTATATTTTGCTTGAAACGGCTCAGCATATGATTGGATACTATCCATGATACGCTTCATATCGTAAAGCTGACAGAACTTTAATAGTCTAATACCTACTTGGTCAACAGATTTTGCCACAGCATTGGCACTAATAGTATCGTTAATGATACTTTTAATATCTTCTGGTTGAGCAGTAAGGTCAATAAGAGTTTTGTTTCGGCCGTAGTCATCAATAACTCGATGCTCGACGCCCTCGTGATCAACCCAACGTTGTAGCATGAGATTGTTCCAAGCAAATCCTTTACTCTTACGATCTTCAAACGCTTCTTGAAGACCGACTTTATTTTTAGTGCCTTTGATACGGACACCGGGATATGCACTAAAAACATTGTCACTAGTGTCACCACGAATACATTTTTCAAAAAGTAGCCATTCTGGATTAGGAACAGCCTTAGGCTCTTTGGTCTTTTTATCAATAACCAACTTACCTTTCTTGTCAAAAATACCTTCTAAGGTATGAGTTTCTTCAGTAACACCATTATACTGTTTAACATTAGGTGCCAGTAACTGATGAAAGTCACTATCTGTGCTAATAACAACGTGTTGACTATTTGGATGGGCCTGAATAAATCCAGCAATCAAATCATCAGCTTCTAATCGAGGATTTTGTAAGACAGTGCAGTTAGTTTTTTCTGTAATAAACTCTTTAAACTTGTCGAACGTTTCCCAAAAGAGTTTATCTTCTTCTGCTTCTTTAACGGTCATGGCAGCACGAGCTTCTGCTCGATTAGCTTTATATGGCTTATAAAAATCTTTACGCCACGAACGACCTTCTAGACAGAACACTACATGTTTGCCCTCGAAGTCTTGCCATGCCTTTTTAATACTATTAAACATAATATGCAAGGCCATGCCGACTTTTATATCAGCATCGCCTCGCACTGTATGTCTTGCTCTAAAAAATGTGTTAGCTGTATCAACTAAAATGTATGTCATGAAACCTCTGAACGGCCTTTGTTAATCGGAACTACGTTGATATAACCGGCCCCTCGACTAGTATCCATGCCTTCTTCGGCTAGCATACCTCTTACAATGTCTCGAAACCAGCGATCAACAATCTCTTCATCTGGATCACCGTCAAATCCGTATCCAGCTTGCTTCAATTGTAACACAAAAGGCTCGTTCCAGTCAAGCTCAAAAAATCCATTTCGAATGTTATCTTTGTTGACATGTGTGTCCAAAACAGCTACCCACGGTTCACCTTTTCTAGTAGCTCGTTCTTTTGGTGTAAGTTTAGCTTCTTCTTCAGCAGCCTTGGCTCTTTCTGCTGCCGCGGTAGCCTCTTCGGCAACTTTTTTGGCTTCTTCAGCAGCCTTAATGTTGGCTTCTGCTTCGGCTCTAGCTTGTTCTTTAACTTTGTCAATACCAGTTACACGTTCAAATAAGTCTTTTATTCCCATTAGGTTCCCCATTCGTTTTTAAACAACGGCACTTGAAGTCTGTCGCTGTATCTAAGACCGTGCTTCATTGCTAGTTCTGCCACTCGGCGATTGTTAAGTGCGTATACGCTCTCAACACCACCTACAGGCATTAGATATACAGGTCCTACAAATCCGTTGCTTCTATAGATATCAGCAGTCTCGATAGCTTCTTCTACATCTTCTTCAGTAGATACTACAAGCTTTAAATAAACATAACCCCAATCTTGATAATCACACACTACTTCTGGTTTAATAGCTTCTTCTCTACTTTCTCCAGAACTACTTAACTTAGCACTAACACTAAAAGTGATCTCTCTACCAAACGGAGAGTTGACTCCGCTATACCATTCTTCTAAATATTTTTTAAACTTATTATCGAGTGGTTGAGTTCCGTTAGTTTCAAATGTAATCTCTTTGAGACTCTTCATCTTAGGATGCTCTAGCAGTTCGGGGTATGCACGTTGCCATCCGAGCAACGGCTCGCCTCCTGTGATAACAAGATGTTCATCTCGCCATTCATTGAACGGTAGAATTTCGCAGATTCTTTCTGCGATGGCGTCGCTAGTAAGCATTGGACTAAGATCCTTAAAACGAGGATCCCAGCTAGCATAACTATCACAACCAGTAGATACCAATGGGAGTTCTTCATACAGTTTAAACTCTCCTATTCTTTTAGCAATGGCTTCTACTTCTGTGCTTAGTTCTCCCTTGGGCATACCAAAGCCAGCGCATTTAAAGTTACAGCCAAATGTACGTAAGAAAACAGAAGGCACACCCATATAGCGTCCTTCTCCTTGAATACTGTAAAACAGCTCTGCGATTTTAATCTTGCTCATCCTTTGTATTGCTCCAAGTTAATAATTTTTGCTACACGTTCACCTAGGTTTTCACCTGTTGGAATAACATAGGTTTGTTGATCATGTCGGTCTTTGCGATCGTCGTATCTACGTACAGTAAGAATCTTACCGCCGACGGCAGAACTTAATTCAAATCTAATAGTGCCTTCGCCTTCGACTGCGCCTTTTTCTACCATCTGAGCACCCACTAATGTATTCATTCTTTTTTCCTTTGCACTTAGAACATAGTTACCTTGTTCTTCATAACTATCTCTATTGTCCCAAGCTTTTTTAGCTTGACGATAAAACCAACGATCAAACCATTTCATTGCTTTTTCCTTGTGCGCTTTGGTGGTGGACTTACTTTGGCTTTTCCGTTTTCAGCTTCATATGCGGCAATGGCTTCTCTAACATCTCTTTGTAGAGCATCCCAGTCTGTAACAAACTCTACACGACCGTCTTCGTATTCTGTTCTTGTACTGTGACTGCCCTGTATTACTTTGGGCCATACTTCTGTAGTCTCTTCTTTCTTTTTACGTGCCATTATTCTTCTCCTGCAAACTCTTCACCAGTATCTTTATTGATTAACTGAATAGGACCGTAGATCCAGTGTTCTGTGTCATCGTTAGACCAACCGTCACTCTCCATGCCTTCGTACCAATCTTCATCCCAAAGTGCTTGAATACGTTCACGTTCTTCTTCAGGCATGTCATCTGGAAACGTCCATTCAACCCAACATCCGTCGTTCATATCTTCCATTTCCCAATCATAATCTCCAAACAGCACTTCGTACCCGTCAGGATTATTTAGGTCAATGTCAGGTCGTTCGTCACTTTCGCAGGTCCATGTACCCCAACGAAAGCCTTCGTCTTTGGTTACAGTAATACCATCCTTAACCCAGAACTGTCTTTCGACTGCATTCTTTTTGTGATAGTTAGTAATTTTCCAAATAGCCATGATTACCTCGGAGCAAACTCTTGTTGCATTTTGATATTGTCAAAGAACTCTTTCTTTGTGCCCATGTCATCTTTAAAGGCACCCTTAAGAACAGTCGTTTGCGTCAAAGAGCTATGTGCCATGATACCACGATTCTCACAGCAACCATGGACTGCTTGAATATAGACACCTAGGTCTTTGGCTCCTGTGGCTTTTTCGATTTCCCGAGCAATGTCATTAGCAAGTTCCTCCTGGAGAGTCCCTCGTCGGGCACACCACTGGGCAATCCTTGTATACTTCGAAAGGCCGATGAGGTGCTGAGCGGCAATAATGCCAATATAAGCAACACCAACCACGGGTTGATGATGATGACTGCACATACTACGGAGCTCACTACGAACAACCAGCATACCTTCGTAGCGGTCCTTCGAGTCGTTTGGGAACGATGTTGCGTCTGGTCTTGGGTCATATCTTCCTGCCATTATTTCATTAAAGTACATTTTAGCAAGGCGTCGAGCTGTGCCTTTACTATTAGGGTCAGTTTCTCGATCGATTAGCAACGCATCTAATACTTGTTCAAAGGCTTCGGTCGCCTCTTCAATCAGTTCGGGCCTAACATTGTCGTCAACATAGTCGCTGATGTTATCTCCGGCCCAAAAACGTTTTCCATCACGTTTCATTTGTTCTCTAATGATCTGAGAAAGATTTTTACTTGTGTCTAACATTTATTCTCCGAGTTATTGTCGTGGATGACTTTGTATAATAATACACAATTATTTAGGTTTTTGCAACCTTAATAATGTATTTTTTTTAACTGCTGAGTCCAGAACGTTCAAAGAAACATTTTGGGATTCAGCATATTTGATTAATGCACTAGTGTCTTTTGGAAAACACATGCCTCCAAATCCAAACATAGAGTCTGGTCCGGGGACTAACATATGACTATTTCCCATACGTTGGTCTAAACATGCTAAACGAGCAATGGTATTATAATCCATACCTGCAGATGTTGCGAGATTATAAATCTCGTTCATAAATGTTACTTTAGTTGCTAGAAAGCTGTTTATTGTGTATTTGATAAGACTTGCTTCTTCGATAGAACAAAAGTGTACTGAAAGATCGTTATGTGTAATCTTAACAATACGTTCAGCTTCATGCTGATAAGCTAAAACTTCTCCTCCGATTATCACAAACTTTGCTGATATATAATCAGCTACAGAGTTTGCCGCTGTTAAAAACTCGGGAATATAAACTAGATTGTTATATTTTTTTTGAAGATTTTTGTAACAGTCAGGAGGAGCAGTTACTTTGCTTATAATAACCCCTTTGTAGTCTTTAAGATTTTCTAAAACGTTTTCTAAAATTTTAGTATTAGCAGATCCGTCCGGTAGTTGAGGACTTGGAACACAAACAAAAATAGCTTCGCATTCTTTTATCTCGGAATAAGTTCCGTGTGCATTTTTATTAGGATCAGTATCGATGCCAACAATATGAGAACCAAAATCTTGATAGGCGTGAAATACTGCTTGTCCAACAAAGCCTAAACCTATGATTCCAATTTTAGGATTTTTAAAAATCATATAGTAACTCCAGGAGGCTTAGATCTAAGCCTCCTACATTCCTCTTTAACATCGCTAGGAATATCCGGATGCCATTCTGCCATACCGCAATCATAGACTTTATATTCTGTGACAGGTATAAAATATAGCATTAATATTAAGAATAATATTCCTGCAACGGCTCCTATAAGATATTTCATTGGAGATTTCTTTTATCAAGATTTTCATCAAAGGTTTTTGCTAGTTTTTCTGCTAGCTCGGGATCTTCATCAAAAAGTTGATCTATATCAACAGACTTTCCTTTTTCCATTAGTTCGCCTGTTTCTACAAGACGTTTAATTTCTTTAACAAGATCGTCTAGTTCTTCTTGAGTTCCTTCGAAACTATCAAAACATCCAGGCGCAAAGATAATCGCAGGAGTTCTTTTTTCTTCAGTCATTGCCTTTAATTCTTTCAAAAGTTCTATATTTTTCTAAAGCGTTTATATACTCGTCAAACTTTTTCTTTAATGACGGATATTTAGCCTCCATTGTAACATCTCTTTCTGGAATCATCAAGACTTTTTCTATTGTTTTTAACCGTTCTTCTAAATCTTGTCCGTTAATCACAACTTTGCCTTTGACTTCTAAACTTGCCGGATCGCCAGTTACTGTCATAACACCGTCTGCTACTTTAAGTGTTGGAGGGTTAGAAGCAGAAGTAGCAGTCACCCAACTTGTTCCGTTCGCCCCAGCAGTAGTCAATATTTGCCCGGATGATCCTGTTGCTCCAATCGAATAGTTAAGATTGCTGTATGTTGTTTTTCCGGTAATCCAAGTATTCGCCATGTGGAATCCATTTGTTCTTTACGAGAAATCCCCATTCTCTTTTTTGTGGACCAGGCATAAACAAGGTCCATGCTGTTACATTGGGATCTAGTTCAATCCTGTGGTAACTAGTTGCTTTACAAATTCGAAAGTGTCCAGGACCTCTCCATGTACACATTTCTGCAATCTTTTTACCATCTTTATCGAAGACAGGTGTCCATTCGTAGTATCCACCTTTGAGGATCAAAGTAGCGTAAGGCCATGGATGATCATGCACATCATCGGGGTCTGACTTAAGAAACTTGTGAAGGAACACATTGAAAGGAAACCACTTTCTGTCGCGAAGAAATACATAGTAACGCTCGAGGTATGGTTCGTTAGATTGTCTGTCAAGTACAATTCGTTTTCTTTCATGCTTTTCCATCCATTCAAAAAACTTAGTCTTCATCTTTTGGATTATCATAATCATCCTTTACAAGTGTATAGATAGTTTGAAAGTTGCGTAGTGCAATTTCTAATCCGGGATATTTTTTACACATATCTTGAACTCTTTGCCAATCAGGAAAAGAGTCTACCCACTCTTGAGCATCTCCCCAGTTAAAGTTATAATCTGTGTTGAGAGTTATTGTGTCCCCTGTTGATATCGTATAAATGCCGCCTGCACCAGCACCTGTTAGAGTAATAGTGTCTGTGCTGGCAATATAACTTCCTGTTCCACTGTAAGTAGGGATAGTTATATTGCCAATCATAGTATCAGAGGTTGATATAACTATATCACCTGATATCGGTATATCGTCAAACAAATCGTCTGATGAGTTCGGTTGCGCTGAAGAAGTTGTCATGTAGTGATTCCACTTGTTTAGCTACCATAGGTAGACGTGTAGTGTAGTTATCCATATGTGTGATTATCAATCGACAAACATCTGGACGATACACGTTATAGGCATTCCAACTTTCAGTCCACTTACTAGGGTACTTAAAATTAGTAAATGCCATTTCGCTGTAACTAAGTCTATCTGGAACTACAGGTATGGCATCGACAATAGCACCTTCATACCAACTGATGCCTAATGTTTCTTGTAGGTTAGCACTAAACACTATTTTAGCTTCTCCTAACAAGGTATGGTATTCGTGTTTTGTTAGTTGTCGATCTTGACATACTACAAACTCATATTGGGGTAAGTGTGTAGCTAAGTCTCGAAAAATTTCAACTTGTTTTTCTGGTGCAATGCGATGCGGAAATAAAATAAGATCTCGCTTTTTTAAGCCTTTGTAAGGTGTGAGAGTGTCCTGCATATATTCCATAGGCCACCCTGTGCGTACAATCTTACCGGATTTAACATACGTTTCATAAACTGTTTCTTTATCTAAACTTAATAAGTTAAGAGAAAACATTTCTATATGAAAGTCTGTAGCAAAATAGTTATGATCTATAGCATGAAAGAAACTTTTCTCAGCATGCCTTACCCAAGGTTCGTCACCAATAAGACGCCCTAGAAAATCTTGAGGATCATAACTTCCAGCATGCCACAGTGCGTGAATCTTTACAGGAATCTGTAACAACTCACTCATGTATTTTAAGTTTATGATACCAGGATGCCAAGCATCAGTAAACAGAAAATGATCGCCAGGCTTAACTGCTCCGGATGTAAATAACCTACCCATCTGCTCAACTTGTGCAGACTTATAGATATTAGTGCCACCAAAGTTAAGAAAAGCACCTGGAGTGGTCGCACTAGGAATATCTGTAGGCCCAGATATAACTTGAACATTGTGTTCTGCTTTCTTGAAGAGAGCCGGTACATGCTCTTTCCACTGTGCAGTGTATCGAGTTTCTACCGGCTCTAAATCGACAATATAGATCATCGTGTAAAGTTACGTGCTTGACCGCTACGGCTTGCACCACTACGGTTATATTCGCCACGTGGTTTCCATTCCTTCCGCGGACGAGTGGAATGATAATAGTTATTCCAGATTTGACTTTCTCTATTATAGAGATTGGCAGGATTAAACTCTACCATTTCAAAACGACAGAAATCGTGAAACTTTTCCAAGTCGTCAAAAATCTTAACGATGTCAGGACGAGATTCGAAATAAGAACCACTGTATTGCTTTGCCATTTTATATTACCTTTTAATATTTGATGAATGAACCATTTTCTCCGTCTTCGGAGACCTCAATCCAAATCTCACGACCTGGATACTTTGCTGAAATAGTGTCGTACAACTCGTCCGACATCATCTCGCAACTCTTATAGTCTAGCGTCAAAGTGCTCTCATTGTAAAGCTTTTCGAGCCAACGCTTGAACTGAATAAACTCAATATCTCTGTCATTGTGCGTAACACCGATCCAGACACGGAAGTGAAAGATATGACGATGCGGATGTCCAAGGAAACTTACGTCATACTCATCACCTGTAGCCAGTGAGGGATCTGTTAATGCGGCAGGATATTTATGAATACCTTCCTTGCGAAAGGTTACCCAAATCATCTTGTTGGGTCTAACATCTTGTTTAATATTCATGATGTCAAAGCCTCTGCAACTTTATCTAGGTCATTTTGATCTAGAAAAAACTCGTAAGTTGATTCCATATCAATCTTTCCTTCTGTATTTTTAGTTGCCTGCGTAAAATGAACTGCGTAAAGACCTTTAGGAACTGCACATTCCCATTTTTTAACTCTAAGTTGAAAACCTTGAGTATCTTTGATAATGACTTCTTTCATTTAATGATCTCGTCGTTTTTATATTGTGACCAGTCTGTAAACTTACTACGATCCATTAGTGTGTGTAGACTGTGGGACCACACACCGGGATTAGTTGCCTTAAAATCTTTGTCGTCGATTTTAAGCATTGTATTATAGTTCCACAGTCTAATATACGGGATAGGTACCCGAATCTGTGGAATAAAGTTATCATATTCGCAGAGTCCGCCTTCGTGGAACTCTTCTACTTGATTGATTGGAATGTCTAATGAACAGAGATAGTCTTTAGTTAAAAAGAACATAATCATATCTTCCCATGCCTTATGTTCTTCGTAGGTCTGCGGATTGTAGCTGTGATTAGCACCAAAGAAAATGTGCTCACAACCTTGCAAGTTTAAACAAATATGTTCAACGGGTTGAACACCAGTTACAAACAGTGTGCGTTTTCCAAACGCAGGAGTATGTTCAACTTCATTGCCAATAAAAAATGCAACGTCATTGGCAGTACCTGATGTATAATCACGATTCATTTTTAGACTTGTTTAGTTCGTATTGTTTGAATAGACGAGTAACAGCTTCCATGTTTTCTGCAAAAATGTCTGGCGAATCCATAGAAACACGTTTCATATCCCATTCGCTAGGAAAATGTCTTAGAATACTATGCGCTTCTCCTCTTACAGCCTTGCTGATACGAGGATATTTTTTTCTATCGTAGGCGATTCCTTCAATGAATCGTTTAGCCCACATTACTGAACGATATCGTTCGTCAGGTAGCGTCATTTTTTACTTGATCCTCAAGTTGATCCAGTTTAGCTTCTTCGTCTTCAGTGAAGTCCTCATCATGTTCAGATTGTACAGTATTATCCTCTACAATGTCAAACAGATTGGCAAACTGCGTACTTGCATTGATAGTTTTCTTGCCTGTTGCACCTCGAGTACCAATAATACTCATCCAAAAGCGACTGTATTCCTCAACCAACCGATCTGCTTCTCCTCTATCAGAAGTTGCAAAAATGGCTTCAACAATATCCTTAAAGAACAATCTGTCAAACTTTTCCTGCACTAACATAGCCGGAACACTGCCTTTATCGTATTCTTGATTGGCACGTTGGACTGCATTGATATGATGCCAAACATTATGACCCATTTGAATGGCATAACTAAAACTGTCCCAACTAGTTTTACCTTCTTTGCCAATCTTATTTAGATCACCTGGCTTATAGATACAAATATCTTTAATAGCAACTTGGTCTATTACCGGACTTGGTTCAAAGTTTCTGAAGATTCCATCTTGGATAACTGCATCCTTGAACAATCTTGTGTCGGTGGCGTATTTTTTGTCATCAGCAGACGGCACCATTCTGTAGACCCATTTTGTACGGTCGTTGAGTTCTGTTTGGATGTAGATTTGTCCGTTCGCTGTTGCCAAAAAAGGTGAGGCGCAGTCAAAAGATATGGTAAAGTTTTCATTGTGGTATTTCCTTACAGCTCTTTGTATGTCAGTTAATAAAGTTGCCCACTCTAGTTTAGAGGTGCCTAGGAAGTGCATCCAGTCATGATGTCCTTTTTCAAGTAGTCCATCAAATCGTAGTGCTACTAATCTTTTTAGTACTAAGTGGACATCACACATATTCTGTCCACCCATTGACCAACCGTTAAAATGACGACCCGGATATTGCTTAGGATCGCAGTATTTCTTCATGCGTTGATACCAGTCTTCGGCATCAGCATGATTTTCACCTTGTAGAACATTTAAGAACTTACAGTTACCATTACGATTATTAATAAAATAGTCGTTGTTAATATAAGTTCCTTGTACTGCTTCTGCGTAACTGCTAATACCTGTAGCTGCTCTACCTGCAGGACTACGAGCGACCCAAGCAGGAATATCAAGAATCATCCCGTAGTCCATTAACGTGTCCATCCAGTTAAGAACTTGTGTACGTTTTTTCATAGCATTAGGACAGTTAGGATCTTTCCAGTCAGCAGGCCAAACACCTTTACCAATCTGGAAACCTCCTGAATCACCTAATACCCAACTTGTAGCACGATTGCGATTACGGAACATGTCTTCGCTTTCGTCCTGCTTGTTAAGATCGAGATTAGCATGTCCTGCGGAATATAAACACCATTGATAGTAGAATAACCCTTTATCAGGTTCGAGGTAGTTTAATGATTCTACGCCACTAGTAAAACTTGATGGAATACGTGCAGGATCTACGTAGTTGCCGTATCGTTGTTTTCCGATAAAGGTAGCGTAAAATCCTGACGTAGCCGGCAAGAACACAGCGTAGTCATTTTGTGTTGCTGTTAGATTCTGATTCAATTCGACCCCACTTTATTCTTAACCAGATTCTTTCATGTATATAATAATCAACACTTAAAAGAATGTGTAGTAATGTAGCAAAACCAGTAGCGTTGCCTAAGTTTCCAGTGAACATGTATGTCCATAAAATGGTAAACAACCAAGCAGTAAGCCTGTATGTTATCATTCTAGTTATAGTTCTTTTTTTAGTTTCCATTTATTTGCTTTGTGCTGGTAAAATATATTCGTAAACTGCAAGACCGCTGTCTACAGTAATCATCATGGCACCAGCATCTGCAATTTTCATAGTCTTATCTCCGTCGAGATTAAGAATACTCATGACAGTAACAACAGGCCAAGCCCACGTTTGTTTAAGTTTACCGGTGATACCTGCTTGAAATGTAAAACTACCGGCGTGTGTACTAGCATCACCGAAGAAGAATACCAGATTGCCGTTTTCAGTTTTGACTTGAAAAACGTTTTCCTCAGTATGAGCTGCTGCCTGCAACTTCAAACGTCCAATACTGGCAATACTAGGTTCAAACTCAATGTCCCAGTTAGCTCCTTTGAACTTTACAGTCTTGAGTTTTTCGTTGATGATTTCACTGTTCATAAAACGATAGTCGTTGACAAAGTCTCCGACTGCGTTTTCAAAGTGAAGGCTGACAGGAATCTCAGCACCATTCCGCTGTGCTTTAACTACTTCAATCTTAGCATTTTCTTTATACTCGGGATTTTTCAAGTGTAAGTTGAGTTTGTCTAAGTTTGGCATACCAAACACACCATCAAACTCTGCTACTGCTGTCTTAGTCTTAGCATTAAGAATAACGCTACGGTCTTCAGCCATAGATTCAATAGTTGTAGTTCCGTTTTCGCCTGTAACTTTTACTAGAGGTAAAATACCTAGACTATGTGTATGTGCTACAATGTCTGTGAGAATATCTTTCATATTATTTTCCTTTGTTAGATTATATTTAGATTTTTGTTTAAAGTCAACACTTTTTATTGTCAAAACTCGAATAAGCTGTTAAAAGTATTTTTCTGTTCAGTACTACGAATGTCCCAGTTTAGAACACCGATTAGGTTATCTAACTTGTTATCAATAATAGTACTTTCCATTTCGTCGTGGTCAAAAGGTAAGTCTTTGAACCATTGAGGTAGACGAAGCTCGTCAACTGGATAGGCAACCGATGTAAAACCCATTGCATTGTCTTTTACCTTGCAGACAATAACTTTGGCACCGTCTGTGATTTGCATACTATACTTGTCATTGAACATGCGCTTTAGAGTATTCCAGTTAATGCTTGCTCGAACATGTCCTGGCATATTTGCCTTGCCTGCCTTTTCTTCCTTACGTTGGTATTCCGTAATGTTGTTGGCACGTTTTGGCGAACCTTTTTCCCAACCAGGCCTAGCTTTAAACTGCGTTCTAAACTCACTAATCATATCAAGAACTTCTTGTTCTTCTGCACCAGTTAGAACTTTTTCAAGAATCTGACTTAAAAAGTTTTGCATAAACTCAGGAGTATCACTACGTTTAAGGTCTAAGCCCATTGCTTTAATATCGCCTGGTTTACCGTCTACATCTTTACGCTTACCTTCTTTATCATAGACAAGAACAGCATAACGTTTCTTAGTAATAAACAGACTTTTAGATCCGACAACTTCTCTGCCAGCTTTAATAACTTCACCTCGGCTCTTTGGACAATGAAACGCACTTTCCATAAAGTCAACAAAAGTACCGTTTACTTCTCCGGCGATTTGATCGTATAGTTGAATAACAGTTTCTTTGGTCCAAGGAATCTGTCCAGCATCGATTTCTTTCTTCAAAGTTTTATAAGCTGAAAAATAACAACTGTCAGTATCACCATAGATAATAGCTTTGCCTACGTGATTGTATTCTCCTGTAACGATCTCGTTTACTTTTGATGCCATATGTTTGGCAATCTGACGACCAGTAAGAGTAGTAGACTGACCGAGACGTTTATCAAAGAAACGGCAACCACTTTGTAACAACGCACCATACAAACTGTTCAAGTTAATCTTCTTAACTAACTGACGTTTATCCCAGTATTCTTCTTCGATCTTATTACCTGCTTTTTGTGCTTCTTTGAGTTTAGCTTGTAGCTCTTTACGTTCTTTGTACCATCGTGCAAGTAAGCCAGGAATAACTGCCTCTTTGTCATAGCTAAAGATAGTTCCATTAGCACTGAGCATAAAAGGATTATCACTTTCGAAGATTAATCGATACACTTCTGCGGCGCTTAAGACACTGTTGTCTCCGCCTTCCCAGTCAATGACAATCTCTGTTCCGATCTCTTTGTTCATAACGGCTTCATATTCTAAACTACCAAACTTGCCTTCCCATGCAGCCGCAAAACTTTTACCTTTGGCCATTTGACCTTGGATGTAGGCATCGGTCATTGTCTGTCTCAGTTGTCCTACAATACTTTCCGGGCCCATGTTTAAAGCACGAATAACAGATGGATACAGAGAGTTAATGTCTAGAGATCCAACCCAATCTTGAACACCTTCTTTTGGATAAGCAACATAAGCGCCAGCTGCCTGTGTATCCTCATTTTCATCTCGGTGTTTACGATTAGGAATCTGAAGACCACGACGATGTGCTTCATTAATAATAGCTTGTTCTGTAACAGCAACCGCACCCATAATGGTAGGCAACAATACAGTGTTATCGTGTGCAATAGTATTAGCTAGATCTAAGAACTTTAGTTTCTTATCAAGTTTATCCAACAATGCACAGTCTTGTCTGTTGTATCGTACAAACTCTTTAAAATCACTGTTGTAAAGTTGGTCAAGAGTTCCTTCATACTGAACTTTGGTTTCTCCTACTTCTAGTTCGCCGATGGCGTCAAGTCTGTAGGTGTGACGTTCTTCATAGTTGTATTTGCGGTACAGCTCGAGACTGTCCAAATGAACGCGACCAACCAAGTCATAAGTAACAGCCGTTTTTCCAAATTTTTCATATTCTCTCTTTTTAGGATATTGGTTCCATAGACAAAACCGTCTTGTATCATCTTTGCTCAAGACTTTAGTTACGCGATTAACAGTATATGGGATATCGAAACCTTCCGAGTTCCATCCGCTTAATACATCTGCGTCTTGAATCAAGTTCAAGAATGTATCAAGCATGTCTGCTTCGTTGTCAAATAGATAAGTATTAGGAAACTCTGCTACAGATTCTTTAGCCTGCTCTATAGTCATAGTCTTTGGCGGAATAGCCAAGCAAACTAGTGTGTCTAGCCATTGTAAGTGAACTGCAATCGCAGTGATTGGCATAAATGCATCATCAGGTGATGCATAACCGCGTTCCGGATCAAAGTCCACCTCAATATCGAAAAACGCTACATTGAGTTTTGGAGGATCAATATTTAAATAGTTTTCACTCAAACAAACAAACGTGGGCTTAAAGTCTGCTTCATAGAGTTTTTTGTTGCTATTGATTGCAAGCTCTTTTCGAAAGTCTTTTGAGTTCTTGCAAACAATCTTTTGAAGAGACTCACCATAGATACTAGTGTATTTGCCTCGGGGATCGGGTACGTAAAATGTGTATTTTACTGGAAAGTCTCTGAATACCCTCTTTCCATCAGTTGTTCTTTCAACGACTTTGACAATGTCATTGTCGCGATCGAACATCGCGTCTACATACATATATTTTTCTCCTTGAGATTTTCGGCTCTCAAATACCAAAAAAGCGACTTGTGGCTCGCAATACCTTACTCTTAGATATTTATTAGTCTAAACAAAGCTATGCTATCTATTGTTACCAAAAGCAAATAGTTAGCAACCATTCCTGTGCTACGCCTAGTCCATGCAGCCCAACAGAATATAGCACATTGAAATATAAACAATGGATATAATATTAAGAATGGAGGAGTTGGCACGGTTAGAGCCATAACGATTGAACATCCGATGCTCAAAAACCATGCAGTGATTTCCAAAATAAATCGTAAAGGCCATTCATGAAAATCATGTTTAGCCCAACGATACACGCCATTAATAAAATCCATTATTCTTTTGGCAACCTTCCTGTAACACCGAGGATCATCTCGATATCATTCCACGTTTGTTCTTGCTCTTTCCAACTATCTTTATGAGCAATAGAAATGGCTTTGTTAATAATACTGGGTTTGATTTCTAGTTCTTCGGCTACAGCTTTAACAGTTTCTTTCAAACCTTCTTTTAGATCTTCGATTTCTCTCAAAACGGTACTGCCTTCGTTAATAAGACGCTCAAGTTTGGCTTTTTCTTCGGGTCCATACATTCTTGTACTCATTGACACTCCTTAAAAATGATTGTATAATATTAACATACTTAGCTACACAGAGTCAATGATAATGAAAAAGTTTATAACCGTTTTAGCCTGTATTGGACTTTCTGTTGCTCATGCCCAAAGTTATGACGCAACAAAGAATCTGCGTAAAACTATGAAGATAACTTGGGAAGTTGTTTCTGACGTCAACAAAGCCTGTGCCGCAGAATACGCAAAGTATGGTCACAAGCTTCCGTATCAAATGGAAGCTTGTGCAGTCTGGAAGGGTAATACATGTAAGATTATCACTAAGAAAAGACCAACTGAATCAGATGTCGGTCATGAGGTAATGCATTGTTTCCAAGAACACTTTCATTAAAAAAGCGCCCTAGGGCGCTTTTTATTTGACTGTATTAAGATTAATATGTGTCTTTCATATCAGCAGAGGCAGCAATTTCGCCCTGTGTTCGTTTATCTCCGGTTGCTCTGTTATTAATAGCATTGATGATACCAGCGTATTGTTTCATTAATTCAATGTCTGCTGGGTCATTACTATTCTCTAAATCGGCAGCTAGTTTGTTTAGTTCGTCAACATCCTTTTGATCTGGGCCTGCATTTGCAGTTTGAGCTGGTGCTGCCGCTGCCGGTGCCGCTGCCGGAGGCTTTGTTGGGTTTCCACCAACTGGGGGTCGTGTAGGAGCTGCTGGGGCTGCAGGCCTGCCAGCCATGTACCCAGCAGTACCTGCCGCAGCCGCTGTTGCTGCTACAGCTTTACCTGGATTATTTGCAATAGCTTGTCCTGTTTTTGCAACAGCTTGACCTGCTTTTGTAGCACCGCCTGCTTGGGTAAATTGGCCAGTTGCAGTTCTTGGAGCTTGGCCTTGTGTACCTCTCATAAAGTTTCTTCCTGCATTGGCAACTTTAGATCCAAAGCTTTGAAGTGCGCTAACTCCGTCCCTTGCAAGTTGAACTGCTTGTCCTCTTTCATTTATTTGAGTTGCAGGTTGGTCTAGTTGAGATAGAACATTTCTCAATGCTGCAATTTTTTCTGCTTCTGACATAATATTTCCTTTTACTTTATTTTCTTTGCTAGCTAGCTGAACATTTGGAAACTGTTTCATAGCCGCTTGAGTTTGTGGTCCCATTTTACCATCTGCTGCAATTTTTGCACCTTTAGCTATTAACTGTTGTTGTAATGCAAATACTTTTGGATCTCCGCCTGGTGGAACTTTAGCTGATTGTTGTACAGGTTTAGCAGTAGGTGCAGCAGCAGTAGCTGGTTGAGCCTGAGCTGCTTGTTGATCTTTTGCTACAGCAGCAGCTTGTTCTTCCTCGTCAGGAAAGTAACTTCCAGTTCTAGCTTTGTCTCTGGCTGCTTGTGCGCCAGCAAGACCTAAACTGGCTGCTGTTCCGATACCGGGTATTAAACTAGCTGCACCGCTTAGTCCAGAAAGTGCAGCACCTGTCCAGTCTCCTTGTTTGGCACGGCCGTAGGCATCATATGCACCCAATGCTAATCCAACTCCGGGGATAAATCTTCCAATGCCTTTACCTGCTGCTTTTGCTGCCGGAGCAGTAGCCGCCGCAGGAGCCTCAGATATTTGTTGAGATTCGATTAATCGAATCTTTTCTAAAGAAGATTTTACACTGTTAGTCATTTTATTTAGGTGCGCCAGTCACACCGCCAGTCTTAGCTAGTTTGTCTAATAACTCTTTCATTCTCTTACGAGTAGCTTCTACAGCAGCATCTCCACCTGCTCCACCTGCTGGAGGTTTAGCAGTTGCGCCAGCTGCCGGTGCTGCTGCCGGTGCAGCCGCTTTTCCACCGTCGGGCAATGGTTTACCATCAGGACCAACAACCATAGTTTTACCGTCTGGTGTAGTAATCATATGATTACCTTCATCATCTGTTTGTACTTGTGTTCCGGTTGGCGCAGCTCCGGCAGCGGCACCAGCCGCTGGAGTCTTAGCGCCTTGAGCAGCACCAGCAGCACCACCTGCAGCAGCACCAGCAGCGGCGCCAGCCGCTGGAGTCTTAGCGCCTTGGGCACCGCCTGGAGCAGCAGCAGGAGCTTTTCCTAGATTAGCTAATCCTTTTGGATCTACAGCGGCAACTTTTGTAGTTCCGAACATTGTTTTTTGATCTACTGGAATAATAGATAATCCTGCTGCTTTGACTAAATCTTGAAATTCTTTTTGTTGACCTTTTGCTATCCAGTCGTAAGGAGTTTGTTTTGGACTAACCATCCCTCCTTCGCCGCCTTCTTCACCGTAGTAGATAATACCAGTTTTTGGGTCGATGGCATTTTGCAGTCTTTCTACACCTTGCCCGCCGGGCTTTAGCATTGCTTGAATTTGCTTTACAGCATTTGCATCTGGTGCAGCAGGTGCAGCAGGATCTGCTTCAGCTAGATTAAATTCTTTTAATAACTCTTTTGCAATAGAACTTTTGAATACAAGAATGGATTCATCGGCTTTTTTGCGTTCTTTGTCAGCTTCTTTGTCAGCTTTCTGACTTTGCCAACCTTGTACTTTAGTTGCCTTTACTTTTGCTCCGCTAGGTAGTTCTACTTCGCGTTCGCTTTTCTTGGCAGGTTTACGATCTTCAGATTCGTTTAGAACCTGCTTTTTTTCGATCTCATCCATTTTAGAGATAAGTGCTTTTAAATCCATTGTAAAGTCCTCAAAATTCTTATAGTATATTTATCCTGTTGGTGCTCACTTTATAGTTTCACGGTAGCGAATCGTTACTTCTAATCCCAGCAGCCGGGGACGCCTCTATTGCCAGTAAACTGACAACGGTCCTAAGGCGATTTTTAAACACTAGTCTTTAATGTGCTCCTTAGCATCCATGCATGTTTTTGATGTGCATCCATACGTTTTGCAATAAAATCACAGAGACCTTGTTCGTTTAATCTTTCAGCATATTTAAAAGTCATTTTAAAAATGTTTATCATTTTTTCACTATCTGCCAGTAGTTCACTACACATGCCTTTAGCATCTGGAACACCGTTTTCGTCGTCAACACGACTTAGCATACTAAATGTTTCTAGACTAGCAGGAGTATAAGCACCTGTTTTACGAATATTTTCTGCAAACTCGTCAATGTCTCCATGAACTTCTTCGTAAATTTCTCCAAACAAATCGTGTAGCTGCTTGAAAAACATACCTTCTACGTTCCAGTGAAAGTTATGTGCCTTTAAGTAGTATGTAAACTCACTGGCAAATGCGACCTTTAATGCTTTTTGTAGTTCTTCCATGATTATTTTTTAGGAACACAGTTAGGAACTGTACGTCCGTTCTTCTTCTTAGTACCAACAGGTTTATATCCTTTCCAGCAAGGATTATCTGTTTTTAAACTTTCACCAATATCGCCCACAATAGATTCGTAATCGCTCATGGTCAAACTTTGACCTTCTTCGGCCATGCCTATCATTTTTTCTACAACTTGATGTAGTACCATATCGTCTTGAGCATCTTCTCGAGCAAACTCTAATAAACGAATCATTAACGGAACGTCAAGAGTAACACTATCAACTCCTTCGGTTTCTTCTCTATGAACACGCCTTGAATGATTATCAGTCTTTGCCCCAGACTTGGCCATTTTAACAATACTCTCTGGGGGTCGTTGTGCTTGAGATATATGTCTTTTTAGATTGCTAGGATGTCCATAGTTTCCGCCAGCTTCTGAAATTCTTTCAACTGCTCTCTCAGCTAGCTGTTTAATTTTTTCTTGTTTCTTTTCTAATCCCTCAGCAAACTCAACTTCAACTTCTTTAAAGTATTTGTTAATCAAACTGGGTTTAGTTTTAGGTTTAGAAGTAGGCTTATACTCGTTATAAGTATTCATAACAATACTTTCAGCTTGACTTAAACGATTTAATGAACCTTTGCCTTCTACAATCTGCACAAATTTTTTCATGTCATCAGAGCCTTCTACAGGCTTCTTTGACGAAGCGCCGTCTACAGCCTGTAGAAATTTCTTCATATCCATGTTTTACTTCTTTACAAAAGGATTTTTCTTTTTATCAGCAACTGCCTTTTTCATTGGCTCTTTTTTGTTGCCATCTTTGTCCATGTCTAAGAAGTCTGGCTTTGAACCTTCCTTTAGACGTCCGTCCTTTTCAGCACTCTTAAGCATGTCAACACGGTCTTTGTAACCTTTGACACCCGGCTTAATGTCTTTAGCAGCTTTCTTCTCGCCAGCTGTCGGATTCTTAACATGCTTCATTGTTGTCTTAGCTGCATGACTTAGACCCTCCATTGTGCCGCATTCTTTTAGACCGTGTACTGGGCAGTTTTTTCCTTCTGCTGTGTGGTTACATTTTCCTTCAGATTCTTTTACTTTCTTGCTAGCACGTAGTTTAGCAAAGTCGCTTTTTTCTAGCTTACCGTCTTTGTCAACATCTAGTTTCTTTTGCCCGCCTTTTAAAGTTTCGCTCATACCTAGATCTTTTTTACGCTTGGCTAGACCAGCTTTGCTAGACATGTTATTCTCATCGTCTTTGTCTAGGTCTTTTTGTGTAACTTTCCAATCGCCACCTTTTTCTTTGCGCTTATAAGCAGGGATGTCAACTTTTTTAGCTTCTTCTTTTACAGACTTAGCTTTTTTAGCTTTCTTTACATCTTTATCTTCGCCACCGTCGTCAAATGTGCTTGATTTTCGAGTATATACTGTGCCAGTACTAGTTTTTTTCTTATCAAATTTGCCAGTTCCTTGTTCTTTAGCACGTTCCTTGCTAGCCTTGACCATATCTTCCCAACCTTCATCAAGGTCTTTGATATTTTTTTCTTTTAGTTTATCAAGTTTGGCTTTAGCTTCAGTTAGCTTGGCTTTAAATTCTTGCTTAACTGATTCTGTATACATATCTGCAGATTCAATCTTTTTGCCATATTCGCTGAATTTCATTTCGTACTCCATGAAATGGTAAACGCTTGCAACGTAATCTGCAGCCTTTGTAATCTTTGCTTGTACCCATCCTTCAAGTTGCTGTCCGTCGTGGATCATTTTAAAAAGCTTCATGCTGTAGTTTGCTAGCTTATATAGATCTGCACGAGCCATTGCAGCTTCTCTATCGTCAGTGACGGGCCTCATCATATTCATATCTGGCATATTTGTAACTCCGAATGTTTATTATATTTATCGTTTTATAGTTGGCCCGCCAAACAAACTCGCGCCTTTGATGTCGTGAGCACCTTTAGCAGTTCCGTCGGGGTTTTTAGGCTGTACTACTTTAGGCTGTGGTGGAGCTTTAGTTCCACTTTTTCCGCCCCAAGGATCGCCTAAATAACTCTTCTTACCACGAGCTTTTCCTGGACTAATGTGTGGGTTTACTACAGTACCTATATTAGCTGTACTTGTAGCACCAGCAGTTGCACTTTCGCCTACTTTAACACAGTTGTCTACAGTTTTGCCGCCCTTCTTTTTTGTTCCCATTCTTTTATATCCGTCCCAGCAGGCCTTACCGTCAACACCTTTTTGTTTTTCTTCAGCAATTATTTCTCTTATTTTCATTTTTTTCTACCTGACTTCATGTTTGCACACCAATGTGCCATTCTTTGCTTTTCGCCACTGCTGTTTTTAGCAACATTTCTTAGAGTAGAAACACTGGCTTTACAGTTTACTCCGCTGCGTTTTGCTAGACCTTTTCGCCCAGGTTTCTTTCCGTCAGCAAAGTTTTCTAAAATCTCAAAAACTTTCATACAGGTTTTTCTCCTGTAAGTTTAGGAAGACTAAACCATAACTTAAACCATTCTTGAGTTCCAGGTTTAATGTTATGCTTTTTCATTAGTTCTCCTTTTTCGTTGCCAGTTAAACTTATGTTACTTCCTCCTAACGGATTTTCAGACTCGTATTTTACATAGCCTCTAAATTCGTTAATACCAGCAAGACGTTTTAACTGACTTAGTTCATCCATGTTATTTTTTAGCAGCTCTAGCTAATCCCTGATTTTCTGCTTGTTGAATCAATAGATCTAACTTCTTCATCATTTGTTGAATTTTAGGTAGTTGTGCTTGAAAGTTAGCAATTATTTTTTGAAATGTTTTTTGAACGTCAACTTCCTGGTTTGGTGCAAGCACCATCATTTTTTTAACTGCTTCGGGATTAGGAGCTTCTGATCCATATTCTGCAGCCAGACTATAAATTCCTTTAACAAAATCTGTAGTAGGAATAGTTCCTAAATCTGATGCCGCAGACTCTGTAGGCTCTTTTTTCTTTTTAACAACTTTTTTAGGAGCATTGGAATATGGTAACAGATATTCTGCTACTAGATCAAAGAAAGGTTTACCTGCTACTTTAGTGTTGGCCGCCACACCAGCCGCTTGTGCAAATGCTTCTCTATCACCTTTAGCTACAGCGTCTCTTAATGCAGTTGCTGAACTTAAACGTGGAGTAGGTTTCTGTTCAATGTTTTTAAAGTTATAAAATCCATGTGCGCCTTCTTTGCCGTTGTATTGAACAATAGTTTTAGTAACCCAATCTTCGTCAGTTAAGCATAGCAAAGTAGCTCTAGGATATTTCTTATAAACTTCGCTTGCTAATGTTAGCCAACTAGTTTCTGCAACAATGTGACCTTCGACTTCAGGCCATATAGTTTTCATTGCTTCGACTTTAACATCAAAAGGCAAAGGATCTTTAGGGCCTACTGTACTTCTATTTGTTCCTACAAACCAAACAGGACTTCGACTAGCTATTTCCCATGCAGCCTTATGGCCTTTATGTGGCGGATTAAAACGGCCAAAAATAATAGCCACTTCGTTATTAGGTGATTCAAATAAATGCCTTAGTAACATTTTAATCCTCTAAATCATAAAAGCCGTTTTCACAGTTTTTTGTTTCTTGTTCATGCAAAGTTTCACAAATCTCTTTGCACATTTCTACTGCTAGGTCTTTTTCGAGTCCTTCAACCGGAAATTTATTTTGATAGCATTCATAGGCATATTTTACCATTTTTTCAAATCCCCTAGGACTAACTTGCTTACCTTCCTTACAGTATTTGTCAAACTTTAACATGGTAGGGAAATATGCTTTTCTATAAAATGCAGGATCGTTCTGCATATAAAAGATGAGATCGTCTTTTAGGTCGTAACCTAAGTCTCTCTTTTTATCTTTGTCGCTTCCGAATAGTTCGTTAATATTCATATTACCATGCCCTACATGACCAATAACGAGCTTTCCATCTAGGTCCAGGATTTTCACAGTTGTGTCTAGCTCTAAAACTTTTACGTCTTGCTGGATTGCTCTTTTTAATCTTCATTTTTTTGTCACCAAAGTTTACTTTAACAACTTTACCGTTAGGTTTCTTTACATATACTTTGGATTTTTTAACGTCGCCCTTCATAGGTTTGCCTAAAGGTACCGAACGTCCTTGATAATCAGCTTCTGTAACTAAAGTAATGCTAGACTCCCCTAGCATGTTTATTGCAGTACCGTCTAAACTAACTAACACGCAATCATCCCAACTATCAATGACAGTAGTTTCGATAACAGTATCTTCGCTGATTTCAATGTCAAATGCATCCCCAGGATGCATTTCATTATCAAACTCTTCTTTTACTAGTTCTATATATTCTAATAAAGTTTTAGCAGTCATAAGAAATCCCTTATTTCGTTATATTTATCGAAATAAGGGATCCTAGTTAACCTTTGATAACAGTGTCTAACTTTACTATAGCTGACCCTAAAAACATTCGAACCATAGTAAGAGTTTTATCGTCTTTTACATAGAAATAGCTCCCGCCCCAGCTTCGAATCTTACTTAAATCTCTTTTAGCACTTTTTGTAAGGCGTATTTTTTCGTTATTTTCACACCATTTTACAAAGGCAGTATAATCTTGCTTAGTTGATCCTATATGTACTTTATGTTTGTAATCAAGTTTTTTAACTACAACAGTATTTTTTTCTAAATCACCTATGTTTTTATCGGGCAGACAAATATATTTGATGCGTTTATCATCTAAGGCAGCTAGCCTTTCTATATTGTTAGGTGTGTTTGTATAAACGTTTAGTAAAGGATGCTCTATTCTAAGTTCGTAATCGTTTAATGAAGACAGTAACTTATGTAAAGAAAAGCAATATTCTAGATCTTCTTTAGTTCTTATTTTAAACCAAGGAACATTATAAGTTCCTGCTTTGATCTCTGTTAGCTTTTCAATAGCATAATCTAGTTTATTTCCTCTAAAGAGTCCTGCACCTGGACAAACAAGTACAATTTTGTATTTGTACTTGTTTGAAAACAGGCTTACAGTATCCTTAATCAGAACTGACTTCGGTAGTTTCATTTTGTATTACTTTAGAAGCTTTTGGTACAGCAACAATCATTAGTTGATCTTTGTCAAAAGTAATGTTGGCTGTTCCGCCATTTTTTAAGGTACCAAACAACATCATCTTAGCAAGACTACGTTTAATGTCCTTGTCAATAACCCGCTGTAACGGACGAGCGCCCATCTTAGGATCAAATCCTTTATCCATCAAATATTCAATGGCTTCTTTGTTGATCTTAATCTTAACACCCTTTTCTTTAACTTGGGCACGTAGTTCGTCAATAAACTTTTCAACAACTTTAACCATTGTGTCTTTACCAAGTTTGTTGAATGTAACAACAGCATCAAGACGGTTACGAAACTCAGGAGCAAAGAATTTCTTTAGTGCTTCGTCGCTGTATTTTACTTCTTGGGTACCAAAGCCAATTTTATTCTTTTCAGCATCTTGTGCGCCGGCATTGGTAGTGATAATAAGAACTAAGTTACGGCAGTCAGCTTGCTTTCCATTTGACCCTGTGACAAAACCGTTGTCCATCATTTGCAACAGAATAGTGCTAACATCAGGATGAGATTTTTCAATCTCATCTAACAACAGCACACAGTTAGGACTTTCTTGAATCTTGGTAATAAGCAAGCCTGCATTTTCTTCAAAGCCAACATAACCCGGAGGGCTACCAATCAACTTACTGACACTATGTTTCTCTTGATACTCACTCATGTCAAACCTTACAAGCTTAACACCGAGGTTTTTAGCTAGACTCTTAGCAGTTTCGGTCTTACCTGTACCTGTCGGTCCCATAAACACAAAAGCACCAACAGGTCTATTGTCAGGCTTTAGTCCTGCTCTACTAACAAGAATCTTATCAACAATTTCTGTAATGGCTTGATCTTGACCGTAAACTTCTGCTTTAAGATTAGTTTCAAGAGTGTTTAGTGTTGTATTTTCTTGTTCTGCAATAACTTCAGCAGGCATGTTAACAAGTTTGGCAAGTTCATATTGAATTTCGCTTTCGCCAATACTACGAACATCAACGATCTTTAGGTTGAAACGACTACAGGCAAGATCGATTAGATCAATGGCCTTATCGGGCAACTTTTTATCATTCTGATACTTAACGCTAAGATCAATAGCTGCTTTAATAGCTTCGTCTTTAATTTTAACCTTGTGATGTTCTTCGTAATATTTCTTAATACCTTTAAGGATTTGGAAAGTAACTTCTTTGTTTGGTTCGTCAACAGTGATGCGCTGGAAGCGGCGCATTAATGCACGATCCTTTTCAAAGTGCTTGCGATATTCTTCCCAAGTGGTGCTCGCAACAACCTTGATGTTACCTTTGCTTAGTGCAGGCTTCATCATGTTAGCAAGATCATTAGCATTGTTGTTTGCTGAACCAGCACCACTAATCATATGTGCTTCGTCAATGAACAAAATAGTTTTACCTTTTTTGCCTAATGCTTTAAGAACAAGTTTGAATCGTTCTTCAAAGTCACCACGATATTTAGATCCAGCAAGCATAGCACTAATATCTAAGTTATAGACTGTATATTCTTTTAAGAAGTCAGGTACAGCACCGTTAACGATGTTGTGTGCAAGCCCCTCTGCAATAGCAGTTTTACCTACACCCGGATCCCCCACAAGAATAACATTACTCTTTGAACGACGGCCCATGGCCAATGCTACGTTTTCAAGTTCATCTATACGGCCAATGACAGGATCAACCTTGCCTTTCTTAACCATTTCGTTAAGATTAGTAGTAAATGCTTTTAGAGCACGATCGCTTTGATTGTCACGAGGTTCATCTTCTTGTTGTTCTTGTGCTTCCATCTCATTGTTGAGATAGTCAGCAAACTTTTCTTTTTCAATGTTTGCTTGAGCAATATAGTAACTAGCAAAACTACGCTTTTCGCTCATCATTGCTAGAAATACATCTGTGCTTTCAATACGCTGACGCCCATTAAAAAGAACCTGTGTAAATGCACGATTGAGAACACGTTCTACACTTTGAGTTTTGCGAGGCTTAACATCATTTTCGTTGATGATATCATCGCATTTATTTTTCAAATAATGTTCTAGATTCTTCTTAATGAATTCAGGATCAGAACCATAACCCTGTACACAGTTTGTAAATGACTCTTCGCATAACATTGCAAACAGCAAATGCTCAAGAGTCAAATATTCATGTTTGAGCTTTTTAGCTACGTCAATAGCTTTTTCAAAAACTAGCTGAAGCTCGTTACTTGGTTCTACCATTTAATTTCCTTTGTCTTTTTAATGCTCTATCTAACTTTAGCTTACTAACGTTGTTAATAAAACACGTTCCTTCTAAATGATCATACTCGTGTAAGAAGCATCTAGCATCAATACCGTCAAATCTTATTATACAGGTATTTTTATCTCTGTCAAGAAATTCGGCCACTACATGCTCCGGACGCTTAACCGGCAGTAATAAGTTTGGAAAACTTAGGCAACCTTCGTAATCTTGTATCTCCTCATCACTGGTAGCAATAATTTTTGGATTAAATACTGCAAAAGGTTCAGTTACACCTTTTAGATTTCTTGTAAAAATGGTAAACACTCTAGCTTCTAGGCCGCACTGCGGTGCTGCCAAACCTATACCATCTTCTTGAAACATAAGATTAACCATCTGTTCTTCAAGATCCCTAGAATCCATTATAGGATTATCCCAATCGAACTCCGGCATCTTTTTATTTAAAATCTCATCTGGGTGTGTTACTAATTTTAGCATAAATTTTTTCTAACTCTTCTTTGATTTCAGGATCAGTTACTTCTGGAATATCTATACCCACAACAATAATAAAGTTACCTTTCCCGCCTTTCAAATCTGTAAATCCTAGGTTAGGACTTGCAAACTCTGAACCGTGACGTATACCAGGTCTTAACTTAAATCTGATAGAAGACCCTCCTACATGACTAACAATTTTTGTACATCCAGTCATAGCCTCTACAGGATTTATTAATAAGTATGTAACTAAATCATTTCCTCTACGTTCATATTCTTGGCTATGTGCGACCATTACTGTTACATTTAAGTCACCTTTGCCTAGCGAAGGATCACTGTCTTCGCCCATTCCTGCATATCTAATAACTTGTCCAGAAACAATACCGGGCGGTACTTGTATTAGAACTGTTTGTTTTCTTCCGTTAGGCATCTGATAGTTAGCTTCGAGATCGCAACCTGTGTAACTTTGTTTAAAGGTTACTGTAATCCTAATATTGAGATCTCTATTTTTACGTCTAACTTGTTGCCTTGTTCCTCTAAAGAACTGTTCAAACGGGCTACCTTGTCCAAACATTGAACTCACATCTTGCCAACCTTGGCCCATTGCTGCTGCTTGTGCAAAAGGATCAAACCCTTCACTAGAATCAAATCTAAAGCTTCCGCCCATTTTACGTTGAGCATCATACTCTGATCTTTTTTGATCGTCACTTAGAACATCGTATGCTCTAGATATATTTTGGAATGTAGATGTATCTCCGCCTTTGTCGGGGTGGTGCTTAGCCGCTAACTTTCTATAGGCTTTTTTGATTTCGTCTTTGCTAGCAGTTTCTGGAACACCTAACGTTTCGTAATGTGTAGTCATGGAGATAAAAAAAGGTATAGTAGATTATACTATACCTTTTAATTTATGTCAAACTAAGTTACTTCTTAGTGCCTTCTGGAACTTTTGTTCCTTCAAACTTTTTGTGTACTTTAACTTCTTTACAATCTTGTTTTGGTTTCTTAGTTTTTGGATCCATCACTGGCTTACCATCTTTACCTTGAACATCAACACAGACTTTTTTAGTTTCTGGTTCTTTTTTTTCTTCTGCGGCGTAAGCAGGTACTGCTAAAAAGCCGGCTAGTAATAGTGTTGTTAAAAATTTCATTTTTCACTCCTTATAGTTCTGGGAAGTCTGGCTGCATTGGGCCTGGCTTTCCGCTTCTTGATGTAAATGTTGCTGGTTGTGCGCCAAAGCCACCTGCGTTTGCGTATGTAGCTCCGCCGCCAAATCCGCCTCCCATTGACTGCGGTTGTCCGAATGTCTGTGTAACGGTTGTTGCCACTGGTGCACCAAAGTTACCGGCTGCTGGTTGTCCAACTGGTGGCGGAGGCGTATATGTTGTTCCGACATTCGCTGGTAGTTGGATTCCGCCATTGTTTGCTCCTCCTAGTTTTTCCTGCGTACGACCATAGGCAGCAATACCTAATACAGCGCCCATAGCAATGTGATATAACCCAGCACCTTGTAGTGTAATAGGTTGCCATTGAATGTTAACTTGTCCTTTGCTAATACTTTGTAGCACTGACCATAGGACTGGGAAAATAACAAAGTCAGCAATACAAGTTAGCATGTATGACCATCCCATCATAGGACGCCATTTGCTATTCATCCAATCTTCTTTTTTCTTTTCGCTATCACTCATTTTTGCGTATTCTTTTTCACTCATTGCTCACTCCTTACAATGCAATAGGTAGCCATAGCCATAAAGCTTGGCTTACAAGAGTTGTACCTGCGGCACCTACTACAAGACTAACCCAAAACATTGGCATACTGACAGCAAGAATACTAGCAGTTAGTAAAACAATAGCAATCTGTAGAATACTGCCGCCCCAGGTAAACCATGGTGATTTCTTGCGAGCTACTTCTCGTTCTGTTTCTAGAGCTTTAGCTTTTTCCATGATTTCTTTTTTATCAGCTTCCATGCGTTTTGCTTCAGCTTCAAACTTTTCTTTGTTTGAGGGAATCTTACTTTCTACTGCGGCTGTTTCATATAGTACTTGACGCACGTTTTTAGCTTGATACCATGCCCACTGGTTGTTGGCAGCAATAGTGTTGTTCATAATCTTGCTACTATTTTGTCCACCAATCATTGTGTTAATAGCTAAGATAGCTGCTAAAAATACGATTACAAATCCTGCTTTGTCTTTGATCTTAGCTTCACGTTCGCTACGTGATAGCGGTTTAACTTCACTCATTGTCGCTCCTAAAGTAATATACTATTATTTATTAACACTATCAAAGATTTTCTTTTGTTCAGTATACCAATCATTCCATCCTTCTACCTTAGTAGAACATTCGTAATACATAGTGTAATTTTTAACAATAACTTTTAGCATTTCAGTTATTGAAACACTGTCTCCTTCAATCTTCATTAAATTTTCACATTTTTGTACTAAACTTACTGGAGCTTCGGGGAACTTTTGTTTAACTGGTACAACGGTAGAACATGCAGTAAGAAAAACAACTAGAGGTAAAAGTACTAGTTTCATTTCTTGTCTCCTGAAGCTGCTTTATTAATTTCTTTAATAATCTCAGGCGGCATTGCTGCCTTATTATGTTCTTCTACTATTAGTCTTGGAACAGGACACATTTTTAATGCCTGCTCTAATTCTTCTTGTTTTTTCTTAAACTCAGCACGCTCTGCTTCGCTCATATCTTTAGTAATAACTTGCGTATCACCTTTAACAACTCTATCAATATATTGAATCTGAGTTTGTCCTCTTTCTTTGATTACCTTAGTTTTTTCTACAACTTTAACTTCAATAGCTCTACTTGCAGCAGTGGCCTGCGCCTGAGCTTCAGCTATTTTTGCCTCCATCTCTCTAACTTTTGCCTGCCACTTTTCTTCGTTTGAATAAAACCCTTGATAGAAAACTCCTACAAGCATTGCTATAATACCTCCTACTTGTATAGGTAATCTGTAAGTTGAAATAAAAGGAATAAATTTTAAGACCCAGGAAGCTAGAATCGCTACAATGCCTAGTATAAGAACTAGAGTCCAGAACCAACTAGGTAATAGTCCCAGCATCCAAGATATTTGCCACATTAGTGTGCTCCTAGAACGTGTAATGCGTGATTATAGTGCTTGATACGATCATCTAAGCCAATAGTACCGCCGTTGATGCGTTTAGTTAATGTTAGAATGTCACCTTTGTCTGCCCATTGGTTTAAATTATTTTGTTCCCAAAAGAAACATGCACTTTGCACAGCACCTTCGAATGTTTGTAAGTACTCAACAACTTCGTCCATATCTTCAATACCAATACTAGCAGCAAAAAAAGTATAGTTATTTTTACCAGTAAGCTGTATTAGTCCTCTACCTAGATAACGCCAACCGTCTCCGCTAGCTTCGTCGCCGTTACCCATGCGATTAGAATATGCTTTGTTTGCAATTTTTTGTGGCTGACGCTCGTATTGTTTAGCAATCTCCATTGTTGGAAAATGTCTAGGCCATGTTTTCATTAAACTTTCTGCACGATAGTTTAAGTTTTCTTGTAAAAAACGAAAGTTTCCACTTTCATGTCCGCATTGTGCCATAAAAGCTGCGACACGTTGGGGTGTGTTGATTTGATAGTCTGGAAGAATCTGATTTAATGCATCATACCAATAATCTATGTAGGGATTCTTTCCGATCATCGCTGCTACATGTTCTTTTTTAAAGTCAAATGTAAAACTCATACTCGCTCCAATATTGCGGCATAGCCGTTATTTTCAAATACATAGAATCCGTTAACCTTAGTAATATTATAATCACCTAGATATTTGCTAAGGAATAAAACTTCTGCTATGTCTTTACTTTCAATCATTATTTTTCCAGGAAGACTTTCATATACTTCTTGTTTTGTTCCAAATCCTTTAATACGCAATCTTAAAGGATCTGCATACATTTTTTGAAAGATTATATCATCGTTGTCTACACTAACAGATTCAATGAAACTACGATTAAAAAAGTTACTAAAATTATTTAGACTGTGCTCTTTAATAGTAACTTCGTAATCTTGCTTGCTTGTAGGAATAGTTTCAGCTAGTGTTTGTTCATCAACCGGTATACTCTGAAAACTTTTATAATATCGAAACTTAAAATTATCAATTCCGGTTAGTTTTTGTACCCCGTCTAGTATTTCCATGATTTGTTCTGGAACATGACGATTTCTTTCCATTTCTACAAATACTTTGTATCTACCGTCTTTAAGTTCTCCGGGAGTTGAATCTGCATCTAATACAAAATCATAACCTCTTTCAATAAAGTTAACTAAGTCAAGAGCAGGTTCGTGATCTTCTACAGTAAAACTTAAGACAACAACGTCTTGATCTGAACCCATTTTACTAGCATAGCTATCTATTTCAAAGATATTGCTAACTAGGTATTCTAAATCGTTAGAGTGCAATGCCATTTATGCTGCTCCCGGAGTTGCTGCTGGCGCTGCTGGCGGTGTTGCTGCCGGCGCCGCTGCCGCCGCAGCATTATCTGCAGGTTCTGCTGGAGCAGACTGGGCGCCTTCGGTTCTACCAATGCCTAAAGTTTCTTTCATCTTTGACATGTATCCGTTGTAAATGTCTGCTGCTAGCTTCTTAGGCATAACAATTTCAACTACCCAAACAGGCTTGCGATCTAACTTACCTTTTTGTGTTCCTGGTCTTAGATCGTCGTGTGTTTCTACTTTACGAGGTTCTACTAAAAAAGTTTTTTCATACTTAATTTTGCATCCGTAATCAAGTAATCTTTTAGCACCCATAGGATCTGGCATTTTATCTTTAGGCCACATAAAGCTTGTTTTAATCCAATGGCGGTCAACATGAGGTCCGCTGCAAAGTTCGCCGTCCTCCCAGTTTTTATATACGTACATATCCATCTCATCTAGTACACGCTCAAAGTCTTTTAGCACTGAAAGACTAGAGTTTGTGTTGTAGATAGATTCTACGTTTTTGATAACTTCTAAAATATCTAGCATAATAGCTTCCACAATGTTTATAGTTATTTATCTACCCTAAAACTATATCATATGTTATTACTTTTGAGATTTATTGTTAAATAAAAATGTAGGACCTCTGTAGTTACTAGGCGGTCGCTACAAGTCCTGCTTTTAACTTTTCAAAAGTGGGAGAACTTAATGAGTAAAAATCGCGTAAAAAAACGTTTTACTTCCAATGTCAACGTGATTGACTTTCAAACATATGCGCCTCAAAAGAAGCACAGAGTAACACTGCTGCCGCGCAACAAACACCAAGAAACTTACCTACAAAAGCTACAAGACGAGAAAAAGAGTATTGTCTTTGCTATTGGCCCTGCAGGCACTGGTAAAACAATCATGGCTGTTATGCATGGTATTAAGCTACTCCAAGATGGTGTTATTGATAAAATCATTGTGACTAGACCCGCCGTTAGTGTAGATGAAGACCTAGGGTTTTTGCCAGGAACGCTAAATGAAAAAATGGCTCCTTGGACAAGACCTATTTTTGATGTTTTAGGAGAATATTACGATCAAAAATCCATTGAAAATATGTTGTACGAAGGTACAATAGAAATAAGCCCACTTGCATATATGCGCGGCCGTACATTTAAGAATGCATATATTATTGCAGACGAAATGCAAAACGCTACGCAGAATCAAATGAAGATGCTATTAACTCGTCTAGGAGAAAACTCTAAGATGATTGTTACAGGAGACTTAGCACAAGCAGATAGATTAAAAGATAACGGTCTTATTGATTTTATTGAAAAAATTGAAGGACACAGGCTATCCCATATTGATGTTGCTAGATTCGATCATAAGGATATCGAACGACACCAAGCAGTAGCTGAAGTTTTGCAAATTTACGGAGACGAATAAAAAAGGGCGCCTAGTGCGCCCTTTTTATATTTGTTTAACTTCTACTCCTGATTTTTGTAGGAATGTTGTTCCTGCATCATCTCTATAGTTTTCGCCAAAATAAACACGACGAATACCTGATTGGTAAATCAGCTTGGCACAGTCAAGACAAGGACTATGGGTAACAAATAAGTCAGCACCAAGACCACTGTTGTTAGACTTCGCCAATTTTGCAATAGCATTTGACTCTGCATGTAGCACCTCTGGTTTAGTTACTAGACGGTAGCGATATTCTTCTTCAGCTTCTTCGTTGTATTCAACATGAGGCCATCGTTCGTAGATCTCATCGGGGTTGAGCCAACCACCTGCATCTCTACTCATCCAATCCTTATCCTCACAGTTGTTATCCCAACCTGCAGGCATTCCGTTGTAACCATAGCTGATCACAGTATCGTCTTTGACTATGACAGCACCAACGTGCAATCTACGAGCGTGACTAAGTTCGGCACAACGCTTTGCCCAATCCATATATAAGTCAATATATTTTTGTTTCATAGATTTGCTAGTCGAATTAACGTGGCTGCAAGATTAATCTCAGGGTCAATGACTAATGTATGATCAACTAGTCCCTGTTTAATAATCAACACGGCTTTATCTTGTGTTGCTTCATCTCCAAAGATTTCAATGTTGTCGTAGAGCCAGCGATAAATCTCATCCATTTCTTCTGGCCGGGCCTGGCCACACACTAACTTACGAGCGTCTTGAATCTTGCCCTTTTTAAACAGTTCAACCATTTCAATCTTATAGTCTGCACCACCAGTATCTCCTTTTTCTGGAGTATGAAGTGATCCTTCCATACTGTTCATTTGCACCATATTAATGCATTTTCGAAGATCGGGATAAGTTGCTTTAACAAAAGTATCTAGGGTATCTAGATCAAACTTAATATTTTCTTCCATAAGAATAGTTGCAATACGAGCAGTAAACTCTGTTTGATCAACTTTAGCAATATGGAATCCTTGGCAACGACTGTGGATAGCCGGAATAATCTTATTAGGATAGTTACAAGTTAAGATAAATCGGGCAGTAGTATGATACTCCTCCATAACGCCTCGAAGTGCTGCCTGTGCATTTGGACTCAAATAATCTGCTTCGTCTAGTAGTACAACCTTAAAGTCTCCAAAAGGAATCATTTGTACAAAGTTAACAATTTTATCTCGCACATCGTCAACCGAGTTAGTTCGACTTGCGTTGATTTCTAAGATGTCAAACTCTTGAACTTTAAGTTCATTGAAAAGAATCTTAGCAAGGGTAGTTTTACCGATGCCTGCATTTCCACTTAATAGTAAATGCGGGATGCTGCCGTCCTTAATCCATTTTTCAATCTGTGATTTTTGATGCTCATCTCTAAAAACATAACCTTCGACAGTCTTAGGACGATACTTTTCTACCCATAGTTCTTTCATACTAGTTCCTCAACAATACCTAACACTTCTGCCATTATAAGGCAAACACCTGCCATTAGCAAGTTTCCTGTAATCAAACAGCCGCCTGCCACAATACGAATAGCGCTCTTTACAAGGCTGACATAAAAATGTCCCTTGCTTGTATCTTTAGGTTGTACTTCCACGCTTAAACCATCCCTTGATTGAGTTAAACAAATTTAAAAATCTCATACTATGCGGATTAATGTAAGGAGGATGGTTAGGACATCTTCCTTGCTGATAATCACATGTCGGACTATATTCTTTTTTACAAATATTACAGTTCATTTTTAGTTGCCTTTAACATAAATTTTTCTGCTTCGGCATCTACTACACGCTGTCGAAGCTCGGTTGTTGAGAATGTGTGTTCTCTCTTGTTAAAATAAAACTTGATACCTTTAGTAATGCATTCCGAACGTCCAGTAAAATCTCTGTGCTCGTATTCGTCACCTAGTATTCTAACATTAATAGGATAAGAAAGCAAGATGTCTACTAGGTCTTTTTCTGTAGCATAAACTACTATCTCGTCAATATACTTACAGGCCTGTAGCTGTACATACCGTTCAAAAATACTTTGAACTGGTTTGTTCTTTTCTTTAGGACGGTCAATAGTTGGATCAGTTTGCAATCCAACTATTAGATAGTCACATTGTTGCTTTGCTTCTTTAAGCATGATAATATGCCCTGCATGAAACAAATCAAAAGTTGAACAAGTAAATCCTACAGTCATTTTTTAAGTTCTTCCTTTATACGCTCTTTCCAATCTACAGCATCTTCTTCATAGTCAAATCTAGGACTTAGTTCGTGGTCCTCGTCGTTGTCATCGACCCAAACATAAACTTGATTATAGTCGTCACATATTAGTTTCATCTTCGTAGACCTCTACAATAGGTTCATCTTCTATACCGTAGGTTACATCATAACGCTTGCCGCCTATCAAGTATTCCTCGTGCCAGAATCTTTGATTATTAGATTCATTGATCGGTGTACTCATTTGAATTAATAACCAAACTTTGTCACGATCGCTGCCTTCAAGCCTACGCTTTGGCGGCCCCATGACTTTTCTAAAAAAGGCCTTAACTTCTTCTGGTGACATGTTATGAAGACTCATGCCTTATTATACATAATAAAAAAGGGCTTTGTCAAGCCCTTTGAGTTTATTTGTGAAAGTACGGTAATAGATTCGGCGGACGCCATCCGTCGGGTTTGAGGACCTTACCATCTTCGCGTTTACGGACCTTTCCGGTCTCTTCGTCAATCTTAGCAAAGTTAGTACGCATGACTTCGTTCCATGCACCTTCGCCGTCTGCGCCCATTGAGTTAATAGCGCCTATGGTAACAACAAGAATATCTACAAGAGCATCTAACGTTTCTACTTGATCGTTATTATTAATAGCTTCTGTTAGCTCTTTAAACTCTTCTTCGATTAACCCTGCGTACATAGCAAACTGTTTTGTGTTATGTTCACAAACAGTTTGGTCGCAAGCAACCATGAATTTTGATTGATCTTGAAATGGATTAGTCATTCGGCCCCCAGATATACATCATTGGGCTTTTCTTCTGCTTGAAGTAAAATAGACTCTGGGTCTACACGTCTAATAACAAACTCTTTACCTTCTTGATCTTGAACTGTTACTCCTCGTGTCCAGCGTCCGTGTTCTACTAAAACCCATTCTCCAACTTTAACATCTTTTTGTTTGGGGCCTACTGCCCAAACTCGAGCCCATCGAGGTTTAACTCCGTGTGCCTTACCGTCATCACTTTGAATAATAATACCGGAAGCAGTTTTTTGCTCTTCAAAATTCATCTCAGTTACTAAGACGTTATTGTTTAAAGGGACAAGATTTCCTTTAACTATATTCATTTATTCCTCTTATTTTTTTTCTGGACGACCTGTGTAGTATTCAGAAACAACATCTTCGCGTTTACGGATAATTTTTCCGTTTGCTCCAAGTTCGTCTCCTCTAGCGTTCATTCGAACATTACCTACTGCTAGTGTCATCTCATTTTTTTGGCGAAGTTGATCGATATCGATCACTTTGCCTTGCATAGTTTTATGCACAATTTTTGCTGCTGGTTTCATAGCCATAATAGCATCTCCTTAATCTACATATTTATCTTAAAAATTCACGCCAATCTAGATTATATTTTATACTATCAATCTTATGAACTCCTAGTAAAAATAAAACATAGCTAGCAACGCTACTGCCTCGACCAACACCCCAAATAATATTGTTTTTTCTTAGGGTGTCAACAAGATATTTAAGTGCTCGTAACAAGGGCAACATATTTCTTGTTCGAAACTCTTGAAGTTCTTCTATTAATCTTTGATAGTTTTCTTTTGGACAAACATGGACTAGGAATCCTTCTATGTCCATTGCTTTATATTCATCAGGTATGAGCCAGTCATTTTGCATGACTTTATCAAAATCTTCTAGAGAAATATTGTATATATTTGGATCAAGCTTTTTTAAACTTATGTTAGCAGCCGTTTCAAACTTTAGAATATCATCGGATGGTTCAACTAATATATCGTCAAGATCTAGCTTCCCTTTATAAAAAAGGTTAGCTAGGTCGCAGTATTGGTAGATGACGTTGCCGAACTTATCGTAGATCATTAACAGATTTTAGTTAACTTTAATAAGTTTGTCAAGATCTTTGTCACGTTTTTGGTATTGTTGCTCAATAGCTTTTGCTCTACGAGCAGAAAGTTCAGTTCTGTAGATATCGATGAAAATAGATATTTGGTGCTTTAACGCACTATTAGTTGTTTGAAAATATTTTTTGCTGAGATCTTGTAGTCTAGATTCGATCTCAGCGTCTTTAAGTTTGCTATAATCTTCAGCTAAAGGATGCATCATGCGAATACTGCTCCGTTGTTACCAATACAGAACCATTTTCCGGCAATAAACTGTAGAGTACATGCAGATCCAATAGCATTAAAAGTAATAGTTCCACTACCGCTTGCCTTCCAACCTGCATTATCTACAGTAATAACCATATCTCCTAAATCTTCATACATAGCAAATGTTTTTACCTGTCCTTCTACTCCATCTGCTAGAGTTGCTGTTTCAGCAGCGGCAGTTGAAAAATAAGAAGTGCTTAATACTAAACTAGCGTCCGCAGCATCTTCTAGGTCTTCTGATCCTGTATAGAAAGATGTTTTAAGAACTGGAATCGGAAATCCTCCTCCTAGACCAGTTTTATTAGTCATGCTACCGCTTGGATCTCCATAGACATATAGAATGTCTGGTGTATCTTTTGTAACTTGTATTTCAACATAACTTCCTGGTTGTCCGGGAGTGCCATACACTCTAACATTTGAAGTGTAGGCTGTAACAGTTCCTAGATCGGAAGTTGTAGAAAATCTTAATGGAGCTCTTGGATAGTTTGATCCGTCTTGGTTAGAACTAGCACTTAGATCAAATCTATAGATATTGTTTACATGAAATGTCAACAATCCTGAAGAAATGTTAGAACCGTTAATGATAAACTTGTCATTACCTGCACCAACGTCTGTGATGCCCACAGTGTAAACTATTAGATTAGGATCTTTTTCATTGACCCAAGTTTCAGAACTAGAGTCATATCGAATAACATTTCCTTCTAAGGGAGTTGTAATGCTTGTGTTTTTTAGTTCTTCTAAAGCTAACTTGTCGTTAACCCAATCAGTACCGTCATACTTTAGAACATGATTTGTATTTAGAGCGTTTGTAGGATCGCCGCCGATGACAACATCTCCTAGATCATCTAACGCTAAAGCTGCGGCCTTCCATTCGGTTCCGTCATATCTTAGAACATCTGCTTCACCAACTCCAGTAGTATCAACATCTGGAATATCATCTAGTTCAGAAATAGTAGGATCATTAGCAGGTGACCATGTAGTCCCGTTCCATTTTAAAATGTCGCCGGAGGTTAAGCTAGTATACGATACATCGCCTACGTTTTCCAAACTAGCTAAAGATCCGACAGTTACAGTACCGTTGATCCATTTTGTTCCATCGTATTTTAAAACTTGATTCAGTGCCGGAGATGTAAGTGTAACATCTGTCAGTGATTCTAAACCTAAAGAAGCATTAAAGGCACCAACAAGTCCTATAAAAAAGTTTTCACCGTCTGTTGTCCATGCTTCTATAACTGTACTTAGGGTTGGATCATCTCCAATGTTAATAACAGGATTTTCGCCGGCTTGACTAAAACCAACCGTTCCTGTAACAGTTCCGCCAGAACTAGATATAAATGTTACATCCCAACCACCAGATGGTGCTGAAGGACTTGGAGTTAATTCAACTCTTATTTTTGCATATTTTCCATCGGTACTTTCTGGTGCAGGAAATCCTTGAAAACGTAAGAAATGATTTCCTGTTACGTTAACAATCTGATATTCTCCGTTTTCGTAATCCATAGGAGTAGTTCCGATGCTGTCTGTTCTAAAGACAGTACCATACAACCTATTGGTTTGTGCATTATCGATCAAAGTTCCATTAAAGTTATTAGCTACATTTAGTTTTGCAGCATTAGTTTGTAGATCTGAAATCTCGCTAGCTGCTGTAGCTAATCCGTCTTTAATAATCGAAAAGTTATCTCTAAATCCTTGGCTATCATTATCTTGCCCTGCAACAGGGTAGTTTTCGTCAATGGTAGCTGATACTATTTGGCTTGTCATACGATGGTTGTCCTATCATTTCTAAATACGAGGTATTTATCCTCATAATAACCCTCTACAGAATCTATTATGTAGCGGTCTACAGTATAATCTAAAAGTTTAAAGTCAAATCCGCTATTTTTAATGTTTAGTAAAATTTCGTCTGAAGTTCCGGGCTTGCAAAAACATAATACTACAGCAGGAACCCAATCTAGTTCAGTGTAGCTGCCTTCTTGAATGCTACGCATCCATAAAGGCAAATAATTTCTTTCTTTTGATGCAGTCAAGATATTTTTTAATCTTTTCCTCCATATACTTATACTAGAAGGAAATTTAACTCCTGTTCCAGAATCTCCAGCATACACATCAGTTCTATCAATAGTAGAGTTAAAAGGTATTGGCCTCCTCCAAAATGGATTATTTACTTCGAAGTCTGGCCCATTATAAAACTCATTATTATTGTCAACTGTAACATTTAATCTATTAGGAGTGTGTAATATTGTAAAAGGTAAATGAGTCTTCTTCTTTTCGAGAGGATCTACTAAATCTACATATACGACTTCATAGACAACATTGTTTGTTCCTGGATCTTTTGCCACTGCTTTTTTAACTTGGCCTAGTCTAAATCTTTTAGGCTTGTGATTTAACCCCATAGCACTAATGTATTCTACTGCTTGTCTAGTTTCTATACCTGCATACACTAATGTAGAAAGACTGCGTTGAACTCCAAAATTAGGATCTCCTAACCTATATATTAACCTAGGATCAAAAACATCGCTATTATTAACAAACTCTTTCCACAAATCTCTTTGATGTTGTTTCATAAAAGGTCTAGCAGATATATTACTGTAATAAGTGTTATTAGGTATATTAACTCTTAATGTAAACTCTTTAGAAACAGCACTGTATCCTATTTGATCTCTAGCCTTAACTGTAAACTTATAAACTTTATCAATGGTAGAATCGTCGCTGTCAAAGTATGTGTTAGTACCATCTATAACTGTCAACGATCTATCTTCTTCTGAGAATGTATATTCTCTCCAGTTGTCTTCACTAAACTCTACATCACTAATATGATTTTGTCTAGCAATATAAAATACTGGAGTTCCCATTAACGGACCTGTAGCTGCCTTCATGCTGACACTGGTATTGGCGCTAGGGTAACTAAAATAGTTTGCTGCGCTTATCTGTGTCTGTGCATCATAAGAACCTGGACCAGTTGTAACACTAATAAGACCACTTCCAAAAGTTCCAGGATTTTCTTCAAAGTGTAGTGTTATTGAATTATTAGTAGAGCCAGTTGCAAAAAATCTACCATTATATTTTTTATTGCTATTTCCGTTTACTTTGTAATAAAACTCTAAACCTGTTGAAGTTACGAAACTGAGATCGTTTGTTCCGTCAACTCCACCTAAGTTTTGTCCAGAAATAGTAATAGTGTCTCCGGGTAGATAACCTGTTCCAGGATCTATCAATGTAATAGTAGTAACACCAACGTAGGTAGCAGGATTACCTATTCCATTAAAACCTTTATAAATTTTAAATCTTGCACCTGTTCCTGTGCCGCTTGTTGATTTTACACCTACATCTGCATATGTTCCAGATGAAGTTGATGCTGCTGTTCCACTTGCTAAAGTAAACACAGGCGCAAGAGGTGCAACTTTTTGCGTAGGTATATTAAGTTTAACCCTAAAAGGTCCACTTCCTTCTATGCTGTTAACACCAGTTATCTTAAAGTTGTCAACTGTTATTTTTACACCAGAATAAAAGTTAAAGTCTAACTCACTTGAGTTTATTTTTATAATATCGTTAGTTTTAAAAATATGATCTTCTTCAGTTACAATCAGAGCAGTATTCCTTCTTCTAACAACTGACTTAACTTGGTTAACTGTATCTATCTTAACAATATCTTTTTCTTCATAAGAAGTTACTGGCTTCCAGTAACTTCTATATCTATTTTGATCTCGAGGTTGGTTAACTTTTCCAATGATTTCGCCATCTAGGTTGAGATCAAGTCCAGGAGGCAAATCTCCATCTTCAATGGTATATAGTATTGCTGAATTTTGAAAAGTCGATTCAGCTAGAACAAACTGAGTACTTGGGAATCCAGCATCAATAGTTCCTAGATCTCCTGGAGTTATCCATTTCATTACACTTTCAACTTCTCCTAATATGTCAACAGTGAACACTCTTCTGCTAGTAGAAACTTCAGTTCCTTGGCCAAATCGTGTAGCTTTGATTGTAAAGTTGTAGGATGTTGTTATTGCAGGTTGATATGGAACCGTTCCGAATACTTCGCCTGTTGTAGTATCAAACAGCATTCCGGGAGGCAATGTGCTATCACTACCAATATAAGTAACTTGTCCTCCGGGAATAGTAACATCTAAAGGTCTATCTAAAGTTAATCTATAAGTTGTTCCGCCTAAAATATCTACGTCAGTGATTGTATAAACAGTAGGAGTAGATCCAGTAAACTCTAAGTTAAATGTAATCTTTTGTCCAACTTCAGGTTCTTTTGATGCTTTTTCTATTCTAAGTTTTGTAGAACCGAGTCTATTATCTAAGGAAGTATCTTTTCTTGCAATCGCACTGATTAATGCATTTACTTTACTAAGTTCGTAGATAACAGAACCTAAATTACCATCGCCTTCGTAGATATCAATCTTAAAAGTTTGGTAGTTATTGGCTCTTCTTAATCCTAGGTATTTTGGTGTTGTAAAAATAGGAGCACGTAGATAGGTAACATCTGCGGTGTACGCACCGGTTCCTGTCTGCATTATAACATTGTCAGCACGGAAGAAATCATCTCCGACTACAAATATTTTAAACTTACGCTTAGTTACACTATCGCCATCTGTTATTGTTGCAATAAACTCATAGTTACGATTTAGTTTTCTAGGTTTTAAAGTGTCAACACTAAATCCGTAAGTTACTAGATCATAAACATAACTGTCGTATCCATTAGTCGGTCTGTAACCAAAATCGTAAGCTACGCTATCGTAAAGACCACTGTCGTAAAATCCTTGATCTTCGTTTTTAGGAACTGCTAATAACGGCTGAATAAATCCGGTTATTCTTCCATCGGGTAATAAAACTAGACCAGGAGGAAGTTCTCCTTCTCCGCTAGCAATAAAAAAGTTTAATTTTTGACCTGCTGCGGTATCTGTGTCACTAGCAACTAAGTTAAAATCAATAAAACTACTATCTATAATATAGTATGCATCGTTAGGACCAACTGGTAAAGTTCCTGCAGGTGTTAACCATTTAGGTTCGTCGCTGCCTTCGATAGTCATTAAAAATGTTCTGTCGGATATTTCGCCGTTGGCGCTGGCTCTTACAACAAATCTATAATCTTTTAATCTTTCTACTTCAAACGGAGTCCCGATAATAGTTGATCCAAAAAGTTTTAAACCTTTAGGGAGAGATCCTGATATAATTTTATATTCGACAATGGTGCCAATAGGAGGATTAACCGGCAGTTGCAGGGTTATTGTTTCTCTCTCATTAAAGAATCCTAGATGATATCCAGATTCTAATGTCCATACAGATAAAGCCATTATTGCTCCGTTTTAAGTATTTACCGAAAAACAGAACTTTGAATTAACGGAATCTGTATATCCTAGGTCTAGGCCATGCCATTCCTGTTGTTGGTCTGGCCCCCACTGATATTTTAGGAACAGTTGTTCCCGTATCTGGACGTTCTTTTCTGTAAAATAGATACTTATCTGGAGCACCTTGTAAATCCCTGTAATCAGCTGGGCCACCGCTAGTATCGGTGATTTGATTCTGTTTAGCTATTCCTGTAATATAGGCCTTAGCTTGCTCTTGTTTCCAATGAGGATTTTGTTCTAAGGCACAGGCTAAAACACCACAAACTTGAGGACTAGCCATACTAGTTCCACTTAATTTTCCTAGATAATATGTAGTTCCAGAGCTTCTTGAATCGCTAACTCCGCTAGGGTAAGAGCTAATAATATTAGTACCCGGAGCAAAAATGTCTACGCCTGGTCCACAATCACTGTAGGTTGCTTTGTAATCTCCTACAGTAACATCAATAGATCCTACACAGATATTTGGTAGGTCAAAATTACCATCTGGATGTGTAGTGTTATCGTTGGCTGTCGGGCTAGAACCCCGCATATAATAATACGGATTACCAACACTATCTGGATATCTGTTGGCCATTTCGAAGGTATTATTCCAGTCAGGCCCTCCAGGAAGGTCATGTTTCCAATAACCGTTACCTGCTGCTCCGACATAGATAATACCTTCGTTTATAGCCTGTTCTATATCACTGTCTAGAGCATCAACTCGCTTAGGAATTCTAGCACCAGATACAAACCCCCAACCTTGTAACTGCTCAGTAGTAAATCCGCCTCCGGTTACGCCTTTTCTGTTTGTCGCGCCCAGTTGAAGATCTATTCGATTAGGAAAAGCTTCGTAGAAAACATATTCAGAAACCATATTAGGACTACCTAATGTTCCTGATGTTGCTGCATTTCCTTCTAATCTTATTCTATAAGTTCTGTTAGGCGCAGTTCCTTCTTCTCCGTAATAAATTCTCTGTACACTATTGTCTGCTGCGCCCCACATAATCTTAGGTAAGTTTGGAGTTGTTGCACTAAATCCACTATAGATTAATGTTCCGCCTTCAAAAGTTATTAAACTGTTTGTACTGACATAGACAGTGCTGTAACTTGTTCCAAAAAATTGAATGTTAAATGGTAAATTTAGAATCCAATACCCGTCGTCGTTAGGATTTGTTGTATCTGGAGCAACAACTGTTGGTATAGTAGAACTAGTTAACGAAGCTGCTCCTAATAGCTGGTTTGGAATTTCAACTACTGTAGCCCCACCAGTTGTAACATCGGTACATGTTAAACTCATTGCTGTGGCAAATATAGTATTTGAAGCTCCTGATACATCAATATTACTGGTAAAAGTTATAGTGTAAATCTCATTATTAGGCAAGCTTATATCATTTTGTCTAATATTAGTTTCAATCGTTCCGCCGTTGGTTGTAGAATAAGGCCCGTCGGAATATGTTTGAATAGTATTATCTCCGCTGTCTTTAACAACAACTCCACTGCTAATAGACATAGACCCAGTAACTGCATCTATTGCTACATTATTAATAATGTCAATAGACGCTGGTCCTTGAACCGTAACTTCATAGGTTGCATCAGGTTGAGAAAATGCAGTTAAGTAAGCCTGTTGTCCTTCTTGCGACCAGCTAGGTGGTTTAGTTAGAATAGTTCCGTCACCTGGTACTCCAGTCCCCGAAGTTGTTATTCTGTTTCCAAAGTTTTCAAACCCGGCTAAAGTTGCTTTTCTTTCACTAGCTGTGCAAACTCCACTATATCCTGTGTAAGTAGGAGTAGAACCTGCCGGCGTATATCTTGTACCTCTATAAGTAACTGCTGTAATATCACTAAATGACCATTCGCTGGGAAATATACTCATGCCCCAACTATTATTAGTAATAGTTGGATTTTTACGACCTGTAGCAGGATTAACAGATTTATTTTTATGAAACTCTCTCACGTAGTCCATTACATAAGGAAAGTTAAAATCTCCCACTGCTCCAGCATAATAATATATGTTATAAATGTTGGCATCACGTGCCCAACCTTGAGTATTACCGGCAACTGTTCCTGCAACATGCGTTGAATGGCTTCCAGTGCTGTAGCTATAAGTTCCAGCTGAAGTTCCTTTTACCGCAGGGTCGTGTTGGAACCAGTTGTATTGGTTAGTTCTAGTCCCCCCGCTGCCGTCAGCATTTCTAGCATATTCAGGATGATTCCAAACGATTCCATTGTCGTCGATGACAACAACATCAACATTTCTCCCAGTGGTATTAAGATTTATAGTGCCTGTTTGATCATTAGTTCCGTTACTGCCCCAATTTGACCTATCGGCGCCTTCGTAACAACGCAGTAGTCCCCAGTTACGCATAGCATTTGATGTAGTAGAACTTTTATTCCAGTTGCTTGACGTTTGAGTATCAAATGTTCCTGCCTTGACCCCTAAGTAACGTGGATGTAGTTCAACTGATCGAACTCGAGAATCTAATTTTAGATCTAAAGCTTCCCAATCTGTTAACATGTAATGAGTGCTTCGACTTACTGGCCTTCGATCAGCACAATATACATTCCTGTTTGGAATGTATAATTTTCCTCCAGGACTTTCCATATCGTTATAAAAATCTTCTAAGTCTTCTAACTTATAAAGAGTAACGATATATTCCTTTTGTCTAACATACTCGCTGATAGATTCCATATATTAAGTTCTTCTAATTTGTGGTCTAGGAAATACTGCACCTGTATCAGGTCTTACATATCTAACAGTTTTAGGTATAAGCATTCCTGAGTCCTGTCGTTCTTTTCTATAAAATGCAAATCTATTGTTTCCATTTTGTAGAGAAGTATTATCATCGTATCCGCCTGCGGTATCGTTAAGAGTAGATCTTGCAAATTTAGTAATAAAGTTTTTAGCTTCAACAGGAGTCATAGTAGGATATGCTTCTAACGCTAACGCTAAAATTCCTGTGACTTGGGCACAAGCCATACTAGTTCCACTTCGTTTTTGGTATGATCCACCACTTTCTATTATTGTTGTTGTGCCGCCCGCGGCTCCTGTCTCATCGTAAACTGCGGACATGACATTTATTCCTGGGGCATAAATATCTACCCTTGGACCAGTATTACTAGAAACAGCTTTAGTTTCTGTACTAGAACTGTCAACGGAACCTACACAAATAACATTTTCAGCAGTACCCGGACTTCCGCCTCTATGATAATAAACTGGTAATCCGTTTACAACAACATAGTTGGTAAAATCATCGCCATCCGAATTATCTATTTTTAATCCATTGTTTCCTGCACTACTTACAAAAATAACTCCGGCGTTAATAGCATCAGTAATGTCTGCATCAATATCAGTGTTTCTTAAAGGATTATATACAGGAGTAACTTTTAATCCATACTGAATAAGTTCTTGATCAGTAAATTCTCCTCTATAGTTTGCATTAGAAACTACGTGTACGTCTATGGTATTCGGAGAAGCTTCGGAAAAATGCATTTCCCAGACTGTAGTAGGTTCGCCCTCATAGGTTGTACTATAAGCACCTTCGTAACCTTCCCATCTTACTATATGGGTTCTATTTGGAGAAGTACCGATTGTTCCTGTCCAAATATTTTCGCAGCTTCTATCCCCTGCAGATACAAACAGTTTTCTTATATTAGGACTAGTTGCATCTAATACATAGGCAAGACTTGGCCCGCCAAATGTAACATAACTGTTTGAGTTTACATAAACGGTTGAGTATGTACCTGTTAAATATTGAATACTAAAAGGCAATGCAACAGTCCAGTAGGCTTCGTCGTTTTCACTATACTGTTGAGGATCAAATGTTGTAGGAGTTTCTTGTGTTAGGCCAGTTCTTCCATTTGGTGCATAGGTTGTCGAACTTACTGTTCCTGCTGAAGTTCCTGTAGTTACTATTCTGTTTGCTAATCCTGGAGCCATGCTAACAAAATCTGCTACTTTAGCGGTTGCAGTATATGCTCCACTAATACCTGTGTCTATAGAAGTATTGCTAGACCTAATATCAGAATTTCTATAGTTTAACTTTGAAAAAACGTAACTTGTACCGCCAGTAAATGAATTTCTCTCTGTATATAAATCAAGACCTAAGCCCCAACTGTTGTTAACAATAGTTGGATTTTTACGACCTGTTTCTGGATTAATAGGTTTGTTATTATGAAATTCTTTAATGTAGTTGAATAACAAATTTGCAGGAGTATAATCGCCTGGATTATTCCCTAGAGCGTCGTGTCTAAGATTATATATGTTAGCTTCTCTAGCCCAACCTTGTGTTGATCCAGCTGCAATCGCTGCTACATGAGTTGCATGATTATTATCATAATCATATGTACCGTACTGGTAAACACCTACCCAATACCCTGTTGCTGAGGTTGTTGTCACAGTTGTACCTGTATTAGCATAGGTAAATCTATTAACAGTAACGCCATCACCGCCGTCACCTATAGAAGTAACACTTACTGCTATTACAGTTGCACTAGACGCATTGAATGAATTATCCGATGTACAGATTACATTAACTACAGAACCGGCACTTAAATTATGAGCAGTGGTTGTAGTTATAGTTGCAACATTTGATCCGTTTCTAGCAACTTTTGATATTTCACAGCCTGTTCCCCTCACTGCTAGGTCGTGTTGTCCAAACCAATCGTACTCTATAACTCGTGTTCCAAACTCTGGATGATTAGGGTAAACGATTTCATCTACTATAACAATATCAACATTTTTTCCTGTTAGGTCTAGGTTAATAGTACTAGTAACGTTGCTGTTTTGCAAAGACTCTGATCCCCATTGAGGAGGAGTATTTGTAGTAGTCAAACATCTATAAAGACCCCAGTTTCTAAAACCAACCTCGGCTAAATCAATCGAGCTTCTACTCCATGTTCCTGTTTGAGTTGCATGTAAGTTTTGTTTGATTGCTTCGTGTCTAATTCTCAACTCTACTTTTTCTACTCTCTCATCCATCGCAAGAGCTTTTGCTTCTTCTCTAGTAAGAAGATAATGTGTATTTCTACTTACTGGTCTTCGATCAACACAAGATACCGATCTTGAAGGAATGAAAGATTTTACAGTTCCTTCATCCTCCATGTCTCGATAAAAATCTTCTAAAAGATTATGTTCTTTTAGAGTTACAATAAACTCTTGTCGAGAGATTGCCATATATTAAGCCTCAAGTTGGATTAGAGTAAGAGTTACAGTAATAGTTGTAGTTCCTCCGCTCTTATTAGTTACAGTTACTGGAATAGCAGTTGTTGGTACTGTTTCGTTGCTAAATCCAATAGTTGCTGGACTAATAAGAATAGTTTGCGCTCCTGTTGTGATTACTTCAGCAATAACACCACTTCCTGGTGTTGGATCAACACCTTCTGCTCTAGATGAATCAGAAGACTGAGAAGCAGTATCTGTATAGATTCTTACCCAAGCAGCAGCATCGGTTTGAACCTTTAGCAATCCGTAAGACTTATATCCTGTGATTGTAACGTTTCCAGTAGCACCGTCAGCTAAACTAGAAGTAGTTCCATTAGCAGTTGTTCTAGAACCAAGGCTACCACCACCACTTACAGTTGTAAATGTAAATGTACCGGATCCGTTAGTTGTCAGTACCTGACCATTAGTTCCGTCACTAATACCAAGATCAGTTAATGTTAATGTATCCCAAGCGGTGTCATAATCAGTACCGCTGGTTTTGCGTAGGTATTGACCTGTTGTTCCGCCTGTTGGAACACCTTGTCCGTTTGTACCGTTTGTACCGTTTGCACCATCTGCACCGTCAGCGCCTGCAGGTCCAACTAAGCTAACGCCTGCCGGCCAAGTGCCTGCTGCCTTAGGTCCAAAAATTTCATTAGTTGCAGTGTTAATATAGAAGTCGCCGTCGACACCTTGGGTAGTAGGATTAACTGCTCCGTTTAGAACAGTACGGCCGTCAGCTCCGTCGGCACCATTTGTCCCGTCAGCTCCGTCAGCTCCGTCAGCTCCGTCAGCTCCATTAGTACCGTTCGTACCGTTTGTTCCTGCTGGACCTTGCAGTACACCAAGATCTACCCAAGAACTACCATCCCATAGGTAACCGTGTAGATTATCTTGTTGAACCCAAACTTGTCCTGTAGAAGGAGTTAACAATGCTCTTGATGCAGCATCAGCGGTTGATCCTGCAAATGTAAGGGTTCCGATAGCAACACCGCCTACAGTTGTACCAGCTGGTAACTCAACTGTTCCGGTTCCGTTACCTGATAGAACTAAGTTTCCGTTGGTTGTCAATGCTGATATTGCATTTGTTTTAACACCAGTAGAATCAATAGTTGCTACATTGGTTAATCCGGTGAAGTTTGCGCCAGCACTTGTTCTAGCATAAAAAGCAATGTTTGATCTTACATCGTTAGTTGCTGGAGTATTTGTAACTTCGGACTGAAAGTAAGCACCGATTGAATAAGCTGATCCGTCATATCCTGAAAAAATTGTTCTACCAATTCTATCAGCACTTTGAACAGCAGTAGGTGCAGGGCCAGTTCCTCTAGATCTTCTTAATGTTATGCTAGTCTGATTTGTGTTATTAGCTGTAGTAACAACAAACTGACCTCCAGGTACGCCAGTTTCTCTGTAAACTTCTAGTACTTTGTCATAGGCAATCACACTTCCTGAACCAGTCGGCGCTAGCATAATGTTTCCAGTAAGACTAGGTGCTAGTCGAACATCTTCACCGTTGTTTGCTATGATAGAGAATGTACTGACATCTAAATCTCCGCCGAGCACTGGACTTTGATCTTCAACAATATCAACAGTCGGTAGAACTGCACTAATAGAAATAATATTTTCATCAATTCTAGTAATGCTAATATGATCACCTTCTTCTAGTTTAACATAGTCAGTGGTAGTGTCGCTACCGGTGAGTTCAATGTTAGCACCACCAGTAGCAACTGATGTAGAGATAGCATAAGTTGTATTTGTATCTATAACAATGTCGCCGGTGTCGTCAGTATTTGGCGCCCATTCGGTACCGTTCCATTTTAATACATCTCCAGTAGTTGGTGATATATTAGAAACATCAGTTAAATCGCTTAACGCTGTAATACTTGATGCAACAGTAATAGTATTATCATCTGTTTTAGTAATACTGATTCCTGTTCCTCCGGCAAATTTAACATCGTCGGTAGATAAATCACTACCTGTTAATCTTAAATTAGCACCACCGGTTGCAGTTTCAGAACTAATCGAATATGTTGCTCCGCCGGCACCACCGGTGTTATCAGTACCGTTAACCCATTGTGTACCATTGAACTTTAGCACTTGTCCGTTTGTAGGACTAGTGATTACAACATCAGTTAAATCATCTAGTGCCCCGCCACCGCCGCCTGTAACGTCAGTACCGGGGGCCCAAGCAGTACCGTTCCATTTTAGAACTTGTCCCGTAGTAGGTGCTGTACTTGCAACATCTGCTAAATCTTGTAATCTTAAACTTTCAGGTCCAGCTACATAAGTTGTAATAGAGTTCCAAGCTGTGGTTCCATCACCAATTTTAAACTTTTTTGTATCTGTTTCAAACCCTAGTTCGCCTGCGCCTAATGTAGGATTAGCGCTGACCCAGTCTGCTGCTAGTCCTCTTCTTAATAAAATTTGCACGGCCATAAAAAACTCCTTTGATGATATATTTATTTGATTTAAGTAACTATTCCGCCGTCGTAAACTTCTGTAGGACTGCTAGAGGGGTTACCGCCCTCTAATATTTGTGAAAAACTAATAGTTCCAGGGCTTCCACCGTCAAGCGTACCCTCTGGTCCACCGCCATCTGCCACAGCAGTAAACGAACTTGTACTAGGACTACCGCCATCGGCTGTTAATGTAAAGCTAGATGTTGTTGGTCCTCCTCCGTCAATATCCCCGCTAGTCCACTCAGAACCGCTATCAAGAATATTAACTGATACAGAAACAGTAGGTGTAATACCTGTTAATGTAAGTGTAAATGTTTCTGTTTCAACTAAAGCGTCAACTGCTGCTGTAAACATGACGCTTGCAAATCCGTCGTTGACTGTAAAAGATCCTGTAAGCCCTACTGTACCAATATCGCTTGGTGAAACACCCGATATTTCATAAGGAACTAGTGTTCCGTTTGGAACATTAGCAGTAGTTAAGTAAACATAGAATATATCGCCTTCAACTACAGAGGAACCTGATGCAGATAGATTATAAAGGGCAACTTCAGATATAGATCCTAGATCTAATCTTATAGAAGATGGTGATGTAATAGTACCAAAATCAACATTTGTAAACTGTATTACTAAATCAAAAGGATCTCTAACTCCGCTTAATAATCCAAAATCGTAGTCAGTAACTGATAGACCCCCACCTGTAGAGTTGATTGTTACTTCTCCAGTTCCTCCTGTAGGACTAACAGTAACATTAGTTCCTGCTACAATTCTAGTTACACCCCCTGATACATTTCCTGGTGCCCAGCTAGTACCGTTCCATACTAATGCCTGTCCAGTACTCGGAGCAGTGCTAGAAACATCTCCTAAATCTTCTAAGTTATGATTGCTAATATCACTGATTTGACCAAATACTGTTCCGTTTACAACTAAGTCAGTGTCTACTACAACAGAACCATTTGATCCTAAAGTTAAGTCTAAATCTGAAAAGATGTATAGCCCATCTTCTAATAATGTTGTTATAAGAGTTGTTCCGGGACTAATAGAACTGTTGCCAGTTACAATAAGGCTGTTTAAGTATATGTTGTTATAATCTCCGCTTTCGGTATCAACCGCCATTATTGAAACGTTTGTATCAAAACCGTAGACATCCCCGACTAGATCTCCATATACTATTCCGTAGAGATTTCCTATAAGATCTCCAGTGATTGTTCCTGAAAAATCTCCTACAAAATTACCGGTGATAGTATCGGCTGTAATATCACCGGTGATATTAATGTCCCCTAATCCTTCAATATTAAACCCGTTTAATATTAGATTGCCGCCTAGTGTAGGATCAGTATCTTCTTCTAAGCTATTAATAGAATCTTCAACACTAAGAGAAATACTTTGAGAATCATAGCTAATAGACATGTTGCTATTAGATGATTTAATACTTCTAAATCTTAGAGTATTCCCACTCTTATCTAAAAAGACAGGCGTCCCAGTTCCTAAGTTACTGGCATCTAAAACAACATTATCGGATATGCTTTGAAAGTTTTCGTTTGACTTTATAAAGGCAGATCGCAAGTCGTCGCCAGACCCGTCGTTGGGATAAGTGCCTAGATTAACTAGATTAACTTGCAATGTCATATTTTTCCTCAGTTACAGTGTATTTATGCACCATTTTGCAATCTCTCCTTTAAGCAAACGTTGCGTTTAGAGTGTACCATTGGCCGTCTTGCACACCAGGTATACTATTTCTAGCGCACACAAACTCTAGTGCAGTTTGCCCGTTAAGAACGAACCCAGCGTTTGTTCCTAAACTATTAATTTGAGCTCCGTCATTAGGATACACTGTTGCATTGTTTAGTGTGTCGTTTCTTATAATAATTCTATATCCAAGAGGAGTTCCGTTGGGCAGTATTACGCCTGGAGCTTCGTCTCCGGGTAGCGGAATATCAGAAGTAGTGATAATATTAATATTCTTAGTTAACAGATATGCGCCAGCTTGAGTTGTGCCTGTTGTAGTAATACCGTCTTCTACACTGTATGTAACTAACCCGGAAACTTCTAAAGAACTTAAAGTTCCTACGCTAGTTAAACTAGAGTTTAACACGTTAGAGGCTAAAGTATCTCCTAATAGATTTCCTGCATCAAAACTAGCACCAGTAATTTCACCTATGATCTTAGCGCCAGACAGACCAGTAATCCAGCTAGGATCATTGTAGCTTCCTGTTGTATAAACACCGTTTGTTACAGTTCCAGCATTTCCACTTACATCACCAGTTACGTTACCAGTTAGGTTACCAGTTACGTTACCAGTTACATTACCTTTAACTGCACCGTCAAACAGTGTTGCAAAAACGTTTCCGTATCTAGTTCCCGCAGTACCTAAGTTACTGTCAATATCAGTTTTAACAACAGCATTAGGTTCAGCAGTTATGCTTGTTTTTTGTATACCTACATAAACATTGCCGTCAATGTTTGAACCTGTACTAGCAATAGTAAATGTAATATCGTTAGCAGGACTTGTTCCTCCTAGTTGAGTACCAAAAACTTTTAACTGATTACCTTCTGCGTAACCGTTTCCGCCGTTAACAACAGTAACGTTGGTGTATCTAGGAGCATCAGGGCCGCCTGGAGTTAACGGAGTATCGGTATAAGATACATTTACAACAGCACCGTATCCATCTCCTGTGACTGTTGTTGCTGCTACCTGAATTGTTCCGTCACCTGCAATAGGTGTTCCGCTGTCAATATTTAAAACACTGGTAGTTTTTAAGCTGTTTTCTCTTCTCGATAGAATAGTTGCTCCATCTTCAAAATCTGTAAACAACTGATTAATACCCGATAGAACCAGTGTATCTGTTGTTATTTGACTTGGAGCAGCAGAACTTGCTCCAAGATTTCCTAAGAATGAGTTAGCATTTATATTTTGAATTTCAGCAAGACTTACGCCGCCTGCTTTAATACCTACCCATCCGTCAGTGATTTCAAAGTTTGCACTGTCAAAACTTGCCAAACCTCTATCAGCTTGAGTAATGCCTGTGGCATTTGCTCTAGTAGTTGCAGCATTCATTGACAACTTGCTTTGAACAATAGCAGCAGATGCACTGACATCGTCGTTAGTAATACTACCATCAACAATTTGGAAGTTAACGTAAGAGTTATCTAGACTTTCAACTGTTGATCCTGCAGAATGTATTGCACCTGCTGTAGAAAACTTAGTACGAGTTACGTTATCAAATCTATCTTCAACCGCAGTAATAGCTCCATAAGAAAATATTTCGTCATTAATTCTTAAATAACCGTTAGGCGGAAATCCTGTTATATCATCAACAACAATACCGCCACTTACATTTAGTTGTGCAGTTCCTATAATACCGGAATCGGTAACTGATGGAACTGTAATACCTCCTACTAGTGTAGCGGTAACGCTACTTTCAACACTTGAACTTAGCACACCTCCAATAGAACTGCTAATAATAGCAGGACCTGCTCCTGTAAATACAGGAATTTTACCTTCAGTTGTAGAAATAACTCCTACATCTTTAAGTTCAGCAAATGTATCTTGTTGTTCAATTAAGTTATCAACATAGCCTTTTGTTGCAGCATCAGTGTCAGAGTCAGGTTCTGCAACATTAATAATTCTATGAGGTGTTGCAGGGTCGCCACCTCCCATGTCTAAGATTCCAGCCATTGGTAAAGTACCATCAAGAGCTAAGAATCCGCTCCCTACTGGAATACGTTGACTTTCTGGAACTACTCCGCCAACGTGAGTAATACCTAGACGACGATCAATGTAACCTCTTACTGCACTTTCTGTTGGTACAGTATCGTCAGCATTATCAGTCATTGTAACATCTGTAGAGAACTCTTTTACAACGGTACCTCTCTTAAATCCAATACCGTCTAAGTTACTTAGAGCGATACTTGCACTAAATGTAACTGTACCAGTTCCTTGGTCTACACTGAAGAACCTACCAACACGGAAAATACCATCTTGGTCTGTGCTTACATAGAATACACGACCTTGTGTTTCTTCTCTAATTTCTTGTGTTGGCTCTGGAGGTTGTGCAGGACCGCCAAACACGTTGCTTGGATAGTTACTGGTGTTATATCCGCCAGTTCCTATTTCTAAGAAGTCATGGCCAGACGCACGGCAAGTAGAAATATTGACTGTAATTTCTCCAGGTGTTTCTGCTTTGACTCCTCCCCTTAGTACTGTAGTTTGGACAATAGGCAGTGCTTCGGCCAATCCAGTACCTACAACAATACTACCGTCTCCATAGGCTACGTCGCTTAATTCAATGTAGGCAGAATCACTGCCATCTTCGTCAACATAGCTTGTAATAAAAAATGTTTTACCTGCTAGAGCAAGAATCAAATCTCCTGAGTTCAATCTAGCTTTTGTAGTGTCGCTTTCAATAGTTTTTACAGCAATCCTAGTATCACCAATAGTGGCTCCCATTGTTTTTGGTCCACCATCAACGTAATCTGTGTCTGACAGTTTAGATTCGTTGGTTTGAATAATAGCATAGTTATAGCTAGTATCAAACGTTAGGATAGCAGTGTCTCCAAATAACACAGTACCTGTAGCAGCGATTGCCGGATCTACATTGTCTCCGGGATTATTATAGGTAAAGCTAGTTGGAGTGGGAACTGATAATACAGTAATACTAACATCATCAAAAGAATCATCAGTTGAGCAAATAATTTGATCGATATTATCCCCTGGATTTAATCCGTGGGGAGCAGTTACGGTAACTGTTGCAGTATTAGTTACACGTTGAATATTTGAAATGGTTCTTTGTTGTAATAAACTTCCTTCAACTGGACTAGTTCTAGTATAAGCTAAAGTTCTATACACTGCACCTTGTTCGCTAGGAGTAGTAAACTCTAAAGCAGTAGATGGTCTAGTTGGTCTAATAACATTAATGCCTGTAAACTTAAAGTTTTGTAATGATCTAACTACAACAAGTTGTCCATTAGTTAATGGAGCTTCTAAGCCTGCTGATGTAGCGTCTGCATTAAGATTAATTTTAAGAACAGTTCTAGTTCCTGGCGAACCTCCTGGATCAATACCATCACCAACTGATGTAGTTACTTCTACGTTACTTGCTTCGTAACGTACAATGTCTCCAAGATACGTTATATTAAATGTTGCACCAGCTCCAACACCATTAGTTGTTATAGTAGATACTGTTCCATTAACTGTTGGATAACCGCCAACAGGATTTACAGAATATACTCCTGGCTCAATAATTTCAAAATCAGTAATAATACCAGGCCCGCCAGTTGTTCCATTATCAACTTCTGTAACTCTAATCCTAGTTGCACTGCTACTTGGATATAAAGTTCCACCGACTACATCAATAAACTCTTCCTCTACGTATCCTAATCCGCCGCTAACAATTGTTGCGTTATTTGGATTAGAGTTTGTATTAACTACAGCGCTAGATTTTGTATTAGTATGATCTATTTCAATTTCAGAAACGCTGGTCGGAGCATATTTGTAGTTGTCAATGTAAAGAGTAATTTCTCCTGCTAAGTTTTTAGCAGCAAAACTTCCTCTCTTATAAATTCTAGCAACTTGTTGAGTGTCTTCGGCTAGTGCCACTGGATCAGGAACCTCGTTAGGGTCTCGTCCTGCTGCTCTCATACCATACTTACCGTAAGAGCTATTTCCCTGTGCGCTACGAATTTGACCACCGTTTACTGAATAATAGCTAGTCCAGTTATAGTAAGTAAACACACTGACTAATTCAGCTATACCGTTATTAGTACAAATACATCCGTATCCTAAATCGTTAACTTGGGTATAGTCGTTTGATAGCATACTTCGGTTGCCAGGAGTTTCTACAATAATATCAATACCTGTTATATCAAATGTAAGAGTACCTGTAGTAGTATGAGGAGTATCTAATATAATGCTAGTATTAGTTACTGATGCAATCTTAGCTCCTATTGCTATCTCTCCAGAACCGCCAGATTTTTTAACTCTCATTCCTGCAACTAAGCCAGCAGTCGATGCCATAGGAATAGTATATTGACCGCTGGTAATATTACTACTTGCAGTTAATCCTGTGGCTGCAGGATCAATATTTGTTTTTAGATAATCAACAAATGGAGTGTTGTCGTCTAAAACTATTTCGGCAGTTCCGGTTGCTTCATCGTAGGTTGACACGTTAATTTGATAGCGCTGTCCTGTGATATAAAACGCATTAGGAACTTGGATTCCTCTAACATTTAATCCAGATAATGTTAACGTTGTTTGAGGAGTACCAGATGCAGCAGTTACTCGTGCAGGTAAGTTTCCTACAAAGCCGTCAATAAGTTTACCGCCTCTATATGCTTGTTCATTAACGCTGCCGCTTAAACTTGTACATGTTTGAGCATAAGGAGATTTAGTTTGAATTTGTCCTTCAGGATCAAGCACCATCATAAATCCGCCATGGCCTTGACAAGTGATGTTTCTTAAGATAGTTCCATCATTCATTAAGAAGACATCCATGTCTTTGTTTTCTTTTGGAGGATTTTTAATACCAATAATAACGTTTTGAATACCTTCTATTAGATCTGCTACTATGGCCGCAGGAACAGGATCTGCTGTTAATAAAGGTTGTACAACTGTATTAATTCTTGCAATACCTGCTAAAGTTTCAGTAAGCTGAGTAGTGATTGCATATCTAGCACTGGGATTTCTTTTGTACGCATAACCTGCTGCAAGAGATCTTTCAAATCCGCCTTCGGTGATATCATAAGCTAAAGCTTCAACAATGTAACCGACATCTCTAGCACAAGTTGCACTGTCATACTCTAAATCAGGATATGTACTGTCTATATAAGAAATAACCTGACTAACAATACTAGATTTATTAGTTAACAATGTAGTAGCAGCACTTGTATGTCCACCGGACTTTGTAATGGTATTATCAAATATTCCATTTAGTCCTGTGGGATCTGTTAGATAGTGGTAACCAAAATTATGGCCTGTTGGTGCTAAGTTTGAACTATTCAGTCCTCGAATCTCTGCGCCTGACAGAACTACTTCTGGTACTTTATCAATTTCAAAACTTGTAGTATTTCTAAATCTTGATATTCTTGTTAGTTGTTGAAACTTACCTGTTCCTGAAAGAACAGTCATATACATTCCAATAGCTAGACCAGTTACATTCCCGCTTGATAAAGTAACAACTGTTCCTTTGATTGTACCAGCAACTGTTTGAGCCTCTGTTGCTGTACTTGCAAAACTCACAGAACTAGTTGTTCCTGTTATTACTGTGTATGTTCCGTTATACTCACTAGGGGTTACTCCAGTGACTGTAATAACAGTTCCGTCTGGAAACGGAATACTAGCTTGAGGAGCAAATGTTAATGTTGCTACTGCTCCTGTTCCACTAGCACCAGTTGTTGTTGCTTGAGCACTAGATGCAGCACCGGCATCTGATATATAATCTCTCTTTAAACCATCAAACTCGTCATCTCTATAGAAATAAATCGAAGACCATGGACTTAAACTTTGACCAGCTGCTGGTCTAATAATAACTCTACGGAACTCTTCTCCTCTAATAGAAACGTTGCTAGGAACCCTAATAGGAAACTGTTCATAGTATACACCGCTTTCTATTTGAACTAAAATTTGAGTTTCTGGAACCGGCTGTCCAAATTCTAGTGTTTCTCCTTCTATAAACTCTAAAGGTAATCCGGATGTAGCTGTACCATTAGCAATAATGTCTGTAAGAGAATAAAAAAGTTTTTCTATCAAATCGTATACTTCTGGTTCTCCTTCATTTCCAGTAACATCTTGTGCCACTGTTCCTCTTTTACCAAACGCACCAGCAGTTGAAGTAGTTGCTATTAGGCTGTTACCTAATATAGGAGTAAGCAAAGACTCAATGTAGTTAATACCATCTAATGTTTGAGTAAGTTGCTCTGTTGGTAAAGAAAGTGTTGCGCCACGACGATATGATTTAGCTGCTTTGATAGTATTAGCATTTCCTCCATATAGAATATCTTTTCTCATAGCTTCAACTATAAGTCCGACATCTCTAGCACACTTTTCTTCATTATATGCTACAGTTGAAGGTTTAGAGTTAAGATATAACACTACCTCTGCTTTAATAAAATCTACGTTTGTTTCTAACTTTCTAGCTGCATCAAAGTAACCAGTTTCAAAATAAGTGACGTCCTTAGTATCATGTAGTAGTTCAACTACGTATACATCGTTAACTCCGCTAACACCTTCATAGCTTATAACTTTTCCTGTAGCTCCGCTTTTGAATCCTTTGAAAATACTTCCTTCTCTTAGATCTCTGTTTTCAATATTTCTACTTTGGTCGACACCTTGTCCGTCTGTAAAAATTCTTAGGGTTCTAAATCTTCCAGATCCTGGATTTACTTCATTAATATAAGCACTGTAGGCATTGCTACCGTAGGTAACAGTTTGTCTATAAGGGCCTGGCTCAGACAAACTTTGTCTGATTATTTCTTCTGCTTTTTCGCAAGCTTTACCAATAGTAGCATAAGCGTAAGAATATGCTCGACCTTGTTTATCTTCTGGAGTATTAAGTTGATCGTCACTACCTGTTGTGGCTACATATAAGTTTGTAGTGCTTGCATAACTAGAGTTGTCTACGTATAGTTTTGTTGCTGCTTGTAAATCATCTTCTCCAAACGGTGTTCCTAATCCTGCAAGGCTTCCAGGGTGGTCAAATAGATATAAAGGCCCTTCCATGTTGTCGCCTTGTCTGCGTACAACACTTTTACGAGGTAATGCTTCGTCGCTGATCCATTTACCAAATAGTGTAGGATCATAGGCCGCGTCAACTAAAGTTTCACCTCCTCTATATTCAGTTACTAGACTAAAAGTTAAATCTTCTCCAGGAGTAGTACCCCCTAAACTTGTTCCGAGAATCTTTAGTTGATCTCCTGCTTGATATTCTTCGTTGCCTTGATCTACAATCTCAATAGTAATATTAGCAGATGAATACAATAAATCAGTGTTAGTTTTTGTAATATTAGCTTTAGCTCCGACACCGGTTCCAGTAACTGTGACAATGTTTACATTTGTAAAAGTAAATGTAGAAGCATTACCAGTACCTGCAATAGATGAAGGTTCTGCATTATAAATGTCTTTAGGAATAGTAGGATCAATGTTAACAACAATCCTTGTTGTTGCAAAATTTACATCGTCGATGGCTTGCGCTCTAGTTGCGTAGATACCTAGTCTATCGCTGTCATAATATCTTATAGCGTAGGTATTTCCGCTAACAAGTCCTGTAGCAGGAGAATTACCATCGTTATTATAGATAAACTCGGCTCCGTTTACCGCAGTATTAAATCCGTGGCTAGTAACAACTGCGTATCCGCTTTCGTCCCAACTGTCAATGTCTAAAGAGTATTCGTCGGTTGTTTCTGGTTCGGATCGAACACGTATCCTACTACCTACACCAGTCTGGCCACCAGTTTGAACATATCTACGATCAGCATATCCTCTGGACATTACTAGATCGTCTTCTTGAATAGTAGTGTTATGCAGTGCATTGAAAAGATCTACAGTTTCTGCACTAGGGTCTGAAATATTGCCGATAGCAAACGAGTTACCGTTTAGGTGGTTTCCAAGGACAGGTTTGTCGTCGTTAATCAGTCTGCCGCCTGTAGAAATAATACGTATTTCGTTTTCGTCTGTATGGTCGACTAAAATGCCCTCTCCGCCTACTAAAGCTTTAGCAACTAGCGCATCGGCGTCCTCGTTAGATACTACGACTTTATCTGCGTCGGTACCTGCATCACCTCTAGGTATTCCGTTAGGAAATGAATCTGGAGTGTCGTCAAGATCTCTAAAAGCAATACGGTCGCCAGTACCAAAAATAGCAAAAAGTTGTGTAAAGTTTTCGTTTACTTTACGGAACGATTCGCGAATACTATCGCCTGTTCCGTCGTTTCCCTGTGTACCAATATCGATTATTTCTCTTGCCATAGAATACTCCGTTAGAAGATTTTACCTCTTTTGAGTATTTACCAAATATTTTTGTAACCTTAATGTAAATAACTAATGTATCTCAAAGAAGAAAAAGAAACATCTGTTTATACTAGGGTCAGCAAGCTAGGTAAAGAACATAATCACATTAGAACTAAACGTGTAATCATTTTTAGATGCGATAGTTGTGGAGAAATTTTTAAGAGAGATAGAGCTAATATAAGTCCCAAAAGACTAAGCAATAACTATTTTCATTGTTGTTCTAAATGCGATGCTAAAAAGTTTGCTCAGAAAAAAGGAGCAGATAGAAGAACCATTTGGAATAAACCAGCAAGTAGCTTAGATGATATCAGTAAGCTATGAATATAATAACTGTACATATAAAAGATTATAAATAAAAACCTAAGGAGGAACATCATGTTCGCATTTATTAAAAAGTTACTAGGCTATCCAACCGAGGCTGAAAAAGCTGCCGCTAAATCTCAAGCAGAAGCACCTTATAAGGTTGAAGTTGTGCCAGTATCACATACAGAAGTAGTTGTTGTTAAAGAAGTTGCTAACGATCCAGCAGTCGAGGCAGCGCCTGCTCCTGTAGCAGAAACTCCTAAAAAGGAGAAAAAACCTCGTGCTCCAAAGGCAGAAAAAGCCGCTAAGCCAAAGAAGCCAGCGGCTATGACAGCTAAGAAGCCTGGACGTAAGCCTAAGGCAAAGTAAGCTGTTTAGATTGTTCGTAGAGTGCGAAGCTTGCAAGATTTTTGCCTTTTGATTCGCACATAATATCGAACTGATCCCAGAAGCTCAGAGCCCATTCGTTTACGGATTTATTCCAGTAGAAGTCAGAATGTGCTCTGAGTTTTGCCTTTTTGTGCCCAGATTCTAGCAGAACTTTATAATCGGGCATAGTTTTAGTACAGTGATCTACTAAAATATCTTCTCTGCTAACAGAATAATGCATAGCTGGGCGTCGAGCGCCGCGCCATGAATCGATTACACGTAGAACTCGATCGTCGGTGGGTTGAATGTACTCTCCTGTACGGACCCAGTGATGGTGTATATCGAGTACAAGGGCACAATGTTTAACAAGTTCGAGGCTGTCTTCGATGCCCCACGAGACTTCGTCGTTTTCGATGGTAAGGGTGTTTCTTGCTTCTGGAGTGAGTCGTGGAAGGACATCGATGATGCCTTGGGGACCTTTTCGACCCGATATGTGTACGTTGATCTTAAAGTCCTGAAACTGCCTGCCGTAGCCCATCCATCTTGCCATATCCACATGATATTCAAACTCCTCTATACTACGATTTACAATATCTGGATTATCGCTAGCAAGGACAGTAAACTGCCCAGGATGAAAACTAAGCCGAACACCCATCTTGCGAGCCAAATCTCCCAAGGTTCCGAAATGTCGTTCGGCGTAATCTCGCACATCGGGAGTCCGCCAAAACCAAGACCAGCTCGGCTCAGTATACACAGGAAGCATATCGCTTGATAGTCGTACCATTCTAAGATTTTCATCAAGAGCTCCTACTCGTTCTACTAGCAAGCGAGAGCTTTCGATGTTTTGCTTCATTAAGTCCCAAAGCTTTTCTACAGCCACATCCTTGCTTTGTCTATTTAACCAAGCAACTGTGGTACTACCTGTATTATATTTTTTACAGTCGTCTTTGGGTTTAATGCCATCAACTTGCTCTGGATGATCGATCCATTTGCAAGCGAAACCGATACGTTTAGTCATAATGTGAGATAAAGAAAAAGGACATAATGTATTATAACACTATGCCCTTTTTTAGTCAAGTATTCATTAACCAAACTAGCTGTTTAGCAGTCGCTGGACTTAATGTCCATCCTAAATGTCCGTGCCCGGTATGATAGTATACGCCGGGAGTTTTCGAAGCTTTAACGATAGGCATCATATTAGGAGTCATTGGACGCAGACAAGCCCAGCTTGAATAATCGCTGATATCTAGGTCTGGAAAGTTATCTCTTACCCACTGAAGCAGAGGGTCAATTCGATCTCTGCGTATGTCATAGTTTTCTCCTGCTAGTTCCGCAGTACCAGCAATACGGAAACGATTACCCAATGTACTTGTGACAATCTTAGCTTGATCGTCTAATAAACTAACTTTAGGCACATACTTCATGTCTTCAGGTTTAACATTGATAGTAATACTGTAACCCTTTACCGGATAAACAGGTATGCTGTCTCCAAAATATTTTGCTATTTTAGTTGATCCTACTCCAGCTGATACTACAATATTATCAAACTCTTGTAAAAACTCTTTAATGTCAGATCGATTGATTTTTGTGTCAAATACAAATTCTACCTTGTATTTTGTTTCAAGAACATAACTAAGTTCCTTACAAAACTTATGAATGTCTCCAGTCCAATCACTAGGAGTCCACACACCTCCTACTAGTTCTTCTAAGTTCTTTAAAGCAGGATCAATACTAAGTGTTTGTAAAGGAGTTAGCACATCCCATTCACATCCATTGGCATTGTAAAGTTCTTTTACTGATTGTGCTGATTGAAAATATTTTTCGTCTTTGTAAAAGTGTAGAATGCCACAGAAACTTTGATCGAATACAAGGCCTTCTTCTTCGATTATCTTTTTATAAAGATTTCTAGATTCAAGGCCTAACCTAATAGTTTCGCCGGTATTACGAGCGTAATCCAAACTACATGTGTGCCAAAGAAATCTAGTTAGCCATTTAATCTTAGGCCAGCTAGGGGTAGGCCTAATCAACAAAGGTGCATCTTTTTGAAACATCCACTTGAAGCCTTTTTTAACATTGCTCCAAGTAGTCCATACCTCGCTGTTACTGACGCTAACTTGTCCGCCATTAGCATAACTAGTACGCATAGCAGGATAGGACTCTTGATCAAATACTGTAACAGTGTACCCGCTTCGAGCAAGATAATAGGCTGATACTACGCCTGTAATACCAGCCCCAATAATAGCAACTTTTTTATTCATACTTTTTAGATGCTAAAACAATCTTACAAATATGTTCTAATCGTTCAATGTGCTCATAGGCACGCCACGGGCTTGTGTCAATAGCTACAACACCATGACCTTTAATGCCAACAATATCGTAAGCAATGTTTCCATATTTGTCTAGTCTAAGTTTTTCAAAACATTGATCTGCAAGCTCTTGGCTAATAGGAGGTACATCGCCAACATTCGGAGCAACTTTTGTATATCGACTAAGTTCTGGAAAACTATCAACTACTGTACTCAAATCAATACCGGCATGCATAGCGGCAACACAATAAGTAGGATGAACATGTACTACTACACGAACATCATCTTTATGTTGTCCCATTTCTTTTTGTAATCCAAAATGAAGAGGAATCTCTCCGCTAGGCCTTAATGCACTACTAATATCAGTATACGGCATTTCTTCCCAGTTGTGGACAAACTGAGTAGGAAAAACGCCGCTAACTATTCCGCAGTTAATCTTAATCTTTTTAAACTGATCAGGTTGCAAGGTCTGTTTACGCACACCGCTTGGTGTAATATAAAAGTGATCTCTGTCGTGATGGCGAATACTTACATTGCCATCACGACTTGTGATCCAGTTACGCTTATAAGCGTCTACTAAAATATCACAAATAGTTTCTAACATATTATCCTTCGTAGGTAGCAGAGTTACCTGCATGTTCAAATACTTCTACAGAACGCAGACGAACTCCTTGACCTGTAGGATACCGTGCTTCAAACACACGCCCATCTGGATGTGTCCATCCACGTCCTTCTTTGTACGCTTCTAGTATTTCGTTCATAACACGATATGCTAGTTCGGCGAACTTTTCGCAACCTACAGCGTCAACAACTCTAAGATCAATGATACCCATGTTCTTGAAACCGCCTTGGATTCGATTTAGCTCTACAAATGTTTGGTATTCAGGATCGTCTTTGGCAATGACTGTAGTATGGTCAAACTGCCATTCACTCCATTCTTTGAATGCTTTTAAGCCTCCAAAGTCCATAACCCAGTTTCGATCATCTAGTGTTTCTGATTCGAATACAAGTTTAATGCCGATTGAATACCCATGAAGTAATGAACAATGGCTATGAGTACTACGCCATTGTCTAAAGCAACAACTAAGCCCTCTGTCGTTGCCGTAAGTTTTTGTTGAAAGATATTTTGCCATCTCTAGTCTCCTTGTAAAAAGTAGCAAGTTTGATGACAGCAGAATTTTTAAAGAGGGATGATGCCATAAAGTCCTCTATACTTACTTATCTCAAGCAACCTTAAGTAGTAAAGTTTCTTCGTTGATGCGTCCGTTCATCTTAGTGTCAACTGCATTGATATCCTCAAGGAACTTCCGCAGGGCAACTTTGCCTGCAGCCTTAAACTCTTTAAGTTGATCGGCTGGTTTGCGGAGTGTTTTTTGTACACTCTTGTTTTCATCAAATCCTGTAATGCTAGTACCTTTGATTCCAAGGTCATTAAAATCTGCGGCAATGTATTTGCCTAGCTTACGGGTTTTGCTGTTATAGACCCACAGTTCTTTAGAACCAAGAATGTCTATAGGGTTGACGCTGACCAGTTTAAGTGCATCGTCAGTTTTCTTGTACTTGAGCTTGGCAACAACCTTGTCTTTACTGACAGCTTTGGTCTTGCGCGGCTTTTTGTTGACTTTAGCTTCTTGCATAAGCATGTTGCAGGCTGCATCAACTTCTGTAAGGAAGTCGATCATTTTCTTAACATGCTTACGGGGACGATGGCTGTAGCCTTCACGAAGCTGTTCATCAGCTTTGCCGCTGGCAAGCTCAGTGAGCTCTTCAAGCCAGGAACCATAGAAGTCACGGATGATACGTGCGTGAGCAGCCTTAGCGCCTTTACCTTTTAGGAGGTTCAGAAGTTTAAAAGATTTTGGATCAAAATTTTCTGCGTCAGTCTGCCAAAGTTCAATAGCGTCTTCGATTTCCATAGTCATAGCATAGGCAGCATCTCGAACACGCTCTTGAATGCTAGGCATATAGACGGCGGGCTTTGCTTCTTTGGGTGTATCTTCGTCATCTTCGAGATCGCCTGCACCCGCTTTTGTAACTTTTTCGATTTCATTACGAAGCCAAACTCCAGTGTCTCGTCCTTTGTTAAAGCCTTCGTGAATTTCAGGCATACCCTTAACAAGGCAAGCGGCAATACCAACCATAGTACCGCTAAAGTATTTGTCTTTGGTTTTACGAATAATGCGGATATCTTCACGGCTATAGCCGTTAGTCTGCATCCACTCAACAACTTTTATTTTAAGTTCTTTAACACTAGATTCGAGCCTGTAATATTCCATAGCACGGCTCCAGTGAGAGCTAAACTTTTCGCCTTCCCAATCACTTGCACCGTCCCAACTCGGGCTGTTATCGCGATTGGCTTTTTGGCGAATTGCAATGCTGGCTTTCTTCAGTTTGGTTGCCATTTGGGCGCTCCTTTGTTAAACAATACTTATATTGTAGCATCAATCAAATGAACTGTCAATCGATATTTTGGCAATAAAAATAGAACTTTTCCATTTCTGGAAAAACGTCCAAAAATATAGTTTTTCTTCTTTTATCGTGTTCGTTAAAAAATAGATAAAAGTCTTTTTGGTTGACTTTATCCTGTTCACTTTTGAACAAATAAGTTATTCTTTTGAGCTTATCTATTTCCCAACTTTCAAAGTTTGGACGATTATCTTCCATAAACTTTGATTGAACCTCTATATATTCTTTATATTCTATTGGTAAAATACTTACATTAATCCATGCAGGATAGTTTACATAAGAAACATCTAGTTTAACTGTCCTATATTCTGTTTTATATTTTTGTTTAAGTGTTAATACATCTTTTAAAAAATCTTTAAAAGAAGTTACTGATAGTACATTATAAGCACTCATAATAAAAAAGTTTCCTTTTGGAATGCTTTCTAAGTATTTTATACAGTTTTGAAACCATTTATGATAATCTAAACCGTATCGAATATAATCTGCTTTATTATTGTGAGCTTCGCAACTTGTATAAAGAGTAAACTTTTTTACAGAACCTTGTTCTAAAATCTTTTTAACTTTTTCAATAAACCTATCAAATAACTTTTCTTCTACACCACAGTTCGAGTTAATAGCAAACTCTAGATTAGGATTTGGATTTTCGATAATATAATCTAATACAGCAAAAGTATGTTTAGACATTAAAGGTTCGCCACCTGTAATCCTAAATGTGTGTAGGGTAGGATAAAGGTTAGGCCACCATTTCCAGAAAGCATCGACATAGGGGTTGTCTTCTCTTTCTAGGATAGGTATTTTATTTTGATTCTTTACATTTTCTAAATTGTTGTAGGCAGAAGAGGTTGGATATCCGCCGAACTCTTTTATTTCTTCCATCCATTTGCTACTTGTTTGAGGACTACAGTAGCTACATTTAAAGTTACAGGCACTGCTAAAACTTACTTCTAAGTAACTGGGATTTATATTTTTAGTATATCCTGCATCGAACACTTGAGGAGCATAGGTCATTCCTGCCCACGACTCAATGCTTTTTAAAACTCTATCACTGTAGACTCCTTCGGGGGAGTTATCCTCAACGTTCCAACAATAGTTACATTCAGTCGGACGACCGCCAGACATCATTATTTTACGTTGTTCTTTTTTGTAACTAGTATTATGCAGAGCACTAGGATCTGCTAATATTTCTTCTAATGGTATTTTATGTGTGTTAGGATGATGACAACTATGTGTATGGCCATTATGCAGATGTAAACTAACCTGCATCCACTTGGCCATACACATGCCAGGACCTACATCATCAAGAATATTTTTGGCTTTCTTTAGCCACTTTACTTTTTCTTCGTTCATTAAGTCCAAAGACTTCCGCGGATTTTAATAAGACGAATAAGCATTTCTTCGTCTTCTTTTTCATATGCTTCTTCGATTTCTCGAGTCTTCATAAGAGCAGTGTCCCCAAATGCACGGAGTTCTGGATCTTTTGGTTCGGCTAAGAAATGGCCACCTTGTTCACGTTTGCGGTCGCAGTATTCGCTCCAACCACTAGCATCGTGAGGGTCTGGTCGGTTACGATAAACTTCAGTCCACCACTTGTAGAGTGCTAGAATCTCTAGTGCCTTTTCTGCTTGATAAGTTGGCTTACCGACATTAGGACTACCTTCTTCGCATTCCTCAGGTTGCCATACTAGTTCACTTTGCCACTTAAGATTGTCAAGGCCTGCTTGAGGGCAACGCCATGTACGCCAACGAAACCAACCTGTGGCCCAGAATGGGGCATTATACTTGCTCTTTTCGTCTTTGTCTGCCCAGGCAATGTGCCACCATGCTAGTTCAACTTCAACAAAGTCTTGTAGTTCGTTAAACAAGCAGGGAAGAAACCTGTTACCAACATCCTGCCACTGTCCGGGCTTGATGTCGCGAGAGTGAGCAGTAAGACTATGAGTGCGAGTAACCCAGCGGTTATTAATATAGTACTTAATAGCATAAAGTTTATCTGTAGGCCAGTAAACAATCTTCTGTAGAATGTCTAGGCCTTCTTCAGCAATCCACCAACGAATGGGGTATGCAGCCTTTGCCCGCTTTTCCCATTCGTCCCAGCCTTCTGCGGTCTTGGCACCGCCCTTGGTAGTGCCGCGAATCCAATCAGCAAACTTAGAGCAGGTCCAATAGTGGTTACGCATGTTAGTCCTTTTTATCGCCAAATAGTTGAAGTAAACTTAGGAATAGGTTAATAAAGTCAAGGTACAACGTCAGTGCGCCTCGTATTTCGGCAGCACCGTCATTGTTATAACTTACTTCCTCACGAATCTTTTGTGTATCGTAAGCTGTTAATCCCAAAAAGATAATAATAGCCAAAGCACTAATGACCATAGCAAGAGTGCTATTACCCAGGAAAATATTAATAATGCTGGCAATAATAATGGCAATAAGACCAACAAACATAAACTTACCAACACTATCAAGATTAGTTTTCGTAAAATAACCATAGAAGCTCATTACTCCAAATAGTACAGCACCTCCCATAAATGCTGAAACAATACTTCCCATATTATATACAGCAAAGATGGTTGCAAAACTTAAACCCATTAATGCCGCAAATCCATGTAGCATTAGTTGGGCGCCCACCTTACCTACTTTTTCCATGGCAAAGGTAATGGCAAAGATTGCCGCAAGAGGGGCAAAAATTACAATCCACTTCATAATGCCTGTGAAGAAAAATGCCAACAGAGTTTGATTAGTTCCTACCAAGAAACTAATAATCATACTAGTAAGTACAGCAAGACTCATGTGTCCATAGACCCGACCCATAGCCGCATTAATCTCTCCGGCAGTTCGGTAAGATGTTTGTGGAAGACCGTAACTAGTTCCGTACATATTTGATATCTCCTTATAAAAACTTATTTAACCTCGATTTAATACAGGACCAAATCTTTGTTTAAATGCAGCCTCAAAACAACTATAAGTTTGGTGTGTAAAGGTATTGGTGTAAAAGATCCAAACTTCTCCGTTTATTTCTCTTACATCGTCTACATAAAATTCTGTTCCGTTTGGTCCTGACCAAACTTGATGCCTTTCTACTTTCATCTTAATGAATCCATTGTTATCTCTTTTCCGTAGACATGTGCTACAGGTTTAATGTAACCTTGAGCCACTGCCCAGTTAACTGTTTCTTGAACATTCCTAGGACAGTTAGGTAGTATATGAATCATAGCTCTAGGATAAGAAACTATTCCGTCATTGATCATAAAGTTGGGATCATCTGATCTAATAGTCCTAACATCTTTTTTCTTTGTAGTATTGTAAACGATCATACTTTTAAACTTTCTAAAGTTTGACGTTTGGCTTCTTCTTTAACTTCTTGGCTGTGAATAACTTGCAATCCACGAAACATGTCTTCAACTACATGAATGATGGCTTCTTTACCTTCATCAGTTAAATGACTGTATTCCGGACTAACAGTACTTTCGTGCCATACTTGTTGATTTCTACTAAGCTCTAGTAGAGCTCCGTAGATAATGTCTTTGTTCATTGAACGTCGTAGATTAAATTTTTTCGCCATCTTGAAAGCCTCTAAAACGGAGAAACCGTGGAAAACGCAAAGAATAACTACCGTCCTGGTTCTGCGTAATAGCATCGGCTCGGACCTCCACCATTTTGTCAACGACTGCTTCACGAGATACCCAAAAAGCATCACGATCGGCATCAGAAAAGCCGCTACCCACATTAACACGAATTGTTTTTCCGTCATCTACACCCTCACAAACTAAAGCACCGAGTTTACCAACATTACGACCAGTGCCTTCTTCAACAGCTACAACATTAAGGCTAACTTCAATAAACGGCTTGAGTTTGAGCCACGAGTGTGTACGTTTACATTCGTAGACAGCATTTGGATCTTTGATCATAATGCCTTCGTAGCCACCGGCAATGGCATCCTGATTAATTTCTTTAAAACGGCGCTGACCTTCGTCAGTGTTAAGGTTTACAAGTTCTTGACCTAGTACAGTAACATTAGGAATCTTATCTTCCCACATGTCGTACCAAACTTTGAGTAGTTGGCTACGCTTTACCTGTTTAGTAGAACACTTGCCTGTTTCAAAGTTAATAAGAGGAATAATATCAAATAGATTGAGAGTAGCATCCTGCGCTTTGACATTACTCTTGCGATGAACTTGCCTCATAAGATCTTGGAAGCTAGAACTCATTACTTCACCGTCGAACACCGTAGGTTCGCTGATGCCGCCAGCTTTAGCAACTTCAGCAAACTGTTCTTTAATGTGCGGAAAGTTTACTAGTTCCTTACCATTGCGGGAAAACTGATCCACACGCCCATCAGGATACACAACAGTAATGACACGAACTCCGTCCAACTTAACCTCAATGATTTTGGTCCCAGAAACTTTTCCTTCATGATTAGAACTATCATGAGCAAGCTGGCAACTAAAAATAGGTACAGCATAGGCAGGCCACTTCTTTTCTACAACTTTGTTTACAGTTTTTTCGCTAACACCGCATCGCAGATCTTTAATAAGAATACGACGATACCAACCGTTCCACTGTGCCTTAGTGGCGGCCTTCATCATTTGAGCAACTGTATCACGGGCAAGGTTGCCGGTGAATGAGCGATTGACAAAGCCAGTAATAATGAGAGTAAAACTATCCCAATCCAAGCCAACACCATCTTCATCTGTTTTCTCCGGAATTTGTTTTAGCCCAAATGTAATCATGGGATCCAAGGCTAATCGGAACCCTTCAAATAGTTCGTTGTTTTTTTGTTCAGCTTGGACAAGAATAATAGCCTCTTTATCCAAACGGCTATTATGAGTTTCAAGTGCCCAAATAACACTTTGGGGAGAGTCAGACATCATAGCTCCTATCTGTTTAGTATGCCTTATTATAGCATCAAACAGTTAATAGGTCAAGTAGTCTGTGGTTTTAAATGGCTTACCGATCTCAGCATAAGGCATATTTCGGATGATTTTTTTCTTCATAGAACGGACTATTGGATGAGAATGGTTCCATTCGAAAGCTTTTAAAAACTTATGCCAGGAAGTTCTTTTGCTTCTTTTGGATAAGTTAGTATCCAAATATTTTTTAATCGCACGAGTATCGTCTCCAAATCTGTCGTAGAGTTCGCAGGCAATGTTAAATGCAAACGCACCCATTTCGTCTTTGTGTCCGTAGTATTCTTGTTCTCTACGATCTTTAGCATAATAAGCAGTGCTCAAATACCCCGGAAGTTCTTTAAAGTTCCTGCTACGATATTGCCTTAAATGTATCACTTCGTGTAAGACTGTGTCTGCAAAAAGTGTACATATTCTTCGCCATCTGGAATCTGATATTCTTAAACAGCTATCAGTTTTTTGATAGCTAAAAACTATTTCAATATGGCGTTTACCCTCCATGTCGTAGCAGGCATAGTAGGCTCCGCCGACATAAAGAAGACCTTCCTCGTGTTCAAGGTCTTGTTTCATAGTTACCCTTATAGGAAGGTAACTTTTAATATGAGTACTTAATAGCTTTTGTATAGTTTTAACAGGAAGCCTTTTTCCTACAATAGAAGATTTCAGCCCGTACAACATAGTATACAGGCTTTCCCTGTCTAGCAGTGACCAGTTAAATGGTTTCCTTGACACAGCACTCTCCCATTTTTAGTATTTAAGTGTTGTGTTAACCCCCATTAACTACGTACTTTATGGCCTCTTTGTAATAACTTTATCAGCTAAACCGTACTTTACAGCTTCTTCTGCGCTCAAAAACGTGTCAAACTTCATAGTTTCGAACAGTTCGTCATACTGTTTACCTGCTGTATTGTGCTTGACATACAGCTCAGTTAGACGCTTATTAAGGCGTTTGCTTTCTTCCATGCTACGCACAGCATCTTCAAACTGAAGTTCTTGTACGTGAACGCTTCCCCGAGTGCCCGGAGTACCTGAGCTAACACGATGAATCATTGTACGACTTTCTGGAAGAACAAAACGCTTTCCGGGTGTTCCAGCTTGAGCTAGGAAACTACCCATACTAGCAGCTTGCCCAATAACAATAGTACTGACATCAGGTTTAATAAACTGCATGGTATCGTAAATAGCAAGACCAGCAGTTACACTACCTCCTGGACTGTTAATAAAAAACTGAATATCATCGGCGCTTTGACTTTCGAGGAAAAGAAGCTGTGCAACAATAATACTAGCACTGTGCTCGTTTACATCGGTGTCGAGCATAACAATGCGATCTTTTAGAAGTCGGCTATAAATGTCATAGGCACGTTCGCCACGTGCTTCGGTTTCAATAACGGTTGGAATAAGATTAGGCATTGTTGTCTTTCAAAAGTTTAAATGAGTATAGCTTATAGAAGTGAAGTTTGTCAATCCTAGACTCTTTCAAATATGTTTCAAATATAGGATTAGGGTTATTTGTTATAAGTGACTCAAACAGTGTTAACAGTTCATTACCGACTGATATTTGAGCTGAGTACAGATCATTGTTATCATCAACAAACCAAAAGTTTTTAAACTTCTGTGTTTTTTGCATTCCGGTCGTCGTCTTTAAAAACTTAAGACGTTTAGCAAATTTATTACTAATCTTGTTTCCTAATGGACTAAGTCGTTCAGTATTGTATAGCTTTTTAAATTCGTCGTAGACGCAGTCTTCTTCGTAGAAGTAAGGCAGCTTCCAGTAAATGCCGATGTCTTGATCGTTGCATTCTGCAACACGATTCTCTAATAGAAATGCCATACGGCTCCTGATAGGAGTTAATGTTTTTCCATTTAAGATATCCCAAAATAATTTTTTAGAATAGTACTGCCTAATTTCTTCGGCTTTAGCTTTAACTGCATCTGATACATTTTGCATCACTCTATGATCTTCATAGAGACCGTAGAACGCTCCCGGAGTAGTATCCGACAACTCTTTTGCACTAACTGCTAACACCAAAGGATCTAGATCAAACTTTTTAGGCCTTTCAACATAAGTTTGAAAGTCTTTTAAAAAGGGATCACTGGTACTTATCGTCAAGTTCGACATTTGCTAATCCTGCAACCATTTGAAATTTTTCCCATGCAAGTTTTGCTGAAGGGTTACGTTCTAACTCCTCGCTAGGCAGCACGGCTTCTAACCAAATCTCAGCCCGACGAGCAGGATGAGCACCAAACTTACGAGGCTGATGAAATTTTCCTGACTCCAAAAGTTCAATACTTACTGAACGGAAACGATCTTCGTCTTCAGGTCCGTATCCTCCCCATTCTGGCATTGACCAAAGGCTACCCCCGGTATGCCCTCCGCCATATCCACTCCAGATATCTTGCCATTGCTTGTCATCGTGCGGATCAAAATCTGTTCTAGAAATGATTATTAGTACATCGTCGATGTTAACTTTACCATCGACGATGTCACGAACACAACGGCTATAGCTAAGACCTATCTTCATTACCTTCTTCCTTGTTTAATATTACGAACTAAGGGACCTTCAGTGGTAAAACTAAGGCCAGCACTTCTTCCTTCGTAGACAAATCCATTCCACTTCATATCTAGCTTGATCTTTTTTTCGATGCTGACAGCAACATGATCACCGTCTCTAAAACTTAGAATCTCTCCTACCATACGTCGACCGTTGTCTTCGCACATTACTTCGCAAGTATCTTCGATAACTTGTCTCATAGTTCAAACCTCACTTGTTTAACACTATCCCAACGAAAGCTTTTCCAAGCTTTAGCTTCAAGATCATAAACCGGCATAACTTCGTCATTGACCTTGCGTTCTTTTTTTGTCTCTACTTCTTCTTTAACCTCAACAGCAGGTACAAGTTTAGGATTAGTAGTACAGAGCATAACACGCTCTGTACCATCTTTTTTAGTAAAGACAACTGTAGTAGGACCGTAGGCTATATGACCTTTTAGCCATTTTTTAAAGAGTTTAACTTCTTTTTCACTTAAGGTCATCTGCTTCGGAGTTAAGTTTATGTCTAAGTTCGTCATTTTCTTTTTGCAACCTTTCAATATGGGAAGCTAGTTCCAAAAGCATTTCTTGCAAATTTTTTGCAGTCGATCGAGTAATCTCAACAATGTTTAGTTCTTTATCCATTTATACCTCTATTACAATATTAGGGTTCCAACCGCTATCCTCCTCGTAGCCTTCGTAACCTCGCGGATTACAAACAACTCGAGTACTACCAATGACATAATCAAATGGGTGATGCGTATGTCCGTGTGTCCACAGTTTGATCTGTGGATGATCAATAATAAAGTCGCTAAGGTCACTACTGTAAGCACCGTTCATTAAGAACTCGTTAGCGTATCTTGGATGAGTGCTTAACTTACTTGGGCTGTGATGACCACAGACAACAAACTTTTCGTCAAACTTTCCTTGGATAACTGCTTCAATGTACTTGACCATTTTAGTAAAACGAACAACTGTATCTGCAGGCTTAACACTGGTAAACCCAGCCTTGTCATTCTTAATGATACGGAAGTCGTTCATCATATCGCGAACGGCATGCATAGTTAACGGATCATTCTTGTTCATATCGGTCCATAAGGTCCCACCAATGAACGTGACATCGTCGATCTTTTTACATTCTTGTTCCAGGAAATAGATGTTAGGAAACTTGTCACATTCCTCTTTTAAAACATCAAGGGTTTGAAACCAACGAAAATGATAAAACTCGTGATTACCGGCAATATAAACCACATGGGGAAACTGCTCGCTGACACGTTTTAAAAAATCACGGAATCTTTTTGCAGTCTCCATCCTACGGCTAAGGTTTGCAAAGGCGCCCTGACTGTAAGGATTAAAGTCTGCGGCTGCATGCCTATAAAGGTCGTCGGCGATCATAATGTCGCCGCTAAGGATTAAGACATCGCATCCTTCGTCGTTTTTAATATCAATGTCGGAGAACTCTAGATGTAGATCCGACACTACTTTTATTTTCATAATTTTTCCGATAACAATATTTGGCAGAGCTTTTGATCTTTTTCGCTTTTAAATTCAAAAAGCATGTAGTCTACATGGGGGCGATACATAAACCTATCGCCAGGTAACCCAAAAACTTCTAGAACCATAGCGCAACATTCGTTCCACCAAATAGTTCCATAGTCGGTAGTCCAGTCTATTTTAACAGGATATTTGAATGTTGTCAATCGTCGTCTCCGAAACGTTCTTTCATTTTAGCTTGACGTTCTGCTTCGTGCTCGTCGCAGAGAGTTCGAATCCAACCTCCGGTCCGCATTGTGCCGGGCTTGCCACATTCTTCACAGGTGTTAGCCGCCCAGGATTCTGCCATACGCACCATTCCGTCTACTACCGGATCTCCACCTTCGTAGTAGAAACGTAGGCCTCCAAACTTTTCTTTGACCTGTGTTGCTACAACTTGCTGGCAACCATCCCCACGTCCGTATTTTTCTTTTTGTTCTTGCTTCCAATCTACATGATGCTGGATTTGATTACATAGACTATCAATAACTTGATACCACCCATCACCAATATCAAATCCCCAGCACATACAAGTTTCGGTCATTGGGGCATGACGATCTCTAAAGATCTTAGGATACTTTTCACAAAGCAGTTTGTCAAAATCTTCTTTCATTGGGCAACCTTTACATAGTTAATACGAGTTTCAATCTTTTTACAGATCCAGTTTTCAGCATGTTGTTTAACTTTAGCTTTAATAATAACAGCAGGACCGACAGATACTTCTTTACTGCTCATCCAACTGACAATCTTGTTATCAACAATGGCGCTGACATTCCAAGCATCAAAGTTTTTAGAGCGTCTTACTTCTAGAATTTCGCAGTCCTTGTCCAATAGCACTTCACCGATCTCTGCCAAATATTCGTTGTCAGCATTGCGGAATGCTTTTTCAACTTTATTCTTAATGACATCTCGATGGTAAACGCTAGGCAAACTAGCAATCCAACCAATCTTGTTGCCAGGCATTTCTTCGGTCATTAACAAACTAAAGATTTCAGTTTGGAACTCGTTGTCGCCTTTGACAGCAGCAAACATAAGACGCTTATAATAACTTCGAATCTCCTCTGCAAGTTCTTTGTCGCAATCTTCTACAAATAACTGCATTGGTTTGAACTCTTGTTCAGTATTTGAATATTTGTCGATTCCCAAGGAATGACGGATTAAAGATTTGTTGTCGTGCTTGACAAACAGAAACTTACCGTCGTCATCATATTTGTATTCGGCCTGCTTTAAATAGACCTGATTGGTGCGCTGAGCAGCACAAGCAAGCTCAAGAACTTTTTGGACAGGGAATTCGTTAGCCATTTCAAACTTCCCATTTTCGTTTGTTAAAATCATATTTTACATGAAAATTTGAGTCTTGTCAATGGTTTCCAAATGTTTGTATACCTTTTTAGCTAATCTTTTTAATAAAGAGTTATTGGAAAAATGAGTTACATAGGCCTGTAAGTTTGGACTCACAAGCTGTCCGTTTTGTTTCATTTTGCTCAAAGCAGACAGTTTAACCATGTACCTTTTGGCTCTGCTTGGAGACATAGCTCTTAGAAGTTCAATGGCTATGCTTAAAGAATATGCATCTAACTCGTCCGGATCTGCGAGATATTTGCTAAAGGGCTCGTATGCATGATCACTATAAGTTTCAAAAGATCTGCACCTGCTCTGCATCTGATGACGTATTTCGTGAACTACTGCATCAAATATTTGTATAAGAAAGTCTGTTATTTGAAGTTGATAAAACTTACTATCCCCTTCAAAGTTATGATAGACAATAACTTCTATAGCAGTTTCATTAATGAAGTCATCTTCCGGATCGTAATAGGCCATTACATAAAAATGATCCCCACTAAGAGAGTTATCTTTTTTAGTTTTTAAATCAATATCTATATCTTTAAGTCTGAACTCTTTTTTTGTAGATGCTACTAACTTTCTAAAACTAATAGCATTTGGATTAGCTTTTCGAACGCATTGACAGACTTGATTAACACGTTCGATAACTGAGTTCATTTTACATCCTATAAGTGATTCTTCCTTTGGTTAAATCGTAAGGGCTCATTTCGATTTTAACCGGATCACCTAAGATTACTTTAATTTTATTTTGTTTGAGCCTACCGCCCATATAACACAGAACGATTTGCTCCATGTTGTCTACCTTTACCCTAAACGTTGAGTTAGGTAACACTTCTTCTACTCTGCCTGTAAGTTCTAATAAATCTTCTTTTTTAGCCATGTTTAGATATTACGATTGCGCCGTCCTCGATGTTAATGTTTAATGTATCACCTTCTTTCCAACCTGTACGTTCTAGTAACTCAGGAGGAAACTTTAGTATAACATTATCAGGATCTCCTGGTATGTCTTCAAAAATATCCTCTGCATTGAAAGTTAAGGTATTATTTTCCATTATTCTTCTCCGTTGTATTTAACAACAATCCATCCTAGTTTGTTTAAATCAAGCTCGATTTCTTCAGTTACAGTTTCTTCAGGAACATATCCGGTACGCTTACTCCATTCTTCGGAAGTTTCTTTAGCATCGTACTCTGCATTCATGCCCCCAATGCCGCTACAGTACCAATCAATGTAGTCTCCTTCCTGACGCATATCTGCGATTATACCTCCGGCATAGCGCCAAGAGCACGACCATTTTTGTTCTTTTAAAACGGGCCAAAGGTCCCGTTTGATAAAATCGTTGTTACACATGGCAGCATATAAGTTTTGAGCATAGCTGTCACTGGCACGAACCTTTTCTAATATCCAATCTGTAGTTCGCAAATCCCATTCCATGTTATCTTTTTGCCATTTAGGATCCGCTTCTTTTTCTGCCTTTTGTTCATCCCAACTTTTGTAGTAATCAACCATAGCAGCAACCTCCTCACAGTTTTCAGGAGTCTTGCCTTCTTCGGCTTTTCGCTCGAGGTATTTTTCTGCTTGAAACGTATTTCTTTTTGGGCTCTTCGAAATCATATTAAATACACCATGGACTTTCAATCAATACCGTTCGAAAAAATTGTTAGGTTCGGTCAGCGAACAATGTTAGACAATCCTTTGTTTTCTATAAGTTGGATACTAGGACGGTTTTGTAACTATAAATGTAGTTATTGTTGGCCTTATGCACGTAGCGATGAACTTGATTATCAAAGTTTAGATGTGTATAAGCATACTGTAGATCAAATAAAAAGTCAAGCTCGTTCGAATGGATTCACTCATTTTCATTGGAGCTTCAGCGGTGGGGAACCTACAGCTTATAAAGGACTGTTAGAACTAACTAGGCATATCGATGATGGAGTTCAAACTCCTTATCAAAGTGTCCATATGACTACCAACCTAAGTGCTGGTAGAGAATGGTGGAAAAGATGGACAAATATTACAGCACCTTTGCAAAGAAAAAGTATAACAGCAAGTCATCATGCAGAGTTTGCTAAAGAAACAGAGTTTGGTGACAAGTGTTTACAACTAATGTACGACGGAGTATTTGTAACTATTAATCAAGTTATGGTTCCTGAAAAATTTTTTGAGCTTTATGAAAAACTACAGAAATTTCATAAAAGGGGCATCAATGTAACATTGAAACCTCAGAGTGATCCTACTGCAAGTAGAGTAGTTGACGGTTACACAGAAGAAATGATTCACTTAATGCAAACAGGTTTCCCACAAGAAGTTCAAGGAGAAGAACTATATCAGATAGCATTGTATGACAATGAAGGAAAAGAGTACCTATTTGATCAAGCAGAAAGATTTAATGCATTTGGATTTAACAAGTTTAAAGGATGGGATTGTAATAGCGGATATCAAAGTGTTATAATACGCAGCAATGAAGTAAAAAGATCTTATAGCTGTCACGATCAACCTTTAGGAACACTAACTGAAGGGTTTAATCTTTTTAAAGAATCTAAAATCTGTATAACACCCAGCTGTGTAAGTTCAGCTGATAGCAAAATACCTAAAATAAAAAATGTATAACTATAACGAAGTTAGATCAATGCACGTAGAGTTAACATCTAAGTGCCAAGCTAGATGTCCTATGTGTCCTAGAAGAATCAATGGTGGAATGTTGAATCCGCTTATTGACTTAGAAGAAATAACATTAGAACAGTTTAAAGAATGGTTTCCTAAAACTTTTCTTCAACAGTTGACTTTTATTAACTTTTGCGGAAACTTAGGAGATCCTATTATTGCCAAAGATACTTTAGAGATTCTCCAATATCTTAGAGAAGTACACCCTGGAATAACTTTGTTGCTGCACACCAACGGAAGTGCTAGAGATATTAAATGGTGGGAAGAACTTGCAAAGACCGGAGTAAGGGCAACATTTGGCATTGACGGGCTAGAAGATACACATCATTTATACAGGATATCCACAGACTGGAATAAGATTATTAACAATGCTAGAGCATTTATAAACGCCGGAGGAAATGCTGAATGGCACATGCTAGTCTTTAAACATAATGAACATCAAGTAGAAGCTTGCCGAGAGCTTAGTAAAGAATACAACTTCAGTTCTTTTGCAGTTAAACACACTACAAGATTTCAAGATGGCAAGTTTCATGCACTAGACGAGAACGGACGTACAACACATATTTTATATCCAACTAAGTTAAGTGAAGAAATGATATCTAAAGTACAGGCAGCATCAAAAGAAATTAGACCTGTAATCAAATGCAAATCAAAAAGAGACAGTCAACTATATGTTTCAGCAGCAGGAAAAATAAGTCCTTGTTGCTGGTTAGATTTTGATTGGATATTGCACAAACAAGATTCTCGTATAGATTATATGGATAGAATAGGTCGTTTTCCTTCTTTAAGAGAAAACACATTAGAGGAAATCTTCAACACTAAGTTTTTTAATGAAGTCGAGAACACATGGTCTTGTAATCCACTTATGGAATGTTCTAAACAATGCGGGTCTTTTGATAAACTAAACGAGCAATATAAAGAGAGATGAAAGTAGATATACAAGATGTTTTATTCTGGATGGATGCCATTCGAGATAGTGAAGACCGATACCGAACATTAGAATCTTTTTGGAAAGGTCAAGTTAACAGTAAGATTTGGTTGATAGATAATCTAGAACAAGTTGTCTTTCCCTCAATGTCAAACACTATTGTTATTCACGGCGGATGGAACGGAGTCCTAGCCAGCTTGTTGTTTAACTCTAACATCGGAGTTAAACATATAACTAGTTTAGATGTTGATCCTGTATGTGAAAAGATTGCTAAAACTATTAACAGAAGACAAGACCTTGAAGGTAGGTTTACTGCTGTAACCGCAGATATGTGTAACTATACATATAATGCAAACATTGTTATCAATACTAGTTGTGAACATATTACACAAGAACAATACAACACTTGGTTATCTAACGTTCCAAAAAGTTGTTTGGTAGTTATTCAAAGTAACGATTACAAAGAACTAGTTGAACACATAAACTGTTCAGATTCTTTATCTGACTTTGAAAAAAAATCTAATCTTAATATTATTTTTTCAGACACATTGCCTTTACAAAAGTACAATAGATTTATGATAATCGGATATAAAAAATGAACTGGTGGTACAACGAACCTGACACGCAGTTAGGAAAATATCAAAGACAGTTAGAATCTGTTACAGGAACATCTAGTTTCTGTATTCTTCCTTGGATACATTTTGCAACAAGACCCAACGGTGACATGCGCTTATGCTGTAATGCTAACAGCAGCGGAGCAGGTAAAGATCATGTCATTGGTCTTGTAAAAAACGAATCTGGACAGCCTGCAAACTTTGGAAGAGAAACTCCTATGCAGGCGTGGAATAACGACTATATGAAGTCCGTTCGTACTACTATGCTTCGAGGAGAAATCCCTGCAAGTTGTACTAAATGCTACCAAGAAGAAAAACTTGGTGTAGTCAGTAAGCGTATCTGGGAAACAGGTACCTGGCAGCAAGAAGGAATAGATATACCTGAACTTATTAAACAGACAGAAGAAGATGGAACTGTTCCAGAAAAACTAATCTATTTAGATCTAAGGCTCGGGCATACTTGTAATCTTAAATGTATTATGTGTAGCCCTCACGATAGCAGTCAATGGGTCGCTGATCATAAGAAACTTATTCCTATTCTACAAGATCCAGAAGTTAAGCGTCAAATGGAATGGAGTCGAAAAGAGTTCAACAACTTCTGGCATGAAAAAGAAACTTTCTGGGAGGAAATGTACAAACAGATTCCTAACCTTAAGCAAGTTTATTTTGCCGGAGGGGATCCTTTAATGATTCGAGAACATAAGATGTTCTTAGAAGAAATTATTAAGCAGGGTTATGCCGATAAGATTCTTGTTAGATATAATACAAATGCCTTACTATTAGATGACAGCATTATAGATCTATGGAAGCAGTTTAAAATAGTAAAAGTTGGATTTAGTATTGATGCATTAGATCAACGTAACTTGTATATTAGGTATCCAAGTGATTGGAATACTATTGTGCAAAATTTGCACAAGCTAGATAATACACCTAACAACATACAGGTTAGTATTGCAACTGCTATTCAAATATTAAACATTAAAAATTTACCAGAGTTTGCCAAATGGAAGATTAAACAGAACTTTAAAAAGATCAACTTTGAAAATGTCACTGGAGGAATACAAGCTGGTGGCGGCATTTTTAATATGCACCTTCTTTATATTCCTACTTTCCTAAGCATCAAATGTTTGCCAGTTGAAGATAAAGCTGAAGTTAGAAAACTATTTGGAGAGTTAGCTAACTGGTTACATGAAAACTATAGACAGGACGAAGATTTCTGGAAACAAAATCCCTACGGTTGGAAGCGCTGGCAAGCTGTATTAGACTTTATGGATAGCGAAGATCACAGTCATCTATTACCAGGTTTTAAAGAATATATAACTAAAATGGATTCTATAAGAAATTTATCTATGGCGGAAGTGTTTCCTGAACTAGCACATTTAATCAAATGAAAAAGATTGTAGAAATAAAAAGCGATAAGCCTAAAACTCATCTAAGAATAGAGTATATGGTAGGAAACTACTGCAACTTCAGCTGTTGGTATTGCGGCCCACATGCCAACGGAGGAACACATCGTTGGCATGATGATACTGAGTTTCTTTTAAAGAACTTTAGGCACATGTTTGACTTTTTTATGAATAATGGAAAGACTAGTTTTGAACTTAATCTCTTAGGCGGGGAACCTGCACTATGGCCAGATGTTGCGTACTTTGCTAGAGAAATAAAAAGAACGCATCCTGTTGAAGTCACTATGACTACAAATGGTAGTAGAACTCTTAGATGGTGGGATCAAAATGCAGATGCATTTGATAAAATAAGATTTAGCTGTCATCCCAATGAAGTAGATGTTGATCATTATATTAGTGTTTTAGATCTAGTTTTTAGTAAGGGTATATCCATGAATGCCCTTGTTCTTATGGATCCAACAAACTGGGATAGAAGTGTAGAGATTATTGAAAAATGTAAAAAAAGTAGGTACCCTTGGTTTCTTAATGCTGTTGAAGTATTTTCTCAATATCAATACACAGAAGAACAAAAGAAATATATTTCAAAATGTGTTAAAAGACGTCCTAGTATTTGGTGGATATTAAAACATGATCTAAAATCTTTTAAAAAACCTCGTGTAGTATTTGAAGACGGAAAGTCTAAGTTTATAGAAAGAAACTTTCTAAGTTTAAATGATCTAAATCATTTTAGAGGTTGGTCTTGTAATGTAGGTATAGATAACATTAACATTCAAAAAGATGGTATACTTACAGGGACTTGCAATATGAAGTTGTATGGTAAAGAGTTTTACTATAACATTTACGATGTTGACTTTGTAGAAAAGTTTAATCCCGAACTTAAACCTGTTATTTGCGAAGTAGATAGCTGTTGGTGTCAGCCCGAACAACTGTTAGATAAGAAAAAAATATTTAACGAGGAGCAGTCTTTGTCAAAGGTATATCCGCTGCACATGTACACCAATCACGAGTACAAGAAACTGGGTCAGAAGGCACAATAAAAGTTCCTTGGTATATATTACCAAGACTGCCTCCTACTCGACATGTTGCTCGATGTACATCTCCGTCCCAGTTAATCATAAGACTCTCAATGCCTGCATAACAAGTCCAATCTTTATACTTGTTTAAATGAAGTTTAATAACATCATTGGCGTGCATTATGTGTTCTCTACTATCCTCATGAAGGACACAGTTTCCTTGAACAGTGGCATCTTGTTCTCTAATCCAAATAAGATCATCGGGATGATATCTCATGTCATCGAACAGATCGTGATCGCCTTGAGTCCATCTTATTCTTCTAACTGTATTTGGAATCTGATCGTTGTTTAACACTTGTCTAACAGCCTTAACCATGGGCATCATATCATGATGGGCCATTATTTGACCCATGAGTTTTATCTTTGTATGTTCAGCTAAGTCTTGTACAGTTCTAACCACACGCATCCAATCGTATTCAAAATGAATACTAAACACGTATTGATCAACAGGTAAAGAAGCATAAAACTCAAATGGTAGTGTTCCGTTAGTTGTAACACTTATCCATGTTACACCTAAGTGTCTAGCATATTGAACAAGCTCTCTAAACTTTGGATGCACTGTAGGTTCGCCGCCAGTAAAACTTAATCGAATAGGTTTGCCTATTGATGCTAGTTTATCTACCGTTGCTTTTAAAACTTCTATGTCAGTATGAGGACTAGTATTATCATGTATACTGCTAGGGCAATAACTACAATCGTAGTTACATCTTTTTCCTAGATTCCATTCTACCTTTATACTTTCTTGATGGTTCCACCGACTTGTTACTTTGTTCATACAAATGCCTTAAATTCGGGAACTACTGATAGAAGATCTTGTCCTCTTGTTGCATCTAATGCACGATTAAATTCTAAAAACTCTGACCATAAATGACTTTGATCTTTAGCACGTAGATAGTTAATGTTGTCTTTGATCTGTTGTCTTGTTATTTTTTCTAGTATAGGGTGTTTTTCTATATTAGGAAATGTAAACAATCTTTCTGATACTGTTTCTAATCTACTTATTGCTAACTCTTTAAGTTCTTGTGGTAACACTTGAGCTGACAGACAGTTAGGATAACTTACTCTATGACTGTAAAATACAATGTTTAGTTCATTAATAAAGTGATCAATGCATTCTGCTGCTTGTAATATATTACCTGCCTGTGCTGTAAAAGCTCCAACAACTCGACTTACATTTGGTATTTTTTGTATTTCTTTGATGTTTTGTACAACGAGATCCCAGTCACCGTTACCGCGTATGTAGTTATAAACATCCCCAACGCCGTCAATGCTGACATTAACGGCAACACTTCTAAAATATGGCCAGTAATCATGAATAGTCCTTCCTTTGCTTATTCCTAACGTTGTTCCGTTAGTTGCATATTTGATCTCAATATTTTTACCGTAAGGCTTTAGCATATCTAATATTCGATAATGCTGAGGATCCATTAACGGTTCTCCTCCAGCAAACTCGACTCTACGAAAATAAGGCAATAGTTTTTCAAAACTAGCCCACCAGTTTTCTGTATTATCAAACTCTCCTATGTATTGACCGGGAGTTTTAACAATCTGTTCTATTGTTGGTACTAAAAAGTTGTTTTCTTTTTTGTAAAATGGAACAACTTGGTTCCAGTCTTTCCAGTTTGTGCTATCTAGGGGATTACACATTCTACATTTTAAGTTACAGAGATTATTAAGTTTAATCTCCATTGTAGGAAACTCAAAAGGCATTACTTCTTTTAAGGGAGTATTAGGATATAGATTAATACGTGCTTCTGGAATAACACCGTTAATATGACGCTGACGAAGACTTTCGACTCCCTGATCTTCTAGATCAAAACAAGGTTTACAAACGGTAGGACGTTCCCCATTAAGGACCTTCCTCCTTACTTCTCTTATAGCATCATTATTCCATATTTCTTCTAAGCTGCTTTCTTGTATATGCCCGATAGGAGCACTTCGGCAACAGACTTTAACTGCACCATCTTCTCTAGTTGCTAATCCTGTAAAAGGATGCATACAAAATGTTTTGCTTGTGTTGTTCATTTATAATCTTTTTAAGGGTGGCCTTGCTAGTTCTTCATTGAGGTCATAGTTCATAATATACTGTCGAGTACTTGTGCTTATGGTATTATTAGGCCAAACATAATCTAAAAACTGTAATGCTTCAGTTGGTAAAGGATGTATATCATCGTCAGGTGCTATTCTGCTTTTAATGTTTTCGTCAGCGAACCACTTATATACACCGTCTATATTAGTAAACACACTTTGATATAAACTAATAACATCTCTATTATCAAAAAATCTAGGAACTTCTCTACCTTGATAGACATCTAAACACAGTTGTTTCCAATAAGGAAGCAAAGAATCTTTATCATAATCTTTTAATGTTTCTCTTAGTGTAGAACTTTTAAAAAACTCCATCCACATAAAGTTAGCCCAGTCGCAGCTTTTAGCGTTTAAAAGAGATTGTATTGATTTCATGTATGCTAGATCTCGAATCAAAAATCCTCTAAGGTCTAAAGCAAACTTTTTAAACCATTCTTTGCCGTAGGTTTTTTCTTGATATCGACTTGGGGCATTTAACCATGTGTTGTTATGGTATCTATCTTCTCTTTCATGCATACTCCAAAATATCATTACTAGATCATCTTTATCAAAGTTATATTTAGAATCAGCTTCTACGACACTGTTAAAGATATAATGATTGCCTGCCATTGGCCTACCCCAGTTTTCGTAAAACTCGATCTCTTGACCTATAATATCTGCCCAGGTAGGCCATTTATAGTTAGTAAAGCTGCATCCAAATGCAAAAAATCTTTTGTATTTTTTAGTGTCAAGATTTACTATTTTCATTGATAGCCCATTCGCGCTCTTTACACCAAAAACATTCTCCGCAGATAGGTACATATTGACCAGGAGTATAGCTTTTATAGGTTATATTCTCAAACTCACCTTCACAACTTCTTGTTAGTTCAAATAAATCTTCTATTCCTAATCTTTTGTATTGTCTAACTATCCAATCTTTTTCTACAAATCTAAATGGATGAACAGCATATCGATCCATATGTTTCATAAAATACAAATGTTGGTTTTCTTCTGTAGGTTCTACATCTCTTTCTGTCATTCCATTAAATGACGCAGATCTAGGATTACGAGTAACGGCGTTGTAGTATGCATCTATATTGTGTTTGTTGCAGATGTATTCTCCAAACGCTCGTTGCTGTATATTATCTCCGCTAACTTTTTTACCATACTCGTCTGTTAAACTTGGTCCAATATTTCCGTATTCTATTTCAGGAGCAATAAAATTTTTATGAAACACAAAACACAACTCGGGAAACTTTTTCAACAAATACTCATAGACATTTCTAGCATCCCATTCTTGCCATGGACGAGTTTTCCACATCCTAGTATGATTAATAATGTGAATCGTTTGTTTTTTAGTTGCTAGACTGCACAATATATGAGATAAGAGGGCCGAGTCTGCGCCTCCACTAAGGCTAATAGCAATGTCCCATTTACTATCAAATGGAACTAATACTCCATCTATGTTGTGAAATGTAGTCATGAAATATTTAATCGTATAAAACGACCATATAAATATTTCATGGTAGAGAAAACACCTTATTTGGTTCCTTTTGGACTTATTGAAGAAGCTAATCGTTCTTTGCCTCATATTGATTTTAAGGTAAGTCTTAACAAACCGACTGGTAGATTTTTTTATGATCCTTGGATTATAAAAGATGAGTTTAAAAATACTGTATGGGAAGAACTTTTAAAAACACTTCCGGGTCCGGTTGGCGAAGCAAGAATTATACAACTTTATAATGGAACTTGCTACATGAGTCATTGTGACATCGATAATCGATATCATTTAAACTTAGAAGGGCAATATTCTTTTTTAATAGACATTGATTCCCAAACAATGTATCCAACAGTTCCCGATGGGTCTTGGTATATACTTGACACTGGTAGTAGGCATGTTGCTGCAAACTTTGGATCAATATTTAGAAATCAACTTGTTGTTAGATGGTTGCTTAATGATGCCATTTTAATAAATCCTGTTAGTGTTAAAATAATGCCTATATGTGCCAATCCTAGATTTGAGTTTGATGACATTGTAAGTCCTTGGTTACATAAAATGAATAAGCTAAAACAACTAGTTGACTTTACGGTTCTAGACAACGGAGTTAAATTTAAAATAGAACAAAATCAAATATCAGATTTAGATTCTTTTCCTTCTGATAAGTTTAGGATAATAATAGAAAAATGAATCACGCTTTATTTTTTTCGTTAACGGGTAAACGATGGGAGCGTGTATTATGGCCCCATCGTGTTGCTACATTTTTAAGAATGAATGATTGGGATGCTGAAGTTGTAGACTTTACAGCATTCTGGAAACTTGAAGAACTACAAGAGCTAGTAAGATCTAGAGTGTCAAATAAAACTGTGATGTTTTGTTTTGGCACAGCATTTTTAAATCCATGGAGTCCTTATCTTAATGATTTTATTGCATGGTTAAAGAAAGAATATCCTAGTATTCCTGTTGTAGTTGGCGGCAATAATGCATTGGTTACTCCTGCAGAAAATGTAGACTATTGGGTAGATAGCTACGGAGAAAATGCCGTTCTTGCATTGTGCAAAAATCTTATAGGTACGCTAGGTGCACCTTTAATGACTGATCCAATATTCTTTGGAAGTAAGAAAGTTATTAGAGGCCTTCATCATTACCCTTCAGCACCTTTAGAAAACTATCTTGTAGACTATGAAGATCGAGACTTTATGATGCCTTGGGAGTGTCCGCAAATAGAAACAGCTAGGGGTTGTATGTTTAGTTGTTCTTACTGCAACTTTCCTATCATTGGCCAGGCCAAAGATGTTAGCGTAAGCAAAGAAGAGTTTAAGCGTCAACTACAGCTAGGCTACGAAAAATGGGGTATTGTTAACTGGCGTGTTATGGACGAAACATTTAATGATCGTCCTGAGAAACTACAGAAATACGCAGAAGCTGTTGACGAATTAGGATACCATACGTGGATCTGCGGATTTGCTAGAGGAGATCTAGTTGTTAAGCATCGCGAACATTGGGATACCTACATTAGATTAGGATTCCTTGGACATAGTATGGGCATTGAAACTTTTAATAGAGAAGCCGGAAAGCTAGTTCGTAAAGGTATGGATCCTGACAAGTTAAAAGAAGGACTTTTAGACTTTCAAGCATATACAGATGTTCATGCTCCTAGACGTTATAGAGCAAACATACAAATGATCTGCGGTATTCCTGGCGAAAGCGCAGAGTCCTGGAATGATTCTTTACAGTGGCTTAATACACATTGGCTTCGTCAAAGTGCCAGCGCACATATTTTAGAAGTTCCTGACTACGATGAAACACTAACTAATCAAAGTAAGTTTACAAAGGAACTTGTAAGCAACGGATTAGTTAAGCTTGAAGCTAGACAAAACCCCGGATATGAAGTTTCTAAGGATAGTGCAGGAAATGTTATCTTTAAATCTACAACACCTAGAGGTGGCGGAGTTGGTAGTACTCGTAACGATGTAGTTATTTGGAAACACAACGACATGGATTGGTATCAAGCTGAAGATCTTGTAAAGGCATTCTATTCTGATGATGGGTTTAAGGGCCTGAGAGGTTGCAATCCTTTCTTATCTGATAGACTGTTTGCTTATCACCAAACAAATAAGTATGAAGAAATATACGAGTATAAAGTATCTGAAGTCAATACTGCTGATCAAAAGTTTAGAGATCAAGTGCAATCTTATATTAATAAAAAGCTAAGTTGGAGTAAACAGTGACAGATACTACTAACTGGACTTACTATTACAAGTTAACACAAGAGGGGCATCCTACAGATTCAAATATGTTGTATTCTCCTAAAATGAATCCAGAACAAAATGTTTTGTGTATGCATTATTGTGTTGATCAAGAATACAGAAAAAATGGAACTGTTTTAGAAGATGATTTAATACAATGGTTCTTTGAAAGAGAAGCAAAGTTTCTCAACGAGTTGTCTCATTTTAAAACAACTCCTAAGCTCTATGAAGTAGATTATAAAAATAGAAAAATATTCATTGAGTGGAATAAAGAAACTATTTCTCAAATATTGTTTGATAAGGCAAGAAACTTAGATCAAGAGATTCCTGATTGGAAAGAACAGATTAAAAACTTCTTGCTTGCTACTAAAGCTAACAATGTTTACAAAATGTCTTTGTATCCCCACTGTTTCTTTATTGACAAAGAAGGAGTTCTTAAGACCATAGATTATTATGCAGTTGTTCCATACACAGAACGCTTTATTGAAAGAAGAATCATAGAAGGTATTATAGGAAAGTATGGTGCTTATCGGTTTGACGAAGCAACTAATCATAGAGGTTTTGTAGACTTTAAACAGTTTTTTGAAATAACATTGACAAAGCATTTATCTCTGTACTGGCCCAACTCCCCGTTTGAAAACTTTTTTAAAGAATTATATCAAAATGACTGACTGGTCTTCTATTATATCAAACTTAAAAGAAGGCAGTGATGTAACAACTGACCCTGCAAGATGGAACTTAAACACTCCTGGATATAATGAAATATTCAGTATATGGAAAAAGGCCAACTTTAATGCAAATGCAATAAAATGGACTAACTACTATCCCGGCGTGCATTTTTCCGAAGAAACTATAACTGACCAAGTTAAACATCTTGCAATAAAACATGTACATAGGTCATGGATCAGCAAGCTAGACCCCGGTTACATGGCTCCATGGCATTGGGATGTTGATGACAACGAAGCAGAATATCTTAAACACGGTCCTATTACTCGTTATACAGTAATGATTGAACAAATGGCTCCCGGCCATATACTAATCATAGGAAAAGAATATTATTTTAACAAACCTAAAAATACTATTATCAAATGGGCTAACTATAAAGAATGGCATAGTGGCATTAATGCAGGCATGGAGCCTAACTACATGCTTCACATTTTAGGAACATAAATGTTTTCTTTTGATAAACTTCATACTGTACAAATAGAGATTACAAATAGATGTCAAGCCAGTTGTCCTATGTGTCTTAGAAATATACACGGAGGCATTGAAAACCCTTCTCTAAAATTAGCTGACTGGAGTGTTGAGCTATTTCAAAAAATATTTGATTTAGAAGTATTGAATCAAGTTAAGTGTATTAACTTTTGCGGAGACTACGGCGACCCTATTATGAATAACGGTCTTATTGATATGTGTCAATACGTTAAAGATAATAGCCCTAATGTAAAAATTGTAATAAACACAAACGGATCCGCACATAATACTCAGTGGTGGGAAAATTTGGCCAAGGCACTACCAACTAATCATACAGTGATATTTGCACTTGACGGATTAAAAGATACACACAGCATTTACAGAATTGGTACAAGCTATGATATTATAATCAGGAATGCCCAAGCATTTATCAAATCCAGCGGAAAAGCAGAATGGGTTTTTATAAGATTTAAGCACAATGAGCATCAAGTTGAACAAGCAAGAGAGATTTCTAAACAACTAGGATTTGAAAACTTCTTTACTAAAGACAGTAAAAGATTCGGAAAAAACTATCCTGTTCTTAACAAAGAAGGAATTACAGAATATTATTTAGAACCACCTAGCAACAGCACAGTTAAGTCTGTAGAATTTCTACATCTTAAAGATTACAAAGATTGGAAAAATGATGTTAGTTGCTTTACGTTTGATAATAAAGAACTGTATATAGATGCCAACGGATACTTATTACCGTGTTGTCTTATTGGATCTTTCTTGTATGCTAACTACGACGTGGAACTTTATAAAAAATATAAAGTTTTTGACGAAACTAGTATTACTGGGATAGCTCGAGAAGTTCAGTTAGAAGTTTTTTCTATCATTCAAGAGCTAGGCGGATTAGACGAGTTAGATTCTAAAAAGTATTCTGTTAAAGATATAATGAGTAGAGAATCTTGGCAAACATTAATGCATATTAAATGGGAAGAAAAAAGTTCTTCTGCTTGTAAGATTCTTTGCGGTAAAACTGGTCCATTTATTAAGATTAGTGAACAACTTAATCGTGCATAGTTACTTGAAGTGTGTATCTGGTTTTATAACCAATATTAACACACCCATGCACAATCATAGGATCTGACCATTCAAAAACATCTCCTGCTTTATAGTTGGAGCTAATCTTATCATCCCATACAAAAATATGACCAGGATAATAATCTTGTAGATACATTGTATATCTTACAGGATTAGGAACTTCTACTAGGTGAGGATCAATGTGCATGGCTTGCATTTCACCTGGAAGCAACTTGACAAACCACCAAAAGCAATATTTTCTTTTTTTAGGAAAATCTGGTAGAGAAATGGCAAGACCCTGCATGTCTTTGCTTTTAGCATTAAACTGATGAAACATTGGAGTGTTTTTAGAATAAACAGGTCTTGCCATTTCTCTAAACTCATCTAACAACGGATGGCCCTGCCACCTATCAGGTTGCCACACTGGGGTATAGTCCCCTTCGTGAGTTTCTAAATGATTCATTAAATCTTCTTTGATCCAATGTTTGTAATTTCCAATATACTCCATGTTTAGATTACTCCACCATTGTCCTTATATTGTTTCCAAGTTAGCGGTTTTTGTTCATTAGATACTTTTGTAAATTTTAAAATAGTTTTGTTTATTAAATCGTAATCTTTATTTTTTATTTTGAATCCATACTCATCGGGGTATTTTAATCTTACAGATTCATAAGTGTTTAATGATAGTTCAAATCCTAGTTTTTCTAATACGTCTTTAAGTAATCCGATGCTCGGAAGTAGTTGTAAAAATCTTTCATCGGGCAAGCTTTCAATAAAAGTGTACTCGTATTCTATATATTGATAGATCTTGTTTATTTCTTTTTTATGTTCTTCTGATAACTCTATATCTTTTAAAATTTCTAGCAGTCTATAGGCAGGAAAATTTATCGGTACCCCAGTTTCTAAAACAATTTTATTTGTTATTTTTGACAAATGTTGAAGCATTTGTATTTGATTTGTGACCCCCTGCATTGTCCTACTAACAACTGCAATGTCAAAATATTTTTTTTCTGTAATACAATCTTTTATATAGTCTTCTAAATCCATTAAAACAAATGTAAGATTAGGATAGTTTTCTTTTGCTTTGTTTAAGTGCCACTCGTCTATATCAACACCGACATATTCTATAGCTCCATGTTCTACACAATATTCTCCTAACCACCCTGTTTGACTGCCTAAATCTAAAACTTTTGCATTTTTAAGTTCGCTAGGATCTATCCATTCTTGAAAAATTAGTCTATGATTTTCTTCAAAAAATTTATTCATTAGTAACTTTCTAAATGATCTACACCTAACTTCTTACGGAAGTCTTCTGTAAATTTTCCGTCTATGCGTAGACCGTAGCTTTGTTCCATAATTCGTTCGCCGCCGTGCCAATCTGTATCGTTCCACCATGCAGCACGAGTATTCAAATAGACTTTATTTTTGTGCTCCGGATCCCAGATGTAAAATGCTTTCTTTGTGTTAGGACGAATGTGTATAAATTCATTACGATGAGGTTTTACTACATTAACACCGTTTTTAGCATCTAAGTCTCTGTGTTCAAATGGGATACCATCTGCTTCGCAATGAAAGAATATTACTCGGCCAATATCCTGAAAGATAGTTCCTACATATGACTCTACCCATTTAACTACATTAGGGAAGTATTGTGCTTCTGGTGTTAGTTTACGTGGTGCTGTTCTATCGTCCCAAGATCCTTCTTCCCACAAGTAATAATAAATGTAAGGATCATAAGCACCCATGGCCATTTTTAAATAACGTGTAAACACATTACGCTCTTGAAAGTTTTTAAAATCTTTAGGCATTAATGCCAGTCCTGCTTTTTTAATAGGACTATCATCGGGCAAAGATAAAAACTCTTGCATAGCCTCGTAGATAGGTTTCCAGTTATGACGATAGCTCATGTCGTCAAATGTAAAACCAGGGGCCATCCATGTTCCTTCTTTTGCATAATGTCTAGCCAAGGCAAAGCCAGATAAAATCTCTGGCTGTAATCTTTCAAACTCATCTAAATCTAGATAAGGTTCCATATCAAAGTATGGTTTATTGTTGATTCCGTGTATCATATTTTCTCTGATATTTTTTAGGAACAGTATCGTATAACGGAAGACCTTTATTTACTGCACCATCTCTTAAAATAACTTGATGAACAAGAGGTGATACAGGTTTACCTGGAAGCATATCTGCCCATGACTCTGTTTGATCTTCTTCTAAATCTATAGTTCTTACATCAGGCCATTGTATTATTTTAACTAAAATACCATTTATACGCAAAGGATAATGTACCCTAATACCGTAGTACGGATCGTACTCGTGAGTCCATCCTTTTTTGTTACATATAGCTATAACTTTTTCAAGCAGCTCTGACAAGTATACTTTCTCTTCTCCGGGGTGCCTACCAATATCAGTGCCTACTCTTATTCTATATTGATCACAAATTCCTGTTCCAAACTCTTGTATTTCTTCTAAGCAATATTCTAACTGAGCCATAGTTTCTAAAGTATAGCTAACATTTTTAATCTTCATGCCTAACTTTAGACAGTTTTCAATGCCCTCCATTTGTTTACGTCTAACAGTGTGTCCTTGATAGTCGGGGTGATTTAATCCGATAGTCCACAACACATTTTTCATATTGGCAAATTGTTTAGCATACTCATAATCTGAAAGATAAACTCCATTTGTTAAAATCATTATTGCTCGGGGTTTACCTGGTAGAGATTGTATAGCTTGACAAAGTTCTGGAAGGTCTTTTCTCACTGTAGGTTCTGCACCCATTAAAGCAACAGCATATCCGTCATCTTCCCAAGATTTAACAATCTCTAAAATATGATCTAAAGGAGGATCTTTACTCATGTTATCAGGAATCTGATAACAGTGGGGGCAAGCCAAGTTACATTTGTTAGTAACTTCTATACAATAAGTTGTGTTACTCGGCTTAGGATACTTATAGTTGATATAAAAATCAGCATTAGGTTCTACTAGGTACTCTGACTCTCCGTGTTCTTTACAAGTTTTACTCAGCCAGATTTTACCATCACGTTCAAACCTTACGGCCGGAACATGTCTGTAACAGTGTTCACATATTGATGTTGTTTCAACTTTATACACTATAATCTTGTTCCGGATAGTAGAGAGCTGCTCTGTGTAGAACTCGAGTTTCTAAGTTAACAAACTTCCAACGCTTGTGAATACCATGCCACTGATCTCCTAGCACAATATCTCCGTCTTTCCAGTGATGGTGATAGATGTATTTGTCTTGAACAGTATATTCGCCTAACCATTTGATAAGTTCAGTAGCTTCTTTTTCTGGAACATCTTTAAATCCTCTGACTTGCAGGTAAGGAAAATATAAACCTTCTACACCTGTCAACGGACTCTTATAAACTAACGGATGATAAAACTCTTCGTTACGGTCTTCGTCTTCTCTAGCAAAAATAGGAGTACCGTCGTGTCTACGACCACCTGTAATGATTAGCTTATAATCTTTAACGACATCTTTAAAGAGTTGAGGAAGGTCATTCCATGTTTTTACATTGTTATTATAACTTGTAGTTGATCCTTCTGTACCTTTAACAGCACGTAACCAAATAATAGGTTCCCTAATCTTTCTCCAAGTTACATTTGCATGCCAATCGAAGTCTCCGGGATTAGCACCGATACCTGTTTTTCCGTGCTCATTCTTTTCTGCTGTTACTCTACAGATTAGTCCATCTGGATCTACTGCTGTGTGAATAAAGTTTTGGTCACCTTTATTAAACAACGGTGACGGGTTTTTAAACATATGAATGATTTCGAGCTCTTGTTCTAAACTTAGCTGACTTTGATTTTTTAGAACAACTAGAGTGTGTCTACTGATTAACCTGCAGATTTCATTGATATCATTTTGGGTAGCTTCTCTAATATCAAAGTCATCAATAATAACAGTCCAACCATTGTCATCAAGTTTATAGTTCATCGGTATCTCCATTTTTTTAAACTACATATATTTATTGGATAAATTAGAGTATAAAGAGAAAACTGAAATGACCGAGTTCGAATATTACTACAACAATGTTCCTGGAAAGGGGCCCTGCCGAAATAACCTAATCTATACTAGCTTGATAAACCGAGACAAAACAACATTTGTTCAGTGGTACTATAATGACAGTGTTTATCATCAAGGACAGAATGAAGTAGTTGATCCTGCAAAAATGGAGGAAAAGTGGTTAAGAGAAGTTAACTATCTCACGCACATGAGAAACAACTTTCCAGATTTAGTACCAGTTATAAAAAACATAGATTTAGAAAACAAGAAAATTTATTTAGAAGTAGAAGGTCCAGATTTTTGGGAGCAAGCTGAATGTGATGTAAACAACTATGATAGCGTACTTCCTGATTGGCAAGAACAAATGCTTGACATTATTAGAGCACACAAGAAGCTAGGACTACACAAATACAGTATGCACCCTAGCAGTTATTTTGTAGTCAAAGGTAAACTTAAAAGCATCAACTATTTTTTTACCTATAGAGACACTGAGCCTAAGATTTCTATTAAAGACGTTGAAAGTCACATATATTCAACTAGACAAGCTGAGATGCGTAAGCACTTGGAATCTCTAGGTATAAAATGGGATCAACCTCAGCCTTGGGAAGTCTTTGACACATTATGTTGGGAAAGTTTTAGAACAAACTATCCTGCAGATTTTATTGAACGAGCAAAATGTATAAAATAATACCTTGGTCAAAAGACTTAGAACTCGATGACTTTTATAACCAAGCGGCTGCAAAAGGGTTTGTAAACAACTCTAGTCAGAAAGCTATGGTAGATTGTTTTCAAAATGAACGTGAATGGCAGGTATGGATTTTATACTATAATGATGTTGCTGTAGGCAGTGTTGCTGCACACAGTTTTCCAGAAATGGGCAATGATGCATATCGTGTTGCAGTCAGAACCTGCGTTCTATCACATTTATTGCCATTAGACTCACTAAGAACTCGCAATCAAATAGTTACACATCAACATGCTACCAGTCAGTTTTTAATCCCTGCTTGTATAGAGTGGGCTCCTAAGGGAAGTAGGTTGTATATTACCAGCAACGAAAACGAAGTTGGTACACAAAGATTAGTTCATAGGATATTTGGACCTGCTATGGAAGCTACAGGTCAAATGAAAAAAATCAAAGATATCTTTTACAGAGGAACTAATCAAACAGTTTGGGAGATATTCCCTGACAAGTTTTATGAACAGTTAAATAAACACCCACAATGGTAAACTTAGAATATATCAACATTGACGGAATACCTATTGGACTATATAAAGATGGTCCTATTGGTGTTGGACTAAGCGGAGGCGCAGACAGTGCTGTTTTGCTTTACATTTTAATGTCTAATGTTTCGCATACTATACACATTTACAACATGTCATCTAGTAAAAGACGACAAGCCTTTGGCAGGCATGTTGATGCTGTCATCGAAACATGTTCGAAACTCACAGGAAACACTAACTATGTAGTTCATAAAACACTAGTAGAGCCCGATGAGTCAGTTGAGTTTTACATTAAGATGCTAACGGAAGCCTTAGACAAAAAAGAAATCGACATGGTGTATCTAGGCATTACTAAGTTTCCACCTAAAGAAGTGTTTTTAAACTTTCCTTGTCAACAGCCCGAATGGCACAATGATTTTAGAAGCGATGAAGTTGAACACCCGTTGTTTGGTTTTAATATTCCTGTTGATAAAGCTGAAGAGTTTGGAGAGTCTTGTCCGCTGACTATAGACGGTGCTCCTACTGATTCTTTAAGATTAGATACTAGAGCTTACATACCTCTGTTCAATCATAATAAAAAAGACATAGCAAAGTTATATAGATTCTTTGACATTGAACAGTCTTTGTTACCTGTTACTAGAAGTTGTGAAAATGATGATCACATCACCTCCCACTGCGGTAACTGTTGGTGGTGTCATGAAAGAATCTGGGCATTTGGTAGCCTTGGAGAATAAATGGATTATATTGTTAATAAACAAAAGAAAATTGCTTACTGTATTCTAGATAACATCGACAATCAATACAGTACTTCTTCTCAAGAGATAGCTAGAAATATTTCTGATTTTTTTATATCTTCTCTTGTACGTAGAAACTACGATATTTTTATAGATAGTAGCAGTGACAATCTTTTGAGAAGAGTTGCAGAAGACGATTTTTACACTCATGCCGTTGTTTTAATAACAGGAACACACATGGGGCTATCGGAAAGACTATTTGAAGCAGTTGAAAACAAATGCCAAGAACATTTTACCATTGCAGGACATATTTTAGATCGCAGTAAGTTTAACGGATACTACGAAATACACAATCAGTTTTTTATTGCTAACATGGAGGAATATCGTAGACTAGGATGTCCAGACATGGGTCAAACAGTATGGAACGAAGAACATGTTAAAGTAGAACCAATAAGAAGCGCAGAGATTGTAAACAATGACGATGAAATCCCCGTGTGGATTAAACAAGGCACTACAGAAAAAACTTACAAACACAAGATGCATGGATGGCACTTTGTAGAACACGGTTTAAAAAATGAAGCTGTATTTTGTGATGTAGGCGATGTAATAAGGCATAACAAAAAGTACCTGTACTTTGAATACGATCATGTTTTCTACAGACATATGCCCGATTTGTTTAACTATTCATTGATCTGTAACACTATGGTAACTCCGTGGAATAGCGATTCATTACCTGATTCACTGCATATTGGATCGCCAGTTGATCATTATGTTTCAACAGGTACAGGATTGAACTGGATACACAACTTAATAAAACTAGGATATCATAAAGATACTCGAGTAACTTTTATGGATATAAGCTACGTTGTATTAATTTTTATGAAAGCAATGGTAGAAGAATGGGACGGTGTTGATTATGCATCTTTCTACATGAAACAACTCAAGTTTGTTCCAGACAGTTACGATTACGATTTAGTAAACCACGAGCATCGTATTAGAGAATGGTGGAAAGACTTTGAAAAGACTTTTGACAACTTTCAACAAGTATGGCAAGATATTAAGCAACTCAAGTATGATTTTAAACTAATAGATTTGTTTGTTAACAATGAATACAAGTTTATTACTCCAGGAGAAGTAACTTTTGTAAACGTAAGTGATGCATTTAATCATGTTCCTTATGTGTATCATGCACCTGTTAAGTTTAGAGTTTCTAGAGAAAATAATCTTATTGCAAAACTACAACAAATAGACAGCAATATTATTTTGCACATACCTACACGCATTGGTAGATTTTATAAACCAAATCTTACAGATGGAGAAAAAATGACTACTGGTGCTATTAAAGATTTTACTCTTTGGGATATCAATGAGTTTACTGCTCCTCCTTGGCAAGAAAAGAACTGGAAAAGTTTGTGCCCGCTAAGTCATCAAGTAAGGATACTACAATGAGAGATTACTTTCAATCAGAAGGTCGCTATCTAAAACTAAACATAGATCTTCCCTACAAAGAAATGTGTGCAGAGGCCTTTAACCTTATTGATAAGTTTACACCTCACAGATCTGGTGACTACGGTCATAGCGGTTGGGAAAGTTTAACAATACATGGGCTAGGTTGGGACAAGCACGAGAACTATGACTATTACGGTTTTAAGAAAGGCAAGGATGCTAGTCCACATATGGTTTGGACTGAAGTTGCAGATGCTTGCCCTGTTACAACTCAATGGCTTAAAGAAGTATTTCCCTGCAGGAGATATGGTAGGGTTAGATTTATGCTTTTACGTGCTGGAGGACATATTGCATCTCACTGTGATTCAAGTATGAAGTTGATTGAAAATATCAATGTTGCACTAAACAATCCCGAAGGATGTAAATGGATCTGGGGAGACGGCGAAGAACTTATCATGGAGCCTGGCGGTGTGTATGCTATGAACTTACATTACCATCATGAGCTTATTAACAATAGCAACGAGCATCGTATGCATATGATCATTGCTAGACACGATGCTCATGATGGGTGGAAAGCCCTGATAGAAGAGGCTGCTGTCAAACAGGGCATTACTGGAGAATATATCCAGATCGATGAGTTACCTTAAATCTTGTAGTCTTGATCAGGAAAATCAAAAGCCATACGATGTAATAAGCGTTCTTCAATAGCTTCAAAAGGCCAACGCTTGTGTATTCCTAGCCACTGCTCTGCAATCACAACATCTCCGTCGTCCCAGTCATGGTGATAACAAAAACGATCTTCTGTAGTATACTCAGATAACCATTCTATAATATGTTTACTTTCTTCTTCAGATAGACCTTCAAATCCTGATATTTGAAGGAATGGAAAGTAAAATCCTTTTTTACCTGCTATGTTTTCCATTACAAGAGGAGGACAATAGTTTTCAATCTCGTCTGGTTTATCATCCTCATCTTCTCTTAATGATACTTCTTTTAAGATAGTAAGTTTTAAATTTTCTAACGGTCTTCTCTTTTCTTCGTCTAAGCTATGATAAGAAAGAATATTATTATTATAAGTTGTTCTAGATCCTTTAGATCCATGCACACTGTATAACCATACAAGAGGTTTTCTGTTAGGTGTTGTTTGATCATTAGCATGCCATTGCATTTCGCTAGTATGTCCTGCAATACCCGTGCGTCCGTATGCATCTTTTTTTCCGCTTACTCGCAGAGCCATTTTTTCAGAACCTTCTACTTCAGCACCTCTAAAGTTAGAGTCTAGAGAATCGTCTTGTTCTGTGTGAAACTGTTGAGGATCTTTGAACATTTTAACAATCTTAACTTCATCTTCAACTGTTAGAGATTGATTTTTAAAAACAACAAGTGTATTAGTTGCTAGTAATCTTGCTATATGATTAATGTCGTCTTGGGTTGCAGTCCTAAGATCAAAATCTTGAACTAGTACTGTCCAACCGTTTTCGTGTAGTTTATATTTTACCATTCATTTCTCCTTGATAACTGCTGTTTCATTTCTTCGTCATCTATTTTTTCAATACCGATTAAAGGTATATTAACTTTAGAATTTAATATGTATTCTATAGTCTTAACAATCTCAGAAGGATCCATTCTATTAGGATTTTCATTTGAGGAATCTTTAAATCCGCCTACTACTATATGAGTTGTTTTAAAAAACTGTGAACAAAGTTCTAAGCTTGCTTCCCTTAGTTGTCGTTTCTCATTAGTATAGTTAGTATCGTACCATTCCCATCTTTTATATTCTGCTATACTTCCTATATTAAAAACATGTCCTTTCATGCCTTTATTATGTGCTATTCTAAGAAGTTTTTCTTGGGTATTATTAGAAAGCTGAGAGACATTAATAAAAACATTAAAATCATTTATTATTTTTTTAAACTTTTCTTGGCCTTCGTCTGTTAAAAGATCGTAACCTGATGACAGAGAAACAAAAGTTGCATTAGGAAATATTTTTGCAACTTCTTTAGCTATTCCAGTTTTATTTGGATTTCCTGTACAAAGAACTTTAAAATTATTCATTTAATATTTTTTGTCTAAACTCGTCGGTAAACACACCGTCAATTCTTAAAGTGTAGGTGGGAAACATAACAGGATCTCCACCATGCGGTATTCTATCATCCCACCATGCTGATCTAGCATCAATATATATTTTTTCTGAAGTGTTAATATCTCTAATATAGAACGGTCTTGACATCCTTGGACGTATGTGTATGAAATCAACAATCTTTCCACCGTCTGGATGATAGTGTTCAAACGGTATTCCTCCTGAATCTAAAGTCATAAAATATGACTCTTTAATTTCAGAAAAGACTCTTAGTGCTTTAAGATTATTAATCCAACTAAATGTTTCTGGAAAATATTCAGGAATCTCGTTTACAAAGTAAGTTTGATATAAGTCGTATCCGCCTAGTGCAAACTTTAAAAAAACGGATAGCTCGGACTTATCTAAATCTTTAGAAGCATTTTTTATCTCTGACTCAGTTGGATATTTTTTATAGGCTTGATAGACGTGACATAAATGTGTATAGGAAGTATCATTTATTACATTTTCTGTTCCAACATCTAAGTTTCCAATATTTGCTAAATGTCTAGCTCTAGAAAATCCTCTACAAATCTTGTAGTGTAGATTATCAAATCCAGTTAAGTCTATATGGTTATCTAGATTGATATAGAGATTTTTATTGTCCATATATCTTCTTTCTAAAGCTATCTGTAAAAATACCGTCTACCCTAAAAGAATAACTAGGTTCTAAAACTGTATCACCGCCGTGCCAATCTTGATCATTCCAATAACCTATACAAGTGTTTATATAAAACTTTTCTAAAGTATTTTTATCTCTAATATAAAAAGGTCTATTTAAGTTAGGTCTAATGTGTATAAACTCGCTTAGTACATCTGGAAACTCTGGATCCACTGAAGGATCTTTATGTTCAAAAGAGATGCCTCCTGCTTCCTGTATAAAAAATGCAGCTCTACCTATATGTGAAAATACATTTAAATCTATTAAAGATTCTAACCACTTTGTTACACTAGGAAAATATTTTGCCGCTGGTGTTATACCGTAAAGAGGGTTGTTTGTCCTCCACCCTTCTTTAAAGTCTATTAAAAAATGAAATGAATATAAGTCATAACCTTTTAGTGCAAACTTTAAATAGTTTGCTAGGTCTGCATCGCTTAACCCTTTCCCATACACCTTTATAGGATCATCATCTTGTAAAGTTAAAAACTTTTGATAAGCTTTGTGTAGAGGATAAAAACTATCACCGTAAACTTCTAAGTTCATAAACCCGTCTGGCACATCTAAACTTCCTACAGCAGCATCTTGTTTTCCAATAGCAAATCCTCTACAGATTTCTGGATGCAAATCTAAAAAAGATTTGTGATCAATCAAATTTGAAAGATCTATATACGGTTTGCCTTTTATTCCTTTAAACATTTTGTAATATTTTTCTTTTAAAATCTTCAGTAAATCTTCCGTTTATTCTTACAGTATAAGTAGACCGATTTATTGGTTCGCCGCCATGCCAGTCTCTCTCATCCCACCAAGCTACTCTGGTGTTAATATAAGTTCTAGTATTTGTATCAGTATTAAGCAAATAAAATGGTCGATCTAAATCAGTTTTTATGTGTATGAACTCTGGTATAAAATTTTCATCAGTTTCTGAATACTCTGGATCATAGTGTTCCCATGGTATTCCTCCTGCTTCTAAAACAAATATAGTTGCACTGTGTATAAGTCCGAATATGTTTTGTTCTTTTAGATCATAGATCCATTTTATTAAGTTAGGAAAATGTTTTTGTACGTCTTGAATGTTTTTAGACTCTGAACCACCATCTAAAATTTCATAGTGGGCATATAGATCATATCCTCCAAATGCATATTTGAGATATGTTGTCAACTGGTTGTAGGTTAAGTTTTGGCCGTTAACTTTTAAAGGATCATTTTCAGGTAAAGATTCCCATAGTTCATAGGAATCGTATAAAGGAGTTACTTTGTAACCTTGGCCAGCTGGGTTAATAGACCCTCGATTTATTTTATGATTTCCATCAATAATAAAAGGATTAGCCGTAACTATACCTTTACAAATTTCAGGATGTAAAGAGTCAAAACTTTGTAGATTTATGTAAGGAGTTAAATCAATGTAGGGATAAGGTCCAATCATGACTATATTTATAGGGTAATATAGTCATGATTAGAATAAAAATTAACTTAGATCTACCCACTTAGATCCGTTAAACCCTTGGAATGTTCCAGTAGTATCGTTAAAGATAATCATTCCTTTTGTGCCGGCTGGACGGGTATCTGCAATAAAAACTCTAGTTTGCATTACAGGATATGTAGATGTGCTAAGATTAACTTCGATTCCGCCTGATGTTGTACCATCGCCGACATAGAGTTTTTTAGTATCGGTTGTATAAATGAGTTCGCCGGCTGCGGGAACTATAAGTCCTCTTTCAGCGTCTGTTCCTCTACGAATTTGCAATGCCATATTGATAACTCCCGGTGTTATACCTTGTTTAGTATATTTATACATTTGGCGCCTGAAATAATAGTCAAAAAAATAGGGCCCTAAGGCCCTATATTAAGTACGTAGTTTTTAACTAGCAAACCAAATTTCCTTAAAGCCTTCTTCTTCAGAGGGCATTTCAAAACTTGCAATCATGCTGGCAATAACATGATCTGGAATATCTTTGCCAGGACGGTTCATAAGCCTACGCATAAGTTCTTTATGTTCAGGTGTCTTAAACACCACGGCAATGTGATAGTAATCTGGCAACATGCTAAACTTCTTTCTGCGACTTTTTTCATTCACGGAAGTTTGATCCCAAATAATGTCGCGGCTGGCTTCACGAGCCGCAACTACCTCTTTACACATTAGATCAACAGCAGTAGGCATGAAATCTGCAAATACCTGGCTGTAGGTCTTACCCACTTCCTTAGCATAGATTTCTACCCACTTATCTGTGCTAACTTTGGCACAGGTTAGGGCCCAGTCTTGACTTTCAATCCACGTGCTCTTGCCAGCACCCGGAACTCCGATTAGTTGATAACACTTTGGCATTTTTTTAACCTTTCAATTTCGTTAGCAGCTTCTTCTAAGAGGTCAGCAATCTTGTCCGGTTTGCCTTCTTTGACTGCTAATCTATCAGGTATTTGTCTTCGAATCTCTGCCCGCTTTCGCAAACGATAAATCAGAGGTTGATCGATAACAGGACGAATGTTATCTAGACATTCTGTCCCGTTACATTCAGTCGGGCTTAGACATTTTTCACAAGCCATTATACTCTCCTATTAAGGACGAATCCTTTTGAGTAGATAAAGAGAGCCCGTAAGCACCTCTTTATCTCTTTCCAATAGTATTGACGATATGTCATGCTAGTTGTTCACGTACCCAAGCCAATCGAGCTTGCTCGTCCATAGCTGTGTATTCAACAATGTTAGCACGGATCGCGTCAACCAAAGGATAGTATTCTTCGTCGAGATTGTGCTTGATGTCCTTGTTCAAGTCCACCAACTTGTCTGTACGTGGATTGCGGGCAACCCACTTTGAAGTCAAGTAGTAGGGGCTCTTGATCTTAGCACTTACACCCTGTTCTGTATAGAATACAAATCCTTCGTGTCGAACGTTCTTAGTTTGTTCAACTAAGTTGCCTACAGTAGTATCGTAAACTTCTGGCATGAAGCAGTTAAACCCCTTGCTCATGATTTCCAAAACTGTAGGATTATGTCCAACCTTGCTGTTCCATTTGTTTTCACGATAGCCTAACACATACATGCCTGGCTTTTCTGGGATGATGTGTGGGTCATCTGGATGAACACACTCAAACATAACAGTTAAGCCTTGCATATCTGCACTACAGAATGCTAGTTGCCAATCGGCCCAGGACATGTGAGTTAACATCATTTCTTTGGCCATACGAACATAGTCGCTATCTGTAGATCCAGTAGTAGACACTAAGACATCGCCCTTATACCAAGTAGCGGCAACCATAAAGCCGTTAACCTTACGATAAGCCTTAACATAAGTATCTGCCGGTAGCACAGGTGCAGCCTTTTCGATACCATAGTTATAGATCTTGGTAAATGGATACGACACTAGGTTGAAGTCGGCATCTACGATTGACCCACGGCATTCGGCAATGTAGTCGTTCCATAGGTTATCGTAGAATACCTTCTTCTTGTACTTTAGGACGAAGATACCGTCGCCGGCAGACTTCATGTTTACAAGTCCGCTTTCAGCAACATACTTCTTCAATTCATCCTTAAACATTATTCAACCTCAAAAACTATACGGCTAGGAGTATCTAAATCTCCTTCGACACCGATACGAATAACCTTACGCCCTTCGATAGTGCTGCCTACTGCAATAAAAGGACCACCACTAGGATCAACAAATCCAAGATTGGAAAAATCCATCTCGGATTGGCCTTCACGACCACCATACCTCCAGTACTTAAGATCTCCAACAATAGTGTAAATATTGTCGTTGACCTTTTCAAAACTGTATTGATCTCCGTAACGATTTTTCATATTATTCTCCTACAATACTCTCCGCAGTAGCAAACAAGGTAGCATTACCTTCTCGCAATACTTCAAGCATCAAACGCTTTTCTTCAAGATAAACCTTGCCAAACTTCATATCGTGCTGTACAATGCTGGAGCAGTTACTGATTAAGTCTGCTAACTTGATGGTCTTGACTTCAGCAGGTGCGTTACGAATGAACTCTCGATCAATCTCTTTACGACGGGCCCTGTTACCATCTTCCTTCTTAGAAGGGTTAGTAAGCCAGTTAACATAACTTGCTACAACAGCACCGAACTCTCTCCAGATGTCAGTGACTTCAACATCGGTGTCCTCTACAACATCATGAAGCCAAGCAGCCGCAATCATTTCTTCTGTAGCGCCTGGCACAGAGGCGACAATACCGGCAACTTCGGCTGGATGAACGATGTAGGGCTCATTCGTGTACTTACGAAGTTGACCTACAGCCGCATGAGCCGCAGTGGCGTAAACCCTAGCACGTTCAACCATTTCCATAACTTACTCCTTGACGTGATGTCCTTTGATTTGTCCAGTCATTGCGTCAGCAATGGCACGTTCCATTTCAACTACAATCATACCTGTCGCATCCATGCCCATGTCACGAGCACGAAACTTTTCTAAGCCGCTTACGCCGCCGTGTAAGTGTCCGTGGAAGTGTAAGGCACCTCGGTGCATTTGATCCCATTCTGCAATAGGGTAGTGGAACATCACGCACTTGTGTCCATTATAGTTAATGTCCAAATAGTGATGCACTTCTTCAAAGCATCTACGGAAGCTAGGGTCGTTTAACAACTTACGATCGTGGTTTCCTTGTACTAAAATCTTACGTCCGTTACAACGTCGCATATATTCTGTGGCCTTCTGGGCAGGAAGAAAAGCAACGTCACCTAAAATGTAAACTGTATCTTCAGGCTGGACCAAGCTATTCCACTCAGTGACCATAGCCTCGTTCATATAGTTTACATCGTTTTTAAATCTTGCTCTCGATTGTGGGCAAAACTTCATGATGTTTGTATGCCCAAAATGGAGATCGCTAGTTATCCATGTTCTCATTTTTCGCTCTCTTATTTCTTACTATGTGTATATTATACTACCAAAAGAAAGCCCTGTCAACCAGGGCTTTGTGGCTAAAAAACAACAGTTAATCGTAGGTATCCTCTTTTTCGGGAGGAGTCTTAAACACCATGTTGTTTAGTTCGTCATATTCGAACGGCACACCGTTAATGGTGTGCGGCTCGTTTTCGTCGTAAGTCCAACCCAAAACTTTCATCATTTTGTGTTTAACTAACAAGTTTGGACTTCTGTAAGACTCGGTATCTTTGAACCCAAGCATAATACCGACTTCACAGACTGCACCACTACGGCACACGCCTGCAACACAATGAACTATGACATTCATTTTGTGGTAAAAGGCATGTTTGAGTAAATCTACTAGTTCCGCCGCTTGCTCATCAGTAATCTTAAACTCTTCACCAAACTTGTCGTCTTTTTCCAAATCTAGAAACTCAAACTTATGAATCTCTTTGAACTTATGCATCGGCTCAGGAAAGGTCATTCCCGGGTCAACAATTTGGATCAGCATACTGTTCTCTCCGGCATCAATATGATGACGCCTAGGAATATCTGCTAGTGCTACATTTTGAATCCAGGGCATTTTTTCTCCTTATTTTATAGGGCCTACATAATCGGCCCTTACATACCAATCTGGTGCTTCTTTTAGATTGTTGTGCTTTAGGTTATAGTCAATAGCGGCCTGGCGTGCTTCGGCTTCGTTGTCAAAGTACCAAGTATCCCAGTGCTTCTGTCCCCAACCACGTTCATATTCAGTTAGCTCCACACGGAAAGCAACTACATTAGGTTTGGCGATTCTGGGCATTTTGGGCTCCTTTCTATTTACTGTACTTACAGTATAAAGCCAAACCCTTACTTTGTCAACCACAATATGTCGAAATTTCCCTGTAATACTTTTTTAGTACTAGCAACTTTACCCGTTATATGATCTTGTACTCTATCATCTTGGAAACGATAAGTTCGAACTTTGTCGCCGCGCATACCTGTCCCAACTTGCTGCCTCCTATTTTGTGCTACGTCTGACTCCAATATTGCTCTTGTATTGTCTATGACTCTTCTATGGATTTCAGATAGTGCTTGTTCATAGCTGTTTTGTCGACTGCGACATTGTGCTGTAACGACAATGCCCGTTGGTAGGTGAGTTAAGCGACAACTGTTTTGATGTTTATTACGATGTTGGCCTCCGGCACCTGTACCGCTATACCATTCGACTTTTAAATCGATTTCAGATATAGCCACGGCTCTCTGGCTCTCGTTAGCGTCTATGACAGCTACGGTCACGGTGCTTGTGTGGACACGACCCTTACGCTCCGTAGGAGGGACTCGTTGGATCCTGTGGCCTCCACACTCGTTTTCTAAGCCGGATAAATCAGTACCCTCGACAAGTATATGAACTTCGCCAAGATACTCATTTATCTGGCGGGTAGCTCAGCCCTTGCTTTGGGCGAACTTGATATAGGCTTGCGCCAAATCTTTTACAAATAGTTTACTGTCCTCTCCGCCTTCTGCGGCTCTAATCTCAATCACTCTTTTCATTTATTTTCCTCCAGAAATTCGCTTCGGTTAAAAATGGAATAAGTTGATCTAATACCTTAGCGTCGAACATTATGTTAACTTTGGCCTCGCCAAAGTTTCTAAACTCAATCCTATCGTGATTAAACACAGCAGTCATGTATTCTTCGCCGTTAGGTTTTACAATCTTCTTTTCCATTAAGCTACTCGTTCTTTCTTTACTCGTCCGATACGGCTCGCTTTGTTCCAGTCGTATTTAACTCCATCTGGGCACACGCCATCTCGAATAGAGTCAACACCAAACATACCTACAATTTCAAAACTTGGACCTGTTATAGTCACAAATTCGTTCATTGCCTTAGCTGTGTTCATCGCTTCATCTAATGTCATTACATCAAATGTTACTTTTGATCCTTTTACTTTATACATATACTCCTTTATTTACATAAAAAAA